>OLON01000004.1_pt1 | contig 286842 bp, 230 predicted proteins | sample 1672691 | NCBI WGS metagenome assembly OLON01 (sample SAMEA3136714, study PRJEB25190) | human gut metagenome | biome: human gut; feature: human-associated habitat; material: faeces | place: Austria | collected 2013
GGGAGGCGCTGCTCGCGCGCGGGGTCCACGGCAACAAGGCGAACGTGGCCACGGCGCGCGAGCTCGCCTGCTGGGTGTGGGCGGTCGGCCTCATGGCCGAGGAGGCGTAGGGGGGGGCGGTCCCCCGCACATAAGCCGATCACCCCGGAAGCGGTTCGATCCGAAGCCGTTGAGGCGAGCCTCAGGTCCCTTTTCTGCGAGCGCCCAGGGCGCCACACGCGTGCACAGACTGTCGGTTCGACGAAGAAGCCTCAGCCGTAGCAACGGATTGCCCAGCGAGAGATCGCCGCGGGCGGATATTAAACTGCAAAGACGAGCGTCGGTAAGACACGCCGAGGTCGCCGCGGACGGGCTGATATAGGGAGAGGGCCTGACCCCATATCGTTGGGGCCAGGCCCGATTTTGCCTCTTGACAATGTCCTGCTCATATTAAATGCCGGTACGCTTGCAGAATCGTACCTGTTCCGATTACAGAAAAGGGGCCGTCATGCGTAAGCCTGCCTCCTGCGTCCTTTCCATCGCGCTCTCGCTCGTAATGACGGTTGGTTTTATCCCGTCACCCGCGCTTGCCGAAATCGCCAGTGCGCCAGAACCCGCCGCGCAAAGCGCCGGCAAACCTAACGAGAGCCCAGCCGAAACCACGTCGGGCCAAGCCCGGGCAAACGATCAAATCAGCGCCGCCTCCGGCACCAATGTAACGGCCAACGCAACGCAGCCGATCGACGCCAGCATGTTCAGTATCGAGGACACCGACATTCGCTACACGGGCAATCCCGTGATGCCCACCGTCACGTCGTCGACCGTGCCGAGCGACCAGTACACTGTCGCCTACGAGAACAACGTAGCCATCGGTCAGGCGACCGCCGTTGTGACCGCCGACGACCAGAACTACAGCGGCACCTGCGCGATCCCATTTGAAATCAAACCGGCGAACGCGGCCGCGAACTACCAGCACAGCACCACCGCGCAAAGCGGCGACATCACGCTCACCGTCCAATGGAACGACCCGAGGCTCGGCCAGGAGACCACGTTCCATGTGACTGCGACGGGCGGAAGCGGTGCGTACCAATTCCGCATGGACGCACCGACGTATATGGATCCCGACGGTAGCAGCGAAAGCGTTGCCGACCCCAGCCGTAACCAGTGGCAGCAATACACCGGCGAATGCACATCGCACGACTACCAGTTCGAAATGACCGCTAGCGGCACCTATTACCTGCGCTTTTACCTGATGGATAAGGCGGCCGGCGTGTACTATCTGCGCTCAAACGTGTTTGCGAGCGCGAACGACGACGCCTATCCGGCGGTCAGCGCCATCGTGAAGTCCGCAGTCGACAAATGCAGCGCCGATACCGACGGGTCCGACTACGCCCGCGCCCTGTGGCTGCACGACTGGACTCTTGACCAGCTGGAATACGACCACGGCCTCAACTGGTGCTCGGCCGAAAGCGGCCTCACGCGCCACCAGGGCACCTGCGAGAGCTACCAGCGCATCTACTCCAAGCTCCTTGACGCTGCGGGCATCGCCAACGGGCGCATCACCGGCAACGGCCACACCTGGAACGCCGTAAAGATCGACGGCAAATGGTGCCAGATGGACCTAACCTGGGACGACACCAGCGACAACTGGTACGGAGACCTTGACCAGCGCCATCTGTACTTTGGCCTGACCGACGAGCTCATGGCAATCGCCCACTCCGACCACACGGCTAACTACCAGAAGGACGGCTACGCATACCGCTCGACCGACCTGTCAAACAATTACTTTGTGCGGAATGGCAAGGCCGATGAATGGGCCGAGAAGTATGCCGACCGCATTCAGCAGTACTTGAATGCCAAGGAAGAGAGCTTTTCCATCGATGCCGACAACCAGTCGTTTTCGCCGAGCATCTCGGGAATTCAGAACGGTATTGTTGCTTATGCGATGAATCGGAGGGAATGGATAGTCCAAAACGCCAAGGTTGAGCTAACTGTGACTTCGAACGTGACCGCCCAATCCAGCAGTAAATGGAGCGCAATATACATCTTTGAAGCCAGATACGCGTCAATTACACCCAAAGATTGGCTGCTAGAAAACGGTATCTGGTATTACCTCAACGCTAACGGTACCTACGCAACCGGCTGGCAAACGATCGACGGCTCGCGTTATTACCTCGAGGACGACGGCGCCATGACCACAGGCTGGCAGGAAGTGTCGGGAAAGCGCTACTACCTCACAGAATCCGGAAGATTGGCCCCATCCGGATGGATGCAGCTCGACGGCATCTGGTACTACATCGAGGAGGACGGTGCGGCGGCGGTCGGCTGGCGCGACATCGAAGGAGAGCGCTACCTCTTCGAGGACGACGGCACCATGGCAACGGGCTGGCAGGAAGTGTCGGGAAAGCGCTACTACCTCACAGAATCCGGAAGATTGGCCCCATCCGGATGGATGCAGCTTGAGGGTGCCTGGTACAACGTCCAAGCCGATGGATCGATCGCAACCGATTGCTGGATAGGCTCCTATTACGTAGATAAAACAGGCAAGTGGATACCAGCCGCTCAAAAATAGCTATATAAAGAATCGGTTGACCCCCATCTGTTCGGAAATACTTTACAAAATTGTGAATTCGAACAAATTTAGTTCCATTTGTTCGGTTTTAGTATAATATTTCAGACAACCGAACAAAGGAGTAATTCATGCAGCTAACCCATAAGCAGTTCAACGCACTATATGCCCTGAGCAAGCACCCGGGCATTACGCAGAGGGATCTTGCCGATCAATGCGGCATTGGCCTTGCAACCGCAAATGCCGCCGTCAAGGACCTCTCAGAAGCCGGACTCATTGAGGGCGCCCGCCTCACGCCCAAGGGCATGACCGCGCTAAAGCCCTACGCCGTGGACAATGCCGTCATCCTTGCCGCCGGCCTCTCCAGTCGCTTCGCACCCATCTCCTATGAGCGTCCCAAGGGCCTTCTCAAGGTTCGCGGCGAAGTCCTCATCGAGCGCCAGATTGAACAGCTGCACGAGGCGGGAATCCTCGACATCGTCGTGGTCGTCGGCTACAAGAAAGAGTCTTTCTACTATCTCGAGGACAAGTACGGCGTGAACATCGTCGTCAATCGCGCCTACGCCGAACGCAACAACAACTCCTCACTCATGCTCGTGCGAGAGCTACTCGGAAACACCTATATCTGCTCCTCGGATAATTACTTTGAGGAAAACCCCTTCACGGACCATGTCTGGAAGGCCTATTACTCGGCCGAGTACAACCAGGGGCAAACTGCTGAATGGTGCCTCGAGACGGGCTCCCACGATCGCATTACCAAGGTAAGCGTCGGCGGCTCCGATGCATGGTACATGATCGGCCACGCCTACTTCGACCGCGAGTTCTCCGCTCGCTTCCGCCAGATCCTGGAAGACGAGTACGACCTCCCCCAGACGCAAGACAAGCTCTGGGAGGATCTCTATGCCGAACACATCGGCGAGCTCGACATGCAGATCAGAAAGTACGACCCGCCCATCATCCATGAGTTTGACTCACTCGATGAGCTGCGCGATTTCGACCCCCTATTCCTGGAGAATCTCGACTCCGAGATCTTCGACAACATCGTTGCGGTTCTTGGATGCGACAAGTCCGAAATCAGAAATGTCTACCCGCTCAAGCAGGGACTTACCAACCTCAGCTGCCACTTTACGACCGATGACGGCGAATGGGTCTACCGCCATCCCGGCGTGGGCACCGAGCTCCTCGTGGACCGCAAGGCAGAAAAAACCGCGCTGGAGACGGCGCGAAATCTCGGCCTCGACTCCACCTTCGTGTTCGAGAACCCCCGTCGCGGCTGGAAAGTCTCCCGTTTCGTGACGAACTGCAGGAACCTCGATGCACACGACGATGCCCAGCTTGCACAGGCCATGCAGATGGCGCGCAGGCTCCATGAGAACGGTGCGCAGGTCGAGCGTGCATTCAGCTTTTACGAGGAGGGCAAAGGCTACGAGCGGGCCATCTTAGAACGCGGGCGCATCGATGTGCAGGACTGGCCCGAGATGGAAGCGCAGGCAACGAAGCTCAACGACATGCTTGTCGCCGATGGGGGCGATCCCGTCCTGTGCCACAACGACTTCTTCGGCCTCAACTTCCTCGTCAGCGAAGATGGCCATATCGACCTCATCGATTGGGAATACGCCGGCATGAGCGACTATGCCAATGACTTCGGGACGTTCTGCGTCTGCGAGCAGCTCTCCGAGGACGAGATGCGCAGCGCACTCACCCACTACTTCGGCCGCACGCCCACCGACGCGGAATGGCGCCATAACTTGGGCCAGGTCGGCATGGCGGGCTGGTGCTGGTACGCCTGGGCCCTGTTAAAGGAAGCCGAGGGCGACAATGTCGGCGAGTGGTCCCACATCTACTACCGCTACGGCAAGACCTACCTCAAGAAGGCCCTTGAGCTATACGAGAAGTCCGGTAAGTAAGTAAACCAGTCACTTTGGCAAACAAGAAAAGAGAAGAAACTATGCATTACGGCATACTCAGCGGTGCTCTTTGGGCACTGGACACTACTGTGCTCTCGATAGCCCTCGCGATGTCCCCGTTTTCCGATGGAACCGCAGCCGCCATCGCCTTCGCCGCGATCGTGAGCTCCGCATTCCACGACATCCTCTGCGCCCTCTGGATGACGATCTATTCCGCCATCAAGGGTCAACTCGGAAAGGCCCTGGCTGCAATTAAAACCCGAGACGGCTTGGTCGTGGCAGTCGGCGCCTTGCTGGGCGGCCCCATCGGCATGAGTGGCTACGTAATGGCCATCAATCTCATCGGCCCTTCCTATACGGCAGTCATCTCAGCCTTCTATCCGGCATTCGGAACGTTGCTCGCCGCGATAGTCCTCAAGGAGAAGGTAACCGTCCCGCGCATGGTTGCGCTGGCGGCGGCGCTCCTTGGCATTATCGGAATGAGCGCGGGCGCACTCGGTTCTGACGCAATGACCAACCCCGTACTCGGCATAGCCTGCGCGCTCCTGTGCGTCGTCGGCTGGGGTTCCGAAGCGGTGTTCTGCGCCTGGGGCATGAAGGGCGATAGCGTCGACGACGAAACCGCGCTGCAGATCAGGGAGATGACTTCCGGCCTTGTCTACGCCTTGATCGTTCTCCCAGTATTCGGAGCATGGGGCTTTGCCGCACAGGCGGCGCCCACCATGGCGACGGGCACCGTCGCCCTTTCGGCACTCGCCGGCGTGGCATCGTACCTCTTCTACTACAAGGCCATCTCCAAGATCGGCGCGGCAAGAGGCATGGCACTCAATATTTCCTACTCAGCTTGGGCGGTCATCCTGGGAATTGCCCTCGGCAATGTCCCCGAGCCTCTCGAGATCGGCTGCTGCGTTCTCATTCTCGCGGGCACCGTTCTTGCCGCCTGTGACTGGAAAGAGCTGTTCGGGAAGACGGCAGCTCGTTAGATTCTGCGCAGTACAGCTACTTAGAAGTCGTTCACTTCGTTGTATGGTGTTGCCATCACGCTAATCTCGATGGGTCAGACTTTGCTGGTGGTCGGCCTGTTCTGGGTAGGTTCCCTTGTGGACATAATCGAGATGAATGCAAGGGATCCTTCTGTCAGTCGCCTTTAGAGAGGGCTCATAAATAAATGGGGTGTGTTGGAAATTTCAACACACCCCATTTATTTGAGGACTAAAGAGTCGCCAAGGCACTTCGCCACGTCGCGTCCAAATGGTCAAATTATCCATGTAAGGAACCAGTGCAAAATCGCCCTTCTATTTCATGTTCGAACACACCAAAGACACGAAAAAGAAGGGCGACATGCATGCAATTTTGAAACCAAGTTTAATAAAAGCCTCGATGATGCTGAAGGCGGTCACAAATAGCCCGAAGGCCAGCGCCAAATGTTTACTATCAGTTTCGATCCTTCCGGCAATGCACACAGCAAACTCGAACCCATTCGGATGCTGAGCCATATTGCGCCGAATATAAGAAACGTCTAGATCTCGCAGCTCACAAGATTAATCTTGCTCGCGTAAATAAGCACCCAACTCGGCAAAAGAATCCGCTAGGCCGGTCTTGGGTTCCCAACCTAGCCCACGCAATCGTGCAGAAGATAGACGCAAATGCACATCAGGTGCATAACCGGCAGAGTTTGACTCGTCAACATCAATTACAACATTACATTTATCGCCACCAAGAATGTCACTTGCCAGCTCAGCTACAAATCGAATAGTGCCGTGAGATTCCTCATTGGCAATGTTGTAGGAAAGACCAGCCTCCCCACGCGCGAGTAAAGTTAAAAGCCCCGCCACACAGTCGATTGTATTTACATAATTACCCTCAGATAGACCATGAGTCCTCAAAACGATACTTTCATCGCGCATGGCAGAGCGGGCAAACTGAGCAAACGCTCTATTCTCACCTGGCAAGACACCCGCCCCAAAAGTCTGTGCCAAACGAGCGCTAAGGGCCTGAACGCCATACTGAGCCGCATAAGCTGAACATAGACACTCGCACATACGCTTTGACTCCGGATAGCAGCTGCGAGGAGCTGTAAGGTCTATCCAACCCAATGCAGATTCGTCTGCCACTTCCCCGTCAGGCAACGTACCGTAAACCTCCATCGATGAAACATACACCATACGCGCGCCCGATCTACGAGCGATCTCTAGCATGGCTTCCGTTCCTCGTAGCGACATCAGGGCGACATCTGCAGGACACTGCACCATTACCTTCGATTTAGTGACCGCAGCAGCATGAAGGATGAAATCGGCAGCATCGATACTGGGTTCATCTTCAGCAAGGTCGCATCTAACAACCTCAAGTTTCCCAAGTTCGGAATAGCCCTGAAGAACAGATGACAATTTAGCATCATCGCGAACTACCGCAACGACTACGCACCCCAGTCCCATACGGTCATCCGCCAGCAAAAGTGCTTTGCAGACAAGTGAGCCAATGAGCCCCGTGGCCCCGGTCACCGCGATCGTCTTATTTCTGAAAGGTTCGTACAAACTCTCATCAATTCCGGCCAGCAAGCCGTCAAGCAGCTCAGATCTCATGCATTCTCTCCTAGATACCGTAAATCTGTTCGTTCTCGCGGGCGTTCAAGATGGCCTGCAGCGAAAAGAAGTCCCCGGGCGTCGTAACCTTTATGTTCTCATCGGGTCCCTCGATGGACGTCAACGCGCATCCCCGTTCGAACATCATAGAAGCTGAATCGATGTAATCGTGCTTTCCAGCGGCATCGGCATCGCGATGGGCAGCCAATATCTGATCGAGCCAAAAGCTCTGCGGAGCTCTTGCCAACCTAAGGTTGGAGCGATCGGGTATCGAATCCACCGCACCGTCCGCGCCTTCGACGAGCACCGTCTCCTTGGCTCGCACACAAGTCACGGCAGAGCCCGTTGCCTCTACAGACTTAATATTATCGGTAATCAACTGCGCATTAATAAGCGGACGCACCCCATCATGAATGAGCACTACGGAGCGCTTTCCATCGGCAATCTTCTCGGCCGCCAATAAGCCCTGGAAAATGGATTCCTGCCCGGTAGAACCGCCCGGCACCACTGCGACAACCTTCGTCATATGGCTTGCGTCCAACAACCCGCGGCAATAATTCAACCATTCTGCACCACTCACAACAACAATCGCATCGATCATGGGGTGTTCTTGAAAGTGCCGAACTGTGCGCACAATAATAGGCACGCCATGAATGCAAAGAAACTGCTTCGGCAGATCTTTTGAATGCATGCGCGAACCCACGCCGCCCGCAAAAATAACCGCGATATTCATAGTCTCACCCATTGTCTTTCTCATCTTCCGAGAGGATGCCGAGAAAACGCACAAGCCGTTCGCAGCTTCTCGCGTCGCAATCCCCATAGAATTTACTTCTTAATGCCCTTCGCTCTTCGGAATAGCAATCAGACCCTACGGCCACTTCTCTGATAAAGCTGCACAAGCCTTCGTAGGTCATGATTTTAGAGCCGGGCATATAGTCCTCCGGATGATTGATAAGCCCGACCTTGTACTCATCTAAATCAGAAAGCACAAATGCGAGGGGGCGATTGAGCACCAGGTACTGATACGCAGCACCCGAATAGTCGCTAATTAACGCCGAAGCTTCAAGCATCAAATCATAGTTATCGAAGGCTGACTTCCTCACAGCGTCACCAGTGAGCAATACAACATTTCCCAATTTGTCTAAACCAATAGAAGACACGTCTTGTTTCGGATGGAGCTTGACAACGAGTACCATATTGAGCTTCGCTAAGAGCTCATTCAAATCGATAAGACGGCTCTCGCTATCAATCAGCGGTACACCATAAGGGAGAATTGCATTGGAATCTTCCCTGCCATAAGCGACCCCTTTTCGAAACGTAGGCATCCAAAGGATAACTTTCTTGGCAGAATGCGTATTAGACGCGTAACCACTAGTGTGCCTTCCGCTAAAAAGTCTATCAAGATCGGGATAACCCAGATGAAGAATTTCGGTACTCTCGGCATCGATGCCACACTCATCGATGAAATAGTCATCCATCTCGGGGGTCAAGCCAAGTACATAGTCAACTGAGGGAGAAACCTCCACTAAGCCCTTAGTCTCCTTCAAAGAAAACGCAGCGTGCGTCATATACACAGATACTTGATCTTCGCGGACCTTATCCGCTACAGTGCAATCCGCCGTCAGCCACTTGGCCGTACAAATTGCCCATGCCTTCTTCCAGCTCGGGCCGTACACAGACACACAGCTCACGTTCTTGGGAAGATGAGCCGGAGCGTCGTGGTACAAGCGCCACACGATTTTGATTCGATCGTTGTATCCGTTCTCGATAAGCCAGTCGTAAAGAGCCCCGCCGTTACAGTCAAAGTCGTTGTGACTCTCAATAACAATCTTGTTCTCGAGCGTTCGCCCGCGCGTCAGCAACGCGACAATCGACACCTGTATCTTTGGCAGTTTGAACAGCCAAATTACCTGCAAGGCCCTGCGGAGGCCTTTCTCTTTCAGATATGTTAAGGGGTTCATTGGCCTAGCCTAGCCTTTCCTGCGAACGACGGTAAGAATCTCACGACGCTTGACAAAGAGACAGAAAGCAAGCACAACGAGCACGGCATATCGAACAATGGCTATGCCGTAAACAACGTCCATCCCGAGCGTCATAGCGATGACCAAGGCGACAGAAAGAAGCAGATACTTACCTGAGTAGACCTGCCGGCCCAACTCTACACGGCAAATGCGGGCGCTAAACGCCCAATGCATGAAAGCAAGTGCCATATACGAAGCGAGAGTCGTCCATGCCGCAGCTTTATAGCCGAACAGAGGGATAAGTGCCAAATTAAGTGAGATGTTCAGAACAGCAGCACCAATGGATGCCGCAGCGATCAGCGAAGTTTTCTTGTAGAAGTATTCTAAATTGCTCATCATTGAGTAAAAGAATATGAAAAACACCGACGCCGACAACGGCGGTATGACATCGACAGCGTCCGAATACTCTGGTCCCGCAAATACGGCAAGAATCTCCGGCGCAAAAGCCATCACCATCACAGTGAGAGCAGCGACAAGCGCCATTATTAAGTATCCGCTCTTCCTTACACCATCGACTCTGCCTTCATCGAGTTCCTGAAAAGTGTACGGGCAGTAAGAGTCGTTTATTGCTGTAACGACGATAACCAAAGCCATGGCGATAGAGTACGATACGCTGTAAAGTGCTGCGGCGCTGTTGTTCACCATCTGGCTGATCATCAGCCTGTCTGACTGGTTCAACACGTAGTGCGAAAGAAAATGAGGCAGCAGTGGAAGAGTGAAGCTCAGGCCATACTTCCAGTATTTTTTGTTAAAGAAGCATTTGCCTCTCGCAAAGATGAGAACCATAAGAATAGCGCCCGGTAAACCCTTAGCTACAACATCCATTATCACGCGTGCCTCAACCTTGGCATCGGTACATAAGATGGCAAGGATACCAGCTCCCAAACTGAAAATATTGCTCCCCAGGGTAACAGCAACCAGCGCACGGTAGCGGTATTCGAATCGCTGTCTCGCGCTCCAAAAACTAGAAGCAGTATTCAGCGCAATTTCTACAAAGAGCAAAAACACCAAGAACGGCGTGAGCCCCATCATTTCAGACCAAAATTCCGGAGCCACGCAGAAGATTATGAAAAAGATGAGAGTCAGCACAGAAGAAAGTGCTAAAAGCGAAGATTCGAATTGATTCTCATTAGCCTTAAAATCAAGCCTGCCTCGATTGAACGCACCTCCGAAAAGGTTCAACGTGCAGAATATCGTCATGATGGATACCCACGACTGGAAAACACTGAATGTTCCGTATTGATCCGTCGACATTATTCTCGTAAGAATGGGCGTCGCCAAAAGCGATAGACCCTTATTCAGAACATTACACACAACGAACCAAACTGCAGCCTTAGCAGGTGCGGACATCGTTCTATATTTAGAAAGGAAATTCAAATAAAACTCCAGTATTACTCAACGTTTTATAACTCAGCATTAATGGAATCGGCCAAGCCGCTTGAGCTCCTCGTAATGCTCAACGTTTCTCTGCTTAAACGGAACGGCAGGATGCCCACCGGCAATCGAATATGCGGGGATATTTCTACAGACAACACTGCCCGCTTGGATAACAGCGCCCTCTCCAATAATGACCCCACCTAAAATAATGACGTTATTGCCAAGCCAAACGTTTTCGCCAATTGTCACGTCTTTGTCGATCATTCGGTTGCCGTAGGGAATTGCATCATCGTGATCATAATCATGAAAGGAGGTAATAATTTGACATCCAGGCCCAGAATGGAAGTTGGCACCAACTGTTATCCTGCCATTACCCGACATCGCCATGCCATTGAAGCATACGTTGTCCGAAAGATATGTCTTATGCGTAACGTAAGACTTGCCACCAACATAAACACGTCCCTCGCAGACGGCGGCGGTATTCTTAATTTTCTTGGTGTAATAAAATCGTGCCAGCTTCTGCTTTAAAGCGCTAAATTTCATTTTCAACCTTTTCTCGAAAGCATTCCCTCACGCGTAATGAAGGCCAACATAATAAAAACGTAGCTATAGGGCGTAAAGCTATCGAATACCGTCACGAAAAGAAGTGCGCACAAAACAGATATCGCCACTTTCCGAAAGCTCACATCCAAAATCATGTTCACCTTTCCCGCAATGGAACAAAGCATCCAGACCATAGCAAGCAGAAGGACAATACCGCCATCGATTAAGCATTGCATTACCTGATTGTGCGCATAGCTCATACCGGCGCTCCAAAAAGTCGTAATAACCGAGTTCTCAACGCCATAACCAAAGAGGGGCGACTGGCGAAATAAAGCATCTGCAGAATCCCAGACAAACAATCGACCGCTGAAGGTCCAGTCAAGATCGGTCCCCATGAGCGGACTCTGTCGGCGGATTGTTAGCATTACGACCAACATGCTAAAAGCAATAAAAAAGATAACGACTATACGAAAATCCAGCTTAAGCAGAATAGGACATATTTTGAGTAGAAGGAGAACTACGGCAAATACGAACAAAGCATAGTGTGCAGAATCTGCGTCAGCAGTCACCATGCAAACAACAGAAAGGCCAAGAAGCAAAAATGCAAACGAAGGGTTAACCCATTTTTTTAGATAGAGAAAGCAGGCTAGGGTTATAGATAGTAGCCCGTACTGACTAAAAACCTGCACATGGCCAAGCATCGTCATATGCAAGCGGCCCGCAAACAGCGACGAGGGAACCAGCAATTGCAATAGAAATAGAACCATCAGAACACGTGCGCAGGCAACGGCATATACTCGTAACTCGTCTTCGGATAAACTCAGCATATAAACTGAAACAGCGGGAAAGAAAAGAAGTTCTTGTAAACCGTTTGCAACTCCTTTGCTGGATAATACCGTCACGGAAATAGCCATTAAAAAATAAATTACTATACCAGCTGGAATGTTTAAAGATAGCTCTCCATGGCACACGCGAAATGTTATATCGAGCAAAACAAAATACAACGCCAGCATTGCCCACAGCGTCGTAACGGTCTTATATCCAGGAATAATAGAACCCAAGCCCTGCGGTAGGAGAAGCGGAATCAACACAAAATAACGAATCAAGCTTGCAATGCTCTTATTTGCTATTGATGTCCGCCGAGGCACTGTAGAATAATTAACCATTATGAAGAGTCCTCTTAATTTTCTCTATCCGTTCAACTCCGAATGAATTAATCAGAAAGCGTCGGGTCTTATCCCAGCGACTTCCCCATGAATTCGCATACAGGGAAATGGACAAAGTCTCATCACACATGAGATTCAGCGAATCGCCAGGAGCAATAGGATCAAAATAGCGTGAAGGATAAACAGTCAATCCGTCAAAACGCTCAACATCTCCCAACCCGTCCCCCGCGTAGCCGTGGGAGCGTACTACACGATCATTCAAATAAGGGCAGGCTAAATCCTTAGAATGCTCCCAGTCAAAAATTAGCTCATTGTATTGTGCAAGCATCTCATGTACCACTGGGTTCGCCTTGGCACAGCCAAAGCCGAGTCCAGTGGTACACAAATGTCCACACTGTTGGACCCCTATATAGCACTGGCTATCCAACAGCCCATTTAGGGGCTTAAGAAGCTGAACGTCAGTATCGAGATATATTCCACCGTTGTCATAAAGAACCTTGAGCCTTGCCCAGTCAGAAACAAAAGCCCATGCGCCCGCATCATACGCAGAAGCCACAAAGGGATGCTGATGAACGTCGAAATTAGACTCATCCCAACACTGAACCTCAAAATCGGGACAAACTTTCTTCCACGATTCAAGGCATTTACGAGCAGTACGCGGAAGCGGGTTGCCTCCGAACCAGCAATAATGAATAACTTTGGGAATCATCAGACCCCATTTCTCACGATTCTAATATTTCTCAATCAACCGAGCGGGATCGCCGTGCACAGCCCGGTTCCTAACAACACGCAGGCAGGAGCGCCCCATTTAAGAGACCTAACAATTCTGTTTATTGTTGCCGCAACATGAACGACCACAATCATTGGAAGGGTTGATACGCCAAGCCTTCAACCCATGAGTGATGCGTTTATCGACGGGCGGGAGCGTCATATAGTCCCCGTACATTAATGAGAGATAGCAGTCGAAATCCTTGAAGCCCAAAAACCGCTCGCCTTCGAACTCGTACTCGACAAGATCGTTGAAAAGGCTCGCGGGAAAAACCTCAAGCGAGCTGCTGACCGCCCACGACAAATCAGCGGCGAAACCTTTGGTGGAAAAGGATCCGTTATCCGTTAACGCCCTGAGCTTACCGAGCGCCCACTGTTGAAGGGAGGTACGCCTGGCAACCGTACCAAGAACAGTCTTGATCCAACCAGCGACCCCTGGCTGGCCCGAACTCCATCTTGACGCTTGAAACAGGTGCTTGTATCGAACAGCGGCATCCCAGGCTTTGTTGGCTTCGGCCTCGCTGTCAAACGATACGATCGGGAAAATATCAATCCAGACATATTCACGTATGCCCTCAGCAATGTACGCAGACTTCACCTCGATGCTGGTATCCACCAGCTTTTCAAAAGGAATTGCAGCGGAACCTTTAAAGTTCAGTTGACTGGCAAGCCCAATATGGGAATGTTCTTCTCCAATTCGGGAGGAAAAACCAGCTATAAAACTCTTATAGTCTTCGACAGGCATGACGACATCGATATCGTCATCCCAGGGGATGAACCCCTTGTGCCTAACCGCACCGAGCAGCGTGCCGGCACTCAACGAGTACCGCAATTTGTTCTTGCGGCAATAGGAATCGAAAATGCGGAGGAGGTGTAGTTCGGCATCTTTCACCTCTTGCATGGATAAATACTCGGTCGGCATATTACGCCCCTTTAGTCATATTCCTATAGCGATCAGAGAGCTGCTCGTAGAGCGACCTCGTGGTGTAACCCGCTCTATCAAGAAACGGAACATAGTCCGCCTCGGCAGTTAGTTCCCTTTTGCCGGCGCAGGCTTGCAGCAAATCGGCCCACTCCCTGTCGGAAAGCGAAAGCCCTGCTCGCTGGAGAAGGCCTGTCAGATCGGCCTCCTGGGTAACCGCGTCAGAGCTGAGGATGGGCAGTCCATTTGCCTGGGCCTCAATGAAGGCAATCGGGAGCCCCTCGTGGAAAGAGGGGGCAAGCAGCGCATCCATGGCGCTGTAGTACCTCCAGATATCGTCAACGGTACCGATGAAAACCGCCGATTCGCCCAGCCCCAATTCAGCCGCCTTCTCCTTCGCAAGGGGAAGTTCCTCGGCTTGGCCGAAGAGCAGAAGGCGGGAATCGGCCTCACTGGAGCGCAGCTGATTGAAGATATCGAGGGCGCGCAGGGTGTTTTTCGCAGGAATGCCTGCCCCGACAAACCCTATGACGGTGGCATTCCCCGGGATCCCAAGCCGATGTCTAACGGCAGCCCGGTCAGAGGGCGAAAACCGGAATTTATCGGAATCGACCCCGTTGTGCACCAAGGCATAGCCAGCGCCCCGAAAGAGATATTCACCTGCGACCTCGCTGCATGCCCAGCGCTCACTCGCCGCCGGGAGGAACCTCTCTATCATGGCCACGTTGACCATATTCTTCAGACTCGAGGTGCTGCCAAGCGCGCTGTTATGGCAGTGCACGATGCGCGAGGGAACTCCGGCTTTTTTGGCCTCAGAGGCGAAGACGAAGCCGAGCGCATTGTTCGTGTGAATCTGAACGATATCGAAACGGTGCTTCGATAGAAAAGCGCCAAGGCGCTTCGCCCCCAGAGTGCCAACCAGTAGCGGGCTGTAGCTATCGATTAAAGGACCGAAGAATCGCTCTCCGAACCTATCCCCTTCGACTCTTCCCACCGACAGCACGCTCTGCTCGATATCGGGAGCCGGGCAATCGAGCATCGTGGAGACGAAGGTCCTCACCCCGCCCCTGCCGGGTCCTAACTGTTGAATGATGTGCAGGACCCGAATCATCGCGACCTACCTTCCAACACGTCGCCGATCCGCTCGCTCGCATGACCATCACCGTAGGGGTTGGAGGCGTGGCTCATGGCCTCGTACTCAGACTCGTCAGAGAGCAGGCGGCTGAACTCACGGTAGATGACGTCCTCCTCGGTGCCCACGAGTTTCAACGTGCCTGCCGCCACACCCTCGGGACGTTCGGTGGTGTCGCGCATCACGAGCACAGGCTTGCCCAGACTAGGCGCCTCCTCCTGGATGCCGCCCGAGTCGGTCAGGATGAGGTGGCTCGCGGCCATGAAGTTGTGGAAGTCGAGAACCTCGAGCGGGTCGATTATGTGAAGTCGGTCGAAGCCATCCAACTCCTCGTGCGCCGCCTTGCGGACGAGCGGGTTCATGTGGATGGGGTAGATCGCCTTGGTGTCGGGATGCTCCTCCATAACGCGGCGGATAGCGCGGAACATGCGGTGCATTGGCTCTCCCAGGTTCTCGCGGCGGTGCGCCGTGATGAGGATGAGGCGCGAGCTTTCCGCCCACTCGAGCTCGGGGTGGGAGTAGCCCTCGCGCACGGTGGTGCGCAGGGCGTCGATGCCGGTGTTGCCGGTGACCCAGATCCTGGACTCGGGCTTGCCCTCCCCGAGCAGATTCTCCTTGCTCGCCTCCGTCGGGGCAAAGTAGTACTCGCTCACGATGTCGACCGCCTGGCGGTTGAACTCCTCCGGCCAGGGGCTGTAGATGTCGTGCGTGCGCAGGCCGGCCTCGACGTGGCCCACGGGAATCTGAAGGTAAAAGCACGCTAGCGCCGCGGCGAAGCTGGTCGTGGTGTCTCCGTGGACCAGGACGACATCGGGCCTCTCGTCCTCGAGGACGGCCCTGAGCTTGAGCAGCACGTCGCACGTCACGTCGAACAGCGTCTGGCCCGGCTTCATGATCGCAAGGTCGTGATCAGGAGTCACGCCGAAGACACGCAGCACCTGATCGAGCATCTCTCGATGCTGGCCGGTCACGGTCACGACGGTTTCGAACTCATCCGTGCGTGTCTTCAGCTCATTGACGAGCGGACACATCTTGATTGCCTCCGGGCGGGTGCCGAAGACGAGCATTACTTTCTTCTTAGTCATTGGCCTTGCTCCTCTTTGACTCCTTGCGGAGAAGCATGTAGAAACGGGTGTTGCCGACCACGTAGCGCTTCACCAGGCGCTTGGGCTCCTGCATCATGCGGAAGAGCCACTCCAGGTTCGCGCGCTGCATCCACATCGGGGCGCGCGGGATGTTGCCGGAGACCACGTCGAACGAACCCCCCACGCCCACGAAAGCGCCCTTGGCGCCCAGTTCGCGGAAACGCTCGATCAGGCGTTCCTTTTTGGGCGAGGTGATGCCCACGAACACGATGTCGGGCTCGGCCTGCTCAACCTCGGCGACCACGGCATCGAACTCGTCGTCGCCGAAGTAGCCGTCTCGGTAGCCAGCGAGGACCATATTGGGATACCTCTCGGACAGTACCTCGGCGGTCTTTGCGACCACTTCGGCCTTGGCGCCCAGCAGGTAGACGCTGTGCCCCTCACGCTCGGCCAGCCCGCACAGCTCCCACATGAGGTCGATGCCGGCCACGCGCCCGGGCAGGTCCACGCCCAGCTTCCTGGCGGCCATGACCATGGACGCGCCATCGGCGTTTACGATCTCGCAGCGGCGCACGCACGCATCCATCTCGGGATCATCACGCATCTGCAGTAACTTGTCGGCGTTCACGCCGATCAAATGGGCGAAGCGCCCCTCCTTGATGAGGGCATCGGTTGCCTCGACGGTCTGCCCCATCGTCCAGGGGTCGACGGGGGCGCCCAGGACTTCGACTCGACCGGGAAGATCAACCGTTGAACCGGTGCCTTCGTAATTCCCTATAGTCTCTTTAGCAAGCGCCATTTCCGCTAACAACCTCAATCACTGTGAGTAGAATTATTTTGAAATCGAAGAAAATGCCTCGTTTGGCTATATATTCCAGATCGCGTCGGACCATCCCGTCGAATCCAGTCGAGTTACGCTCAGTGACTTGCCACCAGCCGGTGATGCCAGGCTTCACGGCAAGACGCTGCAGGTCGTATTCCGTGTACTCCGACACCTCGTTCGGCAGCGGCGGGCGCGGGCCGACGACGGACATCTGGCCCAGAAACACGTTCAGGAACTGTGGGAACTCGTCAATGGAGTGCTTGCGGATGAACTTGCCGATCCTGGTAACGCGCGGGTCCTCCTTCATCTTGAACATGGCACCGGCGATCTCGTTCTGCTCCTTGAGCTCCGCCAGGCGCTCGTCGGCGCCCTTGTACATGGAGCGGAACTTCCACATGCGAAAGGTGGACAGGCTACCATCGCGGTGGGTCTGGCCCACGCGGATCTGGCTGTAGAAGGGGTTGCCCTCGCTCTCAAGGCGGATGGCCGCGGCAAGCACAAGGCTGGGAACGGCGATGACGGCCAGCACGCAGCCGCTGAACACGATGTCAAAGGCGCGCTTAACGGCCCGATAGGCCAGACGCGAACGATCCCAGTCCATAATGGACTGCATGGCCTTGTAGCGACCAGCGCCCTCACGCCGGTCCATGGCCTGAGCAATCAGCACCGCCCCCGCGGGCGCATTTGTCTCTGTTACTTCTTTAGCAGCCACAATAAAACTCACGTTCCTGTCCCCAGGAACCCCCCCCATCTATGAATCCAAAAACCAAATGAATTGCCGGTGCAACGTCTCCCTTACGTCTTGCTGGGAACGTCCAGCGGTAGCAGCTCCCTAAATGTGGAGTCACCTTCGCCCACGTCCACTAGGCACCAACGCTTATGACGGTCGATCTTCTTTACGCGGGCCTCTTGCCCCACCAAGGGACCCTGCTCTATGTGCAACACGCCGTCTTCTATGCGCGCGACGCTGTTGCGCACCACGCCGTCGTCGTCCAGCACGCTGCGGTACCAATCCTGCGCATCGTCCGGCATGGGCATGTACGCCCGCTCCCTACTGCCGGCGATACGACATCCAAAGCTCAACTGAGCCAAAGCTCTATCGAGCGCGGCGGCATCGTGCGTGGCGACGAAGAAATATTCCTTGTACATGGGTTTGGTTTGGAGCGACCATGCGCCGTCCCGCTTAAACCAGAACTCCTTTTGCATCACAAAAGCGTTCTGCATCAGCTCGTGTGGGATAATGCGGCGGACCTTTTCGCAGGTTTCGCGCTCTTTACCGTTGGGGGTGTGGACCAGATACCAGCGGACGCGGCCATGCTGGCTGTTGGCGGTGGCGCCGTTAAATGCGCCCGGCAGCTGCTCTTGGCGCCGTGCCGTCTGTTCCATGTTCTCGCCCCCTCTTTTGGCTTTGCGATGTACGCAAATGCAGGGGCGTTTAGAACAGGCTTCTCGCTCGCAGCTAGGCGCAGTCGCAAAAGTACAGGTTTTTGTATCTTTCGACAGACGACATTATACGAGCAATTAATCAGCGTTTGCCCAGATTACGCAAAATGTACTGCTAGTAGGTACATCTCCATACCCCTCTATAAAAACCTGTACCTTTTTGTGCAACAAAAAAAGCCGCTTAACCAGCGGCTTTTCTTATTTGGGCATGAAAAAGGCGACCGCCCTGTGTGAACGGTCGCCTTTGTTAATTGTTGTGAAGTTTGCCTTAGGCGCGGGTCTTGATCTCCTCGGTCACCTTGGCAACAAACTCGTCAACGCTCATCTGAACGGTCTCGTTGGAGCGATCGCGGACGGAGATGTTACCGGCCTCGACCTCCTTCTCGCCCAGAATGAGCATGTAGGGCACGCGGTCGATGCTGCGGGCCTCGCGGATCTTGTAGCCGATCTTCTCGTCGCGGTCGTCGCAGACCACGCGAATGCCGGCCTCCTCCAACTTGGCGCACACCTCGTGGGCGTAGTCGCGGCTCTTCTCAGAAACGGGAAGTGCCTTGACCTGCACGGGAGCCAGCCAGGTGGGGAACTTGCCCGCAAAGTGCTCGATCAGAATACCGATGAAGCGCTCGATGGAGCCAAAGCATACGCGATGCAGCATGATGGGGCGCTTCTTGGTGCCGTCGGCGTCCACGTACTCCAGATCAAAGTTGAGCGGCATCTGGAAGTCGAGCTGCACGGTACCGCACTGCCAGGTACGACCGAGCGAATCCTCCAGGTGGAAGTCGATCTTGGGGCCGTAGAAGGCGCCGTCGCCCTCGTTGACCTCGTAGTCCATGCCCAGCTTCTCCAGAGCGGTGCGCAGGCCCTCCTCGGCGCGAGCCCAGTCCTCGTCAGAGCCCATGGAGTCCTCGGGGCGGGTGGAAAGCTCAACATGATACTTAAAGCCAAACTTCTGGTACACGGAGTCGATGAGGTTGACCACGCCCACGATCTCGTCGGTCAGCTGATCGGGACGCACAAACAGGTGGGCGTCGTCCTGGTTAAAGCAGCGCACGCGGAACAGGCCGTGCAGGGCGCCGCGAAGCTCGTGACGGTGCACCAGACCGATCTCGCCGGCGCGGATGGGCAGCTCGCGGTAGGAGTGCGGCTTGGAGGCGTACACCAGCACGCCGCCCGGGCAGTTCATGGGCTTAATGCAGTACTCTTCGTCGTCAATAACGGTGGAGTACATGTTGTCCTTGTAGTGGTCCCAGTGGCCCGAGGTCTTCCACAGCTGCTTGTTCATGATAAGCGGCGTGGAAATCTCCACGTAGCCGGCCTTGTGGTGAATCTCGCGCCAGTAGTCCAGCAGCGTGTTCTTAAGGATCATGCCGTTGGGCAGGAAGAACGGGAAGCCAGGGGCCTCGTCGCGCATCATAAAGAGGTCCATCTCGCGACCGATCTTGCGGTGGTCGCGCTTCTTGGCCTCCTCCAGCATGTGCATGTGCTCGTCGAGCTCTTCCTTGGTGGCAAAGGCGACGCCGTTGATGCGGGTGAGCATCTTGTTGTCCTTGTCGCCCTTCCAGTAAGCGCCCGAGACACCGGTGAGCTTAAAGGCCTTCAGCGCCTTGGTGTAGCAGATGTGGGGGCCGACGCACATGTCGATGTAGTCGCCCTGCTGGTAGAAGGTGATGCGGGCGTCGTCGTCAAGGTCGCCGATGTGCTCGACCTTGTACTTCTCGCCGCGCTCCTCCATAAGGGCGATGGCCTCGGCGCGGGGCTTCTCGTACACGGTGAACTTGAGGTTCTCCTTGACGATCTTTTTCATCTCGGCCTCGATCGCGGGGAAGTCGTCCTCGCTGATCTTGACGCCCTCGGGAAGGTCGACGTCGTAGTAGAAGCCATTGTCGGTCGCGGGACCGTAGGCAAAGTCGGCCTCGGGATAGAGACGCTTGATGGCCTGCGCCATGATGTGCGCGGCAGAGTGGCGGATGACGTGCGTGACCTCGTCCTGCGGGAGCTCGGCCACCGAACCGTCATTGTAGAGTGCCTTCATGGGTATGTTTTCTCCTCTCGGATGCCTGATGCAAGTGCGTGCGATGCGCTCGGCGTTTTAACTTGCATCATTATAGGCAGGTTGCCTTGGTATACAAGCGCCCGCCGCACCTTAATGGCACGGCGGGCGATTTTCTACGCATGCTTCATCGTGTGGGGCGGGGCTGCGGGATGCGCGGCGCCCGCGGCTTGCAGCCGGCCCGTCGATGGATGCGTTACTGGATGCGAGTTCGGCAGTAGGGGCAGACCTTCCAGTGCGCGTCGAGCGGGCGATGGCAGCTGGGGCACACGTTGCGAACCTGGGTGTCGCACACGGGGCAGACAACAAAATCCTTCTCGATGGGGGCGCCGCACTGCGGGCAGGTGCCGTACTGGGCAAGCTGGCGCTCGCGCAGGGCCATGTCCAGCTCCTGCTCCTCACGGTCGGCGGCGTAGGAGTGCGGACGCAGGACCAGGTAGGCGATGAGGCCCACAAACGGGATGAGGGCGATGATGCCCCATGCCACGTAGGCGCTGGCGCCGCGGCGGCGAGCGTCGATGAACACATAGACGACCGACAGCACATACAGGGCGATGATAAAGCCAACGAAGGCATAGACGACGCCCATGAGCTGCGGCGACATGAGCTCGGAGATGAACTTGGACATTACGGGTACCTTTCGGAATATTAACAGTCCGGTCAAGTTTACCACGGGGTTTGTTTATATGGGACCACGGCCAGGCGCGGGGCCGGCGCGGACACAAACATCTCAATCTGTAACAGGTGGAGGCGGAATCCGGGTCTAGATGTTACAGATCGAGACAAACGGAGGACCCGAATGGCAAATGTCTCAATCTGTAACATCTGGGACCCAAATCCTCGTCTAACTGTTACAGGTCGAGACAAACGGTTGCCGTAGCTGTCGGCAGACGAGCTTGTCGACGTTGCTGGGTCTCCCCTCGTCTGCCGTTGGCGGGTGTTGCAGGGCTGTTCGCCGCATTGCCGCCGCGCTGGGGGCGAGCAGACCGTAGGATAGTCTTATTGACATCCTGTCAACTTGTCTGGGAGGCACCGTGGCAGAAACGTTTGATATCGCAATTGTGGGCGCGGGCATTACCGGGTGCGCCATCGCGCGGCAGCTCGCGCGATTTGACCTGTCCATTTGCGTGGTCGAGGCCGCCAACGATATCGCGCTGGGCGCGTCGAAGGCCAACGGCGGTCTGGTGCACGCCGGCTACGATCCGGCACCGGGCACGGTAAAGGCGCAGGTCAACGCCCGTGGTTGCGAGCTATATGGCACGTGGGCCCAGGAGCTCGGATTTTTGTTCCGCCGCACCGGTTCGATGGTGTTGGGTTTTAACGACGAGGACCGCGCACACCTGGAGAAGCTGCGCCAGAATGGCCTGGCCAACGGCGTGCCCGAGCTGTCGATTGTCGGCCCCGAGCGCATCCACGAGTTGGAGCCGCGCGCAAGCGCCCAGGCCACGTGCGCGCTGTGGTGCCCTTCGACCGGTTACGTTGACCCATTTGAAGTGGCCATCGCCGCGCTGGAGAACGCGGTTGCCAACGGCGTGACGTTTATACGGTCTGCGCCAGTGGAGGCGATTGAAGTCGCGGGCTCGGGCGACGACGCGCGCTTTACGCTGGCGACCCCCGCTGGCAACGTGCGCTGCCGCTACCTGATCAACGCCGCGGGCAACGGCGCCGCCAACATCTCGCATATGGCGGGCGCCGAGGAGTTCCAGATGGTATGGCGTCAGGGCAACATCGTGGTGCTGGACAAGGAGCCGCGCACGCTCATGCCGCTCTACCCCGTGCCGACGCCGGTGTCGAAGGGCGTTATCGTGACGGGCACCGTGCACGGCAACACCGTGATCACCGCGACGGCCGCCGTGCGCGAGCCGGGCGACACGCAGACCTATGCGAGCGATGTGAACGCGCTGCTGAGCGGCGCGCGCAAGCTGGTGCCCGATCTGGATACGCGCCGCGTGGTGCGCGCATTTGCCGGCGGGCGTCCGGTCATTCAGGGAACGAACGACTTCTTTATTGGACAGTCCGCCGTGGTGCCAGGCCTGTTCCAGGCGGCAGGCATTCAGTCGCCGGGTGTGGCAAGCGCGCCGGCCGTTGCCGAGCGCATGGAGCACGTGATGCGCGAGGCGGGCGTGGAGCTGCACGAGCGGGCGGGCTGGGACCCAATTCGCCGCGCGCCGGACGATTTTGACCGCGCACCGCTGGCGCGCAAGGAGGAACTGATCGAGTCCGATCCCGCGTGGGGACAGATTGTCTGCCGCTGCGAGACGGTGCCCGAAGCCGAGATCGTGGCCGCGATTCGACGCCAACCGGGCGCTGTTTCGGTCGAGGGCGTCAAGCGCCGCTGCCGCGCCGGCATGGGTCGGTGCCAAAGCGGCTTTTGCCAGAGCCGTGTGGTGACGATTCTTGCCCGCGAGCTGGGCTGCGACCCCAGCGAGGTATTACTGGAGGACGCCGGCTCCTGGCTGGTCGAGGGACCGCTGAAGGGGGTGCGCTAGGATGGCGGAATTCAAATCGAGCGCGATTGATTGCGGCGTCGTGGAAGCCGTACAAACGCAAGCCTTCGACGTGGTCGTTATCGGCGGCGGACCTGCCGGCATGGCTGCCGCGCTGGCCGCGCATAAGGCAAGAGCACGCGTGGCCATCGTGGAGCGCGAGCAGCACCTGGGCGGCATCCTCCGCCAGTGCATCCACCCCGGCTTTGGCCTGTCGCACTTTAAACAGGAGCTCACCGGTCCCGAGTACGCGCAGCGCTTTATCGACCAGGTGCACGTAACCGACATTGCGCTGTTCTTGGGCAGTATGGTGCTTGGGATCGATTCGGGCGAGGGCGAGGGCGCGGGCGCAGCCGTGAGCGCGTCGGGCGTGAACGAGGCCCCGGGAGCGACCGCAGTCCATACCGTCACGCTCATGAGCCGCGCCGGCATGCTGCAGCTCACCGGACGCGCGGTCGTCCTTGCCATGGGGTGCCGCGAGCGTACGCGCAGCGAGATCAAGATCCCCGGTAGTCGTCCCGCCGGCGTGTTTACGGCCGGCCTGGCGCAGCGATACATCAATATCGAAAACCTCAAGCCCGGCTCGCGCGCCGTCATTTTGGGCTCGGGCGACATCGGGCTGATCATGGCACGCCGCTGCACGCTCGAAGGGATTTCGGTCGAGGGCGTGTACGAGCTCATGCCGTACGCCAACGGCCTGCGCCGCAATGTGAAGAACTGCCTGGAAGACTTTGGAATTCCGCTGCACCTGTCCACCACCGTCACACGTGTGATCGGCCACGACCGCGTGGAGGCCGTCGAGGTAAGCCAGGTCGACGAGCACCTGGCGCCCATTCCGGGGACCGAGCGCATTGTTCCGTGCGACACGCTGCTGCTTTCGGTGGGTCTGATACCCGAGAACGAGCTTTCGGTTGCCGCGGGCGTTGAGCTTGATCCTTGCACGCGCGGCGCCGTGGTGGACCAGAGCCTGCAGACGAGCGTGCCGGGCATATTTGCCTGCGGCAACGTCCTGCACGTGCACGACCTGGCCGACAACGTAACGTGTGAGTCCGAGAGGGCTGGCACAGCTGCGGCGGCGTACGCGCTGGGGACCGGCGCGAGCGCCGTTCCGGGCTGCGAGCTCACGGTCTCCCCTACCGGCATTGCGGGCTACGCGCTGCCGGGACGCATTACAGCTGCGTCGCTCACCAAGCTCAACTTTCGCGTACGCCGACCGGTCGATACCGCTCGAGTACGCATCTTGGCCAACGGCGAAGAACTGTTCGCGGGCAAGGTCCGCCCGTTTAAACCGAGCGTTATGGAAAGCTTCCCGCTGCCGGCAAAGGTGATTCAGCGCACACTCGACCTGGGTGCCAGCGAGATTGTCCTATCCGTCGACCCCGTCGAGGAGGCATAAACTATGAGCGATAACGTGATCGAAACGCTCAAGTTCAACTGCACCACCTGCCCATCCGAGTGCCTCCTGACCGTAGTGGTAGAGCGTGACGCAGACGGCGCCGTGGCAGAGGTGCGCTCCGTGACCGGTAACAATTGCCCGCGCGGCGATAAATTCGCACATCAGGAGCTCACCTGCCCCATGCGCGTGCTCACCACCACCGTAGCAGTATCTGGCGGCGACGAGGCGCTTCTGCCCGTGCGCACGGCCGAAGCCATCCCGCTGGCACTCCACGCCCAAGCCATGGCCCTCATCCGAGGCCTAGTCGTCAACGCCCCCATCCGCATGGGCGACGTCGTGCTAGAGAACCTCCTAGACACCAACATCGACCTCATCGCCAGCATGAACATCGACCCAGCCTAAGCAGCTAATTAGAAACGGGGCTCTTTTAGCTTCCCCACCATCCACCCTACCCTCCTCCGCAGTTGCGGTGAAATACGGACTGTTTTATGGCTTCAGGCCGCTAAACAGTCCGTATTTCACCGCAACTGCGGAGGGCGCGCATGGGATGCAAAGGAGTGCCCCAAGGTGCCGGCATAAAAGGAACGTCCCTATCTGCCGGGCTTGGGATACCATGGTGGCACCCTAGCGAAAGGACGATGTATGGCACATGTCGATGACCAGCGCGTGGCGCGCGTGCTCGATGCGCTCGAGGCTCAGCACCCCGGCGCGCAGCTGCTCGTAAACGACCCATGGTCGATCTATTACCTGACCGGCTTTTATGCCGATATGTTCGAGCGTTTTTGCGGTGTGCTGCTCGCGCGCGATTGCGAGCCCGTGATCTTGGTCAACGCGCTGCACCAACTGCCAGAGTATGACAATGCCCGCGTTGCCTACCACACCGATACCGATATCGTGGCCGACGCCATCGCGAGCGAGATCGACCCGGCCAAACCACTCGGCATCGACACCGTCATGCGTTCCGGCTTTTTGATGCCGCTTATGGAGCGCCACGCCGCCAGCGAGTTTTTCCTGGGTGACTTTGCCGTCACCGCCGCGCGCACCCACAAGGATGCCACCGAGCAGGAGCTCATGCGCGTGTCCTCGGCCGCTAACGACGCCGTGATGGCCGACGCGATCAAGCTCGTCCACGAGGGCGTGACGGAGCGCGAGATTGCCGACCAAATGCTCGGCCTGTATCGAAAGCACGGCTGCGAGGGCTTTAGCTTTCCGCCCATCGTAAGCTTTGGCGCCAACGCCGGCGACCCACACCACGAGCCCGACGACACCGTACTCAAACGAGGCGACGTGGTGCTGTTCGACATTGGCGGACGCCGCTGCAACTACTGCTCGGACATGACGCGCACGTTCTTTTGGGGCGAGCCGGACGAGGAGACGACGCGCATCTACGACATCGTGCGCCGTGCCAACGAGGCCGCCGAGGCGCTCATCGCACCGGGCGTTCGCATGTGCGACCTGGACCGTGCCGCGCGCGACGTGATTGAGGACGCGGGCTACGGAAAATACTTTACGCATCGCCTGGGTCACTCGATCGGCTTGCAGGACCACGAGCCGGGCGACGTTTCACTCGTCAACGAGCAGGTCGTAGAGCCGGGCATGACGTTCTCCATCGAGCCGGGCATCTACCTCCCCGGCTGCACCGGCGTCCGCATCGAGGACCTTGCCCTGGTCACCGAGAGCGGCGTCGAGATTCTCAACGCCTACCCCCACGATCTGGTCCGCCTAGTCTAGCCAATGTGACAAAGGGACAGTCCCTTTGTCACATCCCACCAAAACCGCGCCACAAAAACGGCCTATCTACTACGTTTAACCCGCATAGGTCGACCATGCGGGTATTTATTGAAAACCGGCAAGTCTTCTACCTGCGGTTTTGATTTCACGATTTTCCGTGTGGTCAAGGGTGACCAGTCAAACGTAGTAGATAGGCTCATTTCGTGGCAAGCGAGTCAACTCGGGGCACAGGGCAGCCAAAAAGCCCCGTCCCAAATTGGCTGCTTTTGAGTTGCGGTGATATACGGACTGTTTGAGGCTTCTGGCTTGTAAAACAGTCCGTATTTCACCGCAACTGCTGAGGGGATGGGTTAGCGCAGCAGGCCGGCTACTTCGCCGGCTAGGGTGATGGTGCCGGCTGCTACGAAGGGCTCGCCCGCGGCATCGAAGGCAGCGAGGGCCTCGGACACGCTCGGGTATACGCCCGCGAGCTTATCGGCATCAACGAGGGCAGCAAGCTCCTCTGCCGGCAGGGCGCGATCGGAATCGGTCTGGGTCACGACCACGCGGGGGAACGCCGGAACCAAAACGTCAACGATACCCGCCACGTCCTTATCGGCCAGCGCAGCGCACAGCAGCGTGGGGCGATTCTCCACGCACGGATCGATCTCGTCCAGTGCGCTCACAAAGTTCTCGCAGCTCTGGGGGTTATGGCAGGCATCGATCAGCTTGAGCGGATCGGTTCCCAGCACATCAAAGCGACCCGGTGTGGGGCAACCCATAAGCGATGCATCCAACGTATCGCGATCGAGCTCGCGGCCCAGATAGCCCTCGCATAGCATAATCGCGCACGCGGCATTCTGCGGCTGATAGGCCGGCTTGACCATGCTCGACGTATAGATCGCACGCGGCGTGGTGCAGCTAAACTCAATCGTGTCGCCCACATGCGCCGGCACCTTAGTCGTGGCATGACTCACCACGAGTGGCACGACGCCGCACTCGCGGCAACGGGCATCCATCACGCGCTGAACGCTCGCCTCGTGCGTGCCCTCGCCCAAAACAACCAAGCGCCCGGGTTTAATGACCGCAGCCTTCTCCCCCGCAATGGCCTCGAGCGTATCGCCCAGAATGCGTGTGTGATCGAGCCCAATGCCCGTAATGGCAACGGCGACGGGATCGGTCGCACTCGTGGCGTCCCAACGCCCGCCCATGCCGACCTCGAGCACGGCAACATCCACGCGAGCCTCGGCAAACACTACCAGTGCGGCAGCCGTCAGCAGGTCAAACGGTGTGATGGAATAAGCACGCTCCCCCGCCGCCACACGACGAGCATTCACACGATGACCTGCCTCGACGGCGGCAGAAACGCCACGGGCAAAGGCCTCGTCGCTCACGACGCGTCCATCGACCTCCATGCGCTCGGGATAGCGTACCAGCTGCGGCGACGTATACAGCGCGGTCTTGAGCCCCTCGCCGCGAAGGATAGCGGCCGAAAAACGCGTGGTCGAAGTCTTGCCATTGGTGCCGGCTACCTGAATGCAATCAAAATACTCATCCGGACGCCCCAGCTCATCGAGCATATCGACAACCGTCTCGAGCAGAGGACCAGCATCCCCAGAAATCCGCCCCGTATCAGCAGCAAGCCCCACAGTCTCACCAAACGAAAGCAACTCAAACGAGAAAGGAACGACATAAGACCCAGAACGCTTAGCCATAACCCAAAGTCCCCCATAACAGAAAAAGAGGCCCACCAAAAAGAATGAGCCCCTCGCGTTGACAATATCAGCCTTTACCCGATTGCAGCAGAATCAAGGCCACAACCGAGTGGCCCTAACTAACAAGTTGCAAACAACCACGTAACCGCCATGGGAGCGGTTTGGGGCTTTGCTCGATACAAGTTCCGCACGAGCCGAAGGCCACTTAATGTGGCCTTCGTGCGAGCAGGACTGTCCGCAGTAGCGAGCAATGCCCCAAACCGCGTCCCCCAGTAACGCCTACGAGAAGTCAGCAACCTGCGAGTTCAGCGCCGCCAGGATCTCCTTGAGCTCAGCTGCACGGTCCCTCTTCTTCTGCACCACCGCGGGCGCGGCCTTGGCCACGAAGCCCTCGTTGGCGAGCGTCTTCTCGCAGCCGGCGAGCTCCTTCTGGGCCGCGGCGATCTCCTTCTCCAGGCGTGCCTTCTCGGCCGAAAGATCGACCTTGCCCTCGAGCACCACAAAGACCTCGACGCCGCTGTCGACCACGGCAATGCTCGCGGCCGGCTTCTCGACATCGGTACCCATGACCAGCGAAGCAGTGTTCGCCAGCGGCTCGATGGTCGAGCGCAAGCTCTCGAGCTTCTCGATGTCCTCGGCACCGGCGCGCACGACCACGTCGAGCTCGGCCTTGGGGCTCAAGCGATAACGCGAACGGGTGGCGCGGGCGGCAGACACAACGGTGCGGCACAGCTCGAACGCGCGCTCGGCGTCCTCGTCGACATACTTGGCGTAGTCGGCGGGCTCGGGCCACTTGGCGATCATGAGCGCCTCGGCACGGTCCACGTTGCCCTCGGCATCCAGGTCGAGCACGCTCGCCGGCATGTTGTCCCAGATCTCCTCGGTGACAAACGGCATAAGCGGGTGCATCAGGCGAATGGAGGTGTCAAGCACAAAGATCAGGTTGCGCTGAGCCTGCAGACGGCCCTCGCCCTTCAGGCGGGCCTTGGTGACCTCGACGTACCAGTCGCAGACCTCGTTCCAGAAGAACTGCTGCACGCCGCGGGCCATGTCGCCAAAGGTGTAGTTCTCGATACCCTCGGTGACCATCTTGACGGCCTTGGCCAGGCGGCTGAACATCCAGGCGTCGGCCGGGGTCTCCACGACAGGCTCGCCGGGCGTGTAGCCCTCCATGTTCATAAGCAGGAAGCGGCTGGCGTTCCAGATCTTGGTCACAAACGACTTGGCCTGCTCGGTGCGCGGGCTGTCGATGAGCTTCTTGGTCTTCTTGTCGATGTTCGCGTCGAACTTGACGTCCTGGTTATTGGTGCACAGCGTGAGCAGGTTGAAGCGCATGGCGTCGGCGCCGTACATGCCAATGAGGTCCATGGGGTCAACGCCGTTGCCCTTGGACTTGGACATGCGGCTGCCGTCCTTGGCAAGAATCGTCGGGTAGATGACGACGTCCTTAAACGGCACCTCGTCCAGGAAGTACAGCGAGCTCATGACCATGCGGGCAACCCACAGCGCGATGATATCGCGCGCGGTGACCAGCGCCGTCGTGGGGTGATGGCCCTCGAGCAGCTCCGGCTTTTGCGGCCAGCCCTGCGTGGCGAAGGTCCACAGCTGCGAGCTGAACCAGGTGTCCAGCACGTTCTCGTCCTGATGCACGTGATGGCCGCCGCACTTGGGGCACACGTCGGTGTCCTCGGTAAGGGCATCCTCCCAGCCACAGTCCTCGCAGTAGAACACGGGGATGCGGTGGCCCCACCACAGCTGGCGGCTGATGCACCAGTCCTTGAGGTTCTCCATCCAGGTCGTGTAGGTCTGCGTCCAGCGCGCGGGGTGGAAGGTGACCTTGCCGGAGTTGACGGCGTCGAGCGCCGGCCCCTTGAGTTTGTCGACGGCGACGAACCACTGCTCGGACAGCCACGGCTCAAGCGCAGCGTCGCAGCGGTAGCAGTGCATGACGGAGTGGTCGTGATCCTCGACGTGATCGAGAAGGTCATGCTCCTCAAACCACTTGATGACGGCCTCGCGGCACTCGTCGCGGTTCATGCCGGTAAACTCGCCGTAACCCTCGACGACCACCGCATGCTCGTCGAAGATGTTGATCTGCGGCAGGTCGTGGGCCTGACCCATGGCGTAGTCGTTGGGGTCGTGGGCCGGGGTGACCTTAACGAAGCCGGAACCGAAGTTGGCGTCGACATGCCAGTCCTCAAAGATAGGAATCTCGCGGTCGACGATAGGGAGCTTAACGGTCTTACCCACAAAGGCAGCCTTCTCGGGGTCCTTCGGAGAGACGGCGACGCCCGTGTCGCCGAGCATGGTCTCGGGGCGCGTGGTGGCGACGACGATGTAGTCCTGGCCGTTGACCGGCTCGGTCAGCGGGTAGCGCAGGTGCCACAGGTGGCCCTTCTCGTCCTTGTACTCGGCCTCGTCGTCCGAGATGGCAGTAGTGCAGTTGGGGCACCAATTGACGATGCGCTTGCCGCGGTAAATCAGACCGTCGTGGTACCAGTCGCAGAAGACCTTGCGCACGGCCTGGGCATAGTCCTCGTCCATGGTGAAGCGCTCGTTGTCGAAGTCGACGGAGCAGCCCATGCGCTTGATCTGCTCGACGATGATGCCACCGTACTCGTGGGTCCAGTCCCAGCAGGCGTCGACAAACTTGTCGCGGCCAATCTCCAGGCGGCTAACACCCTCGCTCTTGAGCTTCTTGTCGACCTTGGTCTGCGTGGCGATACCGGCGTGGTCGGTGCCGAGCACCCAGCGCGTGGACTTGCCGCGCATGCGGGCCATACGGATGATAGCGTCCTGGATGGAGTCGTCGGTAGCGTGACCCATGTGGAGCTTGCCGGTCACGTTGGGAGGCGGAATGGTGACGGTGCAGTCGCCCACGCCCTCACGGCGCTTGTAGTAGCCGCCGTCGAGCCACTTCTGCAGAATCGCCGGCTCGTTGGTCGACGGATCGTAGTTCTTGGGCATCTCTTCCATATATCTCTCCCTTGCCCATCGGGGAGGAATGTAGGCCCGATTTTCGCTCGGTCAAGTCCTGGCTCGCACGAAGACCACATTAAGTGGTCTTCGGCTCGTGCGGAATCTACGAAAATCGGGCCTACATTCCTCCCCTTAGGTATCGATTACTTCAGTCTGAATGGACTTTGCTGAGACTTTAAACAAACACACAGAATAACACAGGTAGTTGGGGTTATTGCGTATATATAAAATAGCCTCCGACCGCGGGTGGTCGGAGGCTATTTGCAAACACGTTTTAGGCTGGTTTAGCCGTAGATGCGCTGGGGCTGTTCTTCGCCTTTTACGGAGGCTTCGGTCACAACGACCTTGGAAACGCCCTCCTCGCTGGGCAGATCGAACATTGTCTGCTGCAGCACGTCCTCGCAGATGGAGCGCAGGCCGCGGGCGCCGGTCTTGCGGGCGAGCGCCATGCGGGCGATCTCATGCAGGGCCGCATCCTCAAACTCAAGCTCAACGTCCTCGAGCTGGAACATCTTACGATACTGGCGCACCACGGCGTTCTTGGGCTCGGTCAGAATCGACACCAAGTCGTCCTCGTCAAGCGCCTGCGTCTGGGTGACGACGGGCGTACGTCCCACAAACTCGGGGATCATGCCAAAGGCATTGAGGTCCTGCGGGAGCACCTGACGCAGCAAGTCGTTCTCGTCGACCGAGGTGGGGCCGGCGATCTCGGAGTTAAAGCCCACGCCCTTATTGCCCACGCGATCGGCGATGATCTTGTCCAGACCCACAAAGGCACCGCCACAGATGAACAGGATGTTGGTCGTGTCGATCTGCAGCAGCTCCTGCTGGGGATGCTTGCGGCCGCCGGTGGGTGGAACGCTGGCCACCGTGCCCTCAAGAATCTTAAGCAGCGCCTGCTGAACACCCTCGCCCGAGACATCGCGGGTAATAGAGAGGTTCTCGGCCTTGCGGGCGATCTTGTCAATCTCGTCCACGTAGATGATGCCCACTTGCGCGCGCTCAATGTCGCCATCGGCAGCATTGATAAGCTTGAGCAGGATGTTCTCCACGTCCTCGCCCACGTAACCGGCCTCGGTGAGCGCAGTGGCGTCGGCGATGGCAAACGGCACCTCGAGGATGCGGGCGAGCGTCTGGGCCAACAGGGTCTTACCGGTACCGGTGGGACCGAGCAGCAGGATGTTGGACTTGGCGAGCTCTACCTCGTCCATATCGTCGTCGAACTGCGAGCCCATGCCGTCGTCAAAGGCAGACACCGCGGCGCCGCCCTCGATCACGCGGCGATAGTGGTTGTACACGGCAACCGACATGGCGCGCTTGGCGTCCTCCTGGCCCATGACATAGGCCGAAAGCTCGTCATAGATCTCGTGCGGCGTCGGCACGTGCGTGATGACCTGGCGGTCGTCCTCGAGCTCAAAGCCCTCGGTCTCGGGGTCCACGGCGGGCTGGGATGCAGCCTGGCCGTGGTCGTTGAGGAAGCCCGGCAGCTTGCCGTTGCGGGCGGCGTCCATAAAGTCCGAAGCCAGCGACTCCTCCAGAATCTCGGAGCAGGCGGCAACGCACTCGTCGCAGATAAAGATGTTGGTCGGACCCTTTACAAGGCGGCGAACCTGCCCCTGCTCTTTTCCGCAGAAGGAGCAGCGGATGGGGTTGCCGTTCTCGTCAAAGTTGTCCTGCATGTTACCGGCCATCCTAGGCGTCCTTCGCGGCGAGGTCGCGCGAGGTGACGATACGGTCGATCAGGCCGTAGTCGAGGGCCTCGGCAGCGGTCAGGTAGTTATCGCGCTCGGTGTCGGCCTGGACCTTCTCGATGGGCTGGCCCGAGGCGTCGGATAGGATCTGGTTGAGCTCGCGACGAGTCTTCTTGATCTCCTCGGCAACGATCTCAATCTCAGTCTGCTGACCCTGGGCACCACCGCTGGGCTGGTGAATCATGACCTTGGAGTGCGGCAGGCAGAAGCGCTTACCCTTAGCGCCGGCCGAAAGCAGCACGGCGGCCATGGACGCGGCCATACCGACGCAGATGGTGGAGACCTGCGGCTTAATGAAGTTCATGGTGTCCAGAATCGCCAGGCCGGAGTAGACCTCGCCACCGGGCGAATTGATGTAGAGCGAGATATCCTTCTCGGCATCCTGGCTCTCAAGATGCAGCAGCTGGGCAACGACCAGGTTGGCGCTGACGGAGTTGATCTCCTCGCCCAAGAAGATGATGCGGTCGTTGAGCAGGCGCGAATAGATATCGTAGCTGCGCTCACCGCGCGGCGTCTGCTCGATAACGTATGGCACGAGGGCGGAATCGAACTTAGCGATCATACGCATCTCCATTTCTCTCTTGCGGACCAAATTGGTTCTAGATAAACGTACGGTGCCCGCATGCTATGCATTGGCTGGCACCGTACGAAGCAACCGGATAACCGGTGTATAACTTTACCCCATCACGGGCACACGCATGCGCTCGCGGGCAAGGTGGCGAGAATTACTCGGCGTCCTTGGCGGTCTCGTCGACCTCGGTCACCTTGGCGTTCTCAACCAGGTGGTCGACGGCCTTGGAGCGACGGATGGACTCACGGACGGCAGGCATGCGGCCATCGGCGATGAACTCGGCCTTGGAAGCCTCGACGTCCTTGACGCCAGCCTTCTCGAACTCGGCGTTGATGTCGTCCTCGGTGACCTCGATCTTGAGCTCACGGGCGAGGGCGTCCAGAGCCAGGGACTCGCGGGCGACGTCGTTGGCCTGCTTGTGCAGGTCGCCGATGAACTGCTCCATGGTCAGGCCGGAAGCGGGCAGCCAGGTGTCGAGCGTCATGCCGCGGGCAGCGAGGTTGGACAGGAAGTTCTGGCCAAGCTCCTCAAAGACGGACTGCTCGTAGTCGGCGTCCATCTCGTCGAGCTGCAGGCGCTCGGCGAGAGCGGAGACGCAACGGTTCTCCTTCTCGGCCGGGAGGCGGGAAGCCTTGTCCTGCTCGATCTCGATCTTGATGGCGTCGCGCATAGCGTCGATGCTGTCGAAGCCAAAGTCGGACTTGACGAGCTCGTCGGTGAGCTCGGGGGTGTTGCGGACCTTGATGCCCTTGACGGTGACCTCGACGGTGTGGGTCTCGGCCTCCTCGCCCTCCTCGACCTCGTCGGTCCAGGTGACGGTCTTGACGTCGTCAACGTTAGCGCCGATCAGAGCCTCGTTGAACTCCTTGGGGTTGCTGTCGCTACCGGCGATGAGCATGCGGCCCTCGGCGGCAAAGTTGTCGGCGTTCTCGACGGCCTTGAGGTCGACGGTGACGTAGTCCTCGGCCTCGACGGCGCGACCCTCGACGTCCTCGAAGGTGGCACGGTAGTTGAGGAGCATCTCGACCTGGTTATTGATCTCGGACTCGGTGACCTCCGCAGGAGGCATCTCGATCTCGACGGCGTCGAAGGAGGAGAGCTCAGCGGCGGGACGCAGGGAGAACTCGACGGTGTAGGTGTAGTCCTCGTGGTCCTTGGCGAGGTCGAGCTCCTTGTAGTCACCGCTCTTGGTGGGGACGATGTCCAGCTCGTTGAGGACGGCGGGCTCGTTGGCGGCGATCAGGTCGTTGGTGGCCTGAGCGAGGGTAGCCTCGGCGCCAAGAGCGGAGTCGATAACCGGACGGGGAGCCTTACCGGCACGGAAGCCCGGGAAGCGGTACTTCTTGGCGGTGTCCTTGTAGGCCTTCTTGATCGCGGCGTCGACGTCGGCGGCCGGGATGGTGACCGTAGCGGTGAGCTTGGCGTCCTTGACGTCAGAAGCGGTGATGTTCAACACGTTCCTCCTCATACTGCCCAGCTTATCTGAGGTGCTGGTACCTTTATGCAACAAAGAGTCGCGACGGCCGAAGCCGACGCAAGTGCGATGGTGCGGGCGAAAGGACTCGAACCTTCACGGGAATCCCACCAGAACCTAAATCTGGCGCGTCTACCAATTCCGCCACGCCCGCATGAGCGCACAGACTAGGAATGATAGCAGATACGAACGGCAAGCGCACGCACACCTTTTACAGGCTCACGACCTCACCACGAGTGCAAAAGGCGGGGCGAGTTGCCCCGCCCCGCCAATTACGACTTGTACGACTTGTTCGCCGACCCGCTACTCCCCCAGCAGGGCCTTCTCGGGCGTGATGGGCAGCGAGCGGACCTGATGTCCGGTGGCGTGTGCCACGGCCGAGGCCACGGCGGCGAGCGGCGTGTTGATGACGACCTCGCCGATCGACTTGGCGCCAAACGGGCCCGTCGGCTCGTAGCTCGGCTCAAAGGCCACGCGAATGCTGCCGATATCCAGGCGCGTGGGCAGCTTGTAGCTCATAAAGTTGCCGGTGCGCAGACGGCCGCGGTCATCGTGCTCGACGATCTCGTAGAGCGCGTGACCGATACCCTGGGCAATGCCGCCCTCGGCCTGGACGCGCGCGAGCGCCTCGTTGATCACGGTGCCGCAGTCGACGGCTGCCGCATAGTCCACCACAGTCACCTTGCCGGTGGCCTTGTCGACCTCGACCTCGGCAATACCGGCCATAAACGGCGGAGGCGAAACGGGCAGGCAGGCAGAGGCATGCGAGGTGAGCGCGTCGCCGCCCGCGATGTTCTTTACGCACAGGTTGGCAAAGTCGCGCAGCGTGAGGTAGCGGTTCTGCTCGCGCGCGGCGCGCTCGTCGGACAGGCGCACGTACTGACCATCAAAGACCACGTCGGCGGCGTCCACATCCCACATCTGGGCTGCCTTGGCGCAAATCTTCTCACGCAGCTCGGTCGCGGCGTTCTTGGCGGCAAGGCCCGTCACGTACGTACCCGAGCTCGCGTACGAGCCGGCGTCGAACGGCGACACATCGGTGTCCACGCCGCGCACCACAATGAGCGAGCTCTCCACGCCCAGCTCCTCGGCGGCAATCTGCGCCAGGATCGTGTCGACGCCCATGCCGTTATCGGTGGCGCCGGTGCCGATGGTAATAAAGCCGTCCTCTTCCAGGCGCATGTCGATGCCGGCGATATCCACGTTGGAGATGCCCGAGCCCTGCATGGTGAGCGCGCAGCCCAGGGCGCGCACGCGGTCGCCCAGGTCCACGGCCAGCGGCTTGTCGCGCCAACCGATCATGTCCATCGCGCGCAGCAGGCAGCGGTCGAGCGCGCACGCGTTGAGCTTCTCGTTGTAGTACTGCGGCATGATTTCGCCCTCGCGCACGATGTTCTTAAGGCGCAGGTCGGCGGGGTCCATGTGCAGCATGTCGGCGAGCTCGTTAACGGCGCTCTCCACGGCAAACTGGCCCTGGGTGGCACCGTAGCCACGATACGCGCCGCCGCGGTTGGTGTTGGTGTAGACGGCATCCCAGCTAAAGCGGCTCGCCTTCACGTGGTTGTAGATGGGCAGGCTCTTGTGGCCCGAGAGGCCGATCGTCGTGGTGGCATGCTCGCCATAGGCGCCGGCGTTGGACAGCGTGTGCAGGTCGATGGCCGTGATAGTGCCGTCGTTCATGGCGCCCAGCTTAACGGTCATCTGCATCTGATGGCGCGAGTTGCCCGCGGTGATGGTCTCCTCGCGGGTGTAGCAGCAATAGCTCGGACGGCCGGTCTGCTGGGTCACGAACGCCACGAAGATCTCGCAGCAGCCCGTCTGCTTGGAGCCAAAGCCGCCGCCAATGCGCGGCTTAATGACCTGCACCTGCGATTGCGGAATGTCGAGCGACTGCGCGACCATGCGGCGCACGTGGAAGGGCACCTGTGTAGAGGTGGTCACCGAGATGCGGCCGAACGCGTCGGTCGTCGCGAAGGCGCGGAAGGTCTCCATGGGCGCGGTCTGCGTGGCCTGGCTGGTGTAGGTGCGCTCAAAGACGATGTCACTCTGGGTGAAGGCCTCGTCCAAGTCGCCAAAGTCGCTCGTGCCGCTGCACACCAGGTTGCGAGCAACGTCGCCGCCCTGCGGGAACATAAAGGTCACGTCGCCCTCGGGATGGACCACGATGTCGTTATCGAGTGCCTGAGTAAAGTCGAGCAGCGGCTCGAGCACCTCATAGTCGACCTTGATGAGCTTGAGTGCCTTGTCGGCGGCCTCCTCGGTCTCGGCGGCGACGATCGCCACCTCCTCGTTTTGGTAACGCACCAGGTTCTCGAGAATCAGGCGGTCGTAGGGACTCGGCTGCGGATAGCTCTGGCCGGCGATGGTAAAGCGACGCTGGGGCACGTCCTCGTAGGTGTAGACGCCCACCACACCGGGCACCTTCAGGGCGCGCGACGTATCGATGGAGCGAATCTTGGCGCGTGCATACGGGCTGCGCTTGAGCTTGACGATCAGGGCGCCGGCGGGCACCAGGTCGCCCGTGTAGACGGGACGACCCTCGAGCAGGGCCTTCGAGTCCTTCTTGGGCTGCTTGTGAGTGATCTGCTTGTACGAGACGCCATCGCAGCTGGTGTCGTTGACCGGCAGCTCGGGCATCTCAAAGCCCACCTGCACGCCAGACTCGTTAAGGAAGCGGACGATGGCGCGCAGTTGGCTCTCGTAGCCGCTGCAGCGGCAGAGGTTGCCGGCCAGCTGGCGCGAGAGTTCCTCGCGCGTGGCGACGAGGCTCGGGTCCTCCTTGGCGGCGCGGGCAAGCGCCAGCACGTTCATGATGAGGCCGGGGGCGCAAAAACCGCACTGCTCGGCGCCTTCGGCAGCCATCGCGCGGGCGAGCGCCTCAGACTCGGCCTTGAGGCCCTCGAGCGTGGTGATGGTGTGGCCCTCAACACGGGCGGCGGGAACCGAGCAGCTCAGCACCGGGTCGCCGTCGAGCCACACCGTGCACAGACCGCAGTTGGTGGTCTCGCAGGCGCAGCGCACCGACGCGCAGCCCTGCTCGTGCAGCAGCGCAAAGAGCATGGTATCGGGGGAAATCTGAACCTTGACCTTGCGGCCGTTGAGCGTAAAGGAAAGATCGATGAGTTTGGCAGCCATTAGCGCACCTCGCTAGAATCGACGCCGGGCACGCGGCGGCAGGAATACTCGTCCGTGGCAAACTTGGGGACCTGCACGGTCTCAAGCTCGCGGGCAAGCGCGGCAGAAAGCTCGATGCCGGCGGCGCGGCGCACGGCCTGAATCGCCAGCGGGGCCGAGATACGGCGGCGGTAGTCGGCTGAGCCCCACAGGTTGGTGCCATAGCTCAGCGCGCGTACGGACGCGGCAAGGGCACGAAGCTCGTCCTCGGAAGGCTGCTCGCTGGCAAGGCCGCACGCCTCGCCCTGCAGCAAGGTCGCGCGCAGCGGGCGGGCGCCCACGGTGACGTGCCAGCTGTTGTCCCACCAGGCGGCGGTGACGTTGAGCGAGGGGAAGTCGGTCGCGGCCTTGCGCACGGCCTCGTAGCTCGCACGGTAATCGTGCTTGACGACCACGACATGCTCGATCACGTCGCGCACGTAGCCCATGTCAACGAACTCCGTGAGCGGCACGCGGCCGGCGCCCGTCAGCTCAACATAGGAATCGAGCGCGAGGAAGGCGGAGAGAACGTCCGAGAAGCCAAAGCGGCCGTAGATGCTGCCGCCCACCGTGGCGGTGTTGCGCAGCTGAACGCCCACGATGTCGTGGACAGCAAACTCAAAGACATTGTTGACAAGCGCGTTGAGCGCGGCATGGCGCTCAAGCTGGCGCAGGGTGCACATGGCACCGATGCGAAACTCGGTCTCGGTCTCCTCGATCTGATCGAGTCCGCAGGCCGAAAGGTCAATCGCCGTCGCCACACGACGCGAACCCAGGCGCATCCAGATGCCGCCGCCCACAATCTTGTTGTTGCGGTTCTTCTGCAGGAGCTCATAGGCTTCGGCCGCGTTTCCAACACGGACGTAGGTACCGAACTTGAGCACGTTCTCCCCCATCTCTTCACTTGTCCAGTACCTTTAAGTGTACCAAACGAGGGGGCACAGCTCGTGTCGGGACAAAATGAACCGTTTTCCTCCGTCGTATGCGGATCAAAAAGGCTCCCAGCCAAGATGGCTGGGAGCCTTCCGCGATGCTATATCGAGTGAAGATTTAGCAGACGCCCTGGGCGAGCATGGCGTCGGCGACCTTCAGGAAGCCGGCGATGTTTGCGCCCATGACGAAGTTGCCCTCCTCGCCGTACTTCTTGGCGGTGTCGTCCACGTTGTGGAACATGCCGCGCATGAGCTGCTCGAGCTTGCCGTCGACCTCCTCGAAGGTCCAGGACAGGTGCTCGGCGTTCTGGCTCATCTCCAGGCCGGACACGAGCACGCCGCCGGCGTTAGCAGCCTTACCGGGCATGAAGGCGACGCCATTCTCTTGGAAGTAAGTCGTGGCCTCGATGGTCGTGGGCATGTTCGCGCCTTCGCCGACCACCTTGCAGCCGTTGGCGACGAGCGCCTGGGCGTCCTCGAGCAGCAGCGTGTTCTCACGAGCGCAGGGCAGCGCGATGTCGCAGGGCAGCTGCCAAACGCCACGGCCGTCGCCCTCGTGCCACACGGCGTTGGGCTTCTCGTCAACGTACATAGCGAGCGTAACGCCCTTGTCGTGACCGGAGCGCTTCTTGTTGTAGACATGCTCGAGCACGGTGTAGTCGATGCCGTCGGGATCCTCGACCCAGCCGTGGGTGTCGGAGCAGGCGAGCACCTTGCCGCCGAGCTGGGCGACCTTCTGGACCGCGTAGATGGCGACGTTACCGGAGCCGTGAACGACGACGTTCTTGCCCTCGAAGGAGTCGCCGCGGCTCTTGAGGTACTCGTCCACAAAGTAGACCAGGCCGTAGCCGGTGGCCTCGGTACGGGCGAGCGAACCGCCAAAGGAGAGGCCCTTGCCGGTGAGGACGCCGGTCCACTCGTTGGTCAGGCGCTTGTACTGACCGAACAGGTAGGCAACCTCGCGGCCGCCAACGCCCAGGTCGCCGGCGGGAACGTCGGTGTTGGGGCCAATGTGGCGATAGAGCTCAGTCATGAAGGACTGGCAGAAATGCATGATCTCGTTGTTGGACTTGCCCTTGGGGTCAAAGTCGGAGCCGCCCTTGCCGCCGCCCATGGGAAGGGTGGTCAGGCTGTTCTTGAGGATCTGCTCCAGGCCCAGGAACTTGAGCATGCCCAGGGTGACCGTCGGGTTAAAGCGCAGGCCGCCCTTGTAAGGTCCAATGGCAGAGTTGAACTCGACGCGGTAGCCGCGGTTGACCTGGACCTTGCCCTGGTCGTCGACCCAGGGGACACGGAACATAACGATGCGCTCGGGCTCGACGAGGCGCTCGAGCAGGGCAGCCTCCTCGTACTCGGGATGGGCGTCGAGCGCCGGCTGGATGGTGCCGAGGATCTCGGTTGCGGCCTGGATGAACTCAGGCTGCTCGGGATAGCGGGCCTTGAGCTCGTCGAGAACTTTCTGCGTGTAGCTCATGCTTCCTCCAATTGATGGAAAAGAAAGGTGTCGTTCGCGGCGCCCCATGCGCCGCGAGCTTTATCGAATATGGATAATATCGCACTGTTGCAGCAAAGTTTCGCATAAGCCGACGAGCAGATGTTTCGTTTTGATTACGATGCAGGTAGAAGCGTTTTTGAGTGCCTGACATGCAAAACCCGTGTTTCAAACCTGTTTCGTCCACGTGTTCCAAGCCACCACATTGGGGACAGGCACCTTTGTGGTGATGTTGGTGGTTAGAGGACGAGCTGATGGTAGTCGGCGGGGGTTATGCGGCCTTCGGTGGCAGCGCGGAAGGCGGCGAGTGCATCGCCCGAGAACGGCATGGCCCAGCACAGCCCGCAGCCGGCGGTGATGGAGCCGGGCAGCGGCATGATGCGCCCGGGCACACCGGCGGCAAGGCACAGCTGCTCGCATTCCATCACATCGAAGGTGCTATCGAACGAAACGATGATCTTGCGTTCATGGTCGAGAGCATCACCGGACGGGCCTTCGCGGTGTGCATCGCGATACGCCGCGGCGGCCGCTTCCTCTTCCGCAGTATGTCCACAGCCACCGCAACCGCAGGTACAGGGTTCGGACCCGTCGCAAGTGCAAGGCTCTCCCGTGTCGGGACAAATATCGTGAGACATGGCAACTCCAATCGTCTAGGCGAGTAACTCGGCCGCCGCAAACTCCTCGGGCGTATTGACGTTTTCGAAGCAGAGCGTCGAGCCCGCGGCCTTAACGATCTGCGGCTCATCCATATAACCGGCCTGAACGCGATTGATCAGGCAGCGAATGCGCTGTCGGTCGCAGGAGAGCAGCTCTTGGGCAACCGGCGCACACGCGTCACGGCGCCAGACGGCGCAAAGCGGCTCAATCCCCCGCTCCTCGCGCGGCACGCACACATCGAGCGCCTCGGCCTCAACATGATCGGCAAGCACGCCGATGAGTTCCGGCGAGACAAACGGCATATCGCAGGCGACGATCGCCACAAGCGGCAATCGGGCCGAGGCCAGCGAGCTCGCGATGCCGCGCATGGCGCCCGCCGAGCCTTCAAGGTCCGCCACCACGCGCGGCACAAGACCGCCAAACGCGCGCTCCTCAAGATAGGCAAGCTCGCTGGGACGCGAGGTCGTCACGACCAATTCGCCGGCAACTTGCGCCAGGCGCCCTAGTACACGTTCGATAAGCGGCTCGCCGCAAAACAACATCCGCGCCTTGTCGCAACCCATGCGCGACGACAGCCCGCCCGCCTGGACGACGCAAGAAAGATCGGCTCGTCTTACGGTAGTCATACGGCAAAACACCACCATCGGCATGCTCGAAACCTGGTGCACGAAGCCAAATACCGCCGCCGAAATAGCGGCGCCACGAAAAGCTCGTGCAAAAACAAAACAGCGCCTTTGCGGCACGCAGCAAGACCGCGAGCACAAAAGCGCTGGTAGCGTATGGCGGGAACGTATGTGAATCGAACACATCCAAGACGTTTTGCACGCCTCGCAACGGTTTTGAGGACCGCGGAGCCCACCGGAGCCCATCCGTTCCCAAGTGCGCCGGTATTTTACCAAACCGAAACAGCTCCATCCCAAAAAGACGAGCAAGAAGTTGCGGTGGAATAGTTCCTGTATTTGCTGCCAAAGCCTCCAAATAGGAACTATTTCACCGCAACTGAAGAGGCGGGGGCGAGTGACCGGCCTAGCGCAGGGACCTCAGGCCGCCGGCATCCTTGTCGAGGACTGTGAAGCGTACGGCATCCAGGTGCTCCAAGATGCTGATGGCGCGTTTGCGCGACACGCCCAGGGCCTCGCGCAGCACGCTCGTGGTGGCAGCGCCGCCGGCTGCCTCAATGGCGGCGGCGACGAGCTCACGCGCATGGGCCTCGGCGGCGGCAGACAGGGCAACGTCGCGCTCGACCTTAACGATCGAGCGATTGAGCGAAAGCTCGCGCAGGGCACGCGTCATGGTGTCGCGATCGAGCTGCAACTGCTCGCCCACCTCGGGCAACGTCGGTGCATCGAGGCCGGCTTCGTCCAGCAAGGCAACGATACGTTCGCAGGCCTCGCGCACCACACGCGCCGCGGCGGCGGCCGAATGCGGATCGAATACCTCGGCGCCCTCGGCGGCGCACACACCACGCGAGCAGCCCTCGGCAATCAGAGCCGCGGCAACGCCTTCATCAGCGGCAGACCACGCAGCATGGGCAACGGCGCCAGGCGTAAAGCCCGTCTCCTTGGGAGCCGCCGTGTGCATGGCTGACAGGGTCGCCGCCAGTGCATCCATCGCGGCGTCGAGCACCGTGGCGTCCGCCAAGTAGTCCGCATCACCCACGGCAAGCTTGCGAACGGAGCCCTGCGACACCAACCCGCGCAGTGCGGCATCGACCTCGCCGATACCAAGATCCAAAGCGTCGGTAACATCAACCGCCGTAACCGGCAGCATCTGCAGCGCCAGCCAAGCGCCCACACCGCCCGCGGTATCGCCGGCCTCAAGCGCTGCAAGCAGCGTGCGCTCCCCCGCCGAAAGCTCGCGCGAGCGGCGGCAGCGCGAAAGCAGCACGCGCCCGCCGCCGATGAGCATAACGGGCGAATACGACAGCACCACGGCGTGGTCTCCGGCGCGCAGCGGCAGCGGCTCCTCCAGGCGCACCTGCACGGTACGGGTCTCGCCCACCGCCATGGGGGCCTCGCCCTCCAAAAGCATGATGCGACCGACAACCTCGGCCGTGCCGGCCATCACATGCACGCGCGCACCCGACTCGAGCACACGCGGCTTGGCTCCCTCACGGCCCAGGTAGGTGAACGTCATCATAAAGCGTAACGTCTGACCAAAGCGATTCGCCACGCCCAGCAACTCGCCGCGGTCAAGCGCCGCGACACCCTCACCAACTAGGTTGAGCGCCACACGCTGACCAGGCAGCGCGCGCGGCGTATCGCCATGCACCTGAATCCCGCGCACGCGACAGACCGTACGCGACGGCAAAGCCATCAGCTCGTCGCCCACCGCAACCGGCGCATCGTGCAGCGTTCCCGTTACGACAGTGCCGACGCCCTTAATCGTAAAGCAGCGGTCAATCGGCAGGCGCGGCGCGGCATCGGTGCGCTCGGCACGGTCGCGGCAGGCATCCCAGCAGGCACTTACCTGCTCGTCGAGCACCGCAAGCAGCCCGTCGATCCCCTCGCCCGTCTTAGACGACACGGGCACAATCGGCGCGCCCGCAAACACGGTACCCGACAAAAAGTCATCGACATCGAGCTCGGCAAGCTCGGTCATCTCGGCATCGGCAAGGTCGCACATCGTCAGCGCGACCACCATATGCGTGACGGCCAGCAGCTCCAGCACGTGCACGTGCTCGCGGGTCTGCGGCATCACGCCCTCGACGGCAGAGACCACCAACACGGCAACATCAATGCCCGTGGCACCCTGCACCATGGCGCGCAGGTAATGCGCGTGGCCCGGCACGTCGACCAGGCCGACGATCTTGCCGCTCGGCAGCGCCAGCTCGCCAAAGCCCAGCTCCACGGTCATACCGCGACGGCGCTCAACCTCCAGACGGTCGGGATTCTTGCCGGTCAGCGCCTCGATCAGTGCGGACTTACCGTGGTCAACGTGACCCGCCGTGCCAACGATAACGGGACACTCCACCAGCGCCTGAACCTCACTCATCGAGCAATCGCCTTCTCAACGCATGCGGCAAGCGTCGACGCCGCCGTCTCGATATCGCGGTCGCCCACGAGCGTGCGCACATCAAACAGAATGCGGTCGTGCGAGGCGCGCGTGACGACCGGCGTATCGAAGTCTTGGACGAGCGAGCGCTTGAGCGCGTCGACCGTCAGGCGCTCGTCAACAAGACGCACGGCAACGCACATCGTAGGCAGCTCCACGGTAGGCAGCGAGCCGCCACCGGGGGTCGACGATTCCTCGACGATCTCCACCTGCACGGCACACGGGCAGCCAGCCTTATCGAGCCCGGCGACCATACGATCGCGCAGCTTGCGGGCACGTCGCTCCAAATGGGCCTGCGGCAGCGTAAGCATGCTGAGCACCGGAATATCACGATGGGCAACATCGGCGCCGTCCATGTAGATACGCAGCGTGGCCTCGAGCGCCGACAGAGCCAGTTTGCCCGGACGCAGAGCGCGCATAAGCGGATGTGCACCGCAGGCCTTGACCAGGTCACGACGGCCCATGATAATGCCCGCCTGTGCGGCACCGAGCAATTTATCGCCCGAGCACGACACCAGATCGAGCCCTGCCGAAACCGAAGCCGGCGTGGTTTCTTCGCCGCCGCGCACCAAGATGTCGTCGGGCAACAGCGCGCCCGACCCCTGGTCCTCGTAGAACAGCAGGCCATGTTTGTGGGCCAGAGCGGCAAGCTCCCGAGAGCCCACCTCCTCGTGAAAGCCCTCGATGCGATAGTTGGAAGGATGGACCTTGAGGATCATGGCCGTTTCGGGCGTGATGGCGCGCTCGTAGTCGCCCAGATGCGTGCGGTTGGTGGCGCCGACCTCGACGAGCTTGGCGCCCGAAGCCTCCATTACATCGGGGATGCGGAAGCTGCCGCCGATCTCGACAAGCTCGCCGCGGCTGACGATGACCTCCTTGCCTGCGGCATGGGTCGCCAGCACCAGCAGCACGGCGGCGGCGTTATTGTTAACGACCAGCGCGTCCTCGGCACCGGTAAGCGAGCGGATGAGCTGCGCGGCGTGCTCCTTGCGCGACCCGCGCGAGCAGGTGTCCACGCTGTACTCGAGCGTGCTGTAGCCGCGCGCGACCTCGGCCACGGCCTTGGCGGCCGAATCCGCGAGCGGGGCGCGGCCCAGGTTGGTATGGATGACCACACCCGTGGCGTTGACGGCGGGACGCAAGCTCGGCAGCGCGGAGCGATGCGCACGCCACTCGATGGCCGAGGCCAGCTCGCGCTTGGAACGCGGAGCGGCACCGGCACGAATCGCGGCGCGCTCTTCGTCAAGCTCAGCCGTCACGGCAGCATGGACCACCGCGTCGCAGGTCTCCCCCGCCGCCTTCACAACCGGCCACTCTGCGAGCAGCTCGTTGACGGAGGGAATGGCGCGCAGGCGGGCGCGCACCTCATCGGACATGTTCTGGCTATCGCTCATGTGCGGCCTTTCAAAAGAAACGTGGATCAGTCGAATACATCAGCTGAGTCAATTACTCGTTATTATCCCCGCGCGCGACAATCTTTTCCACGCGAACGGCGTTTTCCTGGGTGAGCGCAGCGCCCGTCAACGGGTCCCAACGCAACGGCGTATGGTCGAGCGGACCCACGCCCAAGGCTTGAGCGCCACCGGCATCGGCGCCAAACGAACGCCCGCCGGGAGCGGCCGAGGTGAAGATGCACGCCGGATGCAGATACGGCGTCGTCTCCACGCGCACGCGGTCGCGGCCCATATCGCTCACGAGCTCGACGATCTCGCCGTCGGCGATGCCCATGTGCGCAGCAGCATCGGCATTCATCTGCACGGCATCCAGGTCCGATCCAGCCTCGGCGGCACCTTGGGCCGCAAGCCTTCGCGAAGTGTGCGACTCAAAGGGACGGTTACCGCTAATGAGGCGAAACATCCCCGGGCCCGGCTCCACCATGGGCGCAATCCAGTTGGGCACACGACCCATGCCGACTCGTTCCCATATGTCGCTTGCCAGCGCAATTTTACCGCCATCCAAGGGAATTGCCGGCTCGCCCGTACGCGACGGCAACGCAACACCCGTGTCGGCCCAGCCGCGCTCCTTGAGCGCAGCGAGGTCAATTCCAAACGGCGCCACCTGGGCAGCCGCCAGATCGTCAGACGTAAACTGGAAGTACTCGCCCACGCCACACGCCTGCGCCAGACCGGCAAAAATCTCCCGACCGGGACGTGTGCCGTCATGCTGCACAGGCAGCACGGCGTTGCGGTAGAACACGCGCGAATCATTGGCGCCCACGACTGTGCCCACACCGCGGTCGGCCTCCAGATACGTCACGTCGGGCAGCACGAAGTCAGAAGCACGCGCTGTCTCGGACCAGCGAATATCAATCGTCACGAGCAAATCGAGCTGCTGCAAAATACTCAACCAAGCCTGCGCATTGCCATAGCCCGCACCGGGGTTACTGGCATAGACGATGAGTCCACGCAAATCGCCGGCAAGAATCGACTGACCGATGGTCGTGCACAGACCGCGCGCCGGATCGACCAGTGGATAGCGCTCGGACCCCAACTTGGGCTCACGTGGCATCGACGGCGTCGCGAAACACGCAGGGTCCAAATCGCCCAACGCAAGCGGCGTGGGCGGGTTGAGGGCACCGCCCGCGTGTCCGATGCAGCCCAGCAGCACATCGACCAGACAAATCGCGCGCGCGGTCTGAGTGCTATTGGCATACGCGATGCCGATGCCACCATGAAAGCCTGCATCCACCACAGCGGCAGGCGCGGCGGCAGCTAGCTCGCGCGCCGTGGCGGCGATCTCTGCGGCCGGCACGTCGCACATCGACTCGGCCCACTCGGGCGACCAAGCACGGGACGCCTGCGCCAGCTCGTCAAAGCCCGTGGTATAGCGGGTCACGAACTCGTGGTCGTACAGGTCCTCGGCAATCAACACATGGGCAATACCCAACAGCAGCGCCAAGTCGCAGCCCGGACGAACGCGGAGCCAGCGATCGGCAACAGCAGCCGAGCCGCTGCGCCGGGGGTCGACCACGACGATCTTCGTCCCGCGCCGGCGCGCATCGTTGAGCGCATAAACGGCGCCCATCGTCGACGAATCAACGATGGAACGCCCCAAATACATGATGCAATCGGTATGTGACAGGTCGGAGGCGGGGCTGTAGCCCAGGCTGTGCTCCCAACCGGTAAGACGACTTACCTCGCAGGCGCCATCGGCACCGTACACGTTGGGCGAACCCAGCGCATGCATAAAGCGATGCGCCCAGTAGCGGTCGAACGAGGGCACGCCGAGCGTCATGCCCAGCGCACGCGGACCATGCCCGTCGACAATCCCCCCAAGGCGCGCTGCAATCTGCGCGAACGCCTCGTCCCACGAAATCACATCGAACCCCGAGCCATCAGCTCGTCGGCGCATGGGGTGCACAATGCGATCGCGCTCGTCAAACGGCATTGCCAGGCGATGGCGCCCGCGGGCGCACAGGGCACGCGCAGCGCACGGATGCCCCGGCACCGGCAACTCGGCCACCACACGCCCATCCTCAACATGGGCCGCAAAGGCGCAATCGGCATAGCATCCCCCGCATGTGGTCACCACGGCGCGACCGTCACGCTCCACAGCAGATGCCATCTCGATTACCCCTTTCACAGGTCAAACATAACAGGCCAGCAGCACGCCAACGAGCCCCAGACCCAAAAAGCCTCCCGCACGGCAACGCCCCGCGGGAGGCCCAATGTCAAACAGACGGTACCTTACGCCTCGGACTTCTTGGCGTAGATAAACCAGTAGCCGAGCGCGACCAGAACCGCACCGCCCACGATGTTGCCCAGCGTGGCAGCGGACAGGTTAAATGCAATGCCCGCAACGTTGAGTGCATCGGCGCCGGCGACGTCGGCACCATAGCCGCACGCGTGCATCACGGCACCCATGGGCAAAAAGTACATGTTGGCAACGCAGTGCTCAAAACCGCAGGCCACAAAGGCGGCGATGGGCAGCAGAATGCCCACAACCTTATCGACCACGGTCTTGCCGGCGGTACCGATCCACACGGCCAGGCACACAAAGATGTTGCACAGGATGCCGCGGAAGAAGATCGTCACCCAGTCGATCGTCACCTTCCCGGCGGCGACGCTCACCATGGAATTGGCGACCGCCTCGCCGTTGAGCTTATAAATGCCGGCCATGTACACCAAAAAGACGATGAACAGGGCACCGACAAAGTTACCGACCCATACGACGATCCAAGCCTTGAGCATCTGGACCAAGGTGATCTTTTTGCTCTTGAGCGCGCAGACCATAAGTGAATTACCGGTAAACAGCTCGGCGCCGCACACCAGCACGAGCACCAGGCCCAGGCAAAAGCACAGGCCGCCCACGACGCGCTGGGCGCCCCAGCCCAGCGTGCTATCGCTCAAGAACACGGTAAAGAACAGGCCACCGAAGGCAATAAACGCACCGGCGAACATTGCCAACAGAAAGGCCTTTGCGACCGGCAGGTTGGCCTTGGTCACGCCGGCGGCCTCGGTCTTGGCCTCGATCGCGGCGGGCGCCAGGCAATCGGGAGCGGGATATTCTGCCTTGGAATCTGCCATGTCAATCACTTCTTTCCTAATCAGCAGGGACAAGCGCTCCTATTGCTCTTGCCCCAAGCGGACAAAGTGGGAAAAGTCGTTGGCAGCCACGGCGTCATACACGGCGTCGACGGCGTCAAAGACTTCCGGGGACATGGGGTTGTAGAACTCCGTGTCGCCCGGCTGAATCCCGACGAAGACGATATCATCACACGATTGCTCAATCTCTTCGATCAGAATCGACAAAGGAAGCGAATGCGTGGTGAACATCGACTTGCGGGCCACATCGCGCTTGTCGAGCAAGCGGATGGACCCGACGGGCAGTGCCATGTCGGCGGCATCGACTAAGACCAGACGCGGCGGACGCTCGCGCTTGACCTCGATGATGTCATCCTCGGGCGTTTGCCCGCCGTCGATGGTGTACCAACCGGCGATGGGCGCGTCCTCCATCTTTTTGGAGAGTACGGGGCCGGCGGCATCGTCGGCACGCAGCACGCTTCCCGCCGTGAGCACGATGCCCGCAAACGGAGCGCCGTTCACACGTCCATCCACTACGCGACCCATTACTGCAACCTTCCCGTCAGATACACGCCCGACACATCGCGCACGCGCTCAACAAGATCGCGGAACTTCATCAGAAACGCGACCTGCTGGGCATGCAGGCCAAAGTCGTCGTCGAACACCGAGATGCCGGCCTTGGCCGACCCGCGAAAACCGCGCTCGTCGAGCAACGCATCGCAGGCCTCGAGCAGCGACGGCACCGCCGCCTTGTCGAGCTGGCACTCGCCAAAGGAGCGGATGGCCTCAAACTTGGTCTTGGCCTCCCCCTCCGGCAGCGCGTCGACGAGCGAATAGAACACATCCACCGGCACCGACAGGCGCGGCTCAAAGCAGTCGAGCACGCCGGTGTGGTGGCCCACGGCGAGCGTGTAGTACAGCACGTCGCAGGCCTCCTGGGGAACGTCTTCCTCGGTCTCCACAAACTTACGCGTGAGCTCATAGAAGACCACCTGGTCGGGCGCATGGCCCAAGCAGGGGTCGGCGACGCCCTCGGCGGCCTCGTCGCTTGCGCGCGAGGCATCGCCAAAGGAGCCGCCGAGCATGCCGGGGCCCGCAAAGTAACCAGAGCGATCAGTGAGCTCCATCTAGCGACCTCCGGCCAGCACCAGATCCTGCAGCGCCGAGTAGACCTCAACGCGGCGAGGATCGTCCTGCTTGTCGATGAGCAGCGCCATGGCACCGCGGATATCGCCCTTGGGCGCGCCCTCGAGCGTATCCATAAACTCATTGGCCAGGTCGCGGCCGTAACGGTAGCCGCTCATGGCGCGAGCCTCGCGCTCGATGGCAACGCGCAGCTTGTACGGCACGCCGGGGTGCAGGATATCGGCCTGCTCGCCGGCGGCCTCCACCGTGGTCTCGGCATGGAGCTTTTGGTCCAGCAGACCGAGCGCCATGGCAAAGCCGTAGATGGTTTGCGCGGGGCTGGGCGGGCAGCCGGGGATGTAGACATCGACCGGCAGAATCTTGTCCGTGCCGCCCCAGACGCAGTAGTTGTCGTAGAAGATGCCGCCGGTGCAGCCGCACGCGCCATAGGACACCACGATCTTGGGATCGGGTGCGGCCTCAAAGGCGCGCAGGGCCGGCATGCGCATGGCACGCGTCACGGCGCCGGTGTACAGCAGCACATCGGCGTGACGGGGCGAAGGCACGACCTTGATGCCAAAGCGCTCGACGTCGAAGACGGGCGTGATGGAACCGAAGATCTCGATCTCGCAGCCGTTGCAGCCGCCGCAGTCAACGCGGTAGACGTACACCGAGCGCTTGATCTTCTTAAGAAGGGTCGCCTTGGCCTTCTCGATGCTCTCGTCGAGCTCGATCTTGGTCGGGCGGTACTGGAGCCGCTCGGGCAAAAGCGTGGGTTCGGCCATGGTTACTCCTCCTTCGTTTCAAAATCCATGATGATGCCCTCGACCGGCGCCGGACCGGCGGGGATCTCGGGCGCATCGGGGTTGAGCTCGCGGTCGATATACTCCGGGTTCACGCCGTGGCCGCCCAGATACTCCATTCCGGGGCCCTGGGGCTCACCGGACGCAAGCGTCTCGTTGGCAGCCATGCCGGCAGCGTTGCCGGTCTTTACGGCCGAGGCGGCGCGCAGGGCGTCGAGCTCGCGCTTGCACTCCTGGCACATACCGACGGTACGGGCGGCCTGCTCGGCCTCCATGCCGCCAGCCTTTTGCAGCAGGCGCTTGGCGTAGTCGATCTCCTTGTGCGGGGCAAACGGCTTGCCGCAGCGCAAGCAGTGCTCGAGCGTGTAGACGCTCTTGCTGGTGAGGTCGTCCTTGCTCATGACGGCCAGCTCAAACTCCTCGGTGAGCTTGATAGCCTCCATGGGGCAGGCTTCCTCACAGCGGCCGCAAAAGATGCAGCGGCCGTAGTCGATCGACCAGGTGATGGTATCGGCTGCAAGGTCGGTGTCCATGCGAATGGCATCGGCCGGGCACGCCACGCCGCAGGCACCGCAGGCGATGCAGAGCTCGGCGTTGTGCTCGGGCTTGCCGCGCATGTCCTTGTTGGTGGGGAACGGCGCAAACGGGTACTTAACCGTCGCGTCGCCGGCCTTGGCGTTAACCTTCCAAAGCTTCAGCATATTAGAGCGCCTCCTCATCGAGCGGAGCGGCCATGGTGCCCTCGCCCGCAAGCGGCGACTTGTCGCGCCAGACGTTCTCGAACTGCTCCTTATCGAGCACGTGGTCGCGCTTGGCGGCAACATCGGTCACCGTCACGCGGTCGGTGCAGGAGTAGCACGGGTCGAGCGAGCCGACGATCAGCGCCGCGTCGCCCACGGTGTTGCCGCGGAACATGTAGCGCAGGACCGGCCAGTTGCTGTACGTAGCGGCCTTGGCACGCCAGCGGTAGCACTTCTGGTTATTGCCGAGCATGGCCCAGTGCACGTCCTCGCCGCGCGGCGCCTCGGTGGCGCCGATGGCGTACTTGTGCGGGGTGTACTCCCAATCCGTGGTGAGGATGGGGCCCGACGGGCAGTTCTCGAGCATGGTCTCGATCATGTCGATCGAATCGTAGACCTCCTGGATGCGAACGGCGGTGCGGCCGAAGGCATCGCAGGTGTCTGCCGTAGCAGCATGCATCTTCTGAACATCCGGATCAGCGTAGCCGTCGAAGGGATGGTCAAAGCGCACGTCGCGGGCATAGCCCGAGCCACGCATGAGCGGGCCGACCGGCGAGAAGTCGCGTGCGATCTTGCGGTCCAGAATGCCGATGCCACTCGTACGCTCAATAAAGTTGGGCGTGGAGAGCAAGACGTCGACGAGCTCCTGAACCTCGGAGCGCAGCTGGTGGATGGTCGTGAGCGTGGAGAGCTTCTGCTCGGCCAAAATGTCGCGACGCACGCCGCCGATCACGTTGAGACCGTAGGTCTTGCGGTGACCGGAGAGCTTCTCGGCCAGGTCCATAGACTTCTCGCGGACGCGGAAGAACTGCTGGAAGCCGGAGTCGAAGCCCGTGTAGTGCGACGCCAGGCCAATGTTGAGCAGATGCGAGTGCAGGCGCTCGACCTCGAGCATGATAGCGCGGATGTACTGGGCGCGCGGCGGGACATGGATGCCCTGGGCGCGCTCGACGGCCTCGGCATAGGCCACCGAGTGGGCGCAGCCGCAGATGCCGCAGATACGGTCGGCGAGGAACGTCACGGCGTCATAGTTCAGGCGCGTCTCGGCGACCTTCTCCATGCCGCGGTGCACGTAGAACAGACGGTAGTCGGCGTCGACGATCGTCTCGCCCTCGACGAACAGGCGGAAGTGGCCAGGCTCGTCGGAGGTAATGTGCAGCGGGCCCATGGGGACGAGCGTGGTCTCCTTGCCCTTGGTGTCGGCCAAGAACTCGTAGTTTTCCATGTCGCTCGCGGGAGCGGGACGGAAGCGGTAGTCCATGGAGTCCTTGCGCAGCGGGTACAGGCCGCTGGGCCAGTCATCGGGCAGTACCAGGCGGCGACGGTCGGGCAGACCCTCGGGGATCAGGCCGAACATGTCGCGCAGCTCGCGCTCGCCCCACACGCAGGCGGGGACGAACGGCGTCACGGACGGGAACGTCATCTTGGCGGGATCGACCTCGGTGCGCACGGTCACCCAGCCGGGGTCCTCCCCCTCCATGGAGATGACGTAGTACACGGCGTAACGGCCGCACAGGCTGCGCTCATCGTTGCCGATGATCACGGGAATCCAGCCGTAGCGCTCGTAGTACAGGTAGTGGACGGCCTCGGGCAGCTTGTCCTGCTTGACGGTAATCGTCAGCTGGTCCTCGCACTGCCACTCGACCTTCTCGATGCAGCCCGGAACGGCGCGGCGCAGGGCCTCGACATGGCTCTCGCAGCGACGGGCATACACCTTGTTCTCAGTTTCAATCATTCGTTACTCCACCTCGCTCTGAGCGGTCTCGGTACCGAACACAGCGCGGTACATCGGCGTCGCGTGAAGTTCCTCGGTGCTCTGCTCGAGCACAATGCCGGTCGCGGTCTCCACACCGTGCACGAGAGGCAGCGGGGTGGCGATGCCAAACCACAAGATCATGACAGCCAGGATGATTTCGGGGATAAGCATGAGCGCCGGGGCCTCATGCTTGCCCATGCCCTGGGGTGCATGACCGAATACCGACTTGAGTGCGATGCGGGTGAGCGCGGAGATGGCCACGGTAAGGCCGAGGGCGACCACGACGACCAACCACATGGGACCGGCGGTAACACCGGCGACAAAAGTCAGGAACTCGGAGATAAACATGCCAAAGGGCGGGAAGGCACCAAGACCGAGCAGCGCCAGGACGGCGAGCGCGGCGGTTGCGGGGGCAACCTCGACGACACCCTGGATCTTGGCCAGGCTACGCGTGCCAAAGGCGTGCTGGATGTTGCCGGACACGCAGAAGGCAAGCGTCTTGGTAAAGCCGTGGAACACGCAGTGCAGCAGGGCCGCGGCGATACCCAGCGGGCCACCGATGCCCAGGCACAGGGCGATAACGCCCACGTTCTCCACAGACGAGTACGCAAAGCGGCGCTTGAGGTCGTCCTGGCGAAACATCGAAAGTGCTGCCACCAAAATGGATAGCGTGCCGACGATCAACAGCAAAAGTTGCGGATACTCGGCGCCCACGGCCTGGATAGTAAAGCCGTAGAAGCGCATGATTACAAGCATGGCGCACTTAAGCAGCACGCCCGAGAGCAGGGCCGAGACAGGGCTCGGGGCCTGGGAGTGGGCATCGGGTAGCCAAGTGTGCATGGGGAACAGGCCGGCCTTGGTGCCAAAGCCGATCACGATAAACGCAAAGGCAAGGCGCATGAGCGTCGGGTCGAACTGGTCGGCGTACGGCAGCACGCACGACAGGAATGCGGCCTCGTGGGCATTGGGAATCACGTCGGCGGCGTTGGCGTAGATCAGCAGCGTACCGAACAGGCCAAAGGCCACGCCGGCGGTGCAGACCATCGCATACTTCCAAGAAGCCTCGAGGGCCGTCTTGTTCTTGTAGATACCCACGAGGAACACGGTGGAAAGCGTGGTTGCCTCCACGGCGGCCCACGTGAGGATCATGTTGTTGGACAGGCACGCGAGCAGCATGGTGAACACAAACAGGCTAAACAGCGCAAAATACTGCTTGGCGCGCTCGGCGGGCATGGAGCCCTCCTCGATATCGGCCTTTACATAGGGCAGCGAGAACAGCCCCGTAAGAAAACCGATAAAGCCGATGAGCAGCACAAAGATGGCGCCCAGCGAATCGAGGTGGAACCACAGGCCAAGAGCGCTCGCGGTGTCGCCGCTCATAAGGACGTCACCGGCCGTCATAATCGACAGCACCAAGACGGCTGCGACGGAGACCAGGTTGAGTCCGGCGAACACGTTATAGGACGTGTTCTTGGGCAAAAACGCCATGACCAGCGAGAACACCAAAGGAGTCGCGAGCAGGGCGAGAATCAACGTTTCCATGGACTACCCCCTCAGCTCGGACAGGTCGCGCGCATCGAGCGAGTGGGAGTCGTCCCAGATGCGACGCACGACGATGGACATGATGATGACGGCAAAGATGGCGTCGGTGGCGATACCGATCTCGATGATCTCGGGAGCGGTGGGGGCCAAAAGCGCGAGCGTCACGTGGCTACCGTTTTCCATAAGGCAGTATCCAAAGATCTGCTTCATGATGTTACGCTGCGAGATGATGCAGGTGAGGCCCACAAAGAAGTGAGCGAAGCTAATAGCGAGCGCAGGCGTTGCGACCTCGGCCGTGGGCAGGCTGATCTGCGTCACGACGGCAAAGCAGATAGCAACCTCGACGGCGATGATGCAGATAGCCCACGCGGGCTTAAGGCCGGCCTTGAGCGATGCGTCGCTCGGCTCGCCCATCTTCTTGTATGCGCGGTTGAGGATGTAAGGGACCAGGACGACCTTAGTGATAAAGGCAGATCCGGCCCACATAAGCAGCTCCTGCGCACCGGTGGTGACACCGAGCGTGGCGAGCAGCCCCACGAGCACCAGCGACTGCACCGCATACCAGTGGATGGAATGTCTGATGTTCTTGGAGACAACCACCATGGTGGACGTGACGATCAGAAGGCCGCCAAGGATGTTGACGATCGAATAACCCATGTCGTTCTACCTCCTAACCGATCCAGCTGGCCGAAAGCGGGCCGCTGACGATGACCATGATGATGAGCACGATGAACACAAACGCCATCGCGCGGGGAAGCGGTGCTCCCGCAGCGACCTCTTCGCTCGGCTCGCCGGGCAGGCAATAGCCCATCCACTTGAGGAACCAGGCGAAGGTGGCGACAGTCTCGGCGACCATGATGCACACGAGCACCAGGATCGCGACGTTACCGGCACCAACAGAGAAGCCGCCGGCGATGATCTGGAACTTCGAGAAGAACGTGTTCATGGGCGGCACGCCGGCAATGGCGAGCGCCGCGACACCAAAGCCCACGCCCGAGATCGGGTACTTCTTTACGATGCCGCGAAGCTTGGGCAGCATACGCGTGCCGAGCGTAAAGGAGAACGAACCGGCGATCAGGAAGAACAGCGTCTTGGCGAAAGCGTGGTTAAAGATGTGGCACACGGCGCCATCAAAGGCCAGCTGGCTACCAAAGACCGAAAGGCCCAGACCAAAGAACACATAGGAGAGCTGGGCGATCGTGGAGAAGGCCAGCAGACGCTTCATGTCCTTTTGCGGCAGGTACATAAGGAAGCCAAAGAGCATGGTGACCATGGCGTCGATAATGGCGACCCAGCCCACGATCTCGGGAATCTCGCCGGCAGAAACGAGTGCACGCGCGAACACGCACACGCCGACCTTGACCATCGAGGCGCCATGCAGGTAGGCCGAAACAGGCGTCGGTGCCTCCATGGCCGAAGGCAGCCACATGTACATGGGGACCTGCGCGGACTTGGCCCAGGCCGCAAACAGCACCAGCAGAAGGACGATAGCCTTGAGCTTGGCGTCGAGGCCGGCAATCGCGGTAATGGCGAAGGTGCCGGTGTGGGCAAACACAATGGCGGCGCCCAGATACAGGCCGAGCGCACCGATATGCGTGATGATCAGGGCCTTCATACCGGCCTTCTTGGCCGTAGGCGTCATGTAGTAGCTAATGAGGCCCCAAGAGCACGCACCCGTGATCTCAAAGAACACGAGCTGGCCCAAAAGGGTCGAGCTGTACACGAGGCCGGCCATGGCACCGATGAAGGTCGCGAGGTACGCGTAGAAGCGACGACGCGGCGCATCGGGATGCTCACGGTTATTCTCGCTCATATAGGGAATCGAATAGATCACGACAAGCAGGCCGATACCCACAAAGGCGGGCGCGAGCAGCGTGCTCATGCGATCGAAGGTGAATCCCATGACGAGGGTCTGCCCAAACGAGATCAGGGGGACCTGCGTATCGGGCATGCCGGCGCCAGCGAAATTCGCGGCGAGGGCGATGGTGCAGGCCGTCGAGACGGCGGCACCCAAAACGCTGAACCACTTGGCGTACGGACGGGGGAACAGGGCGACGAGCACCGAGGCCACCATCGGGGCCGCGATAGCGACCAAGCCGAGAAGGGACAGACTGACTGCAAATGACATTGTTTCTCCCTTCTCCTACACGCCGACGACCACGAAGACAAACGCCAGAACGGCGATGCCCACGACGGCCCAGGTCTGATTGCCAAGCACCTTAAAGCGCGAACGCGAGCAAGAGTTCTCGATCACGCCGCACACGACAAAGTCGATCAGGCACTTCACCAGGAAGATGACTGCGCCCAGAACGGCGGCGGCGCCCACGGTCGCAGGCTCGCCCCAGGGGACGAAGATCGCGCAGAACCAGGCGACGACCAGGACCTGCTTCATGGACATGGCGAGCTTGGCCATGGCGAGCGACGGGCCGGAAAGCTCGGCGAGCGGACCTTCCTGAAGCTCTTGCTCGGCCTCGGCCTGATCAAACGGCAGCTTTCCGAGCTCCATGTAGCAGGCAATCGCAAAGGCGATGCCGGCGAGGATCACGGCGACCGGTGCGTCGATGGCGCCCGTCATGATGTGCTGACCCATGGTGGCGATGTCTGTGGAACCGCACACCAGGGCGGCGGCGAACAACGCCAGCAGCATGGACGGCTCGATGAGCACGCTCATGAGCAGTTCGCGGACGCCGCCGATACCGGCGTAGGCGTTGGACGAATCCACACCGCAGAGGGCGAAGAAGAAGCGGGCGAGCGCCAGGCTGTACATGATGGTGATGGCGTCACCAAAGACCGGGATGGGGCTTTGTGCCGTAAAGAGCGGCAAACCCATCGCGAGCATAAAGGCGACGGCGAAGAACAGCGGCGGCATAATGCGCAGCGCAAAGCTCGCGTCCTCGCTCTGGGACTCGGGGCGCGCAAAGAGCTTGGCCAGGTCGCGGTAGTCCTGCATGATGCTGGGGCCGCGACGGTTGTGCATCTTGGCGCGAATCACGCGGCCGAGACCGGAGAAGAACGGCGCGACGGCCATGACGACCACGCCCTGCAGAACGGCAAGTACGATGTTGTTCATGCTCTCCCCTCCTTAACCCATTTGCACGGCGAGCACGAGGAACACCACGAGTGCCGCGACGATGTAGCAGATATAGATGCTGTAGTTGCCGCCCTCGAGCTTAGTCGCGAGGTCGGCGAGCTTCTCGACGCCCTTATGCGGGGCATCGACGAGAACCTTGTCGGGTACGGGCTCCACAGCCTCGGCCACACCGGTGAGCTTCTGGAAGAAGTGCGCGATGGACCAGCAGACGGCCGTGCAGCGGTCACGCAGCGTGTAGAGCGGCTGCATAAACCAGGACACCTCGGAGGCAAAGGTCGTGGCCACGACGGGCATATGCTCGTTGGGAGCATAGCCGCATGCCCACGGCTGGGACTTCTGCACCTTGCCGACGGTCTTGAGCTTGCGATAACCGCAGGCAAGGCCGACAAGCACCACAAGCGCAATAGCGATCGCGGGCGTGGAAGTGGCAGCGCCGGAGTACTGGTTCATGAGTTCCATGCCCTCAGCGGCGAACACGCCACCGTACGGATGCAGCACGGACGCGGCGACATCGACCAGCACGGGTGCGATCACGGGAGCGCCAATGCCCAGCACGACGCAGATGGCCGCGAGCAGGCCCTGCGCAAACACCATGGGGGCGGGAACCTCCTTGGCATTGGCCGCGGCCTCGGAGCGGGGCGCGGAGGCAAAGGAGACGCCATAGGCCTTGACGAAGCACGTGACGGCCAGCGCGCCGGTAATGGCAAGCGCGACGGCAGCGAACACGGCCACGATCATGATGGCCTTGTCGCCCTGCATGGCAGCATTAAAGAGCGACTGGTAGGTAAACCACTCGGACACAAAGCCGTTGAAGGGCGGGATGGCCGAGATGGCAAGCGCGCCGATGAGGAAGCAGATGGCCGTTGCCGGCATACGACGGAACAGGCCGCCCATCTTCTCCATATTGCGCGTACCCGTGGAGTACAGCAGCGCACCGGCGCCCAAGAACAGTTCACCCTTAAACATCGCGTGGTTAAACGTGTGGTAGAGGGCGGCCATCAGAGCCAGGACGGCGATGCCGACAGAGTCGAGCGCCATGGCGGCCATGGAGGCGCCGACGCCGAGCAGAATGATGCCGATGTTCTCGACGGAGTGATAGGCCAGCAGGCGCTTGATGTCATGCTCCTGCAGGGCGAAGGCCACGCCGAGGACCGACGAGATCGCACCGAAGACCATGACCATAAGGCCCCACCAGACCTGAACGCCCGAGGCGGAGAGCAGGTCGAGACCAACCTTGAGGATACCGAAGATACCGATCTTGATCATGCCGCCGGACATAAGAGCCGACACGTTGGACGGAGCCTCGGGATGTGCCTTGGGCAGCCAGCCGTGCAGCGGGATGATACCGGCCTTGGCGCCAAAGCCAAAGAAGGCGAGCACGAAGCACACGGATGCGACCGCGGGGCTAAACTGCGTGGCGCGGAAATCCGCAAAGGCAAACGAGCCACCGGCAAAGTTGGTCATGGTGAGGAAGCTCGCCATGATGAGCACAAAGCCCACGTGCGCGATCACAAAGTAGAGCCAACCGCCATGGATGGAGTTCTCGTTCTCCTCGATCACGACCAGGAAGTACGAGGTCAGCGACATGAGCTCAAAGGCGACCAGGAACCAAAACACGTTGTCGGCGGTGATGACGAGCATCATGGACGCCACGAAGGTGTTAAAGAAGAAGCCGGCGCGGCCCTTTTTGCCCGGGTACTCATCAAAGTAGTTGAGACCGTAGATTGAACCGGCAAACGCGAGCACCGAGATGAGCGCCACGAACAGGCCGGACAGCTGATTGAGCAGCAGCTGGAAATGGGCAAACGGGAAGAACACGATGGTGTCGACCGACGTGACATCGCCCAGCACGGCCTGGATACCGGCCACAAACGAAAGCACCGCGGCGACGGCGCCGATAAGGCAGCCGGCGGTTTTGGCGGCGTTATCGGCCTTGATCAGCAGAACCGAGGCGAGCGCACCGATGCACGAGACGGCAAGCGATGCGATAAACAGCGTCATGCTATCCATTGTTTACGCTCCCTTCTGCTTTCTCGGACAGGCCCTGGGCCACAGCGGTAACGTCGACGACCGGACCGTTTTCGATCGAGCGCAGGCGCTTGGCCTCGTCGAGCTCGCGATCGGCCGCGCCGCCCATGACGGTCAGCGCCTTGGTGGGGCACGCCGCCACACAATGCGGACCGTCCGGATCGAAGGCGCACAGGTCGCACTTGACAGCGCAGGTGTACTGGCCGGGAGCCCACGTAAGCAGGCTGCTCAGGGACTTAGGATACGAAGGCGTCGGGTCGCACATGCCTGCGACACCGGCGATAGACGTGCCATCGGGATGGATGGCTCCGAAGGGGCACGCGATGGCGCACAGCCTGCACCCGATGCACTCCTGCTCCTTGACGTGGATGCGGTCGCCATCGTGCTCGATGGCATTCACCGGGCAGACCTCGGCGCAGGGGGCACCCTCGCAATGGTGGCAGGCAAGGGCGGCCGAAATACCGCCGGTCTTCACGAGCGCCAGGCGCGGCGTATCCTGAAGACCCTGCATCCGGTGGGCGTCGGCACAGGCGGACTGGCATGTTCCGCAGCCGATGCACCTCTCCGGGTTGATGTCGATGAAGCGGTTCATCCCCACTTCCTTTCAAAATAACGGGCCGGGCTCCCGAACGTACGGGACGCCCGGCCCAAAAAGCCAACGAGAACGGGACTACACGATTTGGTTCACGTGCGTCTCGTCGTCGAACTTGGCGGCGCCAGGCTCAACGTCCTGGGGAGCGGCGGCGTCGACCAGAGCCTGCTTGAGCTCGGTGTACTGGCGCTCGACTTCGCCCTCGGCCCAAACCTGGTCGGCAATGGCGTCGACCTGGCAGGCGGAGAACTTGTCCTCGGGCGTGTGCGAGACCGGGTCGACCTTGTGCATGGTCAGCTCGTTGCACTTGCCGATCCACCACTGGTAGGTCATATAGACCGTGCCCTTGTTGATACGGTCGCTCACGTCGGCGCGGCTGTATACCTGGCCGCGGCGGCTGTGAATCGAGACGATGTCGCCGTTCTTGATGCCGCGCGCCTGGGCGTCCGCGGGATTCATGCGGACAAAGCCGGGCTCGTCGGCAAGCAGCGCCAGCGTCTTGCAGTTGCCGGTCATCGAGCGGCAGCTGTAGTGGCCGACCTCGCGGACGGTGCACAGGATGAGCGGGTACTCATCGTCGGGAAGCTCGGAGGGCGCCTCCCAGTCGTGCGCCATCAGGTTGGCGCGGCCGTCCTTGGTGGTGAACTTGCCACCAGCGAACATGTCGGGCGTACCGTGGTCGTTGACATCGGTGCTCTTGACGGGCCACTGGGCGTAGCCGCCCTCGGGAGCCATCTTCTCGTAGGTCGCGCCCACAAAGTTGGGGCACAGGCTAATGCACTCGTTCCAGATCTGCTCGGTGTTGTCGTAGTGCATGGGATAGCCCATACGCGTGGACAGGTCCGCGAAGATCTCCCAGTCGTGACGGCACTCGCCCTTGGGCGGAACGGCCGCGTCAAAGTGCTGGAAGCTACGGTCGGATGCAGTAAAGACACCCTCGTGCTCGCCCCAAGAGGTAGCGGGCAGGATGACGTCGGCGAGCATGGTCGTCTGCGTCATAAAGATGTCCTGACAAATGAACAGATCCAGCTCGGAGAGCGTCTTGCGCATACCGGCCGAATCGGGCTCGGTCTGCACCGGGTCCTCGCCGTAGTTGTAGAAGCAGTGCACCTTGCCCTCGTCGACCAGGTGGCCCAGGTCGGTGAGCTTGTAGCCCTCCTCGAGCGGGAGCTTTTCCTCGGGCACGCCCCAAGCCTTGGCAAACTTGGCACGCACTGCGGGGTCGGTGACTTTCTGGTAGCCAGGGTACAGGTTGGGCAGCATGCCCATATCGCAGGAGCCCTGGACGTTATTCTGGCCACGCACGGGCGCGAGGCCGGAGTTGGGTTTGCCGATCTGGCCGGCAACGCAGGCGATGGAGGCGATGGTGTGCACCGTCTTCAGGTTCTGCTTCTGCTGGCATACGCCCATGCCCCAGCCAATGATGGCAGAGGGCTTCGCCGTGGCGTACATCTCGGCAGCTTGGTGGATCAACGCGGGCTCGACACCCGTGATGTCCTGTACAGATTCGGGAGTGTAGTTCTTGATGGTCTCCCACCACTCGTCAAAGCCGTTCGTGTGCTCGGCGACGAATTCCTTGTCGTAGAGGCCATCGTTGACCAAGCAGTTGGCAAAGGCGTTGAGGAACGCGACGTTGCAACCGTTCTTGATCGGAAGGTAGAGATCGGCGATACGCGCGGTTTCGATATGGCGCGGGTCGGCGACGATGATCTTGCAACCCTTTTCTTTGGCTCGCACGATACGCCTTGCGACGATGGGGTGCGAATCGGCAGGGTTATAGCCGAAGAGGAAAATGCAGCCCGCATCCTCCATACCGGGGATGGAGCATGACATGCAACCTGAACCAACCGTGTCCATCAGACCGAGGACAGTAGGGCCGTGTCAAGTACGGGCGCAGTTGTCTACGCTGTGGGTGCCGATGCACGCACGCGTAAACTTCTGCATGACGTAGTTCGCCTCATTGCCGCCGCCTCGCGAAGAGCCGGTGGTCATGACAGCGTTAGGACCATATTCGTCAATTATGGCCTGCATCTTAGATGCGGTGAAATCCAGTGCCTCGTCCCAGCTTACGCGCTCAAGATCCGCGCCCTTAGTGCGGCGGATCATCGGGTGCAGTACGCGAGGAGTCAAGATCTTGGTGTCGTTGATGAAGTCGTAGCCGCTCATGCCCTTAAGGCACAGCTCGCCCTGATTGGTGATGCCGTTGAGCGGTTCGGTACCCACGACCTGGCCGTTTTGGACCAAGAGGTTAAACTGGCAACCGGCGCCGCAATACGGGCAGATCACTTTATGCTTCTCCATGACACCCTCCTTCCTTTCTCTGCTACCGAATACTCGGTACTTATTTGACAATCATTGGGCCTGTCGCCCGACGCTTACGCCTCGTTTTCGATGGTGGCGCGGGCACGCTCGGCAGTCAGTTCTGCCAGACGCTCCTCGTCCACCAGGGTGAGGCCCTTGGTCGGACACGCCTCGGCACACGCCGGACCGCCGGGACGGTCCACGCACAGGTCGCACTTGAGCACGAAGCTCTTAGTCTGCGAACCCACGCGAACGTCACCCATCAAGACGGGGACCTGCGTGGTCGCCACGCTCACGGCGCCAAAGGGGCATGCCATAACGCAGCTCTTGCAGCCGATGCAGTTGTCCTCGTTGACGCCGATACGATGGTTCTTTGGATCAAAGAACAAGGCGCCCGTAGGACAGGCCTTCGCGCACGGAGCGTCCTCGCAGTGGTGACATGCCACCGGCGCGGAGATCTCGTAGGTGCGCGTTACGCGCAAGCGAGGTGCGGCGATGTTGCCGGGAATATCGTGTGCCTCGATGCACGCCGCCATACAGGTTTGGCACCCAATGCAGCGTGAAGAATCAGCCACGACTCGTTTATTGCCCATGTTGTTCACTCCCTCCTGAATCCCATGCCGGAGAGACCCTGCCGACGTTGCCCCGGACCGCCCGTGGTCCGGCATCGGCGTATCGAGCGCATGCGGCGAAACAGGCACTTCGATAGAATTCCTCCAACGATATACAGGTTAAATATACGCAGTTGCAGGGGGCAAACTTGAGCATAGGCCCTGCAATACGGGTGTATTGCAGGGGTTTTGGCAGGTTGGAATTATTCTCTAGAAGCTATAAAGATGAGTGTATTACATGCGTACGCCTCAGAGATTTTTACGCGCTCTCATTTTAGATGTACTACGCTTGTATTCAAGTTAATGGTTATTTACTTGAGCGAAATAAAGTAATCGTTATAAGATGCTCAAGTATCGGCACATGCCGCATTTGACCGACTATATTGCACGCTCATTAAGGGGGCCAGTGATGTCATCGACTCAAAAACGAGCCATCCTGCAGGTGCGCATTCGCGAGGAAGACAAGCAGCATGCCGAGCGTCTCTACGACGCCATGGGCACATCGCTCGCCGAGGCTGTCCGTCTATTTGTCGCGCAGAGTATTTTGATGCGCAAGCTCCCCTTTCAGCCGGTCGCCGTGCGCTCCAAGGACGGCACGGCCGCCTATGGATCGCTCAAAGCATATGGTGACCCCAATCGCCGCTCCGAGGAGCGCAATGCCTGGATTGAATACCTTGCCACAGAAAGTGACGATTCGATTTTGGGTCCCGAGGAAGTAGATATCCATGAGTAGCACCATCATCGACGAGACCGTCATCCTGCGCTACCTGCTTGACGACGACGAAGTTCTGTCACCGCGCGCCGCCAAGGTCATCGCCACGCGCACTGCTCGTGTCTACCCCGAAATCATCACGCGCGTCGTGGTCACGCTGCGCGACGTCTATAAGGTTCCCCGCGTTGAGATTGCTGCGGCCATGAAAAGGCTGCTCGATGACGTCATGGTCGACGAGCCCACCGTTGTCGCCCTTGCCGTCAAACTCTTTGGCAAGACCCATATGGACTTTTCCGACTGCCTCCTCGCAGCCCGAACCGCCATCTACAACGATGATGTCGTGAGCTTTGGCAAGCCCATCATCCAAGGCATGATCGATTACCGCCGCAAGCGCCAAACCGCCGCCGACGCCCGCGACCGCGCCGCCGAAGCCTGCAGCCGCGCCGCCGAAGCCCGCAGCCACGGCACCGAAGCCCGCAGCCACGGCACCGATGCCACCATCGACAAGCTCCGCCACCACGGTCGCCACTAACCGACAGGCAACGGCATCGCCCGCCACTCAGCCCCATCCCCTCTTAAGTTGCGGTGAAATACGGACTGTTTTATGCCTTTAAAGGCCTCAACAGTCCGTATTTCACCGCAACTTATTGAAGGTGGACCGCGAACGATTTCGCTATCGGGATTCGGCGTAGGGTTTTGTTGTCGGAATGCCGTAACCGCGCATCATGGCACCGAACGATTCTACGTCGTAGGTGTCCGAGAGTTTGAAATGAATGACGTTGTGGCCCATGGCGCGAAGGTTCGCGTCGCGCATGAGGGCCGCTCGATACGTTTTTGCCGCTGCCCGCTCTGGATCATTTTGAGCCTCGTCTTCAAACTTGCCTAGCCCATGCAGCTCTGCCAGCGTCCATGAGCCGTCTGGCATCTGCCAGCCATAATCTGCTAGATAATAGCCAGCGTTTCCCGGTCGCGTTATCTCAACTTGAAGTTCGGGCTCGGCAACCCCAGCGAGAATCATCGCTGCTCTCGCCTCAGACTCGCCGCCATTGTCTGACCTGCCATCCATATAATCAAAAACGTCAAAAGCATGCGCGATGCCATGCAACCCTCGGCAATTTGCCTGCGCATATGCTCGCAGCTCTTCGCGTTCGACATCGTACTCACGGGCCAAGCCATCGACATAGCCCAGCGCATAGCGAAAGGCGCTCGTTCGAGCGATATCAACAACCGTTCGACACGGATCCGTTAGTGTAAACAGACCTAGCCGCCACACTTCGCCCGCCCGCCAGCGCTTGTATTCAACGAACTCATACGTATCACGCCTTGTAGACCGTGGCAGAAGTACTTGCACTTTATCCAGAAGCGTATACGCCGAGCCGATGCCGTAGAGCAGCGCTGCTGTCGATCCGCAAAACACAGCATCCGGTTCAACGACCGCAATAGCGGATGCCAGCTGAAAGATGCGATCTTCAACCCCAAGATTATTCCAATAGACCGGATCCGCATACACGTGGTTGTAAAGACGAAGCATGAGCTCTTCCTGCATAAGCTCACGCGCACGGCGTTCATCCCAAGGATCAATTGTTATAAGCAGCTGTCCATCTTGATGAATTCCAACGGCCGAGAATAGCATCCTTGCATATGATTGCGGAAAATGTTTGCCTTTATCGAGCATGGCCAACCCCATAACCATCACGGCGGAGAGAATACCATTACGCTATCGCATGCTTCCGTCCGCAGGCCTTGCCAAAAGCTGACCAAAAGCTTGACGCCGCAGGTCAGAGCTTCAAATAATAATTCCACTCTCGGTAGACGGTCGCTACGACCCTCCCAACGGCATCAAAATCCAACCTTACAAATAGTTGCGGTGAAATACGGACTACATGGGCCATAAAAGCCGGAAACAGTCCGTATTTCACCGCAACTTAGGAGGGGATGTGGGGTCCCGGCATGTATATGAAAATGGCTCTGGTCACAAAAGGAACTAGAGCCATTCATCTATCTTATGGAGCGGGCGACGGGAATCGAACCCGCGTCATCAGCTTGGAAGGCTGGGGTTCTACCATTGAACTACGCCCGCAAGATATGGTCGGGACGACAGGATTTGAACCTGCGACATCCTGCTCCCAAAGCAGGCGCGCTACCAAACTGCGCCACGTCCCGAAGGTGTTGAGCAGCTAAGGTCTAAACCTTGCGTGTCCCAAAGCGAAGGAAATTATAGGGGAGACTCCCCGCCTGTGCAAGCGCAGAAACCCTAGCTCCTCGAATGTGCGACAAACTTGCTATGAACCAGACCAATCACAAACGCCACCACAGCAACCGGTGCCCACGCAGCACCGATATCTGCCAGTGGCAACGCATCGAACGGCAGCCACGCGCCAGCAAAGAACGCATCGCGGACCGAAGTGATTACGCTCTGCACCGCGACAACGCCGCCGACCCAGACCCACACCTGAGGGTGCGCGTCGCAAAAGCCGTGCATCAGGCCCATAAGTACCAGCACAATGGCGACGGGATACAAGGCGTTAAGCATGGGCACCGAGAACATAAGAATCACGTCGAGGCCCACATTGGAAAGCACGCACGAAAACGCCGCGAACACAAAGGCGAGGATCGCGAAGGGGCGGCGCATGGCCTCCTCTGAGGCCTCCGCTCCCCTTTCAACCACGTACGTCTCGCAGAAATAGCGCGCGCAGCAGCTAATGAGGCCGATGCATACGTTCATGCAGGCAAGGAAAAAGATCGCAAAGACCACGACCGTGCCGGCAAGGCCAAAGTGCATGGAGGCCGAGCGAGCGAGGATTGCAGCGCCGTTGGTGGCGTCGGGCATCACGGTGCCGAGCTGCATACCGGCAAGGGCTAAGCCGCAGTAGATGACGGCCATGAGCACGCCGGCGATCACACCGGAGCGCGAAATTTCAAAAGCGATGCGCCTGTCGTCGGTCACGCCCAGCTCGTGAATGGTCTCGGCGATGATGATGCCGAAGGCGAGCGACGCAAGCAGGTCCATGGTCTGATAGCCAGTCAGAAAGCCCTGCACGGCGGCACCTGCATCATAGGGAGCTTGCGGGGCAGCAGCCGGTCCCAGCGGCGAAATCACGGCAGCACCCACGACCAGCACGATGAGCGCAATGAGCGCAGGGCCCGTAATGCGACCGAGCACGCGCGTGATGACGCCCGGACGCAGCGTGAGCGCAAACGCGACTATGAAGAACCCGATGGCAAACACCAGGCGAGCCGTGCCGAGCGAGACGCCCTCGGGCAGCAGCGGCACCAACATCTCGAAGGCCGTAGAGCTTGTGCGCGGAATGGCCAGGCACGGGCCGATGGCCAGATACACCGCCGCAACGAAGAATTCGCCAAACTTAGGATACACGCGCCCAGCCAGCTCGCGGGCCGTGCCGGCGAGCGCGACGGCGATAAATCCCATAACAGGCAGGCCGATGGCGGCAATCAAAAAGCCAATCATGGCAAGCGGCGTGACCGTGCCGGCCTGAAGTGCCAGCAACGGCGGAATGATGAGGTTACCGGCGCCAAAGAGCATGGAGAACAGCGCAATGCCGACGGTAACGACATGGTCGGAGCGCAGGCCGCGCGGGGCGGATGAGGCCATAGACACACCTTTCGGGTCGAAACAAAAACGGGACGGGCAAAATACCCGTCCCGCAAGTATAAACGTTTGAGCAGTTCAGATGATGCAAAGTATCAATCTGGTTACCCCTTTAGAGCCGCTACGCGTCAGAGCGACGGCGACGCAGCAGCTCGAGCCCCAGTGCGACAAGCGCAACAGCACCCGCGGCCACAGCGACAGCCAACGGCGCACGATCGCCCGTATCGGCGAGCTGCTGAGCACTCGACTTGGAAGACTCCTTCTTGCCGGAGTTTTCCGTGCCCGATGCCTTTGCCTTATCGGCTGCGGAGTCATCCGAGCTACCGGGTTTTGTCGGATCCTTTGAATCCGGCTGGTCGGAATCGGGCGTTCCGGGCTTTTCCGGCTCCGGCTTACTCGGGTTGTCAGGCTCGGGCTTATCCGGGTTATCCGGGTCCGGCTTGTCCGGGTCAGGCTTGTCCGGATCGGGAACCACCGGGTCCGGGTCGACAGGCTCCTGCTTTTTCTTCACCGTCAGCGTACCGGGCTCAACCGTGACATCGAAGTTCGGGTCGGTGACCATCGCCCCGATCTGGTACTCGCCCGCCGGTGAGCTTTCGTCGGCGTCGCAGGAGTACTCGACCTTCACGCCCGAAGTATCGGCCGAGCTCTTTAGGCTCGAGGTAAAGGCGGGATTCATCTCTCCCTCGAAGCGTTCAACATCGTCGACCTTCACCTTGAGCTTCGCCGGCGCAATCTTGAACTTGCGCGAGGCGGCGCCAATATACCCGTTGCTGCGCAGCGTGGCAACGGCGCGATATGTGCCGACATCGGTCGGGGCCTCACTCGACGAATAGTGCGTGCCGCCCGTCCCGTAATACCTGACCCTCAGGTCACCTTCGCAGGCCTTGGGAGCCCCCGTGACCTCGGGCGCCTGGGCATCACCGCTATAGACGAAGTCGCCACCTGCAAATGCGAGCTCGACTCGCTTCGCCTGAACGACCAGAACGAAGTGCGCGGTCACGGTCTTGCCCTGAGCGTCCTTGCACGTGATGTCAAAGGTAGACGCTCCGGCCTTGGACGGGGTGCCCGAGAGTGTCAGACCGCCCGCTATGCGGGTGAGCTTAAACCCGTCGGGGAGCTTAGCGTCGTCCCACATGTACTCATACGGGGCTTCACCACCCGCGGCACCCGAAATCGTCGCGCGATACGTGCTATGTGCACGTGCGACCGGCAGCAGACCGCCGTTGAACACGAGGGCATCCCGGGGCACAACGGAAACGACGGCACGATCGCTTTCCACCTGCGTCTCGGTACCAAGATAGCGCTGAGTGACGCGGCAGAAATACTCGCCGGCGCAATCCTCATCGAGACCCTCGATGAGGAGCGTCTCCCCCGTCTCGCCCTCGAGCGTCACGGCCTCGCCGCCCACCATGTGGAACCACTGATAGGAAAGTCCGACATCGGCGGCGGAACCCGTGGACGAGGACGTGTGGTCAAGGACGCCCTTGCCCGCCTCGGCAGCCACCGAGAGCACAACAGCATCGCCCTCGTGGGCACTCGCGTCCTGTGGCTGCGCGATCACCTTCGGAGCGTCCGCTTTCGCGAACTCGAACGCGACCTCCTGCGAAGCGGTGACGCCGCTCAGCGTGACCTTGTGTGCTCCGCCCTCATAGTCGGAGATATCGAGATCGACGGCCTTGTCCGAGCCGGCTTCCGTGACCGTCACTCGCTCGAGGTAGCAGCCCTCGTCGGGCGTCGCCGAGAGCGTCACGTCGCCGCCCGCATCAACGGTGACGGAAGCGTTGTCGACCGAGCCGTTGACCACCTTTGCCGTCACCTCAAAGCGCTCGGGCTTGTCCGGGTTATCGGGCTCAGGGTTGTCCGGATCGGGATTATCGGGGTCAGGCTTGGGGTCCGGATCGGGATTATCGGGTTCCGGATTATCCGGGTCGGGGTTGGGATCAGGCTGATCGGGATCCGGGTTGTCCGGGTCAGGGTTATCTGGATTGTCCGGCTCAGGGTTGTCCGGGTCCGGGACCACCGGGTCGGGATCGACGGGCTCCTGCTTCTTTTTCACCGTCAGCGTTCCGGGCACGACCTCGACATCGAAGTTCGGGTCGGTGACCGTAGCGCCGATCTGGTACTCGCCAGCAAGAGAGCTCTCATCGGCATCGCAGGAGTACTCGACCTTCACACCCGAAGCGTCAACCGCACTCTCCAGGCACGAGGTAAACGCGGGGTTCGCCTCCCCCTCGAAGCGCTCGGCATCGTCGACTTTCACCTTGAGCTTTGCCGGAGCGATCTCGAACTCACAGACAGCGGCACCAATGTAGCCGTGGCTGCGCAGCGTGGCGACAGCGCGGTATGTGCCGGCATCGGTCGGGGCCTCCGTCGAGGAATATTGCGTGCTTCCGGTCCCGTAGTACTTAATCTTGAGATCGCCCTTGCAGACCTTGGGAGCACCGGAAACTTCGGGCGCCTGCGACGCGCCATTAAAGGTAAAGTCGCTATCCGTGAACGATAGCTTTACGCGCTTTGCCTGGACGACGAGAACAAAGGAGGCAGTCACGACCTCGCCACGGGCATCCGTGCACATGATGTCGAAGGCGGAAACGCCCGTCTTGGACGGAACGCCCGAGAGCGTCAGCCCGCCCGAAGTACGGGAGAGCTTGAGCCCGTCGGGGAGCTTCGTCTCATCCCATGCGTACTCGTACGGAGCCTTGCCGCCCGCGGCCCCGGCAATCGTTGCGAGGTACGTGCTGTGGGCGCTCGCTACCGGCAGCAGGTCGCCGTTAAACACAAGGGTGTCCCACGGCACGATGGAGACGGAGGCACAATCACTGTCCGTCTGCTTCTCAGTGCCAAGGTAGCGTTGAGTGATGCGGCAGAAGTACTCGCCGGCCTGCTCGTCATCCAGGTCCGCGAGTGAGAGCGTCTCCCCCGTCTCACCCTCGAGCGCAACGGCCTTGCCATTCGCCATGCAGAACCACTGGTAGGAAAGCTCAATCTCGGCAGCGCAACCCGTGGACGAGGCAGTGTGGTCAGCGACGTTTTTACCTGCCTCGGCCGCAACCGAGAGCACAGCCGAATCGCCCTCATGGACACTCACGTCCTGCGGCTGCGCGACCACACGCGGGGCGTCCGCCTTCGCAAACTCGAAGGTGATCTCCTGCGATGCGGTGACATCGCTCAGCGTGACCTCGTACGCCCCGCCCTTGTAATCAGAAATATCGAGGTCAACGGTCGCATCCGAGCCTGCCTGCGCGACCGTCACGCGCTCGAGGTAGCAGCCCTCGTCGGGCGTCGCCGAGAGGATCGCGTCCCCGCCCTCAACAACCGAAACCGAAGCATTGTCGACCGAACCGTTGACTGCCTTCGCCGTCACCTTGTAGTGCTCGGGCCTCTTCTTGACCGTCAGTGTGCCGGGGTCGACCGCGACATCAAAGTTCGGATCGGCGACCGCCGCGTCGATCTGGTACTCACCCGCCGGCGATTTCTCATTCGCCGAGCAGAAGTACGTAACCTTTACGTCCGACGTGTCGCAACGACTCACCAAGCTGGAGGTAAACTCGGGGTTCTTCTGACCCTCAAAGCGCTCGGCATCGTCGACCTTCACCAGCAGCTGAGCCGGCGCAACAGCAACCGTCAGTTCAACGTCTTCGGCAGCAAGATAGTTACGCGAGGCAGCGGCATGGGCGACAACACGCGCCGTACCGGCGGCCTTCACCGTCGCGCAGCGTCCCTTAATCGAAACCGGGCTCGCATCGTCATCGGAATCGACCAGCTCAAAGCTCACGGGAGTCTGGGCAACGTTGTTAAACACAATGGGGTCTCCACCATATACACCCGAATAGCTCGTCGTTCCCGTCATAACCTGGCTTGCCTTTGCAATCGAGAACTCGGCGGACTTTTTACCCTGATAGTTGGGGTCAGTCACCGTAACCGTGACGCGGTAGTTGCCACTGTCGCACGGCTCCAGCGCCGTCGGACCATAGGACGTTCCATCTATACCTCGATAGGCAACGGAATAGGCAGACGTATCAAGACCGGCAACCGCAACCGCCGCACCGTGTCGTGCGCCATCGTATGTCAAATCAGACGTCTCAATCGAAATATCGACCGGGGCCTTCTTGATCGTGAAGTCACAGGAGACATTACCGACATATCCCTTGGCGTCGAGCGTCACCACCGCACGATACGTGCCGGCATCCACCGGCGCCTGATCCGACGAGTAATGTGTGTCACCCGTGCCAACATAGGTCAGTTTGACATCGTCCTCGCAACCCTCGGGCACGCCCAAAAGTTCCGGGGCCTGCGCCGTCGCGTTGTAGGTAAAGGTCTGGCCCTCAAATGCAAGCGGGGCTTCCTTCGCCTTCACGAGCAGCACGAAGTGTGCATCGCACTTGTCGCCCAGGCCATCGGTGCACCCAATCTTGAAGCGACACACGCCCGTAGCCGCAGGCACGCCCGAGAGCACCAAGGCGCCCGATCCGTCATCTGCCAGCGTCAGCTGCATGCCCTCAGGAACCTCAACATCATCCAAGTTGTACGCATACGGTGCCTTGCCGCCCGTAGCGCCGGCAATCTCTGCGCGGTACTCCTCGTGAGCGGTCGCCACCGGCAGCACACGCCCATTAAACACAAGTGCTTCTCGGGGCACGATGGATACCTTCGCATGTTCGGTATCCGTCTTTGTCACCGTGCCCAGGTAGCTCTGCGTAATGCGGCAGAAGTACTCGCCCTCGCTCTCGCTGTCGAGCTGAGCGATCGAAAGAGTCTCCCCCGTCTCGCCCTTCAGCGCCACTGCCTTGCCGCCATCGCCAGGCACGCGATACCACTGGTAGCTCAGTTTGGCGTCTGCAGCGGATCCAGAAGACACGGCCGCATGGGCGCGAACGTTGCGCTCCGCCTCGGCGGCAACCGAAAGCTCAACCGGATCGCCCTCGTAGGCACTCGCATCCTGCGGCTGAGCGAGCACCTCCGGAGCCGCAGCCTTCGTGAATTCAAACGTGACCTGCTGCGGAGCACTCACGCCACTCAGTGTGACCTCGTACGCCCCACCCTTATAGTCAGAAATATCAAGGTCATAGGCATTGCCGGCCGAACCGTCATCACCTGCCTCTTCGGCAACGGTCACGCGCGTCAGGTAGTAGCCCTCATCGGGCGTCGCCGAAAGCGTCACCTTGCCATCCGTAGCGACCAAAGCAGACTCCGGATCAACCGATCCGTTGACCGCTCGGGCTGTCACCTTGTATTTAGGCGCCTCCGCAAAGCGCGCCTCAACGGTCATGTTGTCCTCGGGGACAAACGTCCAGATAGCATCCGTGCTCAGCGGCTCATCGCCCAACGACCCGTCGTCATTACGCACATACCACCCATCAAACACATAGCCCGCATCGGGAACGGCAGTCAGGGTCGTGGATTCACCGTTCTCGACTTCGTTGGTCACGGCATAGCCCAGAGATTCGTCCTCGGAGGAACCCTCGACGTGTCCGCCCTGACGCGAATCCACCGCTGTAACCGTCATCGACGCCCGCTCATAAACGGCCGTAAAAGTACGGTTGCCAAACACTACGCGGTTGATCACCGGCGTGAAGCCCACGGGCATGCCGTTCTCGTCGACCCAGTATTTAAACTTCCAACCCTCGTGCGGCACGGTAAACATAATCGCCGCGGAGTGGTAGGAGCCGCCAGTACCAAGCGCAACCATGCTAAAGCCCGCGCCCTTGGGATACGTAGCGACCTGAACATCGCAGCCCGTCTCATAGAACACGGCCGTAAGCTGCTTATTCTCCTTTGCAGTACCGATATAGAACGCGCTGTAGCTCACCGTGACACCCGCATCGTCGACCCAATGCGAGAAGTGGTACTTCTTCCACGGGATCGCGATCGCCATAAACATGTCGCCCCTGTCGTACGACCTGCTACCGGCAGGAATGCCGTCGACCAGAAGGGCCGTACCGCGGAAGATGGACGAGCCGGTGACGGTAATAGTCACCTGTCCATCGGATTCGAACTGCGCGTAGTACGTTATGTCTTGCGTGGCGGTCACATCGAGGGTCGTCGCGGTCTCGACAATCGAGGTGCCTTCCTTATCGGTGCTCCAGCCCACAAAGCGATAGCCCATACCGGCAACAGCGGTCAGTTCCACCTGATCGCCGACGGCAAAGCTACCGCTGCCCGTAACACGGCAGCCCCTGTTCGAAGCCTTGTCCTTCACCACGACCTCGCCCGTAACGGTCACCTCGTACGGATCGGCAAACACGGCCTGGAGCTCCAGCGTATCGTCCTCGAGACCCTCGACCATATCCTTGTCGAGCTTAACCCAACAATGGGCGTCGCAGCTCAGCAGCGACTTGTTGCCCTCGGCATCCAGGACATACCAGCCGACAAAACGTTTGGTTCCCATAGGCGTAGCGTTGAGTTCGACCGTATCACCGAATTGATAGGAGCCCTCGCCGCTCAGGGTGCCCACGCCATCGTCACTCGCGCTCAAAACGACCAGATAGGACTTAGGCGCAAAGGTCGCCGTGTAGGTAGCGTCACCCGTGACCTTAACGGTATAGTCGGCGTTCTCGCTGACTGTCCCGCCCTTGTCGTCCGTCCAACCCGCAAACGAATACCCGGTGTTTGCAGTCGCACGAAGCGTTGCGCGGTCGCCGGCCTCATAGCCACCAAATCCGCTCACGGCTCCGCCCTCGGCAGGCGAAGCAACGGTATGCACAACATACGAGCCCGACGCAAAGACGGCATAGAGCGACGTATCCTCACGCACGGTAAATCGATAGGTTTCCTTGGAACTCACGCACGTGCCGTTACGGAACCAGCCCACAAAAGACGTATCCTCGGCGGCAACCGCGCGCACGGTTGCAACCTGTTCGGCGGCATACGTCCCCGCTCCCTCGACCGAGCCCATGCTCTCTTCGCACGAGACGTCCACCGTATATTGTTTTGCCGAGAACACGGCCTGGAGCGTCGCGTCAGACGTCGGCACCGCGTGATAGGTGCTGTCACGGCTTACCACGGCGCCCGAAGCATCGGCCCAATACTCAAACGCATAGCCCGAAAGCGCATGCGCAGTCAGCGTGGCGGCATGCCCCGCCTCAACGATACCTGTGCCCTCGACCCAGCCGGCGACGCTCGATTCGACCAGCGAACCGGTGCCGGAATCGACTACCGTCGTGGCGTCGACTTCATAGCTTTTTGCCATAAAGCGAGCGACGTGCACATGGCTGCGCTCCTGGTGACAGGTGAACTCCGCATCGGCAGACTCAAACGGGCCGTCGGCCGTATACCAACCAGTAAAGACGTAACCGGGATTGGGCGTCGCCTTAAGGGCAACCTCCGCGCCGCGGTCGGCAAGGATTCGGCTCGCCTTGACGGTGCCACCCTCCGCAGGATCGGCGAGAGGCACGCAGGCGGTATCGATCGGCACAAAGGCCGCGGTAATAACGCAGTGTCCGGTTTTACCCCGAGCCTTCGCAACCAACGAGGTCTCGTGCTTAAGGCTCTTCAGGCGGCCATTGACGTACCAACCCCAGAACAAAAAGCCTGGATGGGCCTTGGCCGTCAGATGAAGGGTCTCCCCTAATTTGAACGTATCGGTCGTGGGCTTCACCACAGTCCCGTTGCACGTCACGGTACCGCCGAACCACGAATCGGCCGTGACCATTACCTCGGGTTTTGAGTCGGTAAAGATCGCGGTATAGGTATCGCTCTTGGTGACCTTAACGACCAGCTCGGCGGTGTCGTACTCCTTACCGGAGTCATCCTTCCAATGGTCAAAGCGGTAGCCGTCGTTGGCCTTTGCCTTGAGCATCACCGCATCGCCATATCCGCAGGTAACCGAAGATGCGCCCGGATGTCCCTCGATCTCCACCGTGCCGCGCTCCACAAAGGTCTTCTTGGCTTTCGCCGTCACGGTATACGTGTTTTCCTCAAACACCGCACGCACCGTGCATTCCACGTCCTCGGGATAGAACTCGAGGTAGCTGGGGTCGGTGCCCAAAAGCAGGTCCGTCTTGGCGTCGTACCAGCCCTTAAAGGTAAATTGTTTGCTCGCCTCGGCCGTGAGCTCAATGGATAACGTGGCAGGCTCGCCCTTCATGCAGTAGCCCTCGCCGTGCACCATATATTTGCCCGCCATGGCCGCGGCAGGCTCAACGACAACGTCCACCTTGCAGGCACGCGTGAACTTCGCCTGGATCACGCAGTCGGTAATGGGCTCAAAGGTATAGGAGCGCTCGCTCGAAACCAGCGTCGAGGTGGCCTCCGAGCCGCCGTTGCTCAGGTACCAACCGTCAAAGATATAGCCCTCAGATGGCGTGGCCTCCGCGGTCACGCGCTCGCCTTCGGGAACCTCGAGTACCATGCCGGCAGTCTCACCGCGCTTCAGCGTAACGGTACCGCCCTCGAGCGGGTCGGCCTCGGCACGCACGGTATGCGCATCCCTGCCGTCCATTACAGCCTCGATCCGGGCATTCCCGTTAACGCGGTATTCGCAAACTTCCTGCTTGTTGGCAATCGTGATACCCTGCGCATCGGTTTCTCGCCACTCTACAAACCGGTACGTCTTCTCCGGATTGTCGGGGCGCACCTTGGGCCGCATCGTAAACGTGAGAATGTCCCCATCCTTCGCGCGGACCTTGCCATCCACGACCGGCACGCCATCGCACAGCACCTCGGCGCTGTCGAAGGGATCGGTATTCACCAGGATGGTCTTATCCGCCTTGCGGAAGCGTGCAACCAGATGGCGATCGACCTCGGCCTTAAAAATGTAAGTACGCTCGGGCGAGACCTCGATGCCGTCCTCGAACCATCCCACAAAGGCATAGTCGGGCCCTTCGCTCGCGGTGACCATAGCCTGAACGCCACGCGTAATGCTCTGCTTTACGGGGCTTGCGGTGCAGCCTGTCGAAAAATCGGCCTGAATGCCATCGGCTTCAGCAACCGCCGTAATATCAACTTTTTTCTCGAAAACGGCCGTCATTTTTACGACCTCGGGCGTCAGGTCCGTGATCGTCATCGTCTTGAGAGGAGATGTCGAGACCTCGACGCCGTTCTCTTTCCAACATACGAAGCGATAGCCGGGATTTGCGACAGCCTCGAGCGTGGCGACCGTCCCCTCATAGTGGAGACCGCCTCCGGTAACGACGCCGCCCACCTCGGGCTGCGCGGTGGCAATTATTTCGATCTTATGGTCGCCATGAGACTTGGGCTTCTTGTGGTCGTCGATGATGTCCTTAATCTCCTTGAGCACCTTGGTGCCCACAGCGGCAACATCCTCAATGTTGTCTGCCATGCCGATCTCGATCACTGCATCGGCCGCGATGGGGTCGACGATCTCGCCCAGGCCATACATGGTAGCGAGAACGGCCGCAGCCGTAATCGCGGCGATGAGCGCGGCCTTCAGCGCCGCGAGTGACTCGTCGGGGTCAGTCGCCTCGCGGAAATGCGCGGTGTACTGCACATCTCCCTCGAGCACAAACGTGTAGGACGGACCATCGTCGCCGGTAAAGACAACGTTGCCGAGGGCATCGGTCGCGTAGTCAAACACATAGCCAGGCATTGGCACCGCCACGACCGTGACGCGCGACCCGATACCGTACAGACCGGTGGAAAGGAACTGTCCGAGCGGTTGCCCGTTCTCATCGACCCCATCCACACCCAGCACAACGCTTGCCTGGGGGGCGCAGTAGCGCGGAGTGATCTCGATCCTAGCGTCAGTCTTATCCTCCGACACAATCGCGTCCGCCTTGTCCACCGCATAGGTAAAGTCGAGCTGATCGCTCACGGCGTAGGCATCATCGCCCTCACCCAGATACCAGCCCAGGAACAGGGCATTGTCCGTGACGGCGGAAACCTCAACCGTCTCACCGGCATTGCGATAGCAGTTTTGAGCGGTAACACTCAGATGCGCAAAATCCTGTGACGAATCGGTCGCTTGCGCATCGTTGACGTGCACCGCATAGTCCTTGAGCTTAAAGCGGGCCTCCAGGGACAGGTCCTTATCCGGCGTAAACGTGCAAACCGCTTCCTTGGAGATGTACTTGCCGGACTCGGTGTCATACCAGCCCTTAAACGTGATGTTGTCGTTGAGCATCCCCAAAGCACCGGCATCGAGCGTGACCTCGGCACCTGCATCGATCGTCATCGTGCCGGAAACATCGGGAAGTTCAACGCCGTCCATCAGCTTGCGTTCGCCCTTATCAATCGTTTGGGCATAGGAAATCTGGAACGATGTCGGCTCAGGCTTCTTGAGCTGTAGCGTGCCCTTGGTTTGGGTTTCGAAATGCGAATACCCGTCATCATACACAAGCTTTACGGGCTGTCCGTCCATCGACTCGTCAAAGACATCACCGTCGCAGGGAGTCGCCGTCAGGTACTCACCCAGCTCTTCCTTTATGAGGGCTTCGTAGTTCCAAATCGATACCGAATGCGGGTAATCGAGCTCGACGCTCATACCCTCGAGCGAAATGGTCTCCCCTGGCTCATAGGTCATGATGTCAGGGTCGCAGGAGATTTCAACGTTCTCGAGCACCTTGCCTACCGGGACGGGCAGGCAGCCGTTGCACCTCTCCCAAACAGCTTTGGGATGCCCGTTAGCATACTTCGGAATCATCTTGGCGGGGACCATGACGGTCATGTTGTATTTGGGGAACGTGTCGGTGTTAATGAGCACCGCATGGTTGCACCCAAAGAACACGGTCTCGAGATTGGTACTGCCAAACGCCTTTTCCGGCAACTCCTCGATCTTGGAGTTATATGGCAGCGTCAGCCCGCCGCTCAAGTCGGTGCCGTAGAAACAGGTGTGGCCAAGCGTTTCGACCGTTGTGTTGCTCTCGAGCCCTGTGGCAGCAAGGTTCGAGCAGAACCTGAACGCGCAAACGCCAATCGCTGTAATGGAGGTATTCTTGTCCAGTCCGGTATCGGTCAGAGCCTTGCAGCCTTCGTAGGCCCTGTCGGGAATCGATGTGAGGCCGACAACCTTATCGAGTCCCGTGGACACCAGTCCACTCTCGGCAAACGCGGCGTCGCCCATAGAGTTAATGGTAGTAGTCTCGCTGATGTTCAGGCTCGTAAGCGACTTGCAGCCATAGAATGCCTCTTTCCCGATGGTACCGATGGTCATGCCGGAAAGGCTGATATCGGTGAGATTCGGGCAGTTATAGAAGGCGTGCAATCCGATTTTGGAAATGGAGCTGTTCTCAAAGCGCACTGAGCGCAAATTGGTAGAGTCGGCGCAGAGCTGCGCGTCGACCTCATCAACCCCGTAATCGACAATCAAATTCGTTACCATTCGACCATCGATAGAATTCTCGCGCGGGTTGTTCTCATCGATTTCTACTGTAAGATTTCCGTTTGCGTCGCACGGATACAGATAGTAGTTGGGCATGAGCTTGGCATACTCGTAGGCCGCCTGCTGCAGGTTGCCCTTGCTGTACGCGACAAGGCGCGTGTAGCCATCGTCATACACCAGCTGTATGGGTTCTCCGTCCATCGACTCATCGAAGACATCACCATCGCAGGGGGTCGCCGTAAGGTATTCTCCCATCTCGCGTGTCAAGAGCGACTCATAGTCGCTAATGGTCAACGAATGTGGGTACTGAAAGTTGACACTCATGCCCTCGAGCGAGATCTTTTCCCCCGGCTGATAGGCCATCTTGTCGGGATCACGCGAGATCTCAATCCCCTGGAGCACCTTGCCCACGGGGACGGGTAGGCAGCCGTTGCAACTCTCCCAGACCTGCTTGGGCTCTCCCTTGCTGTACTTTGAAATCATCTTGGCAGGGACCATAACCGTCATGTTGCGCTTGGGGAACGTGGTGGAATTAATGAGCACCGCATGGTCGCAGGCAAGGAACACGGTTTCGAGCTTAGAGTCAGAGAACGCACAACTCGGCAGTACCTCAATCTTGGAATATAGGGGCAGCGTCAGCCCACCGCTCATATTAGTCCCAGAGAAGCAACCTTCGCGGAGCGTCTCGATCGTCGTATTGCTCTCGAGTCCCGTCGTCGCAAGGCACGAGCAGTTTCTGAACGCATCGACTCCGATTGATGTGATGGAGGTATTCTTATCCAGACCAGTATCGGTTAGAGCCTTGCAGCCGTCGTAGGCCATGAGAGGAATCGACGTGAGGCCAACAACCTTATCGAGTCCCGTGGACACCAGTCCACTCTCGGCAAACGCGGCGTCGCCCATAGAGCCAATGGTGGCAACCTCGTTGATATTCAAACTCGTAAGCGACTTGCAGCTATAGAATGCCTCTTTTCCGATGGTACCGATGGTCATACCGGAAAGGCTGATATCGGTGAGGTTCGGGCAGTTATAGAAGGCGTGTGTTCCGATTTTAGAAATTGAGCTGTTCTCAAAGCGCACTGAGCGCAGATTGGTCGAGTCGGCGCAGAGCTGTACGTCGACTAAATCCGTCCTGTAATCGATAATCAAATTCGTTACCATCCGACCGTCGACGGAGTTCTCGCGCGGGTTGTTCTCATCAATCTCTACCGTTACATTTCCGTCTGCATCGCACGGATACAGGTAGTAGTTCGGCATGAACTTGGCATACTCGTAGACCGTTGGCTCGTACGTGAGGGCATCGACTTCGCTGTCGTCAGACGGGGACTCCGCCGTAGCAGCCAGGCTCCTTGCGACATCTGAATCGGCAGCAGCGCCCGCAAGGTCTTGGGCCAAGCTCGACGTGGAAGTGCTGGTATCCGAGCTGGACGATTCGTCCTGAGCGTTATTCGTTTGGTCGGAAGTTGTGGATGAGCTGCCCTCGCCCGAAGACGACGCGTTATCGACCGCATCGGTATCAGAGCCCGAGTCGGTCTCTTGGGCCTCGTTTTCGACAGCAAGCGCCTCGGTATCATCGGCATAGGCCGTGCTGGGCGCAAGGGGTATCGAGGTCACGACCATCGCGACCGAAAGATAGACGACCAAAAACCTATAGAGGGCAGCAGTGATCCTGTTCATAGGAACCTTCCCGCAATTCGCAAAGATACCGAGGACCCAGTGCGGGCCATCATCTCACAATACCCTGTATAAGCGACAATGCGGGAAGGTAGCGTAAACGGTTTATCTAAGGGCGCAAAAGGTTGGTCTAATCGCAGCTCAAATCGCGCAGAGCGTCGATCGCGGTGTCGACTTCCTCGTCCGTGTTGAAATACCCAAACGAGAAGCGAACGACACCCTGGCGCTCGGTCCCCAGCACGCGGTGCATGAACGGAGCGCAATGGGCGCCGGGGCGCGTCGCAATCCCCCACCCTTGCATGAGCGCATCCGAGATCTCGGCAGAGTCGATATCGCCCACGTTGAGTGAGACGATCGCCGAGCGCGTCGGCTGGTCAAAGGCACCGTAGAGCTTAATACCCGGAATCTTGCGCACACCGGCAAGGAAGCGATCAGCGAGCGCACGCTCGTGGGCAGCAATCGCCTCGACCCCACCCTGGGCCTCGATATAGTCAAGGCCGGCAGAAAGGCCCGCGATGCCATGGCCGTTGAGCGTACCGGCCTCCAGGCGCGTGGGCCACTCAAGCGGCTGCAGCGCATCGAAACTGTGCACGCCCGTGCCGCCCATGGCCCACGGAGCCACGTCAATGCCCTCCGCCACGGCCAGGCCACCGGTCCCCTGCGGACCCATGAGCCCCTTGTGGCCGGTAAAGCACACGACGTCGAGTCTCATGGCATCCATGTCAATCTTCGCCGTACCGGCAGACTGCGAGGCATCAACGATCACAAGCGCACCTGCCACATGGGCGATGGCAGCCACACGCGAAACGTCAACCGCGTTGCCGGTCACATTGGAGGCGTGCGTCACCACCACGGCACGAGTACCCGGCGCGACCAACCGCTCGAGCTCGTCGTAGTCGAGCACGCCGTTCGCGTCGCAGCCCGCATGCTCAACGGTCACGCCCTGCTCTGCCGCCAGGCGGTTGAGCGGACGCAGCACGGAGTTGTGCTCGAGCACCGTTGTGACCACACGGTCGCCGGGGCGCACCACGCCATTGATGACGGTGTTGAGCGCCGCGGTGGAGTTGGGCGTAAAACAAACATGGTCAGCACGCGGGCAGCCCAGCAAGCGCGCAAGCTTGGCGCGACAGCCGTGGATGGTACGCGCCGCGTCGAGCGCGCCTGATGTCGCGCCGCGTCCGGCATTGCCGAGCGAGCACATCGCCTGCGTCACGGCATCGATGACCGTCTGCGGCTTGTGCATGGTCGTCGCCGCGTTATCCAGGTAGATCATCGCACGACCTCCCACATGTCGATCACCGTAAAGCCCTCGGTGGGAACGCCTGCCGCAGCAAGCTCGCCGCGCAGCAGGTCCTCATCCGAAGGCTGTGCCTTCCACGCCAGACCGCAGCCGGCAGCAACCTCCCCGGGCACGGGAATCGTTCGCCCGGGAAGGCCGCGCTCGATGCATAGGGTCTCGCACCCCATGGCGGCCGCCGTGGTGGGAAACGTGATGACCAGCGCCGGGCGCTTCTCCCTCATGGCAACTCCAACCAATACGCTACGGGCGCACAACGCGCACGGCCTGCTCCATCTTCTCCACGATCACGTACATGTTCGTGACCTCGCCCACGGCAAGCTGGTCCTTAATGCCATAGTGGTCGAGGCAGGTGCCACAGGTAAGGATCTCGACGCCCTGCTCGGCCAGCCCCTTAAGGTCGTCGAGCACCGGAGAGCCCTCGACCGTGAGCTTGGCGCCGCCGTTGTAGAACAGCATGGTCGCGGGCAGCTCCTCCTGCTGCGTCACGGCAAAGATGAAGGCCTTCATGAGCTTGTGGCCCAGCTCGTCGTCGCCGCGGCCCATGCAGTCGGTGTAGACGGAAATGACGAGCTTGCCCTTGCCGGCGCTGGCATCACAGAAGGCAGCGCCATCCTGCTCGGGATCAGCCACGGCAACGGCGCCAGAGGTCGCCACGGTCACGTGCCACTCGGCGTCAGAAACTTTCTCGACTGAGGCCGTGCAGCCCTTCTCCTGCGCCATCTTGGAGATGTTCTTGACGGCGGTCTCGTTATCGACCGAGGTCACGACGGCACCCTCGCCATCGAGCTGCTTCAGGGCTTTGAGCGTCTTGACGACGGGCAGCGGGCAGGCATCGCCCATGGCATTGACTTCAATCTTGGTAGACATAGTTTTTCCTTTCAAATAAATCGTTTTAGAACGGTACATAGCTCAATAAACGTGTCGTTAACGGACAACGCGAACGGCAGGACCGCCCGGCACCGGCTCGCACACGCGACCGATTGTGGCAGCAACGCGCCCCTCGGCATGCAAACGGCGCGCAAGCTCATCCACATCGGCAGCAGGTGCCGCGATAAGCAGGCCACCAGACGTCTGTGGATCGTACAGCGCATCCAACATGCCCGGCTCCAGGTCCTCGTCGGCAGCCGCGCGCGGGCCAAAGAAGTCCTGGTTGCGGTAGGAGCCCGCGGGGATAATGCCCAGACGCGCCATGTCGAGCACCTGGTCAAAGAGCGGCACCGCCCCCGACGCAAGCTCAATCTGCACACCCGAGCCCTCGGCCATCTCGCACGCATGCCCGATCAGGCCAAAGCCCGTAATGTCGGTGCAGCCGTGAAGCTCGAGTCCCTCGGCCAGACGAATCGGCGCCTCGTTGAGGGTGCGCATCGAGTCAAACATCGGGCTAGCCTCGTCCTGCTCGATAAGCTCGCCCTTAATGGCCGTGGTGATGATGCCCGAGCCGATGGCCTTGGTCAGCAGCAGAACATCGCCCACGCGCGCGCCGCTGTTGGCGAGCATGCGGTCGAGCGCGACAAAGCCGCTAACGGACAGGCCGTACTTGGGCTCGTCGTCGTTGATGGTGTGGCCGCCCGCGATGGAGCAACCCGCCTCGACGCACTTGTCGGCGCCGCCCGCCAGAATCTGACCTGCGACCTCGACGCCCAGGCAACTGGGAATGCACAGCAGGTTCATGGCATGGCTCGGCCGCCCGCCCATGGCGTAGATATCCGACAGCGAATTTGCCGCGGCAATCTGGCCAAACAGAAACGGGTCGTCGACCATCGGTGGGAAGAAGTCGATGGACTGCACGAGCCCCAGGTTCTCCCCTACGCGGAAGACGCTCGCATCGTCGGAGGTATCGAACCCCACGAGCAAGTTGTCATTATGCACATTGGGCAAGTCGCCCAGGACCTGGGCGAGGGCTCCGGGAGCCAGCTTAGCGGCTCAACCGCTCGCGGCCGTCATGGACGTGAGTCTCACGGTGTCTTTAGCCATACGAACCCCCTTCCAACAAATCAACGACTTTAAGTATACGCCCCAGGCACGCTTCCCAAGAGACCGCCGACGGCTCGAACGTCGAAGGCGGCGCCGCAAGCGCCTGCGCGATAGCATCTGCCAGCGCGCGCTCAAACAACGGAAGGTCGGCCGCCACAGGCGTGTCGACATCCGTCATACGCGGCGACGCCGCCCACGTCACGGGAGCACCGGGAAGCATCGCCTCCATCCAGGGACGAACGCCGGGCAAATCGGTCGCCACAACTTTGCAGCCGCACGCGAGGGCCTCGATCGTCACGAGCGGCAAACCTTCGTAAAACGAAGGCAGCACAAAGACGTCGGAACTGCGGTAGGCACGTACGAGTCCATCGCTATCCAGGCGCCCCGCCAACGTCACCGGCACATCCGAGGCCGCGGCCAAGCGCTCGATACGCACGTACTCGGCATCGTCCCCGCGGCCGCCCACAAGTACCAAGCCAGATGGGCGGGCATCATCGTCAATCGGCAATGACACGGCTCGAATCAGCGACTCGACGCCTTTTTTAAAGCAAATCTTGCCCACGTACACAAGCGATCCCGGCCGCCTCGCCACGCTTGCGTTGCGGCAGAAGACGCGATGGTCGTAGCCCGTCCCAATCACGTGGATGCGATCGGCATGGACGCCGCACACCAGGCCAATCTGCTCAGCCTGCTCAGCATGGAGCGCAAAGACGGCATCGAGCCGACGAACCGCACGTACGATGCGATCGCGCTCGAGCGCATGCGAACGCAGCTGGCGCAGATCGGTCGAATGGCACACGGCAACAACCGGCACGTCCCGGACGCACTCGCGCGCCAATGCGGTCACCAGATACAGGTGATGGCAGAGCACCAGATCGGGCCGAAACTCAGCCACCGCCCGATCGATTGCAGCAGCAAATGCCCGCTCAAATGCCTTGAGCATCGAAGGCGTCAGGTCACGATAGCGCGTGGAGGGATAGGGCATGACATCGGACATACCGCAGATGGGAAACGGCAGCTCGGGCGACTCGAACGGTACGGCAAACACGGCAGCACGCCGGTCCAGCTCGCCTTGGGTATCACCCGGTGCCGCGCCGCAAAGCACGGCGGCGCGATGCCCCGTCTCAATCTGCTCGCGCACAAGCGCGGCAAGGTAGGTGCCGCTGCCGGTGCTATCTGGTTTTTGTGCCGAGATATTGAGGATGCGCATGTCGCGGTACACCCCTAGGCCAAGGCGGCGGCGCGGACAGCCGCGCCGATCGCTCCGGCAAAGCGAGCCTGGGGCGAGGTGGTCACCGGCGACCCCAGTAGCTCGCCCAACCGCTCCACCACGAAGGCGTTCTCGCACAGGCCACCGGTCAGGTAGTACGGAGCGCCCGCGGCCTGCCCGGCCATGGTCGCCACGCGCGAGACCACGCTGTCGATCACGCCACGCGCAATGTTCTCGCGCGGCTCGCCACGACCGATCAGGCTGATGACCTCGCTTTCGGCAAACACCGTGCACATGCTGCTGATCTTGGTGGGTTCGCCGGTGCGGGCGAGGTCTGCCATCTGCTGCTGGGAAATGCCCAGGCGGTCGGCCATGATCTCCAAAAAGCGCCCCGTGCCGGCGGCGCACTTGTCGTTCATGGCAAACTTGGCCACGCGGCCACTTTTAAGCTGAATGACCTTGGTGTCCTGGCCGCCCACGTCGATCACCGTGCCGTGATCGCCAAACAGGCGCACGGCACCGGTGCCGTGGCAGGTGATCTCGGTCACGACCTTGTGCGCATAGGGCACGGCGACACGGCCGTAGCCGGTCGCGATCACGCGCACGTCGTCGGCCGTCACGCCATAGCCGGCCGCTGCCAGTGCCTCGCGCAGCCGCTCGGAAGCATCGACCGAGGAGAACCCGGTTGGCTGCACGCACGTCCACGCCACCGAACCCTCCCCGTCGACCACAGCAGCCTTAGCCGCCGTAGACCCGATATCGATCCCGATCCCTATCATGGCTCTCTCCCAATCTAAACATCAAAGACAGCGGTGCGTTCAGGCGCCTTAGCTCTAGGTTTCTCAGGTGCCTGAGGAAGCTAGAGCGTCTCGATAAAGGCGGCGATGCGGGTCTCGATCTGACCCATGTCGCCGTTGCTGTAGTCGGTCTCGATCTTCATATACGGCATACCCGCACCCTCGACAGCCTCCTGCATGCGCGCGCTCTCAACGTTGAAGGTGTGGCAGGCCTGTAGCACGCTCTCTACCACGCCATCGACATGATACTTCTCGCACATGGCCAGTGTGTTCTCCATACGGCCGTCGTTGGGCGTCATGACCGAGCAGTTGATATCCAGGTAGCGGTCGGCGATGGCGCGCAGAATGTCGGGCGCGTCCGGGTCGATCATCATGGCCGCTGTGCGCTCGCCCGAGCAGTCGTCCATGCACACGACCACACCGCCGTTGGACTCGATGGTGCGACCGATCTTGTTGATCACACCGCCCACCGGGCAACCGGTGATCAGGATGCGCTTGGCATCCGCCGCAACCGGGCGCTCGCCCGCGTCGTAGGCCTCGCGCAGCTTGGCAACCTTTTGCTCCAGCTGCTGCGTATAGGACTCGATATCAAAGCTGAACGTACCGGCAAACATGGTGCTCATCAGGTCGACGCCGCTCATGGCCGCCGGCTGGTTGGCCTGCAGGGCAAACATCTCGAGCTGAGCCGCACGCAAGCGGTTGCGACGACGGACGGCGGCGCGCAGGTCGTCATCAGTAATCGTAATGCCGTAGAAGTTCTCGAGCTCCTCTTTGAGCAGGCGGCACTCCTCGTACCAGCCTTCACGCTCGTAGGCGCGATCGCGACCCTGCGGCAGATGCAGAATGTGCGTGCGCTTGAGCTCGTTGAGCAGTTCGTACATCTTCTTCTTGCCGTCGCAGGTGGTCTCACCGATGATCATGTCGCTAAAGTACGTAAACGGGCACTTTTGCGAGTAGGCAAAGCCGTACGTCGATTTGATGAGCGGACACAGATTTGCCGGCAGCACCTTCTCGGCCTCGGGAATCACCTCATCGGACGTACCGCACAGAGCCACGCTCGCAGCCCCCGCGGCATCGATAATCTCGAGCGGCGTATAGCTGCACAAAAAGCCGACCAGGCGATTACCCGCCTGCTTATAATCCTTGACGCGGATAAACGATGCCTTGCGCTGCTCGTTGAACTCCTCAAACGTGCGCGGCAGCGGCGTTTGTTCGATTTCCTCCATGTGATTCTCCCCTCTTTGAAAATCTAAAATGACTTAGCCCTGGGCTCGCGAAGAGCGATTAGAGCTGCCTTGGATCGAGCGCCTGCTGGAGCGTGTCTCCCAACACGTTGAAGCAGAGCACCGTAAGCAAGATAAAGAGCCCCGGCACGAGCGCGAGCACGGGACTGTAGAGAATGTACTGCTGAGCCCCCTGGAGCATGGAGCCCCACGAAGCCATGGGCAGCTGAACACCATAGCCCAAAAACGAGAGCGCGCTCTCATCGAGGATCGCGTTAGCCACCGCAAGGCTCGCGGCAACGATCACCTGAGGCAACAGGTTGGGCATGATGTAGCGCAGGATGATGCGCGCATGCCCCGCACCGAGTGCTCGCGCGGCATCCACGAAGTCGCGCTGCTTGAGCGTGAGCGTCTGCGCGCGGGTAACGCGCGCAACCGAGGTCCACGAGAAAAAGGCAAGCATAAACACCAGCGTCACGAGGTTGCGCGGCGCAAAGGCATAGACCACGATGATAAACAGCAGGCTGGGAACCGAGAGGAACACGTCGACGATGCGCATCAGCACCGCATCGACCTTTCCGCCCGCGTACCCGGCAACAGATCCCACTAGGCACCCGATCACCACGGCCACGGCCATGGCGGCAAAGCCCACCAAAAGCGACACACGCCCGCCGTACAGGGCGCGGGTAAACGTATCGCGACCCAGGTCATCGGTTCCCAGCAGATGCTCGGCGCAGGGGCCCATCAGCTTGTCGGGCGAGAGCGCGTCGGGATCGTAGGGAGAAAGCGGTGCCAGCAGCGCGCCCAACACGATCACGCAGAGGATGACGGCGCAAACCGGGGCCAAGCGGTTCTTGGCCATGCGCTTGAAGAGTCCGGCCCTATTCATCGGAACCTCCGTCCAGGCGAATGCGCGGATCGACAACAGCGTAGAGAACGTCAGCAAGCAGGTTTCCGATCAAAAGGAGGTACGAGGCGAGCATCGTGATACCCATGATCATGGTGTAGTCGCGGTTGTTGACGGCATCCATGCAGAGCACGCCCAGCCCGGGCCAGCCAAATACGCTCTCCACGATAAACGAGCCCGTGACGAGCGTGCCAAAGTTCATACCCACCATGGTGATGAGCGGCAGAATCGAGTTGCGCAGCACATGGTGCGTGAGCACACGGCGGCGCGGGGTTCCCTGGGCCACGGCAACGGTGACGTACTCCTCGCGCATCTGCGAGATCACGCCCGCACGCAGGTAGCGCACAAAGGTGGCTGTGTTTCCCACCGAGAGCACGATCACGGGAAGGATAGCGTGGCGCGCCACATCGACGGGGTCGTTGACGCCGATGGTGCGCATGCCCGAGCTCGGCAGCACGCCCAGCACAAGCGCGAACAGGATGATCAGCATGATGCCAAACCAAAACGGGGGCACTGAGATGCCGATATAGGTCAAAAGGCTGATCACGTTATCGGGCAGCCGGTTTCTAAAATAGCCCGCGAGCAGACCCAACGGAATCGCGAGAGCTACCGAGAGAACGAGCGCGGCACCCATGAGCCCCACGGTGTTGGGCAGCCTGCTCAGGATCTGGTCCTTGACGGGCTGATGGTTGCTCGTGGAGAGACCCCAATCGCCCTGGAGCATCTTTCCCGCCCAGCTCACATAACGCTCGGCGATATTGCCCGAGAGACCCAACGAGTCCCTCATCGACTCCAACTGCTCATCGGAGAGCTTATGCGATGAGACCGAGGGGGACGTGTAAAGGTAGAGCGGGTCGCCCGGTGCAAAGTAGACGATCGAGAAGGCGAACATCGACACCAGGACAAAGACGAGCGCTGTCTGGGAGAGGCGTTTGAGCAGATACGATCTCATGGGTTCCTTTCATGCGCAAGGGGCACGGACGGCAAACGGCGCCCGCGCCCCCATCGAGCCCTATGTGGGCCGCAACCATATGAAGCTAATCGAACTTGATCTCGGTGTAGTCCTCGAAGATCGGCGTGGTCTGGCACGTATCGACGCCCTTGAGGTTGGAAGGCGCGGCAAAGCAGTAGTTGGGGTAGGCGATCGGGAAAACGAGGTTGGCATCGTGGGCCTTCTGCTGAAGGTCGGCGTAGGTCTCCTCACGCTGCTTCTCGTCAACGGTACCGCGACCCTGGATAAAGAGGTCGAGGACCTCCTGCGGGGTATCCACGTTGATGCCCCAGGTGCCGTCGTACATGCCAACGACCACGTCGTCGGGATCGCCCGCGGAGGCGTAGCCGTTGAGATAGAGCTCATAGTCGGCCTGATCGGTAAAGACGATGTCGAAGAAGCCGTTGGACTCCACGCCTTGGACGTCGACCGTCACGTCGATGGTCTTGAGCTGCTGCTGGATAACCTGAGCGGTCTCCTTCATGTAGGCACGGTCGGCGTTGAAGTAGAGCTTGACGGTCTTCCCCGCAAGACCGGAGCTCTCGGCGAGCTTCTTGGCCTTGTCCACGTCCTGTTTATACGCCTTGACGGAATCGCTGTGGTAGAGCGTGCGGTTGGAAAAGATGGAGTTGGCCACCACGGCGAGGTTCTCGCCGTAAACCGTGTCGACGATCTCCTGAACGTCGAGCGCGGCAAAGACGGCCGCCACGGCGTCCTTATCGCTCCAGGTCTCGCAGTACTTGTTCCAGGCAAGGTAGTTGACGCGGCCCTCGGGGATCGAGGTGAGCGTCACATCGCTGCTGTCGCGGTACTCCTTGGCCACCGTCTCGGTGGTAACGGGCAGCAAGTTGACTTCGCCGTTTTTGAAGGCAACCTGCTGAGCGCTAGCATCGCCGATCACCTTGAAGGTGAGCGTCTTGATGCTCGGGGCGCCCTTGTAGTAATCCTCGAAGGCCTCGAGAACGAGTGACTCGCCGTCCTTGAACTCCTTGAGTTTGTAGGGGCCGGAGCCTATATCGGTGAGGTTAGCCTTGGCGGACTTGATATCGGTGTTGCCGTCAAAGGCGTGCTTGGGGATCAGCACCAGATGGCCCAGAATCTCAAAGTATGAGGCGGAGACCACGGGAAGGGTGATCTTGACGGTCAGGTCGTCGACCTTCTCGTAGGTAACAGGATCCTCGCCCACAAAGACGCAGTTGGTGAAGCCGGCACCGTTGTCGGTCTCGGCGTTGCAGTCGAGCGTGAAGATCACGTCGTCGGCGGTGATGGCCTCGCCATCATGCCATTTGAGGCCGTCACGCAGCTTGAGCGTGTAGGTCTGTCCGTCGTCGGTGTCACAGCTCTCGGCAAGGTAGTAGCGTGTGTCGCCGTTATCGACGACATAAAGCTCGGTGGTAAAGCCCTTGAGCTCTAGGAAGCCCTCGGCCATGCTCTCAAGATCGCGGTTGAGCGAGGTCACCGTGGCGGAGACGGGAATCACGAGACCATCGGTCGCGCTCGCGTTACCCGCGGCGCTGCCGCTCGCAGAATTGGAGCCGCCGCAGCCCGTAAGGCCCAGTCCCGCCAGCACGCCTAGGGCTCCGGCGCCGGTCAGAAAGCTGCGACGGGAGATGCCCGCCTTGAAAAGGTCGTTGTTCATCGAAATCCTCTCTTGTTGAACAAACGTACAGAAAACTATGCTCAGCCGACAGGCACCCTGCGGCACATCCGGGCACCCGTCGGCTCAGGACAACATAGTTCGAAGTCCTACCACGAAGGTAGGTAGGGCCTAAACCTAAATGGTTTCCAGGAACGCCTCGATGCGGGTCTGGAGCTGACCGGCGTCCTCGCCGGCGTAGTCTGTGGTGATGTGCATAAACGGAATGCCTGCCTCCTCGGCGGCCTTCTCCACGGCAAACGACTCCATTTCGTAGAGTGTGCAGAACTGCAAGGCCACGTCGACGATGCCGTCGGCATGCAGGTCGTGCGCCATCTGGACGATGTCCTTCATACGCTGGTCGTTGGGCGTAAAGACGGCACAGTTGATCTTAAAGTAGCGCTCGGCGATAGCATCGAGCATCTCGTCGACCGTCTCGCCGGACTCGTCGACCAGGTCCTTGTAGTAGCGCGAGCCCGTGCAGGACTCCTCGCCCACCACGACGCCGCCGGCCTTCTCGATGAGGTTGAACAGCTTCCAGTTGGGCACGGCCATGGGCGTGCCGGTGTACAGGATGCGCTTGGTCCCCTTGGGCGCCACGCCCTCGCCGGCCTCGACACGCTGCTCGCACTCAGCCGCCATATCGTTGATGGCTCCGGTCAGACGCGGCGTGTCGTCCATAAAGGCTGCCTGCACGGTCAGCAGGCTATCGAGACCGCTGATGGGCGCCGGGTCGGCAGCGCGCGTGGCAGCGAGGCGCTGCAGGGCGCGACGCTTCTCATTGACGGCGTGGATGGCGGCCTTCAGACGCTCAGGCGTAATCGTGACGCCGCACTCTTCCTCGATCTTGGCGGCGAGTTTCTTGACCTCGGCCTTCCAGGTCACGAGCGTCGACTCGTCGTGCACATTGGGGATATCCATGACGTACATGTTCTTTTGCGTGGCAAAGAACTCGTAGGCCTTCTTCTTGCCATCGCAGGTGTTCTCGCCTACCACCAAGTCGCTCGACTCAATGTAGGGGCAGACCTCGCCCAGCTTAAAGCCGGCAAAGCTCTTGATGAGCGGGCAGGTGTTGCGCGGCAAGTGCTCCTCGACCTTGTCGGTCGCCCAGTCGGCACCCGAGCACAGGCCCACGGGAATGCCGTCACAGGCAAGTACGATCTCCTCGGGCACGTACACGCAGAACGAACCGACGATCTTGGTGGCCTCACCGGCCTCCTTCTTGTCGAGCATCTCCTTAATACGGCCGCTGTGGATGTTGGTGGCGACAAAATCCAGGTAAGAAGTGGACTTGGGGCGATTGTTCTGCGTCAGGAACATATCGCCGTACATCTGGCCCACGGCGCCCAGCAGCATGTCGTGGTCGGCAAGATTCATGCCGAGGCTCTCCCACATCGGATGGAAATCGAATTCTTCAGCCATGGCGGTTCCCCTCTCGAACCAAAAATGAATAGCTACGGTATTGCTGCACGGTGGGTGGCGAAAACCCAGCCGCGCCTAAACCCGGAATTTTGGGGAACCTGCTTTGCAGCTGATTATTTAGCTGTGCGTCGTCTCTCCCGGAGCCGTGAACATACCTGCTCATATGCGGCTCCGAGCAATATATAGGGCACGCGCGGCAACGCGGCGAATGTATGTCGTCTGCGGCATGTGCGCACCCTCCTTTTTTCTTATCGAAGGCAACTATATCAGCGGTCATCGTCCAGACGAACACCATAGACATTCGTACGACAGCGTCGTGTGCCGTCGTTTAACAAATAATAATCTTGATTGATAAGAGTTTGCCATCCCTCATTCGGCGAGCGGCAAGACAAAGCCGCCGAGGCTTATATCCCCGACGGCATTACCCGGCGCCACCGACAACGAGCCCACGCCATACCCAAAAGGAAGCATCCTCTAGGGAATGGCGTCGATAAGCTCCTGCGTATACGAATCGCTCGGGTGCGCGATCACGTCCTCGGCCGCGCCCTCCTCGACAAGACGACCGTGGTAGAGCACGCCAATCCGGTCGGACATATGCCGAACCACACGCATATCATGCGTGATAAACAGCAGCGCCACGCCCGTCGTGCGTTGCAGGTCGCGAAGCAAGTTGAGCACTTGGGCCTGAACGGACACGTCAAGCGCCGAGACCGGCTCGTCGCATACCACAAGGCGCGGCTCGCAAATAAGCGCCCGTGCCAGATTGAGTCGCTGGCGCTGTCCCCCCGAAAGGTCGTGCGGATAGTGGTCATAATGCTCTGCCAGAAGACCGACCGAGGCCAGGGCCGAGAGCGCGCGCTCATGGCGCTCATCCGCATCGCGCACGCCGGCGATAATCAGCGGCTCCTCCAAAATGCGGCCGACACGGTTACGTGGGTCAAAAGCCGCAGAGCTATCCTGGAATACCAGCTGGATCTCGCGGCGAAACGGCTTGCGTTCGCGCTCCGACATCGTGGCGAGGTCGTGCCCGCGATAGACAATCGAGCCGGAATCCGCACGCTCGAGACCACAGATCAGGCGTCCAGTCGTCGACTTGCCCGATCCGGATTCGCCAACCAGGCCATAGACCTCGCCCGGTGCGATCTCAAACGACAGATCGTCCACGGCGGTAAAGGCCTGATGCTTAAAACCTGAGCCCGGCATGGGATACGTTTTAGTCAGATGTGAGACCCTAAGCAGGGCTTCGCTATCAACAGCCATGGCACTCCCCTTTCTCGACAAGCCAGCATTTAGACCGGTCGCACGCATTCACGGCAAACAGCGGAGGCTCCTGCGCGCAGCAACGCTCGTCCGCCCGGGCGCAACGAGGCGCAAAGCGGCATCCACAGGGTATTGCCGTAAGCGGCGGCACTGTGCCCGGAATATCCGCCAGCGTGTCAACTCGCTCGCCTTCGAGCGGCGGAATGCTCGCGATGAGCCCCTGGGCATACGGGTGGCTCGGGCGCTCCATAAGGCCGCAGGCGTCGATCTCTTCTACGATTTGGCCCAGATACATGACGTGCACGCGCGAGCAGATGCTCGTGACGACACCCAAATCATGGCTGATAAAAAGCACCGCCATGCCCTCGGAACTGTTGAGGTCGCGCAGAAGGTCCAAAATCTGTTTTTGAGTCGTCGTGTCGAGTGCCGTGGTGGGCTCATCGGCGATAAGCAGGCGCGGATGACCGGCAAGCGCCATGGCGATCATCACGCGCTGGCGCATGCCGCCGCTAAAATCGCTCGGATACATGTCGAAGCGGGCCGCGGCATCTCGAATTCCCACACGCTCCAACAGCGATAGAGCCTCGTTGCGGGCTTCGCGTCGACTCACCTTACGGTGGGCCCGCACGGCCTCGACGACTTGGGCCCCGACCGTCATGACGGGATTAAGCGAGCTCAAAGGGTCCTGGAAAATCATGGCGATGTCGCAGCCGCGCAGCTTGCGCATCGTCTTGAGCGGACGCGCCAGCAGATCCTCGCCATCAAACACAATCTGGCCCTCATAGGCCATCTTCTGTTCATGCTCCAATAGGCGCATGACACTCTGGGCAAACACCGACTTACCGCAGCCGGACTCGCCGACAACACCAACGATCTCGCCGGCATCGATATGTAAGTTGAGTTTGTTGACGGCTTCCAGCGCGTTGCCATCGCGGCCCACAAACGAGATGCAGAGGTCGCGCACGTCCAAAAGATGTTCGCTCATGGGCTAGTCCTCCTTGGTCTTGGGGTCGAGGGCGTCGCGCAGGCCGTCACCGGCCAGATTGAGCGAAAGCACGCTCGCGATGATGGCCGCTGCCGGGAAGAAAATCATCCACCAGGCTTTGCGCATCACGTTCTTGCCCGCCTGCAGGATGTTTCCCCAGCTGGCGTCGGGCGCCTTGATACCCAGGCCCAGAAACGAGAGGGCGGCCTCCGAGAGCACGGCCTCGGCAAAGACGAAGGTCGCCTGCACCAGGAAGGGTGCCATAACGTTGGGCACGATATGCAGCCACACGATGCGCGCGGTCGAGGCGCCCTGCACGCGCAGGGCCTCCACAAAGGGCTCCTCCTTGACCACCATCGCACGCGAGCGCACGATGCGCGCCATGCTGGGCGTATAGACGATGGAGAGCGCGATGATGACGTTCCAGACCGAGGCGCCCATCATAGCCATGAGTGCGATAGCCAAAAGCACGCCCGGAATGGACATAAGGCCGTCGCAGATGCGCATGAGAATATGATCGAGCCTCTCGTTGTAGCACGCATAGGCACCAATCACCAAGCCAAGCGCACTCGTCGCGAGCGTGACGGCAATGCCAACGCCAAGCGACACGCGCGCGCCCACGATGACGCGGGCAAGCAGGTCGCGGCCAAAGTCATCGCAGCCAAAGGGATGCGCGGGCGAAGGTGCCGAAAGTCGCAACGTCATCTCCTGCGCATTGGGATTAACCGTCCACACCAGCGGACCGACGAGCGCGATCAGCGCAATCGCCAGGAAAATGCAGCCACCGACCACAAACCCCTTGTTGGCAAGAGCCTTCTTAAAGTTTGTCATCATGCATCGCCCCATTTGCGAGCGCGCGGGTCAAAAGCGCCGTAGGCAAGGTCGACGGCCAGATTGATCACCGAATTCAACAAGGCGATGACCAGCAGCACGCCCTGAATCACCGGATAGTCGCGACGCTCGATAGAGCTCGTGACCAGCTGGCCCAAACCGGGGATGTTAAAAATGGCCTCAGTCACCACGGCGCCCGTAATCAGGGCGCCAAAAGAATAGCCGACCGAGGTGAGAATCGGCAGCGCTGCGTTGCGCAGGGCATGGGCCAGCACCACGCGAACCTCGGAGACGCCCTTGGCACGCGCCGTCTTGACGCAGTCGAGCTGCATGGCCTCGATCACGCTCGCACGCGTCATGCGCATGAGCAGCGCGGCTTGAACGCATCCAAGCGATATGGCCGGCAACGCAAGATAGCGTAAATGGCTGAACCAGCCCTCCGATAGCGGCGCATAGCCGGCCACCGGGAACACACGCAACGTGACGGCAAACAGCCACATAAGCATAAGCGCCATCAAAAAGCCGGGTATCGCCACGCCCAAAAGAGCAACGACACGCAAGACCGCGTCGGTGCGCGACCCATGTTTGAGGGCAGCGACGACGCCGCAGGGCAGTGCAATCAACAGCGCGATGAGCTGTGCCAGAAGCGCGAGCGATAGCGTGGGGCCAAAGTGCTCGGCGATCGCCTGCGTGACGGGCTGGCGCATAAAATACGAATCGCCCAGGTCGCCGGTAAGCACGCCGCCCATCCACTCAACGTAGCGCTGCGGCAGCGGCTCGTTGAGTCCCAGGCTATCGTTGACGCGCTCGATCTGGTCGGCCGAAGCCTCCATGCCGAGCATCGAAGAGGCCGGGTCACCCGGTGTGAGATAGATAATCAAAAACACGACGACCGAGATGATGAGCATCACCGGAACCATCGCGCCTATACGTTTGAGCGTGTACTTCAACATGCGAGGCGTCTATTTCCCCTCTGAACGTAGACGGGGCGTGGCGGCCACAGGGGACCAGACCCCTCCAGCCGCCACGCCATCTATTGCATTACTCCGGACGCTTGGCGTTCCAAACGATGGCACCGTCGAGCACCTCGACGTCCTCGACGTCTGCCTGGGTGCCCGTGATGGAAGCGTAGTGGCAAAGCGGCTCGATGACGGCGATCTCATAGAGGCGCTCCTGAGCCTCGGCCCACTTCTTGGCCGCGGCGTCGGTGTCCTTGGCGGTGCGGGTCTCGGCCACGAGCTTGAGCGCCTTCTCGTCGGACAGGCCATAGAAGGCCTTGGAGACCGAGAGGGACTGGGCCGGGATGGGCTTGTAGTTGGTGGAGGCCACAAAGAGGTCCCACTGCTCGGGCTTGCCGGAGCGGATGTCCATGAAGGTCGCGAACTCGTAGCTGTCGACCTCGGCGGTGAAGCCGGCCTTCTCGAGCTGCTCCTGCAGCGCGACGGTGGCGTTGTACATATCCTTGTAGTCGGGGGTGGTCAGCAGCTTGACCGTCTCACCGGCATAGGAGGTCTTGGCCAGAGCCTTCTTGGCGGCCTTGGCGTCGGCCTGGTTAAAGTACTTCTTACCCGCGTCGGTCGCCCACTGAGCGTTCTCGGGGTTGCCAAGGTTGGGATCGATGTTGAAGAGCTCCTTCTCGCCATAGGCGGCAAGAGCGGCCGCCTCGCAGTCGATAGCCATGAGGGCGCACATGCGGATCTCCTCATCGGCGAAGATGCCCTCGTTCATGTTGAGGAAGGCGGTCAGAACGCCGGCGTTATGAGTGTAGAGCTTGACGTCGTCGTTGCCGTCGAAGTCGTGGTAGTTCTCGGTGGGAATCTCGCCAGCGATATCGTACTCGCCGGTCTCAAACCCGCTCACGCGCGTGGAGGCCTCGGTCACGAACTGATAGTAGATGTCCTTGGTGGGCGCAGAGACCTTGCCGGTGTAGCCCGAGGCCTTGCCGTGGGCGGCGACATAGTCCTCGTAGCGGGTGAGATGGACGTACTGGTCCTGCTTCCACTCCACAAACTTGTAGGCACCAGTACCCACGTACTCGGTCACGCCGGTATCGCCCGCGGCCTCGATGACCTCAGAGGGGAAGATGCCCGGATACTGGGAGTGGTTGCCCAGGATGATCAGAAAGTCGATGGCGGGCTCGGTCAGCGTGCAGGTGACCTCGTGGTCGCCCGAGGCGGCGAAGGTGGCGCCGGGCAGCAGGCTCGTGGCGCGGTCGTTGACGGTGAGCCAGCGGTTCATCGAGGCGACGACGTCGTCGGGGCCAAGTTCCTTACCGTTGTGGAAGGTAACGCCCTCGCGCAGCTTGATGGTGTAGGTCAGGCCGTCGTCGGAGACCTCATAGCCCTTGGCCAACACGGGCTGGGGCTCGTAGTCGCTATCGAGGCCAAAGAGCGGCTCGACGACGTTGCAGATGACGTCCATGGTCACAAGCGACGACGTGGTGTGCGGATCGAGACCGTCCGGGCTCGCCGGCAACGCGATCTGCAGCTCGTCGCGATACTCCACATCCTGGCCGGAGGCAGCGGCGCTACCGCTCTCGGCGCCCGAACCGCCACAGCCGGTGAGGCCAAGTCCAGCCAACACGGAAAGCGTGCCAAGGCCGGCTACAAAGCTGCGACGGGAAATGCCCGCTTGGGTAAGGTCGTTGTTCATAAAAATCCTCTCATAGTTGAACAAACGGACAAATATATGCAAAGCCGAACAGCGCCTTGCGGTGCATCGGGGTACCGCCCGGCAAAAGCAACGATGCGCAATGGGGTCATCAAAGGGTCGACATACCCAAGCTCTGCCACATCGGATGAAAATCGAGCGCTTCAGCCATAACGGGTCCCTCCCGAACCAAAAACGGGATACGACGGCATGGATGCACCGCGGATGGTGACAATTCAGGCGCACTCAAACCCGGAATCTTGGAGAACCTGCCTTGTGGACAGTTATTTAGTTGAGCGTCGTCTCTCCCGGAGCCGTGAACATACCTGCTCATATGCGACTCCGAGCTATATACAGGGCGCGCGCGGCAACGCGGCGAATGTATGTCGTCTGCGGCATGTGCGCACCCTCCTTAACCAGTCAAGGTAAACTATATCAGCGGTCGTCGTCCAGACGAACACCGTTGACATTCGTACGACAGCGTCGTGTGCCGCCGTTTAACAAATAATACTCTTGATTGATAAAAGCTTGTCATCCCTCATTCGGCGAACGGCAAGACAAAGCCGCCGAGGCTTATATCCCCGAAGGCATTACCCGGCGCTATCGACAAACCAAGTGGATCCTGCTCGCATCGAAGTGCATGCGCAGCGTCTCGCCTGCTTGCGGCAGCTCGTCGACAGGCACACTCACCTTGTTGACCTTCCACTGCAGGCGCGTCGGCGCATCGGTACGCGGCACATCCAACAGCACCAAGCGCTCAAAACGCGAATCGCTCACGCGGACCACATCCAGATCGTAGCTGTTGCGACCGCGCTCAGCGCGGTTGTCCACATGGAAGTAACTCGCACGAATACCCAGGTACGCCACGTTATCGGGAACCTCGCGGCCCAGGTTGAAGGTCATGCCCCAGTCGAGGGCCTCAACTTCTTCGTCGCCGATCTTGCGCGCACGGCTCGTATTCTTGCAGCCCGTCAGGCGCAGCGCAGCCAAGGTTTGCGGCCGGCGGACCACGTCCTCGACGGAGCCAATCTCCTCCACACGCCCGTTATGCATCACGCAAATGCGCTCGCACAGGCGGCATGCCTCGTCAATATCGTGGCTCACATAGAGCACGGTGCGGTTGCATACGTCAAACAGGTCGAGCATGTTTTGCTCAAGCGCGCTCTTGAGATACGCGTCGAGTGCGCTCATGGGCTCGTCGAACATAAAAATGCCCGGGTGCGCCGCCACCATGCGGGCAAGCGCCACACGCTGCTGCTGTCCGCCCGAGAGGCGCACGGGGTAGCGGTCGGCAAAGTCGGCCAGTCCAAAGATACTCAGGTAGCGCTCGGCAAGTTGCTTGCGCGCCGCGGCGTCGCCTGCACCCTCAACGCCAGCGCACACGTTATCGGCCACCGTCATATTAGGGAACAGCTGATAGTTTTGGAACATCAGGGCACACTTGCGCTCCTGGGGCGACAGATTGATGCCCGCGTCCGAGTCAAAGAAGGTTACGCCGTTGACGACGATCTTGCCCTCGTCGGGCGTCTCTACGCCGGCAATGCAGCGCAAGGTGCAGCTCTTGCCGCATCCGGAGGCACCGAGCAGCGCCACACGCTCCTCGCCGGCCTCGAACTGAATGTCGAGGGTAAAGCCGGGATAGCGCTTTTTGATATCCAGAACGAGCGACATGGCTTATCGACCTCCCTGCGGCGCCGCATCATCGTGCATAAGCTCGGCCAGCGCTTCGCGATCGATACGCAAGGCATCGCCGCCCGCCGGGTCAAGCGAATCGCCCTGTCCGGCGAGATCTTTGACCTGTTTGCGCTCCGCACGGGAAAGGCCCCGCTCGCGATACTTTTGCGAATGCGCCGTGTACATGTTGATGAATAGGATGACCAGGAAGCTGAACGCAATTACGACCACGACCCAAAAGAGGGCCACCGATGTATTGCCGCCCATCCACTCAAAGTAAATCGCGATGGGAATGGTCTGCGTAATACCGGCGTAGTTGCCCGCAAAGAACAGGGTGCAGCCAAACTCGCCCATCGCGCGGGCAAAGGCGAGGACCGTACCGGCGGCAATAGAAGGCCACCCAAGGGGCATCATAAGCTTGGTAAAGATGCGACGCTCGGACCAGCCCAGCGTGCGCGCCGCATCGAGCATCTGCGTGTCGAGGCTCTCGAAGGCTCCGAGTGCCGTACGATAGACGAGCGGGAACGACACCACCACGGCAGAGATCACCGCTGCCGGCCACGTAAAGACAATCGAGATGCCGTGCGTGATCAGCCACTGGCCCACCCCGGTCGAGCGGCCAAACAGCATGAGGAGCAGAAAGCCGCAGACCGTGGGCGGCAGCACCATAGGGATGGTAAAGACCGAGTCGAGCAGGCCCTTGATGCGACTCGAGGTACCCATGGTCTTCCACGCGGCAAACAGACCCATGGCAAACGCGATCACCAGGGCAAGACCACTCGTTTTGATGGATACCCAAAACGGTCGGTAGTCGATGCCGCCAAAAAAAGTCGAGGCACGCTCCACCAGCGAAGGCGGCTCCGTCGTCGAGACGCTCGCATACGGCACCAAGGCGGCGTTATCGCTCCACAGGGCTCCGCCGCCCAGATCAAGCTCGGCGTTTGCAACGTCCGCGGCGTTCACAACGGTGTAGTAGTCACCGTCGTCGCCCCTCACCTTAAACTGATAGCGATAATCGCCCTGCACAAGATCGTTATCCGAGGTGAACACCCACTCAAGCCTGGAGTCCTCCAGCAGCGCTCCGCCCATAGAGTGAGACTTATCGAGCTCAGTGAGCATCTTCTTGAGCGCCTTTTGGTCATCTGCCTTTGAGATGTCTAGCCCCGCGTCTTTGGCGGCATGGGCGTCAACCCAGACCACGATGCTCTCAGGCGTCGTCACCGTCACGAGGGTCGTCTTCTTGTAGATAGGAAAACGATAGCCCTCGGGCTGGTCAGCAAACGAGCGGGCCGTTCCCTTGGCATTGCGCTCAAAGGCGTTAAGGCCAAAATCGACGCCATCGATAAGCGCAGAGTCCTCGGTCGCCTGGCGCCCATCGGCAGTGGTAAAGAGCGCCTCGGCACAAGCAACCCCGGGCAGCGAGGCAAACGCAAAGAGAGCCGCTGCCAGCGCGGCGAGCAGGCGAATCGTTTTCCTTGACACGGGCGACTCCTCAAACACAGAGTATACGGCGCGCAAGCACGCCGGTTCAATCAAAAAGGACGGGCGATCGCAAGAACGCCCGCCCTCAAGCATATCGTTATGCAGCGATGTTGCGCACTACGCGGAAAGCTCAAAGCCGTACTTAGCCCAAATCTTCTGAGCCTTCTTGTTGGACAGACAGAAGTCGATGAACGCCTTGGCCTCGTCGGCGTGCTCGGAGCTCTCGGAAACGGCACCCGGGTACACGATGGGCTTGTGCGAATCCTCGGGGCACACGAAGGCCTCCTCGATGCCGTCGTAGCGGTAGATGTCAGAGCTGTAGACAAAACCGGCCACGCAATCGCCTGTGGACACATAGGCGGCGGCGGTACCAACTTTGTCGGCCAGTGCGACCTTGTCGGCGATCTCGGGAGCATACTCGCCGTCGTCGCCCTCGGTACCGGTGTAGAGGCCCACGGAGGCCAGGGCCTGGTTGGCGTACTTGCCGGCGGGAACGGTCTTGGCGTCGCCAATGGCGATCTTGCCGTCCAGATTCGCGACGTCGGCGATGGCCTCGACCTTGGTGTCGGAGCCCTCGGCGCGAATGACCACGAGGTCGTTGACGAACATATCCTCACGGGTGTCGGTGTCGACGAGCTCGGCGGCCTCAGCGTCATCCATGGTGCCCTTGGAAGCGGTGATGAGCACGTCGACCGTGGTGCCGGCCTTCATCTGCTCAACGAGGTCGCCGGAGGCCTTAAACTGCGTGTCGGCAAAGGTGGTGCCGGTCTGGTCGGTGTAGAGCTCCTGAACCTCGGGCAGAGCCTTCTCGAGCGAGTTGGCGGCAAAGACCTGCAGCTCGACAACCTTCTTGGAAGATGCCTTAGCAGAACCGGCATCGGATCCGGCCGGCTCGGACGTCTTGTTGCCCGAGCAGCCGGCAAGGCCAAGGCCGGCGGCAGCGGCAGCAGAAAGCGAGACGAAACCGCGGCGAGAAACCATATCGAACATGTTCAACCCTTTCGAACGCGACGCCCGGGCACCCCGCCACGGGCTTTATTCTGTAATTAGATTATACTTTCGTGCGAATAATGTTTGCGATAAATATTTCTCGCCTGATAATTATCTTTTACCGATAACCACGAAACGGCCCCCGCTGTCGCTGCATAAAAAAGGCGGAGCAGCCCGTAAGGTCGCTCCGCCGCAGGTAGTGCGCTTATTTGGTGTGCCCGCCGCCCGCCGTCATTTGGGCCGCATGCTCCAGCTGGTCGCTCACGGCCTCCCAGCTTTCGCGGGCGGCTTTCGTAGATCCCGGAAAATTGATGACAAGCGTATACCCACGCTGCATGCACACGGCGCGCGAGAGCATGGCGCGGCGCGTCTTGGTCATGGAGTATGCACGGATTGCCTCGGCAATACCCGGCACATCGCGGTCGCAGACGGCACGCGTCGCCTCGGGCGTCACATCGCGCATCGAAAGCCCCGTGCCGCCGCAGGTGAGCACGACATTGGCGTGGCGCTCATCGGCGGCTTCCACAATGGCATCACCGATCTCGCTGGCGTCGTCGCGCACGACCACATGCGAGGCGACCGTCCAGCCCTGCGCCACGATGAGCTCCTCGAGGGCAGCGCCCGCCTCGTCCTGGACAAGGTCGCGCGTATCCGAGCACGTCACGATCGATATCTTCAACTCCATAGCATTCCTCCTATAGCACCGTTCCCTCGGGCAGGTCGACGCGCACAACGTCCACGACATCCCCCGCCTTGAGCTCGCACGGTCCTTCGTCAATACGCAGCAGGCAGTTGGCCCGCTGCATCGTGCCGAGCAGCGCCGAGTTCTGCGTCTTGGCCTCGGTCACCAACAACTCACCGGTCTCGGGGTCGCGCAAAACCGTGGCGCGATCGAAGAAGCGTCGGTCCTGGCGCTTCTTCACGCCGTGTGTGAGCGTCGCCTGCTGCACGGGACGCACGCCCTCGGCAAAGCCGCGCATCTTGCGAATCGCCGGGCGGGCGAGCATCTCAAAGCCCACATACGCCGCCGCGGGATTGCCCGAAAGCCCCAAATATGGCTTGTCCCCAAGCAGACCAAACGTGATGGCCTTGCCCGGACGCATCGAGATGCGTTCGAACAGCACCTCGCCCTCGCGCCTGACCAGCGCCGTCACATAGTCGTAATCGCCCGAAGAGGCGCCGCCGCTCGTAATGACAAAGTCGCACTCCTGCGCGGCGCGATGCACCAGCTCGGCAATCGCCTGCTCATCGTCGGGCGCAATGCCGTAGAACACGGGCTCGGCGCCGGTATCGAGTGCCTCGGCCATCAACGCCGACGAGTTGGAGTCGCGAATCTGCCCGCGCGCCGGCAGCTCACCCGGCGCGACCAGCTCCGTGCCCAGCGAGATAATGCCCACGCGCGGAGCGGCATGGACCTTCACGCTCGCGTAACCGGCGCTTGCCAGCAGGCCGGCGCCGGCCGGAGCCACAACCTCACCGGCGCGCATCACGACGTCGCCGGCATGGGCCTCCTCGGCAGCAGAGCGAACGTTCTCCCCCACCTTGGCCGGCGCCGAGAACCTCACACGCGAGCCCTCGTTGCCGTCACCGTCGAGCACATCGACGATCTCATACTTCACCACGGCATCGGCACCTTCGGGTACCGGCGCGCCCGTCATGATGCGGACGGTCTCGCCCGCGCCGATTGCGCCCTCAAACACATGGCCCGCGGCCTCGTGCCCTACGACGGAAAGCGTCACCGGCGCCTCGCCAGATGCCTGCGCCAAGTCCGCCGAGCGCACGGCATATCCGTCCATAGCGCTGTTGGCAAACGGCGAGATGTCGATATCGGCCACCGCGTCCTCGGCCAAGGGAAAACCAGCCGCCTGCCACACGGGAATCTCGACGAGATCGGTCGGAGCAACGTGCGACAGAACAATCGACTGCGCATCCTCCAGCGGAATGAGTTTTTCTGCCATATGCACCTCTTAATGCCACGGCGCACAACAGGGGCGCCAATTCTTTATGCTTGTCTCAGTATAATCCCCCGCCGCACGACCGCGACTCGGCCTGTACCCGCAAATACACCTGTCGGTTGCAGGCCGCGAAACAGAATAGAAACCAACCCACCAGCTCGTCGCGTTTACCGCGTTTTATAATGCTTGCGTTGCAACCTAAAAGAGGAACGTATGGCTCATAACAACAAACCCGAAAGCGCAAACGAGGCGCAGGATCATTCCCAGCCGCTCGACGACGGCGGCTTTTTCTCCCTGAACGACGTCATCACGGCAGGCAGGCATCAGCTCACCCGCTCCGAGCATCTCTTGGCCGCCGACACGCGCCGCAACGCCCGTAACCTGCTTGCAAGCGCTAAGTTGCTCGCGCTCGTCGTCATCGTCTCGCTCGCCATGGGCGTTGCCGCTTGGGCATTTTTGGCCTCGCTGAATATCGCGACCGATTATCGTGAGCATCACGCGTGGATCTACGCGTTGCTTCCCGTTGTGGGCGTTGCCACCGCATGGGTGTACAAAAACCACGGTCTTGCCGCCAAACGCGGTAACAACTTGGTCATCGACTCCGCTCTGGGCACACGCCTCATCCATATGCGCATGGCCGTCCTCACGTTTGTGTGCTCCACGCTCACGCACCTAACGGGCGGATCAGCCGGTCGCGAGGGAGCCGCGGTGCAGATTGGCGGCACCATCGCCAGCAACATCTCGAGCCTCGCCCACCTCAAAAAGCATGACCACCACGACCTCATGCTCGCCGGCATCTCATCCGCCTTTGGCGCCGTGTTCGGCTCGCCCCTTGCCGGCGCGTTCTTTGGCATGGAGATGTGCTTTATCGGCAAAATCGACTACACCGCAGGCATCTACTGCCTGGTCGCCTCGTTTACCGGCTACTTTACGTCGCTTGCCCTGGGTACCGAGTACGAGGTGAATGCCATCGCCAGCGTACCCGCCATGACGCCGCGGACGGTTACCATCGTTGTTGCCAGCGCCATTATCTTCGGTCTGACGGCACGCCTCTTTGCCTGGTCGGTTCGAACCGTCAAGAGCCTGTACGGTCGCTTTATCACCAATTACCTTATTCGCGCACTCATAGGCGCACTTGTGGTTTTGGCCGCCTATGCCCTCCTCGACGCCTGGAACTACGCCGGCCTTTCCACTTGGCTTTCCGGCGCCGGTTTTGCCGGCAACACCACCCTGACGGACGCAGTCATCAAGTTGGTCGTCACAGCGCTCACCCTGGGCGCCGGCTTCCAAGGCGGCGAGGTCACGCCCCTGTTTGGTATCGGTGCGGCGCTCGGCGGCTGGATCGGTTGCCTTACCGGGCTCGACCCCAGTTTTCTGGCGGCGCTGGGCATGCTTGGTGTTTTCTGCGCCGGCCTCAACGTGCCCATCACCACCTGCATGATGGCCATCGATCTGTTCCACGGCACGGCCGCCGGGTTCTTTGTCATCGTGGCCTTTATCAGCTACCTAACCGCCGGACACCGCGGCGTGTACCCCGCCCAACGTATCATCTCGCCCAAGCGCCGCTCGCTTATCGTGGACGAGGGACACACGGTGGCAGAGGCTATCGAGCGCCACAACGACCTGATAGAGTAGACGTTAGTATTCGCCGTGCAGCCACAATCGGGGGCAATTCGACCTGAGCGCGACCGCACCGTCACGTCATACGCCGGGAGTCGCCCCATGCACGCAACTGATTTTGGCCGCACGCTCATCATCGCCAACCCAGCCGCCCAATCGGGTGCGGCGCACGAAGTTGCCGAGCGCCTGCAACGCTTTTTGGACATGACTGCACGCGCATCCCAGTTTGACCTGGTGCTGACCGAGCGCACGGGACATGCCAAGGAGCTGGCCGGCCAGGCAACGGACTATCGCACCGTTATCGCACTCGGCGGCGACGGCGTAATCCACGAGGTCGTCAACGGGCTTATGACGCAGGATGAGGCGGTCCGACCCGCCCTTGCCGTCCTGCCCGTGGGCTCCGGCAACGATTTTGCCCAGACGCTCGGCATCGAAGATTTCTCCGGCAAGGATTTTGGCGCGCTGCTCACCTGCGAGCTGCAGCGTCAGGACATCGGGCGCATTCGCTCATGGAACCCTGCGAACGGCAGCGGCCAGGCTACCGTTGAATACTACGACCAGACGCTTTCGGTCGGTATCGATGCCGCCATCGGCCTGGGCACCACCGAGCTGCGCAAAAAGACGGGCCTCACCGGCGCTCCGCTCTACACCCTATCGGGACTTGAGCAGTTTGGCCTGCGCTATCGCAACTACCCCATGACAGTCAGCTTTGACGGTGCGCCCGCCGAGCGCGTGCGGGCGATTATCATGGCCATCCAGCTGGGGCCCACCTATGGTTCGGGCTATCGCATCTGTCCCGATGCCGACCCCTGCGACGGCATACTCGACGTCTGCTACGCCTGCGGCCCCGTCCCTCGCGCGGTTGCCCTGCCCATGTTCCTTTCGGCCAAAGACGGCCACCACACCAAGCTGCCACCGGTTCGCATGCGCCGTTGCCGCCATGCCGAGCTTACCTTTGAGGAGCCCGACTACCCCATTCAGGCCGACGGCGAGCCCGTTGTCGCCTCGCGCATCGAGGTCGACGTCCTCAGCGGCGCCCTCCACGTCTGGCACCCCACCCGCTAACCCCACCTAAGTTGCGGTGAAATAGGGACTGTTTATGCAGCTAAAGCCGCAAAACAATCCCTATTTCACCGCAACTTATGAGGAAGCTATTCATCGCTGCCCGGCTTGCGACGGTTGGCCTTTTTAATGGCGTTGAAGTGCTTGTCATTGAGTCTGCGCTGGCGAGAGCGCTGAGGCACCTTGGTCTTTACGCGTCGGCGCGGTGGACGCCCGCGACGCTCAAGCTCAGCGCGCAGCTTACGCAGACAGCAGCTGCGATTCTGAAACTGACTACGGCTCTCGCGCGCCGTCACGACAATCCCCGTGGGCCCATGTTTCATGCGCACAGCAGAGTCCGTCGTGTTCACGCCCTGTCCGCCCGGACCCGTCGCGCGAAATACCTGCACCTCGCAGTCGCGCGCCAGCTCCTCGACCGACATCTCGGCATAGCGCGCATACTCGCGCCATCCCATCTTGTTCTCATCCATATCAACACCTCCCCTCATAAAAAATGTGACAAAGGGAAAGTCCCTTTGTCACATCGCATACCAATCGCTTGTGTTGCGCGCCTAGGCGAACGTGATCTCGCCGTTCTCGCAGTCCATTTCGGCGATACGGGCCAGGCTCTCAACGCGAAAGCCGCGCTCGCGGAGCTTATCGCCACCGCCCTGGAAGCCCTTCTCCACCGCAATGCCAATGCCGGATACCTCGGCACCCGCAGCCTCGCAGATCTTGATAAGACCCTCGAGCGCGCAGCCGTTGGCCAGGAAGTCGTCGATGATCAGGACCTTGTCGCCCTCGGACAGGAAGCGCTTGCCAACGATGACCGGGTACTCCTTCTGCTTGGTAAAGGAGTAGATGGTCGTGGCATACTGCTCGCCGTCGAGGTTGATGGACTGCGCCTTCTTGGCAAAGACAACCGGCACGCCGCCAAAATGCTGGGCCGCGATGCAAGCCATGCCAATGCCCGAAGCCTCGATCGTCAGGATCTTGTTGATCTCGACGCCCTCGAACAGATGGGCCCACTCGGCGCCCATATGGTCGAACAGCTCAACGTCGCACTGGTGGTTGAGGAAGGCATCAACCTTAAGGACGTTACCGGCCTTTACGATGCCGTCATGGCGAATACGATCCTCAAGCTCCTGCATGGCGCAACCCCTTCTCGCGGCAACGATACCGCGCGATTAATAAACGTTGTTCGATAGTCTACCACGGACCGACCCCCGCCCGCCCCACAAGCCGCATCGCACCATAAAGCTGCAAGACCAGTAGATAGGCCCGATTCGTGGCAGACAGCCTCCCAACACGCTAATGCCGGGTGCGCGTCCTCACCAAACGTACCAATGTGAGCGCAAAGCCCACGGTAGCAACGGCCATCAACACGTAGAATACCAAACGGAAGCCAAAGAGGAACACGTCCGGACGACCCGCCACATAGCTCGTGACCGTCTTGCCCATCGCCGCGCTCGTCTGTCCATACAGGATGCGCGACGCCGCCGTAATACCCAGCGCTATGCCCGCATAGCGCGCCAAGCTGCTCAAGCTGCCCGCAAAGCCAAGCGCCTCACGCGGAGCCGAACCCATATACAGCGAATTATTGGGACTCTGGAAGATCGACGAGCCGCACGACATAAACGCGACGCAGCACACAATCATCAAGATGGAAGAGTGCTCGTCAAGCGTGCTCACCGCAAAGAGACCGCACACGTACACGCCCAGGCCAACGGCCGTGGGCGCTTCACAACCAACACGGTCGGACACCGAGCCCGAAAGCGGGCCCACAAAGGCATTCACGACCGGCATCGCCAAAAACAACAGGCCGGAGATATCGGAGCTAAAGCCGTGGGCATCCTGAAAGTAGAACGGCAGCACAAACTCGGAGGCACCGATACCCACGAACACGATAAGCATGCAAGCCAGGTTAATCGTGAAAGCCGAGCTCGCAAAGCAGCGACGCGCCGCCTCTGTCAACGGCATAGGGCGTTCGCCAGCCTCCGGCTTCACATGCGGCAGCGTATAGAGTCCCACGATAAACGAGATTACGCCAATGGGCAGATTGATAAGGAAGATGCTCTCCCAGGGAAAGCTCGCCACCAGCACGCCGCCGAGCACGGGGCCGCACATCATGCCAAGAGCCACAAAGGTCGCCAGAATGCCCATGGCACGGCCGCGCTCACGCGCCGGAAACGACTCGGTGATGATGCCCATATTGTTGGCCATCGCGGCGGCACAGCCAATGCCCTGCACGAAACGCGCCAAGATAAGCACCTCGAGCGAAGCCGAAAGCCCGCAAAGCAACGAGCCACCCGTAAAGACGATTACACCAAGCTGGAACACATTCACCTTGCCGCGCACATCGCCCAAGCGGCCAAACGGCAGCATGGCGACGCACGTCGCGAGCAGATACACCGAGCTCACGAGCTGAATGCGGTCGAGACCCACCCCCAGCTCCTTTTGCATCACTGGGAGCGCCACCGTCACGATGCTCGCATCCAGACACGCCATAAAGGTCATGACGAGCACGGTGAACAGAATCGCCCATTTATTCTTACCGTGGGTGTCGCCCTCTAGGGCAATGTGTTCGCGGCGCAGCTGCTCGGCAGTTTTCTCCATGTATATCCTTTCTATCGTGCAACGCAAAAACGGGACCCCAATCGCCTACAAACGGACACGATCGGGGTCCCGCCTACGGAATCGGAACTATGAGGACGTCGTCAGCCGAAAAGCCGTCCCACGCCTCGCACGCACGCTAGTCTAGCACTGCTCGAGTGCCTGCTCAAGGTCGGCAATCAGATCGGCCGTGTCCTCGAGGCCGCACGACAAGCGCACCATGTCGGCGGAAATGCCACAGGCAATGAGTTCCTCATCGTTCATCTGGCGATGCGTGGCATTAGCGGGATGCAGGCAGCAAGTGCGGGCGTCGGCCACGTGCGTGGCGATCTGGGCGAGCTTGAGGCTCTTCATAAAGGTCTCGGCCGCCGCACGGCCACCGTTAAAGCCAAAGCTCACAACGCCGCAGGTACCGTTGGGCATGTACTTCTGAGCGAGATCATAGTACTTGTCGCCCTCCAGGCCCGGATAGCTCACGAAGCGTACCTTGGGATGACTCTGCAGGAACTTGGCAACGGCCAGGCCGTTCTCACAATGACGCGGCATGCGCACATGCAGGCTCTCGAGCGAGCTGTTCAAGAAAAACGCCGCATGCGGGTTCTGCATGGGACCAAGATCGCGCATAAGCTGAGCGGTTGCCTTGGTAATGAAGGCGCCCTCGCGACCGAACTTCTCGGCATAGGTCACGCCGTGGTAGCTCTCATCGGGCGTGGTAAGACCCGGGAACTTGTCCGCATGGGCCATCCAGTCAAACTGGCCGTGGTCGACGATCACGCCGCCCAGGTAGGCAGCATGGCCATCCATGTACTTGGTGGTGGAGTGCGTAACGATGTCGGCGCCCCACTCAAAGGGACGGCACATCACGGGCGTCGGGAAGGTGTTGTCGACCATCAACGGCACGCCGTGGTCATGTGCGGCCTTGGCAAAGCGCTCAATATCGAGCACGGCAAGGGCGGGGTTGGCAATCGTCTCGCCAAAGACAAGCTTGGTATTGGGCTCAAAGGCTGCCTCGAGCTCCTCATCGGTGCAGTCGGGGGCGACGAACGTGCAGGTCACGCCCATGCGGCCCATGGTGTGGGCGAGCAGGTTATACGTACCGCCGTAAATGGCAGAGCTCGCGACCACATGATCGCCGGCACCGGCCACGTTAAAGATCGCGAGGAAGTTCGCAGCCATACCCGAGCTCGTGAGCATCGCAGCGGTACCGCCCTCCATCTCGCAGATCTTGGCGGCAACGAGATCGCACGTGGGGTTCTGCAGACGGCTGTAGAAGTAGCCCGACTCCTCTAGGTCAAACAGCTTGCCCATGTGCTCGGACGTGTCGTACTTCCACGTGGTGGACTGGTAGATGGGCACCTGGCGCGGCTCGGCATCTCCCGGGTGATAGCCGCCCTGAACACATGTAGTACCGATGGTCTGCTCGCTCATATCCAACTCCCTTACTTGGGTTTAGTTTTTATTCGGTTCACGATACCGCTACCCCGCACCCCTCTCAACCCATCCCCAAGATAGGTTATAGGACAAATTGATCAGGGGTATTTATCTCAAGCCTTGGGCATTTGCTCGATAGATAAAAATGAGGCATCCATGAAGCTCTCGATGATTACATACCCCGTCACGGGTACCATAGGCGGGTACACCGTAACCAAGGAGACAACGATGAAGCAAATCGATACGGCCCAGCTCGACATCACCGCCTGTCAGGCTCAGGCTGCCGAATACCACGCCCGTGGCTTTAACTGCGCCCAGGCCGTCGCCTGCACGCTCGCACCTGCCGTCGGGCTCGACCCCCAGACCGCCTTTACCCTCACCGAGGGCTTTGGCGCCGGCATGGGCGGCATGACCGAAACCTGCGGCGCCATCTCGGGCGCCGTGGCCATCATGGGCTTTGTGATGAGCGACGGCATGGAAAACCCCAAGACCAAGGGCCAGACCTACAAGCTGTCACGCGAAATCGCCAAGCGTTTTGGCGAGAAGAACACAACGACCGTCTGCGGCACGCTCAAGGGCATCGGATCGGACAAGGGTCCGCTCCGCAGCTGCCCCGGCTGCATCGATGATGCCGTCGAGATCGCCTGCGATGTGCTAAAGCAGCTCGCCGAGTAAACGGCAGCGACAGAAATCGACGGCCGGCGCGCTTGGGATTCATCCAAAAGCACGCCGGCCGTCGCCGTTAGAACTCCGCAAACTCGGGAGCGCCAACCTCAATCTCCTCGCGCCCCGCCATAAGCTCGCGCATCTTAGCGCAAAACGGCCCCTGCTCCCCCGCCTTAAACACTAAATGAATCGTCACGGCATCCGCGTAATCGGTATCCAAAACCTTGGCACCCGAATCCTGCGCCAAACGAAGCACCTGCTCATACTGCGGATAGGCCACGTGCACGTCAACCGGCACGACGCTTGTCATCTCAACGATCTGCCCGGCCTCCTGAGCCGCGGCCACCGCCGCCTGCGTCGCCGCGGTATAGGCGCGCACCAAGCCACCGGGCCCTAACAGCGTGCCACCAAAATAGCGCGTCACTACGCAGCAAACATTTTTGAGCTCCGCGCCGCGCAACACCTCGAGCGTCGGCATACCGCTCGTGCGGCTCGGCTCACCATCATCGCTTTGACGCTCGCGTCCATCGACCAAAATCCACGCGGGAACATTGTGTCGAGCGTCGTAATGACGCTTTCGAACCATCTCGATAAAGGCATTCGCCTCGTCCTCGGACTCAATATGGACCAGCTGGGCAATAAACCGGCTCTTGCGGTCCACAAACTCGCCCGAAGCCTCAATATTCGATTGCAGAGTAAAATAGCTGTCCAACAAAGCCCCTCAATAGAATAAAGCGCAGCAACAAACAGCTTCAATAATACGGCAAAGGCCGTACCGATAACCCCGGTAAATAGAACGGCAACGCCGATGATTCCGTAAACGAAAGCGAGAACCCGTCAGCGCGAGCAAGGTGCCTTGAAAGACGAGGGCATTGACCTTATGGTCATGCCCGAAGGCTTGAAAGGCAGATTGCCGCGCTGACGGGTTCGCAGCGTCAACAAAGTGCTGAGTGGGCCTGTAAGCCGGGTTCTGTCGTGAACGGTCATTTATCTTGTCTGCACGTTACCGTGCAGTTCCACGCACGCTACCCGAACGCGGACCGGGCCGGCCCATAGCGTTCCTATTCGCGCTTGCTCCGGATGGGGCTTGCCAAGCCGCCGTGTTGCCACGACGCTGGTGGTCTCTTACACCACCGTTTCAGCTTTTCCCTTTACGCCTTGCGGCGCAGGTGGGAGTCTTCTTTTCTGCGGCGCTTTCCGTCGGATCACTCCGCCCGGCCGTTAGCCGGCATCCCGCCCTCTGGAGCCCGGACTTTCCTCACGCGTACTGCAAGCAGCACATCGCGCGACCGTCTGGCCCACTCAGCAGTGAAAGAGTGTAACACACCGTTGCCGCAGGCAATGGCACAACGCAAACGCTCGACACGATAAACCAAGAACCGCCATGCGCTACAATGGTCCTGTCGATGGGCAACGTCGTCAGTCGAGACGCGACCGCGCTCCACACCCCTCCGTCTACTCGGTGTGTTCCCGCCTCCTCCCCGAGGCGGGATGTCGGCATTTTTTCATGCACCGACAACCCAATAGCAAACAGACAACCCGGGCAGCATTGCGCACGGGCAGCATCGCGCACCTCAGCAGCAAATGCAAAAAGGGATCCGTCCATTGCGGACGGATCCCTTAAAACAAGTGATCGTCAAACCGATTTACTCGGCGTCGGTCTCCTCGTCCTTCTTCTCGGAAGGCAGCGGGGTAACCTCGATCTCGACGCCCAGAGTCTCAGCAGCAGACTTCATGGACAGGGAGATACGACGACGGTCGAGGTCGATCTCCATGACCTTGACCTGAACCTTGTCGCCCACGTGGGTGACCTGAGAAGGCTGATCGACGTGCTTGTTGGCCATCTCGGAGATGTGCACCAGGCCCTCGATGCCCTCGCCCAGGTCGACGAAAGCGCCGAACGGGACAAGCTTGGTCACAGTGCCCTCGACGATAGCGCCGACGGGGTACTTCTTGACCAGTGCGCGCCACGGATCCTCAGTGGTCTGCTTGAGACCCAGGGAGATGCGCTCGCGGTTGAGATCGACGTCGAGAACCTCGACCTCGACCTCCTGGCCGACCTTGACAACCTCGGAAGGATGGTTGACGTGGTTCCAGGAGAGCTCGGAGATGTGGATGAGGCCGTCGATACCGCCGAGGTCGACGAAGGCGCCGAAGTCGACGATGGAGGAGACGGTGCCCTGGAGACGCATGCCAGACTTGAGCTTGGACAGGATCTCGGAGCGCTCGGCCTTACGGGACTCCTCGAGCACGACGCGACGGGAGAGGACGACGTTGTTGCGGTTGCGGTCCATCTCGATGACGCGAGCCTCGATGCGGGTGCCCATGTAAGAGGTGAGGTCCTTGACGCGACGGAGGTCGACGAGGGAAGCAGGCAGGAAGCCACGCAGGCCGATGTCGAGGATCAGGCCGCCCTTGACAACCTCGATAACCTCGCCCTCGACGTTCTCGCCGGAGTTGAACTTCTCCTCGATGCGGTTCCAAGCACGCTCGTACTCGGCACGCTTCTTGGACAGGACCAGACGACCGTCCTTGTCCTCCTTCTGGAGAACCAGAGCCTCGATGGGATCACCGAGTGCAACGATGTCTGCAGGGTTAGCGTCCTTGCGGATGGACAGCTCGCGGACCGGGATAACGCCCTCGGACTTGAATCCGATGTCAACGAGCACCTCGTCATGCTCGATCTTAACGACAGTGCCGTTAACGAGATCGCCCTCATCAAAGTCGGTAATCGTACCGTCGATGAGGTTGTTCATCTCCTCCTCGTTGACATCGTCAAGAGAGAAAATGGACGAGTTCTGAATCTCACTCAAAGGTGGACCCCTTTCGAACTACGGGGCCCCGATTGCTAGGACCTACAGAAGGGTGCGACAAGCACACAACGTTTAGGAACACTCGGGAGCCGACAGATACTAATGTGACGCTTATGCAATCACGTTCGTATAGGTTACGGGGAAATGAGTTCGATTTCAAGCGTGAACTGCGATTTTTTACTCGTGTGGAGACTTTTTCGTAATCTTATGAACACACGTCTCCGCAACTTGACGATAACCAGCCAGGCATTCGGCTTTGGGGTAAAGTATCCGGAGCCAACGATTCTAGATCGATTTTTCGAGAAAGGTGCCCGCGTGCTCAAAGCAGTCGTTTTCGATATGGACGAGACGCTTCTCAGCATCAACCTCAACGCGTTCATCCTTCGCTATTTTAAGGATGTCTCTTCGATGCTCGCGGATATCGGGCGCCGCAGCCGCGGTGGCACGATGGCACGCCTCGGCACCATCCTGGTCGACCTCAACGCCAATCGCCGCAGCGGCACGGACAACCGCACCAATCTTGAGTTTTACCAAGAAGAGGTCGAGCGCCGATGCGGGATCCGCCTCTCCGATCCCCTCATCTACGAGGCGTTTACCTACTATGACCGCGAAGTTCTTCCGTACAAGAACGACGATGTCATTAACGCCCACGCCATGCCGGGCGCACACGCCGCGCTCCAGGCCGTACAGGACGCAGGGCTGCGTTGCGCGCTCTTTACCAACCCCAGCTTTCCCCAGGGGGCCATCGAGTGCCGCATGGGTTGGGGCGACCTGGCCGACGCTCCCTTTGAGCTCGTCACGCACATGGGAAACACCACCCGCTGCAAGCCCGATGCCACCTACTATCTAGAGCAGCTTCAGGTGATGGGGCTCGAGCCACACGAGGTCCTTATGGTGGGCAACGATCCCAAACGCGACTTCCCGTCCCCCGATTGCGGCATCCAAACCGCCTTTGTGGGCCAGGGCAAGCCCAGCCGAGCCACCTGGCGCGGAACCATGGAAGACTTCGCCCGCAACTTCAACGCCGTAGTAGAAGCCTTCTACGAACACCAAGTAGCCGACGAACTGTCTTAACAGACCTGGGTTTTGCCGATCATGATGTTGAGGATTTCGACGTCGGTGTCCTTCATGCCCACGCGGCCTACGTAGCCCATACTGGCGATTGTCTGCTCAACGGTATCTTGGATCAGGCCCTCGCCGGCGCGGAAGCCGCGACCCTGCATGGCCATATCATGGCCCAGAATCGCCGCATCGACGGCAGCCGAAATCTTGGCGGCACAGCTCGCCTTGGCGCCGTCGCACACGATACCGCCCACGTTGCCAAGCGTATTCGAGACCGTCGCGCCAATCTGCTCGCGCGTGCCACCGCACAGCCAGGTAATCGCAGCGCCGGCGCCGCACGCGGCGCAAATAGCACCGCAAAACGCCGAGAGCGCACCAATATAGCTCTTGATATGCACGGCGATAAGATCGGACAGCATCACGGCGCGCACCAGGCGCTCGTGGTCGCAACGCAGGTACTCGGCATACTCCATGACGGGCAATGCGCAGGTAATGCCTTGATTGCCCGAGCCGCACACAATGGCGACCGGCAGCGCGCAGCCGTTCATGCGAGCGTCGGATCCGGCGGCCGCACGGGCACGGGCACGGCAGGCGACGTCATCGGCACGAGCACCCAGCAGCGTACGACCCACCTCGGCGCCCCAAGCGTGCGCAAGGCCCTCGGCACTGATTGCGCCATTCAGCTCAATCTGACGCTCAACGGCAGCGCGGGCGTCCTCAACATCGCCGTCCTCGATAAAGTCGATGATGGTCTCAATCGACATGGGCGTGTCGGCGTTATCTGCCGCCCGCTCAGCCACAACGCGCTCGGCGCAGGCAGCGCACTCCCCCGCCGACTTGCCGCATACCGGAATACCATCGAGCGTATGGCACGTGACATTGGTGTGGTGGTCGGTAATCTCGACGATCGCGGTATGGCCCCCGGCCGTCGCAGTCACCTTGATGTAGAGGTTGGGCACACCCTCGACAAGCGACACATCGCAGTAGTCCGCATCGGCAAGCAGCTCGGCCACGCGGGCGCGGTCCGCGTCATCGACGCTCTCGAGCACCTCGAGCGCGCTCTTAGCGTCGCCGCCCACGGCACCCAGCACGGCCGCGGCTTCAATACCGTGCATACCGCCCGAGTTGGGCACAGTCACGCTCTTAACGTTCTTGATAATGTTGCCCGAGCATGCAACATCCATATGATCGGGTTCGCAACCGAGCGTCTGACTCGCCAACGCCGCTGCATAGGCAACGGCAATGGGCTCGGTGCAGCCGAGTGCACAGACAAGTTCGCGGTTCAAAACATCGCAAAACGCGGCATCACGGATGGAATCGGTAGGCATAGGTATCTCCTGCTTGCATAACGGGCTAGGCTCTCAAAAAATGTTAGCTCCTTTATTTGATAACAATGCATCAAAAACCGCAACCATGGTTCCGGCGGACGGCGCTCGAGCACAAATTGGTGGCATTATTCATGAGAAGCCAATCTTGTTGCATGCTAAAGCGTTTGACGAAAAAACGCCCGAGCGTTTACGCAAGAGTCGCGTTATCATGCAGTCGAACGCGGTAAACACCTTTAGCATTTGCGCCGCACAGACCAGAGAGGAACCATCCATGAAGATCGGTATCGGTAACGACCACGCCGCCGTCGAGCTCAAGAACATCATCTCCGAGCACCTGAAGGAGCGCGGCTGCGAGGTCGTGAACTTTGGCACCGACACCTCCGAGAGCTTTGACTACCCCATCGCCGGCTACAAGGTGGGTAAGGCCGTTGCCAACGGCGACGTCGACCTGGGCATCCTCATCTGTGGCACCGGTGTCGGGATTAGCCTGGCTGCCAACAAGGTCGAGGGCGTACGCGCCGTCGTGTGCTCCGAGCCCTTCAGCGCCAAGCTCTCCCGCATGCACAACAATACCAACGTGCTCGCCTTTGGCGCCCGCGTCGTGGGCTCCGAGCTCGCCAAGATGATTGTCGACGAGTGGCTCGACGCCGAGTTTGAGGGCGGTCGTCACGAGCGTCGCGTTAACCTCCTCAACGAGATCGACCGCACGCGCGGCCTCAAGGTCGTCGACGAGGCCTAAACATCTCAGTGCCACAAGCTAACAGCAGGGGCCCGCTCAGAACTCATGACCGAACGGGCCCCTTCATAGATTTTGGAATAAAAGGGCGCCGCGGATGGAGTTCCGCGGCGCCCAAGCCACACGCTAACAGCTTTAAGGAGTCAAAGCTGGTTTAGCCAAAGAAGCGCTTGATCTCAATCTCGGCGTTCTCCAGGCAGTCGGAGCCGTGGATCACGTTGGCGTTGACATCGACGGCAAAGTCGCCGCGGATGGTACCAGGAGCAGCGTCAAGCGGATTAGTAGCGCCCATGAGGGTGCGCATCTTAGCAACAGCGGAGAGACCGGAAACGACCATCTTGACGACCGGACCGCTCGTCATAAAGTCGCAGAGACCGCCAAAGAAGGGCTTGTCGGCCAGATGGGCGTAGTGCTCCTCGACGGTAGCGTGCTCGAGCGTGGTCATCTCCATGCGCTCGATGACAAGGCCGCTGCGCTCGATGCGAGCAACAATCTCGCCGATCTTGCGGTCGCGCACGGCGTCGGGCTTAATCATGATGAAGGTCTTCTCGATAGCCATAAGGTAGCCTTTCAAGTAGGTTCGCGCGTGCCCAAGTCCCATTCCGGCACCCGCCTGGACTGCATCGTAACAGAGTTTTAGCTGTAGTTAAACAAAAAGCTGTTTATTGAAACGTTGCAATTTATTGAAGCGTTCCATATGTGTCACTTCTGTTTCGAGGCTCGATTAGAGTACCATCCGACTGCCCGTCAACCGCATCGAGCAGAGCAGACGGTCGGTTGCCGCCCGCGAACGTACCCCCTTCACAACCTGCCCAAAGGTCCTACAGAACTTCTCGACAAGCCCCTCCCCCATAGCAACAAAATACGGACGCCCACATCAGCAGGCGCCCGTAAAACAAAAACGATTTATCAATAAATGGACAATGCGGCTTCAGCCAAACCTCTACTTTGCTCCGTGACCCATCTCGACGACCTTGGTCAACGATCCAAACACGCCTTCGTCGGCAACGAGTTGTGCCTCGGCACGCTGCAGCTGCACGGCAACGGCGGCGGGGGCGGTACCGCCCTCGGTCGTGCGCGCGGCGACAATCGACGGGATGTCGAGCGCCTCGGTAATGTCGTGCTCAAAGAGCGGGCTTGCCTCCTGGAACACCTCAAACGGCAGGTCCTCAAGATTGCAGCCACGCTTCTCACACATCAGGACCAAATGGCCCACCACGGCGTGTGCCTCGCGGAACGGCAGGCCACGCTTGGCCAGGTAATCGGCAACATCGGTAGCGGCAAGGTGCCCCACGCCGCACTCGCGCGCCATGGCATCCTCGTTGACAGTCCAGGTCGAAATCATACCGGCCATAACGGACAGGCACTGCATGAGCGTATGGGCGGTATCGAGCGCGCCCTCCTTGTCCTCCTGCAAGTCCTTGTTATAAGCGAGCGGCAAGCCCTTCATGGTCACGAGCAGCTGCACCAGGTTGCCATAGACTCGGCCGCTCTTGCCGCGGATAAGCTCGGCAAAGTCGGGGTTCTTCTTCTGCGGCATGATGGACGAACCAGTGGAGTAAGAGTCGGAAAGCGTGATAAAGCCAAATTCGGAGCTCGACCACAGCACGATCTCCTCGGAAAGACGCGACAGGTGCATCGCCATGACGGAGCCGGCGTAATGCAGGTCGAGGAGGAAATCACGGTCGGAAACCGCATCGAGCGAGTTGGGAATCACGCCCGCAAAGCCAAGTTCGGCAGCCGTCATCTGACGATCGAGCGGATAGCTCGTGCCGGCAAGCGCGGCAGCGCCCAGCGGGCAATTGTCGGCGGCATCAAAGGCAGCCTTCAGGCGCGTAAAGTCACGCGCGAACATCCAGGAATACGCCAGCAGATGATGCGAGAGCAGCACGGGCTGAGCATGCTGCATGTGCGTGTAACCCGGCAGAATCACCTTGTCGTACTTCTTGGCCGCATCCACCAGCACATGACGCAGCTCAAGATTGGCCTCCATGAGCTCCTTGGCCAGTGCCTTAACGCCCAGGCGCGTGTCGGTCGCCACCTGGTCGTTGCGCGAACGTCCGGTATGCAAGCGCTTACCGGCCTCACCGATGCGACGCGTCAGCTCGCTCTCGATGGACATATGAATGTCCTCGTCGTTGATGTCGAAGGTGAAGTTGCCGGCATCGATATCCTGTTCGATTCCGGTCAGACCCTCGGCAATCGCTTGCTCGTCCTCGACGCTGATAATGCCCTGGGCCGCCAGCATCTTGGCATGTGCCTTAGATCCGGCGATGTCCTGCTTATAGAGATGTTTGTCGACCGGCAGCGACGCGCCAAACTCCTGCGTGACCTCTGCCACGCCTGCCTCAAAACGACCGCCCCAAAGAGCCATGGAACCGTCCCCTTTCTCCAAATACCAAAACAAGCGCCCAAAGCAATGCGCCATATCGCTAAAGCGATTTTTCAACCGCTAGTTTTACACATTCCCCACCGTGTGCGGAGCCATGTAGCTAATTTGCAAAGAAGTGACGCGCCATGCACTTGGCGCCCAACGTCTCCCTCCGGATGTTGCCCTGCGAACCATCGATCCAGGCCTTCAGGCTCATAGGGACGTCCTCGACCCTTGCAGCATCGAACTCGGGCGCGAGGGCAAGTAAAGCATGCGCGATAGCATTGAACATAATGGATACTCCTCATATATATAGGCGCAGAGCCGCCAAATTGATAGAAGGAGCCCCGCCGGACAACCCCGGCGGGGCTCGGACTCAGCCGCAGACGCGGCATCATATATGCGGGCGGAACGTAGGGGCCACCGATGTTAAGAAGTGTCAGCAAGCATAACGAAAGGTAGGGACCCCGTGCGCCCGTTATGTATCACGCGGATGGGCCGCGCGGATACCAAGGGAAGGAGGCGCTAGGCCTGGGCGGCAGCAGAGCTGGGGCCCTGGACCTTTGCCCACGTCTTGAGCGACAGCGTATCGATCTCGATAAAGCCGGCGCTGGCCTTCTCGTCAAACGTGGTGTCGCGGTCGTAGGTAGCCAGACCGTAGTCGTAGAGGCTGAAGGGGCTCTTGCGGCCGACGACATGGCAGTTGCCCTTAAAGAACTTCAGACGGACAGTGCCGGTCACGAACTTCTGGGTATCGGCCATAAAGGCATCGAGCGCGTTTTTGAGCGGGCTGTACCACTGGCCGTTGTACACGGCGGTGGCCCAATCCTGCTCGAGCTTGATCTTGGCCTTGAGCAGGTCGCCCTCGACGCAGATGTCCTCGAGCGCCTTGTGGGCGGTGATGAGCGTCAGGGCTCCGGGAACCTCATAGCACTCACGGCTCTTGAGGCCCACCAGACGATCCTCGACCAGATCGAGGCGGCCAAAGCCATTGTCGCCGGAGATCTTGTTGAGGGCGATGACGATCTCGGAGAGCTTCATCTTCTTGCCGTCGACGGCGACGGGCTTGCCGGCCTCAAACTCAATCTCGGTGTAGGTCGGGGTGTCTGGCGTGTCCTCGGGATTCTTGGTCATAACCCAAGCGTCGTCGAGCGGCTCGTTCCAGGGATCCTCCAGGTGGCCGCACTCGATGGCACGACCCCACAGGTTGTCGTCGATGGAATAGGGATTGTCGTTGGCGCCCTCGGGAACCGGCACGTTATGGGCGTGGGCGTAGGCGACCTCGTCCGGACGGCACTTCAGATCCCACTCGCGAACCGGGGCGATAACCTTAAGCTCGGGGTCGAGGGCCTTGACGGCAGCCTCAAAGCGGACCTGGTCGTTACCCTTGCCGGTGCAGCCGTGGGCGACGTAGGTCGCGCCAAACTCGTGAGCGACCTCGACAAGCTTCTTGGCGAGCAGCGGGCGGGAAAGAGCGGAGAGCAGCGGGTACTTATTCTCGTACATGGAGTTTGCGGCGATGGCCTTAGTCAGGAACTCATCGGAGAACTCGTCGCGCAGGTCGAGCACCTGGCAATCGAGAACGCCCAGGTCGAGCGCCTTCTGCTTCTTGGCATCCAGGCCGGTCTCCTCCTGGCCCACGTTGCCGCAGACGCAAACGACATCGAGATTCTTCTCGTCCTGGAGCCATTTGACACATACGGATGTATCAAGACCACCGGAATATGCGAGAACGACTTTTTCCTTGCTCATGGCTGTTTCCTTTCGCCCTTGGTAGCTAGTTAGAACATCGGTCAGTTGCAAGTCACCTTGAGGTCATAAACCGTGCATTATCAGGTTATTCAGCAGAATGCATCACAGGCATGCCCTAGAAACATGCGGCTATGTCGTGCTTAAACCCAACGACCTCAAAATGACTCTGTTGAGGCATTGCGCCCCATGCGGACAGAGACGATTGTTATCGTCGTCGGGAAATTGCGCGCTGGCGTCGGATGGCATTGTCTGCAGTGGTGATGATCTTTACGAACTGCATCTGCCTCTCCTTTCACGTATCGCCGGGCGCAATTCAAATATCGCAAACGGTACCTTTTCCTCGGTAAACGGCTCTTTTGCCGTCTCCGTTTTCGATGTTCGCTATATTACGATAAAGTGCACGCTGCGCAAGCGACAAATTCAAATTTCTGAAAAGTTTTTTCATTAGTTTGTGAATTGCAGTGCAAATACGCACCATTCCTGCGAAAATACGCTCGACTACTAGTTGATGGTTATAACGTCTGAAACAATCTCGAAACGAAAGGCGCATTTTTATGCAAACTTACGAATCGGACGCCAACATCGGCAACATTAAGATTCTCGCCGTCGATATGGACAAGACGCTGCTGACCGACGATCGCGTGCTGCCCCAGGGTCTCGACGAGCGTCTGGACAAGCTCGCCGACGCAGGCATCGTATTCTGCCCCGCCAGCGGACGTCCCGCCCCCAAGCTCGAAGAGATGTTCGAGGGCATTAAGAACCGCCTCGCTTTTTGTCCCGATAACGGAGCGTGCGTGATCTATCGCGGCAGCTATATCTATAAGAGCAATATTGACGTGGAGCTGTATCAGCAGGTCTTGAGCCGTGCCTCGGAGGATCCTCGCGCTGTCCCCGTCCTGTGCTGCTTCGACGAGTTCTACGTGCTTGCCCGCGACCATCAATACCACGACGAGATCAGCGTCTACTACAACACAATCAACTACGTCGACAGCTTTGAGGGCATCGATTTCGAGTCCAACAAGATTTCGGTCTTCTTCCCAGGCTACGACGCCGAGCCCGCTTTCCGCGAGACCTATAGCCCCGAGTTCTCGGACAAGCTCTACGTCACCAACGCTGGGCGCGAGTGGATCGACTTTATGAACCTGGGCGTCGACAAGGGCGCCGGCATCGCTCACCTGTGCGAGCACCTGGGCATCGATATTGCCGATGCTGCCGCCGTGGGCGATACCTACAACGACATCCCCATGCTGGAGCGCGTCGGGCACAGCTTTATCGTGGACAATGCCGAGGAGCACATGAACGCGCACGCCAAGTGGCGCATTCCGAGCAACAACGACGGGGGCGTACTGACGCTCATCGACGCCATCTTGGCGGCTCGTTAACGCAACCTGTCGGACCTGGCCGGGCGATGCGGGTAAGTTTTTCGTTCGGTCAGGTCCTGGGCTCGCTCGAAGGCCACATTAAGTGGCCTTCGGCTCGTGCGGAATCTACGAAAAACTTACCCGCATCGCCCGGCCAGGTCCTGCGGTGACTTGCTTGCCGCATGGATGGCGTCTTGGCGTCTGGATACTTGGCTGATAGTTTGGAATGAAGGGGGCTCCTTGTTGGCAAGGAGCCCCCTTCTGTTTTGGTTACTTTGGGGTTGTTGGTATGTCTTTACTTGGCATCGGCCCAGGTTATGCCGGTGCTGGCTTCGGCGATTAGGGGGACGCGGAGGTCTACTACGTGTTCCATGACGTCGCGGACCATGGTGGTTAGGCGCTCGACTTCGTCGATGGGGCACTCAAAGTCCAGTTCGTCGTGCACTTGCAGGATCATGTGGGCGGCAAAGCCCTCTTCTTCCAGGCGGCGGCTTACGCGGGCCATGGCGATCTTGATGATGTCGGCCGCGGTGCCCTGCATGGGGTGGTTCATGGCCGTGCGCTCGCCGAAGCCGCGGAGTTGCGGATTTTTGGCCTTGAGCTCCGGAATATGACGACGGCGGCCGTACATGGTCTCGGCGTAGCCCGTCTGCTTGGCGCGCGCCACCACGTTGTCGAGGAACGTACGCACGCCCGGGTAGGCCTCGTAGTAGCGGTCGATCATGTCGCGCGCCTCGGCCATCGAGATATGCAGCGACTGCGACAGGCCGTAGGCCTGCTGACCATACACGATGCCAAAGTTCACGGCCTTGGCGCGACTGCGCAGGTCGGGCGTTACCTCGGACACCGGCACACCGAACACGCGCGCCGCCGTCTCGGCATGGAAGTCCTCGCCCTCGTTAAAGGCGCGCACCAAGTGCTCGTCACCCGAGAGATGTGCCAGCAGACGCAGCTCTATCTGCGAGTAGTCCACCGCCAAAAAGACGCTTCCTTCGCCTGCCGAAAACGCCGTCTTGACGGTACGACCCAGCTCCGAGCGCGTCGGGATGTTCTGCAGGTTCGGGTCGCTCGAGGACAGACGCCCCGTTGCCGTGATGGTCTGGTTGTACGTGGTGTGCACGCGACCGTCACCACGGCGCAGCGGGCCCAGCGTATCCAGATAGGTGGACTTGATTTTGGACTTTTCACGCCAATCCAAGATCAGACGCACGATTTCGTGGTCGCGGGCAAGGTCGCTCAACACCTTGGCGTTGGTCGAATAGTAGCCGCGCTTAGTCTTCTTGAGGCCCTTGGTCGGAAGCCCCATCACATCAAAGAGCACATGCGACAGCTGCATGGGACTGCCAATATTAAAGGTCTCGTCACCCGCCAGGTCGCGAATGCTGCGCTCGACCTCGGTGATCTGGGTCGCCAGACCCTCGGACAGACTGCGCAGGCGATCGGGGTCCACGAGCATGCCCGCGCGCTCCATCTTGGCAAGCACCGGAACGAGCGGCATCTCGATGCCATCGAACACGTTGGCGGCATTCTCACGGGCCATGCACTCGCGCAACGGCGTCACGAGCGCCAGTGTCAGAGCCGCAGTACGGGCGGCAGGCGCTGGAGCGTCCTCGCCGGCACCCTCTGCGCCGCGCGCCGCAGGCAGCGCCATCTGCAGATACGTATCGGCCAGATATGCCTCATCGAACTCGGAGCGATCGGAATCCAGCAGATAGGCAGCGACCACGGTATCGAAGATACGCGTGGAATCGGCAGCGAGCGGATCCATGAGCTCGGGCTCAGAAGAATCGATGGGCGAAAGCTCATGCAGCAGCGCTTTCATATCCGGGCTCGCCACGCGGCCCTCCACAAACAGGCGCGCAAGCACGCCGGCAATCACGCCGTGGGCGAAGTTGAAGCCATCGACTACGGTAGTGGTACCGCCGTCGCCCTCCTCGAGCGCGAACAGGCCCTTGGACGTCGCCAACCACAGCGTGCGCGTCAGTCCAAAGAGCGCGCCCTCTTCCTTGTCGTCGTCCACCACGGCGGCGACCCACTCGCCGGCATCAATCGCGCGGGAGACCTCAGCCGCAACGGCACCAAGCGCGTCAGCATCGCCGGCGGCTGCGCGAACCATCGCAGGTATCTCAAACACACTGGAGGCAGCAGCAGCCCCGCCCTCGCCGCCGATCAGCGCCAAGAAACGGTTCTGCATGGCGGTGATACCAAGCGTGCCCAGCGCCGCGGAAACCTCATCGGCAGAAAACGCCGGGAAGGACGTTTCGTCAAAGTCGAGCTCGACGGGCGCATCGGTGCGAATGGTTGCGACCTTGCGGCTCAGCAGCGCATCGTCGATGTGCGCACGCAGGTTCTCGCCCATCTTGCCCTTGACCTCGTCGGCATGCGCGATGACCTCGTCCAAACTGCCGTACTGTGCGATGAGCGCGCTCGCCTTTTTGGGGCCGATGCCCGGTACGCCGGGAATGTTGTCCGACGTATCGCCCTTTAGACCGTAAAAATCGGGCACGAGCGCCGGCGTAATGCCGTGATACAGGTCGTCCACGCTCTCGGGCGTCATGATCGCCACGTCGGACAGGCCCTTGCGGGTCGAGACCACGTTGACGTGCTCGGTCACGAGTTGATACATGTCGCGGTCGCCGGTCACCAGTAGCATGTCGCAGCCGGCCTCCTCACCCAGGCGCGCCATGGTACCCAGGATGTCGTCGCCTTCCCAGCCCTCGGACTGCAGAATCGGCACGTTGAGCGCGGTGAGCAGCTCCTTAATCATAGGGAACTGCGCATGCAGATCGGGGTCCATGGGCGGGCGTTGCGCCTTATACTGCGGCAGCATCTCCATGCGCACACGCGGTTTGCCCTTGTCAAACGCCACGACCACACCGTCGGGGTTAAAGGCATCGATCATCTTAAGAAACATGTTCAGAAAGCCAAAGATCGCGTTGGTGGGGCGACCGTCCGGCGCGTTCATGGTCGGCGGCACGGCGTGGAAGGCGCGGTGCATGAGCGAGTTGCCGTCGATAACGGCAAAAGTGCGGCGCTTGTCAGACATATTAAATACCTCGCTTTGGGCTGGGCACGGTTTGCTTACTCCAGTTTACACGCTCCCCGCCCCGCGGCCACCGCACATCAAGCTCCCCCGCCACCGCGAGCCCGCGCGTGATACGATGGCTCACGGTACATCAACCAGCACGATCGATCCGAAAGGAGCCTGCGTCATGGAGCGTCCCTGCGCATGGAAAAAGTACACGCCACAGCAAGTCGAGGAGCTCGAGGGGCTTTGCCGCGGCTATAAGCAGTTTTTGAGCGAGAACAAGACCGAGCGCCTGTGCGTCAAGACCGGCATCAAGATGGCCGAGGAGGCGGGATACGTCGACCTGGAGACCGTGATCGCCGAGGGCCGCGAGCTCAAGGCAGGCGACAAGGTGTACGCCGCCAACCACGGCAAGGACCTTATGCTCGTCAACCTGGGCACCGCCCCGCTCGAGCAGGGCTTTAACATCCTGGGCGCCCACGTGGACTCGCCGCGCCTGGACCTTAAGCAGAATCCCGCCTTCGAGGCCGGCGACATGGCCTACCTCGACACGCACTACTACGGCGGCGTCAAGAGCTACCACTGGGTGGCCTCCCCGCTTGCACTCGTGGGCGTCATCTGCAAAAAGGACGGCACCACCGTCGACATCAACATCGGCGACAAGGCAGACGATCCGGTCTTTACCATCTCCGACCTGCTGATCCACCTCTCGAGCGAGCAGATGTCCAAGCCCGCCAAGGACGCCGTCGACGCCGAGATCCTCGACGTAATCGTGGGCGGCCGTCCCGTCAAGTTTGACGAGGACGACAAGGACGCTCCCAAGGAGCCCGTCAAGCAGATGTTCCTGGACATCCTCAAGGAGCAGTACGACGTCGAGGAGGAGGACTTCCTCTCCGCCGAAATCGAGGTCGTGCCCGCCGGCCCCGCCCGCGACATGGGCCTCGACCGCTCCATGATTTTGGGCTATGGCCACGACGACCGCGTCTGCGCCTATCCCTCCATGCTCGCCCAGATCAATGTGGCCAATGTCGAGCGCACGAGCATTACGCTCATCGTCGACAAAGAGGAGATTGGCTCCGTAGGCGCCACCGGCATGACGAGCCGCTTCTTCGAGAACACTGTCGCCGAGATCATGACGCTCGCCGGCGAGAATAGCCCGCTGGCCCTGCGCCGCGCGCTCGCCCGCAGCCGTATGCTCTCCTCCGACGTGTCCGCCGGCTTCGACCCGGGCTATGCCGGCAAGTTCGAGACCAAAAACGCCGCCTTTATGGGTCGCGGCCTGTGCTTTAACAAGTACACGGGCAGCCGCGGCAAGGGCGGCTCCAACGACGCCGATGCCGAGTATGTGGCCCTCATCCGCGACATCATGGACGAGGCGGACGTGGACTTCCAGACCTGTGAGCTCGGCCGCGTCAACGCGGGCGGCGGCGGCACCATCGCCTACATCATGGCCAAGTACGGCATGAATGTCATCGACTCCGGTGTTGCCGTCCTGTCCATGCACGCCCTGTGGGAGGTCGCCAACAAGGCCGACATCTACGAGGCCTACCGCGGCTACAAAGCCTTCCTCGAGCGCGCCTAGCAAACCCTCGTAAGGCGCACCAAACCAGCCCTTTATAACTTGCGGTGGAATACGGACTAACCCGGCCTTCAACCGGCTCGCGCAGACCGTATTCCGCCGCGACTTTTTTTGGCAGAGGAGAGTTCATGCTCCAGGTCATCGTTTCACCCGCCAAGCAAATGCGCGCGGCACAAGATGCTTTTGAAGTTCAGGGGATTCCGCCCTTTGCGCGCGAGACCGCTCAGCTGCACCATGCGCTCTTGGACATCGAACGAACCGAAGGCGACAGCGGCCTACAAGCTCTGTGGAACGTCAGCGACAAGCTGCTGGCCCCTTGTCTCGACATTTTGCATGAGTTCGAGCCCATCTTGGGAAACGGCGATCTTGCCGATTCCGGTATCGCGCGCCGCATCTCCCCTGCCATCATGTCCTATCACGGCATTCAGTACCAGAGCATGGCACCCGAGGTAATGGATGCCGAACAGCTCGCCTGGCTGCAAAGCCACCTGTGGATCCTCTCCGGCCTCTACGGGTGCGTTCGTCCCTTTCATGCCGTCGAACCGTATCGGCTGGAGATGGGCGCGAAGCTCGCCGTTGACGATGCCCGAGACCTCTACGCGTTTTGGGGCGACAAGCTCGCGCGGGCTACCGCCCCGGCAGGCTCAAACACCACGATCGTCAACCTCGCCAGCGTAGAGTATGCCAAAGCCGTTCTGCCCCACCTCGCGGACGACGCCACGGCCGTCACATGCCTCTTTGGCGAGGGTATCCGCAACGGGAAGCCCATCCAACGGTCGACCGCCAGCAAAAAGGCGCGCGGCTCCATGGTGCGGTGGATGGCAGAAAACAAGCTCGAGGATGCAAGCGAACTTACCGCATTCAACATCGGCTATCGGCACATCCCCGAGCTTTCAGACAAAAACACCCTGGTTTTCATGAACGCGCAGGCACAATAGGCCCGCCGTTTCCAAACACCCCATTACTCCGCCAAGCCATCGGCCTTTGCAATCTCGCTCGTCGAGCCATCTTGGTAGGTAATCTTAACGTGCCCTACGTCGGATACCGCAACGCCCGACGGAGGTTCCAGACGCCATTCCGTCAGGGCGATATCCATGGTCGTGGGCGCATCTCCTTGATCTTTGAGCTTCACCGTGAGCGTTTTGAGCGCCGCGTCAAACGTCACGCATTCGATTTCTTCACCTGGAATGGACCCACCACTCAGTTGCAACTGCACAAACTCATCGCGCGGGTACCAATAATCGCCCGGAACGGCGAGCGTATTGGCATTACCGCCAGTACTCCTCACCGTCATAATCGGTAGGCTGTCATCAGCCTCGAACTCCCATGCAGCGCCGCCGCGACCACCAAACGTCCAGATACAAAAGGCAATCACCAGCACGGCAAGCACCGCAAAACCAATCGCGACCAACCCATGGTGCGCACGGCTTTCCTCGGCCGATACATCCCATTGCGTCTCTCGATATAGATGCTTGTCTTCCATGTACGCCTCCCCACAGGCACGCTCGTTAGGCCAATCGTACCCATTCGAGCTATACTTGAGCCCATTACATAAACGGGGAGCTTGCAGGACAAGACGGCAGGCTGAGACTGGGCGCGCCCGCCCTGACCCGCAAACCTGATATGGGTAATGCCAACGAAGGGAGCCGTGCCAATGAGCACACAGACCGAGCCCAAGCTCGTCACGCAAATCGACTTCGCCCGTGCCGGGCAGATCACGCCGCAGATGAAGGAAGTCGCCGAGCACGAGCATCGCGACCCCGAGTACATCCGCGAGCGCGTGGCCGACGGCCGTATCGCCATTCCCGCCAACATCGTGCACATCAAAAAAGGCATGCGCGCCTTTGGCGTCGGTGAGGGCTTGTCCACCAAGGTCAACGTGAACCTGGGTATCTCGGGCGACAAGGCCGATGCCGCCGAGGAATGGAAGAAGGTCAAGATCGCCGAGGACTTTGGCGCCGACGCCATCATGGACCTCTCCAACTCGGGCAAGACGCGCCAGTTCCGCCAGCAGCTCATCGACGAGACGCCGCTCATGGTAGGCACCGTCCCCATGTACGACGCCATCGGCTACATGGAAAAGCCGCTGGTCAAGCTTACCAAGGACGACCTGTTCGAAGTCGTGCGCGCGCATGCCGAGGACGGCGTGGACTTTATGACCATCCACTGCGGCATCAACAAGTCGGTCACCAAGACCTTTAAGGAGACCGGCCGCCTGATGAACATCGTGAGCCGTGGCGGCTCACTGCTGTTTGGCTGGATGGAAGTCACCGGTAACGAGAACCCATTCTATGAGTTCTACGACGAGTTGCTCGAGATTTGCCACGAGTACGACGTGACGATTTCGCTCGGCGACTCCTGCCGCCCGGGCTGCCTCTACGACTCCAACGACGCCACCGAGACCGCTGAGATGATCGAGCTGGGCAAGCTGTGCAAGCGCGCTTGGGCCGCCGGCGTCCAGGTCATGGTCGAGGGCCCGGGTCACATGGCGCTCGACGAGATCGCCGCCAACATGAAACTGCAGAAGCGCCTGTGCCACAATGCTCCGTTCTATGTGCTCGGGCCGCTGGTGACCGATATCGGCGTGGGTTACGACCACATCACCGCTGCCATCGGCGGCGCCATCTCCGCCAGCTCCGGTGCCGACTTCCTGTGCTACGTGACACCGGCAGAGCACCTATGCCTGCCCAACGCCCAGGATGTGCTCGACGGCCTCATGGCCACCAAGATCGCCGCACACGCCGCCGACATCGCCAAAAAGGTGCCCCACGCCCGCGACATGGACGACAAGATGGGCCAGGCACGCCGCAAGCTTGACTGGGACGCCATGTGGGAGTGCGCGCTCGACCCGGTTACGGGCAAGAAGCGCTACGAGGAGTCCCCCGCCGCCACCGAGGGCACTTGCACCATGTGTGGCAAGATGTGCGCCGTCCGCACCGTCAACAAGATCTTCGAGGGCACCACGATCGACCTCGGCATGGAGGACTAGCCTGTCGCCGCGGCCGCTTCTGTCGGCGAGCTGGTGCCTGTCAATTGTTGACGTGTGAACATTTGCTTGCATTTGCGTAAAGATTGCATCGCCCGCCCGGGTTCGACATAGAGTCAGCCCGGGCATCTTTATAATGCTGGCTTATAGACCCATTTGATTCCGACCGAACAAGGGAGCGAACATGGATCGCAGTAAGGTACCTGCCGTTCTATCCATCGCAGGATCCGATTCCAGCGGTGGCGCCGGCATTCAGGCTGACATCAAGACCATCACGGCGCACCGCCTGTATGCCGAGACGGCCATCACCGCCATCACCGCACAGAACACCCTGGGCGTCACCGCCGTGCAGAACATCTCCCCGGATATTGTCGCGGCGCAGATCGATGCCGTTTTTGACGATATCCGCCCCAACGCCGTCAAGATTGGCATGGTTTCCTCTGCCGAGATTATCGATGTTATCGCCGACCGCCTGAGCGCCTGGAACGCGACAAACGTGGTAGTCGACCCCGTCATGGTCGCCACCTCGGGCGCACGGCTGATTGCCGAAGATGCCGCCGAGGCGCTCACCCGCCGCCTGTTCCCGCTGGCGACGGTTATCACGCCCAATATTCCCGAGGCCATGGCCCTGCTCGACTACGAGGTCGACTCCGAGCGCACACAGCAAAATGCTGCCATGCTCCTCACCCGCCGCTTTGGTTGCGCATCCCTCGTTAAGGGTGGGCATCTTGTCAACGAGGCCAACGATGTACTGGCCGAACCCGCGCCACTCGATGACGAGGGCAACCATCTGGGAGATCCACTCACCACGTGGTTCCGCCACAAGCGCATCGAGACCGACAACACGCACGGCACCGGATGCACGCTCTCGTCCGCCATCGCCTGCGCGCTGGCTCAGGGCATGGATCTTGCCGACGCCGTCAACGCCGGCAAGGCCTACCTAACGGGCGCCCTCGCCGCCGGCTTTGACATGGGCAAAGGTTCCGGCCCCGTCAATCACATGTGGCAGTATTAAGATTCGCAGCCCAAACCACCGCAAAGGGGACAGACACCTTTGCGGTGGTTTGGGGTCGCGCTACTCACCGAGCATCTCTTGGAGCTTGGCCGCCACGGTGTGACCCAGGCTCTCGTGGCTTTCGGGCATCATATGCAGATAGTCGATATCGCCCGGCTCGGCAAAGTCGGCGGCATTCAAAAAGTCGCAGCCAAACTGCTCAGCCACATGTGCGTAGTACTCACCAAAATGCTCCGAGGCCTCGACGGAACGCTCGTCAAAATCGGTCATATATACATCGGCGATTTGCGGCTTGATCTTGATAGGTGCCATCAGCAGAATACGCGGGCAGGGTGCGGCATTGGTCCAGGGAAATGCGCGCACCGCGCGAATCAGCGCCATGGCGCCACGGGCGATATCGGAAGCTGTCACGTTAAAGACCGTCTTACAGTCGTTGGTGCCCAGCATGATCACAATGGCGTCCAGCGGCTTATGGGCCTCGAGCAGCATCGGAAGTGCGCGGATGCCGTTAAGATTGGTGTCCAGATGGCACATGTCGTCGCGTACCGTCGTGCGGCCGTTGAGGCCTTCTTCAATTACATGCCAGCCCTCGCCTAAGTCACGTTGGGCCACGCCGCACCAGCGCACATCCTGCGCATAGCGCACCGCGGTGCCGTCGCGCATGCCCGCCGGATCGTAACCATAGGTGTTGCTGTCGCCAAAGCATAGAACGTTTTTCATCGTAAGCCCCTCGCTCAGTAAAAAGCCGACGGAAGCAGCCTCTCCCGTCGGCTCGACCTATCTGTCAGCACGTACCGATTACAGGTACTTGCGCCAATCGTCCTCGTCCTCATCATCCTCGGTAGCAGCCTGGGCCTGCTCGGCGGCGCGGGCTGCCGCAGCGCGAGCGGCAACCTGGGCATAGGACTCCTCGTTGCGCTCGGGGAAGTTTGCCAGCACGTGCTCGAACTTGGCAAAATCCTCATCCCAGCGCGTAGAAGGCACGGCAAAGAAGACTTGCCTGACCTTAAAGTCGCCCGACGCGAGCTCCTTGCGGAAGAGCTCGGCCACGGCCTCTGCGTCAAAGCCGTTGTTGTCGCAGCCCCAAGCACCCAGTACGAGCTTCTCGCGACCCAGCTCGTCGCAGATGGCAAGCACAAAGCGAATGCGGTCGTGCAGGGCATCCAGCAGAGCATCGTCGCTCACGCGATACTCCTGGCGGGCGCGCTTAACGTTGGGCGCGGCGGCCACGATCACGTCGGCGTATGCATGCACGTGGTTGCGGTCGAAGCGCACCGCAGGCACCACCAGCGCACGGTTTCGGTAAAGCTCGCAGTTGATGTTGCGGCGACGGTTCTCGCCGTACCATTTGCGCTGCTTATCGAGAACGTTGAACAGATACGAATCGGCGCACAGCGTGGCCTCCTGGCCCAGATAACCCTGAATATAGCCACCGCCCGGGTTGGTGAACGAGGCAAAGGCGAGCACGGCCATGTCGCAGAACTGCGCGTAGCCTCGACCGTTATCCAGAATAGCCTGCGTGGCAGAGGCGTCGAGCACGGTGACCTTGGGCAGGACCGGAGCGGGCTCCTCGGCGGCAGGCGCGGGCTCGGTCTCCGCGGCTTCCTCTGCGGGCGCAGGCTCGGCCACGGCCTCGGTCTCGGCGGACGCAACCTCAGTGGTCTCGACCTCGGCGGCCTCAGACTCCTCGGCAACCTGCTCCTCAGCAGCCGCTGCTTTCTGGACCTTGGCCTTCATCGCCGCGACAAAACCGGCAGGCATACCATCGAACTCGCGCACGCCGGCAAGCGAACGCTCGATGTCCTTGGCACAGGCCTCGGACACAGCCGCCACATGGCGCTCGGCGGCCTTGGCACGCGCCTCGCGCTTGGGATTGGGCTGACCCGCTCGGTTGGACCTGCGGTTACGGTTCCTGTTGTCGACGTCTGCCATACGTGGCCACCTTTCCTGTCGCTGCCGCTATTGGCTTTTCCCACCCATGATACCCCGCCGCGTACAAAAAAGACGGCCCCGAAGGACCGCCTTTCGCATCGATTTACACGCACGGCAAGCACCGCCGCAATTCGCCACTAGTCGCGACGGCCAAGGATGTTCAGGATGCGCAGGAACACGTTGATGATATCCACAAATAGATTGGACGCCATGAGCACGGCGTTGGGCAGCGTAGGCGGCACCGTCGTGGCAACATAGGTGTCGTAGCCAATAAAGCCGGCGAACACCACGATCACGATCAGGTCGGTGATGGTCTGCGAGACGCCCATGAACATCAGCACGATCTCAACCAGAATAGTGGCGAGCAGAATGCCAAAACCGATGCCATATACGCGCTGGAAAAACTTGGGGAAGGTCACGCCCAACGCGCCAAAGACAAAGGTGATGGCGGCCGTGGCGATAAAGGCAGTGTTGATGGTGGGCAGGTCGTAGTTGGCAAGGCCAAACGACGCGGTCAGGCCAAAGGTACTCGCAAAGATTACATAGCCCACAAGGGACAGGCCCACGGACTGCTTGCTGGCGGCGGCCGACATCATGACCATGCCGACGATGGTCAAAATAAACGAGCCAAAGACCAGCGGCAAGGCGGCGCCGCTCATCATCATGCGGGCAAACGACATGGTGCTCGTAAAGTAGGCGCCGGCGCCCATGGCGCAAAAGCCCAAGAAGATCAGGGCAGACATGGCGAGATTGTACGCGCGCGGCGACATCTCCTTGGCGCGGCTTGCGCCGCTCTCGACGGGGCCGTTCTGATAGCCCTGGATATCGTTCATAGGTTCGTCCTTTCAAAAAGCGCCACAAATAACGGCGCAGTAGCTGACAAGATTCCTGTCATTGTACCCGAACGCCGTGCGTCCTTACCTACGGCGCTCGCCCTCAAGCGTACGATCAAACGCCCAGACCCACCAACGCATCACGTGGGTCTGCGAGCCGTCCGGCCGTCCGCACGCCTGGTCCTCCAGATACAACTCGGTCGCATGCCCGCCAAAACGCACCTTATAGGTTGCCGTACGAATGCCGTGAACCGTCAGGCCAAACCCAGTGGTCGAGACAATCTCGTCAATCGTAAAGCAACGACCGTCGACCCAGCAGACGGTGACCGGCACGACCTGTCCGCCCGCGAGGATGCGAGCCACGACGTCCACATACTGCTTGTGCACGCGCCGAGTTTTGCCATCTGTCTGTCGATATTCCATGTCTCCTATTATCGAACGCATGTTTGCATGTTGTAAAGCGAACAGACTGTGGTTTTGGAGTGTCGAAGCAATCGCACGTGTCCGCATGGCGTGTTAGCAAAAAGAAAACCCGCGGTCAACAGGACTAATATTCAATTTTAGTGCCAAAAAATCCACTTCTCACGTCAGAACTCCGTTAAGAAACCCACAGGAGGTGATACGATTTATCATGTTTTTGTAACGTGCCTGCAAACTTCGAGAAAGCCCATATATGGACGTAACGTTCTCAACCTTCCTCGGCCAAATTGTGTCGAACCCAGTCCTTGCCGTCACCGTGATCCTCGCGTTGGGCGCCATCTTCGTCAATGGATGGACCGACGCGCCCAACGCCATCGCGACCTGCGTCACTACGCGTTGCATGCCCGCCCGCGCCGCCATTCTCATGAGCGCCGCATTCAACTTCCTCGGCGTGCTCATCATGACGCACTTTAATGCGAGCGTCGCCAACACCATCTCACATATCGTCGACTTTGGCGGAAACAGCACCATGGCGCTCGCCTGTCTGTGCGCGGCGCTGTTCTCCATCGTCGTCTACGGCGCCACAGCGTCGCGTTTTGGCATCCCCACCTCGCAAAGCCACAGCCTTATCGCCGGCCTGACCGGTGCCGCTATCGCCCTCGGCGGCGCGAGCAGCGTCAACGTCCACGAGTGGATGAAGGTCATCTACGGCCTGGCGCTCTCCATCGGCCTGGGCTTTGTCATGGGCTGGGTCCTGTGCAAACTCGTCTCGATTCTTTTCGCCGCCGCCAACAGGCGACGTGCCAATGTCTTCTTTAAATACGCTCAGATCGCGAGCGCTGCGGCCATGAGCTTTATGCACGGCGCGCAGGATGGACAGAAGTTCATCGGCGTGCTCTTTTTAGGCGTGGCCTTCGCAAACGGCCAGACCAGCGTCGGCGATGCCGGCATCCCCATCTGGATTATGCTGCTGTGCTCGGCCACTATGGGTATCGGTACCAGCGTGGGCGGTGAGCGCATCATCAAGTCCGTCGGCCAGAGCATGGTTAAGCTCGAGAAGTATCAGGGCTTCTCCGCCGACCTCGCGGGCGCCGCGAACCTGCTGCTTGCCACCCTTACCGGCATCCCCGTGTCCTCCACACACATCAAGACCTGCGCCATCATGGGCGTCGGTGCCGTCAAGCGCCTCTCGGCCATCAACTTCGGAGTCGTCAAGGACATGATGTTCACCTGGTTCTTCACCTTCCCCGCCTGCGGACTCATCAGCTTTGTCATGGCCAAGCTGTTCATGATGTTCCTCTAATCAAACCGAACGTCCATCCGGACCGCAACACTTCGCCCACCCGTCTTCGCCTCGAAAGGACCCACCCATGGCAAAGAAACCCGATTCGTTCTACTTTGACAACTACGTCGCTTGCGCCGACCTCGCCGTCCAGGCCGCAGAGCTGCTCACCAAGATTTTTGAGAACTTCGATCCCGCGCAGATTCACGACATGCTCAATAAGATGCATGCGATTGAGCATGCGGCAGACAAGAAGCACCACGAGCTCGAAGACGCCCTGCTCACCGCCTTTATCACCCCGCTCGAGCGCGAGGATCTGGATCTGATGAGCTGCGCGCTCGACACCGTGCTCGACCGTATTGAGGGCGTCGTGCAGCGCGTCTACTTCACCAACATTCAGAGCATCCATCCCGACGCCATCGTCATCGCCCACAAGGTGACTGACGCCTGCCGCGCCATGAAAGACCTGATGGTCGAGCTTCCCAACTACCGCAAGTCCAAAACGCTGCGCGAGCTGGTCATCCAGATCAACACCATCGAGTCCGAGGCCGACGAGCTCTACATCAACGCCATGCGCAACCTGCACGTTAACGGCAAGGATCCGCTCGAGGTCATCGCTTGGCGTGACGTCTACGCCTTCCTGGAGTACTGCGCCGACTGCTGCGAGAATGTGGCCGATGTTGTGGATTCGATTGTCATGAAGAACAGTTAATTGGGGGTACGTATCCCACCGGTCGCGGGCCCGACCACTAATACCTTTTTCACTCCGGCTGCAAGCAGAGTCGTTCAAAAGGTATTAGTGGTCGGGCCCGCTCCCTTACGTACCACCATTGGGAACTTTGGCTGAGGGGTTGAGCGTGGTGGGGCCCTTGCTGTGATGGCCCTTGATTGCTCGGGGTTTTACTTTGGTATTCGATGAGCGATTGGCTGATTGCTGCTTTGGGTACTGTTTGGGTTACTTTGGGTTTGTTTGATTTTTAATTGTTGGAGGGCTTGTATGTCTTATTTGGATCTGGCTCGGGGTCGGTATTCTTGTCGTGAGTTTGAAGATCGGGCTGTGGAGCAGGCTGTGGTGGATGCCATTGTTGAGACTGGGCGTATTGCTCCTTCTGCTTGCAATAATCATCCTTCTCGTGTGATGGTGTTGGATACGCCTGAGCTTCTGGAGAAGGCTGCTGCTTGTCAGCCTCGGTTTGCTCGTGATGGATCTATCTTTGGCGCTCCGCTCATCTTCCTTATTTGTAGCGTTACCGAAGACGCTTGGGTGCGCCCGTATGACCAGATGAATTCCAGTGAAATCGATACGTCCATAGTGTGCGATCAGATGATGATGGAGGCCACCGAGCAGGACCTGGGAACGTGCTGGGTATGCCATTTTAAGCCTGAGGTGGCACAGGAGCAGTTCAATCTGCCCAAGGGCGTCTATCCCTATCACATGCTCGTCTGTGGATATCCTGCCGACCACATCGCCGATCCCGAGCATCGCGAGGCCCGTACCATTCCCCTCTCCGACTTCCTCCTCAAGTAGGTTTTGGGACATGCCTTAAAACCTACCCTTGACCGCTCACCCGTTCGCCGAGTTCTGCGCCATTATGTGCAGGGCTCGGTTTTTTATGTTACGCACTCCGGCACAGTCATAAAAAAGGACCCGCAAGCTGCGGGTCCTTTCTAGGCACTAAATTGTAGGCCGAATGTTAGTCCAGGTCGTCGGCAGCAAAGTTGTCGATCGGGGCGAAGGGATCGGCCACGGGGACAACCGGGTCAGCGACGGGCAGCGGCTCGGCGGGAACAGTCACTGCAGGAGAAGCGGCAGAACCGACCGGCGTGGAGGCCATCAGATCGACCGGGAAGGAATTCTGGGCATCGTCCATGAAGTGCTGGATGAGCTTGAGATACTCTGCCTTGAACTCCTCACGGGAAGCCTTGAGACGATCGATCTCCTCGAGCTCGGCCTGCTTCTCGGTCAGAGCCTGGCGGATAACCTCGCGGGCCTTGGCGTCAGCCTCGTTGCGGATACGCTCAGCGTTCTCGTTGGCATCGTTGACGATGGTCTCAGCGGTCTGCTGGGCAGCGATCAGGGCAGCGGAAATCTGGCGCTCCTGAGCGGAGAAGTCAGGGGCGGGAGCAGCCACGGGGGCGGCAGGAACGGCCTGGGCGGTGGCATCCTGAGCTTGGGCAAGCTGAGCCTGCGCATCGGCAAGCTGCTGCTCGGTAGCAGTCAGACGACCCTTAAGGTCGACGATCTTAGCGAGCATAGCGTCAACCTCGGAGGACAGCGTCTCCAAGAAGACGTCGACCTCAGCAGGATCGTAGCCACGCTTGGCCTCAGAGAAAGTCTGAGCCTGGATGTCTGCAGGGGTAATAGCCATAACAAGTCTCCTTTTTCATCGCCTCGGCGCTACACGCCCGACGTAAGTTACTAAGTCAGTTCTACACGAGTATACCTATAAGAAGCTGCAGAACCAGCCTCTGCACCAACTGCAACGCAATAATCGCAACGACCGGCGAAAAATCGATACCGCCCATCGGCGGGATGAAACGACGGAACAGGTTGAGCCACGGACCGCACACGCTATCAAGCACCGCGGCAATATCCTGAAGCAAACCACCCTGCTTCATGGGAATCCACGTCATAAAGCAGTAGACGACAATGAGCGTGGAATAGAAGTTGAACAGCGTGTTGACCAGCTGGACGATAGTGTAGATGTTGATGGGAATCTCCTCGTCTTGTCTTTACTTAAGGTAGCCGTCGGCACGAAGCTTCTTGAGATCGGAATCTTTGACCTCGCAACCGGCGGGCAGCACCATGAACACGCGGTCGCCCACCTCCTTGACCGTGGCACCCAGACCGCAGGCAAAGCCGTAAGAGAAGTCCAAGACGCGCTTGGCAACTTCGGTGCGTACGCCCACAAAAATCAGTGCGACAGGCTGCTTGGTGCGAACGCGGCGCACCACGGTCTCCACGTCGTCATAGCTCTCGGGGCGCAGGACATAGGCCGGCAGCTGCGGCGTGGCGTTGATGATATTGCTCGCATAGGCCGAGGCATCGCTCGGTGCAGGCGCGGGTGCAGCGGCGGCACGGGCGCGGGTATTCTCGGCGTAGCTCGACGGCGTGTCATAGGCACCAGGACGATAACCGCTCGCAACACTGTCCTGCGAGCGCGAAGGCGGGTTATACGTCGTGGCATGGCGGGAGTCATCGCCGACCAGCTGACCGGAGCGCGTATACACGGCAACCGACTCAGCTTCACCGCGGCGCGTCTGGCCAAGCAGGCCGTTGCTCGGCTCGTCTTGGGTGTAGAAGCCCTCGCCCGAAGCACCACTGTAGCCGTTGTTCTGATAGCCATCGTCGTAGCCGTCATCGTAGCCGTAGTCGTCGTCCTGGCCATAACCCTGGTCGTAACCCTGCTGGCCGCCCAGGTGCATCTTATTTTTAATCTCGTCAAGGAAGCCCATGGTTGTGTCCTCTCGCGGTTTAGTGCAGGCGCCCCGATAATCAGTGCGCACTTCAGAGCCTTATTTTACTGCAAACTCCGGGCTAAATACTACCCTGCCCAGGCGAACGAGCGTAGAGCCCTCCTCAAGGGCAGACTCAAAGTCCTCGCTCATACCGCAGGAAAGCTCAGGCAGGTTCAAATCGGGATGCGCCGCCTCCAGCTCATCCCTCAGCTCACGAAGCCCCGCAAAGGTGCGGCGTGCCACATCCTTATTCCCCCGGGGCGCCATAGTCATAAGCCCCTGTACGCAAATTCCCTCAAGTTCTGCAAGCTCACCCGCGGCGGCGCGAATCTCATCGGGTGAAAAGCCTCCCTTCGACTCCTCACCACTCACATTGACCTCAATGAGCACACGCTGGGGGCCGACGAGCTCGCCTGCCTCAATCTTGCGAACAGCACGGCTCGAGATCGCCTGCGCCAGATGCAGCGAACCCACCGAGTGAATCAGCTCGGCTGAGCCCAGCACCGCATTGATCTTATTGGTCTGCAGGTTGCCGATCATATCGAAGCGCACCTCGGGCAGCTCCGGATGCTCCGCCAGACCCGTGAGCTTGCGAACCAGCTCCTGCGGGCGGTTCTCGGCAAAATGGCGATACCCCGCCTGGATGGCGGCAACGGTCTCATCGACACCAACGGTCTTGGACACGGCAATGAGGCGCGCGGCGTCATGGGGACGGCCCGCGCGATCGAGCGCCGCATAAAAACGTTCCAGAATCTGCTCGCGGCGAGCGCGCATCAAGTCCAAATAGTTATCCATTGCCAATCGCCTCCGCTGACAGCCAAACAAGTAGTCCCATGCTAACGCAAGAGCGCGGCCCCGCATGTGCAAGGCCGCGCTCACTTAGGTATTTACAATCTTTCGACGAACGGGATTACTTACTCCTCGTCGTCCTCGCCATCGTCCTCATCCTCAAGATGATCGAGCAGATAGCGAAGACCCTCGCCGACCTCGTTAACGGGCACCTTGGCAACGTAGCGAGCGTCGACGGCGGGCCTCATGATAACACCCTCGCCCGAAGGCACGCGCATGCTCTCGAGCTCATCCTCATCAGTGCGGGCGATATCGCCGGCATTCATACGCTGACCAGTCAACAGGAAAGTCAGACGGCAGGCGGCATCGATGGAAATCGAGGCGATGCGATCGAGGTAGCGCGAAACCATGATGGCGCGGCGCAGGTCGTCATAGTTGCTGTCGTCGTCCATAAAGTCGCCCGTATCCATGCGGTTAAAGGTGCGGAAGAACTTCTCGTAGGCGGCGTGCACTGGCTCGTCCTCGACGGCCAAGTTGCAGATGATGGACATGTCATTGGTGACGAGCGCAGAAAGCGAAGAGCCCAGCACCTGGTAAACGGCCTCAGCCTCGGCCTCAACCGTGCCGACAAGCTCCTTGGGCAGCGAGATGTCGGCCTTGATCATATGACGCGTGGCGCGGCAGATCTGACGGACCTTATCGGTCATGCGCTGCAGGTTAAAGTCGACGTAGATGATCGTCTGAAGCAGGCGGAAGTCGGAGGCGACCGGTGACTGCGTGGCGATCAGGTTGTAGCAGACGGCCTCCAGGTTAGCGCAGCGCGCGTCAATCGAAAGCGTGCGCTTCTTGGTCTTGGTGGCGAGCTTGCGATCGTCGGTCACATAGGCCTTAACGGCATCGTGGAGGGCCAGATCGACGGCCTCATAGATGCTCAGCATCTCGTGACGGGCCTCGACGAGCTGACGGGAAAACAGTTTGCGCATGGTTCACTCCAATCAGTTGGGTGCGGTCATGCCGCCCGCACAGTGAATACGCACCGGACCAGGTCCGATCGGCTTGGGACTAGTCGCACCGATCAGCCAAAGCGGCCGGTGATATAGTCTTCCGTCCGCGAGTCCACCGGGCTGGTGAAGATCGCGTCGGTTTGACCATACTCGATGAGCGTGGCGGGCTCGCCGGCAACTTCCTGCAAGAAGAATGCGGTGTAGTCGCTAATACGAGCTGCCTGCTGCATTGAATGCGTGACGATGATGATCGTCATCTCGGGCGCCAGCTCGGCCATCAGATCCTCGACCTTAGAGACGGAAGTGGGGTCGATGGCGGAGCAGGGCTCGTCCATCAGGAGGACATCGGGTTGCACCGCAAGCACGCGCGCGATGCACAGACGCTGCTGCTGACCGCCCGAGAGCGCCAAACCATCCTTGTTGAGCTGATTGGATACCTCTTTCCAGAGGTTGGCGCGCTTGAGCGATTCTTCCACGATGTCATCGAGGTCGCTTTTGCTAGTCACGCCCTGCAGACGAGGGCCAAAGGCGACATTCTCGTAGATGGATTTAGGAAACGGGTTGGGCTGCTGAAAGATCATGCCCACGCGACGACGGAGGTCGACCGGGTCGACACCCTTGGCATAGATATCGTTGCCGTCGAGCGTCATGGTGCCCTCGACGCGCGTACCCTCGATCAGGTCATTCATGCGGTTGATGCAGCGCAAAAACGTCGACTTGCCGCAGCCCGAAGGGCCAATGAAGGAGGTGATGGCGTTTTTGGCGATGTTGAGGTCAAGCCCCGTCAGCGCATGAAAGTCACCGTACCAAAAGTTGAAATCCTTGGCCGTAATGGCCGCTTGCTCCAACGTGGGAGCGGACTGATAAACGGACATGGGACTCCTTAACTAGCGACGCTTGCGCGACAGGAAGCGCGCAAACAGGTTGAAGGCCAGAATGATCACCATCAGCAAGAGCGCGGTGCCGTAGGCTGCGTTCATGTTGATGCCGTCGTTGGCAAGCAGGTACAGGTGAACCGTCATGGGGCGGCCGGAATCGAGCGGCGAAATAGGCAGGTTGATGGCCTGGCCCATGGTGTAGAGCACCACCGCGGTCTCGCCAATGGCACGGCCGATGGCGAGGACGATGCCCGTGGCAATACGGCCAAAGGCAGAAGGAAGCACGATCTTGGAGACAACCTGCCACTTGGTGGCGCCCAGGCCGTACGCGCCCCAACGGATATAGCGCGGAACGGCGCGAATGGCCTCTTCGGTGGTGCGCATGACGATGGGGAGCATCAAGAGCGCGAGTGCCAGAGCGGCAGAGACCATCGAAAGGCCCAGGCCCATAGCCTCGACAAACAAGGCGTAGCCAAACAGGCCCATAACGATGGAGGGCACCGAGGCCAAAGCGTCAGCAGCGTAGCGAATGAGCTCGACGACCTTGCCCTGCTTGGCGTACTCGGCCAGATAGACGGCTGCCAGCACAGCGATCGGCGTGCAGATAAGCATGGCGAGCGCCGTCACGTAGACGGTCGAGACGATCGTGGGCCAAATTCCGCCCTCGGCGTTGACGCCCTGGGGCCAACCGAAGATAAAGTCGAGCGAGATGTGTGGCAGGCCGTTGATGACCACGTAGGCGATGATAGCGACCAGCACCAGCGTGGTGATGTAGGCAGCGGCACGAAACACGCCAAGCATGATCTTGTTGGACAGGTCCTTGTTGATGCGGCCCTTCTTGCCGTGGGAAAGGGCACGCTTGATGCGCTCGCGCGACGAGGTCGTATCGACCGTCGTGTCAACGGAATCGGACATAGCCTACCCCCTCTTCTTCTTGGAAATCAGACGGACGATGCCCACCAGCGTGGCGGAGATGATAAACAGGACCACGCCCATGCCGAACAGCGCCGAGCGGTGCAGACCCGAGGAATAGCTCATGTCGAGCGCAATCTGGCTCGTGAGCGTCGAGATGGGGCTCGCAATGCTGTCGGGAATAACCGGGGCGTTACCCACGACCATGAGCACGGCCATGGTCTCGCCGATGGCACGGCCCATACCCAGCACGATGGCATCAACGATACCCAGCTTCGCGGCAGGTAGCACGACCTTATAGATGGTCTGCCACTTGGTGGCGCCCATGGCATACGATGCCTCGCGGATGCCCATGGGAATGGAATTGAGAGCATCGATGGTGAGCGTGGTGATGGTAGGGACGATCATGATGGCGAGCACAAACCACGCCGTCAGCGCACCAAAACCAAGGCCGCCGGTCAGTTGTGCGATAAACGGGCGGATGATGATCATGCCGAAAAAGCCGTAGATGATAGAAGGGATGCCGGCCAGCAGGTCGACGGCAGGGCTGATGAGCTTGCGCACGCGCTTGCTGGCAATCTCGACCAGGTACACGGCCGTGCCCACACCTAGCGGCACGCCCATGGCGAGCGCACCGACGGTCACCAGACCCGAGCCGGCAAGCAGCGACAAGATTCCGTAGTGGCCCTCGGAAGGCGCCCACGTAAAGCTAAAGAAGTCCGCCAGACCGATGTCAGTAAAGACGGGCAGCGCCGAGTACGTGGTAAAGACAAAAATCAGGATGACGGTAACGACCGCCAAGAACGCGCAGGCAAAGAAGATCCACTGCAGCGCCTTCTCCTTGATATAGGTGCTGCGCGATACGAGCGCCAGCTCGCGCTTCTTGGGCGTCTGAACATTCTGCTCAGTCTGGGAGTTTTCCTGTGCTTCCATGCTACTCACTCCCCTTCTCGTCGTTGGTGACGGGAATAAAGCCCGCCTCGCGAATCTGCTTGTCCATCTTTTCGGACGTCACATAGTCAATGTAATCCTGCGCCTGCTGCGAAGGCGCACCCTTCACAAAGAAGTAAAGGTCGCGCGAGATGGGATAGCCGCCACTCGCGACCGTCTTCTCGGACGCCTCAACATGATTGACCGAGACGGCCTTGACCGAGGTCTTGGCGTTGAGGCTATCGACGAAGCCCAGCGAAATGTAGCCGATGGCCCCACGCGAACGAGATACCACGTCGCGCACCTGGCCCGTACCCGAAAGAACAGCCGAGCGGCGATCGAACGGCGTGCCATCCATCACGATGGTACGGAAGGCCTCGCGCGTACCGGACGCCTCGTCTCGGTTGATGACCTGAATCCTCAGGTCCTCGCCACCGACCTCTTTCCAATTGGTAATCTTGCCGGCGTAGATATCGCGGAGCTGCTCGGTCGAGAGGTTATCGACGGGGTTGTCGTCGTTCACGATGACCGCAATACCGTCGTGGGCAATGACGATGGGAGTCAGGCCCAGATCCTGTTCGTCGGCATTGAGTCCACGGGAGGAGCTGGCGATATCGGCCGTGCCGGCGCTGACGGCCTCGATCCCAGCGGAAGAACCCAAACCGGAAACGAGCACGTCGATGCCGGTCTCCTCCTTAAAGCCCTCGGCCGCAATCTCGGCGATAGGAAGGCAGGTCGTGGAGCCGGCCACGGTAATGGAAGAGGTAGAAGATCCCGAAGAACAGGCGCACAGCGTAAGCGTAAACACAGCGGCGCTCAGGACCGATACGATCTTTCTCATAGCATCATGCCGATCGCAGCATGGCGCCCACAGGTGCCGTCCTCGTTACGGTAGGAATAAAAGCGGTCGTTCTGACGCACGGTCGAAAGCTGGGTATCCACGATATTATCCGCGTCGACACCGACATCTACCAGCGCCTCGCGAATGGCAGCGGAAAGATCAAGCATGCGAGAGGTATTCGCATCGATGCAAGAGAACTCGGCGGCAAAGCGATCCATGAGTTCCTGGGATACCTCATATTCGTCACCCAAGATATGGGGGCCGATATAGGCGGAAACGTCGCTCGCATCGCAACCGGCAGCATCGCAAAGCGCCTGGCACGCCTTGGCGGAAATACGTGCAATCGTGCCCTTCCAACCGGAGTGCACCACGGCAAATCCGCCGGGGGCCACCAGCACCACGGGAACACAGTCGGCAAAGCAGAGCAGCACGGGCACGTTATGCGCCGTGCAGACGATGGCATCACAGCCCTCGGCAATCTGCTCGCGAACGTCCTCAAGGTCATCGGCGCCGTTCGAGGTCACCGCAACGATATGATCACCATGGACCTGATTGGGAACGAGCAGGTTGTGCTCGCACTCGGCGGCACCCATAGCCTCGAGCGCACGACGACGATTTTCTTGAACAGCAAAGGGGTCATCGCCAACATGCGAGCCCAAGTTGAGTGAGGAGTACGCATCTTCGGAAACGCCACCGGCGCGCTCGGTGAAGGCAAAGCGAACATCGGATGTCGCGCCCTCCACCAACGTAACTCCATCATGGTCGACACGCGAAACTTTGTCCGCACGTGCTGCCATACTAAAGCCTCCTAATAACACAAGTACCGCGGCATCGCCGCTACAGCCCGCGTTTATACGGCTGTCATACTTCTCTAAAAGGATACCTGCTGCGCTGGAGGCAATCGTAAAGGGAACGTAAAGAGATTGGAGGTTCTAGTTTACAAAGTCGAAATAAAAAGGGCGTGTCCATACGGACACGCCCCTGTGCACAACAATGCAAAGAACGACTTAGAAGCTACCGCGCTTCAGGAAGTCGGGAAGCTCGAACTGATCGTTGCCGAAGTTAGGAAGCTCGGTGCCACCGACGTTGCGGGTCGGAGCGGCCTGAGCCGGGCTCGTGGCAGGAGCGGTGCGCTGCGGCTCAGCGGAGGCAGCGGCCTTGCTCTGAGACTGCTGAGCAGCAAAGAGCTCGTCCTGACGGTTGACGTTGGAGTCGGAGAAGCCCGTAGCGATGACGGTGATACGCACCTGATCGCCCAGGGACTCGTCGACAACGGTACCGAAGATGATGTTGGCCTCGGGGTCGACGGCGTTGGCGACAACGTCGGCGGCGTCGCTGATCTCCTGGATGCCCAGGTCCTTGGAACCGGCGATGGAGAGCAGCACGCGCGTGGCGCCATCGATGGAGCTCTCGAGCAGCGGGCTGGAGATGGCCTGCTGGGCAGCGTCGACGGCACGGGTGTCCCCAGAAGAGGTACCGATACCCATCATGGCGGTACCGGCCTGCTTCATGATGGTCTTAACATCGGCGAAGTCCAGGTTGATGATACCGGGGACGGTGATGAGGTCGGTGATGCCCTGGGTGCCCTGGGAAAGGACGCCATCGGCAATCGCGAAGGCCTCGAGCATGGTGGTCTTCTTCTCGGCGATGTCGAGCAGCTTATCGTTAGGGATGACGATCATGGTGTCGACGCAATCGGAGAGGGTCTTAATGCCCTCCTCGGCGCTCTTCTTGCGCTTGCGGCCCTCGAAGGTGAAGGGCTTGGTCACGACGGCGACGGTCAGCGCACCGACCTCGTTCATCGCGATATCGGCAACGATGGGAGCAGCGCCGGTACCGGTGCCACCGCCCTCGCCGCAGGTGATGAACACCATGTCGGCGCCAGCGAGCGCCTCGGCAATGTCGTCGCGGGACTCATCGGCAGCCTTGCGGCCAACCTCGGGGTTGGCGCCGGCGCCCAGGCCGCGGGTAAGGTCGGTGCCGATGTGCACCTTGATATCGGCATCAGAGATCGCGAGTGCCTGAGCATCGGTGTTGATGGCAACAAACTCGACGCCGCGGATGCCCTCTTCGATCATTCGATTGACCGCGTTGGTACCGCCGCCGCCGACGCCGACCACCTTAATGACGGCAAGGTAGTTGTTGATCTCTGTCTCGTGCATGTCGGTCCTCCGAACAAAGGTTATAGCCATAGCATGGGTCGACCCCTGCGCACATTAACCTTCAGGTTGAAAGTAAATGCAAAGGTAAACCGTATTATGTTTGCACATTATGAACGTATCAGTCAAATAATTGACCGTGAAAACCAAACAAACCAGATAAACGGCGTGGTATGGCCCCTCAACAAAGCATCAACCAGCGCTACGAGGTCGGAGCGTTCCTAAATGTATAGTTACCCGGAGAGCGCACATTGATATACGTTACGCCCTCTACCTGCGAAAGCAGCTTGGTGACTACGCGCTCCTTCTTGACGATATCGTTCGAATCGCCCAGCGACACCTCAATGCCGTTATTGAGGTTTGCCGAGATGGCTTCGACCGAAGGCGTGGAAATATCCTTGACTTGTCCCAAGAACTCGCTCGAAAAACCACGCACATAATCCAAGCCAGCCTTAACGGCCTTGGAGCTCACTGCCTGGCCGGAAACCGGAGCGACATCCGCCGAGACATCAGTCAACAACACCGCGCCATAGTGCTTAGCGAGCGCCAGCGCGGCATCGATTCCGGTCAAGGTATTTGAGCCCTGCCCTGTCGTGATGACGTTGCCTTGGTCGTCCACTTCGACCGACGTCGACAGTGGGGCGATCCAGGTGTCATCATCCCCGATGGCCCAGGCAAGGTCATCGGAACTGATATAGGCAATTGCGATGACCTTGCGCTCCATCGGCGTAATGATGAGCGTATGCGGGAACTGACGCTGGACATCCACGCCCGAGACCCACGGATTCTGCTTGAGGTCCTCGGTAATCTGGTCGGGATCGACGTTAAAAAGCGACGTTCCCTCGGGCAAATCGATCAGCTGGATAGCATCGTGCTTCGTCACATGCTCGCTGCCTTGAATCTGAATATCAGTGGCGGTAAACAATCCAGAGTTGATCACCACGATGGCAACGACGACGAGCACGGCCAAGGCGGCCAGAACGCCGCCCACGATTTTGCCTTTGCCTGCAACGACAGAAGCGGCGTCTGATGTTTTATTTACCATCGCCCCAAGTGAAGACAACGGGTTGACGCCTTTTTTACCCGAAGGCTTCTTGGCGGTAGCCGGCACCGATGTCAGCGGGCGCGGTTTCGATGCGCCCAGCGTGCGACCTGGACGCGGCGCTTTAGTTCCCGTCGAGGGCTTAGGAGTTGCCATGGGACGGGCGGGTTTGGCGCCCATAACAGGCTTTGACGTCACCGAGGGACGCGAGGACTTTTTTGCGGCCGGACGATTACCGAGCTGCGAGCCGACAACCGGACGACTGGTCTGTCGAGCATGCCCGACAGACTTAGAGTGCGCGACGGTATTGCGTTGAGGTTTGGCAGGCGCGCCGGAACGCCCTCCGGCGCGGCGGAAGGTGGGTTTCGATGCTCTAGAAGCCGAGGAATTTAACTTCCGGTCTGAGCTCGATGCCATACGCCTCCCTCACCTTTCCGTGCACATGTCTGATAACCGCGGCAACGTCATCGGCCGAGGCAGTTCCGTTATTAACGATAAAATTAGCGTGAACGGGCGAAACTTCCGCGCCGCCAATCGAAAAACCCTTTAATCCACAATCCTCGATAAGCTTGCCCACACTCGCATCGGGCGGGTTGCGAAAGACCGACCCGCAGGATGCGCGACCCATGGGCTGCGTACGCTTGCGCCTCGTCAGGTACCGCTCCATGCGCTCGCGAATGTCGGCCTTGGGCGCCGGTTTAAGCTTGAGCACGCACTCGAGGATGATCTCATTGCGGGGAAGGCTACATTCTCGGTAGCCCCAAGTGATCTCGGACCCCGCATAATGCTTGATACCGGATGCCGGGTCAAACGTTACGACATCCTCAACCAGCGAGCCAATCCACTCGGTCCGTGTGCCGGCATTCATAGATATCGCACCGCCAACCGAGCCAGGGATGCCAACGGCAAACTCAAGGCCCGAGAGGCTACGCGACAGGGCATCGTTGACCAGGCGCGCAAACATCACGCCCGCACCGACCGTCAGCGTACAACCGTCATCGGCAACAACCGTGCGCTGAAACTCACGTCCGAGCGAAATGACGGCGCCGCGATAACCGCCATCGGCAACCAGCAGATTGGAGCCCTTGCCGATGATGACCCACGGCACCTGCTCGCGATCGAGCACCGCCACGGCGCGGCGGAGGGCATGATAGCTATGGCACGTCACAAAGAGGTCGGCCTTGCCGCCGATACGATAGCTCGTATGACGCGCAAGGCGCTCGTCCTCGATCACATCCGTGTCGATCATGCCCGAGAGCGCCATGACGGCGTTAAACAGACCCATTAGACTTAAGCGTCTTTCTTGGCAGTCAAATACTCGATAAACTCGGGGCCGACGGTCGTAACGTCACCGGCACCCATAGTGAGCAGCAAGTCGCCCTCGCCCACCATCTGCTCGAGCTCCTGATTGAGCTCAAGACGGCTGGAGCAGTACACGACCTCCTTGCCAGGATGCTTGGCGCGCACGGTATCGGCGAGCATCTTAGAGGTAACACCCGGAATGGGCATCTCGCCAGCCGAGAACACATCAATCAGCAGCAGTTTATCGGCATTGGCAAATGCATCGGCAAAGTCGTCGCACAGGGCCTGCAGGCGCGAATAGCGGTGCGGCTGGAACACGACGTCGACGTGCTTGTAGCCCAGCGACGAAGCGGCAGCAAGCGTCGCCTTGATCTCGGTGGGGTGATGGCCGTAATCATCGACCACGGTGATGCCATCGATATCGCCCACGTGGGTAAAGCGACGACGGACGCCCTCAAAGCTCGAAAGCGCCTTGGCGGCGGCGTCGATGTCAAGGCCCAGGACATGGGCGACGGTGAGCACCGCCGTGGCGTTGAGCATGTTGTGGCGACCGGGATTACTCTTGATCTCCACAGCGTGCTCAGTGCCGTCCTCAAAGCGAACGATAAAGTCGCTCTGGATGCCCTTGACATCCGGGTGCATGCAGACGATGTCGTTGCTCTCGGCAAAGCCGTAGGAAAGCACGTGACGGCCCGTCGACTTGGCGAGCTCGACCAGATGCGGGTCCTCACCGCAGACGATGACGGTGCCGTCCTCGCCCACCAGGCTCATGAATTTGGCGAAAGTCGCCTCGATCTCCTCGATACCCGAGTAGTGATCGAGGTGGTCGGCCTCGACGTTGGTCACAATGACCACGTTGGGGTTCAGGAACAGGAAGGAACTGTCGGACTCGTCGGCCTCGGCGACAAAGTAGTCGCCCGAGCCGTTCTTGCCGTTCGTGTCATAGCCCTCGACGATGCCGCCGATCAAGAAGCTCGGATCCAGACCCATGCGGTCGAGCATGGTGGCGCACATCGAAGACGTGGTGGTCTTGCCATGCGTGCCGGCAACAGCGACAGTCGTGTAGCCGTGGCCCAAAGCAGAGAGCATCTTGGCACGGGGCCACACGGGAATACCAAGCTCGCGAGCGCGCACAAGCTCAGGGTTGGACTCCGGAATAGCGGTGGAGACAACAACCACGTCGGGCTTGACCTCGTCGATCGTGGCGGCCTCATGGCCCACATGCACCTTCACGCCAGCGCGGGTAAGCTGGCGGATATAACGTGACGTCTTAAGGTCGGAGCCGGTAACGGCATAACCGCGCTCGTGCAGAACGAGGGCGATGCCGCTCATGCCGGCGCCGCCGATACCGATAAAGTGGGCGCTCTTAAACTCGGGCGCGGAGGTTGCAGTCTGGGAATCAGCCATGTGCTCGTGTACTCCTTGCGTAAACACTGCCTGTAACCCGTTAACTGTACCGCACCTACCGCATCAGCGCGAGGGCGACCGACGATATCCCGTCTAACTAACGCAAACCCTCTACCGCATCGGCCAGAAGAGCGGCGGCCCTATCCTGAGCCAGACCACGCGCCGCCTGACGCATGGCCTCGCGCGCCACCGCATCATCGACCAGGTGCAGCAGCTCATCGGCAAAGGCAGAACCGTCGATATCGGCATCGGCGCAGAGCACGCCGGCCCCGGCGTCGACCAGATAACGGGCATTGGTGGTTTGGTGGTCGGCCGTCGCATGCGGATACGGCACGAGCACCGAGGGTACGGCGAGCGCAGCGATCTCGGCCACGCTCGATGCGCCCGAACGCGAGAGCGCCAAATCGGCAGCAGCCAGCATATCGCCCATGTTGTCGATGTAAGGCTGGACGCGGTAACGCTTCGCCTCCTCGGGCGTCAGCGCCAAAGCGCGCTCGGTCTCCTCAAAGCCGTCGGCACCCGTCGAATGCAACACATAGAGGTTCTTGCGCGAAAGCAGCTCGTTTTTGAGCGAAACCACGCGCTCGTTGAGGTGCTGGGCGCCAAGTGAACCGCCAAAGACGAGCAGCAGCGTAGCGTCCTCGGGAACGCCAAGTGCCTTGCGGCCGCGAGCGCGATCGCCTTCGATTACCGAGCGACGTACGGGGTTGCCGGTCATGAGCACGTGGTCAGGGTCACCTTCGCGCTCAAAGACCGAACGCGCTGCCGGCACCGAGATGCACACGCGGGCGGCGTGGGAGTTCATCATCTTGTTGGCCAGGCCCGGAACAGAGTTCTGCTCATGCAGCAGATACGGAACGCCTGCGCCCTTGCACCACCCCAGCAGCGGAACCTCGACATAGGCACCAAAACCGACGGCAGCATCGGGCTTGCCGACCTTTGAGAAATGACTGGCGAGAGCACGCTTGGCCTTGTTGACACGCCACAGCGAGGTCAGCGCCGTCCAAGGACGGGAGCGGTCGAAGCCCGTGACCGTAATGGGCACAAAATCAAACCCAGCCTCGGGGACCAGACGACCCTCGAGCTTGCGCGACTGGCCCACGAACACAACATGGTGGCCACGGTCACGCAGCTCTTCGGCCAAGGCGAGCGCGGGGTTGATGTGTCCTGCCGTGCCGCCGGCTGCAATAGCAACGGTCATTTTATCGGTCATGGTAGTCCCTTCGTACACGCGGTCCCTGGTCGTCGGTGCGCAGACGCGCCGACGGGTCCGAGTTCAAATCGATCCGATTATATCCGCCGCCCTCATTGCGAGGAGTGGGGCGCTGAGGACGACCTTGCGGCGCCGTTCGCTGACGCGGGCGGGCTGCCGGCTCGGTCGCAGAGCCATCCAGGACGGTAAAACCGTTACGCGAAGATCGCTCGCCGCGCACGTGGGGCACGCCGGCGGTACTCTCATCCATAACGGCAAAGCTCTCGCGGCGACGGTCGTACTCATCGCGACGGGCGCTCTCGTACGAAACGCGCAGGATCAACCCGGCAAGCATAAGCGACACAATAATCGACGAACCGCCGTAGCTAATAAACGGCAACGGTTTGCCCGTCATGGGAAACACGTTGAGGATGCCCAACGCGTTAATCAAAAACTGCACCGCGAGAATGACCGCGGAGCCAGACGCCATAAGCGCGCCCCGACGATCGGTCGCCTGCTCGGCAATGCGAAACGCCGAATAGATCAGCATCGCAAACACCAAGAAGAACAGCACGGTTCCGACAAAACCGACTTCCTCGCCAATGATGGCCAGGATGTAGTCATTGTGCGCCTCGGGCAGATACGAGTACTTCATGGTTGAGTTGCCGATGCCACGGCCGGACAGACCGCCCGAGGCAAAGGCCATGATGGCAAGCGTGGCCTGATAGCCGTCACCATACTCGTCGGCCCAAGGGTTCAAGGCAACCTGAATACGCACCATACGGTACGGCTCTGCAACAAGCGCAATCACGATCACGAGAATGCCGAAGATTAGCACGCCGATGATAAATCTGGGGTCGAGACCCGCAAACAACGCCATGCACATGAGGGTCAACAGGATGATCAGGACAGTACCGAAATCGGGCTGGATAAAGATCAGAAAGAGCGAAATGCCCAAGTAGATGCCCATCTTGCGAAGGAATTCGTTGATGTTGCCACCGGGCGAAAAGAAACGATCAAGCATGATGGCCGAATACGCAATGGCAAATGGCTTTAAAAACTCGGAAGGCTGGAACTGAATACCGGCGATGTTGAGCCAGCGCGTGGCGCCACGGCTGCCGCTGCCCACCAAGAACACCAGAAGCAGTAGCCCCATCATGCCGATGAGGAAGATCCTGAGCACGTCTTCCCCAAACCAACTGTCCGGCAAAACGCGCACGATGGCAATCAGCGCCAGAACACCGACCACGGCAAACGCGGCCTGTCGACCCAGAAAAAACGTCGCCGAGCCATTCTCGTGCAGCGCCTCGACCGAAGACGCCGAGTACACCATCAGCAGGCCAAAGCACACCAAGGTAAACAGGCAGGCCATGAATATCAAACGGGGGCGCATGATACGGGCGGGAACGCCGGCAATATAGCGTTCGCTAAACGTCTGCCCGCCGCGACCGGAACGCGGTGTGCTGCGCCGCGAGGAAGCACGGTCCGAGTCGGGCCTCCTCATACCTTGTCGGGGGCTCTCCTCTCTCACCGGCAACCCCTATTCCATTTGCGATTTCGCCGCAGCGGCAAGCTGGGCCACATAGTCCTTAAACACGCGGCCGCGCTCCTCATAGCCCGAGAACTCATCGAACGAAGAGCAGGCAGGAGAAAGTAAGATCACATCGCCACGGCTCGACAGCGAACGGGCGACGTCAACGGCATCGCGCAGGTCATCCGCCTGGGCGATATCCACATCGCCATCGACATCGGCCTCGTCCATAGCGGCGGTGAAACGCTCGCGCGCATCGCCAAAGCAGACGACCGAGCGTACGTTATCCATAACAACGCGCGCGAAGTCCGTGAGCGGCGTGCCCTTATCGTGGCCGCCGAGCAGCAAGATCACGTCGTCATCGGGAAATGCCGTCAGCGCCTTCTCGACCGCATCGGTGTTGGTCGCCTTGGAATCGTTGACGTAGCGCACGCCGTCAATCTCGCCACACGGCTCCACGCGGTGCTCGAGCGGCTGGAACGAGGCCAGACCGCGGCAGACACCATCGACATCGGCACCGACTGCCAGGGCAGCCGTGGCAGCGCACAGGGCATTGATAACATTGTGATGGCCCGAGATCTTGAGCTCGGATGTAGCGATGAGCGGGGTCTCGACGCCCTTCAGGCGCACGATCATCTTGCCATCGCGCACAAAGGCGGCATCCTCGCCCTCGGGCTCGTCAAAAGCGACCTTGCAGATGCGACGACCCGGCGTGTAGATGTACTCATCGAACTCGTGAATGCCGGCGTCTTCGACGTCGACAACCGCCAGATCGTCATCGACCATATTGTCAAACAGTTTGATCTTGGCAAGCGCATAGTTCTTATGGCTCTTATGCCAGCCCAAGTGGTCGGGAGTGACGTTGAGCAGCACCGCCACGCGAGGATGAAGCTCGGCGGTCGTAGCAATCTGGTAGCTCGAGAGCTCGGCCACAAACCACTCGTTATGAGCTCGGCCGTCAATCTCGTTGACCGGCGGCTCGCCGATGTTGCCGACAGCCACACTGGCCTCACCGGCAGCCTTGAGCAGATAATCAGTCAGCGACGTGGTGGTCGTCTTGCCGTTGGTGCCCGTGATGGCAATCCAGTTATCGGGCGACAGGCGATAGGCAAACTCGGGTTCACCCATAATCTGGGCGGCATGCTCGCGCCCGGCCTTAAAGAAGCCCGAGAACTCAGAGATGCCCGGGCACGTCACGCATACGTCATAGGCGCCCTCGACCTGTTCGGTCCCATAGACAAACGACGCACCAGCAGCCTCGAGCGCACGCGTGGCGTCATTGGGCTCAGAGGTGCCGCCGCCATACACGGTAACGGCGCTTACGCGCTCGGGATGTGCCAGCGCCCAGCGGGCGACATCGAGACCGGATTTGCCCTGACCCAAAACGAGCAGGCTAAAGACATCAGCAAGAGGCATGAAAGACCACTATCCCAACTGGAAGAACAAAGCAAGGCCAACGGCACCAAAGGCCGCAGCGATAATCCAAAAACGGATGACGACCTTGGTCTCGGCCCAGCCCTTCTTTTCGAAATGATGATGGATGGGCGCCATAAGGAAGACGCGCTTGTGCGTAAAGTGGAAGTAGACAACCTGAATCATGACCGACAGGGTCTCAACGATAAACAGGCCGCCGATGATGAGGGAGACGACCTCGGTGTTGGTCATGATGGACGTGCAGGCAAACGCGGCGCCCAGGGCAAGCGAGCCGGTATCGCCCATAAAGATGCTCGCCGGATAGCAGTTGAACCACAGAAAGCCCAAGCAGGCACCGGCACACGCGGTGCAGAAGATGGACAGGTTCACGTCTCCGTGCAAAAACGCCATCGCAGCCATGGCGAGCATGGCGATCATGGAGGTGCCACCAGCAAGACCGTCAAGGCCATCGGTCAGGTTCACGGCATTAGAAAGACCGGCGATCATCAGCCAGCAAAAGACAATGTAGAGCCACGGGAACGAAAGGCCGCAGATGGTGGTCGAAAGCACGCCAAGGTCAATCGTCAGGCCGCCGGGAAAACGAATCTCGGGGGCGACGCCGCACCAGTTGACGGCAAGTACCGTAAAGGTGACACAGATAATGGTTAGGCCGATCATCTTGGCATGAGGCGTCAGACCGAGCGAGCGCCCATGCGTAACGGAGGTCAGGTCGTCGATCAGGCCCAGCACGCCGGTCGCCAGCGTGGCGAGCAGCACGAGCACGAGCTCGGTGGTGAGCTTGCCCATCAGCAGGCAGGTCAGCGAAATCGCAACAAGGATGATGACGCCGCCCATGGTCGGCGTACCCTGTTTAATCAAATGACGCTTGGGGCCGTCGGCTCGGACCTGTTGGCCGATACCCTCGACCTTCAGCAGCTTGATCCACCACGGCATGAGCAGCAGCGCAATGGCAGCGGCGATGCCAAGCCCCAAAAAAGCCTGATACGTTGGATACGAGGGATTGCCGAACATGGGCTAGCACACACCTTCCACAAAGCGGTCGAGCTCAACAAAGCGGGAACCCTTGACCAGTATAACATCATGTTTTTCAAGCGCGCCGCCCATGCGGTCGAGCACCTGCTGATAATCGGAGAACACCTGGATGCGGTCCTCGTCCATGCCCATCATGCGCGCGGCATCGGCCATAAGCTGGGCCAGCTCACCACCCACGCACGCCAGCATGTCGAGCTTCTTGGCGGCCGCATAGGCGCCCACGAGCTCATGCATGCGAGGAGCCTCATCGCCCATCTCGCCCATCTCGCCCAGGATCGCCATGCGAGACCCCGTGCACGAAAGCGAGCACAGTAGATCGAGGCCAGCAGCCATGGATTCGGCACTGGCGTTATAGGAATCGTCGATGACGCGGGCACCGCTCTTGGCGCGCTTGATCTCCTGGCGGTGACCGGTGATCGTGAGGCCCCTAAAGGCAGCATCGATCTGCTCGGGCGTCACGCCCAGGCGATAGGAAACCGCGGCGGCCTTAACGGCATTAGGAACGGACTGCACGCCGGGGATGGCAAGCATGGTATCGATCGTCTCACCCTGGCCAAAATCGAGCGTAAAGACCGGACGTCCCTCGTCATCAACACGAATGTCGCGGGCACGGACCTCATCATCGTCCGAGACGCCGGCCAGCATCACATCGATACCAGCAGGCTGGGCGAACGTATCGCGAATGAACGGCGTAAAGTCGTCCTCGCCGCCCAAAACCAGCAGCGGCAAGAAGTCGCCGGCGGCGCACATACCCTGGACAATCTCGGCCTTAGCGCGGGCGATGTTCTCGCGGCTGCCCAAAATGCCGATGTGAGAGGTACCAATCTTGCTTACGATGGCAAGGTTGGGATTGGCGGACTGGGAAAGGCGCTCAATCTCGTGGAAATGGTTCATGCCCATCTCGAGCACCAGGACCTCGGTATCGGCCGGAGCGGAAAGCACCGTGAGCGGCATGCCGATCAGGTTATTGAAATTGCCCTTGGTGGCCCAGACACGATAGCGCTTGGCGAGCACGGCGGCGAGCACGTCCTTGGTCGTCGTCTTGCCGATGGAACCGGTAATGCCAACGACCAGGCAGCCAAGCTCCAGGCGATACGTGTGCGCCAAACGCAGCAGAAACTCCTCGGGATCATCGGTCAGCAGGATGGCGCACCCCTTGTCCTGCGCCAGCGAGACCAGCTCAGCCTCGGGCTCACGCGTCATCACGACGGCGCCGGCACCCGACTGGACGGCACGGGAAGCAAAATCATTGCCGTCGACGTTTTCACCGGGAAAGGCGACGAAAATCGTCCCTTCCTCGACCTGGCGCGAGTCGATAACGCACCCGCGGCATACCCGATCGGCTTCTCCCGTCACGGTTCGGGCCCCTGTTGCGGCCGCGAGGTTGTTGACGGCGATCTCTATCATTGCAGCTCCCCTGTAAACCTAATAATGCTATCGGCGTATTGTATCCCAGCGCCGCACATGCGTGGTGCAGGGCATGTGAACACCCTCATATGGGACAACAAACAACGCCCCAAAGATTGTAACCCCCTACTTCGTGTGCGGGATACCCAGCACGTCGAGCGCGTTGGCCATAATGGACTGGAACGGCACCGCAGCGGCATCTGAGCCGCTCGGCGTTCCGTCGAGCGTGATATAGCACAGCACCTTGGGCGATTGTGCCGGTGCAAAGCCCATAAAGGACGACATGTAGTTCTCCTTGAGGTAGCCGCCGTTCTCGTCGGCACGTTCGGCCGTACCGGTCTTACCCGCCACGTCATAGCCGTCAACCGCGCCGCCAACGCCCGTTCCCTCGGACACGACCGTCTGCATGCACGATGTCACCTGGGATGCGGCGTCCTCCGAAATCGCGCGCTCGCCTTCACCCCAGTCCTTCTCGTCGCCTTTGCTGGACTTATAGAAGTGCGGTGTCATCATCACGCCGCCGTTGGCGATGCCGCCCACGGCACGTGCGATCTCAATCGGCGAGACGGACAGTGCCTGTCCAAAGCTCATCGAGCCCAGCGTGGCGCCGTCATACTGGTCACGCTCCTTGACGATACCCAGACTCTCTCCCGGAAAATCGACACCCGAGCTGTGACCGATGCCCCACTTGTCCACATAGGCGGCAAAGTCGTCGGCACCGATCTTGCGCCCCACCAGGACAAAGCCCACGTTGGACGAACGGCGCATCATCTCGCGCACATCCATGGTCATGGCATAGTCGCGCTTGTCGGCATCGGTGACGGTATCGTCGCCCACCTTGATGCTCGCCGGCACCTCAAACGACGTACTCGATCGCACGACGCCCAAGTCGAAGCCGGCGCCCGCCACGAGCGTCTTAAAGACCGAGCCGGGCTCGTAGGCGTCGGTGACCAGGCGCAGATTCATATCCTCGGTCTTGGCATTCTCCAGATCGGTCTGGTCGTAGGTCGGGTACGAGCAGGCTGCCAAAATCTCGCCTGTCGTAGGATCGGTGACCAGCGCCGAGCCGTTCTTGGCCTTAGTCTTCTCAACTGCCTCTGCCAGGGCATCCTCGGCCGCACGCTGGATATTGACGTCGAGCGTCGTCACGATATCAACGCCGTCGACCGCAGCCACCTTTTTATAGGCACCGCCCGCGATATAGCTGCCGTCCCTCGCGCGCTCGCGTACGAGAGAACCGTTCGTGCCGGTCAGAAGCTTGTTGTATTGCTTTTCGAGACCCGTCAAGCCGTCGTTGTCTACATTCACTACACCCAGCACCTGCGATGCCAGATTGCCGTATGGATATACGCGCTTCATGGCCTGCTCAAAAAGCACGCCGGGCAGGTTCTTCTTCTCCAGCGCCGCAACATCGTCTTCGTCCACCTGGCGCTTGATATACACCCAGGTTCCATCGGACTCAACGAGCTTGCGGCAGGTCTTTTTATCGATTCCAGTTGCCTTGACCAGCGCCGACACCGTCTTGTCAACATCCTCGACAAGCTGCGGGTTCACGGCGATGTTGCGACATTCGACCGACGACGCCAACACGTTGCCGTTGCGGTCGTAGATGGTGCCGCGTTTGGCATAGAGGGTCTGCGCAAGCAGGCGGCGCGCATCGGCACGCTCGCGCAGTTTATCGGCTTCGACAATTTGATAGTCGGCAAGGCGAAAGACGCCCAAGCCCAAGCCAAGCCCGATGAAGCCCATGACGGCTTTGCGGCGAGGCAGAGGTGCGCCTGTGAGCCATTCGGTCGACGAACTCTTGCGCGACCTGGTGTTATGCACTTCAGGGCCGCCCGAGCCGCGAAGTCGCGACGCCGGGTCGTTGCCACGGGACTGCCCGACGTTGTAAGATTGCCGACCCGTTCCTTGATAACCAGAACGTCCCCGCGACGAGGGACGTCCAGAACCGCGGCCCCCATCGGAACCGCGGCGATAGTCATTTGTCATACTCAGCTACCGTCTTGCTACTGAGCGGTCGCGGTCGCGTTGGCGCCCGCGGCTGCATCCTGCGAAAAGTCAAGTGTAACGCTCTCGCTGGGCTCCACCATGCCATAAGCGCCCGCAAGGTCGCGAATGCGCGTGTCGGCGCCATAGACCGAATGCATGACCTCCAGGTCGGAGCTCTCATCGGTCGCCTTTTCAAGCGTGCTGGTAAGCTCGGCGTTGCTGTTGAGCACCTGGGCCGTAACGCCGGCGAGCGCCACGCGGGCGACGCCGATCGTCATGAAGATAGCCGCAATGATGCAAAACGTTTTAAGAACGCTCATGAAAACCGGGCTTACCGCCTGGTTTGCCTGACGGCCCGCGCCCGTGTAGACATCAAAGCGCGGCGCGCGCTGCTCACGGGGAGCAACGGGGGCCTGCGGCGCCTCACGATAGGCGGGCATGGCGTTCATATCATAGGCGAGTGCTGCGCTTGAAGTGTTGTAGCCCATGATATGCCGCCTCCCATCCCGAGTACGTTGGTAGTGTGTTTAAGCTTCGTTTATGGCGCGAGCGGGAGGTCCAATATCGCGCGGTCGCGCCTACAGACGCTGCGCCACGCGGATTTTGGCTGATCTCGCCCGAGGGTTGCGCGCAACCTCATCAGGCTGGGCAACCAAGGGTTTGCGGGTGATGACCTTGAGTATCGGCACGTTGCCGCACACGCACACCGGAATCTCCGGCGGACACGTGCACCCCTGGCTCATCTCCTTAAAGTGGTTCTTTACGATACGGTCCTCGAGCGAGTGATACGAGATGACGCAGATACGTCCGCCCGGGTTGAGCCACCTGGTGGCGGCATCAAGCCCTCGTTCGAGCACATCGAGCTCGTGATTGACCTCGATGCGAATGGCCTGGAAACTTTTCTTGGCCGGGTGTCCGCCATGCCGACGAGCGGCAGCCGGGATACCCGCCTTGATGATCTCGACAAATTGGCCGGTGGTTTCGATCGGTTCTTGCTCGCGGCGGCGCACGATCTCGCGCGCGATCTGCGAGGCGAACTTCTCTTCGCCGTAGACGCGTAGAATCCGGGCGAGGTCGTGTTCGTTATAGGTGTTGATGACCTCAGCTGCGTTTAAGGTGTTATTGCCCGGATCCATCCGCATGTCCAATGGGGCGTCCTCGTTATACGAAAAGCCCCTGCCAGGGATATCGAGTTGCGGCGACGAAACGCCCAAATCGAACAGGAAGCCATCGACCCCGGGCACCTCGGCCGAGCAAAGCAGCTCGTCCAAGTCGCCGAAGTTGCCCTTCAGCAGCTGGTGCGGAACGCCGGGAACCTCGCGGTCCAGACGGGCGCCAGCGGCCTCGAGGGCCATGTCGTCCTGATCGACGCCGAGCAAAAGGCCCGTCTCCCCCACCTGCGCGGCCATCTTTACCGAATGGCCGGCACCGCCAAGGGTGCAATCGCAGACAACGGAGCCGCTCTTTAGCCGCAGCGACTCAAGCACTTCGCCGAGCATGACAGGTTCATGCCGATATTCTTGTGTCAAGATCCCACGCTCCATCCGTTACCCGTGCCTTGCCCTTACGAGAAGAAGAGGTCCAGCAGGGCCTCATCGTCATCGTCCTCATCGGCCGCGGCGCGATCCCAAACCTCAAGGTGGTCGTAGTTGCCCACAACCGTGACCTCGCGGTCGAGGTTCGCCTGCTTGCGGAGAGACTCGGAAAGACCGATACGACCGGCGCTGTCCACGTCCATCGACGTGGTGCGCTTGTTGATCGCCCTCATGAGCTTCTGGTCGTTAATGTCACGCGGGTTAAAACCCTCGTGGCCCTCACGACCCGCGAAGAGTCCTTCGACCCACTTATCGAAGGCCTCGGCAGAGAACACGTACAGAGCATCGACATCCAGGGCTTTGAACACGCGAACATGCTCTCCAAGCTCCTCGCGAAGGGGTGCAGGCAGGGACAGACGACCTTTTGCATCGAGATTGCGCTCGTATGCACCAGTCATTCCCATGTGCGCCCTCCCCTCGGTTACTCAGATGGCACGTACGCGGGGAACCACCCCGCCTGTCGACGTCATTAATAATATGGGGAACCGCCCCATTTTTCAACACCTTTCCCCACCCCTTCCCCCACTCCGCCCCACCACTCCACCCGCCATATATTGCAAAACACCCCCAAGCATATGTTCGAAAACACAATATGTTGTGTTTACAGCAACGGCGGGATGCCACCTGTGGCACCCCGCCGTTCAACCTCAACCTTCAAGTTGACCTTGAAGCGATTTTTACGTCCCTTTACATGCCGTTCACATCGCCCCCAAACTCCCCCACCCAAGGCACATTCGGCCCACCACCGCGATGCCAAGTGGCGAAAAATGGGACGGGCCCCAGATTGCCCATGCGCGCGCAAAAGCACGCCGTGGCAATCTGGGGCTCGTCCCCAAATACCTATAAATTTGCAGGTCAGCGATGAGTTAACGATGCGCCAGCGGGTGCGCCGCCAGATAGACCTCGGTCAGTTGCGTACGATCGACATGCGTGTAGACCTGCGTGGTCGATATATCGGCATGTCCCAAGATCTCCTGTAGCACACGGAGGTCTGCGCCGCCCGCAAGCATATGGGTAGCAAAGGAGTGACGCAGCGTGTGGGGATGGAGTCCCACCAGCCCCACCTGGCGCCCGTAGCGCTCACAGATGGCATGGATGCCCTGACGCGACAGACGGCGGCCGTTCTTATTTAAAAAGACCGCCGAGGTCTCGGTTCCGCGGGCATGGGCCGCCAAGCGAGAACGCCCCTCAGTTACATAGAGCGTCAGAGCTCGCGCCGCGCTTCCCACCAGCGGGGACAGGCGTTCCTTTGAGCCCTTACCGCGAACGAGCACAAAGCCATCGTCGATATGGATATCGCCCACATCGAGCCCCACCAACTCGCTCACACGCAAACCGCATCCGTAGAGCACTTCCAAGATGGCATGGTCGCGCAAGCCCATCTCGCCCTCGGGGAAGTCTTGATCAAGCAGCGCCGAGACATCCTCCACCGATAGATACTCCGGCAAACGATCAGCCTTTTTAGGCAGGCGCAACGCCGCCGTTGGATTTTGGGCCACAGCCCCATCGCGCACCAAAAAGGCATGCAGGCCCTTCACAGCCGCAAGCGCACGCTCCACCGAGGCATCGGAATAGCCCCCATCGCGACGGTCGGCGACAAAGCCCTCCACGACCCGACGGGTCACCTCTTCAAAAGACACAGTACCCGCCCGCTCCAGATAGGCGCAGTACGTCGTCAGGTCACGACGATAGGCCGCAATCGTGTTGCGCGCCAAACCCCGCTCGACCGCGAGGTAATCGAGATACTCCCCCGCCGCCACAGCGAGCGACGAGGGAGTAGCTTCGGTATGCCCCTTATTCGACGGCACCCTTAGTCCGTAGCAAGGTTCATGGGCGTCACCTGCAGACGGTCGACACCCTCGTGCTGGCCGATCGAAGCGCGCACGAACTCGCGGAACAGCGGCTGCGGGTTGGTCGGGCGGCTCTTGAACTCGGGATGAGCCTGGGTTGCCACATACCACGGATGCACGTCGCGCGGCAGCTCGACCATCTCGACCAAGCGCTCGTCAGGCGACAGACCCGAGATAACCAAACCGGCGTCCTCGAGCTGGTCACGGAAGGCGTTGTTGAACTCAAAGCGGTGACGGTGACGCTCGTAGACGAGTTCCTCGCCATATGCCTCGCGAGCAAGAGTATCGGCGGCGAGCTTGCACGGATAGGCGCCCAGGCGCATGGTGCCGCCCTTCTCGGTCACGTCCTCCTGCGAGCTCATCAGATCGATGACACTATACGGGCCATCCGGATCGAACTCAGAGGAGCTGGCGCCGGCAAGGCCAACGACATTGCGGGCGAACTCGCACACGGCGACCTGCATACCCAGGCAAATGCCCAGATACGGAATCTTGTGCTCACGGGCAAACTCGGCCGCGAGGATCTTACCCTCCAGGGCGCGCTTGCCAAAGCCGCCGGGGACCAGGATGCCCGAGGCGTCGCCCAGAACCTCGGAGACATTCTGCTCATCAAGACTCTCGCCGTCGACCAGCTGGACGTCCACATGGCGATCGTAGAAGACGCCCGCATGGTGCAGGGCCTCGATAACCGACAGGTACGCATCGGGCAGCTGCGTATACTTACCCACGACGGCGATCTTCACCTTGTCGGCGTGATGGTTGGCGTGATTCTGTTTGCGCAGGAACTCGTTCCACTCGCTCATGTCGCGCTCACGCGGATCCAGACCCAGGCGCTCGCAAATGCGCAGGTCAAAGTCCTGCTCGGCAAGCAGCTGCGGAACATCGTAAATGCTCGCGCAGTCCTCGTTGGTAAAGACGCAATCGGTGTCGACGTCGCAGAAGCTTGCGATCTTTCCGCGGATAGCGTCATCGATATGGTGGTCGGAGCGCAGCACGATGATATCGGGCTGGATGCCAAAGCTGCGGAGCTCCTTGACGGAATGCTGCGTGGGCTTGGTCTTAACCTCGTGGGCGGCGGCGATATAGGGAACGAGCGACACGTGGATGTAGCAGACGTTCTCGGGGCCGGCCTCCTTACGGTACTGGCGGATGGCCTCGACAAACGGCTGCGACTCGATGTCGCCGATCGTGCCGCCCAGCTCGGTGATGACTACATCGGAGCCGGTCTGCTCCTCGATGCGGCGGAACTTGTCCTTAATGGCATTGGTGACGTGAGGAATCACCTGCACGGTACCGCCCAAAAAGTCGCCGCGACGCTCGCGGGCGATTAGGCTTTTGTAGATGGCACCGGTCGTAAAGTTGGAATCGCGGGTCAGGTTCTCATCAATAAAGCGCTCGTAATGACCCAGGTCCAGGTCGGACTCGTAACCGTCCTCGGTAACGAAGACCTCACCATGCTGGAAGGGGCTCATGGTACCGGGGTCGACGTTCAGATACGGGTCGGCCTTCTGCATCGTTACTTTGTAGCCACGCGACTTGAGCAGACGGCCCAGCGAGGCCGCGGTGATACCCTTGCCCAGGGACGAAACCACGCCACCGGTTACGAACACATGCTTGGTCATATTGAGTTACCTGCGCTTCCCGTAGAAGTTGTTTATCCACATCTTACGGGTCTTCATTGTAATACTCGCACCGCGAACCGTTCGCAATTTTTCTCGCGTGCGATTGCATTTCTCAATCTTGAAACAAAACGCCGCCCGGTTTCCCAGGCGGCGTCGCTATGGCAAGGATTACATGATGCTATCGATCAGCAACCTCGTCTTCGAGCATTTCTTGAACGAGCATGCCGGTACGGACGCCCTCAAGATACCACTTGCCACGTTCGGTGAGGCAAATGCCATTTGCAAGCTGACCGCCGTCGTCGCTATAACGCGAGACGACATCAATCATGCCTTCGGAATCCAAGCGATCGATTGCGGCGCGGGCACGATACGGCGAAACCCCCACGCGCTCGGCAAGCGTTTTGCGCGAGAAACCATACGGCCCGCCATTGTCTTCGGTTTGCTGGTCGATCTCCATCAACACCAGCACCTCGACACGCTTCATATCGTTGACACTCGCACGGCCCTTGCCCGCCATAGCAGCCTCCTCAAACCGAGCACGAGCATCTAACGCGCCGTGCGCGACCGACACACCTCACGATGGCAGGTAATATCCATCATGCGGCATCCCGCTAAGGATGAAACAGTTACGGTTATTGTATACCGCTCAAATTGTTTCTAGGCAGGTAAACGGCTATTTTTCGCCGAAATAGGCGCTTTATTGATCAAAAAGCCGTACCGGGCGCTAACCCGATACGGCCAAAATGCAATGCAATTACCGCGGTGCTTCAAACTTAGCGATGGAAGAAACCGCGGCGCTCGAACTTGGGCTCGCAGCACACGTTGATACCCAGTTTGCGCAGTACCGTCTCGTCCGTCGGCGAGATGATCACGCTAAAGAAGGCATCGCAACCGCGCAGCTGTTCCAGGCCCGAAAGGACGCGAGCGGCCGTCTCACTCGTGGCCGAGGTGATCGACAACGCCATAAGCGTCTCGTCGGTGTGGAGGCGCGGGTTTTTGCTGCCCAGGAAATGCGTCTTGAGCTTGCTGATGGGCTCGATCGCCTCATCGCTAATGACCTCGAGCTCAAGGTCGACGCCCGAGACATGCTTGAGGGCGTTCATAATGAGCGAACTTGCGGCGCCCAGGCGCGTAGAGGTCTTACCGGTCACCACGGAACCATCGGGCATGACCATGGCACCCACGGGACCGCCCGTGAGCTGCTCCCTGGTGAGGGCCGCCGAGCGCGCCGGCGAGTAGTTCTTATCGATGCCGGCTTTCTTCATAATAATCTTGAGACGGTCGACTTGCTCATCGCCCACGCCGGTACGGCGCACATTTTCGACCGCGGTAAAGTAGCGGCGGACGATCTCCATCTTGGAAGCGTCGCGGCAGGCATCGTCATCGGTGATGGCAAAGCCGACCATATTGACGCCCATGTCCGTAGGGCTCTGGTAGGGGCTCTTGCCCAGGATCTTTTCCATCAGGGCACGGACTACCGGGAAGGCCTCGACGTCGCGGTTGTAGTTGACCGTGGTCTTGTTGTAGGCCTCAAGGTGGAACGAGTCGATGATGTTGGCATCGTCGAGGTCTGCCGTGGCGGCCTCGTAGGCAATGTTGACCGGATGCGTAAGGGGCAGATTCCAAACCGGGAAGGTCTCAAACTTGGCATAGCCGGCGGCGGTACCGTGCTTATGCTCGTGATACAGCTGCGAGAGGCAAGTGGCGAGCTTGCCCGAACCGGGGCCGGGTGCCGTCACGACGACGAGCGGACGGGTGGTCTCGACAAACTCGTTCTTGCCATAGCCGTCGTCGGACACGATCAGATCGACATCGTGCGGATACCCCTCGATGGGATAGTGCAGCTTGGCGGGAATACCGAGCGCGTTCAGGCGGTTGCGGAACACATCGGCAGCGGGCTGGCCGGCGTACTGGGTGATGACCACGGCCGCGACGGCAAAGCCGTTGCCGCGGAACAGGTCAACCAGGCGCAGCACATCCTCGTCATAGGTAATGCCAAGGTCACCGCGAGCCTTGTTTTTCTCGATGTGGTTCGCGTTGATCGCGATGATAACCTCGACATCGTCGGCGATGCTCTTGAGCATGCGGAACTTGCTGTCCGGTTCAAAACCCGGCAGCACGCGGCTCGCATGATAGTCATCAAACAGCTTGCCGCCAAACTCCAAATAGAGCTTGCCACCAAACTGCGAGATGCGCTCCTTAATATGAGCAGCCTGCAGCTCGATATACTTCGCGTTGTCGAAACCCTGGCGCATATATGGCTCCCGTCCCGTTTCCAATTAATGTTCTAGGCGATTATAACGGAGCAGACCCTCCCCAACGCCCAAGCAATCAACTGGCACCAACCAAACACGCCATCGATAAGTTGCGGTGAAATAGTTCCCGTTTAACCCCTCAAGACGGCCAAACGGGAACTATTCCACCGCAACTTCCCCTTCTTGGTTCAAACAAACCTGGCCTTTGTATCAATAATGGAAACGTCGCAGGTGGAGCATAAGCCAGCGAAAGCCCGCCAGAGCGAGCAAGGTGACGTGAAAGAGGAGGGCATAGGCCTTTTGGCCATGCCCGACGATTGAACGTCAGATTGCCGCTCTGGCGGGCTTGCAGCGTCAAGTGGTTCCGGCGTTTGGTAAAACGCCGGAACACAAGAGCGCCCCCTCCCGCGCACGGAACGGAAGGGGGCTAAAGGTAGGAGTCTACCGGTGGGTTCACCCCACCGGACAGACGATGACCAGGTGATCCTCTACAGGATCGTCAAGGTTTCCGTGGGGTACCCGTTGGGTACTTAGAGCAGCACGCAGGCGACGGTCAGGATGACGGCGCAGACGACGGAGAGAGCGACGATGAGCTTAAGGGCAAACTTGAGCCAGGTCGTCCACTCGATCTTGGCCAGGGCGAGACCGCCCATGATGGCGCCGGAGGTCGGGGTGAACAGGTTCACGACACCGATGGCGGCGGAGAAGATCATGACCATGACCTCGGGCGAGAAGCCGAGCTTAACAGCCAGCGGTCCCATGATGGGCATGGAAACGGTAGCCATACCGGAGGTCGAGGGGATCAGGAAGGACAGGCCGAAGTAGACCAGGAAGCTCATGGGAGCGAAGATCACGCCGGACAGGCCAGCCAGAGCATTGGCAGCAGCGTCGAGGACGTAGACGTCGAGGCCGGTGTTAGCCATGAGGACGGAGATACCACGAGCAAGGGCGATGACGAGAACAACGGACATCATGTCGGCAGCGCCGGTGATGAAGGTGTTGACGATCTGCTTCTCGGACAGGCCACCGATGATACCGATCAGGACGGCCATGAGGAAGAACCAGGTGGAAGCCTCGTCGAAGTACCACTGGCCAATGGGCAGGCCGGTGATCAGGGCAGACCAGCCCTGAACGACGGCGTTACCGTCGGCATCGTAGACAGCGCCAGCGTCAAAGAAGTTGGCGACGCCCTCGTTGAGGTCGGCCAGCGGGATGAAGCCGACGATCATGACGACGAAGGTGAAGGCGAAGGCGATCAGAACACCCTTCTGACGACCGGTGAGCTTGACCTCCTTGTGGACCTCGGAAGCAGCCTTGCCGTGAGCCTCTTCGGCGTCCTTGAGCTCCTGCATCGAGAGGATGGTGGAACCCTTGTCAGCCTTGACCTTCTTGGCATAGTTCATCACGAAGACGATGGACATGACGGTGGTAACAAGCCACAGGACGGCACCGAGGCCGATGATGATGGACTGGTTCACGGCAATGTCAACGCCGGTCAGGGCGTCGACGGCAGCGCCGACGGCGAACGGGTTAACCGTGGAGCCCAGGCAGCCGCAGCCAGCGCCGAGCAGGACGGTAGCGGCGCCGACCATCGGGTCGAAGCCGGCAGCCATCATGGTAGCGGCGAGCAGGGCGTAGAAGGGAACGGTCTCCTCGCACATACCATAGGTGGTACCACCGAGGGAGAAGATGAGCATCAGCACGGGAATGAGCATGATCTCGTTGCCCTTAAGCTTCTGCACCAGGACGGCGATGCCGTTGTCCAGAGCGCCGGTCTCGGTCATCATACCGAGGAAGCCGCCCAGGATCATAACGAAGAGGCAGACGGGCAGAGCGTCAGCGAAGCCCTTAATCGGGGCGGTGCAGAAATCGCTCAGACGGGCGGCAGTAACCGCGCCGCCGGACGTGCCGGAGACGATAACGGTAACAACTGCAACAATTGTCAGCAGAGCAAGAAGAATGGTGAACGATGAAGGCATACCGCGCTTTTTCTTAGCGGTCTCAGTCATAGTTCTCATCCCCCCTTCATAAATCATTTACTGATCTCGCCCGAAGCGGCTCTTCCGTGCCGTGCCTGCCGCTCGATGCGAGATTTTTACCAGATAAAGCCGCTCGGGGTGTTCAACAATACACCCCGAGCGAGATGCTAGATGCTCTTACTTGAGCGTAGCGTACATGACAGCCTTGATGGTGTGCATGCGGTTCTCGGCCTCGTCGAAGACCTTGGAAGCGGGGCTCTCGAAGACCTCGTCGGTGACCTCCTGCTCGGTGATGCCGAACTGCTCGCACTTCTCGGCGCCAATGGTGGTGTTGGTGTCGTGGAAGCTGGGCAGGCAGTGCAGGAAGATGGCACCCGGGTTGGCCATAGCCATGACCTCGGAGGTGACACGATACGGGGTGAGCTGAGCGATGCGCTCGGCCCAGACCTCGTCGGGCTCGCCCATGGAGACCCACACGTCGGTGTAGATAACGTCGGCACCGGTGACGCCGTCCTTGACGTCGGTGGTCAGCTTGATGGTGCAGCCGTTGGCCTCGGCGATGGGCTTGCAGGCCTCGATGACGTCGTCGGCGGGCATGCACTCCTCGGGGCCACAGGCCACGAAGTTCATACCGAGCTTGGAGCAGACGACCATGAGGGAGCGAGCAACATTGTTCTTGCAGTCGCCCATGAAGACGAGAGTCTTGCCCTTGATGTCGTAGTTGAAGTTCTCCTGGACGGTCAGGATGTCGGCGAGCATCTGGGTGGGGTGCCACTCGGTGGTCAGGCCGTTCCACACGGGCACGCCGGACTTAGCAGCGAGCTCCTCGACGTCGTCCTGGGCAAAGCCACGGAACTCGATGCCGTCATACATGCGGCCGAGAACGCGGGCGGTGTCCTCGATGGACTCCTTCTTGCCCATCTGCGACGAACCCGGATCGAGGTAGGTGACGCCCATGCCCAGATCCATGCCGCCGACCTCAAAGGCGCAGCGGGTACGAGTGGAGGTCTTCTGGAAGAGCAGAACGATGTTCTTGCCCTCGAGATAGCGGTGCGGAACGCCAGCGCGCTTCATGTCCTTGAAGTTCTTGGAGAGCTTGAGCAGGTACTCGATCTCCTCGGTGGTGAGGTCGAGGAGCTTGAGGAAGCTACGGCCGGAGAGGTTAACACCCATGGTTCGAATCCTTTCGAAGAAATGAATTACATAAGTATCAGTGTTGCCCGTTTGACGGGCGAAACCGGTGCGGTTGTAGGGAGACCGCACCGGAAACGGAAAGACTTAGAGGTCCTCGCGCCAGAAGGGCATGCTCATGCAGCGCGGGCCGCCGCGGCCGCGGGAGAGCTCGGCGGAGGGCACGACGAGAAGGTCCAGGCCCTCCTTGTACAGCACGTCGTTGGTGACGGTGTTGCGGGCGTAGACGCAGATCTTGCCGGGCTCGACGCACAGGGTGTTGGAGCCGTCGTTCCACTGCTCGCGGGAGGCCGCGATCGGGTCGCCGCCGCCGCAGGGGATCAGCTTGACCTGGTCGACGCCGGTGGCGTCCTCCAGGACGTGCTCGAGGGTGTCCTCGATCAGGCGGATGTTCACGTCGCCCGGGTTCTTGCCGGCGGTCAGCTCGTAGACGCGCAGGGTGCCCATGATGGCGGGGTGGATCGTGAACTTATCGACGTCGATCTGGGTGAAGACCGTGTCGAGGTGCATGAAGGCGCGCGAGACCGGGATGTCGAAGGCCAGGATGCGCTCGACCTTGGAGTCGGAGTTCCAGAAGATGTTCTGGGCCATGATGTCGATCGCGGCGGCCTGGGTGCGCTGGGAGATGCCGACGGCGAGGGTCTTCTCGTTGATGTTCAGCACGTCGCCGCCCTCGGTGTGGAACTGGCAGTCGCGGCGGAAGTACAGCGAGACGTCCTTGTAGTCGGGGTGGTACTTGAAGACGTACTTGCCGTACAGGGTCTCGCGGTTGCGGGTGACCGAGTACATGCGGTTGAGGTTGACGCCCTCGCCGACGACCGCGAACGGGTCGCGGGTGAAGTAGAGGTTGGGCATCGGGTCGATGATCAGGTCGGACTCGGACTCGGAGTTGACCAGGGAGTCGAGGGTCGTGGACGCCGTGAGGGGCATGTCGATCTCGGCCTTGGTCATGCCGGCCATGGTCTTCTTGACGAACTCGAGGTTGTCCTCGATGGAGTCCAGCTTCTCGCGGACGATCTGCGGCATGTGCTGGCCGCGGATGCCTGCCTCGGCGATGTACTGGTCGGTGAACTCGGCGCGGGCGCCGGGGACCTGGTCGAACACCTCGGCGACGAGGTTCTCGAGATAGAGGACCTCCACGCCCTGGTCCCTCAGGATCTGGGCGAAGGTGTCGTGCTCCTGCTGCGCGACCTCCAGGAACGGGACGTCGTCGAACAGGAGTCGCTCGAGCTCGTCGGGCGGCAGGTTGAGGAGCTCGTCGCCGGGACGGTGCAGGCAGACCTTCCTGAGCTTGCCGATCTCGGAAGGCACGTGCAGACCTTTCGTCATGGCCTCCTACCTTTCTTTCGGGCCCCTGTCAGGGCCGATTCGTTAGCGCCCCTCCGTGTGAGGCGTTATTGCTGACGACATATTTATATCCAAAATCAGTCCATACTTCCACCTCGCCCCCGAACGGTTTTATATGAGGGGTGAACGGCATACACATATACTTCACGCATGGCACACTTTGATTTAATAAAGTTTATTTACGTGCTTAAATGCGTTTTCAATCCAAAAACCAATTGAAACTAATCTTTATTAAACCACCCTCAAATTGCATATTTCGCGCAATGATATGAATAGAATTCGCAATTCTCGCTTCGTCTCAACCATTTTGATTTTTATTCAAAAAAAAGTTCGTCCTATTCATTTTTGGCAAACAGACTACCGTTTACCAGACGTTGGATACCGTTCACCGGAAGCTCAGTATAAGGCCCGTCGAATACCCAATCGATCTTGCGTCTCCATTTGTAACAACTTGACTTCTCGGTATAGAAAAACAGTCCCGCTCCCCTCATGGGAAACGGGACTGTTATCGATAATCGTAGGCAGATTTGAGCGGCCTTGAGAGCCGTCGGAATCCTAGCGATCGAACTCCGCCAGCGCCTCGCCCAGAAGCCTCAGGCCCTCGCGCAGAACGTCCTCGCTCGCGCAGTAACCCAGGCGCGCGCCGCAGGGAAGCTCAAAGCGGCTACCGGGAACCAACAGCACTCCCCTCTCGGCCAGCAGGCGCTTGCAGAACTCCTCGTCATCCTCGGGAATGTCCAGCTGGATAAACGAGGTGGACACACCCAGCGGGGCCGTCCAGGAGACACGGTGCTGCGTGTCGATCCAAGCCTGCGCGATATCGCGATTGCCAAACACGATCTTGCGATTGCGCTCGAGGATCTTGTCCTTGTGCTTGAGCACATAGGTCGCCAGGGCATCGTTGAACACGCCGCCGCAGATCATGGTGTAGTCGCGGTAGGTGCGAATGCGGTTAGACACCTCTTCGTCTGCCACAACCCAGCCCACGCGGGCCGCAGGCGTCGAATAGGTCTTGGACACCGAGTTGGTGACGATGGCTTTCTCGTACACATCGGCCATCGACAAAAAGTCCTCGGTGTTCTCAAGCGGCAGGTACACCTCGTCGCACAGCACATAGGCGCCAACCGAGCGGGCGATCTCGGCAATCTGGCCGAGCGTATCGGCATCGAGCACCGTACCGATAGGGTTCGATGCGTTATTGATGCAAATGAGCTTGGTGTTGGGGCGAACGAGGCGCTTGAGCTGTTCGATATCGGGTTTCCATCCGAGCTCCTCGCAAAGCTCCCAATACTCGACCTCGGCGCCGAGTGTACGCGGGATCTCATAGAGCGGCGCATAGGTGGGCCACTCGGCAATCACATGGTCGCCGGGCTCGACCACGGCCATGATGGCGTTGAGGTTAGCGCCCGTGCAGCCATTGGTCTGCAGAATGTGATCGGGATTGACCTCGTGACGATACAGCTTGGCAACCTCGGCCTTAAACTCCGGCGAACCCTCGATCCAGCCGTAGTTCATCTTCTCGCGATCCAGGCGCTCGTAGAACGTGGCACCATCTTGATCGTCGAGCGCGCGCAGCTCGCCCATGGTAAGCGACGAAATCGTCGACTGGGCGATATCCCACGTAGCGCTCTTCTCCCAAACGTTAAGCCATTCCTCAACGCCGATCGTCTTGATATCCATGGCCAAGCTCCTTACAAAAGCAGTCATCCAATCGTGTTGACGTTCCTCATACAAGAATGGGGCGGTGCGAATACCCGCACCGCCCCAATGAGAGACATCTAATGGCAGCTAGATGTATGTATTAAGACCTGTACGGGTCCTTGAAGACCTTAGAGGTCCTCGCGCCAGAAGGGCATGCTCATGCAGCGCGGGCCGCCGCGGCCGCGGGAGAGCTCGGCGGAGGGCACGACGAGAAGGTCCAGGCCCTCCTTGTACAGCACGTCGTTGGTGACGGTGTTGCGGGCGTAGACGCAGATCTTGCCGGGCTCGACGCACAGGGTGTTGGAGCCGTCGTTCCACTGCTCGCGGGAGGCCGCGATCGGGTCGCCGCCGCCGCAGGGGATCAGCTTGACCTGGTCGACGCCGGTGGCGTCCTCCAGGACGTGCTCGAGGGTGTCCTCGATCAGGCGGATGTTCACGTCGCCCGGGTTCTTGCCGGCGGTCAGCTCGTAGACGCGCAGGGTGCCCATGATGGCGGGGTGGATCGTGAACTTATCGACGTCGATCTGGGTGAAGACCGTGTCGAGGTGCATGAAGGCGCGCGAGACCGGGATGTCGAAGGCCAGGATGCGCTCGACCTTGGAGTCGGAGTTCCAGAAGATGTTCTGGGCCATGATGTCGATCGCGGCGGCCTGGGTGCGCTGGGAGATGCCGACGGCGAGGGTCTTCTCGTTGATGTTCAGCACGTCGCCGCCCTCGGTGTGGAACTGGCAGTCGCGGCGGAAGTACAGCGAGACGTCCTTGTAGTCGGGGTGGTACTTGAAGACGTACTTGCCGTACAGGGTCTCGCGGTTGCGGGTGACCGAGTACATGCGGTTGAGGTTGACGCCCTCGCCGACGACCGCGAACGGGTCGCGGGTGAAGTAGAGGTTGGGCATCGGGTCGATGATCAGGTCGGACTCGGACTCGGAGTTGACCAGGGAGTCGAGGGTCGTGGACGCCGTGAGGGGCATGTCGATCTCGGCCTTGGTCATGCCGGCCATGGTCTTCTTGACGAACTCGAGGTTGTCCTCGATGGAGTCCAGCTTCTCGCGGACGATCTGCGGCATGTGCTGGCCGCGGATGCCTGCCTCGGCGATGTACTGGTCGGTGAACTCGGCGCGGGCGCCGGGGACCTGGTCGAACACCTCGGCGACGAGGTTCTCGAGATAGAGGACCTCCACGCCCTGGTCCCTCAGGATCTGGGCGAAGGTGTCGTGCTCCTGCTGCGCGACCTCCAGGAACGGGACGTCGTCGAACAGGAGTCGCTCGAGCTCGTCGGGCGGCAGGTTGAGGAGCTCGTCGCCGGGACGGTGCAGGCAGACCTTCCTGAGCTTGCCGATCTCGGAAGGCACGTGCAGACCTTTCGTCATGGCCTCCTACCTTTCTTTCGGGCCTTTCGGCCGAATCTCTCAGCGCCCTTCCATAGCGGACGCTGCTTGCTGACAGCACTAGTTATATCCAAATTCCACCCGCAATTCCACCTCGCCCCCGAACGGTCAACAAAGTGCGATGAACGGTATATCGCATATGATTCCCCCATAATGCACTTCAGCGTTCTAAAGTAGCTTTTCAAAGGTAAATGCTCTTTTTTCTTAAAAACCATTTGCGATTGCGTCTCTAAACTTTTGATTCAGAATTGCATAGCTAAATCGGTTTTATGTATATAAATGACGCTAGTTTACGTTTCTGCCTGTATTCGATGATATTCAGCTATCTATCATTCTTATTCATACTTACGCATCAGTTGAGTGAGGATATAGACCGCTTGCAGACGAGCGGGGCGTCAGTCCTATGACTTGTCAGCGTAAGAAGTAGGTAAAGATACCGTTCACGCGATACGTCCGTGCCAGCGGTCGACTAAATTGAGACAATAGTGATTTAGAGTTAGGCTACCGTCCTCTACGGGGACTGAACGGACAGATGCATATGTCGAGCAAAATCGAAAAGAAGCAAGCCGCTGCAAAGCTGCGCAAGCCGCCGCGCGACTTCTCGTACACGCAAAACCGAGAGCTTAGCTGGCTGCGCTTTAACAACCGCGTGCTTGACGAAGCCTTCGATGAGACCGTTCCGCTGTTCGAACGTCTAAAGTTCGTGTCGATTTTCGAGTCTAACCTCGACGAGTTTCTCATGGTGCGCGTGGGCGGCCTGTCCGATCTGGCAGAGCTCAAAAAACAGCCTGTCGACAACAAGAGCAATATGACCGCCTCCGAACAGGTCGATGCTGTCATGGCCGAGCTGCCCGGGCTCCTTACCCGCTGGGAGTCCATCTTTAAGAGCATCGAGGGCAAGCTCGACACTCTGGGCGTTCACCGCGCCCGCATCGATTCGCTTACGCCCGAGGAGCGCACCTTTGTAACCCGCTACTTCCAGGCCTACGTGTCGCCGGTTATCTCACCATTGGTCATTGACCCGCGCCACCCCTTCCCCAACCTGCGCAACGGCGCGCTCTATCTGGCTTGCGGCCTAGACGGCGTCACTGACGAGGAGAGCCTGCTGGGCCTTATCGAGATTCCCGCCTCGATGAACCGCGTGGTCGAGATCCCCTCGCCCACCGGCACCTACTCCTACATCTTGCTCGAGGACGTCATCCTCGCCTGCCTGGACAGTTGCTTTGGCTCCTACAGGCCACTCGACCGCGCGCTCATCCGAGTCACCCGCAACGCCGATATCGACCCGGACGGCGAGGGCGTCGAAGAGGAAGAGGACTACCGCCAGCACATGAAGCGCATCCTCAAGAAGCGTCTGCGCCTGCAGCCGGTGGTGCTCGCCGTATCGGGCTCACTCGAGAAGCCAACGCTCAAGACCATCCGCAAAGCGCTCGAGCTCTCGCGTCGCTCGGTGTTTACATGCGATATCCCCCTTGACCTGGGCTACGTCTTTGGCATTGAGGGCAAGATTCCCGAACACCTACGCAACGAGCTGCTCTTTACGCCGTTTAAGCCGCAGCCCAACCCCACCATCGATATGGCCCGCTCCATCCGCGAGCAGGTGTTGCAGCACGACAAGCTGCTCTTTTACCCTTACGAGGCCATGAACCCGTTCTTGGACCTGGTGCACGAAGCAGCCTACGACCCCGAGTGCATCTCGCTGCGCATCACGCTCTACCGCGTGGCCAAACAGAGCCGCCTGTGCGAGTCGCTCATCGATGCTGCCGAAAACGGCAAAGAGGTCACGGTACTCATGGAGCTCCGCGCCCGCTTTGACGAGCAGAACAACATCGAGTGGGCCGAGCGTCTGGAAGAGGCCGGCTGCACCGTTATCTACGGCTCCGAGGGCTTTAAGTGCCACTCCAAGATCTGCCAGCTCACCTATCGCGAGGGCATGGCGCTTACCCGTCTGACGCTTTTGGGCACCGGCAACTTTAACGAGAAGACGGCCAAGCTCTACAGTGACTTTATGCTCATGACCGCCCATCCCGGTATCGGCGAGGACGCCAACCTGTTCTTCCGCAACCTGTCGCTGGGCAACCTGCGCGGCGACTACCGATTCCTGGGCGTGGCGCCCGTGGGCCTCAAGCCGCTCATCATGCGCGGTCTGGACCGCGAGATTCAACGCGCCCTTGTCGGCGAGCCCGCCCGCGTGTTCTTTAAGCTCAACTCGCTTACCGACCGCGAGGTCATCGACAAGATTGCCGAGGCATCGTGTGCCGGCGTGCGCGTGGACATGATCATCCGCGGCATCTCGTGCCTCAAGCCGGGTGTTGCCGGCAAGACCGAGAACGTGCACGTTCGCTCCATCGTCGGACGCTTTCTGGAGCATGCGCGCGTCTATGCCTTTGGCGTGGACTCGGACATGATCTACCTGAGCTCGGCAGACATGATGACGCGCAACACCGAACACCGCGTGGAGATCGCCTTCCCCGTGCTCGACCCCACCTGCCGTGCCCTGGTGCACGAGTACATGGGCATGCAGCTGCGCGACAACGTGAAGGCCCGCAGCCTCACGAGCGACGGCACCTGGGTCCCCGTAGAGCGTGCAGAGGGTGAGAAACCCTTCAACTCGCAGGAAGCTCTACTGGAGCGTGCCTATCGCAACGCCGAGGCCGCGCCCGAGCCCGTCATTGAGGCGGAACCTGCCCCCGAGGCCGAGCCGCAGCCAGTAGCACCCAAGGTCCAAGAGGTCCAGGCGACCGTCATTGAGCCCGAGCCTGCACCTGCACCTCGGCCCGAGACGCAGGTCACCAAGCCCGCACCCGAGACGAGCGCCCGTCGCGATAAGCCCGCTGGCAAGACCAAGGCCATCGAGCGCCATCGCCCCGGTCGCGTGCGCATGGGCCTGGGCCTGATCGGCCTGGGTCTTAAGACGCTCATTACCGGCAAGACGAAATAGTCGTTTGTAGAAGCAGTTTGTAGAAGCGCCCCGCATTTGAGGAAAGCCTCAGATGCGGGGCGCTTTTCCCTGCTACCATGGTGCGGACAACAACGCGAATGACAGGCAGGGATATGAAGCTCACCATAGAATCGATGACGTACGGCGCCGACGGGCTGGCGCATGCCGACAACGGCAAGGCCGTATTTGTGCAGGGCGCCGTGGCGGGCGACACCGTCGAGGCCGAGATCGTGCAGGACGGTAAGTCGTTCATGCGCGCCCGCACCACCGAGGTTCTAGAGCCAAGCCCCGATCGCATTCAGCCTCCTTGCCCCTTCGTTGGCATTTGCGGCGGCTGCTCGTGGGGCAACCTCTCGCGCACGGCACAGCTTGCCGCCAAGGAACAAAACCTGCGCTCCACGCTCGAGCGCATCGGCAAGTTCGCTCCTGAGCAGGTCGATGAGTTGGTGCAGCCCATCTGCCACACCAAGGACGACTGGGGCTACCGCAATAAAATCGAGCTCGAACCGACCGTCGTCAACGGTCGCATGCGCCTTGGCATGCACGGTGTCGACCCCAGTAAAATCGTGACCGTCGATACGTGCCCGCTGTTCGATAAGCGCTTCCCGAAGGCGCTCAAATCGGTCGTCGGCGCACTCAACTATCTAAGCGGCAGCCATGACTTGGGGCTCGAACGCGTGGGCATTCGCGCATCGCGCCGCACCAAGGCACTCGAGGTCGCGCTCTGGACGCCCACAGGCTCTTTTCCGCGCTCGCAGGTCTCCCGCGTGCTGGCGGACGCCGCTCACCCCACGAGCATCGTGCGCGTGATGAGCAAGGGCGAAAAGAAGGCCCGCCGTGTCTCCAAGGTCGAAATGCTCGCCGGAGAGGGCTCATGGACCGAGAATATCGCCGAGGGTCAGATGCGCTTGTCTGCCCCGTCTTTTTTCCAGGTCAACACCAAGGGTGCCGAGATTTTGATCGATCTTGTCATGGAAGCGCTCGACCCGCAGGAAGACGAGCTTGCCGTGGACCTGTACTGCGGTGCCGGCACCTTTACCCTGCCGCTCGCCCGCCGCTGCGACTTTGTTGCCGCCGTCGAGGCCTACGGTCCGGCCGTGCGCGACCTGCGCCGTAACCTCGAGATCAACAAACTCGACAACGTCGACGTCATCGGTGGCGATGCCGTGCGCGAGTTCCCCGACCAGGATGCCGACGTCTTGGTGGTCGACCCGCCGCGCGCAGGCCTCGCCCCCGAGGCGATCGACCTTATCGCCAGCACGAGTGCTCGCGATGTCGCCTACGTGAGCTGCGACCCGGCCACCCTGGCGCGCGATCTCAAACGCTTTGTCGAAGAAGACACCTTCTCCCCCGTAAAGATCACGCCAGTCGACCTATTCCCGCAAACCTTCCACTGCGAGACCGTCGTCCACCTTAGGCGCAACTAGCCACTTAATCATTGCTCAGAAAAATCATTAGGAAATCGAGCGTGGCAAGCGGAGGTCTTCGGGGTATAAGACGGCTAATTGTATGCCGCCTTACGAAAGGAACTCTCATGCCCAGCGTTGCCGTTCTCGCCGCCGATGGCTTTGAAACGATTGAATGCCTGACCATGGTCGACGTCATGCGTCGCGGCGGCGTGCGCGCCACGCTCGTCTCGATCATGCCCACGCGTGAGGTCGTAAGCTCGCTGCAGATTCCCGTGACCTGCGATGCGCTCTTTGACGAGATCGACTTTGACGAGTACGACTGCGTCGTGCTGCCCGGCGGCCTGCCCGGTGCCACCAACCTGCGCGCCGACCAGCGCGTCTGCGACGTAGTCTGCGATTTCGCCGCGACCAAGCACGTTGCCGCCATCTGCGCCGCCCCGTTTATCCTGGGCGAGCTTGGTCTACTCGAGGGACGCCGCGCCACGTGCTTCCCCGGCTTTGAGAAGAGCTTCCCCGAGGGCACCTATACCGGCGAGAAAGTCACGCAAGACGGCAATATCATCACTGCCAGTGGCATGGCACAGTCACTCCCCTTTGCCTTGGAGCTGTTGCGCACGCTCGCCGGCGAAAAGGCCGTCGAGAAGGTCGCCGAGGGCATCCAACTATGATCTTGGCTTCGCAATCGCCGCGCCGCATAGAGCTGATGCGCGAGGCGGGCTATAACATTCGCGTAATTCCCGCAGACATCGATGAAACGCCTTTTGATGGCGAAGCTCCGCTTACGCTCGTCGAGCGCTTGGCGCGTGCTAAAGCTGCTGCCGTCGCCGCCGAGCATGCCGAGCCCAATGAGCTGACCGTCGCGGCCGATACCATCGTCACCTTCGATGGCAAGATTTTGGGTAAGCCGGCAAACGGGGACGAGGCGCGCGCCATGCTCCACGAGCTTTCGGGCCGCACGCACCAGGTGGCAACTGGCGTCTGCATCGTTAAAGCCGGCGACGCTGCAGCTCCGCATGCCGCCGAGAGTCTGTCGTTTGTCGATGTGACCGACGTGACGTTCTATGAGCTTACCGAAGAGCAGATCGAGCACTATGTCGCCTCCGGCGAACCCATGGACAAGGCCGGGGCCTACGGCATCCAGGGCACAGGCGGCCGCATGCTCGTGCACGATATTTCCGGTGACTTCTACAACGTGGTGGGCTTGCCCATCGCCCGCGTCGCACGCGCGATTCAAAAACTCTCGTAATCGCATCTGGCGCCGGGTATCCCCCAGCGCCTACAATTTTGCCGTACCGTACGGATCCCGACCGGGCATAAGGCCCGGCGGAAAACCGATAGGAGAAAATATGGACACACCGCTCGAAGCCATCGATGTTTGCAATGTCGATGGCTTTTGCTTTGGCAACTATACGGACGAGGAGGCTGGCACCGGCTGCACCGTAATCGTGGCGCCCGAGGGTGCCACCGGCGGTGTTGACGTACGCGGCGGCGCTCCCGCTTCGCGCGAGACCGACCTGCTGCGTCCCGAAAACACTGTCGATAAGGTCCACGCTGTCTGCCTTTCGGGCGGATCGGCCTTTGGCCTCGAAGCCGCAAGCGGCGTGGCCCGCGAACTCGAGAGCCGCGGCATCGGCCTTCCCGTCGGCCCCACACAGGTGCCCATCGTGTGCTCGAGCTGCATCTTCGACCTTGCCTTTGGCGACCCCACCGTGCGTCCCGACATTGAGGCCGGTATCGCTGCCGTGCGCGAGGCGCTCGACCACACCCCTGCCACGCTCGAGCAGGGCAACGTGGGCGCCGGCACCGGCGCCACTGTAGGCAAGCTCATGGGACCTGCTACCTGCATGAAGGCCGGCCTTGGAGCTGCCGCCGTGGCACTCGGCCCCGTCAAGGTGGGCGCCGTGGTCTCCGTCAACGCCTGCGGCAACGTCGTCGACCCGGCCACTGGCGAGTGGGTGGCCGGCATGCGCGCCGCAGCCGATAGCGACCAGATCGTCGACATGGAGCTCGCCGCCCTTGCCGCCGCCGGCTCCATGCAAATGCCGCTCGACCGCACCAACACCACCATCAGCTGCATCGTCACCAACGTGGAGCTCACTAAGGCCCAGGCCACCAAGGTCTCTCAGATGGCCGCGGACGCCTACGCGCACGCCATCCGCCCCACACACACCACCAACGACGGCGACACCATCTACACCCTCGCCAGCGCCAAACTGGGCGCCCAGGCAAGCGCCGCCGTTCCCCTAGACCAGCTGGGCATGCTCGCCATAAGAGCCCTGGAAACCGCCATCGTAAACGGAGCCAAAACCGCCAAAACCTCCCACGGCATCCCCGGCGCCGCGAAGTAAACTAGCTCGTCCGGTTGTCCGATGGGTCTTGGTTATGTTTGCTGCTCTACAGTCCTGGCTCGCACGAAGAGCACATTAAGTGCTCTTCGGCTCGTGCGGAACTCGCGACAAACATAACCAAGACCCACCGGACAACCTACTCAACAAGATCCCTTTCAGCCCAGGCCCCTGTGTACCGCGCGTCTAAGATCTTCAAATTCAGCTGCCTGACAATCAATTCTTATGGCAGAGGCCCCTTGGCCTTTAGTTTGATACAAGTTCCGCACGAGCCGGAAAGCACTTAATGTGCTTTCCGTGCGAGCAGGACTGTTCGCAGTAGCAAACTAAAGGCCAAGGGGCCCAGTCAACCTATCATCAGCGATTACTCAGCAGCTAGTTGAATTTGAAGATCTTTGAGGCAAGACGGTATAGGCCGAGTGTGGTTTTGTCTCCGGCACGACCGCGCAGGTTGGTGAAGAAGCCGACCACACCGTAGCGTGCACGACGATACATACGCTCGTCATAGGCTTTCAGATCACTCCACAACGTCTTCAGGCGCTCGTCGGCACAATCCTCGTCGGAAAGCTTAGTAAGCACCGAGCAGATTGCCATCATCATGGTGAAATAGCCCATCATGTACGAGCGCAGACGCGATGACTCGACATCGCCGTACAGATGGAACGACTCCATCATGATGCGCGTCACGCGGAACTGCTGGTCCAGACGCTTGACCATCGTGGCCTCGTTGACGCTTTGACCCTCACGGCCGATAAAGTAGCGATAGAGGTCGATATCGGCGTAGTACATGGTCTTACAACGCGGCAGCGGCACGTAGGCGTAGATGTTGTCTACATAGAACGTGTGCGGCGGCATAGGCAGATTGGACGCGCGCAGCACATCCGTGCGATAGCACAGGCTGTGCATAAGCAGATTCTGGTCCAGACGGAAATGACCAATCTGGTCCCAGGTAAAGATCTTTTTTCGCGGCAGGGCAAACTTGTAGCCAATAGCGGTGTGCGTACCCTCGTAAACCTTCTCGTACACATAGTTCGAGATAAAGAGGTCGACGCGCTGGTCGCGCTCCTCAAAACCGCGCAGGATCGAAAGCATAGTCGACAGGGCTGCGCCATCGAGCCAGTCGTCCGAGTCGACGACCTTGTAGTAGGTACCCTGCGCCTCGCGCAAGCCCGAGAGGACGGCAATGCCGTGGCCGCCGTTCTCCTGATGCACCGCGCGGATGATGCCGGGATAACGTGTCTCCCACTCGTCGGCCTTGGCTGCCGTCTCGTCCTTGGAACCGTCATCGACGATGATGATCTCGATATCGGTGGCGTAATTGCTCCCCTCCAGAATGGAGGTGATGCAATGGTCCATGTCCTTGGCGGCGTTATACGAGGGAATACCGAATGATATGACTTTATGCATGGCAGGCGATAATCTCATCCGAAAGATCGAGGGCAGAGTTGGTCACGGCATCCATATCGTAGTAACGATACTCGGCCAGACGACCCACCGGGTGGAAGTTCGTCAGGTTCTGGACGCGCTCAAGATAGCGCTCATAGAGCTCGCGGTTCTCGGGCTCCAGAATGGCGTAATAGGGCGTCTCGCCCGAGCCGGGCGTATAGGCCTTGGAATACTCCTTCATGATGGTGGTCTTGCCGGGCAGGACCTGACCAGTCATGTTCTTGAACTCGGTGATGCGCGTGTAATCCTCGCTCGTGGTGTAGTTGACGGTGCCCACGGGCTGGAACTGGTCCATATCGAGCGTCTCGAACTTCATGTCGAGCGTACGGTACGGCAGAGCGCCCAGGTCGAGGTTGAACAGCTCGTCAAGCGGACCGGTGTAGACGATCTCGCCGCCATAGACCTTACCGTCGATCTTGACGGTGATCTCGTCGATCTCGAAGAGGTCGCGGGCGTCCACGTCGCAGAACACATCAATCAGATCGTGGTCGAGCATGCGCTCGAACAGCGCGGTATAGCCGTCCTGCGGCATGCCCTGGAAGGGAGCCTGCGGGAAGTAGCGGTCATCGTCGCCCACAAAGACGGGAACGCGGCCGGTGATCGAGGGATCGATCTGGTCGGGCGTCTGACCCCACTGCTTCATGGTGTAATGCAAAAAGACGTTCTCGTAGACGTAATCGGCGACCTCGGCAAGATCCGGGTCGTTCTTCTTGCGCAGCTCCATGATGGGCACCTTGACGTCCTTGCCAAAGGTCTCCACGAGCTTCTGATACAGCTCCTCGCCGCGCTCATCGCCAAAGGCAAGCTTGAGGCTCACGTGGTTAAAGGGCACAGGCATAAGGGTGCCGTTGATGTTGGCGAGCACCTTGTGCTGGTAGTCCGTCCACTTGGTAAAGCGCGACAGGAAATTGTGGACGCGCTCATTAAAGGTATGGTAGATGTGCGGACCATACTCGTGGACCAGGATTCCGGCCTCATCAGCGCAGTCGTAGGCGTTACCCGCAATGTGGCTACGGCGTTCCAGAACGGCAACGCGATAGCCGATAGTCTCGGCGAGACGACGGGCGCAAACGGCACCGGCATATCCAGCACCGACGACAATCATGTCGTATACGCCGGCGTTAAAGCCTTCAGGCAGGCCTGAGGTAATCTGCATCGATACTCCTTGTCAAAAGCCACGGGCTCGTTAGCTGGGCTTTTCTCGAACATTCTTCGAGACATATTTATCAGAGCGATTATAGCGCTAATGCGTCCTATAATGAGCTTGCCACACAAGGAAAGCTCAAGCACCGCGGCGTACATAATTGAAAGGTAAACCCGCTAGCAGCGGGTTTATTCGTGAACAGCCGGGCGCCTGGAGCTTAGCGAAACGCTTGTAAGGAGTAACATGAGCGATTTCCTAAACCGTATGAAGTCTGCCGCCAAGGCCGACCTTAAGACAATCGTCCTGCCCGAGGGCGAGGATCCGCGCACCATCGTCGCGGCCACCAAGATCATCGAGGAGGGCCTGGCAAAGATCGTCATCCTGGGCAACCCCGACGAGATCAACGTTCCCGGCGCTACCGTCATCGACCCGCGTAATGCCGAGAAGCACGAGGAGTACGCGCAGAAGTTTGCCGAGCTCCGCGCCAAGAAGGGCGTTACCATCGAGCAGGCTCGCGCCCAGGTGATGGATGCCACCTACTTTGGCACCATGATGGTCAAGATGGGCGACGCCGACGGCCTGGTCTCCGGCGCCTGCCACTCCACCGCCGACACCCTGCGCCCTGCGCTTCAGATCCTCAAGACCGCCCCGGGCACCAAGCTGGTCTCGGCCTTCTTCGTGATGTGCACCGACACCCCGCAGTTCGGCACCGACGGCACGCTGATCTTCGCCGACTGCGGCCTCAACATCAACCCGTCCTCCGACGAGCTCTCTGAGATCGCCATCGCCTCCGCTCACTCCTGGTCCACCTTCATGGGCAACGTTGAGCCGCACGTGGCCATGCTCTCCTACTCCACCATGGGCTCCGCCGGCGGCGAGGTCGCCAAGAAGGTCCAAGAGGCCGTGAAGTTCTGCAAGGAGAAGGCTCCCGAGCTCGCCATCGATGGCGACCTGCAGCTCGACGCCGCCATCGTTCCCACCGTCGCCCAGCTCAAGGCTCCTGGTTCCTCCGTTGCCGGTAAGGCCAACGTGCTCGTGTTCCCCGACCTCGAGGCCGGCAACATCGGCTACAAGCTGGTCCAGCGCTTCGCCGGCGCCGACGCCTACGGCCCCATCCTGCAGGGCATCGCCAAGCCGGTTAACGACCTTTCGCGCGGCTGCTCTGCCGACGACATCGTGGGTGTCGTGGCCATCACCGCCGTCCAGGCCCAGATGGCTGAGTAGCGGACATATCCCCTCGGGACCCTACAGGGTAAAGCTCTGAAAACGTCCTCGGACATGCATGAAACCCCCGCTGCGCACTTCGTGCGGCGGGGGTTTCATGCGTCCTGCGGAATATTTTCAGAGCTTTACCCTGTAGGGTCCCTGCCGCCACGTAGCAATCAGAGAATCCGGGGTGGACGGCGGCTTGGCTACGAGCTGGAGCTGAAAATCTGAATGGATGGGTGCCGTTGCTGGGAGCGCAGGCGTTGCTGATGATGATCACTTTGGAGATTGAAAGGCCGGTGGGCTTCGGCGGTTGTTGTGCCGGAAACTACATCCCAGTTTGGAGGCGGATTGTGGGATGTGGCTTCCGCTTGGGGCCTGTTTGGGAAACTTTGGGACGGAATTTTGCTTTATTGTGGGTCGCACTTTCCGCAACGTGCCTCAACCGGAAAGCGTGTCCCAGTATTTGCGCTCGAAATGGGATGGGGTTTCCGCCGTCCACCTGCTAGTAAAAAGGCCTCCGGAGCTGTTGCTCTGGAGGCCTTTCGTTTACTTGCAAATGCGCGCGTTAGTTGTTCTTGGTCAGGCGCTCGACGTCGTGGGCGATCATGTATTCCTCGTCAGTGGGGATGACCATGACCGTGACGGCGGAACCGGCGGCGCTGATGACCTGCGGGCCGTTGCCCACAGCCTCACGGTTCTTGTTGTTGTCGATGCGTACGCCCAGCCACTCAAAGCAGTCGCAGAAGGCCTTGCGGATCGACCAATCGTTCTCGCCGATGCCGGCGGTAAAGGTGATGGTGTCCACGCCCGCCATGGAAGCGATCATGGAACCGGCCTGCTGCATGGCCTTGTATGCGAACATATCGAAGGCAAGCAGGCAGCGCTCATCGCCCTCGGAGGCGCGCGTGCGGATGTCGCGGGCGTCGTTGGAGATACCCGAAATGGCAAGCAGGCCGGACTGCTTGTTCATCATGTCGTCGACTTCCCGGTAGCTGTAACCGCCCTCGCGCTGCAGGTAGCATACGGTAGCCGGGTCAATGGAACCGCAGCGGGTACCCATCATCAGACCGTCAAGCGGCGTGAGGCCCATCGTGGTGTCGCGGCACACGCCGTCCTCGATAGCAGCAAGCGAAGCACCGTTACCCAAATGGCACGAAAGCAGACGGTGGCAGCGCGAACCCAGGATCTCCTTGGCCATCATCCACTCATAGCGGTGGCTCGTGCCGTGGGCGCCGTACTTGCGCACGTGGTACTTGTCGCACACGTCCTTGGGCAGCGCGTAGGTATAGGCGACCTCGGGCATGGTCATGTGGAACGAGGTGTCGAAGACCGCCACGTTGGGCAGCTCCGGATACTTCTCACGGCAATACTCAATCGCCGCGGCCTCGCCGTAGTTGTGCAGCGGAGCAAGCGGTGCCACCTCGAGAATCTTGGCCATGACCTCGTCGTCGACGACCGCGGAATCATCGAAGTGCCAGCCGCCCTGAACGATGCGATGCCCAATGCCATCAATCGTAAAGTCGGTCTTCTCGAGCTCCTCGAGCACACGAGCGATAGCAGAGCGATGATCGGGGAAAGGGACCTCCTCGGTCTGCTTGGCGCCACCGTTCTCGGAGTGGCCAAAGATGCCCATGTCCGAACCGATACGTTCGCAGTTGCCCTTGGCGAAAACCTCGCGGGTAACGGTATCCAAAAGCTGATATTTAAGGCTTGAGCTGCCGGCGTTGACAACAAGTACGTTCATGAGACTCCTTTGCAGTGCAATACGGTCGACGCAGACCCCTTAAGGCGGCCGCATTTTAATAAGAAGTTATCACAACTTGATAAATAGCTATCAAGCATATCGCCCAACGAGCGCAAAAGAGGGGCCGAACGGCGCTCGGTCGTCCAGCCCCTCCCCTCTTGCAATTACTTGCCGTTGACGATGCGCTCGACGTCGGAAGCGATCATGAACTCCTCGTCCGTGGGGATGACGAAAATCTTGACCTTGGAATCCTTGGCGGACAGGCACCAAGCGCCGTCGCCGCGCAGGGCGTTGCGGGCATGGTCCATCTTGACGCCCATAAAGGCCAGACGGTCGGCCACGCCAGCGCGGACAGCCGGAGCGTGCTCGCCGATGCCGGCGGTAAAGACCAGGGTGTCCATGCCGCACATGGAAGTAGCCATCTCGGCAGCCTTGGCGGCAATCTTGTAGACAAACATGTCGAAGGCGAGCTGAGCATCGGGGTCACCAGCGGCGGCGAGCTCCTCGACGTTGCGGCAGTCGTTGGTCTTGCCGCCGGTCACAGCCAAAAGGCCGGACTTCTTGTTCATCATCTCGTCGACCTCGTCGAAGGTGTAACCGCCCTCGCGCTGCAGGTAGCACACGGTAGCCGGGTCGATGGAACCGCAGCGGGTGCCCATCATGACGCCGTCGAGCGGCGTCAAGCCCATGGTGGTGTCCATGCACTTGCCGTCCTCGATGGCGCACAGGGAAGCGCCGGAACCGATGTGGCACACGACGACCTTGCGAGCCTCTCCGTTGGTCATCTCGGCAACCTTCTTGGAGATATAGCGGTAGCTGGTGCCGTGGGCGCCATACTTACGGATGTGCAGCTTGTCGCAAACATCCTTGGGAAGGGCGTAGGTCTTGGCGACCTCGGGCATGTTGAAGTGGAAAGCGGTGTCATAGACCGTGACGTTGGGCAGGTCGGGATACTGCTCGAGGCAGTACTCGATAACGTTGGCCTCGGGGTTGTTATGCAGCGGGGCGAGCGGAGCGACCTCGCGGATCTTGGCGAGGACGTCCTCGTCGACGAGGGAGGAATCGCCGAAGTACCAACCGCCCTGAACGATACGGTGGCCGATGCCCTCGATCTTGACGCCGTTGGCCTCGAGGTCCTTCAGGACGACCTCGATGGCGACCTTGTGGTCGGGGAACTCGATGTTCTCGGTCACCTTCTTGGAGCCGTTGGCAGCGTGGGTGAAGGTACCGCCGGTAAAGCAGACGCGCTCGCAGGAGCCCTTTGCGGACACCTTGTGGGATTTGGTATCGATGACCTGATACTTAAGGGTCGAAGATCCTGCGTTGACGACCAGAACGTTCATGTGTCTCCCTACTAACAGGCGGTGTGGCGCCGCCAGGTTACATACGTTTCAATAATAAACCCAAACGCCCTCGCGCTCGGGTTTATTGCGTTGATATATAAGTTATCGGTGCCCAAATACTCACGGCCTTTGACTTGTAAGACGAAATAGCGCGGGGATATACACCAGTGAAGAAATCCCGAGCGCAACAAGCAATACGACTCGAATGCCCACAACGCTACTCAACACAGCGTTGAGCAGATAGAAAAGGATGGCACCAACCGCCACCATCTGGCTTTGAACCGAAATCAGCGAACAGCGCATCGATGAATCGGCAGCATTTTGGAAAACTGAGTATTTGATTGGGGCAAACAACGAGTACGCAACCGTCTGCAGCACATAGAACACGGGCAGCAAATTAGCCGGAGTAAGGGGAATCAAAAAGAAAGCTGTCAACGCTAAGCGAATGATGCCGCAAATACGCGCAAAACGGCCCTTGTCGACACGAGCAATCACACTGGGCACGATAAACCCTATGGAGGCGGAGGCAAGGAGCTGGATCGCAATGGTCACGCCCGAAGCGACGGCATTCATTCCGCGACCCGCAAGCAGCAGTGAGAAAAAGTCTTCCAGGGCGACAAAAGCAAATGCCTGAGAACAGTCCATGATGAACGCTGACCGAAGAATGCCATTGCCCGCAATAGCGGCACCGATCATCTTCGGGCTAATTCCATACTCAGGTGACACCGCGGTGCCCTCTCTTCTCACCTCAGGAATACAGACAACGACAACCAATGTCAGCACCATTGTGATGATATCGACCGAAAGCCCAACGAGATACGCGCCAGCGGACGAAATGAAACCGCCCACACAAGCGGAGAGGACATAAGACGCATAGAAGACAAATCGCTCAACGATATTAAGTCTCACGAGTTGGTCCTGAGAGACGCTATCAATGTAAATCGCTTCGATGGATCCGCTCACACATGCAACGGCAAAACCCTTGAGAGCAAACGCACCGATTAAAAGCAGAGGAGATCGGACGAGGAGCAGAGCGGCGTAGTACCCAAGCATTCCCACAATGCCAACGAGGCCGCTTGTCTTTCGTCCAAACCTGTCAGCAATATAACCAGTAGGAACCTCAAGAATGAACTTGCTCACTTGATATGCAACCATCATGCTAGAAATCGCCACCATCGAGAATCCGACGAATTCAAGGTAAACCGTCAGAAAATACAAAATGGTGCTGAAGTTCGACAGAAAAACGAACGTCATATAAAGCAAAACCGTACGGTTTTTCATGCTCCGCCCTCCAAGAGTCAACAATCTAAATCGGAATCTAGGAAAAGCATGGGGGCAAAGCTGTCAGCTATGTGTTGCAAGGCGTCAACATTCACTTGACGACACGAGGCCAAATGGCCTCACGAAGCGAGATGGCGCAATAGGTGAAGAAATACCGTCTGGTGTCGATCGGTCCAGGCATTTTGTCGATAGCAAAAGTAGATGGGCAAGGCTACGTCGCGCGAGCCCTCAATGGAGCATTCGCTCACGTTGGATCCATCTGATGCAAGAGAGGAGCCAGAAAAGCTCAATATCAATCCCCCGCCTTGAAGAAACTCAATCTGTCTCTCGCTTCCATATTCGACATCACGAAAGCGGAAATTAACGAGTTGGGCCTCAGGGCACTGGTTGATTGCATTGAGACAGGGCGACAAGTTGATGGGGACAGCAAGCCTACCGCTCAATAGTTCACGAATGGTTATGGTGCCCCTGACACGATGGCCAACCGGACACGAAAGAACCTTGAGCTCCTTTTCACCCAAATATTTTGAAGAAAGGACGCTGTCCCGTGGTTCCTCGAACGAGATAGCCGCGTCCGAAATTCCAAGTATAAGTGATTCAAAGCATGTTGCCGTTGGCTGATGCCACACATCAAGATGAATCTGAGGGTGCGAGCGTTCAAACGAGTCATACCAGTTTTCGGCAAAAAGGCGCCCCCGCCCATGAAGGCAGGGGGCGTAAAGACGAAAGTGGCCGTCGGGCGAGACGCCGTCGTTCCTCGATTGAGCGTACTTTTTGAGATCGTCGACTTGTGTCAGGATCACGCGTGCACGACGCGCAAATTCTCTGCCCGCCGGAGACAAAACGGCCTCCCCCGCCGATCGGTCGAGCAAAACAATCTGATACTCAGATTCCAACTTTTTGATTGCCGACGAAACGGCCTGCGGACTCACATGAACGGCGCGAGCTGCTTTGCGCACACCGCCATAGTTCGCTACCGCTTGAAGGTATTCGAGTTGAGAAAGCTGCATAGATTACTCCAAAGGCAGCCAAGTCGACGTGCTACGCGTCCTCAGATGAGGTTCTCGCCCAGGTTTTTGCCGCCGAGGACGTGCATGTGGAAGTGCATGACGGTCTGGCCGGCGTTGACGCCCTTGTTGGAGATGACGCGAAAACCGTCCTCCAGGCCCTTGACCTTGGCGACCTCCTGGATGGCGTGAGCCATGGCGCCCATGGTCTCGGCCGGTACGTTGTCGGCGATGTCGCTGTAGTGCTTCTTGGGGATCACGAGCGTGTGGACCGGCGCCTGGGGATTGAGGTCGTCGAAGGCGATGACCTGGTCGTCCTCGTAGACAACAGTCGAGGGGATCTCGTGGTTGGCGATTTTACAGAAGATGCAATCACACATGGCTGGTTCCTTTCTAACGACAACGCAACAGAAGGTGGCGTTGTTCAGTGAAACACCAAGACAGTTTAGCCCACTTCAAAGATCCGAATTGAGCGAAATCCATTCCTCGGCAATCGCAATGGCCAGAGGGCTTTATCCATCCATATGCTCGCGCCTATTTAAAGTGTTTGACCTCGGGAACGATCAACACCGGAAGGACGGATAGACCGTAAAGCAGAGCAATAAGCATCATTTGTTTGTCGTAATCTGAACCGGAAATAGCCGCAATCCCAATAGGAAGCATATAAGAGCCCAAAAGGCTAACTTCGGCCATAATGCCGCCAGCGCTGCCAGCATAACGAGTGCCGATTTCAACAAATGAAACTGGCAGAGCTTGAACAACTGGACCCATCATGCTCGTAACGATGCCGCACACTGCAAGCAATACCCCCATGGACTTCAAGCCCGAGGCAAACCACGCAACTGCAATTGAAATAGAGCCAAGAAGCCCAACAATCACAAGATACGGTCGCGCAAGGCGGCATTTACCGTAAAGCATCGGAGCAATCAAGCAGCCGATAATCCCAGCAGCGGTTGTCAGCGCCGCCATTTCGCCGGCCGTCGAAGCATCGGTGCCTCGCACAAGCTCAAGAGCCTGAGGTAGCACACCGGAAAAGGCGGTCGTGGCGGCAAGTGAGAAAGCGGCGCAAATCGCGCAAAGCCAAACGTTACGCGAACGAAAAGCAGTCAGAAGGGCTTGGTCGTGCTCAACGCCATCAGGAATAAGTGAGTCATGCTGTACGTTCTTACCAAATAAACCCCAGAAGATAGTCAGAACGACCAACAACGCTTCTGCAACTGTATAGCCCATTAGCACGGAAGACATAAACGCCGATGACGCTTGCGCCGCCGCAATGCCAAAGCAAGTCGCCGCATAGTAAATGCCCATCGCAACATCCGTCTTATCTGCAAACCAAAGTCCAAGCGTCTTTGCATTATTGGCAGTCAATGCCGCCATCCCCACGCCGATGCAAAACATCGAGACAAGTTGAGCAGGATAGTTCGATAGGGTGAAAATTCTGATAGCGCCGCCGACTAAAGAAACACAGAACCCGCCAAGTATCACTACTTTGGGCCCAAGCCTATCTCCAAGTGATCCGAACGGGAGACTAAAGAAAACCGCCGCAAGCATTGGCGCCAGAAAGAGAGATGAGAATCCGACAGGGTCGATATTCATCTGAGGCATGATGACCGTAGCATAGGCAGCGACCTGATACTGCATGAAGTTGCCCAAAAAACAGAGACCACACGTCAACAGCAATATTAACCAGCGGTAACCACTCGAAGCCCGCTTTTGCTCAACTTTGTGCGCAACTTCGCACGCTTCACCATCCATTGCACCAACCTCACATTAAAAATGGTCGCGACCCCCATATCAACTGGAGGTCGCGACCAGGCAAAACACCGATTAATTATAATTCAGAAGTCTCAGGCATCTCGGCTTTTGCCGCCGCACCAGTCTCGGGCAACATCGCAATAGGCAAAACGCTCGCAAGGAAAAGAATCGATTCGATCGTAAAGTTCAACGTCCAATTGTCACCAGAAATAGACGAAACAATAACGGGAACAAAATAGGAGCAGAGAAGGCCGACAGTACCGATTATTCCACCAGCGCTACCGGCATATTTCGCGCCAATCTCAGGAAGATCAGGAGTCATTGCCTGAATAATGGGGCCAGAAAGAGCGGTCATAAAACCATTGAGGACGAGAGCAACCCACATGACAGTGCCAAGCGGCAAAAACCAGTTTGCAACCATTACAACGGCGGCAATCACCGTGGTTACAATGAGAAACGGTTTATTCTTACCGAGCTTGAGGACGGCAGCCGGTCCCGCAAAACAAGCAAAGAAGCTACCAACTGTAATAATTGCTGCCATAGATCCAGCGGTGGCAGTATCAACGCCGCGAACGAGCTCAAGCGCAGACGGCAGAATTGCGCAATATGCCGTGGTTGAAGCGAGGGTAAGACCATAAGCCAAGGCAATGCACCAAACGCCGCGCGACTTAGCGGCAATCTTAATATACTTCATAACCGGCTCGGGCTCGGGCATGGGCTCGCCCTCCGGGACGTTCCTCATAAAGAAGATCCACAGCGCAGCAGTTACAGCTTCGGCAATAGCAGCGACCAGATAAGACACGTCAAGCGTAGGAAAATAAGTGCTGAATGCCTGGGCTATCACGATGGACACACATGAAGCAGCATAGAAAACTCCCACGGCAAGGGAGGTCTGCTGTTTAAACCAGGAACCCAGCACCTTTGCCAGATTGGCATTGAGCGCCGCAATGCCAAAGCCGATCATAAACATCGAAACGATCTGCACGGTAAAGTCATTAATCATGAAATAACGCAGAAAGCCGCCTACAGCAGAAAGCACCATGCCAATTGACACGACAAGCTTAACGCCGTAGCGATCAGCAAGAGATCCTGCAGGAATCGACAAAAACACAGCGGTGAGCATCGGCATCAACATGAGATTGGTAAGCCCACCGGCATCGATGCCGAGAGTCGTCATCACGACGACACCCCATGCTGAAACCTGATATTGCATGAAGTTTGCCATGAAGCAAATGAGGCAAACTACGAATAAGATCATCCACCGATAACCCGATAGCTTTTCTTCTTGAGCCATTTCTTTCTCCTTACGCAGGGATAGTTCAAGCTGAATTCAATGGGGCTAATTAGCCCACTCCATTGCGGCTTCTTTCACTAATCGTTGAGTAGTACCTCGTACATAGGACGGAACACCGAATCTTCTTTGGCATGCAGCGAATGCACCGGCTTCCACTCGTTTTCGTCAATTACCATATGAATGTGGTTCTCAGCGGTATAGGGGTCCCATGGTGCCTTGCCCTCAACAAACGGTTTGCCCGTCTTCGCAAAGCTGAACCACGCATCGTTCATTTCATCCGCGAGATGCGCTGGAGGATTGTCACCCGTAAACATCAGACCACTCGCGGTATCAAGATTCTTGAAAACGAACGGCACCTCGATTGCGTGGCAAGAACCCATTCCCTCGACACGAGATTTATAACGGAACAAATAGTTGTACACGGGCTTAAACGCCGACTGCTCTTCAGCCATAAGGTCGGTGCCGACAAAGAAACCGGTTGAGTTCATAAAATTGGTGTAATTCTCGGCAAAATCGCGCTCAGGCCATGCCTTTCGATATGCTTGCTCCCAGTAATCGATATCAATCTGATCATCAAAATGAATCGGGAATTGGCCGTGCCAGAATCCGGGAAGGTCATCGAAATAGAAATGGAAATAAGTAAACTCGTCCTCGGTACATCCAATCATGATATCGATATCCTTGGCTGCGCCCTCCGCCCAGGCCTTCATCGGCTTCTTGGGAAGAAAAGACCCGTCGCAAACCGGCGAGAAAATTAGCGACACTTCGTAGGTATGACGATCGCACCACACCTGCATGCCCTCAATGAGCTCGTCTGCCGACTTCGCTAAGAGCTCTTGGGCGGTTTTGCATCCCATGATTTCGGCGAACTCCCGAGCAAAGTACTCGCCGCGCTCGCGGGTCTTATAAAGCTGGATAGGGCCGGACTCCAAAATCGCACGTTGGAAATACTTATTTGCCTCTGGCAATATGGAAAGAAGAGCCTGGCTGGAAGAGCCTGCCGACTCACCGAAAAGCGTGACACAATTGGGGTCACCGCCGAAGGCCGAAATATTCTCATGCACCCACTCGAGCGCACGGATTTGATCAAGAATGGCAAGATAGCCGGCGTCTTTGTAGTCCTCTCCGCCCGGCAGGCAATCGAGCAGCAGCGACCCAAACAAGTTCAGACGGTAGTTAATCGAAACAATAACGACATCCTTCGCTGCCGCAAAATTGGAGCCGTTATATAGCGGGTCGGCAGATCCACCTGAGAAGTAGGCACCACCATGGATATATACCATGACAGGAAGGTTCTTGCGTGCGTGTCCCCTGACCCACACGTTAAGGCTCAGGCAATCCTCCCCTTGCTCATGAAGCGAAGCGAGTTCAACTTCATCGATAAATTGCCTGGCAGAATGCCCGAATTCCACGCATTCAATTTCCTCATCGGAATCATCAAGGCGCTCAGGGGCACGCCAACGAAGATCACCTACCGGCTGCTTTGCATAGGGAATGCCCAAAAAAGCTTCAACCCCGTTTTCGAGCGTCTTGCCCGAAACTATACCCGTCCTAGTCTTGACCTTCATTGCTTGTCCTTCCTCACAATTAAGATGCTAGATCGATATGATTTAAGCTAGCTGACTTGAAACCATCTTAGAATTTGGAGAAAGTCAAAGGTCAACGATGTGTTTCGATGGAATACCAGCTAGATACCAAGCGCTTAAGACCGTTCACCTCGTCAAAACGACCGCTTGCCCGACAATGACGGAGTAACAAACATTAGAATAGCTCCAAGGTTTTGAGTGGCCCTAGGGCAGTCGGAAGGTGTGACATGGAACGCGAGTTTTCCCTTAATATCAAGCAGACGGCCGGCCTCTACGGCGTAAGCGCAGACACTCTTCGCTATTACGAGGCAATTGGTTTAGTTGCCCCAAAGCGCGGGGCGAATGCCTACCGTGAATACAGGAAGGACGATTTCGGCAGACTCAACATCATCATGTCAATGCTCAATATGAACTACACGCTTAGCGAAATCAGATCTTTCCTAGATAACCATTCACTCGAAACGAGCTTTGAACTGTTCAGCAACGAACTTGATAACATCGACGCAGCCATAGCAAAACTATCGCAACGGCGCCGAAAGATCGAGCATTGCATGCAGAACATATCCATGTCGTTAAGAGCACGCGAGGAAAAACAGTCGAGGGTGGTTCATAAGGGACCCCGAGGATATGTCATCGTAAGCGAGGATGAGCTAAGCGGCGACATAATTCCCTACGCCACCATTAAGCGCATGAAAGAACTCGGGATGGAAATCGATTCGATACACACGGTTCCATGCTTCATCCTTGACCCATCGCGCAGAAGCGCCGACGGTTGCCTGGCAGCAGAGAAGACGCTGCTTTCACTCGGATCAATCGACGATAAAGGGTACGAGATTTTCCCAGAAGGCGACTATCTTTGCAGGACAACCACCGGACCTGCAGAAATAACGCCGACAATATGGAGGGAAATGAATGAATTCATGGACCAGAATCATCTCATTGCCGCAGGGCCTCTTCTAGAATTCTGGTATGTAAGCGAATACATATCTGACAATCAAGATGAATATTTACACACGCTAGAAATAATGGTTGAACCCGGTGAAATCGACCAGCGATAGCGCCTCAACTCACCTAACACGCCAAAAGGCAAGCAACATTCACCTCCAATGGCCAAGCCACCAGGGTAGTCTTTTTGCGACGGGGCTTTTTTGACTACTTTTTCGCAAACGCAAGTGCTCGGCGAGGCAGCCGACAAGAGGTAGTCAAAAAAGCCCCAAAAAGACTACCCCAAAGTGGACTGCGAGATGGTTAGAACGAGAGGTTGTCGTCGGTGTTGGCGGCTTCGCCGTCGGCGAGCACGTCGTTGCCGTCGACGTCCTTAAGGAGCACCGAGACCTTCTGCTCGGCATCAGTCAGGCGGGTACGCAGGCTCTTAAGAAGCTCGACGCCGCGGGTGTAGCTCTCGAGCGACTCCTCGAGCTCCATGTCGCCCGACTCCAAGCTGCGGATGATGAACTCCAGCTCCTGCGAGGCCTGCTTGTACGTAAGCTGCTCGACCGGGGTCTTCTCTGCCATATCTGTTTCCTTTCCTAAAGGTCTGTCACTGTGAAACGCGGCCTACTCAACCGCATCGACGGTTGCCGCCACGTTGCCGTCCGCCATGCGCACGCGGATAGCGTCACCAGGCTTAAACGTCTTAGCACTCGTAGCCACGCCGTCATCGCTGTACGCGATGGAGTAACCACGGGCGAGCACCTTGAGCGGCGACAGGGCGTCGAGCGAGGCCGCTGCACGGCCTAAGTCAGACGCAGGCTTGCTCAACATCGTGCGCCCTTGATGCTCCAGACGGGAGCTCGCGAGCGTGAGCACATGGTGCTTGCCATCGAGCCCCGAGGTGCTTGCGACCAAGTGCTCGGGCAGGCGCTCATAGTTCGAACGGAACACCCCGACCGAGCGCGCAATGGCGCCCGACAGGCGGTCAGCGGTCAGGGCAAGCTCCGACTCGCGACGCTCAACCATAAACGTTGGATCGTTCAGGCACGGGCGGCACGCGGCCGCATCGAGCGCATCGCCCAAGCGCGCCGTATAGGTATCCCAGGCACGTCGACCACGCTGATCGAGCATCTCCAGATCGACCTGATCCGACCCGATCATCGAAGCCATCGCAGCACCTAGGCGCTGATGGCGCGTCTCGAGCACATCCTCCAGCTCTGTCATAGCCGGTGCCACGGATTCTGCCGCCGCCGTTGGCGTGGAGGCGCGACGGTCGCTCACCATATCGCAGATCGAGGTATCGGGCTCATGGCCGATACCGGTCACCACAGGCACGGGACAGGCCGCCACCGCGCGAGCAAGCTCTTCGTCGTTAAAGGTCATAAGATCCTCGAAGGAACCGCCGCCACGCACGAGCAAAATGCAATCGGGCGCCGGCGTAATGGCAGCGGCGCGACGCAAGCCTTCAATAAGCTCTGCCGGTGCGCCCTCGCCTTGGACCTTTGCGCCCACGCAGACGAGCTCGACGAGCGGGTTGCGACGACGCAATGTGCGCTTGACGTCGTCGATTACGGCACCCGAAAGCGAGGTGACGACCGCCACGCGGGAGCAGAACACCGGGATGCGGCGCTTGCGCGCTTCGTCCATCAGGCCCTCGCGGCGTAGCTTTTCGGCCAGTTGCGCCACTTGTTGACGCAGCAGACCCTCCCCCGCCAGCGAAAACGAGCGAGCGACAAAGCTCATGCGGCCGGTGGCCTTATAGAGATTGAAGCTGCCCTTAAAGCTCACCTGCATGCCATCGCGCAAGTCGAAGGTGCGCTTAAGGTAGGCGCCCTTCCAGATGATGCAGTCGACGGCGGCCGAGTCGTCCTTAATCTGGAAGTAGCAGTGGCCGCTTCGGGCATTGGGGCCACGGAAGCCCGTGACCTCGCCCAGAACGCTCAGCTGCGGAATGGCATCGAGCGCACCGGCGGCGATCTCTACCGCCTGGCTCACGCTGAGTTCCTTACGCTCCTGCTCGTCCGAACCGTCAAACTCGGCGGAAACGGCATTGCCGGTCAGATTCCAGCCTGCCACGCAGCCTCCTTTCGTTATCGTGCACAAGGGCTCCGGCCCTGCGCAAATTCAAGTCCAACACATAGTACAGCGCCGCGGGGACACAAATCTCCGCGGCGCCTGTCAAGCCAATTTGTTATCGGTTGGAGTTTCTGTTGTAGCGAGCCATCAGGTAGAGCAGCTGAATGATCGAAGTGAGCGCTGCAGCAACATAGGTAAGCGCGGCTGCCGTCAGGACTTTCTTGGCACCATTGACCTGCTTGGAGCTCATGCCCGACTGCTCGATGTACGCCACGGCGCGGCGGCTGGCATCAATCTCGACCGGCAGCGTAACCAGTTGGAACAGCACGCTAAACGAGAAGAAGATCAGTGCGAGGGTCGTGAGTCCCGCGATGTTCATAAACAGGCCCAAGAGCAACACGATGGTCCAGGTGTTCTGGGTAAAGTTGACGACCGGCACGAGGGCGGTGCGAACCTTCATCATGGCGTAACCGCTTTGACGCTGGGCGGCATGGCCCGCCTCGTGGCAGGCGACGGCAACGCTTGCGACCGACCCGCCCGAACGGTTGGCATCCGAGAGATACAGGTTATTGTCCTGCGGGTTGTAATGATCGGTGAGCTCACCAGCGACACCCTTGATACCCACGGCGTTGCAGCCGTTGGCGTCGAGCATGCGGCGAGCGACCGTGGCGCCCGTGTCGCCGTCCGAGCGAACCTTGGACCAGGTTTTGTACGTCGAGTTGATATAGTTCTGTGCGGCAAGACCAATCACCGTGCAGACAAGAACAACCAGCAGGTACAGCGGGTCGATGCCAAAGCCGTATCCATAGTAATAAGGCATGCGAATTCCTCCGAATCGAGTTACACGTTGGAGGCATTTTACCCACTCGCCCAGCCAACGAGACACCATCGATGTTTTGGCATTGCAGCTCTAAAACGTTTGCAGCGCTTGGCAAACCGCGTAACTACAAAAGCTCGATTTTGCCGTCCTTCACCGTCAGCCCCATATTGCCGGAAAGCAGATCGTCCAGACGCGAACCCACGAGCTCAAAACGCCAGCCTTCGCGCAGGGGACTTTGCTCAGGATGCTCAATGTAGTCGGCCAGGTCGTCGCGTGAGGCGATGACCGAGGTCGCCACGCCCGAGCGCTCGGCAACCAGACGGATGAGCGCATACATGAGATCCGTCACGCTCTCCAGCTCCGGAGAGATCTGGCGATGCCCGCGCACCATGAGCGGCAGGCGATCGTGCGGGCAACTCGCGCCGCGCTTGATGGCCATCAGCGCGCCGTCCACGTCGCGCTCCCCCAGCTGGTCGGTACCGCGAATGCTGCGGAACTCCTCAACACGCACGGGATTACGCTTAACCAGGGCCAACAGCGTATCGTCGGACATGACCCACTTGCGCGGGATGTTGCGCCGCTCGGCGCGATCCTCACGCCAGGCGGCAAGTTCGCGCGCAATGCCCAGCTGGTGACGACTGCACGAGTTGATGCGCTTGACCTTGCGGAACGCCTCGTGGCGATCGGCACGGTAGTGCGACTCATCGGCCAGAGGACGCAACTCGTCGAGCACCCAGTCCACGCGTCCCAGCTCGCGCAGACGGCTCATCATCTCGGTATAGGCGACGATCAAGTACTTGACGTCATCGATCGCGTACTCGATCTGCTTATCGCTCAGCGGGCGGCGCGACCAATCGGTCAGCGACTCGGTCTTGGGCAGCGATACGCCGCAGAACGTCTGAACGAGCGCACCATACGAAATCTGCTGGCGCTCGCCCAAAAAGGCGGCGGCGACCTGCGTATCGAAAATCGGTCGTGGCAGCACGCCCACGGTATGGAGCATGACCTCCATATCCTGCGAGCACGCGTGGAAGACCTTGGTCACGCTCTCGTCGGCCATAAGCTCGGCCAGCGGCGATAGGTCGTCGATTACCAGGGGATCGACCGCGACGCTCTCAGCAGGGGTGGCAATCTGAACCAAACATAGACGCGGATGGAACGTGCGCTCGCGCAAAAACTCGGTATCGACGGCAATCGCGTCGAACTCACGGGCGCGCTGGCAAAAGTCGAGTAGAGCCTGATGTGTGGAAATGTACATATCAACCCATCGAATAAGGTTAGGCCCGAAAAACACGGGTAGGATATCGGCATTGCCTTACAACTATACTCGGTTAGTCACAGAACGGGAACGTAAGTATGCGCTGCCTTATCATCCACAACCCGGCATCGGGCCCCAGCTCAGATGAAATCTACGCATTCACGCACGCCCTCGCGCAGGGCGGCGACGAGGTCGTGATGCGTTTTATCGGCGATGGCATGGAGCCCGAGGACGCCGTGACAGACGTACGCGAGTTTGATCGCGTGGTCGTTTCGGGCGGCGACGGCACCGTCTCCAACGTGCTCGACCAGATGCGCGGGTGCGGTGTCCCCACGCTCGTCTTCCCCTCCGGCACAGCCTGCCTGTTCTTCAACAACATCGGCAATGCCCCCGAGGCAGCGGCGCTCGCCAAGGCCTGCCGTGCCGGTCGCACGGTAAAAGTGGACATGGGCGAGCTCTTTTGGCTCGACGAGAACGGCAACGAGAAGCGCCACGGCTTTATCATCATCGCCGGCTCGGGCTTCGACGCCGAGATCATGATGAAGGCCGCTCCCACCAAAAACGACATCGGCGAGATCGCCTACTTCCTCTCCGCGCTCGCCACGCCCAACCCCACGGTGGCGCACTTTACGATTGAGCATGACGGCATTGTCGAGGAGCTCGACGGCATCTGCTGCATGGCCGGCAACACCTCGGTCATCCAAAACGACATCAACCTGTTCCCCGACTGCCGCATGAACGATGGCATGGTCGACATTGCGGTCATCGAACCCGTGCGCACCGTGCAGCTGCTGCCTACCGTGATCACCGCCGCACTCGACCCCGCCGGCAAGGTACTCGGCCGCCCGCAGTTCAAGATCATCCAGACCAAGGAAGCCAAGATCACCTGCACCCCGTCGCTGGGCATGCAGTTCGATGGCGAGATCATCTCCAGCAACTCGGGCGTCTTTGGTGCCCGCGCACTTCCGCAATGCCTCGACCTCATCGTCGACGAATTCTCACCGCTTGGTAAATAGGAGGACCCCATGAACGACAATCCCCTGATCGGCTTTATTGTCATCGTCTTGGCCATGCTCGTCGGTTACGCCATCAACGTAATTCACCGCCGGAAGAAGTAATTCCACATTGGTATAATATTCATCCGATTATCGTCTCCCCTGCTGTTTATGCATTTGCCAAACAGCAGGGGATTTTCATTTCGGGCATTCCCAGCTACTTTATTCGGCTGCAGTAATTACAGGGCGTCTTTATTAAAGTAAAGCTACAAACTGAGTATAATTAACCGCTCATCGCATATTTCATCACGCTTATCGAGTAAGTTTTTTTCATAGATGAATATTGTTTCCAGTTCGTTACGCTAATGAGGTGTCTTTATTGGCTGAAGCCCTCTGGCGACAGAGGGCTTTCGCACGCTGGGAGGGAAAATGAGGAAAACTCACCCCGTCAACGCGCTCAAGAAGCTAGGCATAGGCCTCGCCTTTGGAGCTGCAACCATCATGTCCATGCCGACATCTGCGCTCGCCTGCACGCAGATGTACATGGGCAAAAACCTTACGGCCGACGGCAACACGTACTACGGCCGCGCCGAGGACTTTGGCAAGCGCTATCTTAAGCACTACGGCATCGAACCTGCCCACGAACCTGGCTTTAAGTACAGCTCGATTGAATCTGCTTTTGAATACACTTCGAACAAGCCTACCTATCGCTACAGCTATGTACGCGACCACCCCTCCAACTGGATGGGTCGCACCGACGCCTACTCCGAGGCCGGCATCAACGAGAAGGGCGTCTCCTGCTCCGCCACGCTAAGCACCTCCTATAACGAGGGGGCCGCTGCAGCAGACCCCATCGATGAGGAAGTGGGTCTGGGCGAGTACAGTTACGGCAGCATCATCTTGGGCGAGAGCGCCACGGCTCGCGAGGGCGTCGAGCTTCTCGGCAGCCTGATCGATGATCAAGGCGTCTGCACCAACGACCAGATCATCATCGCCGACAACAACGAGACCTGGCTGTTCGCCACACTTTCCGCCCATCAGTGGATCGCCATGAAGCTCGCTGACGACGTCGCGTCGCTCAACCCTAATATCGGGAGCCTCAACTACGATGTCGACCTCAATGACACCGAGAATTGCCTCCACTCTGAAAAGATCCAATCCATGCCCGAAGAAAAGGGTTTCGCCAAATACTCCGCTGACGGCAAATTCGATGTCGCCCAAACGTATGGCGAAAGCCTCGCCGATTCCGGCGTAAACCAGTGGTCCCGCTATGTGCAAGGCCGCGATTATTTTGGTAGTCAGCTGACCGAAGGCACAGATTACGACATTATCACAGTAAAGAAGGAAGGAAAACCTGACCAAAAGGGAGCCATGGTCAGCGAAATCCAGCCCCTGTTCTTCAAGCCTGGCAAGTCTGGTTGGAGCACTTTCGAGTTGATTCGCGCCTTCGGCAACCGCGGCGAGAACGTCCCTGGCCTCAACGCGAAGACTGATGGTGTTTATTGCATCGGCAGCGAGCGCAACACCGAGATCAACCTCTTCCAGATTCGTCGCGGGTATGACCCCGAAGTCGCTACCATCCAGTGGGAAATGCTCTCCCGCGCCGCGTACTCCGTCGCCATCCCGTTGTACTCCGCTCTGATAACTGAGGTCAGCCCGTACTTCAGCGATCAGACCGTCTCCTTCGATCACTGCAAACAGACTGACGTCGTGTACAACGAGGAGCCCGAGAACTCAATCAACTACGTCCTCATGGACATCAGCTCGCTCTGCTTTGAGAACCCTGACACCCTTGGTATCAGCGTCCGTGCCTACCTCGATGCGCTCCAGAACGAGCTCATCGAGCAGAACAAGGAAGTTGACGCCGCCATGCTGGCCGAGACGACCACCGAGGGCCGCACTGCCCTGGCCAACAAGGCCGGCAAGGCTGCTACCGAGAACACCTACGTCAAGTGCAAGGCCCTGCTCCAGGAGATGCGCGCTTATCAGAAGGCCGAAAACTTCGACCAGCCCTTCACCCCGAGCGACCTGAACACCGAGACCAACGGCCTCAAGGTGTCCATCACCTACGCCAAGGACGCTCTTGCCACCGACCCGGTAACCCCGGATCAGCCTGGCACTCCCGAGCAGCCTGGTACTCCCGAGCAGCCCGGCACTCCTGAGCAGCCCGGTACCCCCGAGCAGCCCACCACCAAGCCCGAGAAGCCTGGCAAGTCGGACACCTCGACCACGGTAACCACCAACAAGACGAACACCAAGGGCGGCCTGCCCACCACCGGTGATCGTTTTGATGGCCGCGTGGTGGCTGCATTCGCCATCGCTGGCGTTGCCGTCATCTCCGCGGGCGGTTACTTCCTCTACCGTCGCAATAAGGAGTAACGTCTTAGCTGAGCGGGCGGAGCACATGAGTCACCACGCCCGCTCAGCCCGCTCTTTTGACCGGCGGGAAACCCGCCTGAAATCTTTTCAAAAAAGATTTCCCCGCACACACTTCGCTGTGCTATAGTGCAGCGCAACAGCAACTAGGTGCGACCGCGCCATGGCATCACGAAAGGAGCCACCAACATGAAGAACACGATGAAGTCTCTTAACAACTGGTGGTGGCGTGATGCGAATACGATCGGTCGACAGTGAGTCCCTCACGCCTGTTTTTGCGCTCTAGGTGATTGGAAGGCCTCCGGTTTCGACCGGGGGCCTTTTTCTATCTCGAGCCCGATCGCATTCGCATCACGCGCCTCCGCTTTTCTCTTGCACCCCCATTCCGAAAGGATTTTCACCATGTCTCAGAACACCACCGCCGCCCAGCCCCGCACTGTCCAGACCGCCGACCGCGGCAAACTCGACGTCCGTGCTCTCGTCCTGCTCGCCATCCTGCTCGCTGCCGGCTTCATCCTCAACTTCACCGTCGGCAAGGCCATCTCGGGCATCTCTGGCGGCATGATCAGCCCCGAGTTCATCATCTCGGCCTTCTGCCTCACCATCCTGGTCATTCGCCCCAACATCGGCCAGGCGCTCGTCATTGGCCTCATCTCGGCTGCCGTGATCCAGATCACCACCACTTCGCCGTTCGTCGATTTTGCCGCCGAGGGCATCGCCGCCATGCTCATGGCCGGCATCGTCAACGCCGCCGGCAAGGACGGTCAGGTCAAGCCCGCCATCGCCATTGTCGCAACCTTCCTGACCACCTTTGTCTCCGGCGCCATCTTCATGGTCATCAAGATGGCCATGCTCGGCGTGGTCGGCGAGCTCGCCGCCGCCATGCTGCCCGTCGTCGCCATGACCGCCGTCTTTAACGCCATTCTGGTCGGCGCCCTCTACTTGCCCATCCAGAAGGCCCTTAAGCTCAACTAACCTGCTCGGCTTTACGAGCCACCCCATCTTGGCGTTCATTCGTCGCTCGCGTACCCAAGTACGCTTCGCTCCTCTTTCGCGCCAACCTGGGGCACCTCGTAAAGCCGTCTCCGTACTTCACCACCAAAGACTGTCCCAAACAACGAGCTCTTGGGGACGTTCTTAAACGACTAGTCATGTAAGAACGTCCCCAATGACTATGAAAGGTATCCATGGAAACGATCATCAACGTCGACGATGTCTCGTTCTCCTATGGCACGCAGACCGAGCAGGCGCTCAGCCACATCTCGCTCAGCGTGAACAAGGGAGATTTCATCGGCATCATCGGGCCCTCGGGCGCCGGCAAGTCCACGCTTGCCGCCTGCCTGTCGGGTGCTGTGCCCCACCACTACACCGGCACGTTCTTTGGGTCCGTCATGGTTGACGGCCACGACACCTGCGAAGCCTCGCTCGCCGACGTGTCGCAAATCGTCGGCAGCGTGCTGCAGGATATCGACACGCAGATGGTCGCCTCGGTCGTCGAGGACGAGATGCTCTTTGGCCTTGAGAACTTTGGCGTTCCCCACGACCAGATCGAGCAGCGCGTGAGCGAAACGCTCGAGACCGTCGGCATCAGCGACCTGCGCGACCGCGAGATCGCCACCCTCTCGGGCGGACAGAAGCAAAAGGTAGCCATCGCCGCCATCCTCGCCATGCGCCCGCGCGTCTTGGTTCTCGACGAGTCCACCGCGGCACTCGACCCCGCCAGCTCCACGTTGGTCTTCGAGACGCTGCGCGAGGCAAACCGCGCACTTGGAATCACCATCGTCGTCGTTGAGCAAAAGGTCGCCCTGCTCTCGGAGTACTGCAACCGCGTGCTCGTGCTCAACCATGGCGAAATCGCGCTGCAGGGCGAGCCACACGAGGTCTTCGCGCATACCGACGAGCTCCGTGTCATCGGCGTCGACTGCCCTCGCGTCACGCGCATCTTCAATAGCCTCGAAACCGATGGCCTGGTAAGCGGTACCCCTTGCTTGGATGTCGATGAGGCCGAGCGCCTGATTTCGGGCATCGTCGACCCCGCACACGCGGCCATCGAAGCCCAGGCGCCCGCCGGTTCCCCGCATGCACCGTCGTTGCGCCCTCATGCCAAGGACGCCGAACCCGTACTTACCTTCGACCATGTTGAGTTTGCCTATCCCAATGGCGGCGCCGCCGTACACGACCTTAGCCTGACGCTCTATCCTGGCGAGCTCGTGGGCATCGTCGGCCAGAACGGTGCCGGCAAGACCACGCTCACCAAGCTGCTCACGGGCCTGCTCAAGCCCGCCTCGGGCAGCGTGCGCGTCACGGGACTGGATACTGCAACCGTCCCCACGAGCCGTATCGCCCGCGAGGTCGCGACCCTCTTCCAAAACCCCGACCGCCAGATCTGCAAGGACACCGTGCTCGACGAGGTCGCCTTTGGCCTGGAGCTTGCCGGCATCGACCGTGCCGAGGCGCTGCGTCGCGCCCAGCTCGTCATCGACCGCTTTGGCTTGCCGGCCGACGAGGCGCCCTTCTCGCTTTCGCGCGGCCAGCGACAAATGGTGGCGCTTGCCTCCGTCGTAGTGGTTGAACCCAAGATCGTCGTGCTCGACGAGCCCACGAGCGGCCTTGACTACCGCGAGTGCATGACCGTCATGGAAACCGTGCGCACCATGGCCGAGCGCGGCTGCGCCGTTATCATGGTCTGCCACGATATGGAAGTCGTCTCCGACTTTGCCGAGCGCATTGTGGTAATGGCCGACGGTCGCATCCTCGACCGCGGCCGCACGCACGAGCTGTTCTCGAACATCGATCTCATGCGGCGTGCCTACGTGGAGCCTCCCCAGGTTATTGAACTCTCGCGCCGTCTGGCATCTTCCGTCTCGCCCGCTTTTGCGCAGGTGAGCGAGGTCACCGATGTCGTTCGAATTACCAAGGAGATGGTCCACCGTGGTTAACGTCATCGACTACATGCCGGGCGATACGCTGCTGCATCGCCTGAATCCCGTCGTCAAACTGGGCCTCGCCGCCGCCATCATCGTCGGCATCTTCTTGTCCGACACCTACGTGGCGCTGCTGGGCTTTTTGGTGCTCACCCTTGCGCTGGGTGCCTATGCCGGCGTCGTCGACCGTCTGTTCTCGCTGCTCAAGTTACTGATTCCGCTCGCGCTTATCATGCTGGTGCTCCAGCTGGCCTTTATGCGCGATGGCAACGTGGTGTGGGGCTTTATCACCGACACGGGCCTCATCACGGGATCGAAGGCCTGCCTGCGCCTGCTGGGTGTGGCGTTACCGCTCATCCTCATGCTCATGGTGACCAAGCTCAACGACCTTGCCAATGCCTGCGTCGAGGTGCTGCACGTGCCGTATCGCTATGCCTTCACCTTTACCACGGCGCTGCGCTTTGTGCCGGTATTTGGTCAGGAGATGAACGCCATCATGGAGGCGCAGACCGCACGCGGCGTCGAATACGACACCAAGAACCCCATCAAGAAGCTTAAGCTCATGCTGCCGCTGTGCGTGCCACTGCTCATCTCGAGCGTGGGCAAGACCGATGCCACAGCCTTGGCGGCAGAACAGCGCGGCTTCTATCTGCGTACGCGCGCCAGCTCGTACAAGCGCCACCCCATCAAGGGCCTGGACATCGCCGTGCTCATCGTCAGCATCGCCCTCATCGCCATCGGCTTCCTGTTCTAGTTCACCACCGACAGCAACCGTCCAACACAAAAGGCCTCGGCTCGCACCAAACGAACCGAGGCCTTTACTGTTTCACCAGATTAAACCTACCAAAATTAACCTGTCCCTTTTTGGCAGGTCGGAAGCTAGAGGCGGTAGGGGGCGCCGCTGCGGATGATGGATTCGCGCACAAGGACATCCATGGCGTCGAGGGTAATCTCGGGCATCTCTCGGTACTTTTGCAGCACCGAGAGCTCGGTGCAGGCCAGAATGACGCGGTCGCAGCCGCTACGGGCGAACTCCCACATCACGCGGTCGAACTTATCCATATCGGGCTCACGTCCGGCCTTCACATCATCGTAGATAAGCGACATCACATCGTTCTGACGTTTCTCGCTGGGATAGACGACCTCAACACCCGCAGCCTTACATTCGCGGCCGTAGACGCCCGCGCCCACGGTTCCGTCGGTACCCATAATGCCAATCTTGTGCACCGGCTCTGCCGGCATACTCAGGTTGGGGTCGAACTCGCACTCCCCCATCACCGCACCCGCAAGGGCATAACGAACCGACTCACGCGGCATGTGGATAATCGGCACCTTCGTAAACGACTGGATCTGGTCGTAGAAGTAGTGCGACGTGTTACAGGGAATGGCAATGTGCGCACAGCCCAGCGACTCGAGTGCCTGGGCACACTCTTTCATGGTCGCCAGCAGCTTGGCATGCTCGCCGGTCTTAATGGCCAGCGTGCGGTCGGGCATGGTCGACTTGGAGAGCACCACCATGTCGATATGTTCCTGATCGCAGGCAGCAGCCGTATGACGCACCACCTGGTCGTAGTAATACGACGTAGCCTCGGCGCCCATGCCGCCGATAACTCCCAGCTTTTCCATCGCCGCCTCCTTGGTGACGCTTGCGCAATTGCGCGTATCATACCCGCGCCCGCCCGATGTAAACCGGACGGGCGCCGCACTCATCTACTTGTAATACGTCTTGAACAGCTTAAAGTGGCGCAGCTTGGTGTGCCACATGCGCAGCCAGCGGTTAAAGACAAAGTCGCCCTTCATAAACGAAGGGTCGGCGCCCTTGCCTTCCTTGTCCAGGCGATGCACCTTAGCGCGCAGCTCGGGATCCTTGACGTACTTGTCGACGACGCCCATGGGGACGACCATCCACAGGGCCTCGTCCTGAGCCGTCACAAACTCCGGCTCAAACGGGCGGTTGAACACATACTCGTCCACCACATACTTGGCAACGTTAAAGCCACTGTTAGTGACGTAGTAGTTACTGCGGCCCTGGCGCGTGTTGAAATCGAAGAACTTAAACGAGCCGTCGCGCTCGTCGTACTTAACGTCAAAGTTGGAATAGCCCACAAAGTGAAGGTCCTCGAGCAACTTGCGCACGCCGCCCATGAGCTCGTCATTGGGCTCGGTGATGATACAGGCGTGGTTACCGACGCCGTGAGGCTGATGCTCCTCGAGCAGCACGTGACCCAGGCACATCATGCGAACCTTGCCGTTGCGGTCGGAATAGCTGGTGAGCACGCGCATGTACTCGTCGTTGCCGGGCACGCGATCCTGCAAGATCAGGTCATCGGTGTAGCCGCTGGCATACGAGTCGCGAATGACCTGTTCCAGCTCGGCGCGGTCGGCAATCTCATAGGCCTTCTTCTGGCCCTCGAACTCATGTTGCCACCACATGATGCCATCAGAAGGCTTCAGAATCATCGGATAAGGAAAATCGATCTGGTCGAGCACTTCGGCAGGCGCCTCGCCTTGGGCGTTCAGCATCGCCATGGTAAAGGTAAAGGTATGCGGATAGGGCACGCCATGTTTCTCGCACAGCTCGTAGAAGATCTCCTTCTTCTGGCACTGCTCAAGCATGCTATAGGGAGCGTAAGGCGCGACGATGTTATCCGCCAACTCATGGGCATCCTTGGCCTGAGCCACGAGGGCAACATAGTTATCGCCACAGCCCACAAGGACAATCGTCTTATCGGCATGCGCTTGGGCAATGCCGTTGACGGTTTTGAGCATCACGGGCATGGTGTCGATATCCACGTTGGGCGTGTAGTCGATAATCTGGCTGCGGTACGCGGGACCCGTCTGATACTTGCCAAAGACCAGACTCTTGACCTGGTACTCCTCGTAGAAGGCGCGCGCCACCGAATAGGCGTTGATGTCGCCACCGAGCAGCACGGGAATGAACTCGCGCTCTGTAAATTGCAATGCCATGGAAACTTCCTATCATGAACTGCCCACACAACGGGCGGTCTTTGCGCAACTGATTTATTCTAGCGTGCCAAGCCGCCGGCGCCCAAAGCTCCACCGTATCTATGGCAATCGACGTAATCGTCCAGCACGAAGGCGGCGCTCACCGTTGTATGACAATGGGCAATGAACCTACCATTGTTGTAGGATTCAACATGTTGCCCGCCCCGTCGAAAGGTGCACCGTGCCCCAGGCTCATCCGATCAACAACCCCATCATTGACGCCGCCAAGCGCGAACTTGCGGATCGTGCCCGGACGGCAGCTCCCCTACGCACCGCAAACGATGCTTACAACGGGCCTGCTCGTATCGTCTCAATCAACACGTCGGAGCACAAAGGCACTCGCAAGTCGCCCGTCGCCGATGGACGCGACACCGTCATCGAGCAATTTGGCCTCGCTACCGATGCGCACGCCGGACATTGGCACCGCCAGGTCTCTTTTTTAGCCGCGGAGTCCATCCAGACGGCGCAGGCACGCGGGCTCGACGTACACGAGGGTGACTTTGGAGAGAACTTCACAACCCGGGGCATCAACCTGCTCTCGCTCCCCTTGGGCACGCAGCTCAAGCTTGGCAGCGAGGTGCTTGTCGAAATCAGTCAGATCGGCAAGGTCTGCCACACACGCTGTGCCATCTACTATCTAGCCGGCGACTGCATCTTTCCCCACGAGGGCGTTTTCGGCGTGGTACTAAAGGGCGGAGAGGTCCATATCGGCGACGATATCCAGGTAGTCAAACTCGGCGACGGCACCTGTTCGTTCACCCCCGCCGAGGCGCTCGAAGAGATTGAGCAGGCTCGCCAGGAGGGCACGCTGTAGTTGTAAAACCCCACGTTGAGATAGCTTTTACAGCCCCAAACCCCTCTTAAACAGGCCCCCGTAACGTTAAAGTTGAACTCTATGGTTTCTCAACAATTCATCATAACTGCAGGTCAAAGCCAAAGCCTCAAGTTCAACTTGACCCTTTGGAACCTTTAAGGTTCAAGTTGAGGTCGAAAACAGTAGTAGAATACCGTTCGAACCATAACCTACGATTGATTGCAGAGGGACTGGATGCAGCATTCGAATCATCGCACCGCAGCGCTCATTGCGTCGAAGCCGGCTCGTATCATCACGAGCGCCGCGCTCGCCGTTGCGCTGACGGCCACGCCGATGCTCTCCCCCGTTGCGGCGTATGCCGCCTCGCAGGCAACGCAGGACCAGCTTTCCGCAGCCCAGCAGAAGATCGAAGCCGCCACGAGCGCCTACAACGACGCCCGCACCAAACTCGATGACCTGCAAAAGCAGATTGACTCCAATGAGGCGAGCATCGAGGAAATCGAGGCTAAGCTTCCCGAGCAGCAGGCCAAGGCAAGCTCTGCCATGCGCGATCTGTACAAGTATCAGAAGGGCACCAATCCCATCGTGAGCTTCCTGGTCAACGCGCAGAGCCTGGGTGAGTTCATCACGACCTGCAAATACACCAACCAGATCACGAGCTCGAGCGTCGACGAGATCGAAGAGCTCAATAACATGCAAACCGAACTTGAGCAGAACAAGGCCGAGCTCCAGCAGGCCAAGTCACAGCTTGAGGCAGAGCAGAAAAACGCCGAGGATGCGCTGGCGCAGGCCCAGCAGCTCCGCAGCGAGGCACAGGCAAAAGCCGAGCAGGAAAATGCCGCCGAGCTTGCCAAGCTTGAGGCCGATAAGGCCGCTGCCGCCGAGAAGCTCTCGGGCGAGGGCGTAAGCGGCAGCAATTCCAGCAGCCAGGCCACCAACACCAACACCACCATCGACACCACGGTGAACAACTCCAATACCGGTAGTTCCGATTACGATTCGTTCATTAATGAGTGGACGAGCCGCATCGACAATTATCTCGCCGGCTCCCCCATGGCAGGCCAGGGCTACAACTTTGCCGTCGCCGCTTGGAATACCGGTGTCGACCCCCGTTGGTCCCCCGCCATCGCCTGCATCGAGAGCACCAAGGGTGCTTATTGCGCCAATTCTTATAACGCCTGGGGCTGGAGTGCACGTGGCGGCGGTTGGCGCAGCTTTGGCAGCTGGAGCGAGGGCATCTCCGCTCACGTTGCCTATCTGGGCGCCAACTACGGCTCCACCCTTACCCCGGCTGCGGCCAAAAAGTACTGCCCGCCCACGTGGCAGGACTGGTACAACAAAGTCGCCGCTCAGATGAACCGCATCTAAGTGCAACTGCAAAGGGCCCCAACGGGGCCCTTTTCTTTTAGGTAGCGGAGGTATCGACGACGCCGGTCGCATTGTCAACCGCGACTATGACGATCATGCATAGGAGCAGCACACCCAATGCCTTGAGCCAGAGTTTCGCGAGTTTCTTGCCGCGATAGCTGTCGAGCAGTGCGAATCGCCGACGAAGACGGCGCTTATCGAGCAGCGCAAAATGCATAAGCACCATAAGGCCATCGACAAAGAAAAAATACTCGATTATGAGAAGCCACGTCGGGTAGCTTTGGTTTGCTCCCGTGGGGTGAAAGACGGCAAAGTGACTTCCGGCAAAGAACACAAGCAGCGAAAAGCAGACGAGCGTATTCCAAATGCGCCCCAGAGACTCCGGAACGCGAGAGAGCAGACCGCATGCAGCGGAGGCGGCAGGCCCAGGAAGCCCTGCAGGGTTCTGGAGCCCTTGGGGCGTCAACACCGCCTCCGAGGCCGGAGTACGGACAGGCGCAGGCGCAGGAGGCCGCACGGGGCGACTCAGATCGTATGCCGCGCGCGTCGCCCGTCCCAACGCTTCCGCGCTCGCAAAACGCTTGGCCGGGTCGAGTGCCATCGACATGCAGACGGCATCGGCAAGTGGAGTGGAAATGCCGCTCGCCTCGCATTGCTCGCGCATGTCGAGCCTTGGTTTAGGGTCGACTCCCGTCAAGCAGAAGAACAACAGGGCGCCAAGTGCGTAGACGTCGCTTCGCACACTCGTCTGCCCAAACCCATACTGCTCGGGCGGCGCATAGGGCCGTGTCCCAAACTTGACAGTATCGGCATCCGCGCCATCGCGCCATACGCGCGCGATCCCCAAGTCGATAATCACCAGCGATGAAAACGTCAGGCCGTCATCAGGCGTATAGTTGGCACCTGTCACGATGATATTCGACGGCTTGAGGTCGCGATGGATCACCGGCGCCGAAGTCTCCCCCGCCATTGCAAAACCGGCGTGGAGCTCGCCCACGGCATCGCATAGGGCAGGATACAATTCGCACGCATAATCGGGGGTGGCTCCCAGACGGTCCACCAGCGCCCCGAGTGTCTCCCCTTCGATGTATTCCATAACCACGTTGAGCTCGTCGCCCACACGACGACAATCGACGATTCTGGGCAGGTGCTCAAAACGCCTGCCTGCCCGCTGAGCGGCAAACAGACGCTCGTATGCCCCGCCGATTTGAGCCGAAGCATCGATGCGTTTGCGGACAAAGGGGCCGAGCGAGCCACCGCCGGTTCCTTCAAAGTACACGAGCTCGGTTGCTTCAACGGACGAGCGCTTAAGTACACGCTCCACGCGATAGCTGTCGTCGCGATCGAGCGACACCAGGTGCTCGGCAAGCGCTGCGGTCAGCTCGTCATCGAAATATGTTGGGGTCTGAGTATCCATAGCCTCCATCATAGCGCAGGGCGCAGACACCCCATGGCATCCGCGCCCCGTTCGTTTGCATCGTTGTTCGACAACTCCGCCGGCTCAGATATCAGCCGCTAACTCACCGTCTCCTCGCCAAAGCGATACAGCTCCTCGTTGACCTTTTGGAGGCTGCACCCGCGATCGATGCAAAAGATGATAATCGCATCGCGGCGGTCCTTGCAGTTAAGGACGCTTACCCCGGCAGCCGTCAGCGCACGGTTGGTCTCTTTGAGCGTCAGCGCCATCGCAAAGGCAATCTGCAGCACCTTATTACGACTCGGATGACGCGCACCGGTAAAGATCTGATAGCCAAAGGTCTCATTGAGATCGGCCATACGAACCACGCGCGAGCGCTCCAAGCCCTTTTCCTGCAGTAGCTGCTTCAGGTAGTCCGAAAGCGACGGGGTGGCAAAGTCGTGCTCCCTGATATAGCCATCGATGTTCGGCGCATCGAGAAGCTCATTGAGCAACTCCTCGGTCAGCTTTTTATCGGGCATACGGCTTCACCTCCCCCAGTGCATGCAACATGCTAGAAACCACTTACGTCCGAACGCTCCCAGCTAGCAACCTGGTCGGGAGACACTGTACCCAGCGCCTCGAACTTCCAGGAGCCGCCCGCCTTCAGATGATTGGTGTTTGCAAGAGCCGTTCCAACCTGGTTGCCATCGGCATCATACAGAACATACTCAATCTGAATGTAGCTCTTTTCCTTGTCCGTGTTATTGGTCAGCGTGCCCGTGATCTTATAGGCAAACTGATTGGAGGTGTCTTCAGCCTCATCAGCAATGGCATACGGTTCTTGCGGTTCTTTTTGCTCCTCAGCCTGCTGTGTCGCCTCGGCAGGTTTTGCCAAATCGCTCGCAGACGAATCGGTTGAATTGCCACCCATAGAGCCCACGGCACCGACGATAACCAGCACCACGATGACGCCTAGGACAATCTTGCCGATCGGCTTCTTTCCCTCTTTTGCCATTATTCATCCTTCCTACGATCCGGCTACCGCGCCGGCACACAGCACATCGTAGAAAGGATTGAACTTGAATTCATTAGCTGAGAGCTAAGGCTGCAGTAAACGGCCAATGCAGTTATCCAAACGCCGAGCAAACGCACTTTGCGCAACCGTCTGCTGGCAGCGCGTCAACCCACCGTTACGGATTCCCCAGTAAAGGCGCTGATCATCAACAGGACAAAGAACACCAGGTAGCTGGCACTCAGCGGGTACGCAATAATCAGGAAGACGACCCAGCCGACAGTGGTTTTACCGTCGGCACGGCGTTGCTCGCGATTGCGGCAAAGCCAAATCGTCACGCCAATGGCCACAATCAGCAACACGAGTGCCGCTGCTGCCAACCCGGCAAGCGCAAACATTACGCCAATGCTCACAGCGATGACCGGAAGCAGCAGCAAACCGCACCCGCATCCGCCCGGACTATATACGGCAGGCTGTCGGCGTCGCCTCATCGTCACGCCACCCCCATCATCTCTGAGCACTACAGCGCAATGGTCTGCTGAACAGGAACGATCTTATCGAGTTCCGGTTCGATCCGCCTTTTCTCGGCCTCAAGGTCAAACGCCACCTGAGCGCGCAGCCAATAACCATCCGTCAGGCCAAAATAACGGCAAAGACGGAGGTCGGTGTCGGCCGTCACGCGACGTTTTCCCAAGACAATCTGCCCGATACGCTGAGCCGGAATCCCGGTCTCTTTCGCAAGGCGATATTGAGAAATGCCCATGGGAACAAGAAACTCCTCTTTGAGAAGCTCACCAGGGGTCACCGGCGACAGCAAATCGGCCGAGGTCTCATCACTTGTGATAATCGACGATTTCGACATTCCAAGCCATCTCCTGTCTCCACTCAAAACAGACCCGATAGCGCTCATTACGATGCAATCATAGTATCGCCTTACGTTAGTAACGTCAAACGTTTCTATAGACTTACATCTCTATTATATCGTACGTTTGTTCGTGTTTTCTAGAACAAATAGTCCTTCACGCCTTAGTCAAGCGAAAGTAATCGTTTGTAGACATCGAGGCCTTTGAGCAGGATTTCCTCGTCAAAGAGCATGGTATCAGTGTGAAGGGCGCTCGTGGCATAGGCGGGACAGCCATCCGAATCGCTCGGGTTATCTTGGCCGGCAGGCGCGCCCGTGCCCAGCAGGAAAAACACGCCCGGCAGATGGCGCTGATAGAAGGCAAAGTCCTCGGCAATTAGCAGCGGTTCATCAACGAGCTGCAACCCGGGCAAGGCAGGGATGATGTTGGCAAACAGCTCGGGGTCGTTATCGACCGGTGGATAGCCCTCGGCGAAGTCGAGATCATACGTGCAGCCCGTTTCGATGCACGCCTCGTCGAGCACACGGCGTACGCCCTCGCGCGCACGGTCGAACATGGCGTCCGTAAACACACGCAAGCTACCGGCAACATGGGCCTCCCCCGCCACGGCGTTGCAGACGGTGCCAGCCTGCAGCAGACCAAACTTACCGATACAGGGCTCATCGGCACCCAGCTCGTCCATCAGTTCGCGCTCGGCAACCAAGAACTTGGCAGCCGCCAGCGCCGCATCGTGCGACTCCTCGACCGGAACGCCATAGGTCTTAGCGATATGGATACTCGTTCCGTGAATATGGATATGCGTCTCGCTCGAGCGCGCCAGCAACGGACCGGAGCAGCTCGCCAACGTGCCGGCGGGCAGATCGGGCCACACATGGAAGCCAAAAATGCGGTCGACCCCGTAGCATTCGAACACACCGCTCTCACATACCGTCTTGGCACCACCGGTCGTTTCCTCGGCCGGCTGGAACACAAAGAGAACGTTGCGCCTAATGACGCCCGGCTGCTCGCGAATCGTACGGTCGACATACGTCGCGGCGGCAAGTGCCATGGCCATGTGTCCATCATGTCCGCAAGCGTGCATCTTGCCGGGATGGGTCGAGGCAAAGGCCGCTCCCGTCGCCTCCGCGATGGGCAGCGCATCCATATCGGCGCGAATCGCTGTGGCATGCGCGGCACCAACGCCGGCGTCGAAGAAAGCGCAGACGCAGCTGGGGCACGGATGGGTCACCTCGCAAGCGAGCGGTGCCAACACGCCCTCGATATAGGCAATGGTTTGCGGAAGATCGAAATCGAGCTCCGGAATGCGATGGAGATCGCGGCGATAGCGACGGAGTTCTTGGAGCTCGGTCATAGAGAATCCCTTCGTAAGGCACATCTGTTGCAACTTATTGTGATACAGGATTGTGGCACACATGTTTCCAGCATATTGCTGCATTTTTTAAACGTTATATACAAATACTCTTGTTTGATAAAGTGCAACGTGATAGGGTCTTTACCACTTGATAGAGGCGCGGGCACGAAGAACCGCGGGCGAGCCAGCAGGCTTTGACCCCGTGGGGAGGCGAAACCCGCCGAACTGGGTTTTTCGGGCACGAACAACCTGGTGGGCCTGTGGGAAACACCCACAGGACTGTCTGCAGCAATGCGGGAGCGCTATCCGGACATTGGGTCCACGCTATGCGGATTCGATGCGCAGATGGCGCCGTCTGGATAGCGAGGTTTACGGGACATGGCATTGACCCCCAACGAGGCATATGCGGCCAAGCAGCCGTTTGTGGACAAGGAGACACTCGAGCGTATCGTCGAGCAGTTCCCCACGCCGTTTCATCTATACGACGAGGCAGGCATCCGCCGCAACATGCAAGAAGTGCGCGACGCCTTTGCATGGAACCCGGGCTTTAAGGAATACTTTGCCGTCAAGGCCAACCCCAACCCGGCGCTCATCTCCATTCTCAACGAATACGGCTGCGGCTGCGATTGCTCGAGCTATACCGAGCTCATGATCGCCCGCTCGCTGGGTATCACGGGACACGACATCATGTTCTCGTCCAACGATACGCCGGCTGCCGACCTTGAGCTCGCCGACAAACTGGGTGCCATCGTCAACTTTGACGACATCAGCCACATCGAGTTCTTTGAGCGTGTTGCGGGACCCATCCCCAAGACGGTCAGCTGCCGCTTTAATCCAGGAGGCCTGTTCCAGCTCTCCAACGGTATCATGGACAACCCGGGCGACTCCAAATATGGCATGACCACCGAGCAGCTCTTCGAGGCCTTCCGCATGCTCAAGGCCAAGGGCGCCGAGGACTTTGGCATCCACGCATTCCTTGCCAGCAACACTGTCACCAACGACTACTACCCCAAGCTCGCGCGCATCCTCTTTGAGCTTGCCGTACGCCTGGAGCACGAGACCGGCGCACACGTCGCCTTCATCAATCTGTCCGGCGGCGTCGGCATCCCCTACCTGCCCGAGCAGCAGGCCAACGACATTCGCGCCATCGGCGAGGGAGTACACGCGGCATACGACGAGATCCTGATTCCCGCCGGCATGGGCGATGTGGCCATCTGCACCGAGATGGGCCGCTTTATGATGGGCCCCTACGGCTGCCTGGTCACCAAGGCCATCCACGAGAAGCAGATCTACAAGGACTATATCGGTGTCGATGCAAGCGCCGTCGATTTGATTCGCCCTGCCATGTATGGCGCCTACCACCACATTACGGTGATGGGTCAGCCGGGCGGCGCCGACAAGGCCACAGCGCCCGTCACGAACACCTATGACATCACGGGCAACCTATGCGAGAACAACGACAAGTTCGCTATCGATCGCAAGCTGCCGCATATCGACATGGGTGACCTGCTTGTAATCCACGATACCGGTGCGCATGGCTACTCCATGGGCTACAACTACAACGGACGGCTGCGCTCGGCCGAGGTCCTGCTGCGCCCCGATGGCGCGGCCGACCTCATCCGCCGCGCCGAGCGCCCGGGCGATTACTTTGCCACGCTCGACGTGCTGCCGTGCGGCCGCGAGCTGCTGGCCAAGTCGCGCGCCGAAAGTGCCCGCCGTCGCGCCCAAGACGAGCGTCTGGCAGTCGCAGCTCAATGGAACAAACGCATCCAGATCGCGGAGGCGAAGGAGAAGAACATGGATATCCGCAACCTCGAGGGCTCAATCGTCGCCCTTGTCACGCCGTTTAAAAAGGACGGCAGCGTCGACTTTGACGCGCTCGAGCGCCTTATCGATTTCCACTTGCAAAATGGCACCGACGCCATCCTCACCCTGGGCACCACCGGTGAGAGTGCCACGATGACCGACGACGAGGACAACTCCGTCGTCGCCGCCGTGGTCAAGCATGTTGCAGGACGCGTCCCCGTCATCGCCGGCTCGGGCTCCAACTCCACGCAGACCATGCTCACCAAGTCGCTCACCTATCAGGGCCTGGGCGCCGACGGTCTGCTGCTCATCACCCCCTACTACAACAAGTCCAACGAAGAGGGTATCTATCAGCACTTTAAAACCGTCGCCGATGCCGTGGACATCCCCTGCATCCTGTACAACATCCCCGGCCGCTGCGGCTGCGGTATCAGCGAGCGCAACGTAGAGCGCCTGGCCGCGCACCCCAACATCATGGGTATCAAGGAGGCCTCGGGCAACGTCGCCTACGCGGCCAAGATCGCCCACCTGCTGTCAGACGACTTCCGCATGTACTCGGGCGAGGACGCGCTTACCGTGCCGCTCATGAGCCTGGGCGCCTCGGGCACCATCAGCGTGTGGGCAGACGTGCAGCCGCAGCTCGTACACGACATGTGCCGCGCTTATCTGGACGGCGACGTAGCGCGCGCCCGCGATATCCAGATTGCCGGCCAGCCGCTCATCAACGCCCTCTTTAGCGAGGTCAACCCCATCCCCGTCAAGGAAGCGCTCGCCCAGATGGGCATGATCGAGGCAAACTACCGTATGCCGCTGTGCCCCATAGCAGACGACACGCGAGCCGCACTTACCGATGCTCTGAAGGGAGCTGGTCTACTTGATTAAGACCGTCATTATGGGAACGGGCCGCATGGGCTCGCTCATCCGCACTACCGCCGAAGGCATTGTTGACGCCGCCGGGCAGCCCGTTTTTGATATCGTGGCCCAGATTGGCTTCGATTTGAGCGAGCTCGAGAACGCACCGGCTGCCGACGTCATCATCGACTTCTCGAACGTCGCGACCTTCGACGCCGTCGTCGCCTATGTCGAGCGCACGGGCGCGGCGTTGGTCTCAGGCACCACAGGCTACACCCCCGAGCAGATGGACCGCCTGCGTGAGCTGGGCCAGAACACCCGCGTTATGCACTCGGGCAATTACTCCATCGGTATCGCAGCCCTGCGCCATCTGGTAGCGCAGGCTACACGCGAGCTGCCCGGCTTTGACTGCGAAATCGTCGAGACGCACCACAACCAAAAGGTCGACGCCCCCAGCGGCACTGCCAAGCTACTGCTCGACGCCGTCGTCGAAGCCGAGCCCGAGGCAGGCTACCACCCCGTCTATGGCCGCGAGGGCATGTGCGGAGCACGCGATCCCAAGGAAATCGGTATGCACTCGCTGCGCGGCGGCACCGTCGCCGGCGTGCACGAGGTGAGCTTCTTTGGCCAGGACGAGGAGGTCACGCTCACCCACCGCGCCACGAGCCGTCAGATCTTTGTCAACGGCGCCTTGGCAGCCGCGCAGAAGCTCGTCACCCGCGAACCCGGCTTCTATACGTTCGACAAGGTCATGTTTGCCTAACCAGGTATCAACCGAATCCACCCAAAGGAGAGATAGCAAATGGGCAACGCAGCCGAGATGGATGCACAGGAGATTATCAACTACATCGCCACCGCGCCCAAAAAGACGCCCGTCAAGCTGTACGTGCGCGAGAAGCCGGGCATGAAGGTTGCCTGGGGCGACGCACATGTCTACGGCGGCCGTCGCGGCAAGACCGTCTTTGGCGACTGGGACGAGCTCAAGACCATCCTGGACGCCAATGCCGATTCCATCGATTACTACGACGTTGAAAACGATTGCCGCAACTCCGCCGTGCCCATGCTCGACCTTAAGGGCATCAACGCCCGCATCGAGCCGGGCGCGATCATCCGCGACCGCGTCGAGATTGGCGACCGTGCCGTCATCATGATGGGCGCCATCATCAACATCGGCTCCGTTATCGGCGAGGGTTCCATGATCGATATGGGCGCCGTGCTGGGCGGTCGCGCCACCGTGGGCAAGAACTGCCACATCGGCGCCGGCACCGTGCTGGCAGGCGTTGTGGAGCCCGCCAGCGCCACGCCCGTCATCATCGAGGACGATGTCATGATCGGCGCAAACGCCGTGGTCCTGGAAGGCGTGCACGTGGGCAAGGGTGCTGTAGTTGCCGCCGGCGCCGTGTGCGTCGAGGACGTCCCCGCCGGCGCCGTCGTGGCCGGTGTCCCCGCCCGCGCCATCAAGATGCGCGACGAGAAGACCGACAGCAAGACCGGCCTCGAAGAAGGTCTGCGCCAGCTGTAGAAGTCACGCGGTTTTACCAAACCGCGTGACGGCTCGACGCTGCAAACGCCCCTAAGCGACAATCTGACGTTCAATCGTCGGTCGCGTACCGAAGTACGCTTCCCTCCTCTTTCACATCACCTTGCTCGCCTAGGGGCGTTTTCGCTGACGTGAGCTCAACCTGCGACGCAATGTCAGCAACCAAGCCGAAAACAAAAAAGGCCGAAGTCCCAAAAGGCTTCGGCCTTTGTTTTTTGCAACGTCCAAGAGCAGTTTATCGATTCTCAATACTTCCGATGTTTTTGAGCTCGATGGAGATGAGGCCGTTGGGCTCGTTGACAAACTCGATGTACTCAGAGTTCGAACCCATCTCGGCCGGGAAGCTGATCTCGATGCCCGTGTCGGTACGGATTTTGTGGTTGCGCACCGCCGCGCGCTCGACTTGTTTGCGCTCCACGGGCACGCGCTCGGGTACCTTCTCCTCAGTCAGTGCCGCGCGCACGCTCTCCTTGATAACCGGCTCGTCCTCAAAGACCTCATCGACGATATCCCAAGGGGGCAGTTCCTCGTCATCCTCAACTTTCTCGGCAACAGCAGCCTTAACCTTGGCGAGTGCTACAGCCGTGTTGGCACCGTGCTCCTCGGCGACTTCCTCGACCACACGCGTCACGGTGTCGATGACCTCCTTGCCCGATACCCCCGTGTCGCACTGCAGCAGGCCATCGGGAATGAGCATGCGATCCTCGCCGGCAATCTTGCGCTTCTTATCCACATAGCCGATCTCCATGGTGCTTGCACGCACGATTGCATAGCTCGGCACCTTTTGCGAGGGATTCGGCAGAATGGCGTAGTGGCGCGCAATGTCGTTGCGCACCTCGCCCTCTTCGCGACCCACCTCGTGCATAAAAGCCTGCTTGGAGCCCAGCAGCATCACGGCAAACCAGCGGGCATCCTCATCGTCGTCAAAATCAGCCACGAGCACATCGGTAGACTCGGCTTTCTCGGCTTTGGTGAGCTCGGAGGAGATAAACTCCGCAATCTGCTGCGACAGGTCCACGAACTCGCGCTCGCCAAAGAAATAGCCCTTGAGCTCGCCGCCGAATGCGGAGTTCTCGGCAAACGTGGCGCGTTTATTGTCGGCCGAGGTGCGTGCGCGGCGCAGATGCGTGGTTACAAAATTGCGCACGGTACGGCTTTCGATATCGAGCTCGCGCTGGCTCATAACGTTGACGGCCGAGTCAAAGTCCAGGATATGCAGGATTGCGTGATTGATTTTCATATACGGCATTCCGTTCTAGATCGAATTGAGCACGAACCAGTATAGCGGTCGAGCCTGCCCCAAGCGTATCGAAGATTGGTGCATCGGGGACAGGTTGCTTTGCACCAATGGCTAGCGCAGGAGCTCGGACTGCCAAGCCTCGAGCTGTTCTGCCAAGCTCTTGCCGGCAGCGGGCATGTCGATCTGGGGACGTTTGGGCAGAAGCGCACATTTTAGGATTGCCGCGATGGTCTGCGAGACAAAGCGTCGCGTATCCTTGTCAAAGCCTTGCGCAGCCTGGAGCATCACGGGCAGGCTCTCGCGCAGATTCCCAGCGATATCCGCAAACCGCTCAGCACCCGTTGCCTCAAACACGGAGAACAACGCATCTACAAAACGCTCGCGCTCGCCAGGCGACACTGCAAGCAGCATCTCGCGAATGGAGCCATCAACATATCGAGCACCGGCGGACAGGCGCTCACAGTACACGAAGTCGCGACCATCAACCACCCAGCTAAAGGGATTGTGCTGCAGCAGGCTGAACTCGGTGCTCTCAACGATGGCATAGTCCTCTTGTGTCTCGAACATCATGCCAAAGATCGACGACCGAGGTAGCGTCTTGTCGATTCGACCGGAAAGATCGGCAAAAGCGTCGCCGTTCAGAAACTCCTCGACGAAGCCCGGACCATCATGGGAATATGCCCGTTCAATTCGCTCACGAGCGACATCGGAGCACATCGCCGCACCGTACACCGCAAGGTTTCCACCCTTGGAATGACCTCCGCACAAAAGCGGCCCGTCGATCGCATCCGCCGCCTCGTCCACATAACGCGCCGCGGATTCCTGGGCCGGCACAGGACACCGGAACGCCATGTTAAAGTCCTCTTTCCAGCCCACAATCGTGCTGTCGGTCCCCCGGAAGGAGAGATAACTAAACCCCGCCGGAAACCGGAACGCCATGGCTGCAAACTGCTCTGTTGTCTCGGCATCACTCACGCTACGATAGCCGCAAACACGAACGCCACGGTAGCGAGGGCTTGCTGCCACAGCCTCCAACAGGGCACGACTCCCCTCCGGATCCCACAGGTCGCCAATCATGTCTTGGTAGCACTCGGCGCGCAGCAGCTCGCGTACGTCTAGGCCCTGCCAGTTCGTCAGCTCCGCCATATCACCCGGCAAACGCAAATAGGACAACCACGCAAAAACCAGGCTATCCACCGCACAGAACGGCCGTTCCTCAAACGGATCAAACGCCGTCTGGGCATAGGTCAAAAAATTAGGCGAATCCGACATGGCCCTCCCATCAACTATGGTGCATTGGGGTGGTGCAAAGTAACCTGACCCCCTCGCACCAAAAAGGCGCCCGGACCGTGTGGCCCGGACGCCTTTCATTGTAGTCTGTTGCCCAAAAGAGCTTGATTTAGCAGGAGAAGTCGACGCTGTCGATGATGTCCTTGAGGGCCTTTGCGGAGGCGGTGAGCTCATGCTGCTCGTCATCGTTCAGCGGCACGGGGACGCGGCAGACAACGCCATCGCGGCCGACGACGGTCGGCATGGAGATGGCCAGATCGGACAGGCCATACTCGCCCACCATGAGCGAGGAAACGGGCAGAACAGTCTGCTCGTCACGCATAACAGCGGTGCAGATGCGCTTGACAGCCATGGCGACGCCGTAGTAGGTGGCGTGCTTCTTCTCGATGATGGTGTAGGCGGAGTTCTTGACGTCCTCGGCGATGCGCTTCTCGGCGGTCTCATGCTCCAGGTGGCCGTGAAGCTCGCAGAAGGTGTTCAGCGGAACGCCAGCAACCTGAGCGCTGGACCAAGCGACAAACTCGGAGTCGCCGTGCTCGCCCATGACATAGGCCTGGACATCGCGCGGGTCAACCTCGACGTGGGCACCAAGCATCTGCTGCAGACGGCCGGTGTCGAGCACGGTGCCGGAGCCGATGACATGGCCCTCGGGCAGGCCGGACATCTTGATGGCAGCATAGGTCAGAACATCAACCGGGTTGGAGACGATGAGCAGAATGCCGTCGAAGCCAGACTTCTTAATCTCGGGGATAATGGACTTAAAGATGTTTACGTTCTTGTTGACCAGGTCCAGGCGGGTCTCACCGGGCTTCTGGGCAGCGCCAGCGGTGACGACGATCATGGCGGCGTCGGCGACATCGGAATAATCGCCGGCGTAGATCTTCATCGGCTCGGCAAACGTCATGCCGTGCGCGATATCCAGGGCCTCACCCTCGGCGCGGTTCTTGTCCACGTCGATGAGGACCATTTCGGAGAACAGACCACTCTGCATCAGCGCGAACGCCGAAGACGAACCGACGAAACCGCAGCCGACAATAGCGACCTTCTTCTCGTTAACCATTAGAAACTCCCATCTCACTCCACAAACAAGCCGCCCGGGAACGACCCGAGCGGCTTGCCGTAATCCCAATACATCCAATCGGGACTTTGATTATGCTCCTATTCGCAGCCAAAAATCGACCGTTTACCGAAATTGTTTGCAGTATTCGTAAAATAACTGCACGAAATCGGTTTCGAGCTATTGACGAGTCGAAATAGGTTTCTAATACAGGCCCGCCTCGCGAATGGCCTCGACAGCCAAAGCGATCTGATCGGGCGGCAGGACCAGTGCCATACGCACGTGCCCCTCGCCCGAAGGACCAAAGCTCGCGCCCGGCGTCACCACGACGCCGGCCTTCTCCATAAGCTCCTCGCAAAACGCCATGGAATCGGTGCGACCACCGGGAAGCTTGGCCCACACAAACATAGAGCCATGCGCGTTGGGACGCTCCCAGCCCAGACCCTCAAGACCGTCGCACAGGGCATCGCGGCGCTCCTGGTACTTCAGACGCTGCGCCTCGACCTCATCGCGCGGACCGTTCAGGCAGGCGATAGCAGCCTTCTGGATCGGGAAGAACATACCGAAGTCGATCTGGCCGCGCAGCTTGGCAAAGGCCGAGACCACATCCTCGTGACCGACCAAAAAGCCGATGCGCGCGCCGGTGACGTTAAACGACTTAGAGAGCGAGAAGAACTCCACGCCCACCTCGAGCGCGCCGGGATACTGCAAGAAGCTGCCGCCGGGCTCGCCGTCAAACACGATGTCGGAGTACGCGTTATCATGGACGATCAACAGATCATGCTCGCGGGCAAAGGCGATAATCTCCTCGTAGACCTCGGGCGTGCCCACCGAGCCGACCGGGTTCGCGGGCAGCGACACGATCATGTACTTGGCACGATCGGCAACCTCGGGATCGATACCCGCCACATAGGGCAGGTAATTGTGCTCGGCAACCAGCGGATAGTATTCGAGCTTGGCATCGGCGATCTTGGCACCCGCCTCAAAGACCGGGTAGCACGGATCGGGAACCAAAATGGTGTCACCCGGATCGAGCAGGGCAAGGCCCAAATGGCCCACCCCCTCCTGTGTGCCGTTGCACGACTGCACCATAGACGGCGTAATGCCCGAAACGCCAAAGCGACGCTCATAGTAATCGCACACGGCCTGCTTGAGTTCGGGCAGGTCGCGCAGGGCATACTTCCACATCTCGGGATCTTGGGCTGCCTGCGTGAGCGCCTCGACCACATGGTCGTACGGCTTAAAGTCGGGCGTGCCCACGCTCATGTTGTAAATGGTCTTGCCCTGAGCCTTCAGCGCGAGAAGCTTGTTGTTGAGCGAGGCGAAGACCTCCGCGCCAAAGCGGTCGAGACGCTGCGATGCCTGCATGGTGCCACCTTTCGATATAAAAAACGCGGCGCTCCGACAAGAGCGCCGCGCGATACGGGCCATCAGATTGCAAAAGTGTAACGCTTGCAACCCCCGTATTGGTTCAATTTAGCCAACCTTAGTCAACTGGATTGAGCGCGTCGATCTGCGCAAGCCACAGACGCGAGCTAGCGTCACTCGGCATACGCCAATCGCCGCGCGGGCTGAGCGTCACCGAACCCACCTTGGGACCATCGGGCAGGCAGCTGCGCTTAAACTGCTGGGCAAAGAAGCGACGGTAGAACGTACGTAGCCACGTGTGGACGGTCTTGGCGTCGTAGACGCCCTCGAAGCTCTTGAGCGCCATGCGGTAGATCTTGCCCGGCTCAAAGCCAAAACGCAGCAGGTAGTAGAGGAAGTAGTCGTGCAGCTCATACGGGCCCACCAAATCCTCGGTCTTCTGCGCAATCTCGCCGTCGCCCGTGGGCGGCAGAAGCTCGGGGGACACCGGCGTATCGAGGATGTCGAGCAGCGTCTCGGCAATACGCCCGCCAAACACATCGGCCGCATAGCGCACCAGATGGCGCACAAGCGTCTTAGGCACGCTCGCGTTGACGGCGTACATGCTCATGTGGTCGCCGTTATAGGTAGCCCAGCCGAGCGCCAGCTCCGACAGGTCGCCCGTGCCGATGACAAAACCGCCAGCCTGGTTGGCCAGATCCATCAGAATCTGCGTACGCTCGCGCGCCTGGCTGTTCTCGTAGGTCACGTCCTGCACGGCCGGATCATGCTCGATATCCTTAAAGTGCTGTTCCACGGCAGCATGGATTGAGACCTCGCGGAAGCTCACACCCAAGTCACGAGCGAGCGACTCGGCATTGGACTTAGTGCGGTGCGTCGTGCCAAAGCCGGGCATGGAAACCGCCGTGATACCCGTGCGCGACAGCCCCAGTGCATCGAAGGCACGCACGGTCACAAGCAGCGCTAGCGTGGAGTCCAAGCCGCCCGAAAGGCCGATGACCGCAGCCTTGGTACCTGTGTGGGCGAGGCGGATCTTGAGGCCCGCAGTCTGCAGACCGAGGATCGTCTCGCAGCGCTCGGCCAAGTCGCCGTGGTCGGCCGGCACAAAGGGCGCGCGCGGGAAAACGCGGTCGATATCGCAGGCATCGCGCAGGACAGGTTCTTCGGCCAGCACGCCCTCAAACGAAAACTCAACGGCCGTGGCCTCCGGCGCATCGTCGGTGCGCGTCCACGTCGTCGAGCGACGGCGCTCGGCAACCAGGCGGTCAAGGTCAACGTCGGCGATGGCCATATCGCAGGTAAGCAGTTTGGTCGCGGCGAGCTTGGGGCCGTTTTCGTAGACGAGGTTCTCGCCCGCAAAGACCATGTCGGTCGTGGACTCGCCCTCGCTCGCGTCCGCGTAGGCATAGGCGCAGTACAGGCGCGCGCTCTGGTTGGAGATTAGGCTGCGGCGGTAATCCGCCTTACCGATAATCTCGTCCGAAGCCGACGGATTGAGGATCACCGTCGCACCGGCAAGCGCCATCTCGGTCGAAGGGGGCGCCGGCACCCACAGGTCCTCGCAGACCTCAACGCCCAGCACCATATCCTCGGCACCTTCATCACAGCAGCGGTAGACAAGCCCCGAACCCAGCGGAACCGGACCCTGACCGGCAAACTCGACCCACACGGGATCCGCAGGCGATGGAGCAAACCAGCGACGCTCATAGAACTCGCCATAGTTGGGCAGATACTTCTTGGCCGTAAGACCCAAAAGCTCGCCCGCGCAGCACACGGCAGCGCAGTTGTAGATATTCTCGGCAACTGCAACGGGAAGACCGATGGTAAAGACAATCGGCAGATCGCGGGTTTCATCGAGAATGTGCACAAGTGCCGCCTCGCAGGCATGCAGCAGTGTGCGGTTATGGAACAGATCAGCCGCGGTATAGCCAGTCAGATTAAGCTCGGGCAACACCAGCGCGCGAACGCCGCGCTCGGCAGCATCGCGAACAGCCGCCAGCGCAACCTCGGCATTGCCCTCGACATCGGCCACGCGAATCCGCGGCGACGCCGCCGCCACACGCAAAAAGCCATCAGACTGAGAAAGGTGAAGATTCATAAGAATGCTCCCGTGCGTAGACGCCATTCACAACAATTAGCAAGCCCTATTGTAGTTCAACCGCCGGGTGTAACCGCATCCCACCAACTTGGTGAGCTATTGATGAGTTGATGGTATCTGTTAAATGTCACGTACGATTCACATCTGGTGGGTACCCTGATGGCTACACGAAACGAAGCAGATTTACACCGGGAGGACCCCGTATGACAACCAAGTACACCGACGCGCCGCGTACACGCGTCATGACTCCGGCATCGCTCAACAACGGCGTGCACGAGAACCATTCCATCGGACAGACCATGGCCATCGCGCCCAAAAAGGGCCTGTTCGACGACATTTCCATTCCCCAGATCATCGCCGGCGCCGCAGCTGCCGCCACGAGCGTCGCGCTTGCCTCCAAGATTGGTATCGCTGGCTCAGTAATTGGTGCCGCCGTGAGCTCGGTCATCACCGTTGTGTCCTCGCAGGTCTACCGCCACTTTATCTCTGCCAGCGCCGAAGCCCTCAAAGGTACGCACGCCGACGTCGACTACCCCGCCGGCGCCTATGAGCCCGTTGAATTTAATGCCGAGGAGCACCTGGGCGGCGCCGCGACTACGCAAGAGATGCGCCAGATTGCGGGGCGCGCGACCACGGCGCGCGTTGCCCCCAACAGTCTGCGCGCCAAGGCGGCGGCCGAGCGTAGCCAGACGCAAAAGAAGGTCATCGTCTTCTCGATCGCTATCGCCATCGTCGCGGTCATCGCCTGCGCCGGCGCCATCCTTATCACCACTGCCGGTGAGGGTCTGGGCGAGCGTCCCGAGCCAATCCTGTCGTCGCGCACGACCGAGAGCGATGCAAATGGCAACACCCAGTCGCAGGATCAGCAGGCACAGACGGACGATACGCAAGACGGTTCTACCTCTGCCAATTCGTCCTCGAACACCCAAAACCAACCGCAGGGCACCGATTCCTCTACGGCCAACAGCAGCACGCCGTCCGGCACGACCGACTCAAGCCAAACAACTGACGGTTCACAGCCGAACACGGGAGGCCAGACGAGCGACACCACGTCGGGAACGGGTGCAGCAGACAGTAGCAACACCAACAGCTCGAGCGGAACCGCGTCCGGCACGGCATCTGACAACTCGAGCCAAGGCACGGCATCGGGCAACTAAGCACATTTGCCTCTCATAGATAACCGACCTATACAACGGGCGCGAATCGAAAGCGGTTCGCGCCCGTTTGCCTTGGGCGCCGCCATGGCGAACGCTATGCGATGGTAAGATGCTTTACATGTGTAAAGAGGAGATTTGCCATGAGCAAGACAATAGTTAGGCCCACGCTATCGCTGGGCAACCACATCTATCTGTATCGCCTGCTACGCGATGCAATCGGATGCGGCAAGCAAACGTTTATGACACAGGTCGAGGAGGCGCTCGCCGCCGGCGACATGACCGCTTATGACCTGGGCTTCGAGTCCACGCGCGAGCTGCTCGAGGAGCTCAACGACTGCATTAAGCTGACCGTCTTTAAGGGCGGCCGCCTGTATGCCACCGTCATCGCCAACGAGGCCTGGGATGCCGCCCTTGCCAAGGGCGAGGACAAGCCCAAGGCTGCCAAGGGCGCCAAGCAGTCCTACAAAAAGAAAAAGCGCGGTGAGAAGGACCTCAAGGCCGTGCGTCCCAAGCACGTTAAGCGTCCCGAGCCCGAAGTCATGGTTGAAGCCGTGCCGGAACCCGAGCCCGAGACAGAGATCGAAGTCGCTATTGAGGTAACAGCGGAAGCCGAAACCGAAATCGCCGCCACGACCGATCCCGAAGTCATATCAGAGCAGGAAGCCACTGCGGAGCTCAACGAGGCTCCCAAGTCGACAACCGCAGAAGCCGCCAACCAACCCGAGACGCCTGCGTTCCAAAACAGCGATGTCTTTAGCGACGAGGCCGAGGACGATCAACCCGACGAGTCCGCTGATCAAGACGCTACCGAGTCGACGCCGGAACCCGAGGCACCGCAGCCCGCCATCTCGCTCACGGTCGTCTATGACCCCGAGAACGCAAACGCCGGCATCACCACCATGGCATCCACGCCCATCGAGGCAAAGTCGAGCGTCGAGAATCAGAGCGCTCCGCAAGTCGAGTTCGACACCGCGACCGCAGACGCACCTGCCATCGTCGAACCCGCAGATTCCGCGGCGATGCCGAAAGCGGACACCGAATCAGTACTCGGCGCCGAACCCGCGCCCGTCATCGAGGTGACGCCCGTCAATGATCAGGCCTTCGCACCGACGATGGTACCGGCCCCCGCACCCGTAGCGCCCGCCATCCCCGAGGACTTCCCCATCGATTTCGCAACCGAGGTCTTCTGCCCCGGTCCATTGCTACACCAGCTGTCGACCTATCTCCCCTACGGCGCTGACACGCTCGGCATCGTCGGCGAGTACTATTGGATCGCCCGCGAGCGCGGCACCATCGAGGCCGCGCGAAACCGTGCAAGCTTCCCCCTGCGCTACACGCAGGCCGGCGAGCGCCGCGAGGTTACCGTGCGCATCCGCCGCAACACCACCGGCGGTCTCGGATCCACCTGGGCCATCGATAAAGTCGAAGAACCCGAGCAGTAACGACAAACGGCTCAAATCCAAATCAGGATTTGAGCCGTTTTTATTTGTTGATGTTGCGTAACCAACAGCGAGCGGGCCGCAAGTGCCCCAGGTTGCCGTGAAAGAGGAGCGACGCGTACTTCGGTACGCGAGCGACGGCTTGAACGGCAAGATGGGGTGCTTGCGACCCGCGCAGCGTCGAGCAGTTACGCGGTTTGGAAAACCGCGTAACGATCTAGTCGCGCGTCAGCTTACGGTGAATACGATGCGGCTGGGCTGCGTCCTCACCCAGGCGCTCGATACGGTTGGCCTGATAGGCCTCAAAGTTGCCCTCGAACCAATACCAGTTGCCCGGATTCTCGTCGGTGCCCTCCCACGCCAGAATGTGCGTGGCGACGCGGTCCAGGAACATACGATCGTGGCTAATGACCACCGAGCAGCCCGGGAACTCGAGCAGCGCCGCCTCGAGCGAGGACAGTGTCTCGACGTCGAGGTCGTTCGTGGGCTCGTCGAGGAGCAGCAGGTTGCCGCCCTGCTTGAGCGTGAGCGCCAGGTTCAGACGGTTGCGCTCGCCACCGGAGAGTACGCCAGCGCGCTTCTGCTGGTCCTGGCCCTTAAAGCCAAAGCTCGCCACGTACGCGCGGCTGGGGACCTCGGTCTCGCCGACCATCATGTGGTCCAGGCCATCCGAGACGACCTCCCACAGGTTCTTGTCGGGGTCGATGCCAGAACGGTTCTGATCGACATAGGAGATCTTGACGGTCTCGCCCACCTCGAGCTCGCCCGAAGTCAGCGGCTCCAGGCCCACGATGGTCTTGAAGAGCGTAGTCTTGCCCACACCGTTGGGGCCGATGACGCCCACGATGCCGTTACGCGGCAGGGTGAAAGAAAGGTCGTCGATGAGCACACGGCCATCGAACTCCTTGTGCAGGTGATGGGCCTCGAGCACCTTGTTGCCCAGACGCGGTCCAACGGGAATGCGGATGTCGGTCCAGTCGAGCTTCTGGCTTGCGCGGGCCTCGGCCTCCATCTCCTCGTAGCGAGCCAGACGGGCCTTGTTCTTGGCCTGGCGAGCCTTGGGCGAGCTGCGTACCCACTCGAGCTCGGCCTCCATGCGCTTGGCGAGCTTGGCATCGCGGTTACCCTGTGCCTCGATACGCGCGGCCTTGGTCTCCAGATACGTGGAGTAGTTGCCCTTGTAGGGATAAAGGTGACCGCGGTCGACCTCGCAGATCCACTCGGCAACGTTATCCAGGAAGTAGCGATCGTGCGTGACGGCAAGCACCGCGCCCTGGTAGTTGTGCAGGAAGTGCTCGAGCCACAGGATCGACTCGGCGTCCAGGTGGTTCGTGGGCTCGTCGAGCAGCAGCAGGTCGGGAGCCTCGAGCAGCAGCTTGCACAGGGCCACGCGGCGGCGCTCGCCGCCGGAAAGCACGTTGACCGGCATGTCGGAATCGGGCAGCTGCAGGGCGTCCATGGCCTGGCCGAGCTTGGAATCGATATCCCAGCCGTCGGCGGCGTCGATCTCGTCCTGGAGCTTTCCCATCTCAGCCATGAGGGCGGCCATGTCGCAATCCGGGTCGCACATCTCCTCGCCGATCTTGTTGAAGCGATCGACCTTGGCGATCATGTCGCCAAATGCCATGCGCACGTTCTCGATGACGGTCTTGTCGTCGTCGAGCGGCGGCTCCTGCTGCAGGATACCCACGGTGTAGCCGGGGGTAAGCCTGGCATCGCCGTTGGAAACTTCCTCGATGCCGGCCATGATCTTGAGCAGGGTCGACTTACCCATGCCGTTGGGACCCACAACGCCGATCTTGGCGCCAGGGTAGAAACTCAGAGTCACGTCGTCAAGGATTACCTTGTCGCCATGGGCCTTGCGAGCCTGATACATCTGGTAGATAAACTCTGCCATTTGCCTGTTTTATCCTTTCTACCTGCTGTTTCCCTATTCTTGATTCGCTTTAGTGGAAACGAAATGAGGGAACCAGCTCTGAAACGTAACGAAAAAGGGGCATGGTTGCCCATACCCCCTAATACTACCTGGGAAAAGTCCCCCGGAACATACTATGAACTGCGTACGCTAGTTTTCCGCAACCTTAACGAGCGGCTCGCTGCGATTTGCGCCACAGCAGATACGAGTAGACGTAGATGGCTCCGACCGAACCAAACGCCAGAACCGCAATCACCGCGGCGACGACTTCACTCGAAAGCACGCTGCCTGCCACGCCCATCACAATCAGGCCAATACCCAGCACCATAAAGCAGGCGCCGCCAAAACGCTGCGTACGGCGCCAGTTCTCGGGATCGGCAAGCGCCCAGGGTGTCTTGATACCGAGCGTATAGTTCTGCTTCACACGCGGCAAGTAGTTGCCTACGCCGATGAACAGCAAACCGACAACACCGGAAATCAGCACGTTAACCGAACCGACCGCCGGCACCACGCCCCAGACCGTAAGCTCTCCCAGCCAGCTTATGGCGCACATGAACAAGGTGAAGGCGATTACGAAGCCCTGGTAGAACTTGCCCGAGGTTCGATATGCCTCACCTTTGGGGTCGATGCGCGGCACCACGCAGAACATTGCGAGAAGCGCCAGAGGCAGCACGCCGAGCGCGGAGGCCATCCAGCTAGGACCCCAACCGTCGACGGCGCCGTTCGCGCCCCAGTGCGTGGGAATCTGCGCAGGCAAGCTCGGCATCACCATGAGGTGCGCTACGACATTGGCGACGCACAGAGCGACCAGCGCAATCCACACGCGCGACGATACCCCCGTGGGGTGAATGCCCTTGTTTTCGTTATTCATCCTTATCACCTTCCGTGTTTGTAAAACCCATAAACCAGCCAATCAAATCCTGCATGACGGTGGTGTTTAAGCTGTATACGATGTTTTGGCCATGGCGCTCGTCGGTCACCAACCCGGCGTTTTTGAGCGTCGCCAAGTGATGGCTCAGCGACGGCTTACTGATATCGAAATGCTCGGCAAGCTCCCCCGCCGTGCAATTGCCCTCGCGCAGCAACTCCAAAATGCGCCGTCGCGTTGGATCGGCAAGCGCCTTAAAACCCTCTCCCGGCATAAGACCTCCTCTCATCATCTCTCATGACGCGCACACTATACTCGATATTTAGATGTTTGTCTAACTATCTAATCTTGTACTCAAAAAAATAGCCGCCTCCGCGTAATGCGAAGACGGCCACTTCTCACGCTACAAACGTGTTTTTGAGTTGGCCAACCCGCTGCAACGGGTGCCATCTGCTTCAATCTTATGCGAACCCCGATCCCATTTCAACAAGCCCAAGGGCTCAAATGGAATCGCGATAACACCTATAATGGCGATAGCTAAAACACGATTCGCTTCCCCATCGGAGGATGTCTATGACCGAAACCGCTGCCGCTCTCGTCGAGACACGCGACACCAAGCTCGAGATCATCATGGGCCGCGAGGCACTCGATAAGCTCGCCGATGCTACGGTGTTGGTGCTCGGCTGCGGAGGCGTGGGCTCCAACTGCTGCGAGGCACTCGCCCGCGGCGGCATTGGTCATTTCGTCATTCTGGACAAGGACATCGTCGCGCCCAGCAATATCAATCGCCAGGCTATCGCCTTTCACAGCACCATCGACAAGCGCAAGGTCGATGTTATGGAAGCCATGATCCACGACATCAATCCCACCGCCACCGTTATCAAACGCACCGAATACCTGCTGAGCGACAACATCGACGAGTTCTTCGCGAGCGTTTTGGAGCAGACGGACGGCAAGCTCGACTACGTCGTCGACGCCATCGACACCATCTCGGCCAAGCTCACCATTGCCAAATATGCTCAGGACCACGACATTCGTTTGGTTAGCTCCATGGGCGGGGCCAACAAGCTCCATCCCGAGTGCCTCCGCTTTGCCGACATTTTCGATACGGTACGTGACCCCATGAGCCGCATCATGCGCAAAGAATGTAAGAAGCGCGGAATCAAGAGTCTGCACGTGCTGTTTAGCTGCGAGGAATCGGTTAAGACCCAACCCCGCGACCCGTCCAACATCCACGAGCGTACCGAGTTGGGTACCGCCAGCTTTATGCCGCCCATCATGGGTCAGATGATTGCCGGCGAGGTTATCCGCCAGATCAGCGGGCGCGGCACCGAGCGCGTACGCGCCGACGGCCAACGCCTGGACTAGCAGAATGTCCTGCGATGGAACCGCAATTCTTTGACACGCATTGTCATCTTGATTTGATGCTCGGCCCCGATGCTGCAGCCAGTGAGTCGGCGGCGTCGGGTCTGGGGCTCTTTGACTGCGGGGTCGACCCACGCGACTTTTCGGCCGCAAACGAGCGCGCCCGTCGCCAACCAAGCATCATCGCCGGCGTTGGGCTTCACCCCTGGTGGCTCGCCGACGGCCGCTGCGGTCCCGCCGAAGTCAACCTGCTTTGCGAGTTTGCTGCCCAAGAGCGCTACATCGGCGAAGTCGGACTTGACTTTTCCGCTCGTTTTGCCTTAAGTGAGCCGCTACAAATACAGGCATTTGACTGGCTCTGCGATACACTCGTGCAGCATCCTCTTACCGGGCGAGTGATATCAATTCACGCCGTTCGTTCAGCAGGAGCCGTACTGGACGTCCTCGAATCGCATGGACTACTCATCCCAAACCCCGACTCCCCCGCTATCATCTTCCACTGGTTTAGCGGTACTTCGGACGAACTCGTCCGCGCGCGTAATGCGGGCTGTTATTTTTCCGTGAACGAGCGGATGCTCGCCACCAAGCGCGGTCGCGAATACGCCCGACAGATCCCACTCGATCGTTTACTGCTCGAGACCGATGCGCCGGCGGAGGCAAACACAGAAACAAGCGCACAGTCGCTCATCAGATCGCTCACAAGGACCTCGATGCGCATTGCCTCACTCAAAAACTGTGACGCTAAGCACATTGAGTCGGCAGTTTTAGCAAATGCGCGCTCTGTATTTGACCTTCGCTAACCCCTGTGGGCAAAAAATGCCAAATATGAGTACTGCTACCGGAATGGATACATTACTTTTAACTTCCCAACCGCCAGAATAATCCTCGATTGTCCGCTAATTAAAGCTTTTACAGTCATTCATCCTGCGTTTTCGCAAATCTTAAACCCCTCCAGACGCTCAAATCACATCTGAAGGGGTTGATTTTGCTGCGACTAAATTAGTCACAGTACTCATATTTGGCATTTTTTGCACACCGAGTCCCGGGGAGGCACCCGCACCTCCCCGGGACCGCTCGGCTATTCGACGATTGGTGCTCCGTGGCCCCAAGAACCTTCCATGCCGCACACGGTCGAGGCAAACCCGGCAGCAAAGTCGAGCGCGCGCTCGATGGCCTCGGCGCCATCCTCACCGCGCTTGGCGGAATCGAGATAGCACATCAAAAACGAGGTGAGGAACGAGTCGCCCGCCCCCATGGTGTCCTTCATGTCCGTTACCGGTTTAGCCAGCTGGCGGTAATAACGCTCGCCGTCGTAAGCAATGCAGCCCTCGGCGCCCGCCGTAGCCGACACAAAACGCGGACCCAGGCCCTTCACCCATGCCAAACGCTCGCGAATCTCGTCCTCACTCGCAGCATCCGCCGCACTAAAGAAAGCAAAATCGACGTAGGGCGCAATCTGCTCGTAGTACTCGTCAGTGGAGTCGTCCGAAAAGTCAAAAGAAACCGTGACGCCCGCAGCCTTCAACTTGGGAAGCTCGCGCTCGGTAAAGCAATAGTTACCCGAATGAACCACATCGAACTGCTTCATGTACGAAAGGTCAAAGCGATCGAGGACATAGCGCGCATCGCCACGGATACCGCCCTCGTTGGAGCCGAGGAAGACACGGTCACCGTCAACGACGGTCACGCGAGCCGCTCCGTTCTCGCCAATCATCTGCTCGCACTTGTCAAGCTCGATATCCTCATCCTCGAGGCTTGCAATGACATGCTCGGCAGCGGCATCATTGCCAAAAATGCCCATGTATGCGGAGCGTGCGGCACCGCATTTCTTGGCATAAACGGCGAAGTTCACCGCATTGCCGCCGGGATACATGGTGTGGATATGCTCGTAGCGATCGACGACGTTGTCGCCAAATCCGAGCGCGTTAACGTTAAATGCCATGGCCTTTGCTCCTTCTAGTACTCGACAACACCCATATAGCGACGGAAATCGGGATCGTGATCAAACACCTTACCGCGTGCGGCACGCAGCTCGCAGTTCATGGCGTAGAACAGCACCGGGTCCAGATAGGCACGGACGCTCGCCGGCACGGCTTCCATACCGTACTCCTTGGCATCGAGCACCATCAGCGTATCGGTATGCGTCTTAAGGAACGCCAGGGCGCGCTCGTCCATAGCACGGCACTCGCTGGAGCCCATCTGCAGGAAGTAAAAAACGCCATCCTGAGTAGCCTCGAAGGGGCCATGGAAGTACTCGGCAGAGTGGATGTAGCTGCAGTGCTGCCACTGCATCTCCATAAGAGAGCAGATAGCGAAACCGTAGGTCTGGCTAAAGTTGGGACCGCTGCCCAGAATATAGAAGAACTCGTGCTCCTGGCAAAGCTTGGCAAAGCGATCGCCCAGCTCGGCATTTACCTTCTCGCGTGCCGGGGGAAGAATCTTATCCATCTCGGCGATACCGGCATACATATCGGCAAGATCGGCGTAACCCTCCTGCTGATCGAGCAGCTCTGCCGCAAGCGACAGCGAAATGCCAGCGGGGACCTCGGCCTGCGGCACGCCCTCGCCCCACGGGTAGACCCACGTGGTCCATTTACCGGTGTCGATCTTAGATCCAGCGTTGTCGGTCTGGGCGATCACCGTAGCGCCGGCAGCAAGGGCAATCTCGCAGCCCTCGACGACCTCAGGGGTGTTGCCACTGTGGCTACAAGCGATGACCAGGGACTTCTCGCCCAGACGACGCGGACGCATGATATCGAACTCGCGAGCCGTATAGATATACGAAGTGAAGGTGGTTGCCTCGCGCTGCAGAAGCTCATGGGCCGGGATCAAATCGATCATGGAGCCACCGCAAGCAATCCAGTAGACGCTGTCGAACTTGCCCTTCTCGGCAATTGCCTCTTTGATCAGATCGTGTGCGTTCATATCCAGTTCCTTTCTTGTTTGGCCGCAATCAATGACGTTGGCTGCGTGGCCGATAGTTGTTTTAGTCAATCAGATATTTCTCGAATGCGGCCATGTTCTTGGCATCCGCCGCCGCCGGATCATCGTAGTAACGACCGTCCGTGATTTCCTGGCCCAGCATGCCGTCGAAACCATGGGCGTTGAGCGTGGCGACGAAGGCGTCCATATCGTGCTTGCCATCGCCCCACACCAGATGGCCATACGGGTCACCGTCGATAAAGTGCATCTCGTGAATTGCCCCATCACCAAAGGCAGCAAACCAGTCCTCGAGCGTCTCGCCCGCAACGCCCATCGCGGTTGTATCAACCATGGGCTGTAAGTACGGGCTCGCGACCTCGTCAATCATGCGCTTCGCATCGGAAACCGTCGTCACAAGGTTGCTCTCCTCGGGACGCAGACTTTCCATCGTAAGCACCAGACCGTGCTCGCCGGCATACTCCGCCAGAATGGACAAGTGCTCGCGGCTGCGCTTCCAGGCTTCCTCGCGGTCCTCGTCCCAGTCGCCCCAGCCCGAGTTGACGGACATACGGTCGCACCCAAGTACCTCGGCAAGCTCAATGCCGTGCTTAAAGTACGCCAGGCTGCGCTGTTCATGCAGCGGTTTGCGTGCGCAGTACTGCCAAGGATAGACAACATTCTCGGGGCACAGAGTACGATACCTAAGCCCACGGTCTGCAGCCTTTTTCGCCAGGACCTCAGCCTCAAAGTAGCCCGTGTGGTCGAGCGTCACATGCGGCTCCGCACACCACAGCTCAATGGACTCAAAGCCCAAGCGCTGCTGCACATCAAGGAAGTAATCGAGCGACCACATGATGTAGTGGATATTCATGCCCGCAATCTGCTCGCGGCGCAGCGTCGGTTTGGATTCAGGCATCTTATGCCTCCTTATTTCGATTGAACACGATTTGTCCGTCCGACATCGTCATGTCAACCGCAAGATCACGTGCGTCGCGATAATCGAGGTCGAACACATCCCGATCGAGCACGCAGATATCGGCAAGCTTACCAACCTCAAGCGTACCCAGCTCGTCTTCGCGCATCAGGTCGTACGCGCCCCCGGCAGTCCAAGCGCACAAGAGCTCGACAAGCGTCAGCGTGTTGACCTCATTCACGGGCAGTCCGTCGTCGAAGTATCCGCCGCACGCACTGTAGATTGACTCGCCCAAGCTCGGAATCAACAGCGGCAAATCCGTGCCACAGCACACTGTGCATCCGGAATCTTCCATGCCGCGGCGATTCCAGCTGTGCAAAAGTCGCGTCTCGCCAATTTGTCGACGCATCATCGACAGGCAATCCTCGCGCCGGTCCAGCGTCAGAATCTGCGGATAGACCTCGCAAATTCCACCTAACTTGCCAAACTCGACAAGGTCGGTCGGGTCAGAGTTCTCGAGATCGGTAATCGCATGGCGGCGAAGCATCCGTCCATGCTCGTCTCGAGGCAGCGAGGCATAGAGCGCCACGGTGCGACGAACGGCGCCATCGCCCTGGCAATGCAAGGAATATCGGAAGCCGTCAGCATCAATTGCACGCAGCTCGTTCTCAATCAGATCCCACTCTGGCTCCTCGACGACCGTCTTGCCGGCAGCGCCCGCATCGGCCGAGTCCTCATAGGGTTCAATCATCTCGGCAAGCCCCGCCCATACGCCGCGATCGGTCATACGGTTGAAGCCAGAAAAACGAACGAACGGTCCCCGGAAGCGCTCTCGCGCCTCGCGGGCATATGCCAGATTTGCACCGGCGCCCACCGGCTGCGACATCATAGAGACGCGAACCGTCAGCTCACCAGATTCCTCACGGCGAGCCATTTCGTCGGCAAAGCCGTAGTAGTCATCAAACGCCATTTCCTTGATGGCGGTAACGCCACGCTCGTTAAGCATGCTCATGTAGTCCGAATACCCGGCACGCACCTCGGGCAGCGCGAGGAAATCGCTCATCATGCGCCAGATCTTCTCGGCATAGCACGCCTGGGGTGTAAAGCCGTATCGCGCACTGGCGGCAGCATTGAGAACGCAGGTCTCCGCACCCGATGTAAAGCAGACGACGGGGATATCGCCAAAACAATCGTCAAACACAGCTGCTGTATTTGCGTTCTCGGCATCCGATGCCAACGTTTCGGGTAGGCTGTGGCCAAAAGCCGCCGCGCAATCCGGATGATCTTCTTTCCATGCACGCAAGAGCGACACGGCCTCTTTGGCATCAGCGATGCCGGACAGATCAGACCCCAACGTCCGCAGCGCCCAGCCTGTATAGAAGGTATGTACATCGATCAGGCCAGGCATGACGGTGCGGTCGCCCAGGTCAACTACCTCGTCCGCCTGGGTCAAATACGAAGCTACCTCACACTTGGTGCCAACAGCCTCAATTCGATTGCCACGGACCGCTACGAAACCTTCAAACGGCAGGTCCCCCGTACCGGTAAAGACGCTCTTAGACGTCAGGACCGTCAAACGATCAGACATCACAACCACCTACACCGGAAGCATGCCAGAGATTGCCGTTACGATCAGGCCAAAGACGACCATGAAAATGAAGAACTTCCAAATGGTCTTCCACCATTGGCCAAACGAAATCCTAGCCACGGCAAGACCGGCGACCGTCATGCCCGCCACGGGGCTGATGGTGTTGATGGTCTGGTTGGCAAACTGGAGCGCGGTGACGGCCGCCTCGGGATTGAGGCCCATGAGCTCGGTCAGGGGGCCCATAACGGGCATGGTGAGCGCCGCCAGGCCAGAACTCGAGGGAACCAGCAAAGAGAGCAGGCCAAGGACGATATACATAAACGTGGTGTAGACGGCGGCGGGTGCACCGGCAAGCGCGGTAGCGAGCGCCTGGAGGATGGTGTCGATGATCATGCCGCCCTCGGCGATGACCAGAATACCGCGAGCGATACCGATAACGATGGCAGCGTACGCAAAGTCGGCGAGACCCTTAACGAACTCCTCTGCGATCGTCTGCTGGTCAAGGCCGCCCAGGATACCGGCAAGCAAGCCCATGCCAAGGAACACGGCGGAAATCTCATTCATGTACCAGCCCTGGGTAACAAGACCCCAGACGATAATGCCCATACCGCAAGCAAAATCGATAAGCACGAGCTTCTGACGGATAGTGAACTCTTCCTCGATGGAGGCATCGGTCACGGAAAACTCAATACGCTTGAGCTTATCGTCCTCGTACACAATGGACGACTCGGGGTTTTTCTTGACGCGCATGGCGTAGCGCATGGCCCATGCGATACCGACGGCAGTGAAGATGACCCAAGAAACGGCGCGCAGCCACAGTTGCGGATTGCCCTCGATGCCAATGATGCCTTGGGCGATCAAAACATTAAACGGGTCGATGGTCGAAGCACAATATCCCAGGTTAGGACCAAGGAAGCAGATGATGAATGCCGTCATCGAGTCATAACCGATACCCATCATGATGGGAATGAAGATGGCATAGAACGGCAGGGCTTCCTCAGACATGCCAAACGTAGTGCCGCAAATGGACAGCAATGTCATCGTGATGGGAATGATGAGGATGTCCTTGTTCTTGAGCTTTTTAATCACACGGCTCATGCCGGCATTCAAAGCGTTGGTCTTGGTGATGATCGCGAACGATCCGCCAATCAATAAGACGAACGCAACGACGTCGGCAGCCTCTTGGATACCCTTGGTGGGCGCTTGCAGAACCGCGAAGATATCCTGGCCCAGATTGATGGTCTCGCCGGTCTCGGAATCGGTGTAGTTCTTATCGACCTGTTCATAGGTTCCAGCAACGGCGACTTCACGCTCGCCCGCCGCTGTTGAAATCGTCTTGCGCTGATACTGACCAGAGGGAACGATCCAAGTCAGGACCGCAAAGACAACGATCAGCAAGAACATGATCGTATAGACATGCGGTAATTTGAACTTAAAACGTCTGTTTGTCTTCTTCGCCTTCGTATCTGACATAGATACCTCCAAAGAACTCGAGACTGCATCGCATCTCGCTTCAACGTTTGCATAAGGCAAACGTTCTATGACGTCCCATAGATTACCAGCAGCTTTTTCCTTCATCAAGATAATTTCAAACTGGTTGCCGCAACGCGGTTGAACGGTTGTGTTCGCGCCGTGAACGGTATGGAAACGCCCGGTGAGATGATCCACCGGGCGTTTCCATTCGCAATGTCCTAGATGTCAAAAACGTAGCGAGACCCAACGATCCGCTGACGACCGATGATAAACGGCCGCCGCTGCTCATCGAAAAAGAAGGCTTCCATATAAAACAAGGGTTCGCCAACGGGAACTGCCAACAGCCGAGCGACCTCGGGCGACGCGCACGCGATCTCGAGCGTGCACGGGTCGGTAAACGCGGGCGTGCGGCCCGTCCGGTTGCGCACGAACTCAAAAATGGATTGGTTAGATAGAGGTGCCGTTGATAGATAGGCGTTGTCCTCGTAAACGTATATTTTGTTCTCGGGCATGACGGGGACTCCATCGGCAGTACGTACACGCTCAACGCAAATCAAATCAGTTCCAACGGGAACACCAAAGAACTGCGCTTCGGTAGAATCTGCCGGCAGTATCTTTCTCGAAATGACGCACGCCCCCGGCTCCATTCCGTTAACGCGGCATGCGTCCGAAAAACTCTGGACGTCATCCTTCTGGCGAATCTTGCGCTTAAGCTTGGGGGCATTGACAAACGTGCCTTTCCCCTGCCGCTTCGTTAGATAGCCCTGCTGGACGAGCTCCTCAATAGCGCGTCGCACGGTAACGCGGCCAACTTTATAGTTCTCAGCCAATTCGAATTCGTTGGGTATCCGCGCGCCCGCCTTGTAGGCACCGGAATTGATTTCGTTTTTAATGATATCGATAACCTGTTGGTACAGCGGTATCGCTGCTTTACCGTCAGTTAGTCCTTCAGTCGGTGGCATATACCCTCTCCCAGCCCAATTAAGTCAAAAGCGGGCTTAAGGGCATTCAACAAGCCCTTAAGCCCGCATTAGCATAAAGTATGCTTGCTGCCGCACCAAAATGTCGGGTATTTACTCATCTGACCCGAAAAACGCGCAACTACCGCGCTCCTAAGAAAGCGTGAGCAGCTCCGGCAGCTGGTCGATAATCTTGTCCGCGGCATCCTGGCTAAAGCCAAAGCGCTCCTCGCGCTTGGCAATAACTGTCAGGCCGGCTCGCTTGCCGGCAGTGATGCCAGGCACCGAATCCTCAACGCAGCAGCAGCGATTCGCGGGCAGCCCCAGCAGGTCCAGCGCATGCAGGTAGATGTCGGGCTCGGGCTTGCTCTCCTTAAACTGCTCGCCGCTCACCACATACTCAAAGGCATCCGACAGCCCGCACGCATTGAGCACTTCCTCGATGCTATCCATGGGAGACGAGCTGGCAAGCGCCACGCGAACGCCACGGCGCGGCAGCTCTCGAATCGTATCCACGGCGCCTGGGTTAATCAAAGCCTGATAGTCGCGCGGACGCTTATGCGCCCACTCGTCCCAACGGATCAACGCTTCCTCGCCAGTTAAATGCCCCTTCCCGGCGCGCTCAAACCAATCGACCAGCATACGCAGGAAGAACTGATGCGAGGTACCAACCTGCCCGTTCAACTCCTCTTGAGTCAGGTTAAGCCCAAGCTCCTTGGCAAACGCGGCAGTCTCGCCCAGGTAGTAATACTCGGTATCGACAATGACGCCGTCCATGTCAAAGATAACGGCGTCGAACGGAAATGCGGACACGGCACCCTCCCTAACAAAAGGGCGCCCGCAAGCGGACGCCCGAGCCATGCACTATCGGCGATTCTAACCCAGCAGCTTATCCAGCGCCACCGCAATGCCGTCTTCGTTATTATTGGCGGTCACCATCTGGGCCACAGCCTTGACCTCATCGACGGCGTTGCCCATGGCAACACCGGTTCCGGCCCACTCAATCATAGACTTGTCATTCTGGCCGTCGCCAAACGAGACGACCTCGCTGGCATCGATGCCGAGCTTGGGCAGGGCACCCTCGAGCGCGCGGGCCTTGTCAATACCGGGCGCCGTGTACTCAAAGTACCAGTCGGCCGTAAACATACCCGAAAGCGTCTGGGTAAAGGGCGCGTACATCTCCTCGTAATGCGCTTGCAGATAGGCCGGGTCGCCCGCCGTCAGCAGCTTGTCCACGGGATAAGCATCAGCGACCTCATGCAGGCTCTCCACCTCGCGAATCTTAAGATCGCACGCGTCGCGCTCATGCTTGACGATGTTTTTCTGCGAGCCATCCGGCAGCGTAATCATGCAATGGTACGAGTCCTCGACGTGCAAATCGCGACCGAGCGAAATCATAGGGATCACGTCAAAATTACGCAGGTGATCAATCAGGCGATGCAATTCGTCGGCAGGCATAGCCTGATCGAACAGCACCTCGTCGGTCTGGGCATCGACGACGTGTGCGCCGTTAAAGGCCACCAGCAGACCGTCATGGTTTTGAAGGTCGAGCTCCTGCGCCAAGGCGTGCAGCCCCCATGCGGGACGGCCCGACGCCAAGATGAGCTTAATGCCCGACTCCTGCGCAGCGAGCAGCTTCTCGCGCGTACGCGGGCTAATCACTTTCTGGTCGTTGGTGAGCGTACCGTCAATATCCATCGCGATGGCTTTGATTGCCATATATGCCTCCCTGTCATTGAATAACCTTGTCTGAGTCATCATACAGAACAGCCACCGCGACTCCGTTTGCAACGGGAAAAATGTCATATTGTCCCGAACATGAACGGCGTGTGGTCGTGAAGCTTTATCGCTCAGGTCAAATACGTCTGCTAGCGACGCTCATCCGTCGGTGCGCCCTCGACGATCGCGATGCCCGCCGATGCACCTAACGCGCTGGCGCCGGCCTCGATGAATGCGCAAGCCTCTTCGTAATTATGGATACCGCCCGCCGCCTTGATTGCCACGGCATCGCCGAGCACCTCGTGCATCAGCCGCACGTCCTCGAGCTTAGCACCGCCAAAGCTTCTGCCGGTCGATGTCTTAAGGAATCCCGGCTTGGCCTCCAGCGCGATCTCGCATACACGGCGCTTGGCGGCGTCGTCGCCGTCCAGCTTGCACATCTCGACGATTACCTTGTCAGTGATGCCATGCGCGCGACAAAAATCAGCAATGGTAGTCATCTCGCGCTCGATGGCATCAAAATCGCGGTTCTCGATCGACCCCTGATTCAAAACGTAGTCAATCTCGGTAAAGCCACACGCAGCGTATTCCTCAAACCTCGCAAGCTTCTCCTCAAGCGTCATAGTGCCCTGGGGAAAGTCGATGGCGCCGGCAAGGATGATGTCAGAGCCCTCGAGCATGGCGCGGCCCGTCTCGTACTCCTGAAGGTTCGCAAATACGCAGCGAAAGTTGTACTTTAACGCCTTCTCGACATACTGCTCAAACGTGTCCTCGGGGGCATCGATATAGTCGATGTATTTATTGATGGGTTTGGCAAGCGTCATGCTGGGCCTCCTTGTTCAGGACTGACAACCGATTCGTGGTTTCACGCGAAAAACCACGTTCAATGTACGCCCGACATGCAAGGACAGCGTCCGCATTCCGACAAGTGGTATGAAATTAGCTGTAAACGTATATTTACAGACAGCGAATGGCACCGCACGCGGATGCCGACAGCAAGACATCCCCCCCTCAATACACCCTCATGCCCATTTAAATAGCAAGGGACCCGTATCTGTTGGGATACGGGCCCCTTTCGGCCATGACCTATCTCAGCAACAAAGACTACTTGCGGTGAGCGCGGTAGAACTCGATCGCACCATCTTATCCGAGCCGGGGCACGTTCGCATAGCGTGGCGCGTGACGGTTGCAAAACCACCCCATTTGAAACAAACGCAAAAAAGTACTTGCAAAGACGCGTTCCGACATATAAGTTGATAAAAGACCGCCGTTGCGGTTTTAAGTAGATCGAGCATATGAAATTTCTGTTTTTAGCGTGTAAGAGAAAGAAGATCGGCAAAGTACAACCCCAAACGCAATGACAACTTAATGAGGTAACTGCCACATGTGAGGCACCCAGGGCATTGCTGTCTCGATTTTGAGCACGATGCCTTCCGCCTTGCATGGGCCGTTCCATCCCGCCCCTGCAGCAACTGCCTCACGGGCTCATTGAAAACCGCATAGCACCCCAACGTCAGCACATCACCCACGGCAAGCACATCACTCACGACAACCAACACATCAACAAACAGCACGAACATCAACCGATTGGAGAAGCTATGACAAACCACCACGCTGAAGACGGCGATAAGAAAAGCATTCTGGATGCCCGCATTGAGCGAGCATATGCAAACGAATATGACGCCGCCTTTGCCGCCGCGACCATCAAGAACTACGCGTCGCTACCGCTCGCGACGATCTTGGCCGACCACCCTCAACTGCTGAAGCGCTGCACAAAGATCATGGGCGACCCCGACATTCGCAAGCTGACAGACCCCTATGCCCCAAAACGCGACAACGATTCGTACGTTCTTACCGTAGGCTGCCTAGCCCATATGCTTACGGCGCTCGACACGAAACTCAAGCTCGAATGGGAACCCGACGAGCGTCATGAACTCGAAAGCAAGCGGAACACCCTGCGCACCGCACTGTTCCTTCCGTTGGACGGCCTCAAGCGCTGCAACGTCGAGCTCAATACACAGGCGCGGCAAAAGCCCGGGACCACGGGGCAGAAAACTCCAAGACCCCATGCGGCCATCGTCGACCGCAACCGATATAACCGCATGACCGCGCACTTTTCTGCCGAGGGAGTAGCCATAAGAACGCTGATCGACCTGCTGTGCCTCCTGAGCATCAACGAGCTATTTGAGGGCTATCTCGCCCTTGTTCCCGCGACGGCACCCAAGTCGGTAGCAAAGATCATCGAAACCTGCAGACGCCAGTTTGAGCGCCATCGCAATGGCAGCGAGATGAACGCCAGCATCGCGCAGTACTACGCGGCTCATTACAAAAATGACGGATGCGCCCCTGTCGAGCATCAGCTGCGGCTCGCCTACACCACGCCCGTCGCAACGCTCCATCGCTTTGGAGCCCTTGGCGCTTGCGAGCCGCACGAACAGGCAGCCTGCCCCACAACCGAGCTCGATCTCAGGCTCGGACGAACCCTGTAGCCCGCCAGCCCCTCCGCGGGCAACAATCCTATTCCACAACACAACCAACAGAAAGGAGTCCTCATGGACACCAATCATTCCCCCATCATCAGCCCCCTCACCATGCGTGAATCCGCCCGAGGTATCACGCTCACCAGCATTTACGATGAGATGCTCGCCCGTCGCGAGCTCTCCGTCATGGGAAACATCGAAACCCCGATGGCCCACGACCTATGCCAGCAAATCCGCCTGCTCGATGCCACCGACCCCAGCCGCCCCATCACCATATTTGTCGCCAGCGCCGGCGGAAGCGTGCGATCGGGCCTTGCGATCTATGACGCCATGCGCCTCGCATCGTGCCCCATCCGCACCGTCTGCCTGGAATTCGCCGCGTCCATGGGCGCCGTGATCTTTATGGGCGGCGACGATCGCCGTATGGCGCCCCATGCAGAGCTCATGATTCACGACCCGCTGATTCCCCAGGGGGCAGGCGGCTCGGCACTTGCGCTACAGGAAACCAGCCGGCGTCTCATGCAGACCCGCAAGACCCTCACGCAAATCCTCTCGGACCGCAGCGGTCTCACGCCCAAGCGCATCCAGTCCCTCACTGCAAAAGACACCTACCTTTCGGCCGAGCGCGCCGTCGAGCTCGGCTTTGCCCACGAAATTCTCTCGACCACCAAGGAGGTCGCCCATGTCTAACCTCGCCAGCCGCCTCGCCGCATCTGAGTCCGCATCGTCCACCATCCTCGCCAAGGATCGAACGCTCTCCTGCGACACCCGCCAAACGGGACTCAACAACAACGCACTTGTGATCGGCCCCTCGGGAGCCGGCAAGACCCGAAACGTCCTCAAGCCCAACCTGCTGCAAATGAACGCAAGCTACATCGTGCTCGACACCAAAGGCACGCTCTGTCGCGAAGTAGGACCCGTGCTGGCAGCCCACGGTTACCGCGTGCAATGCCTCAACTTCGCCGACCTCAACACCGTCCCGGCCCTTGCGCCCGGCATCGAGCGCTGCGGCTACAACCCCCTGAGGCACATTCGCCGCAAGGCGGACGGCAGGCCCAACCAGCAGGACATCCTCTCGGTGGCAAAGGCCATCTGCCCCATCGAGGACAACAACCAGCCTTTTTGGGATCATGCGGCGGCAAACCTGCTGTCGTGTCTTATCGCCTACGTCACCGAACAGCTACCCGCCGACGAGCAGACGATCAGCTCGGTCATCAAGCTGATCGAGCACCTGCAGGACGGTGCCACGGGTCGATTGTTTGACGACCTGATCACGATCGACCCCCAAAGCTATGCCCTCTCGCTATGGCGGCGCTACGCCATTACGCAAAATGCCGAGCGCATGCACGCGAGCATCGTCGGCATCCTTGCCGAAAAGGTCATGTGTTTGGGATTCGACGGTGCGGCACAGCTCTATCGTGAGTGCCATCAGGTGGACTTCGCTTCCATGGGACACACCCCCTGCGCCCTATTTGTAACCGTGAGCGATATTGACCGCAATCTCGATCCGCTGACCGGCCTCTTTATTTCGCAGGCGTTTATGGGCCTCATTCGTGAGGCCGATAGGCAGCCCGACGGCAGCCTGCCCGTGCCCGTGCGCTTTATGCTCGATGACTTCGCAAATCTGCAGATCCCCCAGATCGACAACGTGCTCTCTATTATCCGAAGCCGCAACATCTGGGCAACGCTGCTGCTGCAGTCGACCAACCAGCTCGATGCGCTCTATGGCGAGGCACGCGCACGCTCCATCATGGGCAACTGCGACACGCATCTGGTGCTGGCGTTCCAGGATCCCGAGAGTGCCCGGGTGTTTTCCGACCGCGCCGACGCGCTGCCCAGCACGCACATGGCGACGCCGATTGATCGCTCGTGGCTCTTTGTACGCGGTCGCACTCCCGAACAGGTCGAGCGCTTTAGGCTCGAAGACCATCCGCTCTACGGGGAGCTGCCCGAAGCCCAAAGCGCCCAGGTCGAATTCGACCGCTAACGACGTTGCGCAGCCAATCATTTCTGGTCGCAAACAGTAAAGGGGCCCGCATCCCAACGGATACGGGCCCCTTTCACCTATTCGTTAGCTTTCGCAGCAAATCTTACTTGCGATGAGCGCGATTTCTCCCACTATGATTTCGACAAGCAGAGTTTCAACGCCGCCCTCACCGCACAAGGCGCCAAAGTGCCACGCCCCCCACAAGACTGAACAAAAGCACCGGAACTATTCAAAATCAAATAATGCCTTCATCTCGACCCCATAAAGATTGGCAAGCGCAAATAGTGTTTGCAACCGAGGTGCGCGCTTTCCCTGTTCAATGTAACCAATCGAAACGCGATCCATTCCCAGAGCCTCTCCCACGTCTTCTTGCGAAAAGCCGCAGTTTTTACGCAGCAACTGCAGGCGCCGCCCTAATAAGTAATTGAAGTCCTGAAAATCTCTAGCTCGCATGCAAGAAAACGTACAGTCGAAGCATTTACTGCACAACAAACAGAGAGTTTGCATTTGTAGAATGGGACAGATACTATGCAAACGAGTAGTTAGCGTAAGGAGGCGCAGTTATGAAGACAAGAGACTGCTCCGATGTAAACCAAGACACAATACGTACCGTAGAAGCCATTTTGAGGCTCACAAATAACGGCGAACATCCTGTGGCATACTCAGATTTAGCAGCCGAATTGAGGATGTCCCCACGCTCGCTCGGCGCTCCACTGGATTCAGTTCAAGAGGCGTGCGCGAGAGAACAGTATCCCTGCTTGTCGGCAATGGTCGGATATAAAAATTCTGACCTTATGCCAGGAGACGGCTTTTATATTTCGTTTGCTCAACATTATCAAAATCAAACCAATATCTGCCCAGATGACATTTCTAAGATACGCAAAGCCGTCAGGAATGCCAACTGGAAATCGTTCTTAGAAAAAATAGAGCAGCCCACTGCGTCGAGATAGAGACATAAACGTTTAACCCATCAAATAGAAAGGTGAATGCGATGGGACATGAAGATCAAGTTGAGGCCGTCAAAAAAGCTCTTGATTTAGAGCTTCAGGTTCAACAAGCAAAAGGAACTGTAACCTCAATCAGATTTAAAACCTTCAGCAAAGCCGAGCCTAAATCGCCTGTATTGCAAAAAGCCGTTTATAACGAACCTCCAATTCAGTCAACAGTCAAGCTCGATATTCCGAGAATGTTCGGTCCATGGCTGGTTGGAATACTGCTTGTGCTCTTGACACTTTTTACAGGGATAACCTTCTTGATGGTCATCGGTCAGATTGTTGCCGCCTTTGGACTTGTATGGGTTTTCTATTACTACTTCAAAGTTTATAAAGCTCAGAAAAAAGCCAGCTATGAGCAGATAAAGGAGTCTGCCGAATACAAACAACTTTGCGCACAAGCGCAAGAGGAAACTCGCAAAACGCAGCAGAAGTATGACGCGGAATTTGCTTTAGCAAAAACCGAATACGAAAACGTTACGTTGCCAAACTATAAAAAAGAACTTAAGGCCTGGAAAGAAAAGAACGCGGCAGAACTCAGCGAGGCAGAAGCCGAGCTGGAAAAGCTATCAAAAGAGCTCGCCCAGCATTACGATGAGACCCGAATCGTGCCAGTCCAGTATCGAAATATCGAAGCTTTGGATTTCATCTACTCAATGATTTCGACCTCAGATTTTGACGTAAAGCGCGCTATCGAAAAATACGACGAGAACATCAATCGAAATCTCGAAGCGGCCAAACTTCGCGCACAGCAGCAAGCGAATGAGCTCGCGTCACAGCAAAATGCACTTCTTGAAAACCAGAATGAAATCGCGCAAAAAGCTCGCCGCGATGCCAACATTGCCGCAGTTGCCTCAACTATCCAGCAGCATAAATTAAACAAAACGATAAAAGATATGTCTTCGAAACACTGACGTTTTCAAAGCCGCACAATTAACCAGCCTAAAATACGGCCTCCGCACCACTACGATGCGGAGGCCGTATGCGAATGAGAAAGTCTAGTCTGACGAAAATGGTTGAGCACTACTTGCGGTGCGCGCGATAGAACTCGATGAGCGCCTGGGTCGAAGCGTCCTGCTCGGCCTTGGCGGCGTCATCGTGGAAGGCCGGGGTGATCTGCTTGGCAAGCTGCTTGCCCAGCTCGACGCCCCACTGGTCGTAGGAGTCGATGCCCCAAACCGTGCCCTCGACAAACGTGATGTGCTCGTACAGGGCGATGAGCTCGCCGAGCGCAAACGGGGTCAGCGTGTCGCCGAAGATCGAGGTCGTCGGGCGGTTGCCCTCAAAGCAACGGGCCGGGACGATCTGCTCGGGCGTGCCCTCGGCACGAACCTCATCGGCCGTCTTGCCAAAGGCGAGCGCCTTGGTCTGGGCCAGGAAGTTGCCCAGGAACAGCTCGTGCACGTCCTGACCGCTATCGGTCGCAGGGTTGGCGGTATTGGCAAAGGCGATGAAATCGGCCGGAACCACCACGGTGCCCTGATGCAGCAGCTGGTAGAAGGCGTGCTGACCGTTGGTGCCGGGCTCGCCCCAGAAGATCTCACCGGTATCGGAGGTCACGGCGCTGCCGTCCCAGCGGACGTGCTTGCCGTTGGACTCCATGGTGAGCTGCTGCAGGTAGGCCGGGAAGCGGTGCAGGTACTGGCAGTACGGAAGCACGGCGTGGCTCTTGGAACCGAAGAAGTTGACGTACCAGACGTTGAGCAGGCCCATCAGCGCGACGGCGTTGTTCTCGAGCGGGGTGTTGCAGAAGTACTCGTCGATGACGTGGAAGCCCTCGAGGAACTGCTGGAAACGCTCGGGGCCGAGCACGACGATCAGCGACAGGCCCACGGCGGAGTCGACGGAGTAGCGGCCGCCGACCCAGTTCCAGAAACCAAAGGCGTTGGCCGGGTCGATACCGAAAGCCTCGACCTTCTCGAGTGCGGTGGAAACGGCGACGAAGTGCTTTGCCACGGCCTCGGCGTTCTGCTCATCGGAGCCGTCGATGGCGCCCTGAGCCTTGAGCTGCTCGAGCATCCAGGTCTTGACCTCGCGGGCGTTGGTGAGGGTCTCGAGCGTGGTAAAGGTCTTGGAGACGATGATCACGAGCGTGGTCTCGGGATCCAAGCCCTTGAGCTTCTCGGCCTGGTCGTTGGGGTCGATGTTGGAAATGTAGCGGCAGTCGATACCGGCGTCGGCATAGGGACGCAGAGCCTCGTAAGCCATGACCGGGCCCAGATCGGAGCCGCCGATGCCGATGGACACCAGGTGCTCGATCTTCTTGCCGGTAACGCCCTTCCACTCACCGGAGCGCACGCGCTCGGCGAAGGCATACATGCGGTCGAGGACCTCGTGCACGTCGGCGACGACATCCTGGCCGTCGACGATGAGCTGGCCCTTCTCGCTTGCCGGGCGACGAAGCGCGGTGTGCAGGACGGCGCGGTCCTCGGTGGTGTTAATGTGCTCGCCGGAGAACATGGCGTCGCGGCGCTCCTCGAGCTTCACCTCGCGGGCAAGATCGCACAGCAGCTTGACGGTCTCATCGGTCACCAGGTTCTTCGACAGATCGAAGTGCAGGTCACCGGCGTCAAAGCTCAGCTTGTTCACGCGCTCGGCATCGGCGGCGAACCAGGCCTTGAGGTCGATACCATCGGCCTCGAGCTTCTCCTGATGAGCCTCGAGTGCCTTCCAAGCGGCAGTCGACGTAGCATCGATAGGTGCGGCAACAGTTGCCATAGAGTCCTCCTCAGCATACGGGCGCACGCCTCCATGCACCCGGACATTCAGATGGCACTATTCTAGCGCAGGTCAAGACTACAATCAGCGAGCGTTGCCAATCGGCCCCCAAACGGCAACCGACCAAAAAGGGACAGGCTTATTTTGGCAGGTCAAACGCTTTACCAACCAAAAATAATCCGTCCCTTTATGGCACATATTAGGCCGCGGCGCAGACGCTACCGAGCAACTCACGCAGAGGAGACCCGATGCCCTCCAGAAGTTCGGGCGCGATAATGGCAAAAACGGGAGCCTCGCCGGCGCCCACGACAGCAGGCACCTTGCCCTCCGAGACAATGCATCCATAAGGCACAAAGCCGTCTTCGCCGGCATCGAGCGCCGCCATGCGACGCGCGAGCTCGCGCGCAAAGCCAGCAGTATCGGCATCGCCAATCGCCAGGACAAAGTCCACGCCTTCGTCGGTCGCCAGGGCCACGGCTTCGTCGATCAGCTCGTCTCCCCCGTCGCCCTCAAACGAGCCGCAGCAGAAAAGCACACGCTCGAGTAGGGCTCGATCAAGCGAGCCAAGTGCCGCCGAGACAAGCTCATCGCGCGCATGCTTGTCGCCTCCCAGCACGACCAGTGCCTTAGTGCCGCCATAGTGGGCAACCAATCGCCCGCACCAGCGAGCCACATCCCCATCCGCAACCAGGCGCGTCGGCATACCAAACCCATAATTGACCATCTTTCCCACAACCCTTCCGTGCGTATAGGCGGTATCGATCGTTAGGCTCATGCTACGAAGCGAGCTTTTCCGAGCTGTTTCGCGCTCTTTAGGGCTGCGTTAAAAACCTGATGCAGCCGCACGACCATACCCGCCAAAGAGGGACAGGTTTTGACGGTGTCCGGTCGAGCGGGTATTATCGAACAGGTATTCGATAAGAACATGTGTTTGATGGGAGGACGCGTGGCGCACGAGCAGCACACCTACATCTGCATCGACCTCAAGACGTTTTATGCCAGCGTCGAGTGCGTGGACCGCGGGCTCGATCCACTCACCACCAACCTGGTCGTTGCCGACGAATCACGCGGACGCACGACCATCTGCCTCGCCATCACACAGGCCATGAAGGACCTCGGGATACACAATCGCTGCCGTCTGTTCGAAATTCCCGATGGCATCGACTACATCACGGCCGTACCGCGCATGCAGCATTACATGGAGGTGTCGGCGAAAATCTACGGTATCTATCTGGAATACGTCAGCCCCCAGGACGTGCACGTCTACTCCATCGATGAGTGCTTTATCGACGTGACGCCCTATCTGGACCTCTATCACACCGATGCGGAAGGGTTCGCCTGCACGCTGCGCGACGAGGTCCTCGCGCGCACCGGCATCACGGCGACGGTCGGCATCGGCCCCAACCTATTCCAGGCCAAGGTAGCGCTCGACATTACCGCCAAGCACGTACCCAGCCGCATCGGCATACTCGACGACGAGGCCTTTCGCAAGGAGATCTGGCCCCATCGTCCCATCACCGATATCTGGGGCATCGGTCCCGGCGTGGCAGCCCGCCTCGAGAAATACGGCGTCTACGATCTGATGGGCGTCGCGGCGCTCGACGAAAACCTGCTTTACGACGAGCTCGGCGTCAATGCCGAATATCTCATCGACCATGCCTTCGGGCGCGAGCCGACAACCATCGCCGACATCCAAGCCTATCGCCCGCAAGCAACTTCGACCACCACAGGACAGGTGCTCTCGAAGGGTTATGCCTACGAACAGGCCTATACCGTCTTGCGCGAGATGGTCGACAACGCCGTTTTAGACTTGGTCGATAAGCACGTGGTCTGCGACAGCATCTCGCTCTTTGTGGGCTACGCGAGCGAACGCGCCGACATACGCCGCCTCGACGCCAGCGGTACAGCGCAGTATGTGGACGGATGCGGACACCTGCGCTCGAGTACGTCGAGCATCGAACCCACCGCAACCGCCGGCCCCGAGCTCGCACCCCGTGCGCCCAAGCCCGTCCAGCGCGATGACGAACGGCGTCGTCTGGTACGTGAGGCGCAGGCAATCGATGGCATCTTTGTGGGAGAGCATGGCGGCAAACCGCGCGGTGGCTATGCCGCACTCTTTGCGCACTCCAACGCCTCGCGCAAGCTGCCCGAGCGTACCAATTCGTTTAAGAAGATCATGGGATATTTCGATGAGCTCTGGGCACAGACTGTCGATCCCAAACGAACGGTCAAGCGCATCAACCTGGGATTTGGCAATCTGATGCCCGAGGAATTTGCCACCATCGATCTATTTAGCGATATCGAGGCGGATGAGCGCGAGCGCGACCTAGCGCGCGCCGTCCTGGCCGTAAAGGGCAAGTACGGCAAGAACGCGCTCGTCAAGGGATTAAGCTTTACCGCTGGCGCCACCGCGCGCGAACGCAACGATCAGGTAGGAGGACATCGTGCCTAAGTCCCAACAACAGCCGATGCGGCCACCGACACCTTTTGAACGCCTAGCGGACCCCGAGGGAAGACGTCGCTCCGCCGACCCAAAGCTCACCGCCAACGGCACCGTCCGTGCCGGCCGTGCCGCGCAGTTTATGCCCTTTGCCGCCCTCACGGGATACTACGAGCTCGTGCGTAAACAAGAGATCACCGCCGAGCCAAAATGCGAACTCACAGAAGAAAAAGCCCTCGAACTTTCGAAAAAGCTCGAGGGCCTCAAGCGTGGCGACTTGGTTCGTGTCACCTATTACGATACATACGGCTATCGCAGCCGCACCGGCATCCTCGACGAGGCGCTCCCTGCTTTCAAACTCCTCAAGCTCCGAGACATCGCCATCGACTTCGACGACATCCAGGACATCGAGCTACGCGGACGAGCCTAGACAAGGACGCGCATCCAAGGCAAGGCCTACAGCGTCATGACGTAGTAGCCCGCGTCTTTCACGGCCGTCTCGAGAACATCACGATCAACCGGCTGCTTAGAGCGCACGCGTGCCGTGTGGTCCGCATACGCCACCGTTGCCCACACGCCATCCAGTGCATTGAGGGCATTGGCTACGTTCTGAGCGCAGCCGTCACAGCTCATGCCGCCGATGAGCAGCTCATCGCTATAGGGATAGTGTGACGCATCGGTATCCACCACAACAACCTTTTTGGCCTTCTTGCCGCTCGCACCATCGCTGCAACAACTCTTCCCGTGTGTCGAAGCGGCAATGCGACGCAGTCCAAAAAACATGCCGACGGCAATGACGGCCAGCACGATGAGATTCGCAGGGTTGAGCAAGTCACTCATGCGTTCCCCTTTCAAGTAGCCCTATCTAGATACCCCCATGGGGTGTCCCCATCTTAACCCAAAATCATGTCTGTTCGGTCAATTAGTTTCCCACTTCAAACTTTTTTGTTGACCATGGCTTACTTTCGTGTATAAGTTTTCCTAGGCTAACAACTGAGGACCCGAAAGGGGCATCGTGACTCGAACCATTGACATCCCAACATACCAAACGGCCGTCGTGCGCAACTGCTCCCCTACGCTCGCAGGTATCAAGCCGGCTTCGCTCTTTACCTATCCCGGCGTTTACGCCAACCAAAACGGAAAACCCAGCGCCACCCATATCGAAGAGCGACGCTCTCGCCTGCTCGCCGTCATAGCCCAATGCAACCGCGAGCTCCAGCCACTCGGGATCCATATGAGCGTTTTGGTCTGGCGCCCCTGCGGAGCGCTCATCTATGTGTACCGCCCTGCAGACCTCATGCGATACCTCTCCGACTCCCGCGCCACGACGGCGCTTGCCGCCGAAGGTTACGATGTCCACAACCTGCCCGCGCCCCTGGTGCATCTCGCCGCGCGCATCACGCTGGCAAGCAGCAATGCCGCAGAAAGCGCCTATGACGGCAGCGTCTGCGCGCTCGCGCGAAATAGGCACTGCGATACGGGGTGCATGTGCGAGTTCCCCCACGAAATTGGCTATTTTTTGGGCTATCCCTACGAAGATGTCCATCAGTTTATCGTCCAGCACGGCGAAAACTATAAGGTCTTTGGCGCATGGAAGGTATACACAAACGTTGAGCAGGCGCTCACGACCTTCGATTCCTATCGCGCATGCACGCAATACCTTACCTACATCTATCAACAGGGCTGCACTCTGGGACAACTTGTCCAGGCAACCCGATAGAGCATACAAAACGCGGCCGCACGCCGCACAACCGAAAGGAAGACATATGAGCAAGATCGCAGTCGTCTACTGGAGCGGTACAGGCAACACCGAGGCCATGGCAAACTTCGTTGCCGAGGGCGCAACCGGTGCCGGCGCCGAGGCAGAGGTCATCTCCTGCGCCGACTTCTCTGCCGACAAGGCCGCCGAATATGATGCCTTCGCCTTCGGCTGCCCCGCCATGGGTTCTGAGGAACTCGAGTACGATGAGTTCCAGCCGATGTGGGACGAGGTCAAGGAGACTCTCGGCGACAAGAAGGTCGCCCTCTTTGGCTCCTATTCGTGGGCCGAGGGCGAGTGGATGGACAACTGGAAGGCCGACGCCGACGAGGCTGGCGTCAACGTCGTGGACTCCACCATCTGCTACGACGCGCCCGACGACGAGAGCGAGACCGCTTGCAAGGCCCTCGGAGCCGAGCTCGCGTAACGAACCCAGGGCCTCCAAGAGAGCCTGCATCAAAGCGCATCCCCATCCCTACAAAAGAGCGGGACTGGATTCAAGTCCAGCCCCGCTCTTTTGTAACAGCAGTTACATCAACCGGCTACGAGATATTGCCCAAGAACGCCTTGGTGCGCTCGCTCTTGGGGTGGTCGAAGACCTCGCTCGGCGTACCCTCTTCTACAATGACGCCGCCGTCCATAAAGACGACGCGATCGGCGACGTCGCGAGCAAAGCCCATCTCGTGGGTCACCACGATCATGGTCATACCGTCACGTGCCAGGTCGCGCATGACACCCAATACATCGCGGACGAGCTCGGGGTCGAGCGCCGACGTGGCCTCGTCAAAGAGCATCACGTGCGGGTTCATCGACAGGGCGCGGGCGATGGCCACGCGCTGCTGCTGGCCGCCCGAAAGCTGACTCGGCATAAAATCGATGCGCTCGGCCAGGCCGACCTTGGTCAGCTCCTCGATGGCGATCTTCTCGGCCTCTTCCTTACTGCGCTTGAGCACCTTTTGCTGCGCAAGCATGACGTTCTTTTTGACCGACAGGTGCGGGAACAGGTTGAACTGCTGAAACACCATGCCCAAGTGCGTACGTACCTTATTGAGGTCGACGCCCTTGGCACACACATCCACGCCCTCAACGACAATCGAGCCGCTCGTGGGATGCTCCAGGCGATTGATGCAGCGAAGCATCGTCGACTTGCCCGAGCCCGAGGGGCCCAGGACCACAACGACCTCACCCTTGTGCACGTCCAGATCGATATCACGCAGAACCACGTTATCGCCAAAAGCCTTTTGGAGGTTCTTGATGCTGACAACGACCTCGTTGGAATTCGTTTCACTCATGACAGGACCTCCTTACAGACCGGCGATGTGATCGGCAGGCGTCGCGACAACCTGCCCGGCGCTCTTGGTGGGACGCTTCTTTTTGGTTTCGGCCGTACCCAGCAGTCTCGCCTCAAGACCGCTCACCAAGCGCGCAAGCGGCAGGGTGATGACCAGGTAGAACAGGGCGGCAACCACGTACGGTGTAATGGAGCCCGTCGTGGCCACGATGGTGCGGGCGTTCATGACGATCTCGACCACGCCCACGGCCGCGAGCAGCGACGTATCCTTGTAAAGCAGGATGAACTCGCTGGTCAACGTAGGCAGAACATTGCGGAACGTCTGCGGAATCATAACGTAGAGCAGCGTCTGGAAGGCGTTCATGCCCAGCGAGCGCGCGGCCTCGTTCTGGCCCTTGGGGATCGACTGAATACCGGCGCGGAAGATCTCACACAGATAGGCGGACGAGTTCATGGCCATGACGATGACGCCGAGCACATAGTCGTCAACCTTGACGCCGGCCAGCGGCAGACCGAAGAACGCGATGTAGATCTGCAGGAACGCCGGCGTACCACGGATGATATTCACATAGATGCCGGCAAGGCAACGCAGGATGCGCGACTTGGAGATGCGCATGAGCGACAAGGCAAAGCCAAAGGGAATTGCCAGCGGAAACGCCACGAGCACGATCGAGAGCGACATGAGGAAGCCTTTGAAGACGATCGGCAGGCTCTGGACCAAAATGACCGGGTTCAGGAACAGGCGAAGGAACATGTTGGAATTCCACGCCTCGACCCACGGCTGCTCCTTAAGGTCGGCCAGGAAGTTATCGAAGGCCGTCACGCCCTTGATCTCCACCGACGGAATCTTGGAGATCTTCTTGGTCGAGCCGTCAGCCAAGGTGTAGGTTCCGCTAAAGGCTTCGTCGCCGCCCTCGACGGGGAAGGTCACGCCGTAGACCTCGACGCGGAAATAGCCGCCGGCAGGCGCCGTCTCGCCAAAATCAATCTTGAGCGTCTGACCATCGACCTTGCACGTGGGCTTCATGGGCGTACGGTCCATAAGGTCATCGCCCGAGAGCATCGTCAGGCGCGTATCATCGGTACCAAACGTCGTGCCGTCGACAAACGTCAGCGAAAGACCGCTCAGCTCCTCGTCGGCATCGGCCTGGACCTCCCAGGTGATGCGGGTCTCGGTGCCACCGACCACGTCGCTACCCGAACCGGTGTTGGGTCGGGCGGTGATCTTTGCGATCTCAAGCGCCTGGGCGGTCGAAGGCACGCAGACCCCCGCGCACACCAGGACGAGCGCCACAGCCAAAGCGCAGGCTAGCTTTTGGAGCATCGAGGGCAGTGGATAGCTCTGGCCCATAGCTCCTTGGTTCAATCGAGACAAGGTGGCTCCTAACGTTTAAGTTGCCGACATAACGGGGCGGGATGACGCCCATTCAAGAAACGCAAAGGCCCTCTCCGCAAAACGGAAAGGGCCCGCGCGCAATCAAGTAGTTATTTTACTTGATGTTGTACTTAGCCATGAGGGCGTCGACGGTACCGTCGTCGGTCAGGTCCTTGATGGCCTGGTTGATGTCGTCCTTGAGCTTGGTGTTGCCCTGGTTGATGGCGATGGCGTACTCCTCGCCGGTGCTGATCTGCTTGATGGTCTGGCAGGTGTTGAACTGCTCGGCGGTCAGCTGGCTGGCAACGGAGCGGTTGGTGACTACGGCGTCGCCCTTATCGGACTGCAGGGCGCTGAAGCACTCGGTAGCGTCCTTGTAGGGGACGATCTTGGCCTTGGGGAAGTTCTCCTGGGCAAAGGCCTCGGCGGTCGAGCCAGACTGGACGATGATGGTAGCGTCAGCGTTGTTGAGCTTCTCGCTGTAGTTGTCGGCCGTGATGTCGGTGTTATCGACCTTGGTCACGATAGCCTGATCGTCCATGTAATAGGAATCAGAGAAAGTGACTTCCTTCTCACGCTCGGGCGTGTCGGTGATAGCCGCGATGGAAACGTCATACTTGGCGCCCGAAGCGACGCCCGGAACCAGCGTGTCAAAGTCATTGTTGACATACTCAACATCCAGGCCCAGCTTGTCGCCGATAGCCTTAATGAGCTCAAGGTCAAAGCCCTGGTAATCGCCGTTGTCATCCTTATACTCAAACGGTGCGTACTCGGCAGAGGTGCCGACGGTCAGCGTGCCGTCCTTGACGAGCGCGTACTCCTTGGAGCCGTCGACCTTCTCGACCTTAGCGTCGTCAGAGCTGCTGGAACCGGCATCAGAACCAGAGGTGGCGTTGGACGAACCGCAGCCCGTCAGTGCGAGGGCGAGCGCCATGGCACCCGTGGCGGCAAATGCGCCAAGCTTCTTCAGCTTCATAATCAGTCTCCTTCCGGTGACCTCGTTTGATTCAGAGGTCTGCAAAAACTGTTGGCTATTATGCACCCGGAATTACGAATCTGCAATGAGAAAACTGATTGAAACAAACCCATAACGTGAATGGAATACTCTACTTTGTGACAGTCATTACTGCTGCAATGACCTTAATAGTCTAATTTCAGCTGCATAACCTGCAAGTTCGTTCGGAGTCTCCAAAATAAACGACAGCGAACGCAAACGGCCATTCGATACAATATTCTGCATAACCTGCATACCGCCACCAAATTCCTCGCTGCCAAGGTATCCCTTGCCGATGCACTCGTGACGATCTTTATGGGCGCCACAAGGGTTCTTCGAATCGTTGATGTGTACGGCATGCAAGCGATCGATACCCACCACACGATCGAACTCGTCGAGTACGCCGTCCAGATCATGGATGATGTCGTAGCCGGCATCGCTCACATGGCAGGTATCCAAACAAACGCCCAGCTTGGCCGACAGCTCGGGGCGCTTGCCGGCAACGCCCTCAATGATGAGCGCCAGTTCCTCAAAGCTACGACCCACCTCGGTGCCCTTGCCCGCCATGGTCTCGAGCAATACCGTCGTCTGCTGCCCCTCAAACATCACCTGGCACAGCGTGTCGACAATCATCTGAATGCCGGCGTCTGCCCCCTGTCCCACATGCGCGCCAGGATGGAAGTTGTAGTAGTTGCCGGGCAGCGCTTCCAGACGCTGCAAATCTTCCGCCATAGCCTCCAAGGCAAACTCGCGCGCCCGCTCCTTAGCGGAGCAGGGGTTATAGGTATACGGGGCATGCGCCACCAGCGGTCCAAAGTCGTTTTGCGCCATAAGCTCGCGCAGAGCCGCCACGTCATCCATGTCAAGGTCTTTTGCCTTGCCACCGCGCGGGTTGCGCGTAAAGAATGCAAAGGTATTGGCGCCAATGGACAACGCCGTCTCCCCCATTGCCCGATAGCCCTTCGTCGTCGAAAGATGACACCCGATCGTCAGCATCTCCAGCTCTCCCTCATCAGTTGCGGTGGAATACGGTCTATTGGTGCCTTATTTTGGCGCAAACAGACCGTATTCCACCGCAAGTTATAAAAGGGGCATCAGGGGCACGGTCCGCCGAGCCCCCACGCCCTAAAGTTTCAAGCGAATCGCATCGATGATGTGCGCACAGCGCTGTGTGGCGGCTAGGGACATGATGGGGCTTTCGAGTTTCCCCGCCTGAATGAGCCGCGCCGCATGCGACACCTCACCGTAAAAATCATCGACCTCAAATGGTGCATCGATTTCGAGTATCCGACCGTCGGAATACTTCACATGAGCGAGCTCGGGGCGATGGAGACGCTCGATTTCCAACGAGCCCCGCTCACAGGCAATCGTTAAGCGGCTTTCATATGTTGCTTTGCCGTCGCACACCATATGAATGGGTATACCGTCGACGCTCATATGGATCTCGTCGGCCCAATCGACGCGGCCGCCCGATACGTCACGCCAGCGAACTTCACGAGACGAAACCTCGCAAGCGCCCGCGAGCAAATCCTCAAACCAACCGACTGCATAGCAGCCCATGTCATATAGACAGCCGCCCTGCAACGGATCAAGCAGATAGCCTGAAGGAGACTCGCCGTAATCGAGCTTTTGCACGCTTTCAATCGAGACAATACGGCCAAGCTCACCCGACGCAAGCAAGTCCTTCACGCGAGTGCGCATCGGGCAAAACCGATTCTTCATCGCCTCCATAAACAGCACGCCGCGCTCGCGAGAGGTGGAGGCAATCGAGAGAGCCTCTTCCTCACTCAAAACGGCCGGCTTTTCGCACAGCACGGCCTTTCCGGCGCACAGCGCGCGACAGGCCCAACGCGTATGCATGCCATGCGGAAGAGCCAAGTAAATTGCGTCGACATCGGGGTCGGCAATCAGCGCGTCATAAGCCGCATCGCCGTTATCGTCGACCGAGGCATGGCTATGCGCAGCATCAATCGAAAACGCTCGGCAAAATTCCTCGACATGTGCAGGAGTGCGGCCGGCCGCAGCCACCAGCCGCGCCCCGTCGACCTTCTTGAGCGACGATGCAAATCGATGAGAAATGTGCCCAGCGCCCAAAATGCCCCAACGGACCTCACGCGAATCATTACGTAAGCCTCGGTCACCCACGATAGCCTCCCATCAGTTGCGGCAAAAAAGTTCCTGCTATCGCCCTATTCTGCCGCAAACAGGGACTATTTCATCACGAGATATAAGAGGGTCATGAGGAGCGAGTTTTGCCGAAGACTTTAAGCATGACCGTTACGGGGCCAGGCTGGAAACGTCGGCGCACGTCATCGAGACGCTCGGGGATATCGATATGCTGTGGGCAGTGGCGCGCGCATTTGCCGCACTTGACGCAATTGCTCACCAGCTTGGCCTCGCTTGTGCGCACCGCGCTCGCCGTAAAGTACTGCGATAGACCCGTAAACCAGCTGTGCGCATAGCTTGCGTTGTAGGCGGCGAAGCAGCCAGGGATATTGATGCCTTTAGGGCACGGCATGCAGTAGCCGCACCCCGTACAGGGCACGCGATTCGATTTCTCAAACTCATCCAGCACGTGCGCGATCGTGTCGAGCTGGTTGGCAGTCATCGAATCCGGCAGTGCGCGATCCGCCAATGCCGCGTTCTCGTCCACCTGCGCGGTATCGGTCATACCCGAAAGCAGCATCGTCACCTGAGGATGATTCCAGACCCACGAAAGACCCCAGGCGGCAGGAGTGCGCAAATGCGGGTCACGGGCACTGTCGAGCACAGCGCGGGCCCGTGGCGGCAGCTTGCCCGCTAAACGCCCGCCCAGCAGCGGCTCCATCACAAACACCGCGAGGCCTCGCTCGGCGGCGGCCATGAGCCCCGCTGTTCCCGCCTGATATCGCTCTCCAGCGTAATTGTACTGGATCTGGCAAAAGTCCCACTCATATGCATCGAGCATCGTCAGGAAATCCGCCGCGCTGCCGTGGTACGAAAAACCAATCTGGCGAATGCGCCCCGCCGCCTTTTGACGCGCGATCCAGTCCTCGATGCCCAACGCCACCACACGTTCCCACTGGGCGGGCGAGGTAATGTTGTGCATGAGGTAATAGTCGATATGGTCGGTCCGCAGGCGGCGCAGTTGCTCGTCGAAGAACCGGTCGAAATCCTCCGCGCATTTGCACGAAGCATGCGGCAGCTTGGTTGCGAGCAAAACCTGGCCGCGCAAGCCCAGGCGCTCAAGCGACGCACCCACACAAGCCTCGTTGCCGGGATAGAGATAGGCCGTGTCCAGGTAGTTAATCCCCTGCTCCACCGCACGGGAGATGATGGCGTCGGCTGTCTTCGCATCCGGGCGTCCCGGCGCACCGGGAAACCTCATGCAGCCCAGCCCCAACGCCGAGATACGGTTGCCGCTTTTGGGGTCAACGCGATATTGCACGGCCCCTCCCCTCCCATCGAAGCCCTGACAAGGCGAAACAAACCCGTCACGTCATCGAAACACATCGGAATCGCAATTGAGAACGTATCGTAACGCAGCAGAAATCAGGCCGTCACGGCACCGCTTTAACATCAGCAAAAAGCCCGATGAAAGGAGTCGACCATGCCCGCGCTCGACCTTTGGAACCTCGCATCCCAGCTCAAAAGCACCGATTATCGCTGGGTCGACCTCACCCACACGCTCTCGTGCGACACCCCGCACTGGTTTGGCTTTAAGCCGTTTGAGTCCACCAAGCTCTTCGACTATCTGCCAAACACGCCCGAGGACATGCTCGCCCCTATGCGCTGCTTTCAGTATTCGGTCGCCTCGCAGTACGGCACGCATGTCGACGCACCGCGGCATTTCCACGTTGAGGGTCGTTCCCTTGGAGAGATTGAACCCATCGAGTTTATGCATCCGCTCTGCGTGATCGACAAGCACAAGGAATGCGCTGCAAACCCCGACTTTATCCTAACCGTCGAGGACCTCAAAGCCTGGGAGAATGAGCACGGTCGCATTCCCAAGGACGCCTTTGTTGCCTTCCGCTCCGACTGGTCCAAGCTCGCCGACCTCGAAAACAAGGACGAGGACGGCCAGCCCCACTACCCCGGCTGGGACCTCGACGCCATCAAGTGGCTCGTTGAAGAGCGCAACATCGGCGCTATCGGCCACGAGCCGGCCGACACCGACCCGGCGAGCGTGACCACGCGGGAGGACGCCTACCCCTACCCCGGCGAACAATACATCCTCTCGGTCGACCGCTATCAGATCGAGGTCATGGACCATCTAGACGAGCTTCCCGCCACGGGCGCCGTCATCTTCTGCACCTTCCCTAAGGTCCGTGATGGTGTCGGATACCCCGCGCGCGTTTTTGCGGTCTGCCCCGCGGCATAAGCACACTGCGCAATAGTTTCTTTTTCACAACAGCCGCCCCGCGCACCCACCAATCACCCCGGCAGCATACAATCCATCAGGCGCCCCTTACGCGGGCGCCTTTTATATGGGGAGATGATTCACATGCAGATCAACAAGGTCGCCTTTATCGGCAAGGGCGGCGTCGGCCTGCTCTACGGCAGCATGATTGCCAAGGCCCTCGGCAATGACGCCGTCGAATACGTTATGGATGACGCCCGTTTTGAGCGTCACGCGGGCGATGCGCTCACCGTCAACGGAAAGCCTTGCGGTCTCACGTCCGTCCGCGCCAGCGAGGCAGCGCCCGCCGATCTGGTCATCCTGACGGTCAAGACCACCGGTCTCGACCAAGCACTCAAGACTATGGAGCGCGTCGTGGGACCCAACACGCTCATCGCCTCGCTGTGCAACGGCATTACGAGCGAGCAAAAGATTGCCGAACGCTTTGGCTGGGAGCATACCGTTCTTGGTATCTGCCAGGGCATGGACGCCGTGTTCCTCAACGGCGCGCTCACCTTTACCAATGCGGGCGAGATTCGCTTTGGCGCGGCAGCGGGCACCAAGCCCGCAACCGTTACCGCCATCGACGAGCTCTACACGCGCTGCGGCATCGCCCATACCGTCGAGCGCGACATTGCGCACCGCATGTGGGCCAAACTCATGCTCAACGACGGCATCAACCAGACCTGCATGGCCTACGGCGGGACCTACGGAAGCGCCACGGAGCCGGGCTCCGAGCAGCGTCGCTGCTTTGTTTCCGCCATGCGCGAAACGCTTGCGGTCGCCAACGCCGAGGGCGTTGAGCTGACCGAGGCAGACCTGACGCAAATGGTGCACCTCATCGAGGGAATCGACCCCGCCGGTATGCCCTCGATGGCTCAAGACCGCATCGCAAGGCGCAAAACCGAGGTTGATGAGTTCGCGGGCACCATCTGCCGCCTCGCAGCCAAACACGATATCCAGGCGCCACAGAACGAGTGGCTCTATCGGCGCATCCGCGATATCGAGAAAAGCTGGTAGCGCCAACGCGCCGCATTCAGCAGCCTTAACAGCAAGGCCGCCGCAAGGGAACCTTTCCCCCTGCGGCGGCCTTCATCTTCGTCTATGACCGGCGGCCGATCTCACAACAGTTAGCGTTGCGACCCCGACACCTCGTCCTCATCGTCGCGACAAAGGACAACACCGGCGCTTCCCAGCAGCGTGGCCGCGATCAGCGCGCCGACCACGATAGGAGCAGCCCCGCATGTCCCCTGCATGCCCGCGACGAGCGCGGCCGTGGGACCAAGGCAGCCAAGCATCAACGCGACGGCGGCAACGGCAATATCTCGAGCATTCACAAGACCACTTCCTCCAAGAGAAAGACCTTATTTCTCAAGAACCAGTGTGCCCCGCATCCATACGCCCAGCGTACCGCCACGGTAAGGGCTCTGTTAACTCAAACGCATACATAGAACGGACGTCCTTACGTTGCCCTAAAGCTCGGTAAAGACACCCGTCCGCCAAATATCCGTGATGCAGAAAAATTACCAACCGGTGTAGTAGTCGGTGGTTCCGGCAGCGCAGCCGGAGTCATAGACCTTGCAATCACCCTTGGAGCCCGTAAAGGTCGAGCCCTGGGCCATATCGCCCGCGGCAACAACGTAATAGCCGTCGGAATCGCGCCAGAAGCCCTCAGAATCCTGAGTCCATTCGCCCGTGCGATAGTGATAAAGCACATTGCTGCTGTAATAGGTCTCGCGGCGCCCGTTGTAGTTATTGACACCCGCAGAGCGCGTCAGGCCCGATCCGTTCGCGTAGGACGCGGCAGACGCGTAGGACGGAGTGTAACCGGCGTTGTAGTACGAAGCCTGGGCGGCGGCAGCCTCCGCCTCGGCGGCGGCTGCCTCGAGCGCTTCGCGCTTGGCATCCTCAAGCGCAGTGCGCAGCTCATCGAGCTCGGTCGACTTGGCGTCGACCTCCCCCATCGTCAACAGGCTACCCGCGCCGTCGATGCAACCCTGCAGCACAGCGCGCTCGTCATCGGTGGCATAGTCACCGTACATGTTCATGATGATCTGAGCGCGCATCTCCAGGGAATCGCGCTTGGCCTCCATCGAGGCGTTCCACTCCTGCATGGAACCATAACCATCGCCGCGATAGTCAACGGGCTGTACCAGCGTCGTCTCGGACGGCGTAGATCCAACCGTATCGGACAGTGTTGCGGCGTGGGCATCAGTTGCACCGGCGCCCGCCAAAAGTGCCACGGTCAGAGCGGCGGAAAGGGCGGCGGCTTTCGGTTTTCGTGAATCGATCCTCATGTAGCTGGAAACCTCCGTAGTGCGTTTTTGCTGCGTTTGAGCTGCGTGTGATTCGATCGCGCTGCATAGTAACCCGAGCAAATCGCGACCTGCGGTTTTACTCAAAAGGCGCACGTCAATTGCGTAAAACTCACATCCTCTCAACAGGAGTTTTCCACAACTCAAATGCATAAAGCGTGTCAAAAACCCTGTTTTTGCACCCGCTCTATGCAAAAAAGGCGCCTGTGCAACCATTGTTCGCACAGGCGCCTTGAGCAGGCATTTTATGCAGTTATACCTATCGAGTCGCAAGGGGTCCTTGCACAAGTCGCCTTACTCGTCCAGCGCGGCGAAGGCCTGCTTCAGATCCCAAATGATATCCTCGGCGTTCTCGGTACCGATGGAAAGACGAATCGTGGAGGGCGTGATGTTCTGCTCGGCGAGCTCCTCGGCAGAGAGCTGGGAGTGCGTGGTGGTAGCCGGGTGCACGACGAGCGACTTGACGTCGGCCACGTTGGCGAGCAGCGAGAACACCTGCAGATGATCGATGAACTTCCAGGCGGCCTCCTGGCCACCCTTAATCTCAAAGGTAAAGATCGAGGCACCGCCGTTGGGGAAGTACTTCTGATAGAGCTCGTGATCGGGGTGCTCAGACAGGCTCGGGTGGTTCACCTTGGCGACATGGCTGTCACCAGCCAGGAACTCAACGACCTTCTTGGTGTTCTCGACATGACGGTCAACGCGCAGCGACAGAGTCTCGGTGCCCTGGAGCAGGATCCAGGCGTTGAACGGGCTGATGCAGGCGCCCTCGTCACGCAGCAAGATAGCGCGGACATAGGTTGCGAAGGCGGCGGGACCGGCAGCCTCGGCAAACGAGACGCCATGGTAGGAGGGGTTGGGCTCGGCGATCTGCGCATACTTGCCGCTCGCCTTCCAATCGAAGTTACCGCCGTCGACGATCACACCGCCCAGCGAGGTGCCGTGGCCGCCGATGAACTTGGTTGCGGAGTGAACGACGATGTTGGCACCATGCTCCAGCGGACGGAACAGATACGGGGTGCCGAAGGTGTTGTCGACGACAACCGGCAGACCGTGCTTCTTGGCGATCTCGGAGATGGCGTCGATGTTGGGGATGTCGGAGTTGGGGTTGCCGAGCGTCTCGAGATAGATGACCGTGGTGTTGTCCTTGATGGCGCCCTCGACCTCGTCCAGGTTGTGGGCATCGACGAAGGTGGTCTCGACGCCAAACTGGGAGAGCGTATGCTCCAGCAGGTTGTAGGAGCCACCGTAGATGGTCTTCTGAGCCACCACGTGGTCACCGGCCTGGGCAAGAGCCTGCAGGGTATAGGTGATGGCAGCAGCACCGGAGGCGACGGCGAGACCTGCCACGCCACCCTCGAGTGCGGCGATACGGTCCTCAAAGACGCCCTGGGTGGAGTTGGTCAGACGGCCGTAGATGTTACCAGCATCGGCAAGACCAAAGCGGTCGGCGGCGTGCTGGGAGTTGCGGAACACATAGCTCGTGGTCTGGTAGATAGGCACGGCGCGGGAGTCGGATGCGGGATCGGCGCTCTCCTGGCCAACGTGAAGCTGCAGGGTATCGAAACCAAAGGTGTGCTCGGGGTTGTTGATGAACTGGCTCATGATGATCTCCTTGATCGAACAAAAGTAAATAAAAAGAGAGAAGTAAGTCGCTGTCTCCTGATCACGCCGACGGGCGCAAACAGGAGCCCGGCATTCGTCTTGGTAAGCAATTCATATGCGGGCCTCCTTTCGCATCCCGGTTCCGTGGTCGGTTTAATTACCTACCGCCTTTGTGTGTTTTGAATAGTACGAGCATTGTTTCCCTCGGTCAATCACTTAAAAGCGCTAACCTGTTATCGGTTTTTTAGATAGCTATCGAAAGGACGGGCGCCGATGACCCTCCAGCAGCTTCGTTTTCTGATTGCCGTGGCAGAATCCGGCTCAATTAACGCCGCAGCTCAGCGCCTCTATACCGCTCAGTCCAACATCTCAAACGCCGTCAAAAGCCTGGAACAGGAACTCAATCTGGAGATCTTTACGCGCTCCAGCCGCGGCGTCACGCTCACCAACGACGGCACCGAGCTTTTGGGCTATGCGCGCCAGGTCGTAGAGCAGGCCGACATGCTCGAGGCGCGCTACGAGGACGGCGGCACCCCGCAAGCCCGCCTCGCCATTTCCGCCCAGCACTACGCCTTTTCGGTCGAGGCCTTTGTCAACGTAGTCGAGCGCTGCCGCGACAGCAAGTTCGAGTTCATCATGCGCGAGACCACCACATCGCAGATCATCGATGACGTCCGCGCGTTTCGCAGCGACATCGGCATCCTCTATCTGGACGACTTTAACGCCCGCGTTCTGCAGAAGGCTTTTGCCGATGCGCGTGCGAGCTTCCATCCCCTCTTCGACGCGACGGTCCACGTCTTCGTTAGCGAGCGCCACCCGCTTGCCCGCCGCCCGCAGCTGTCCCTTGCCGACCTCACGCCCTATACGCGCTACAGCTTTGAGCAGGGAACCTCAAACTCCTTCTATTACGCCGAGGAACCTTTTAGCTATATCCCTTGCGACCGCAACATACGAATCTCGGACCGCGGAACACTTACTAACTTACTCATCACGTCGAACGGCTACACCCTGTCGACCGGTGTCCTCTCCAATGAAATGCAATGGGGTATGGCATCGATCCCGTTAGCAGACGCCCCAACGATGCACGTAGGCTATATCATGCACGACGAGCGCAAGCCCTCTCCCCTCTTGCAGCAATACCTCGACGAGCTCAACCGCATCATCCATGCCAGCTAACTGTCGGAAGACGGGGTAGAAATCGTAGATTGCTAGCCCCCGGCGGGCATGGCGCTACAATGGTCACTCACACGAAACGTACCCAACGAAAGGAAGCCCGTGAAGGTCATCATCTATACCGACGGCTCGGCCCGATCAAATCCGGGACGCGGCGGCTACGGCGCCGTGCTCAAATACACCAACCCCGCCGGCAAGACCTTCACCTCCGAGCTTTCGCGCGGCTACGCCAAGACCACCAACAACCGCATGGAGCTCATGGCGGTCATCGTGGCGCTCGAGGCGCTCAACCGCCCCTGCGAGGTCGAGGTCCATTCCGATTCGCAGTACGTCGTCAATGCCTTTAACAAGCACTGGATCGACGGCTGGAAAAAGCGCGGATGGAAAACCGCCAACAAGCAGCCCGTCAAGAACCGCGACCTGTGGGAGCGCCTACTCACCGCCAAAAGCAAGCACAGGGTTGAGTTCATCTGGGTTAAGGGTCACGCCGGTCACGAGCTCAATGAGCGCTGCGATGAGCTCGCCACCACGGCGGCCGACGGCAGTAACCTCGATATCGACACCGGCTTTAACGAGAGCGACCTGTAATAGCGTTTTCGCGCAGCTTTATATCCCCACGCGCTACACTCATCCTGTAGACCAAACAACGCAAGGGGGACGTATGCTGCGCATCGCGACCATCGGCACATCCATGATCACCAACGACTTTATCCAAGTCGTCAACGCCAACGACCAGGCCGCGTTTGTGGGCACGCTTTCACGCGATGCCGATCGCGGTACTGCCTTTACCGCCGAGCGCGGTGGCGAGCGAAACTTTACGTCACTCGATGAGCTTGCGGCAGCCGCCGACGTCGACGCCGTCTATATCGGCAGCCCTAACGCACTTCACTACGAGCAGGCCCTTGCCTGCATCGCCGGTGGCAAGCATGTCATCGTCGAGAAGCCCTTCTGCGCCACCGAAGCGCAGGCGCTGGAAGTCTTCCGCGCTGCCGAGGCAGCAGGTGTCGTGGCCCTCGAGGCCATGCGCCCCCTCCACGATCCCGCCTTCCACGCAATCGAGGACGCCCTGGGCGAGATCGCCCCCATCCGCCGCGCCTCATTGCGCTTTGGCAAATATTCCTCGCGCTACAACGAGATTCTCGCGGGACGCGCCACCAATATCTTCGACTGCAATATGGCATCGGGTTCCCTCATGGACATTGGCGTCTACGCCGTCGAGCCCATGGTCGAGATTTTCGGCATGCCCTCCGGCCTTACGAGCATGACTACTCTGCTCGACCCCACCACGCGACAGCTCACGCACGGCCCCATCGACGGCTGCGGTTCCATCCTCGCCTGCTACGGCGGTGGCCGCATCTCCGTCGAGCTCGCGCACTCCAAAATTACGAATGACCTGCTGCCCTCGCAGATCGAAGGCGAGCGTGGCACTATCCAGATCGACCATCTGTCCACGCCCCGCAACGTCCGCATCGACTATCGCGGCGACGTCGTACGCGGCTCGGCGACCGAGGCACCGCGCGAACAGGGAGACAACGGCCGCGTGCTCGACCTGCCCAAATCGAGCAACACTATGGAATACGAACTCACAGACTTTATCACCGCCATCGGCGGCATCGATAACGTTAAGGAAGAGATTTGGGAGACCCCGGCGGGACGCCACGAGCTTGGCCACTACCGCGATGTCACACTCGTCTCACTGCGCATCATGGATGCCGTGCGCCAGCAGGCCGGCATAACCTTCCCGGCCGACGCAGGCAAGCAGGCATAGCTATGGGCCTCTTCGATACGTTCTTCTCCAGCGTCACCGGCGGCAGTCGAGAGCCTCAAAAACCATCAAACGTCGAGCTCGAGCTGCGCCGCAGGCTTACTGTGCTCGCAAGCGACGAGGCCACTCAAGACACTCCCCTGCGCTATTTCCTGCGCTGGGCGGGGCAAGTCCAGGGCGTTGGCTTTCGCTTTACCAACACCAACCTCGCGCAGGCACGCGCGCTCACCGGCTGGGTGCGTAACATGGAAGACGGCTCAGTCGAGATGGAGATACAGGGGGCTCCGGCAAATATCCTATCTCATCTCGAGGCGCTTCATGCCTCCTACGAGCGTATGGGAACGCGTTTTCGCCTCGTAGACGCCCAGGCCCGAGCCCCACTTGCCAATGAAGACGGTTTCACGCCTCGTTATTAGTATTGTGTGCTAAATACGGTATCATTTACCTACGACCGTTGATAGAAAAGAGGCGAGGCGCATGGCGGTGCAAAGAAGGAATACCAGGCAGCGAAAGCTGGTTCTTGACGCCGTGCGCCAAAGCTATAACCATCCCACCGCCGACGAAATCTACAACGTCGTGCGCGCGCAAGATGACAAAATCAGCCGCGGCACGGTCTACCGCAACCTCAATCTCTTGGCCGACGCCGGCGAGATCCTCTCCATCAAGACGCCGGGCGGCAGCCGCTTCGATCGCACGATCGAGCCGCATGCGCATATCATCTGCACTTCGTGCAGCCGCGTCATCGACGTACCGCTCCCCTTCGATGCCCAGCTCGACGCCAAGGCGTCCGAGCAAATCGGCTGGCATGTCACGTCGCACTACACCATCTTCGAGGGTCTCTGCCCCGACTGCCGGTAGATGTTCGGGACATGCCTACTCGGCAAGCAGGCGACGCAGTTCTTCTTCGACCGTGTGCACATAGCGGACGCGGTCGTTGATGCCACGCATAGAGGGATTGCAGCTCTCCATTAGATAAGGATGGCCCACTACGTTGAGCATGTCGCGGTCGTTTTCGTTATCGCCAAACGCCATCATCTCATCGAGCGAAATACCCAGGGCACGACCGTAATCGGCAAGCGCGGAACCCTTACCCGAACCAAAGCCGATAAAGTCCGTCCATTCGATTCCCGACGTCATCACGTCGACACGGTCGCTAAAGAGGTGTTCGAAATACTCCAGGGCCGCCGGCTGATCCACCTCGGGCGTCTGGAAGGCAATCTTAATGACGTCCTCGTCGATCTCCTCGGGACGGTCGACCACCGCCACATCGCAGTGGACCTCATAGCGCAAATGGTCGACGAACGCATCGTTGCCGCTCATGGTGTAGAGGTGTCCCTCACACGAAAGGGTCACGTCGGCATGGGGATACGCAACCACGGCATTCGCGATATCCATAGCAAGGCTGCGCTCCATGGAACGCTTGACAACGGCACGCCCCTCGCTCATCACCAGGGCTCCGTTTTCACATACATAGGCGAGCTCATCGGCCACCGGGGCAAACAGATGGCGCAAGCTCGCATATTGACGGCCGCTCGCCGGCATAAACACGATACCGCGACGATGCAGCTCATCGATAAGCTCAAAGGCCTCGGAACGCGGCTCGCGCTCCCCCGGATGCAACAACGTGCCATCCAAATCGCAGGCGATCAGCTTGATTCCCTCAAGACCCATATGTTCCCCCAAGGCATCTCATCAACAGCAAGACGGACTTTGAATAGTTGCCCCTCAAAGTCCGTCTTACTCATACGCACGTTAACCGCGCGCCTTCTTTACGATCGTAAAGTCTGGAGCCATACTCACAACGGCATCCGCCGCACTCGACGCAAAGCGCCGGTCCGCATCGAGCTCGCGTGTGACCACCGAGAGCCGAACGCCCTCGATGCCCCGGAGCATGCGACCCAAAACCGGTTGTGCCGGCGTATACATGCGCACGGTATGCTCGTCCGAGTCACCCCGGAAGAGCGGCGCATGCATGTTGCCGATCTCCCAGCACACATGCGCGAGCACAATCGGATCCATGCGGTCGACTTCGACCAAATAGACCTCGGCGCTGCGCAGGCGTACGACGACCACTACGGGCACCGCGCCCGTGCGGTCAATAGCGAGCACGTCACCGTCGGCAAGGCGTTCGCCACCGGTGGCATTCAACTGCGCATTCACCGTGCGCCCCAGCTCCGTCACGCCCACAAACAGGCGTGTATCAGCCTGGTCCCAATTGAGTAGCAGCTCGTCAACCTCAAAGACGCCACCCAGCTCCCGACGAAGCAGGAGTTCATAGGACGGGTCGTTGAGATTTCCCAAGCGCTCCGTAGCTACCAGGTCCACGGACATCAACTAGTCCTCGACCTCGACGAGCTCGATATCAAAGTTGAGGTCCTTGCCGGCCAGCTCGTGGTTGGCGTCGAGCGTCACGGCCTCAGGCGTTACGTCGATGACCACGGCGGGGACGGGCATGCCGCTCGGCGTGGACAGGAAAAGCTTCATGCCCTTCTCGATCTGCTCGATGTTGGGAACCTGTTCGGCCGGGAAGGTAATAACCATCTCGGGGTTGTGCTCGCCGTAGGCATCGGCAGCAGGAATGTGCACGGTCTTCTTCTCGCCCACCTGCATGTCGACAACAGCGGCGTCGAAGCCCTTGATCATCTGACCGGCGCCGCAGGTGAACTCCAGCGGCTCGCCGCGATCGTAGGAGCTATCGAACTGCGTGCCGTCGTCGAGCGTGCCGCGATAATGAGTCTTGACCTTCTTGCCCTGGTTGGACATGGTAACCTCCGTGATAAGGGCGGCGCACAACGCGGGCCGCCGTGAACATATGGCGCTAACTATACCCTAGTCATACAATTCAAAGACAGTTTGCAAAGAAACGCTGCAACCGGAGGAACCATGGCATATCCCGTATTTGACCTACACTGCGACACCGCCGACCGCATCGGCTGGGCCACGCTCGATCTCGACCTGCGCTTTACCGCCGGCACCGACGGTTATTTCCCCGGCGACGAAACGCATCCGCAAGATTTCGACCTCATCGAGGGCAACGCCTGCGCCATCTCGCTCGCAAAGATCGGCAACACGCCGTGGGCACAGTGCTTCGCCACGTTTGTCCCCGATGAGATTCCCACCGCCCACGCTGCGCGCTTCCAGGCGCAGATCATGGCGCACATGAGCGGCCAGGCAATGCTCAACCACGACCGCATGGTCAACGTACGCAGCGCGGCAGACATTCGCCCTGCGCTCAAGGACGGCAAGGTCGCCTGCATCCACACCATCGAAAACGCCACGTTCTTTGCCGAAGACCCCGCGCTGATCGAGGTGCTCAAGAGCCTGGGCGTACTCATGTCATCACTCAGCTGGAACGCGCAGGGACCGCTCGCGAGCGGCCACGACACCCACGCCGGCCTCACCGCCGCCGGCATCGAGGCGCTTACGCAGATGGAGCACGCCGGCATGGTACTTGACGTCTCCCACCTCAACGATGAGTGCTTTGACGAGGTCGCCGCCCGCGCCACGCGTCCCTTCGTCGCCAGCCACTCCAACTCCCGTGCGGTTTGCGGCGCCAAACGCAACCTTACCGACGACCAGTTCCGCACCATTCGCGACATGGGTGGCATCGTCGGCCTCAACTACTGCAGCGAGTTCCTTTCCAACGACGCAACCGACAAGACCGCCGCAGACGTCGCCTTCGACCAGCTGGCGGCACATATCGAGCACTGGCTCGACCTGGGCGGCGAGGACGTCATCGCGCTCGGCGGCGACTGGGACGGCGCCACTGTGCCCGCTTTCCTCTCCGATGCCAGCAAGATGCCCGAGTTCCAGAACATGCTTTCCAAGCATTTTGGCAAGACCGTGATGCAAAAGCTCTGCAGCGACAACGCGCTTGCCTTCTTCGAGCGTTATTAATTTCACATCCCTTGAGCGGGCCGGCATGCCGAACGGTCGACATGCCGGCCCGTCCCCAATCTGAAGGACCGCTTTTGACGCAGCAGTTTACGATTTCCGTATCCCGACCGGATGGGACGCCCATCCCCGTCGTAGTTACCAAAAAGCGCGTCAAGAACTTCAACCTACGCGTCACATCGAGTGGTGAGGTCCACGCCAGTGCACCGCTCGGCGCCAGCCGCGAGCACATCGAAGCGTTTGTAAAGCGCAACAGTGCCTGGATTGTCAACCGACTTGCCCAGCGTGAGCGACGTCAGGCGACGGCGCGAGAGCCGCTCAGTCCCTCGTCCATCATTGCACTTTGGGGCAAGCCCATCACGGTACAGGATGCGCTCGATCACAACTTTGCATCACCCGCACCGCGACCCAAGCAGGCCACCTTCGCAAGTTTTATGGGTACCGATGAATCGGACGAAAGCCCACAGGCAAAGCAGCACGCAATCCTCGACGGCCTAACGTCCGATGAGCTCCAAGCCCGCATCGACCAGCTCTATACGTCCGAGGTCACATCGGCGCTACGCGATATGGTGCACGCATACGAAATCGCAATGGGCGTCGCCGTTTCCCGCGTTTCCGTACGCAGCATGAAAACGCGTTGGGGCTCATGCACGCCCAAATCCGGCGCCGTTCGCATCGCACGAGAACTTGCCGCCTATCCCGTCGAATGCCTCGATATGGTTGTCGCCCACGAGCTCGTCCACTTGCTCGAGCCAAGCCACAATCAGCGGTTCCACGTCCTGCTCGACACGTACTGCCCCAACAATAGAGCGCTGTCGCAGCGGCTCAAGCAGCCACCCATAGAGACGTATTAGAACCGGTTAGCGCACACGCTCGATCTCGACGCCACAGCTTGCCAAGGGCAGGCCAACAGGCGCCCACGGCTTATCGAGCTTGATGCGCACACCAAGCAGTGAGGGATAACGACGCAGCAGCATCTGGGCCGTACCTTCAGCTGCCGCCTCGATGAGCTTAAACGTATGCTCGCGCAGATAGCCATCGACATCGTGGCACACCGAGCCGTAGTCAATCGAGGCGTCCAGGTTATCGTGCTCCCCCGCTGCACGCAGGTCGGCATAGAGTACCAAGGACACGATAAACTTCTGGCCCAGCGCGTTCTCTTCGGGATACACGCCGTGGTTAGCAAAAACCTCAAGACCTTCAACGGTGATGCGGTCGGCATGGCGCAGATCGTCATAGTTCACGTGGGGCACCGCCGTTGCGGTGGATATTTCGCCCCTGCCACGGCGGGCGAGCTCGGCGCCTTCAGTCTTGGTTGCATTCTCGGGCAGCTTTTTGTTACTCATCGCGATCGTCTCCTTCGTTTAGAACCCCGACCGCGCAAACTAACTACACGCGAATCGACAGGTTCTTTTTATCATCGCTCCAGTTGCAAGCATTGCGCGCGGGGCATGCGAAGCAGGCGCGCGAGGCCTTGTCGGCCGCATAGAGCAGACGCTCAAGCGGTTGGCTGTTCACGCGCAGCTTTCGATGGCCCAGAATGGCCGTCTTAATGGCTGCGGCATCGGCCGGCTCAAACGCCACGTCATCGGGCATGCCGCCGAGAATTGCATCAGCGACGCGCTCGCTTGCAACATCATGGGATATACCCGATTCATACTGTTCATCTTTGCCGATATCGTGAAGAAGTGCCGTGGCGTAGACAACCTCGCGGTCAAATTCGAGCTGCTCCTCGAGATTCTTGATCCACATAATGCGAGCGACATCGAGCAGATGGTCAATACCGTGGCGGCAGAAGATGCGCCCCGATTCCAACTGTGCAATGTTGCCCAGGTGCCGACGGAACAGCCCGTTGGCACAAATGTAATCAACGCGAGGCATGGCACCAAAGGGGGCCAGGCCCGAAGCCATAAAGCCGCGACGCGACGTCCCCTCATCGGTCTTCGATGTAAAGTCGTTGACGACCCTCATGCTAACGGCCCAGCATCCTAAAGAACCGCTCCTCGAGCGCGGGATCGGTCTCAAAGACGCCGCGGCGAGCGAGCGTCACGGTCTTGGTGCCGGGTTTCTGCACGCCGCGCATGGTCATGCACATATGCTCAGCCTCCATGAGCACAATCGCTCCCTGGGGAGCGAGATAATCCATAAGGGCGTCGGCAACCTGCGCACACAGCTGCTCCTGCAGCTGCAGACGACGGGCATAGACTTCAACCGTGCGAGCGAGCTTAGACAGACCCGCCACGCGACCGTTAGGGATATAGCCGATCGCAGCCTTGCCATAAAACGGCAGCAGATGATGCTCGCACAGCGAGTAAAACGTGATGTCGCGCTCGATAACCAAGTCGTTCGAGGCGACGGCAAAGGTTTTGGACAGGTGCTCCTCGGCACTCTGGTCCATACCGCCGGCGATCTCACCATACATACGGGCAACGCGCGCCGGGGTCTCCAGCAGGCCCTCACGAGTTGGGTCCTCGCCTATGCCCTCAAGCAACAGCTTAATGGCGGCCTCGACTTTTTCCTGATCGACCATCTGGGCCTCACTTTTCCGATTTCACGTTCGCGCTATGGTACCACGCTCTTCGGCATCGACCACAAGCTACATAGTATGGGTCGAATAGACCGGATCATCACGCCAAAGTTCAACCGCATCACAAAGCGCAACGCCCTCGCGCTCAACACGGGCGCGCGTGGCGTTCATATCAATCACGCGCTGGTTACTCGAGCCCCTAAAGCGCAATGAGATATCGTACAGATCCTGAACAAACGGGCCATCCACCAACATATCGAGGCAGGCAAGGATACGGTCCGTCGCCTCGGTATGGTGACGACCGCCCGGCATAAGCTCCTCGAGCACGTCGCCGGTAAAACACCAAATGGTTTTTCCTGACCCCGCAGGATACGCGGCACGAACACGCTCGACAAACTCAACGAGCCCCGCCTGATTCTCGGGCTCCATAGGCTCGCCGCCCAGAATCGTCAGGCCGTCAATAAAGGGATGATCGAGGCTCTCGATAATCTTGTCCTCGACGGTGCGATCAAAGGACTCGCCCGCAGCAAAGTCCCACGCAACAGAGTTAAAGCAATTCTTGCACCCACGACGGCACCCGCTCACAAACAGAGAAGTACGAACGCCTTCCCCATCAGCAATGTCGAAATACTTAATGTTCGCGTAGTTCATAGGTAACCTTTCTGGGGGTCTGGAGTATATCATCCCGTCCTCAAACAGCTTCGCTCGCTGCGCTCGCTGCAGAACTGCGGGCGGGACGATATACTCCAGACCCCTCGCGAGCGATACTCGGTGAACAAAGCGAACATCGAGTATAGGGTTCGAGGTCTAATAAATACTGAGTTGTAGCTCAACCGACTTCGCAAGCAAAGCGTTGTTGCAAGTCAACTCATTTCCGCTAAGAACTTCGAGGAGTGAGCAGGCCTCATGCTGCATCTCAGCTACGTCAACTTGGCCGCCCCGTAGCGAGGCCCCGGACCTTTGCTCGATATGAGTTCCGCACGAACAGGAGGCGCCAGTGGCGCCTCCGTCGTGAGCCAGGACTGTCCGAAATAGCGAGTAAAGGTCCGGGGCCTCGCTACGGGGCGGCCTGGGATGGTTATTAGAGATGCAGCACGCGGTCGCGGATCTCCTCGGTTCGGCCCTGGTTCCAGAACTGGGTACCGATGTAACCGCACGTGCGACGGGCGACATTCATCTTCTCCTGGTCACGATTGCCGCAATTGGGGCACTCCCACACCAGCTTGCCGTCATCCTCGACAATCTTGATCTCGCCGTCGTAACCGCACACCTGGCAATAATCGCTCTTGGTGTTGAGCTCGGCGTACATGATGTTGTCGTAGATGTACTGCATCACGCGGATGACAGCCTTGAGGTTGTCCTGCATGTTGGGAACCTCGACGTAGGAAATGGCACCGCCCGGCGAAAGCTGCTGGAACATGCCCTCGAACTTGAGCTTGTCGAATGCGTCAATCTCCTCGGACACGTGGACGTGGTAGCTGTTGGTGATGTAGCCCTTGTCCGTCACGCCCGGGATGATGCCAAAACGACGCTGCAGGCACTTGGCGAACTTGTAAGTCGTCGACTCAAGCGGGGTACCGTACAGTGAGAAGTCAATATCGCTTTCGGCCTTCCACTCGGCGCACTTATCGTTCATACGCTGCATGACGGCCATGGCAAAGGGCGTGCCCTCCTTCTCGGTGTGGCTGTGGCCCGTCATGTACTTGACGCACTCATACAGGCCGGCATACCCCAGGCTGATGGTGGAATAGCCGCCCACGAGCAGCTTGTCGATCGTCTCGCCCTTCTTCAGGCGGGCGAGGGCACCGTACTGCCAAAGAATCGGTGCGGCATCCGAAAGCGTACCCATCAGGCGCTCATGACGGCACAGCAGGGCACGATGGCACAGCTCAAGGCGCTCGTCGAAAATCTTCCAGAACTTGTCCATATCCTGGTGCGAGCTCAGTGCGACATCAGGCAGGTTGATGGTCACAACGCCCTGGTTAAAGCGACCATAGTACTTGGGCTTGTTCGGGTCGTAGTTCAGCGCGTTGGCAACGTTGTTAAAACCGTTGCCCGAGCGGTCGGGCGTCAAGAAGCTGCGGCAGCCCATGCAGGTATAGCAATCGCCGTTGCCGGCGGTCTCGCCCTTCGACAGCTTGAGCTCGCGCATCTTCTTCTCGGAGATGTAGTCGGGCACCATGCGCTTGGCGGTGCACTTGGCAGCCAGCTGGGTCAGGTAGAAGTACGGGGAATCCTCGTGAACGTTATCGTCCTCGAGTACATAGATGAGCTTGGGGAATGCCGGGGTAATCCACACGCCGGCCTCGTTCTTAACGCCCTCGTAGCGCTGGCGAAGCGTCTCCTCCACGATCATGGCAAGGTCGTGCTTCTCCTGAGGCGTACGGGCCTCGTTAAGATACATAAAGACCGTCACGAACGGCGCCTGGCCGTTGGTGGTCATAAGAGTTACGACCTGATACTGAATCGTCTGAACGCCGCGACGGATCTCGTCACGCAGGCGGTCCTCAACAACCTCGCGGACCTTTTCGGGAGATGCGGAAACGCCGAGCTCCTCGAGCTCGCGGGCGACCTCGCCGCGAATCTTTTGACGGCTCACCTCGACGAACGGGGCAAGATGGGTCAACGAAATCGACTGGCCACCGTACTGAGAGGAAGCAACCTGGGCGATGATCTGCGTCGCGATGTTGCAAGCCGTCGAGAAGCTGTGCGGCTTCTCAATCAGCGTACCCGAGATAACAGTACCGTTCTGGAGCATATCCTCCAGGTTCACCAGGTCGCAGTTATGCATGTGCTGGGCAAAGTAGTCCGAATCATGGAAGTGGATCAGGCCCTCATTGTGAGCATCCACGATCTCCTGGGGCAGCAGCACACGCTGAGTCAGGTCCTTGGAAATCTCGCCGGCCATGTAGTCACGCTGAACGGAATTGACGGTCGGGTTCTTGTTGGAGTTCTCCTGCTTAACCTCTTCGTTGTTGCACTCGATGAGCGACAGAATCTTGTCGTCGGTCGTGTTCTTCTGGCGCTTCAGGCTCTGAACATAGCGATAGATGATGTAATGGCGGGCAACCTCGTAGCAGTCGAGACGCATGATCTCGTCCTCGACCAGATCCTGAATCTCCTCGACCGACACGGTGTGGCCCGCGTTCTCGCATGCCTCGGCGACGTTTTGTGCCGCGTAAACCACCTGGCGGTCGGTAAGACGAGAGCTCTCCTCGACCTCCAAGTTTGCGGCGCGGATGGCATTGACGATCTTATCGATGTCAAAGACAACCTCGGTGCCGCTGCGCTTGATGATCTTCATCCTCTTGCCTCTTTCGCTTCGTAGCCTCATCGCGCTTCAGAGCCAAACGATGCCCGGCAGGGCTTGCCCCTGTCTTGCGGCGCCGTCGCGCAATCTGTGTTCTCGATAAACCATAAGCCTCCATGCGGACATTCCCTAGAGCCAATCAAGCGGCTCAAAGACACGTTCAAAAGAGGCAGTTAAGGTCTTCGTTCTCTGTCCGCCATCTATCATACGACAAAGAGGCATCTATATCCTGTATTCTTTTTTTAGATCAAACACAACATATAGTGTTTCAGCAGGTCAAAGCAATTAGTCGTTTTGCAGACGCATTAAAAATGAGGGGTTCTTGGCAAGTCGGTAAAACGTTACCAACACGGCTACCTGCATGGCAGTTATAAAACCCCCTTAGTCAAGCCGCTGACAAATCCTACCAAAACCAAGCCGCTCATGCCAAAAGAATCCAAAAGATTATGCTTGACCAACATGTTGCGGTCACGATCGGCCAGGACGTATGCAATCTGCCGGCACCTCTACGGGATGCGAAGACCATCGCGTACAGACCTTGGATCAATATTTGGCGGCTTATTTGGCGGCGTGCTTGGTGGCAAAACAAAACAGCCCAGAGGACATAGCCTCTGAGCTGCGAACATTTGGTGGGCGTTAGAAGATTTGAACTTCTGACCTCTTCCGTGTCAGGGAAGCGCTCTCCCCCTGAGCTAAACGCCCAAATGGAGCGGACAACGGGGCTCGAACCCGCGACCCCAACCTTGGCAAGGTTGTGCTCTACCAACTGAGCCATGTCCGCTTACGGGGATTAATCTTACGTGATGCCCGCATCCTATGCAAGAACTTTTTTTGAAAAGTTTTGCGACGCCCTCGTGAACCTCGCGAAGACATCAGCCACCATGGAAAGCGCAGTCAAACGCAAACTCGCCGCAAGAGGCCTCTACATCTCACCGAGCATGATCCAGGCAGAGCTGTCCTGCGCGAGCCTGCCGTCTGCAAGCGGTGATGAGGTGAGCAGGACCCTGCCCGCCGGCAGCTCCACGGGTGCTGCACCGAAGTTCGTCACACACGCCCATCCGTTGTCGCGGCGATAGGCGATGACGCCGCCCTCAGCGCCCTCGGCACCATCCGCAAGGCCGGTGCGCCCGTCAAGATCGAGCCACGCAAGATCGTTGGCGCACCCGTGCAGCTTGCGCCGCAGCCAGAGGGCGTCACGATAGAGCGCAAGCATCGATGTCGGGTCCGCTTCTTCTCTATCGGCAGCGTAATCGGAAAACCATGCAGGCTGCGGCAGATGGGGCGCCGTATCGGCGTCCGCCGGTGAAAACCCAAACGATCCGCCCTGCGCGGGATCGTCCGCCGCCACCCACGGCAGGGGCACACGACAGCCGTCGCGCCCCTTCTCGCGCTTCGGTCCGTGCGTATTGGTCGCAGTGGGATCTTCGAGTGCAGCCCACGGGATGTCAGCCACCTCAAAAAGGCCGAGCTCCTCACCCTGATACACGTATGCCGAGCCCGGAAGCGCCAGCTCAAGCAAAAGGGCCGCCCGCGCGCGGCGCTCGCCGAGTTCACGGTCCTCGTCATAAGACGACCCGTCGCGTAAAAGCCAGTCGAGCGCAATCTGGTGGTAGCGCGTCGTCTTGATTTGCGGCAGGGCATAGCGTGTCGCCACGCGCGGCACGTCGTGGTTGGAGAGTACCCAGGTCGAGGCGGAATCGGATTCGATGGCCGCCTTCAAGCCCTCCTCGATTGCAGCGTGCATGTCATCATAGGTCCAAGTGGCCTTGGCGAACTCAAAGTTAAATGCCTGACCAAGCTCGCTGGGACGCGCGTAAAGATACTGACGCTCGGGCAGCACCCACGCCTCGGCAACGGCGCTGCGCGGCGGATCATAGCGGTCGAACACGCGACGCCACTCGCGATAGATCTCGTGGACCTCGTTGCGGTCCCACAGCGGATGGGTGCCGTCGTCAACCATGTCATCACCCTCGGCGAGATGCCATCGATCGAGGTCATCGCGGTCGAGGTCCTTGGCGAGACCGTGTGCCACATCAATGCGAAAGCCATCGACGCCTCGATCGCTCCAAAACGCCAGGACGTCGCAAAAGAACGCGTGAACCTCGGGGCATGACCAGTCAAAGTCCGGCTGCTCGGGCGTAAACATGTGCAGATACCACTGACCGTCCGCAACACGCGTCCAGGCGGGGCCGCCAAAGTTGGCATTCCAATTGGTGGGAGGCAGCTCGCCGTGCTCGCCGCGACCATCGCGGAAGATATAACGGGCGCGCTCGGGCGATCCGGGGCCGGCGGCAAGAGCGGCTTTGAACCAGGGGTGCTGGTTGGATGAATGGTTGGGCACGATGTCGACGATGACCTTGATGCCACGCGCGTGAGCCGCAGCGATCATGTCATCGAAGTCGTCAAGCGAGCCGAGACGTGGGTCGACATCGTAGTAGTCCGCCACATCATAGCCACCATCGACAAGAGGCGATGGGTAAAACGGGCTCAGCCAGATAGCCTCGATACCCAGCTGCTCAAGATAGTCTATCTGCTGGGTAATGCCCGCGATATCGCCCAGACCCGAACCAGTCGAATCCTTAAACGAGCGCGGGTAGATCTGATAGATCGCGGCGTCGGACATCCATGAGCGCGAAGAAGACTTTTCTGTAGCCATGGGGCGTATCTCCCTTGCAACGAGGTTATGCGAGATGTCCACGATGATACGCCCAAAGCGGACATTCGCGACAAACAACGCCACAGCCACGTCCCAAAACGCTCGCTCCCTCTCGGGTTCGAACCTCCCGGGACAAATCGACCGATTAGTAAAAAGAACGGAAGACCCACTCCCCCGGCCACGACAGCGAGCGGGCTCCGGGTGCCCCAGGTTGCCGCGAAAGAGGAGGGAAGCGTACTTTATGTACGCGACCGACGATTGAGGGGCAAGATGGGGTGCCCGGGGCTCGCGCAGCGTCAACAAAAAACGCGGTTCGTTAGAACCGCGTAAGATAGTTGGAGCGGACAACGGGGCTCGAACCCGCGACCCCAACCTTGGCAAGGTTGTGCTCTACCAACTGAGCCATGTCCGCATATGTAAAACAAAACGGGCGCCGGAGCGCCCGGATGTTGCCTGGAGGCGAAGCCCGGATTCGAACCGGGGGTAAAGGCTTTGCAGGCCTCTGCCTTACCACTTGGCCACTTCGCCGAAAAATGACCGCCTAAACGGTCCGGAAATGCAATGGAGCGGACAACGGGGCTCGAACCCGCGACCCCAACCTTGGCAAGGTTGTGCTCTACCAACTGAGCCATGTCCGCTTGCGGGTTATTAATTTACGCGAGTTGTCCAAAAGACGCAAGTACTTTTTTCAAAAAACTTGCCTGCCGCATGTTCTTAATAGCTAAACGCGCTAAAGCGATTGGCTAGGCACACGATTCCAGCGCTCCGCTAAACAGCTTCACCATCTGCACGCGCGTGCCGGCGCCGTCCGTACGACGAGCAACCTCCACGTTATCGACGAGCATACGCATAAGCTTGATACCACGGCCGCGTTCTTCAGATGCGACCGGCTCGCTCGTTTCATCGATAGAATAGCCGGCACCTCGATCAAGCACCTCAACCACAACGCGATCGCCATAGGCCTGAACCGTCAGGACGCACCCGATACCGCCCGCATGGTCATAGGCATTACCCAGCGCCTCCCCCGACGCCAATGCGACATCGTAGCGCTCGTCACGGCGCAACGGAAGCGATTCAAGGAGTTCGGCGATGCGATGTCGGTAGTATGGAAGATTCTCGATACCCTGACGGACCTCGACGCTCTTACTCCAGCGAGGCAGCTCCCCCACCGGAATGGCAGGAATTGACTCCCGTGCCGGCCCCGCGACATGAAGGATATCGACAAGACGAGCAATCTCCAAAAAGCGAACAACTTCACCTGATGCATTGACGAGCGAAAGCAGGCCTTCTCGCCTCATAAGCTCACGAGCGCGCGTAAGCAGCAATGCCAAGCCCGTCGAATCGATAAAGCTAACAGCCTGACAGTTGATGACGACACGACGCACGCCGCGGCCAATCAAAGCATCCAACCGCCGACGCAGCGCAGGCACCGTGGCGATGTCGATATCGCCTGGTGGCGTCAAAACCGCTATGTCATTCCACTCATTCATACGACCATGGTTCCCAAAAAAGCCCACTCAATGCATTCGTTTCCCTAACCGTACGGATTCAGCCCGCCCAGCGTCGTCTATGAACGACCCCGTAAAAACTCAAGGGACACCAATGCAATGTCATCGTCCAGCGCCGATTCGGTAAATCGGTCAAGCTCGCCCAAGACCTTGCCGCAAATGCCCGACACGCCCTCCCCCGAAACAGAAAGCAGAAGGTCGCGCAAGCGCTGCTCGCCAAAGAACGCTCCGGTGCGGTCGCGGGCCTCAATCGTTCCATCCGTATACATGAAGAGCATGTCGCCGGGGGCGAACGTAAACACGCCTGTCTCGTACACCATGCTCTCAAAGGCACCGATTACGCCCGATTGGCATCCAAGCAGCTCAACCTCTCCCCCACGGGCCTCGCCGCCACCCAGCGGCATCGACTCTGGCCTGATGACCATGGTCGGAGGATGGCCCGCCGAACAATACGTTGCGCGTCCGGCTTTAAGGTCAATCTTGGCGATAAAGGCCGTCACGAACGTCTCGACCCTCGAAAAGCCCATGAGCATGCTGTTAAGGGAGCGTGCCATGCGGGCCGGTCCAGCGCCCTCCCAGGCATATGCCGTCAGGGCCGTCTTGACGAGCGCGGACATCGATGCGGCCTCAATGCCTTTGCCAGACACATCACCCAGAATCATGACGGCGCAGTCGTCGGGAAGACGAATGAGCGTATAGAAATCGCCTCCGACCAACGCCGAATTCGTGGCCGACAGGTACACCGAATCGGTTGCGATACCCGGAACATCCCCCAGGGAATTTCTCATGCCGATCTGGAGGGTCTGAGCGATATGGCGCTCCTCGCGCTTTTGAGATTCGCCTTCGTAGATCAGTTCAAAATCATGCGCTAAGTGCACCAAGTAGTCATATTCAAGGTCATCAATCGGCTCTTGGCTACCATCACGAAGCAGCAGCGCGCGCGTCGTCGGGCTCTTCGCAACAGAAGCAGGAACAATCGCGTCGTTACTGTGCTTGCCATCACCCTCAGAGCGCGGGCGCCCCGCCTCGATGCCGGAGTCGACGTAGAGACCTTGACAAGGCAGACCATGCGCCCTAAGCCAGCCCCCCATAGGCATCGATTCGTCAACGCGAGTTATACGGACGTGTTTAAGGTCCTCGGCACTCGTGCCGCCCAAAACAGACGCCTCAAAGCCATCAGGGCCAGCCCCCAGACGTGCCGCTGGCGTTGTCGTGGAAAAGAATAGCTTCTCGGGATCGTCCGGCAAAGCAACGCGACTGCCGCCTTCAAAATCTATGACGTAGGAATCCAGACTGGCGTCATACTCAACAGGGCAAAAATGGCAGTTGAGCATATTGCAGATCTCGGACGATACCGCCTGTGTAGCCGCGGCGGAATCGTCTAGAAAGGTAAACAACTCATCACGTAAGACATTGAGCGAGCGGCCAAGCTCGGCCGTGCGACGAGAGCGAAGGCTCGATGCCATGCCGACCAGCTGGATAGACAGGTAATCGCAAATGACCTCGAGTACATTAACGTCATAGGCGAGCGGTGCCTGGGGGCGTTTCCAACCAACTTCCAGCACGCCAAGGATCTGCGTACCGTAAAAAACGGGAAGACAGATCTCGCTGCGGTACGGAGGCATATCCTGCACGCGCAACAGGTGCTTAGAACGATTATCCAGGTCCATGAACATACCGGAGGCGGCCTTATCGCCCTCAAGGTCCTGTTGAATCGACAAGCGACAGGCACGCGACTCGCGAAGAACATACGTCGGAATGCCAGCGCCATACGGCAAAAACTCGGGCAGGTAGCTGTCGTACAGCTCCTTGGAAACACCGCGAAGCTTAAAGCCGCCGCTCTCAGAAAAATAGATAGCGGCACCCGAAGCATCGAGCGTTCCTACAAGCTGGTTCAAAACGGTATCAAGCAGACTGGGTAACTCATCGGAGCCCACAGTGCTCATAATGACCGAGAGCGTCCCAGAGAGACGCTTGTTCGCCACTCTAAGCTCCGATAACGCACGCTTGAGCTGACGGTCGTGAGAATACTGTTCCTCGATACTGTGAAGCGCCACCAGGACGCGTGGTGCGCGGCGCCCAAAGATGCGTGGAGGCGTTACGGAGCCCGCACGAACCAAGACGGGAATAAAAGAGCCGTCACTCAGCTTGAGCATCAGTTCGTTCTCGGAGCCATCAGTTTCAAATGGCAGACGATGTTCCGTCGCACGTTCAAAAGCGGACGAGTACAGGACGTCTTTAACATCTCCACCGATGACGTCGGCGCGTTCCTCGCACATCAAACCAAGTAAGCGATTATTCACATGCAGAATGGTTCCGTCGAGCTCGCAGATGATGACAGCATCGCTCGTGATCTCGACTAGTTGGGCAACGTCTGCCCACTCGTTGCGTTCAAGCGTTTCCATCGTGGACCCCACCGTCTATCGGTAACAAAAAAGCCTCCGAAGAGGCTTCTCAAATGCGATGGTGTCGGAGGCGGGACTTGAACCCGCATGACCAAAAAGCGGTCACTAGCACCTCAAGCTAGCGCGTCTGCCAATTCCGCCACTCCGACATGCTATGTTGTTGATTCGCGGTTCGCTTTGTTGGACCCGCGCGTTCAACGAGGAAGATAATAACCTATGATTCGAGAACTGTGCAAGCACTTTTTTGAAAAAAGTTTACGAATTTGTAATTGCGCAGGTAGACTGACCTGTTCGGGCCGGAATGAGGTTGCTTTCCAACGCGTCCTCGGGCATGCGGCATTATTTTGATCCGCGCTTCGCGCTACAAAATAATGCCGCCCCCCTGCGGAATGCGTTGGAAAGCAACCTCATTCCGGCCCTAGGGGCACATGCTTCATGCACAGTTCTCAAACATGTTCTGGGGGCTGATGCAAATTTGGTGG
>OLON01000007.1_pt1 | contig 174457 bp, 157 predicted proteins | sample 1672691 | NCBI WGS metagenome assembly OLON01 (sample SAMEA3136714, study PRJEB25190) | human gut metagenome | biome: human gut; feature: human-associated habitat; material: faeces | place: Austria | collected 2013
ATGAAGAACTTATTTTGTATCTGACAAGAACCGGAACACACAGCGATTTATTTTAAGCTCCTAAAGGCATTTTCACCTTAATAGAATATACTAACAAATAAAAGAAAGAACCTTCCCTAATGATAAATTCATCAGAGAAGGTTCTTGTTATTTCTTCACCATAACTACAGCCTGTTTGCCGAGTTCGTTATATCTTGTATTTACAAGGCTTTTTGAGTAACGGGTTCGAGCATTAGTCCACGGATCATTGAAATAGTAATAATAGTTATCATATCCTGTCATTACAAGACAATGCTCTCTGGCAATCCAAGTATAGTAACTGCCGAGTTTATATTTTGCGTTTTCATCGGTGTAGTTTACTCTCCAAGTGGTTGTTTTGAATGACGGCAACATATTAATTGTTGCCCAAATCATAATCGGCTGACCTTGTGCAACATACTTACCCGAAAGATATTCAAGACTTTTCCCGCTGATTTCGACAGCCTTGTATGATTTGTCGGAAAGGTATTTATTCATACATTTTACCATAATCGGTGCATACGCTCCGTAGCTGTTGGAACTGTATGGTGTTCCAACAAAGGCACTATTCGGATCTGGTCCTGTGTATGAGCCGTTCGAATAACCGAAGGGTTTTGTAACCAGATACTTATCTGCAAATGCTGTTTCAGAAATATTGTATCCATAGTGTTTAAGTAACATTGTTGCACTACAAGTTTCGCAACCGGTTGGCAATTTGCTCTGACCAATCAGGGGAACATTTGAAATTTTCTTGGCTTTTGGCACTACATACACATAGCAAATAGCTTTCTTACCATTATTAAGGGTACAAGTTACTGTCGTTTTACCGACGCCTATTCCCTTTACTATTCCCCCTGCCCTTGTTGCAGTAGCAATCTTTGAATTGTTTGATGAGTAAAGTCTGTAATATGCCGCTGTACCTTTCGGAATACTGCTATTGAGGTCAAAGCTTTGACCTATGTACAGTACAATTTCACTTGCATTAAGTTTAAGAGATGTTGCAAGCGGCTTGACCGTTACATTACAGGTTGCTTCCGTACCGTTCGGCATTTTACATCTAACAGTTGTGGTTCCTGCCTTTTTTGCGGTCATCAAACCTCCGGCTTTTTGAACAAAAGCAATGTTCGGATCATCTGAATAATAAGAACGAAAATAAGCTGCTGTTCCACTCGGCACATAGCTTGAAAAATCATACTGTTCACCGATTCCAAGTGTAATACTTGTCTTATCAAGCTTTATGCTATTGGCAAGCTTTTTGACGGTAACCTTGCATTGGGTTTTAAGTCCGTTATATGTATTTGCGGTAATTGTAGCAGTACCTGTACCGACAGCAGATATTTTTCCGTTATTGTCTACAGTTGCAACCTTACGGTCACTTGTTGTAAAAGCAACTTGCGAAATATCTCCATTTTCAATAGTAGTAATAAGAGTATATGACTCCCCTACCCCAAGTGTTATTCCATTCTTATTGAATTTCACACTTTTAGGCGGAACAGTTGGTTTTGGCTCTGTAGTAGGCTGTTCAGTAATCTGCTCAGTATACTCTTCTGTTGAAGGTTCAGTAACTTCTTCCGTAGTTGTTTCAGTCGATTCTGTTGAAGGTTCAGTAACTTCTTCCGTAGTTATTTCAGTCGATTCTGTCGATGGTTCATCAACAATTGTCGTTTCCTCAACACATTCTGTAGTAGCTTCAGTATATGCTGTAGTTTCAGAATATTCAGTTGTTACTTCAGTACAAGCAGATGAGAAATTCGATATCGTTGTTTCTGTGGATGCTTCAGTTCCGTAAACCGAAGTAGTTTCTGTCAAAGATGACGGTTCTGATGTATCGAATTGAGATCCAACAATAATTTTCTGAATATTAGTGGCATCAATAACGGTCAAAACATTGTCACCATTAGTATCGTAAAGAAATTTCTCATCATCAGTTAAGTCAATCATACCTACAACATACTTTTGGACCTTGGTTGCATCCATAACTGTAAATTCGTAATTACTGCCATTAATGATAGTTGCTGCATATGGTATTGTACATATCACAGATAACAGCGTTATGATCAATAATATTGATATTGGTTGTATTATTTTTTTCATGTTTTTTGCTCCCTTATCTGTGCCTGTTGTAATAGTCTTTGTCTGACCGTTTACAAATGTCTTTTCTACCGTATTACCGTCTGAATCGGTAACAATGTAATGAGTAAGACTGCCGTTTGATGATGTGCGATATTCACTTTCAAGCGAACCGTCAAATGTGTAGTAGTAATATGAGGTTTCACCGCTTGAATAGATAGGCTCAAATGAGCCTACTTACCCACATTCGTTTTAATTTTTTTCAAATATAGTTAGAATTATTAATCAATCTAAAATTTGTGCCTATTTTTTTTAACTCATTAAATGCACTAAAATTGGTCTCATTGACTAACACCATTTTTTCATGTGAAATACAGCGAAACCACGGTATGCAATTTTTATAAAAAGCCAAATCTTCAGGATAATCATAAGCATTCCAAGAAGAAAAATCTATAGGTTTCATCAATAAAGCCGTTGTTATTTTATTAATTCTGAAACAATGGATTTGTTGTCCTGCAGTATATCTGGGTGTTTTTATTTTACCTAATGGAATTTCATGATTTCTAAAAGCATCCAAGAAATTAAAATATTCATTAGAATGATTCTTTTTATGGATCTGTCTCACAGTAAAAAAACTAAAATTCTCACTATAGCAAGTGGCAATTTTTAATATATCGTTATATTTACTATTAAAATCGTCATAATTCATAAAAGTATAAACCATAATACCACCTGTATTCCCTATACATAAAACGAATGGATACTCCACTTTATATTTTTATATTTAACATGATAATGCTTAAAAGAAGCAGACCCTCTATGTTTGGGATCACACTTACTTCTAGTGCTGTCTACTGAGTTTGCGATATTTAACGCATCACTCTTATAATAAGTTATTACATCTTTGCCTTGCCGCAACTTTGATTCAGCTTGACTTTTAGTAAGTTTACTTCCGCATTATCAACCGTCATTTCATTCTCATTATAACCGTAAACAAACGCAAATGCAATATAATTTGCAATTTCATTTGTTCTTTCAGGAGTAACCGAAAGCGATACCTGCTGATAAGCGTTTGTGTCAGCACTAAAGTTCTGATAATGGAACTCAGGTGTAATATTCTGATAGATATACTTGTTGCCTAAAGAGTTATCGTAAGATGAAGTATCCGAATCGTCATTATCGGCTGAATTATCAGTAGCAACATGATCTGTCAGGCTCTTGTTTGCGGTTATCAACCCAATTGCCTTAATAATATCATTTGTGTTGGAATCAGAAATCTCGGTGAGTTGTTCATGGAAAGAAGCCTCAAAACGCTTGATCTTTCCGAAATGTTAAATTGTCAGCTTTTTTTATGACCAATCAAAACATCCTCTGTCCTTTCTTTTCTATATTCATAATATACAGCTCACCAATGTACAAATGCGGTGCATTATGTGCTGAAACCAATTTGTTTCTTTTCCGTCTTTGCACTTGACTTAGGAATTTCAATATCATCAGCGGTGATTAATGCAATATCTTCACTTGCAATGGAATCAAAATCCATTGTTAGCAGTCTGGAGGCTTGAGCCATCTTTGCTTTTTCAATTACATTTCTGACATATCTGCCATTACCGAAATCGCTTTCATTCCTTGCGGCATCAAACAAGCCAGTCAGTTTATTACAAGCTTCGTCAGTAAATGTAAGTCCTTTCTGTTTTGCGATAAGTTTTGCTATTTCGCAAAGTGCTGCTGTATCGTAATCGTTGAATGAAACATGGTAGGCAATTCGCGATCTGAGACCCGGATTCTTCTGAAGGAGCTCTTCCATCTTGTCAGGATACCCTGCTAATATAACGACAACATCGTCCCGATGGTTTTCCATTTCCTGAACAATAGTGTTAATTGCTTCATCGCCAAAAGAACCGTTTCTGTCATCTACAAGAGAGTAAGCTTCATCAATGAAAAGAACACTTCCTTTTGCATCACTAAATTTCTTCTGAATCGTCGGAGCCGTCCAGCCGACATACTTGCCCACCAGATCACCACGACCGACCTCAATTAGATTGCCTTTGGAGAGAAGATTATTCTCTTTCATAATTCTTGCGAAGAGTCTTGCAACAGTAGTCTTGGCTGTTCCCGGATTACCTGTGAAGACCATATGCATCGCAGGGTGATCGCTTTTCATTCCTTTATCCGCAAAAAGCTTCTGTGCTTTATAATAGTTCAGTGCTTGGTTAATAACCTTCTTTGCTTCATCAAGACCAATCATCTGATTCAGTTCATCATAAGCCGAACCCTTCGGCGCCGCCTTGACAACTTCACGCTTGGCGGTCGCAATATCTTTATACTGAGGATATACACCGGTCTTAAGTTTGTTGTTGTACCAGTTGTCAAACAAGTCGTGAAGGTCGGGTGCAAGATAACCTTTCTCATCCTCGAGCTTTTCAAACAGTTTTTTATCAGTTCGGATTTCGTTATCTTTTGCAAGCATTTTAAGAAAATCTATCGCGCGTTCTCCCGAAACAAACTCTTCCTTTAATTCAACAATACTAATATTTCCAAGATTCTCGTAAAAAATATCTTTAGAACTTGTACATTCACGGGGAAAGCAGAACACCGTAAGAACCTGATTGCAGTATTTCTTCATAACTTCGCAAAGAGTTTCTATTGTGTCTCTGTCACAATTTGCATAATATTCTTCTGTGTCGTCGTTGGCAAGATATCTAACGATAACGGCTCCGCCAAAGCTACTTTTGTAAAGACATTCATAAACTGCTCTTGAGAAATTTTCGCCGGGTCTAATGTTTAAGAAGATATACCGCTTGCTGAGGATTCTGCTATTGGCATATAACGCCTGAAGAAGCACCCTGAGCATTCCTTTCCGGGTTTCTCCGTCATCAGTCTGAATCATATAATGCACAGGATGACCACTAACCTTATGCTTTGTGCTTCCTGCATAAATACGATCAAGTTCCGGAATAAATGTATCTTTTGCAAGGAACCTACGAGCTTCATTATAGACGGACTTTTTGTCGCAGCAGTCGAGAATATTTTCTCCATATTCAACGCTTCTGCCAAATCTTGCGTTAAGTTTATCCAGATCAAACTGTTCGAGAACCTCGTCATCATCGTTAATATAGTCGTATCTATCGGCACAGCTAAGCATATTACGAAAATTGTTAAAGGTGATTTCTTCAAGACGAGTATCCTTCAGCTCCATTTCAATTGCCTGAAGATATCCGGATATCAGTTTATGTATATCAGCGTAATTTCTAACGATGACGCCAATAGTTACGGTATCTTCTGAAGCATCGGCAACAAACGCATATGCTTTACGCTGCTGATTCTGATTGAAAGAGTTTGTCTTCATTGAGATTTTTCTTACCTTCTCACGCATTACTCTGCGATTATTGTTTTCTTCGGACCAGTTTTCAGAAACTGTAAATCCTTCGAATTTATAAAACTGCATACTTTGTACCTCCGGATTCTTTTCTTTTCGGTTTAATATTACACGCGGTACTTTCTAATCAAATTCCGTCATAAAAAGCACAATTATGTTGGAGTTCTCCTTCTTTCAGCAATTGTTCTGATATATGCATTCTCTGTAATGCGTTCAGAACAAATCATTAAATGTTTTTCCAAGTAATCAAATTTTTAGATAGCTGAGACTCTAATACATTTCGAAGCAAAATAATTTCTTTTCGTAATACTTGCCCAAAGTATAATAATATAGTTTATTTTCCGACACAGCGGATGGGCTACAGTCAAGTGTTTATGCACATATATCATATGTTTTTATTAGTATTTTCTTGATTTGCTCATTGTACATTGCTCAAATCTCTTATGTTATACGGTTATCCTTGCAACCTTTCCCCAAGGCGGATTTACTTCTTCATTGTTTAATAACCAAAGCACCGGAATACCTCCGGCAAGCTTTTCCAGAGGAAAGGGGGCATCTCCATCTGATAATATGATAATACTTGCCGGCAATTTGTCGGACATATGATGAAATACATACTCAAAAATGATTTGAAAGTCGGTTCCACCACCTCCGGCGGGTTTGATTGTCTTGAACTCGTTCTCGTCGCTAAACGGCTGTGGCTTTATAATCGCCGCATCAAAGAAGCCAAGCCATCCCTTTAGTTTTCCGTTGAACTGATCAATTGCTCCTTTAACCTCTGAATATGCTGCTGCAATCATATCGTCCGACATACTCCCTGATGTATCAATCATAAACAGGATATCTTCTACCCTATCTTCCTTGCCGTTGAAATCAGGCAAGAAAAACGGACTGTCGTCAAATCTCCGATCCGGTGGAGCAAACGAATAATCAACAACTTCTTCCTGAATAAAATCATTCAAGATTGTCCGCCAATCAGTTTGCGTTTTTTTTTAGTTCTTTAAGAATACGCTCGGCAAAAGCAGGGAGAAGGCCTCTTGCGTTTGATGGATCTCTGATCTTAATAGCTTCTGCTGCGTCTTCAAACCGCTTGACCCATACGTCACGAAGTGTATCATCTTCTTCATACTTGCCCCACCGTGAATGATCATCCCATACCCGTACCGGTTGATGCTGTTCTTTTGAAATCTCTTTTTTTGCCCTGCCGACAGCAGAACCTGGACTTTTATTATTGCCTTTTATATTCTCTTTTTTTGCCCCGCCGACAGCAGAGCCTGGACTTTTATTATTGCCTTTTTTATTATGATTCTTCGGAAGCATAGCATAGACCTGTTCGGCAGTATATTCATGCCCTTCTTTTCCGTCCGGTGCAACATGCATTGCTATTCCGTATTTGCTTAGTGTTATACTGCTCGCTTTCATTCCGTTCTCAAGCATAATATTAGAGTTGACAACAATGTCAGCCGCAATATTGTATGCTTCAGGGTCTTCAACATCTCCGCAAAAGCAATGCTGTAACACAACATGCAAAATCTCATGCATCATGACAAAGTCAAGTTCACTATCACTGAGACTATCGAGAAAATCTATGCCAAAAGTAATCCTTACTCCATCCGTACAAGCCGTTTCAATTTCTTCACTGACAGCATAAATCATATGCATTAAAAGTAAACCGTAAAATCCATGGTTATACAAAATGCGCATGCGTGATAACAGAAGTCTTTTTATGCACCCTTTAATCTTGCTCTCAGACAGAGCCATTTATTAACCATCCTTTCGTTTGAAGCCACCTTGCAAATTCCGGAATGGGCATGAGCTTTTCTTTGTAATTTTTATCTATGCACATATAGTCTTTCAGCAATACTGCGCTGAAATCGGGAGGCATTTTGTCTGCATATCGGATTGAATTTGCGATTCTGCTCATTTCATCTTTGTGCATCCGTGCATAGGCGGTCATAGATGCCGTTAAAGCATACATGACATCAGTATCCTTTGGCATCTGTGGCATTTTGCCGTCAAAAATATCTTCAACGGCCGGCAGGTTTTTATATACCTTGGCCCATGTTCTGAATTCAACCGCTGCACCTGTCCCGACAAGTCCGGCAATCAAGTAATACATGCTGTCTATGTCATCATCAATCCAGTTCAGAACATTGCTTACCATTTCCCACGCACGGGGAGTCGGGAAAGCGAGATCATTACTGTCGGGATCAAATCCCATGAGATAACTTTGCCTGAAAGACAAAAAACCGACAACCTTATCATTGATACCGGAGGAAATTGCCCATTGCTTCCACGAACTGAAACTGCCTTCAATTTCAATGTGCATAAGTCGATTTGCCAGAGCTTTCGGCATTTTGAAAGCTACGGATTTATCTGTCACACGGTTTCCGGCAGCGATCACGATACAATTCTCAGGAAGTTTGTGCTCTCCGACAACTCGGTCAAGTGTGATCTGATAAGCTGCCGCCTGTACGGACTGAGGTGCTGCGGAAATTTCATCAAGGAACAGGATGTTGACAATATCGTCACTTGCATCCATTTGGAATATCTGCGGTTTCAGCCACACTGCAAGCGTTTTGTCAGCGTTGGCGGTAGGAACGCCTCTCAGATCAATGGGATTAAAAAGAAGCAATCGAACATCGGTTACATTAACCGTTTTACCGGTTTTCTCGCCAATCTCTTTTGCAATCCGGCGAACTGCTTGTGATTTACCAACACCCGGAGGTCCCCACAGCATAACGGACGGCATCGTTTTGATAGGGTAGTTGTTTTGAATAATTGCGCAGTAGGCGCTTGACAGTTTTTCAACCATTTTCCCGACATTCATAGAGGGTATGTTGGTCATTTTAATATCGCTCATGTCTTATCTACTCCTAATTTCTTATTAAGTATTTCGAGCTTTTTGCGGCATTCCTCAATTTCATCGCTGAAACTTTCGTGCTTTTTGAGTTCTTCCTTAAGTTGATATTCTCTTTCTTGCAGCTTAGCAAATCCATTTTTCAATTTATCAAAGTGCTTTTGTAAATCATCAAGAAAATTATCGATTCTTATTAAATTGCCTGTATTCGTATCTCCGAGTTCTACATAATAACGACCGTTTCGTTTCAGCCAAATATAAGGTTTTTCCCGTGTCATGTTAGCGGGGAGAATAATTTCAAAACCTCGATATGTTGTAAGGGCTTTCTCTTTCGGTTCAAGAACATGTCCAATAAGAGAAGAATGAATGTATTCTCTTAAATGTTTACGCTTTTCCGTCGCTTCCTTCTTTACCTTGCTATCAACCGGTTCGGGATTTTCTTGTTTCCATCCGTTGTAAAAAGCAATATCGGCTTCACATTGGGCAATATTGTTCTCTTGATTGGATATTTTTCCGGGCATCTCTAACAGTTCTTTTTCCATGCGAATTCTTGAATCAACAAGTTTGCGCTGTAATGTCAGATAGCGCGAAAGCTCGTTTGCGGTCTTCACACGCTCTTTTACAAGAGGATTTCCTACGGCCAGAGCTTTGACCTCGGCATAGTCGAGCACTGTGTCTTCAATATCCTTTCCACTCCGCTCGGTAAGCGATCCGGAAAGCAATCCGGTAATAAATCGTTGCTTGGTTTCGAGCAGCTGCCATGAATAGGCATCAAAGCTCCCTTCTGTGATATATCGGAAAATCTGCACTTTTGAATTGGTATTTCCTTGGCGCAGAATGCGCCCCTCACGTTGCGTCATATCTGCCGGTCTCCACGGAACATCGATATGATGCAGAGCGATCAGCTTATCTTGAATATTTACACCGAGTCCGAGTTTGAAGGTCGAACCGAGCAACACGCGAATGTCACCTTTCCTGACTTGAGCAAACATGGTATTTCTTTGTGCTTCGGTCCGGGCATCATGAATAAAAGCAATCTTGTCAGAAGGAACGCCTTTACTCTGAAGCATAGTCTTCACTTCATCATAAATGTTAAAACCCGTTTTAGGAGTCGATGTGTCGCAAAAAATGATTTGTGTAGATTTACAAGCCGTTGTTTTGAAATATATATCAGCAACATTTTCGACACAGCGTGCCACTTTCGATTGATAAGTGAACATAGCACTTGGATCGACCAGCCTTAAATCAAGCGCTGCTTTCCTTCCGTCTGTCGTGATTTTCAGCATATTGTCATCTTTGCGACTAACATATCCTTTGCGAACATTCTCTGCTCTCTGCGAAATATCTTTCAGATAGTCTGCAAACTCATTTGTTTTAGAGACCAACGCATCGGTATATCCATCTATCTGCGGAATACCGACTGATGTGTCCACTTGATGAAAATCGGCAATGGATGACAGTAGAGATGTGAGTTCGGGAAGGTTGTGAAACTTAGAAAAACGAGTGGCAAGCCGATAACTGCTTGTGTCAACGTCAATTTCAAATTCCGTGCTTCTTTCTGCAAACATACCGATCCAACTGTCAAAGTTCTGAAGATCCAGCATGGCAAGTTCACCGCTTTGCAAATACATCTGCATAATAAACGCATCTGTGATAGAATTTGTAATCGGAGTTCCGGTAGCAAAGACAACTCCTGCGCCGTCATTCTTCTTCTGCACCATATGTACCTTATCCATCATATCCTTGCATTTCTTGGACCCTGAAGCACTGATTCCAAGAACTTTATCTGCTTTTGTTTCGATAGGAACATTCTTAAAATTGTGTGCCTCATCCACAAAGAGTCTTGTAATTCCGAGATCATCAAAATACACACCGTTATACAAATCATCCATTGCAACGGCAAGTTCAGATAAGGCTTTTGAAACCGCCTCTTGTTTCTTCTTCAAACGAGAAGTGGCCTTGTTCTTTTTGCCCGCTATTTCTGCGATAAGTTCCTGTTCATAAACAAGCCGGTTTCGATAGTATTCCTTTGACAACGGAATCCGCTCAAAACAACTGTAAGCAATAATGATCCCATCAAAATCCTCGTCACGTATTCTTTCAAGAAGACTTTCTCTTTTTGATGGAGTAAAACTCTTCGGCTCTACACAAAGAATATTGGCACTCGGGTACATGGCATAGAAAATGTTTTTCCATTGACCGACAATGTTATTTGGAACAACAAACATGTTCTTTTCAGACAGCCCCATGCGGCGCATTTCCATTGCCGCAGCAATCATAACATAGGTTTTTCCGGCTCCGACATCGTGTGCCAATAGAGTGTTCGGAGTAAAAAGAATTCGCGCAACAGCGTCCTTCTGGTAAGGATAAAGGCTTATCGCAGGAGACATGTTAGGAAACCGCAAAAATGATCCGTCAAAAATTCTTCTGCGAATACAACTGAAATTGTTTTCAAAAATTGTTTCAAGGCGTTCTTTCCTTCCTTCATCCTCCCAAACCCATTTTTGGAACGCCTTTATCATTTTGTTTTGTTTTTCAATGGCCAGAATGGTTTCAGACTGGTTAATAACTCTTTTTTTGCCCGAAGAATTTGTTTTGCAAACGACCTCATCGGTAACTGCAACCGACTTCATATTCAATGTCCTTTCAAGAATATAAAGGGCGTTTATTCTGTCGGTACCGTATGTTCGTGTCACCTTGACGTCATGATTGTATCTGCTTTTGAATGGTATTTCCCAAGTACCGGTCAATTCATCGTGTTTTGTATTGAAATCTTCTTCGTTATCGATGCTATACCAGTATCTGCGCCAATCGCCAAGAAGATGTTCAATAAAATCATCAATTATATCCGTAGGTACCCACGGCGAGCCCAGCGTTACATAGATATCTTTTGTTGCAACGGTTGGGGGAAGGACCTTTTCAATGGCCCTGATATTATCGGCAAAATAGCCGTCGTATTCCTTATCAGCTTCTTTAGCCGCCTTCCATTTTCGCATCATGTTTCCGGACAGATATTCCTCGGAAGTTTCCCAGCCTTTATAGAAACACTCGTCCCAAGTTTCCGGGTTCTGATAAATAGAGCCTTTTAGTGCACCGATAATTGTTTTGTAGTCCTCACCGGTTATTGAAGAAATATATTCAATATCAACCCGTCCGAGATTAGATAGACTGAAAATGAGACCGTCGGAAATGCTGTCAGCGTGAATACCCTGAGTCCTTACATCTTGATTGAACGCGTTTTCCCAATCGAACGGAAGATCCATACAGGTAACTTCAGTTCGTACCACCTCGGTGTAAATTCATTTCATTGACTATATCCTGCAAATTGTGGATTAAGCATTTAGCTCCACCTCGGTTCTCACCTCTCAACCGTGTAAAAATTCAGAGAGAAAAATTAAATATGCACCCGTGGCGGAACTGGCAGACGCGTATGGTTCAGGTTCATATTTTCGAGAGGAAGTGCAGGTTCAATTCCTGTCGGGTGCACCACGAAAAGCTCGATTTTATCGAGCTTTTTATTTTGCTATTTTTATGCAAATTATATTGAAAACTGTCATAGCTTGTGATATATTTAAATTATAATACAAATTGAGGTGATGGTTTGATGAATATACCGGCTACTTACTATAAAAACAATGAAGATTATGTGACAATACCAGCAATTAAAAATTTTATGCACAATCATCCTGATGGTCAATTTAAGATATCACAACCAAGGGAAGATTTAATGAATCAAATCATTACTTATGCTGAAAAGGAAAACAAGGAAGAAATTGTTTATGATTGGCTTGACGAAGTAATACAAGAAGGAATAAAGGATATATATATTGAACAAGCTATATTAGATGAAAAACTTAGGCTTATTTTCAACTCAGAAAAAGACATAAATAATTATTTAACTCAGTTCGTTAACAAAACTTATAACAAACATATTTGCTTAAATGAATACAATGAAAATTTTATATTAATTAATTCATATTATTCTATTGATAGCCTTGGCAAAAAGGTTGTTTTTATTTATTGTAAAAAATTACGCATGCACGATAAAAAGAAACAAGCCACTAAAATTATTGATTATCCTGTAACTGCTGAATATTATATTGATCGTGGTTGGCTTTTAGTATGTGCAAAACCCAGAAGCAACTTATATATTTATAATTCACAAGAATTTAACATAGAAGATGCCATTTCTACAACAACAGATAAACAAATAAAAGAAGTTGTAGGCTTTGTTAAAGAAACACTAAAGTTAGAAAAATCAGATAAAGTTGCCTGCATAAACAAATTAAAAAACAGCGTTTTCAATTTACTTCATAAATATACCAACACACCTGTTGATATATTAAATGTTATGGAATCAAATAAAGGTAATATTAATAAACTATCTAGTAGTATTTACTCTTTATGTAATAATTCAGAAAAGTGTGCTATTCCCACATCTATGCAAGAAGACATAGAAAAGGATATTAATAATATTGTGGAAAAATATCTTTCTATAAACTGGAAAGATAAACAGATTTTTATACAAGATAGAGAAGCATACCCTGTAAAACTTAGCGCAACAGATGAAGAGGAATCTAAAGTAGAACAATCTGCTGCTTTATTAGAGCCACTGCAAACAAAAGCACTTTTCTTTGACAATAAAAAAATGTTATATAAGAGTAAGCAGTGTGACGGTATAGTATTACAGTGGAAAAGAAAAAATCCAGCTTTCTTTGCTGATGATTCTTTTAGAGTAAAAATATATGTAAATACAAAAGGCTATTGCATATTTAAATTTTCTGAATACACTTCAAAGGATGATATTGAAAATGTTATATTATCGCTTATCGGTTCTGAAACAAATACTAAATGAAAATCAATATAATACTTTTGTAAATTATTTATCTTCATTATCTACTAATAGCAAAATAACAATTTCTCAGATTAAAAACAGCAGTAATATAGAAGATATTGAAATCATACAAAAAGCCCTTAAGCTACTAGTTGATGCAGAAATACTAAATTACCAATTTGCTATTCATTGCCCTGAGTGTGGATTACTTTTGCCAGCAAAGAATAATATTTATGACATAAAAAGAGAAGAAACTTGTTATAATTGTAATGAAACATTTGAAATAGATGCGGATGAAATTGAAGTGGTTTATACTTTTAAGAACTACCCTTTTGAACATGGGCAACAGAAAGACGACAAGGCTAATGTAGATGATGTGTCTGTTGCCCAAAGCATAGATAAATTAACATATTATCTACAAAATGACAATATAGATCTCAATCAAGTATTTTTCTCTCCGACAGACGATGATTACGATTTGTTAGATAGACTATATAAAAATATATTCAATAAGCAACCGAACACAAAATCAACAGGCGATACCCTTGAAAACTTAACTATAAAATTATTTTCTTTATGTAAACACTTAAAATCCGCACCAGTTAGATTAAAACCTAATCAAATTGATTGCTTTGTCCGAAACACTTTATTTATACCCGGCGTATCTAATGCGGATTGCAAGGACAGTTTTACTATTGAATGTAAAAATGAATCCAAAGCACCAAAATCCGGATACATGAATAAGCTACATAGCATATTAGAATTATCGGGTGGAAAATTTGGAATAATAGTTAGTAAACACCCAGCTCCAAATACTTTTATACCACTTTCTAATAAAATATTTTTAAAAGATGGTATATTAATAATTTCTATAGATAAAAATGACTTACATAAAATTATTTATGATAAACGAAATTTATTAGAATGTATTGAGAGGAAAATTACACAAATCAAATTAGATTCTACCACCGACCTAATTGAAAACGGATTGTTCAATGCTTAACTATAAGCACGACCGCTTTTTTCAATTTTTCTTAACTTGATCGTTAGCAAACGCATAACCATAGGATTTAAATTTCTCATAATTTTACGACAAATTTACTTCTAGTGAATCATTAAGGTCGTGCGTCTGCCAATCATTTTTACCCTTGCAATATAAGATTATGCTCCACACCGTTTTTTCCGTAAATCTCATAATGTTTTGTAAATTTTGCTTTGAGATTAATTTCTATCCTTAACTTTTTATCACTATCATAAATTTTGATTTCATCAACCAGCAACCGTAAATTTGCATCGCTGATTGCTCCGTCCTTGATGATTTCTTCAATCAGGTCAACGGTTTTCTTCAGTTCCGACTTGCGTTTCTTAATCGTTGTATTGTAGTCCTTGATAGACTCAATTTCTTCTGTTACCTGCCGTATATCCTTTTCACAATTTTCAAGCATTTCGGTATAGATTTCTGCGTGTTCCTTGTCCCTGATGCGTTCAAGGAGAATCTCTTTTTGATCGCTCTTCCGCTGTTCAAGCCTATCTTCCAGCTTTTTCAGTTTGTTATTAACCGTGTTTTTCTTCTTCATCCACTTCTTAACATTGGTTTCAATGGACTTGTAATTATCAATTGCAGAGTCCTTGACCGCTAGAATTTCCTTGTATATCAGTTCATCAAGATACCTTTCGTTTACTCTATGCGGACTGCAATTCTCCTTGCCGTATCGGTGATAGCCGTTGCATACATATTCTATCCTATCGGGATGTTCTCGCCATTTTCTTGTTTTGCATACAAAACACGAGCCGCAGTCACCGCACTTGATAAGTCCCGCATATCTGTGACTCAATCCAGATAACATACTTGATTTAGGTTGCGGCCCAGGTAACAGCACAAAAGTTTTGAAAGATAAATTTCCAAATTCACATATAATCGCTGCTGATAACTCTGAAGATATGTTAAAAAAGGCAGTGGAATTATACCCTTATATAGAGTTTATCAAACTTGATGCAAACGGTGATTTGAATGAGATAAGCGATAAGTTTGATATAGTTTTTTCAAATGCCTGTATACAATGGCTACCAAATCACCGAGAGCTTTTGCCAAAAATGATGACGCTGTTAAAACCGAACGGAATCCTTGCAATTCAAATACCTATGCAACAGGAACACCCAGTTCATATTATCATAAATGAGCTTGCAAAAACTGAAAAATGGAGTAGTAAAATCATTTCAAGGCAGTACAATAACCTCAAAACAGATGAATACTTTGATGTGCTTTCGGATATTTCAAATAGCTTTGAAATATGGGAAACAACCTATTGCCACCGTATGCCAAGCTACGAGAGTATTATAGAATGGTACAAAGGTACAGGCTTAAGACCGTACCTCGAACAGCTTTCGGAATCAGAAGCTAATGAGTTTATAGATGATGTATATATAGAATTGCAACAACGGTATCAAGTGCAGAAGAATGGTGAGATTCTGTTCCGTTTTCCGAGATTGTTTTTTATGGTAAAGAACAATTATTGATTTTTTGTAAGGAATTGTATTCTCGTTCATCACAAAATTTTTATAAATTATTATAACCATCCTTTATACACATTGATGTTTACGAAAATTTTTATGAAATAATTATACAAATGAACATGATATAAAAAATTTATCATAAAGGAATGAGAAAATGTTTAATACAGATAAGCCAATTGATAACATTAGCTCTGACTTATTAAATAGAGCGTCTTTTTCAGAGCAACTCGCAAAAGCAATATTATCATACACAAATACAGATAATTTTACAATTAGTCTATGCGGCAAATGGGGATCTGGAAAGACTTCTATTCTTAATATGGTAGAAACATATATAAACACACTTACACAAAATTATAGTGAAGACGAAAAACCAATAATTGTACGTTTTAATCCGTGGAATTATTCAGACCAAACTCAATTGATTACTCAGTTTTTTTCAACTATGCTTGCAGAGCTTAATGTTAATTCAAAGAGTGAAAGCCTGTATAAAGTTGGAAAAGCCTTACAAGAATATTCTACAGTTTTCGAATATGCAGAAAACATACCTGTTGCTGGAAAATATATAAAACCGATAAAGTGGATTATGGAGAAAACGGGAAAAAGGCTATCCAACGGCAATGATAACAACCTTAATAAAAAGAAAGAAGAAGTTACTAAGGCGTTAAGTCATCAAAGTCACAAATTCATCGTGATTATTGATGATATTGACAGATTAAACAATAATCAAATTAAACTGATTTTTCAGTTAGTTAATTCATTGGCTGGTTTTCCGAATCTTATTTATTTGCTTTCTTTTGACAGAGAAGTTGTTGTGAGAGCACTAAGTGAAGAGCAAAAATGCAACGGTGAAGAATACCTTGAAAAGATAATACAGGTACCATTCAATATTCCAGAAGCAAAAGGCGACTTAGTTCAGAGTGTTTTCTTTGAAAAACTGAATAAACTCTGGTTTGGCGAAATACCCTGTTCTAATTTTGAAAAAAGTTATTGGGATAATGTTTTCAATTATTGTATATCTCCCTTTATTAAAAGCATTAGGGATGTTAACAGAATAATTAATGTCTACCAGTTTAAATATAGCCTAATGCATGATGAAACAAATTGTATTGACTTACTCGCAATTACTACGCTTCAAATATGTGCCTCAAGTATTTACAACTGGATATATAAAAATACTGATAGTATTTGCGGAAGTATTTATACAAGAGGAATTTCTGTGGTTGAACAAAAAGAAGCATATAGCAAGAGATTAAAAGAATTTCGGCAAATATATGATAATCCGGAATTAATGATACAAATAGTACAGACTTTATTTCCAAAATTTTCATGGTTGACAGGAGGATATCATCACTCTGGGGATTCTGATGATGAGTTAAGAAAAAAGCAAAAGATTGCCTGTCGTACCCGTGCTGGTTTATATTTTAATTTATCGTTAGATGATGTAGCTATTTCAAGACAAGAAATATTAGAATCCATAAATGATTTTGATAGAGAAAAACTAAATAATTATTTTAACAAACTAACAAAAAACGATAAAATGCTTGAATATTCAAGAGAATTGCTCTCATATGTTCCTGATATACCAGAAAATAGAAAATCAATATTTTTAAATGAACTCATTATAGCATTAACAATACCCTCAAATCATAAATTAAGAGGAATATTTAATCCTGCTCCGAGTACATTTATAGCTAATTGCATATGGAAAATAATGAAAACATATTCTCAAGATGAAGCTGAACAAAGAATCATAGAGTTAATCAACTCTTATTCATCGGACGAATTATCAATTGTAGTTGATTTAGTACTTCAAATAGAATATTCTTATGGACGAATAGGTAAAGATATTGATTATAACTATAGAATAATTTCAGAAGAACAGCTAAGTAATTTGGAAAGAATAATAATAGATAAACTAATAGAATCTTCTAAAACTCTAAATCTATTTGACTTAACATATTTTTATCCTACATACATCTTCTGGCGTAATATTGATAAGGATTCATTAGATATTTATGTTAAGAAAGAACTTAGGATACCTTCTAATATTCCAAAATATCTTAAAATAACGGCAAATCATTGGAGTTCGGGACAAGGTAATGGATGGAGCTTTCAAAAAGATAATTTTGAAGGTGTTTTAAGTGACGAAGATGCCTATAATAGCATTGTATCACTCAAATCAACTCAAGTATTTTCAGAACTAGATGATGATGCAAAGAAATTGGCTATCGCATATTGTTTGTGGTATGAAAGAAAAGATGAAAAACTGAATAGAGTTGACGAAGATGAAGTAAATAAATATCTTAGTGAATGGGAATATGAAACACAATGAATTCCGTTTTTGTTAATAAAAGTAAGTTATTTAACTAACATAAAGTTAGTCAGAAGATTGTAGTCAAAACGTTATTATGATATAGTGTATGAATTAAAAGTGGAACATAAATATTTTTACACCGAAGTGGTGTAATCATCACGGACATGTGCTTCTTTTTTCTCTTTTTCTTCACGGGCTTTCCGCTCTAATTCTTCTTTTTCCCTGTGGCGGCGTTCATTTTCCTCATGCTTTTCTGCGGTACGCTTAGCTGCACGGAGTTTACCTATAACCTCCTCAATTTCATCTGAGGAATACTTGCTGTCAATATTCCCCGCAAGCCCCAAAATATCAAAAAGACTCAACTGTGCACTGTCACCAGAATGATTTTTATTAGACATGTACCGTCACGCTCCGATCCTCTTTTGTTCACCAATTTAATTATATTTTACAGCAGAGAATGTACCAATTTCGGAACATAGAAAAAGCAGACTGCGTTTTCACAGTCTGCTTTTCTTGTAAAGACAGTTGTATTTAGGTGTGTCTCGCTCTGGATACAGATCCTTTCTTAATCGAAATGTATCTCCTACTCGTCAGCGAAAAAATGCCGTTAAAAAGGAAATCCAGAAAATATATGATAATTCTAAACAGAATTATGGCGCCCCTAAAATTGCTCAGGAACTACGTAAATCTGGCGAAACCATCAGTCAACGCACCGTAGGTAAATATACATGCGTGAAATGGGCATTCGTGCCCAGTGGACTAAACCGTGGACTACTACCACCAAAGATTCTGATTTTAGCAAAGAACTCCACAACATTCTCAACGAACAGTTTAATCCTGAACGTCCTAACGCTGTCTGGTGCACAGATATAACTTATATCTGGACGCAGGATGGTTTTGTATACCTTAACTGCGTTATGGACTTGTATGCCAGAAAAATCATTGCCTGGACTCTTGCAGACACTATGGAAGTATCTACAGTTATCGAAACAATCAACAAGGCAAAAGCCTGTCGTAATACTGATTTACCACTTATTATCCATTCAGATCGTTGTTTCAAATGCGTGGCGTGAAGCCACTGAAAAGATGCAGCAAAGCTATTCTCATAGTGGTTATCCTTACGATAATGCCTGCATCGAATCTTTCCATTCCTTAATCAAAAGAGAATGGCTTAACAGATTTCATATCATTAACTACAAACAAGCCTATAGGCTTGTATTTGAGTATATTGAAACCTTTTATAATACCGTTAGGATTCACAGCCACTGCGACTATATGTCTCCTAATGATTTTGAAAAAATTGTTTGAGAGGGTATCTTCTCTGCCAGCAGCTTAGTTGGCAGAACTTCTCATTTTATTTTGTGCTAAATCTTGACACAGGATCACCTATTTTCTTTAATCTCATAAACTCTTTTTTAAAAACAATAATTTGAATAATTATTACCAAAACAAAAAGTATACAGCAAATGATAGCTGCTGTAAAATTATTGTAAGAAACAGCAAGTAGTATTAGCAATAAGAATATCAGCTCACTGACTGATGCACAAGAAATAAACTTCTTAACATATTTACAATATGCATTGGTCAAATTGACCTTATCTATGGTATATTCTGTTTTAACAAGAACTATATTATCGCGATTTATCCAACTTATCGTGGGTAACTTTTTAGTTTTCCTGTCATAATAAAAATATCCTTCGTTGTAAATAAATTCCAAATCGGTATCTTTATCTATGAAAACATTAAAGTTAGTTTTAATAATGTAAGGACTTAACTTATTATACCACTTTGAGTCGGTGTTCATCAATAGAATATTGAAAATGCCTTGCAATATCATAGTGAAAAAGAAAATCAAAATATTACTGAAAGAATGATTGCTTTTGCAAGACTTTTTGCAAATTTTAATATTGTAATTTTTTGATTCGCTCAACTTAAAAACAGCCTGATTGTTTTCGTGGGTAATTGTGTGTGTCTCCTGCCCAACTGTAATATCAAAAGCATTATCTTTTATGTATTTACATGATATTTTTATCACCATAATTTAAATTTCCATATAACATTATTTATACTTTTATCAAATATATAATCTAAAATGCCGAAAATTGCTCCGCCTACTGATAACACTATATCGACATTAATTTAAAAATTAATTTACTATCGCTGAGTTCGTCGCTCCTGCTATCATATTTTCAAATTTTTTGAATTTAATTTTTGAAAGGATCTTTTTGCCAAAATAAGGTATATTTTTTTGTTCGCTCATATCACACCTCCTTAAAGGTACTGAACACAGTATAGCAAATATTCGTGTAATAATCAATGAAATTTCCTTGAAATTTCGCACTAATCAAGACGATTATTTTCGCCAACCTCTCACAATACAACGCGAACACCGCAATTTCAGCATTTTATACCACCCCGAACTTGCTCGTCATCAGCTTGTAAAACTCGGTATTGCGTGGTAATTTATTGACAAACGGAACAAGAGAGCTGCTAACCTTGAGAAACCCCCTGTCCTGCACCTACATTCGTGATATAACTGAGCTGAAAGTCTGAGATATTAAGGAGCTTGGCAAACTCGATACGACTATGGATACTTGATTGATAACCGTCAAATCCGTAGCCGTATTGAAGGTTACGCCCTTTCTTTCATTGTAGCACACTTTCCCGAAATTGAAAAAGTGTGCAAGCTATTTTTTAACTTACACACTTTATTTTTTACAAGCTCTTATCAGAGCACCATGGGAGCTACCTCTCACAGTATATCACAATTTCATCCAGCTTTACAGACGCTTTCTTGCCTTCATCACTGCACAATATATCAAGCCGCCAATCATTCCGCCTACTGTATTATAGAAGATGTCTGATAGCTGGAATGTTCCCAAGCGAAGCAATAACTGCAATATCTCAATGCTTATCGAGAAGATGAACGTTATCTTCCCGCTTTGCCACAGTATTTTCTTCCAGCCGTTTCCTATCTTCTTTCCGAATGACCACAGCACTGCTGCTGAAAACGGCACCATCATAATCACATTCTCAATGCACTCTGTTGTCAGCTGCTTTTCTCCGTTCACTGTCTTCCAGATGCCCCATCCGCCCATAACATCAGATAAAGGATTCATCCAAATGCTCCGGTTTAACAGGGTTCGGAACAGAATAAGTGAGGTCACAAAAAATAAGAAAAACAACTTCCGAAAAAACACACTCTCTTTGAATTTCTGATACCACGTTACTATGGCACTCTTCCACCCTTTGCCGGCATGTATTGGCTCATACGCATACAGGTAGAAAAACATTGCAAAGAACGAGAGAAGCAGTGAGAATCCAAAAGGTTCATAAAGAGCAGTCAGGATGTTCGTGAGGATCTTTCCGAGTAAATCAATCGTTTCTTTCATCATCGTTTACAGATCACTAAACAAGTCAGCCTTGTATACACCGTTCTCCAGCATCTTCCGGAAGCTCTCCTTTACGGCTGCAACATCTTCATGGTAGGTCATGCCGTACCAAGTGTCGTTGGTCTTCAGAACCTTTACGGACATCTTGCCCTGCTCCAGCAGCTCACCGATGAAGATTGGGATCAGATACTCGGCTTTCTGAGGATTGCTCGGTACTTCTTTCTCGAAAAACTCCTTGAAACCATTTTCCAGCACATCCAGAAAATCAGGAGTCAAGCCCCACATATTCATGGATACCAGAGAATTCACATCAACAACCACACCGTCTGCCTCTGCTCCATCTGCAGTCTTTACGATGTTCTTGGTTTCCACAACCTCAGTCAAGTTTCCATTCTCATCCATCTTGCAGATACCGCGAGTCACACCGCCGTTATCGGACAGAGTGTTCTTCAGAACGAAACCAGCCATGCAGGACTTGCCGCCATTCACCAGATACTCATGGACGGCCTTGAAGCCTTCCTTGCCATAGTAATCATCTGCATTGATGACGATGAACGGGGTTTTTATTAAATTTTTCGCTACAAGAACAGCCTGACCGGTTCCCCAAGGTTTAGTACGACCTGCCGGAAGTTCTCCCGGAATATCGTTGATATCCTGGAAAGCATAGTCCACAGTTACATTATGAGAAGAGCAAATAGCGGCAATGCGATTACCGATGGCCTCTTTGAACTCCTTCTCAATATCCTTACGGATAATAAATACCACATGATTGAAACCAGCCTCAATCGCATCGTGAATTGAGTAGTCCATGATGATATGTCCAGCATCATCCACCGGCTCCAACTGCTTGATTCCTGTTCCAAAGCGGCTGCCAATACCGGCTGCCATGATAAGTAATGTTGTTTTCATTGCTTTTTCTCCTTACTGTGCTCGTGCTGCTTTTATCGGACATACCTTAATGCATTGATAGCACCGCACACACTTGCTTTCATCAATCTGCGGATACTCAAAGCCTTCTTCATCCTCTACCATAGAAATAGCTTCTTTCGGGCAGATGGCATAACAGGCCGTGCAACCACAGCATTCATCCTTTCTCTTATACAATACCGGTTGGATATATACTAAAAAAGTGGACAAGTATGATAAAATAGAAGACAAACAAAGGAGGAATAAAAATGACAGGAAAGAAAAACAATAAATACAAGCAGTGAATTCAAGCAAACAATCGTAAATTTATACCATTCCGGTAAGTCATACTCACATATTCATCAGGAGTATGGAGTTTCTCACAGTGCACTGGCAAATTGGATTAAGCAGTATTCAGAGGTTCAGATTGATGACGATACCGTTTTGACTGCCCAGCAAATCAAAGCACTTCAGAAGAGAAATGCTCAATTAGAGGAGGAAAATTTAATATTAAAAAAAGCCATTGCAATATTCACTCCACACTCAGACAAAGATTAGAAGCCGTAAATCTGCTTTCAAAGGAACATTCCATTTCTACACTGTGTCGTGTTCTCAAAGTGAATCGTAGCACTTACTACAAATTCATAAATCACCAAGAATCCAACAGAGCAAAGGAAAATGCTTACATACGCAGCTGTATTCTTACCCTGTATGCAAAGTACAAAAAGCGTCTTGGTGTTGCAAAAATGAGTACTGTAAAGCCATTTATTCATAAATCAAAATCAGTTTCTGATGAACCTTGTAAAAATATTCTTAAGCAAGAGTTTAATCAATCTGAGCCTAATATTGTGTGGGTGTGTGATTTTACATATATCAGAGCCGGTGGAAGATTTTACCATTTGTGTGCAATTCTCGACTTGTTTTCAAGGAAAGTAATTGCTTACAAATTATCAAATAAAATTGACACGCAGCTCGCCATTGATACCGTTAATCTTGCAGTTGCTGGCAGAGGAACATCAGAAGGCATTATTTTTCATACTGACCGAGGCTGTCAGTTTACTGCAAAGAAGTTCAGAAAGCATTTAGATAATCTTAATATGGTTCAGTCATTTTCTGCAAAAGGGCGTCCATATGACAATGCTGTTATGGAATGTTTTTTCAAGTACTTGAAAAAGGAAGAAACAGATAGAAAATCTTATTGTTCTTTTCAAGAATTATTACTTAGTCTTTTTGAGTACATAAATGGTTTTTACAACTCTTTAAGACCTCATTCTCATAACAACGGCTTGTCACCTAATCAAGCTGAAAAATATTTTTTTATTTAATTTTCCTGTTTTTTCTGTCCACTTTATTGACTATAGTCCACACTACTCCACCTGCTTCGGCTGCTTTTTTGTGCTTTTATGGGCGAAAATTGGGAGATTACTGACAATAGATGAACGGGTAACTAAGATTTTCTTGTCCATATTATTTTCCCTTCTTCATATTACTCTTTTTCGATTATGTGCTCATGTTTCCAAGCTAAATGTTTTTCTATTTCCACATCAGACGGTGATAATTCTCTATCAATGAATAATGCATATACTGTAGAAATAAAATTGTTTGCTTTATATTTGCAATAATCAATCACTTTAAATCCACATCGCTTAGCAAGCTTTTTAAATATGATATTTTCCTCTGCGCTATCAGTAACAACTACTTTAACTTCGTTCTCGACCGCTTGACGAATACATGCTTCTATAAGCCTTGTTCCGATTCTTGAATGCTTACTGTCCGAATCAACTGCCACCAACTTAATCAAGGAAACCTTGCCACTATAGTACCAATAATTTATTTCCTTAGAACAAACTGTTGCCGTTCCGATTAGTTTTCCGTTTTCTTCTGCAATAAAGCAAACACCATCGCCTATTTTTTGTCTCAATTTTTCTATTGTTTGGGTTGCCGTTGCATAGATAAGTCCATTTTTAATATTGTAACTATGTGCATTGGAAATCAATTTTTGAATGTCGTCTAGCGATACAACATCATCAGAAATCAGCTTACGAACTTCTACTTCAGGATGCCGTCCCCCCCATTTAAGGATTTCATTTGTATCAAGTTTGTCGTATATCATATCATTTCCCTGATCATCTATTATCTGCAACTTGTTATAGGCTTCATCCACATCATGTTTTAATTGTTCAACAGATTCACTGCTGAAAGCAAATACACATATCTTATCTAATATTGCTTTATCAGCCTTACACTGTTCTCCTACTCTTCCATGAAGTAATGCCAACGTACAATCAGGCATTTTAGAGATTTCTTCAATACCTCGAATTTTTGCTATCGTACCTTCCTTCGCAAAAACATTTACCGTTACGCACTTCATGTTTTCGTTAATACTTATATGTTGAACATCATGCGTATTTCCGCATAATGCGTGGAAAATAAATGTATCTAGGAAATTAACAGGTCCTCTCTTTTGTGTATAGTAATACTGATGCGCCCCCTCCAAACGGTAACCGCACTCGAAAAACACAAAATTCTGATTTTTATCAATGAATCCGGAAAAGAAAATGCATCCATATTCGATTTTCATTCCTCGAATCATGGCTTCAATACTATCTCTCACTTTCGCATCGTAAGAAGATTGATGCCGTTCAGGGTATAGCCATGCTGTTTGCACCACCCTAGCCCCATCATTATTTTGCGCATTAACTGTATCGCAAGAAGTGAGCAATGTGAGGTTTCCATTTTCGGCCAAATAATAAAAGTCGACTTTATCCGCATCGTGAATATACTTTTCAATAATAACCCGCTTCTCTATAGAAAGATCATATGCATATTGATATGCTTTTTCGAGTTCTTCAAAACTATATGCGATACTTATCCCGATTGATCCTGCACGGTCTGTAGGTTTAACGATTACAGGATATTCATCAACTTCATCAATAGAAGCGTATTCTTTTACAACTGGAACACCGTACTTTCTGCAACAGTCTTTAAATTTAATCTTGTCGCGTGTAATCTCCAACTGTTCATCATTTATATAGCAAGGGAGGTTTAGGCGCTTACAAAGCTTTATCATATTTTCAACACGAAATTCGCTATAACCCGCCAATACACCATCTATTTCATTTTCGCGAGATAGTTTTTCCAAAGTGTCTATATCAGACCAACTAATATCCCAACATTCATCAGCAATATATTTCGCCGGACTGAGTGCATAATCTGTGTTGTAATCCGTCACAATTACATATACACCTAATTCCTGTGCCCTCTTTACAAGCGTAGTTTCCCCTGCTGTTGCGCCGAGAATTAGTAGCTTTTTCCCTTGTAGCTGCTTCATACTTTCACCTTTCTTAAATATCAATGGCATCTGATAAATTTGAGCAAATATATCGCATATCCTCTATCGTATATCTTTGATCTACCGGAAGTGGAAGAATATTATTTGCCATATCATATTCCGGTTCATTCTCAGAACATATATTAAACACAGCAGGCCATAGTGTTGGAATGAAAATCTTTTTTGCCTGTAGCTCTTTTCGGATTTCCGCACCATTTCCGATATACAGTGGATACATAAAAGCACCTTCCGGAATGGTCAGAGAAAGCTTATTTATTCCCTTCAACTGTCCGTCAAGATAAGCAAAATTTTCTGTTCTTCTTTTCTTTACAAAATCATAATCTATGCCATGCAGAAGATTCTCCGTGAGTTTTGACATCTTCTTGATAGGTTCATTCTTGAAGAAGTGATTATTTACTACATACTCAGAATAAAATTCCGAAGCCGACCGCTCATACCTGCCTAACAAAAAATGCATTCGTTCAAACGATTCATCCTGTTCTGCTATATCTATAGTTTTATCCGTATAAAGTATTGCTCCGTCAGCTACTCCGAAAAACTTTCTGCAGGTATAGAGAGTATCAATCCCCGGAATATGATTTTGGAAATAGGCCTGGGCATTATCAATAATTACCCTATCTCCCAATGAAGAAAGATATTCATTTGATAATTGTCCGTAGAAATTGACTACATACAACCAATCTTCTCTGTGTGATATTATGGGTTTGAAATCCATACCGACAGAATAGTATTCGACCTCAACACCGTTATCTGACAGAACCTTATCGCAGGAATCACACATAAACTTTGGCATCAGAATCTTTTTTATACCTTTTGCCTTGATTAAATAAGAAAGCGCATTTCTGCCGCAGTTTAACCTAATTCCGTCATTATGCAGTATATGACCGGAATATGTATCAAGTTCTATATATCCGCCTATTTCTCTCATTTTAATTTAACCCTATAAAGCTGATTTATTTTATCCAGTATATATTTCATTGTTTTCTGATCTTCAAATTTCAAAAAGATAATACCCAATGCTTTAGCTGCATTATCAAAATATTCAACCGTATCTCCCGATTTCTTATAGAGGCATTTTTTAACAATGTACCTCTCCAGTTCATCTGAAAACTCAATGCTCTCATAGATGCCGTTTTGGTCAGAGTGAAGATTGTGAGTAGCGAAATAAGGGATATCCTCTTTGATTTCAGGACAGACCTTCTCCCCCATAGCTGCAAGAACAGCCATTTCAACGACATCTGTTCCAAAGATCATACCGAGAAGATCCGGAATCATATTTCCACCGGCACGAGGTCCGATATCAATAGGCCACACCTTGTTGCTTTTATCTACAACTAATTCGACATTTACAGAACCGAATCTCAGTCCTAATTTATCCACAATTCTCTGCAGAGTAGATTTCACTTCGTCCTCGTCTGTCTTGTCCAGCATAAGCGGATAGCTTTTACCAACAGGAACAAGCGGGTTAACAGCACTATCTCTGTGACAATTAAGAAGTCCCCAAAGAATAACCTTTCCGTCTGCAACAAAAATATCTCCGCCAATCAGGTATTCGTGTTTCTTTTCGATAAACTCTTCGACAATTACACGATGTGAACGAGAAAACGAAAATGCAAAATCGAGAGCCTTGTCCAGACCTTCCCAAGAATTAAGCACAGTTGCCCCTTTAGATCCGGAAGAATCTACAGGTTTGATGATAACCGGTAAACTAAACAATGATGTATCCACATTCTTATCCGAATATCCGGCTGAATTCGGCGTATTAAATCCATTTTTCTTCAGGAAAGCTCTGAATCTATCTTTATTGCAAAGCGTTTCAACTGATTCATATGGGTTTGTTGGTAATCCAAGCTTTTCAGCCACATATGCTGCTGTAGGTGCTGCCGGGTCTGATGCATAAGCAAGTATGCCGTCTACTTTTTCATCCGTTGCAACTTTAAGTACAGCATCTTTATCAGTTGTAGACACAAGATAAAACTTATCAGCTTCATACTGTCCCGGATTATCTGTAAGATAGTCGCAGAGCACTGTGTAATATCCGTGTTTACGGGCAGTCCTAATAGCAACAATCTGTTGTGCTGAACCACCCAATAATAATATTTTCTTCATTAATCATCATCCCAATATTACATCACATATTCTATCTACATCTTCTATACTCAGATCGGCATAAAGAGGAAGCGTCAGAACTCTGAGCGCTATGTGCTGTGCAACCGGCGTTTTCTCTGTGCCGGCAGTCGGATAATTTCTATAGCATTCAAAGCTGTTTGTCAGTGGGTAAAAATACTTTCTCGCACCGATGCCAACCTCAGCCAGTTTTTCAAAAACTTCATTTCTTGTGCATTTATAACCATCAAACACAACCGGGAAGTATGCATAGTTACTCTCTACATCCTTCTGAATTGAAGAAAGCTTAATCCCTTCTACGCCTTCAAGTCTGCTCCGATAATGTTCAACTACTTTCTTTCTCTTTGCAATTTCTTCATCAAGATGACGAAGATTACAGATGCCCATTGCAGCCTGAAATTCATTCATTTTGGCATTACCGCCTATGTATTCTACAGACTCCGGTCCATGAATTCCAAAGTTCTTCATATCATTCAGGAGCTGAACCCATGCATCATTTTTAAAGCAGACACAGCCACCCTCAATGGTGTTGAATACCTTTGTCGCATGGAAGCTGAACATTGAAGCATCCCCAAAGCAAGCTGAAGATACTCCTTTATATTTCACCGCAAAGGCATGTGCTGCATCATATATTACTTTCAGACCGTACTTTTTAGCGATTCTATCAATCCCTTCCACATCACACATATTTCCGTATACATGTACCGGAACAATTGCTACTGTCTGATCTGTAATCAAGTTTTCTATCTTACTCACATCTATGGTATAATCATCTTCTTTTACGTCGCAGAACACTGGAACTAAGCCATTTCTCACAATGGCATGTGTAGTTGAAGCGAAAGTAAAAGGAGTTGTAATAACTTCTCCTTCTTTTGGTAAATTCAGTGCTGCGATTGCATTTTCAAGTGCCAGATGACCGTTGGTGTACAGAGCTACATGGGGAATATTAAAGTATTCTTCCAGTATTTTTTGCAGCTGCTTATGCTTGACGCCCATATTGGTCAGCCAATGACTGTCCCACAATCCCTTTATTTCTTCGCAATATTCTTCAAACGAAGGCATTGATGATCTTGTTACTAAAATATTACCCATTTTATTCTCCACTTTTCTTTACTCCTCTTTTCTTTTGAATAAAAGATTTGACAATTTCCCACAGGTATCCAAACGAATCTATTTTTAACAGCTTTGAACCCACAACATATATAATGACTCCCGAAGGAATCTGAAGCAACAGCGTCAGGATATTGGGTAAATTCAGTAATTGAATCGGATATATGCAGCATCCCATAAACAGTGCAAGAAGTACGGCAGGTAAAATATCTTTTATCTGCTCTTTATATCCATACGATAACAGCTTTTTATTAGGCCAGGAATTAATAAGCTGGTTTATTAAGCTCGTTAACAGCATACTGTATGCCATAGCCTCCACACTGATCCACATTGTTGATAATAGTGCTATCATTCCTACTGATTTTTTGAGAATTTCCAATTTTAAAAAAATGTCGCTTCTTCCCATTGCTTTGATTGCATTTAGATTAGACGTGTGAATAGGGTAAAACATAAATGTTATACAAAAAATGCGCATAAAAAGAACAGAAGGAAGCCATTTATCGGTCAAAATCAAACTTACAAGAGGCTCTCCGACAAAAGCAAGTCCCAGCATCAAAGGTGCCATAATATATGTACTGATTTTTATTGATCTTCGTGTCATAGCTTTAACTCTTTGAACGTCATCCTGCTCATTAGACATTGCAGGCAGCAAGACACTGTCTATCGATGCGTTGACATTTAGTATAATCAGATATGGAAATTGCCTTCCTCGATTATACTGAGCCAAATTTGCGGAGGAATAAAGTTTTCCTATTATCAGTTGTCTTATATTTGTATATACAGTATCAATAAGTGCTGACGTTAATAATTTCCATCCGAATGAAAACAAGCCTTTTAATCTGGTAAAAGAGAATTTTAGCTTTGGTCTCCACTTTACAATTATCCATAAAATAAAAGTATCAATAGACAGATTAATAACATGTTGTGCTACCAGAGCCCATACTCCGGCTCCCAGCAAAGCCATAATCACACCCACTACACCGGCAGTCAGAGTTCCGCCTAACGTAGAAAAGAAAAACTTTTTGAACATCATATGTCTTGAAACATACGCCTGCTGAACATTTTTTATTCCGGAAATAAGTACAGTCAATCCCAGCACTCTGATGTACGGCACTAAATTCGGGTCATTGTAAAAATCTGCAATATATGGCGAAGCAAAAAACAACCCTATGTACAGTAATGCACAAAAAACAATATTCGTATAAAATACAGTTGAAAAATCCAAATTATCGGCATCTTTTTTTTGTATCAATGCAGTTCCTAATCCGCTGTCAACAAACACCTGCATAATTGTCGTGATTACTGTTATTAAGGCAACTACGCCATATGCACTCGGCTCCAGAATACGGGCCAGAACTATTGAAACTATAAAAGCAACTAACTGTGCACCGACTCTTTCGGCAAACCGCCAAAAGAAGTTTGAAAATACCTTTCCTTTTGAATTCATACCTATTTTCCACCAGTCTTTTCTTCTTTTCGAGAATTTTCGTTCCGATAAATTGCAGAATATCTAAGGAACCACTAATTAAATCACGCATAAATGCTGTTTGCGCATTTTGCTTGCATATTTTACGCCATATTGCCCAAAATTTCTGCGGTTTATAGTACTAATTCCTTTTTCAAAATTTTTTTCCTTATTTTTGCAACTGCAAACAATAATAACGCTATACCCTTATCTTTGATTTTTTTAAAATCATTCCATGATTCTGCTTTTGAAATATGCTCTATTTTTTGTCCTGTTCTTATGTTCCATAAGTAAAGATATTCAGTGTAATGAACTATTTTCCGATCATTAAATCTTTCTGCGTATTTCATTAAATTAAAGTACCATCGCTCTTCCTTTTCATATGTATAGGAGTAAGTTGCACTAAATGAAGAACCGCCATTAGTGATATGGCGATAAGCACTCATTTTTTCCTGAATACAGGAAATCCTGCCATGGCATAAGAGAGTGAAATACAATAATTGATCTCCCGGAGATAATCTTTTCTGAAGCAGCGTTTTATCTATTGCATCATCTATAAAAATATTACGCGACAATAAAGTAGTATACTGCCCCGGCATTATTCTGCTGACAAAATGTTCAATAGTATATTCATTATCTTTACATTCGGGATACTTTTCATCAGTAGGTTCAGAATTTTTATCTACAACTATGCAATTATGTGCCACGGCAATATATTCAGGATGATTGTCCAAAAACTCAACCTGTTTTTTCAGCTTATACGGATCGGTCCAGAAATCGTCCCCTTCCAGTCCGATAATATATTTACCCTTGCACCTCATTTTTAGGTCATAGGAATTGCTCAAACCCTGTTTACGCATATTGGTTGCCCGATAAAAATATTGAATAGGTGCGTGCGGATGGTTCATCTCATAATTTTTCAGTACCTGACGGGTATTATCTGTTGAACAATCTTCACCGACGAAAACTTCAATATTAAAATCAACTTTCTGCATTAAAATACTGTCCAAAGCCTGAGCTATATAATCCTGATGATTATATGTCGGAACAAATATACTCACCTTGATATCTTCCATAACCTTCTCCTTGTAAAATAAAGTAGTAGTTTTCAGAGTCCTTTTCCAAGAACAAAATGCTGTACCGTAACAGATACTGAGTGTCGGTAACATCTGTCTGTCAAAATTGCTACCTCATAACATAAGGTATAATCTCACACCATCCCGATTTCACAAAAAATATATACCAGAACAGAACAGATAAAATCATTACCAGGCATATATATAAGAATCTTGTCTTTGCCGATTTGGTTTTCGCTATGTATTTAGCAATAAATAAGGGCCAGAAAATGTGCAGATACAAGCTTATTCTGTAAGTTTGAGAACTAATCATTGCGGCTTGATATAAAATTACGCTAATCAAGGAAAATGTAAAACACGCTCTTAATTGCTTATCACTATTTTCGTAATACTTCCGATTCAATAAATATAATGCAAATATCGGTAATGCGATAAGCACATAATTTCTGATAATAGGCAGACTGGTTTTATGTGACATATTCTCATAATATGTGCCAAAGCTTTCTGAATCAAAATAATTCAGTATTGATACCAGTTGCGAGTATTGGAATAATAAAACAACAGCTAAAGCAGCTACAAGCCAAGGTATGTACCGCCCGTATTTTTTGGCAATTCTCCAAAAACGTACATTTTTGTTATCAGATAGGCTATATCTATTATCTATATTTTCCTTTGAATAAGTCACTATATAATACAGCGGATAGATTATTATTCCTATCAATGCCGTAACATGAAACATTGACGCTATCAAAACACATATGACATACTTCTTTAAACACTTGTGTTCTACATATTTGAATGCCCAGAAAATAATTGATATTGCTATACTTTGCCTCATAAGATTCAATGAGTACGGGAACAGCCAGAAGAAATATACCCACAATCCGAGCCATGCATACCTATTGGACTCTTTATCTCTCATAAGTGTTAAATATATAGGAGCAAAGGTTAATAACTCAATGAAAAAATACTGAAACCGTATATCCTCGAATACGTGTGAAGAAATATACACCAAAAAATAGTACAGCCATTCATTATCTCTATTAATAACGAAGTCATAAAATGAAGTTTTCAGTGAATTATTAAATAATCTCTCTCCGTAAATCAACATATCAGTTCCGACAGTATTAGCTCTTAATGCTGCCAAAAGGCATGGGAGTAATATGGATATGAGAGAAAAAAAACAAAACTCGACTCGGCGACCGTGTTTTTTATAATAACTCGATATGAATGTAGTTGTGCATGTCAGCACAAAACACACAATATATGGTGCCATTTAAAGATCTCCCTTATTCTTAAACGATTATTTCCGGCAAAGCAAAGACATCATTGATATTATTTTTCATAATAAGAAATCCATTACATAATAAATATTTATGCTGATATATTTTTAAAACTAAAAAATAATATGAAGATAAAATAATATATCTTTTGCATCTACAAGCAAAACATTTTTGCACATACCTTTAGCATACTTTGATGTCTTTAATACGGCAATTAGATTTGAAAAAGACCTGTTTTTATATAAGCTAATACGCTTATCTACATAATTAATGCATTTATTAACTTCTTCTTTATTCTTGTATGTTGAATTAGCAGAAAATAAAAGTCTGCTTTTAAGTCCTTTTAGCCTTGATAACTGTTGCTCTGCATTTTCTGATTTTTTTGCTTTGCTAACGCCTATTGTATTGCTGCTATGTATTCTGTAATTAGTCAGCGATGTATTCAAATGGTAATAACCGTTATCAACAGATGCAATCAAAGCAATCAGCCAATCATGCGGCAGCTCGTACTCATAATCCATATTACAATATTTATCACATATTTCTCTTGTAAAACACATTGTACAACCCGGAGCAAAATTGACGTTGCAAATATTAATAAAGTCTATCGGAGTGATTTCATTCTGCGGGGTGGAAATCATTTTTCCATACCATAACGGAATATTTGAAGGTGTGTATGACCTGCTGTTTTCGTCTATAAACGCAAGAGAACAGGAAAGTAACTTTACCTGATTATTCTTCTCAATTATATCGGTCATAGTGCTGATTTTATTAACACACCACTCATCATCCTGATCGCAGAGAAAAATAATATCACCGGTAGTTTTTTTTATAGCCTGTTTAAAATTATTAATAAATCCAAGGTTATTTTCATTACTGTACATATTCCAACCCTCAAGGTTATTGGATTTAATATAATCGTTTACTAACTCTACGGTATTGTCAGTAGAGCAGTCGTCACAAATAACAAGCTCGTCAATTTTTCTTGATTGATTTTTCAATGAATCAAGCTGTTTAATTATATATTTACTTCCATTATATGTAGTCATAGCAACAGAAATCTTTGCCAATGTAATACATCTCCTGTTATTGCAAAATTACTTAAACAGCATCAAAAGTCTTTTTAAGCCGTAATCCAAATTTAAAAAGCCGTTTGCCAATAATGTAAAAGCTCTTGATTTACCTGAAAATTTTGCATTGTAATATTTTTTTGAATGATAAAAGCACTTCATATCAAAATTTTTGTTTACCCTATAATAGTGCTTTTATCTGACTACTTAATTTTTCTTATGAACTGCATAAATGATTTTGGCATTTTTGAATAAGCCAAATAAAAGTACTTTTTTATACCAAGATTTTTATTATACCGGTTATCTACAGCTACGTATCCTTTTTCTTTGTACAATTTCAAAACCTTATCTCTCAATGAGTTCATTTTACTCGGCTTTACAAGTTGTTCATTTTGTTGCTTTATTTTATCAAATGTAGAAGGCTTTAAATTTAATCCGGAAGCATAGTTGTTTATGAGTTTTTCTCCGTTTTCAGTATTTACAAGAATACATGAAATTCCGTCTGAATATCTCATATCTCCGCCGTTATCTGTCAGATATTCACTGTGTTGTTTTTCTATTCCCCAATAATCTCCTATAGTTATATCTCCTATCCTATTCGCATCTGCATATGGACAGGAATAACAGTTTTCTCTATATATTACCGATGTTAAAAACAATGAATAATAGGATGAAAGTCCGGCAGGAATAATTTTTTTAGTAAAACAATTGTTTTTATCAAGGTATGATGCACTACCACAAAGCCCCCAACCACTGCCTTTTTCTCTGAAACTAAAATCAACAACTTCCTTTCCTGATTTTTTAGAAAGCAGTTTTAAATAATCGTTAAAAATTCTTGAGTTTGGTACACCGTGGCAGATAATATCAATAATAAAAAGGTTATCATATGATTTATTGCCAAGAAATCTTCTTAATGCTGCGGCTTGGCAAGGAGTGCCTGAAAATAAAACTTGCTTACCTTCAATCAGACATTTTTTTACCTCTTTATATACAAAGCCTGTATTACTTTGTACATATTTAGAACCCTGAATTCTTTGTAAATCTTCAATAGTTACGGCTTTTATATGTATAGGTATCAGCTCACTGTTGATGTGTTTATATGCACAGCCAAATACAACTCCGCCATTTAAAATAAAATCATTTGCAAGTTGTCCAAATACGCCGCCTGAAGCTGATTTCATTATAATATTTTCACTTTTTGAAACAGCAGCATAAGATTTTTCTGTATAGTTTGTTTGAGAACCGTTTTGATAAGCACATACTTTTTTACACATTCCGCAAGACATACATTTACTATCTTCAATTTGAGGATAAAGGTAGCCAAACTCGTCTTCTTTCATTGTGATTGCTCCTTTGGAACAAACATTCATACATACCTGACAACCGCAGCAGTCTTTTTTCTCTTCAAATAAAACTACTTTATCATTTTTCATAAATTACCTCTAATCAATCTCTTGAAAATATCTTATCAAGAAATTCTCTTGTTTTGTTTCTTTCGCTGTCAAGTATAGCATTAACCTTATTAAAATCAACACTTCGATTAACTACATAAAAATCATTGTAATCCGATATATGTCTTTGGAGCGAATCAGTAAGAGTCAGGAAGCTATGCAATCGTCCTCCATACTCTTTTGGATAAACACAAATCGGTTCTGTATTCATATTCATAGAAAACGCAGTTGCATGAAAAGAATCGGTTAAAACATATTTTGCGTTGTCAATAAGGGTTACAAAATCAAAGACTTCAGGCACAAGCATACTTTTTCCCGGACGATAAAATTGATCATATCTTGTGCAAAATCTCACAAGTTTAAGACCTGTCCGTTTGGATAGTTCAACCGCATAGTTATCAAATTCTTTACTTCTGTTTAAATTATATATAAGAATGTAATTACCCTTTATTTTATTTGTTGTTTTGTATTTTCTCCAAAAATGAGCGGGCATGGCTACAGTGGGATCAAGTAAATGGGTTATTTTAGCTTCATCATAATTGTATTGATTAATGAGAATATCTACTGCCGAGTTTTCACGAACGGATATGTATTTATACTGGTCAATAAATTTTTTCGTTGCTTTAATTTCATCAGGACTTAGTTTGTCGGCGCCAAAACTCGCTGCATAAGCAAACTTATATTTATTTTTCGGAACAAAGCTAAGATAAAGAGATGGAAGTATTCCTTGATTCCATCCGGAATTCCAAACCTGATCACTACCTGTGCAATAATAATCTGAGTTTAATGGAAAATTTTTAAAATCTTCCTCATTAACATATCTTTCTTTTGATAAATTAACATTTTTGGCAAGGAAGCCATCAAAAACTTTTGTCCATTTTTTGACGGTCGGATAAATAATTATTTTCTTGATAATATTTCCCTTTGACCAATAATTTATTAATCCTTTTTCAGAAGCAGCATCAGGGCGAACATAATTGATAATCTCAACCTCTTCTGCATACTCTTTAAACAGCTCTTGTGTTGCAAAAGCCTGCAAAACCGAACCATAATTTCTAATTCCCTGCAACGTGATAACCGATACTTTCATATATCTCACCTAAACAAAATATGTAATTATTTGCTTTTAAAAAAATAATAAATATCGCCAAAATATTTTCTTAAATTTAAATAATATTTTCTATATCTGAAAAGCTTAAACCAATAAAATGGTTTTTTCTCGACAATTAATTTATATCTATAATCACACCAATTTGTACAGTTCTGAACTATCTGTAACTTATTTTCGTCAAAATATTCTGAATTTAAATACCAATTATTTATTATTATGGTACGGTTAATCGCATTAACTCTATATTTGTAACCATGTATAATTTCATTGGATGCATTGCTGTCATGCCGCCTATACTCAATCAAAGTGTCATCATAAATATAAAGTTTTCTTAGTAAAGCCGCAATCGTCCACAGTACAGCATCATGAGGAGTTCCGGGTTTCCAGTTTTTAACAAATAAAGGTAGAAGTTCTTTTTTGAAAGCCATAGTACAACCGGGACGAAGTATTTGATAATACTTTTCATTAAATACTACACGACTGACAATTTCGGCTGTTTCAGTGGGTACGGGATTTTGAATTTCGGGTATACCGCCGTTTTCACAGAAGGAATGAAACCCTGATGACAACAACCAAATATTGTCATTTTTTTCAAAAGCAGCAGTCATTTTTTCTATTTTATCAAGATGCCAAACATCATCTTGATCACAAGGATATATAATATCATTGTTAGCAGAATTTAAAGCATTTAAAAAATTTTTTTCCCAACCCAGATTCTGATGATTTACAGTTATTTTCCAATTTTTCAGGTTATATACTTCAATATATTCATTGATAAATTTAACGGTATTATCTGTAGATCTGTCATCGCAAATAATAACTTCATCTATTTTTCGAGTTTGGTTTTTTAGAGAATCCAACATTTCTTTTAGAAACCTTATTCCATTGTATGTAGTCATAACAACTGATACTTTCATATTTTCCCCTTTTATTAATTCACAAATTACTGCCTCTCCACTGTGTTTTTGAGTAAACAAAATTTGTAATTGTATAACCAAAATAAGTTAAAAAAGCAGCAATGCGTGCTTTTTTTCGTGCTTTGCCGTTAAGTAATACAGACTTTCTGTAAGCTTTAAGTTCATTCCATAATATTTTTTTCTCATTATTATGATCATTATCCTTAATCTGAAAAAGAATATTACTTACAGTACTGAAATATCTGCAATTTAATGCATCTATATTTTTCGGCGACTGTTCCTCAATAAATTTTCTTAAAACAGTCATATTTTCAATAGCATTCAATTTAGATGGATTAAAATACATATTTTGAATACCATTTTTTCTCTGAAAATAAAAGTAATCAACATTTTTTATAACCGCAATTTTATTGCTTCTTTGAACTGTTACCGGCGTTACGGGAATATCTTCATATAATTTACCAAAAGGATATCTTAAATTATCAAAAAGACAACTTTTATATAACTTTCCCCAAGCTGATATTTCAATAAAATTTTGATAGAACATTCTTTCAAGACACTGTGCAGATGAAAGAACTTCTAAATTTTGTAACTCTTTTTTGCAATCGTTCTTATCAGGGAGATAACTTTCAAAAACATTTTTGAACCAGCTTATAGACATATCAGCATTTGAACATAATAAAGCTTTATACAAATGTTCAATATAATAAACAGTTACATAGTCATCACTGTCAATAAAAGTTACATATTCGCCGTTCATAATATTTAAAGCATAATTTCTTGCATCAGAAAGTCCACCGTTTTTCTTATGTAACACGGTAATTCTACTATCTTTATCAGCATATTCCTGACAAATCTTAGCGGAATCATCAAGAGTACCGTCATCAACAAGCAATATTTCAAGATTACTATATGTCTGGCTAATTACACTTTCAATGCATCGTTTTATGTAATTTTCAACTTGATAAACCGGTATAATAACAGTAATTAGCGGAGTATTCAAAATACACCCTCCTTATTTCTTTTTATCACATAATAAATTAAAAATAAGTTTTTTATGCTCGTCCGATACCCTCTGTGCGTCGAATTTTTCATATACTTCTATTTTCCCGTTTTCAATAAGCTGTGTTCTAAGCTGAGAATTATTATAAAGCTCCGTAACGGCATCACAAACAGCCTGTGGCGACTCAACCGGTACAAGCAGACCGTTTACTCTGTTGTCAATCAAAGTCGGAATAGCGTCCGTTTCACACGCTACAATCGGCTTTTGTGCAAGCATGTACTCAGGCAGCACAAGACCAAAGCCCTCCCATCGTGAAAGAAGTGCGGCTACATCAAATACAGTTGCGTAGCTAAGAGGATTTTCAACCCAGCCTGTAATTTTTAATGAATCATCAATACCGTTTTCTATGGCATACTGCAAAATTCCGTCTTTCATATCGCCGTCACCGACAAGCATAAAGTACGCATTTGGTATTGCATCTTTGATTTTTGCGGCGGCTCTGATAAATACATCGGGGGATTTTTGCTTTGAAATTCTGCCAATCTGCCCTATTACAAAAGCATCATCGGGTATTCCGATTTTTTTTCTTGGAATTCCGTTGTTAAGCTGTTTATTGCAATTTTCAATGTCTATTCCGTTCAGAATAACATTAAACTTTTTTGCATTTGCAATTTTATTCTGAACAGCCGATTCTTTTTCTGCCTCTGAAATACAAACAAATTGCGTGGTAAACAGAGCAAGCATCTTTTCAATAATGCGATACATTGCCTGCTTTTTTTTACCGCAATCCATATTGAATGCCCAACCATGCGGATTGTAAATTCTGACATTACTAATTCCAAGGTCAGCTATTCTTCCGATAGCACCTGCCTTACTTGAATGCATATAAACAACATCGGGTTTAAGTGATTTAATAACTTTTCTTATCTGTCTGACGGAAGAAAGGTCGTGCTTGGCACTGATTTTACGCTGCATATTAATCTGAATGAAATCATCGGTTATATCATCATAATCATCTTTTTTAAAATAATATGAGCATAAAAGTATGTTTTCAAATTTTTCACGATCAAAATACTTCAAAAGTGATCGCAAATATCTGTCAACACCGCCTGCGGCCTGTGCAATATGTAATACCCTGATTTTAGTCTGCATAATTGAAATTCACCTGAAACTAATTAAAACTTAAATGTATCTTTCAATCCAAGCCACTTTTTATCTTTATCTGAAAGATTAAGAGGTGTGCCGTCAACAGTGTATCCCTCTGAATCTGCATTGCCTTTATACTCACCCTCAAGCATAGGCCATTCAATGCCTATTTCAGGGTCATTCCAAGCCATTCCACCCTCGTCGTTGGGATGATAGAAGTCATCGCACTTGTAGCAGAATTCTGCTGTATCGCTCAGCACAAGAAAGCCGTGTGCAAAGCCTCTTGGAATGAGAAACTGCTTTTTATTTTCTTCTGTAAGCTCAATACCGTACCATTTGCCGTATGTATCGCTGCCGGAACGCAAATCAACAGCTACATCAAATACAGAGCCTTTAATAACTCTTACCAATTTTGTCTGCGGAAAATTCTTCTGAAAATGAAGGCCACGAAGTACGCCCTTCACGCTCATTGACTGGTTGTCCTGAACGAAATTGATGTTTATTCCGTTTTCTTCCATATCACGCTGACTGTAGGTTTCCATAAAATAGCCACGGTTATCTCCGTGAACAGCGGGAGTAATTACACACAACCCCTCTATTCCACCTACATTTTTCTCAACTATAATCTGTCCCATTTCCTTATCTCCCTAAAGCTGTGCTTCTTTCAAATATCTGCTGACAGCGTCCTGCCAAGTCGGAAGCGGTGTAAAACAGTTTTTAATCAGCTTACTCCTATCAAGTCTGCTGTTAAATGGGCGAGCAGCTTTGCTAAGTCCATACTCTTCCGTGGTCACAGGTGTTACCTTTGTCTTTAAACCGTACTGACGGTAAAACTCACAGCAAAAATCATACCAACTGATATATCCGCCTTCATTTGTTGCGTGATAATAGCCGTATTTCTCGGTTTCGCACATATCAACCAAAAGTCTTGCCAAATCATATGTATAAGTCGGTGTGCCGATCTGGTCATTAACTACACGCACTTCATCGTGTGTTTTTCCCACATTAATCATAGTCTTTATGAAATTCTTACCATTAAGACCGAACACCCATGCAATACGGACAATAAAGTATTTTTCAAGTGTACTGCTTACTGCCAGCTCGCCTTCAAGTTTAGTCTGACCGTAAACGTTCAGCGGCTTATAATCCTTGCAGTCAGGCTGCCACGGCTCTGTACCCTGTCCGTCAAACACATAATCTGTGGACAGATAGAGCATCTTGCAGTCTATTTCTTTGCACGCATCAGCAATATTCTGCGTTCCGCCTGCATTGACAGCACGGACTTTTTCCACCTTGTCATCATCCTCAGCCATATCCACCGCAGTCCAAGCTGCACAGTGAATGACTGCATCAGGCTTTATTTCGGTAATTACTTTTCTGACTGCCTCTTTATCGGTAATATCCAACTGAACATAAGGCATAGCAGTTACAGCAGAATCATCTGCCACACCGGAATAGACAGCCTGAATATCAGAGCCTACTCCATCATAACCACGCTTTGCCAGCTCATTCATCACGTCATGACCAAGTTGACCGTTAACGCCTGTTACAAAAAACTTCATCTGTATGCCCTCTTACTTGTTCTTATACATATCCTCGTAGTATTTCTGGTAATTGCCGCTTGTGACATTGTTCATCCACTCTTCATTTGCAAGATACCAGTCAATAGTCAGAACAATTCCTTGCTCAAACGGAGTTTCTGGATACCAGCCGAGGTCATTTTTGATTTTAGACGGGTCAATGCCGTATCTTCTGTCGTGACCCAATCTGTCTTCAACGTGCTTGATAAGCTCTTCGGAAATTCCCTCGTCCTGCAATCTGTCGTGTAGCTGTTCAATAATGGTCTTTACAATAAAGATGTTCGGACGCTCGTTGTGTCCGCCGACATTATATACTTCACCGATTTTTCCGTCATTTGCAACCATATCAATAGCCTTACAGTGATCTTCAACATACAGCCAGTCACGAATCTGCATACCGTCACCGTAAACAGGGAGCTGCTTATGATGCTTCACATTATTAATCATCAGCGGAATCAGCTTCTCGGGGAACTGATACGGACCGTAATTGTTAGAGCAGCGTGTAATATTTATCGGCATACCGTATGTATCGTGGAACGCCATAACAAAATGGTCGGCACTTGCTTTAGAGGAAGAATACGGACTGTGGGGTGAAAGCGGAGTAGTTTCCATAAAATATCCCTCTGCACCGAGCGCGCCGTAAACCTCATCTGTTGAAACCTGAAGATACTTTTTGCCCTCTTTCCAAGTCTTTGCTTCTGTGTCATACCATGCCTCTTTTGCTCGCTGAAGCAGATTTACAGTACCCATAACGTTTGTCTGCACAAAAATTTCAGGATTTGCAATACTTCTGTCAACGTGACTTTCTGCCGCAAAGTTAATCACATAGTCAAAATCATATTTTTCAAACAGTCCTGCAACAAGCTCCTTGTCGCATATATCGCCCTGCACGAAAATATGGCGTAAATCTCCCTCCACGCCCTTCAGATTTTCAAGATTTCCTGCATAAGTCAACTTGTCAAGGTTAACGAGGAGAATATCCTCATACTTCTTCAGCATATAGTAAACAAAATTTGAACCAATAAATCCGGCACAACCGGTAATCAGATATTTTTTCATATTGTTTCCCCTCTTAATAAAGATAGTCTATGTACTTTCCGTCAAGTACGTCTTTCAGATACTGACCGTACTGATTCTTTTTCAGCACTTCATAAACCTCAAGTACATCCTCTTTGGATATCCAGCCGTTGAGATATGCGATTTCCTCAAGGCAGGCAATTTTTCTGTGCTGATGTGTTTCCACTGTTTTTACAAAATTTGTAGCGTCAACAAGACTTTCGTGCGTACCTGTGTCAAGCCAAGTAAAGCCCTGTCCGAGAAGTTCAACATTCAACGCATTATTTTCAAGATAAATTCTGTTGAGGTCGGTTATTTCAAGCTCGCCTCTTGCGGAAGGAGTTAGGTTTTTCGCATACTCAACAACCCTGTTATCATAGAAGTACAAGCCCGTTACGCAGTAATTTGACTTCGGCTTTTCAGGCTTTTCTTCAATAGAAACAGCCTTGCCGTTCTTGTTAAACTCAACAATACCAAAACGTTCCGGATCATCAACATAATAGCCGAATACAGTAGCACCCTTTCCGGTCTCCGCATTCTTAACAGCAGCTTTAAGACGCTTTTTCAGACCGTGTCCTGCGAAAATATTATCTCCCAGCACCATCGCAACCGTATCATCACCGATAAAATCAACGCCAATAATAAACGCCTGCGCAAGTCCATCAGGTGACGGCTGAACAGCGTATGTAAGGCTAACACCAAACTGATGTCCATCGCCCAATAAATCCTCAAAGCGAGGCGTATCCTGTGGAGTTGAAATTATAAGTATATCCCTAATGCCTGCATTCATAAGAACAGACATCGGGTAGTAAATCATCGGTTTATCATAAATCGGAAGTAACTGTTTTGAAGTTACTTTCGTCAAAGGGTAAAGACGTGTACCGGAACCGCCGGCTAAAATTATGCCTTTCATATGTACCTCCCAAATCATCTTCCTTGTTTAGTAAGAACTGCGATAATTGTTTTAAATATGATTTTCCAGTCCACGAGAAAACTGCGTTCACGGATATACTGTATATCCATCTCGACCCATTCATCAAAAGAAATGTCATTTCTGTTTGGCTGAATTTGCCAGTAACACGTAAGACCAGGTGTAATAAACAATCGCTGGGCTTGATAAGCAGAATATTGCTCAACCTCTCTGGGCAAAGCTGGACGAGGTCCCACAATGCTCATATCTCCTTTTAGAATATTAAAAAGCTGTGGAAGCTCATCAATACTTGTTTTTCTTATAAATTTTCCGACTCTTGTAATTCTCGGATCATCGGCAATTTTAAAAACAGGTCCATCCATTTCATTTTCTTCCAGCAGTTCCTTAAGCCTGTCTTCCGCATCAACAACCATTGAGCGAAATTTATACATTTTAAACTCTTTACCGTTTTTTCCCACTCTTATCTGCGAAAAAACAGGACCTCCTTTGGGATCATCAATAATGATAGAAATAACTGTAATCAGCATAACGGGAGAAAGAACAATAATAGCTATCAAAGAGAATAAAATATCCTGAAATCTTCGTAGCCATCGGTAACCGTGTCTTGTTTTTAAGGTTGCATAATAAATATTATTTTCAGGCATAACATTTTTTTCGGAAATATTGTTTTTTCTTTCATTTGCATATATTCTTTTCGCCAAAACTACACCCCTCTAGCAAAAAATTAATAGCCGTATTCGCCGTAGTAACCGTATTTGTATCCTCCGCCGTATTTGCGTTTACCGACAGGCTCAACATCATTAAATATAACACCGATAATATTAGCTTCGGAGCGTTTGAGAATATCAATTGTTTTTTTGTAGTCCCTGATGTCGGTAACATTATCTCTGACTATAACAACAACACCGTCAGTTTGCTTTATTATAGGTAAAGCGTCAATTACTACGCCAATTGGCGGAGTATCAAATATAATATAATCATATTGTTTTGAAAGCTCTTTGATTAATTCTTTCATGTTGTCACTTGATAAAAGTTCCGACGGGTTCGGAGGAATAGTACCGCAACAGATAGCGTCAAGATTGTCCAATTTAGAAGTGTAAACTATATCAGATGCCTCACATTCAAAATTGAGGTAATTTGTAATTCCCTTGTCAACAGGTATTTCAAGCACCGATTGAATTCGAGGTCTTCTCAAATCACAATCAATAATCAGTACCCTGGTATCAACCTGCTGTGCAAGTGCAATAGCTATATTAACTGCAGTAATAGTCTTTCCTTCGGATTTTGAAGAGCTTGTAATAGACACCATTTTACAGCCTTTTTTTACAATTGAATAAGCAATATTTGTTCTTGCTTTTTTATAAGACTCTTTAATCTGAAAGCCGACAGCTTCAGCATTGAGTTTTACATCTTGAAAAGAGCCTCTTTTTGGATATTTTTTCATACTGACTCCCTCTTATCTTTTTTTTTGTTAGATTTATTTACTGCGTCAAATTTTGGAATAGCTGCAAGAATCGGAATATCTCCAATCATAGTCATTTCCTCGTTGTATCTCATCTTTTTATCAAGGAACGCTCTGAGCAATGAAATTCCGACAGATATAACAAGTCCTGCTATCATTGCAATTATTACGTTCTTTATTTCATTCGGAGATGAAGGAGCAGTAGGCAACTGAGCATAATCAACTATCTTTAGCGTTGCTTTGGATTTAAGTCTTGAAATAGCCTCAGGTGCAACCTTTCCAACCGCATCAGCTATAAGCTTTGAATCATTTGGAGAAGGAGTAGTAACCTTAGCGTCAAATATCTCCGTCTTTTCGTCACTGCTGAAAGAAACCATTTTGCTAAGCTGTTTAGCGGTATATTTGTTGTTTATATGCTCGGAAAGCTCTGTGTAAAAAGTATTAGTGTTCAGCATTTTAATATATGTAGCAACAAGATTCTGTGCATAGGTTTGCTCAGAAAGTATATTGAGGTTGTTTTTATTTTCATCATCATTTGACGTATCAACATATAACTGAATTGAAGACGTGTATGACTTTGGAATAAAATATCTTGTTATAAAAAAGCTTCCGATAGCACAAATAAGCGTAACTACGATAATAAAAGCTGCATTTTTCTTAATAATATTCCATACATCTGACAATGAAATAACAATTTCATCCTTTTCTTCCATAGGACTACCTCCGTTTTACATATTCATTCGTTTTTTGCATTATTGATTATTATTATAATCCAATATCCAATTTATTTCAACAACAATATTTTATTTTTTTCCACTATTGACAAAGTTTGTGTGACTAATTTATTATTGTACACTCAGATATCAAAAAATTAGTAATTATCACTATAAACACATAAAGGCTTTTCTGAGAGAAAGTTATGTAAGTACAGTTGCCTTGCTTTTTGTTCCTTTTGAATGCGGTGCTTTGTCGGACTTTACTGTCCATATTTCGGCACCGACCTTTGCCTGAGCTGTTTCATCAATATCGCTTAAATCCGTAAACATAAACCGAGCCGAGAACAAACCATATTGAAACAAGCTGTGTTGTAAAGCCTTTGCATAGCAACATAAATATTGCAAAGCCTATCCACACTATCGGCATATGAGCATTTTTGTATTTATATTCCGTTATGCCATTCCGATTTTATGTAAAAAGTGCATAAAAACACCGACAAGTATTAGCATAGAACGCCATTACTTGTCGGCAATAATTTTAATATCACATTCCTTGTTCAAAAATATAGAGGTACAAATCTTCAAGAGTTGGTTTTGCGGTTGTGTATTGGCAGTCTGTCGGCGGGTTATCGGTCACGATGCGGACTATTATGCTGTTGTCGTTGTGACAGAGATTTGAAACACGGTAATTGTCTTGAAAATATTTTAAATCTTCCCTTTGAATTTCGACCTCAAAGACTTTATTTTCAAGCTCCTTTGTCAGCTTATTCGGGGAATCGTGGGAGATGAGCTGACCTTTTTTAAGCAAAATAATCTCCTTTGCGATAAACTCAATATCCGACACAACATGGGTGGAGATTAGGACAATTTTATCCTCGGCAATCTCGCTGATGAAATTGCGTATGCGTATTCTCTCCTTCGGGTCAAGTCCTGCCGTCGGCTCGTCAAGTATGAGAATTTCGGGATTGTTCAGAAGCGCTTGAGCAATCAAGGCTCTCTGCTTCATACCGCCCGAAAACGAGCCTAACTTTTTATGTGCGGTATCTGTCAGATTAACCGTTTCAAGAAGCTGAGTGATCTTTTCCTTGGCTTCTTTCTTTTTTAAGCCCTTTAATGCCGCCATATACCACAAAAAGCGGTTGAGGGTGAAATCATCATACAAGCCCTGCTGTTGGGGCATATAGCCGAGTACGGCTCGGTAATCCTTGCCGAGCTTTTTGATATTTTCACCGTCGTAAACCACCTCGCCGCCGTCGGCATTGAGGTTGTCGGTGATAATGTTCATCAGCGTGGACTTGCCTGCTCCGTTCGGTCCGAGCAAGCCGTATACTCCCGGAGTTAAGGTAACGCTGAAATTATCAAGCGCCTTTACCGCTCCTTTTTTATAGACTTTTGTAATACCTTTAATCTCAAGCTTTGGCATTTATTCGCCTCCATATTCTTGTTTCGGTAAATTTTAATTTAGAAATTTCAAGTGTGACAATTGCAATTAAGATACTCAGCAAGCAAGTCATAACGATAGCTATAATATGGGAATTTACAACCCAATAACCTATTCTTACATTTTCAATCGAATACAAAGCAAGCAATGGTAATATAACTAAAACAGTTGAAACCACCATTGTAAACATACTGCTACGGGTAAAAATTGAAACTGCTGTAATAACAAATGTTACTGCTGTTGCAAGCAAAAAGTAACAAATGAGATTGACAACTACCGCATTTATCACACTAAAAGATGTTTCTTGAACATTTTCAAAAATACATACTAAGGGTGTATTCAAACTGTTCGCACCGTATGTATTTATAAATCTTACAAAATACGGCACATACAGAGCTGTAAATGCTATTAACAAATATATACACTCCACTACTATTTTTCCAAAAAACAGTTTTGTTTTACCGTTTTCAGTAGTACGAATAAGGTTGATCATACCATTTTTATACTCGGGTGAAAATACATAAGGAACACCTATCACAAGAACAAGGCAAAGCAAAGCAAAATCGTTCCATTCCCTTGTTTTACTTGAAACAAAACTTTTATAGATGTTTTCATCAATAAATTTTGCATCTATGCCCTTTTTATCTAGTTCAAGGAGTCGATTGTATTGTTCGATTACTCTTTCAAATGCAATCCCTTTGCTGTTTAAAATATTTTCAATCGACTTGGACATAGCCTGTTTTGCATTTTCGGAAAGCTCACTATTTTCAGCAATTTCGCCCATGCGTTGTTGCAAGTTGTTAAAATAATTTTGCTGTTTCAAAATATAGTTTTCCTTTTCCGAAGTTATGTCACCCTCAAGATATTCCATATACGCTTTGTAGTCAGCATCCGAATTTTCTGAATAAGGGTAACGAACCGTTCCGAACGATGAAATAATTGCAAAAAGCACAAACAAAACAATCATAACAGCCATTTTATTTTGAATAGTAAATTTAAAAACTTCGCCTTTAAAAACGCCGGTACTGCCGTTTAATGTAAAAAATCTTGATTTAAACTTTTCAAGCAGTCTTGAAAAAATGCCGGCAGTCTTCTGTTGATTGCGTTTGCAAAATAATATGCAGGAAAACACCGTACACAAAAGAAATACTGTACCAAAAACGGCAAATGCAATCGGAATCGAAGTTACTGCATTTGAAAAAATATTAAGATTCAGATAACTTCCAAAAAATTCCCCGCCGTCAAGAATATAGAAAATATTAATGTACTTTAAAAGGTTCAAAAAAGAGTTCTGTCCAATCAAGGTATAGAGCAAATACTCTGCACCAATTATTACGAGCCCTGTAAGATACATCGTTGCAGAACTTGAAAAGATAATAAATACAAGAGCCAAAAACGATGAAATAACAAAAGTCCCCATTATTTTTGCAAATGCAAACAAAATCAAAAATTGACCTGCTGTAACTGTAAGGGTACAGTTGCGAAACTCGGAAATTGATTGAATATTTACGCTTAAATCGGTACTGCCATACAGGAAAGTGTTTATGATAAAATTGCAAAAAATGAATAATATTGATACAACAGCTGACAGTACAAAAAGCAACATGAATTTTGAAATTATAGTTTTGAATCTGCCGAATTTTGTACATCGTACCAACGAATACAGTCCTTTTTCACGCTCATATTGAAAAAGATAAACGCAAAGCAAAAACACAATGGCGATTATAAAAATATCGGTTAAGCTGTATTCTGTTGTTGCAATAAAAGCATCAGAATTTACAAGGCTTAGCTTGGTGTTTTTTAATCCTGAATAATCGTTGGATGTTTTGTAAAGATTTTTATATGAAAAAGAACTTTCATCGCCAAAAATTGAAGAGGACGACTGCGCCTTTGCCCTGTCATACATTTTGTCAATAAAATCCGGATAGGAATTTATATACTCAATCTGCTGTGAAATATTATAGAGAAAACTGTTTTTCCAAAAGTTATCTCCGCCTTTTTCACTCATTTCAACAGCCTTTTGATACGCATCCGGATTACTCTTTCGATACTCATCAAGTTCATATGTGTAATTTTCAATAAGTTCCTCGTTATCAGTCTGTGCAAGATTTTCAAGTCTACTAAAAATTTCATATGCAAGCAGTTCATTGTCAATTTGCTTTTCAGCGTCATTCAAAGACATTGAAGAATAACTATTGAGCATTTTAGTATACTCATTGGAATAAGTGATTCTAATGCTGTTTTCTTCGGTATTTTGCGATGAATATAATAAAAAGCCGTTGATTGCAAGGCAGAGCAATAAAACAACAAAAAATATTTTTTTATTAAGTATCTTTTTCAGTTCATAAATAAAGAGTTTCATAAATTCATCTGTTACTCAAAAGTATAAATTTCATCGGCATTTTCTGTGTTATTTTTATCAATATAATAAAGTGTTTTTTCTTCTTCGTTGTAATCAATAAAACAACTGCTGTCAAAACCTATTTCGGCAGTAAATTCAAACGGCATTTTCTTTAAAGTTGCCTTATAGCTTTTATCACAGAAAATCAACTTATCAGCCTCATTATCATCATTAGCAGCTGAAATTATCAGATTTTCACCGTCATTTGTAAAAGGAGTGTAGTATTGATAACCTGCAATCAAATCAGAACAATCAAGAATTTTCTTTTGATTTTCTCCGTTAAAATCGCACTCATACACCTTACTTCCGTTTGCGAAAATCAGCTTATCATTGAAAATTGTAAACATTGAATTTATATTTACTTCCAACTTTTCACTGAGATTTTCCCATTTATCGGTCTGTAAATCATAGTTTATCAAGTAGCTGTTTTCCTTGGTACCGTCAAGCTTTGTTATCCATAAAAAAAGATGATTGCCGTAGAATCTGGTGTCACATACACTCATACCATTAAGTATATCGTATTTATAGTACGGCAGTAACTCATCTGTGTTTCCTTTACCATCGGCAGAAACCTTGTAAAGTGCCATATTACTGCCTTCTGCCGCTCCTTCGTTATCTTTTTTACTTCCGTCAAAATAAATATATCCTCTGTGAATTTTAAAGTCCCAAATTGTATAATCCCTTGTCGAATATAAAACCTCACGATTTGTTCCGTCAGTTGAAATTTTGCAAATTTCATTTAATTCATAAGTTACACCGTCTTTGTCGGTTTTATCCTCGACCGATTGAAAATAAATGCAGTCATTGTAGTAAACAAGACTTCTGAAATATGTATTTAAAAATGCTGTACACTCTTTCTTTTTCTCAAACGAGGTTTCTTTGTCATGCATACAATCACTTCGATTGCACAAAGGTTGACAACTATGCGTTTCCTTATCAATCACATACAAAAATCCGTTATCTGAATTTAAAAAGTAAATGCCCGTATGAGTATCTGCAAAATAGAGCTGACTGCCGTACCTTATAAAATTCTCCTGACTGTCCTGATTAGGAACATATGTATCAGAACTGTCGATACTCATTTTTTGATTACATCCGCACAAAAAAACAAATGAAATCAGAAACAAAAATGCAGTGTATTTTTTAATCATAATTTTCATATAAACACCTCAGAGCCCACCCGCTACATTCGGGTGGGCTCACAAACTTATGCTGTTTTGCCGACTGTAGCAGATACAGTTGTTGCACTATCAAATTGAGAAATACATTTTGAGCCTACTAAAGTATAATAACCGTTTGTAGTAACCGTAAGGCTCTTGTTATTATCAACGCTATCATACGAATTGCACGATAACTTCACATAACTACCGGATTTGTAATATCCATACACCCAAACCTTTATTGAACACGGTCCGCCATTAGTAACACTTCCTTTTCCACTAGTTGTGTTACCTGAATATGAAGCCGTTGATGATACTGTATAACCATTACTCATTTCTGCATATCTTGTACTGGAAGCTGCGCTAGCGCTTATAGCCGCAACTGATGAAAAAGCACATATTGTAGCTAACATTGTTGTTGTTATTTTTCTTATCTTGTGTTTCATAAAGAGTTCCTCCTTTGTTATGTTAAAATATTATTAATATAATTTTCAGTTGAAACAACGATTAAGACATTAAACCATTGGACTTACCTCCTTTCATACTTATTTTAATTGCTAAAAATTTTATTTAAAAATATTAATACTTTAACTGTCATTTAAACACAACATACTGAAATAAGTTTTAAAATTGATTTTATATTTTTAAATCAATTCGCTACTTCTGTAATTTAAAATTAAGCAGTTTCCAATATTTTATATTTGCAATATAGCTTTGGTATTGTAATTACATTTATTAATCAATTTATCTATCTTGTAAGACAATTTTAACATATCAAATATATAAACGCAATGATTTTTAGATATTATTTGTTACAAAATTTCACTATATGTTTTTGTGCAATATGACAGATTTTATTTAAAATAATGCTAATTAATATCGGTACAAACAGACCAAATATAAGATATACAAAAGCCCACTGTTGCAAACCGTTTGGAAGATAGTAGTACAATCCTATGAGTCGGAATTTCCTGAACAACCGGCAAATAAAGTTGCTGTCATTGCAAGTGTGAGGAACGCACATAGATTTTTTGTCCGGGCATTGTCAATAAAAGTTTATAAATTTTAAAGAGGATTGAACTTTTTATTGTTCAATCCTCTTTGTTGTTTATTACATACTGCATATCTTCGGGAATTTCGGCAGTAACCGTAATGTATTCATTTTTTATCGGATGATAAAATTCAAGTCTTGCACAATGAAGTGCCTGCCTTGATATTTTATCAAGCTTTCCGCCGTACAAGTCATCACCCATAAGCGGATGCCCTAAATAAGCCATATGACAGCGAATTTGATGTGTTCTGCCGGTTTCAAGCCACAATTCAAGCAATGTAAAATCTTTTGTTGCAACAAGCGGTTTATAGTGCGTAACTGCTTTCATTCCGTCATCACGGACAATTCGCACCATTTTGGAATCATCACGCAAATCCATAGGCTTATCAACTACACCTTCGGTATTTATTTTGCCCTCGCATAAAGCGTAATAGACTTTATGCGTTTTATTTTTTACGGCATTGGCTGTAAAACGGTTTTTGGCTATGAGAACAAGCCCTGAGGTATCCTTGTCAAGTCGGTTAATTGCCCGAAATACAAATGGCTTGCCGTTTTGACTGCAATAGTACGAAACAATATTTGCGAGCGTATCGCTTTGGTGCTGCTTTACAGGATGAACAGGCATGGAATGCGGTTTATTTACCACAAGAAAATGTTCATCCTCATATCTTATATCAAGTGTCCCCTTTGTCGGTTCAATTTCACATTTTTCATCGGGAATTGCAATTGAAACGGTTTTTCCGCTTTGCACACAGTCAATTGTTCTTAAAATTTTCCCGTCCATCAAAATACCGTCTTTTTCTCTTTTCAGTCGTGTTATTATTCTTGCAGAAAGACCGCATTTATCACGCAGAAATCTTTGAGCAAGCATATTGTCACATTCGTCAGGTACGGAAAAATACAGTCTGTCAGACATAAATCATCCTCCAAACAAAAAACAGAATTATCAGCTGAATAATAAATATTATCGGTATGCCAAGCATAAATTTAATGTGTCTTGTTTTGTGTCTGATTAATTGCATTGTAATGTACATTGCAACACTTCCTCCGAGTGCGGAGAGAATCAGCAATGTGCTTTCTCGTACTCTCCATTTGCGGTGAATTGCAAAGTATTTGTCACAGACTGTTACAATAATTGATATCAGGCTGATGATGCAAATGTATATGATGAAAATTTCCATGAGAACTCCAAAGGATGATTTGATTGAAAAACAAAAAGATTGTTCCGATTATTGTATCTGTAATAGCTATGTTAACCGTTATCTGCATAAGCTCATTTACAAGAGAGAAACCGCCGAAAAAGCAGAATGATATCAACAATATTGCAGCTTTATCATCAAAGGCAACCGCCGACACACCCGAAAGTGATGAAGAAATGCGTGGCGTGTGGGTATCATATATGGAGCTTTCTATGGAAAATGAAAGCTCAAAAACACAAAAAGCGTTTGAAGATAAATTTACCGAAATAGCACAAAAATGCCGTGAAAGCGGTTTCAACACGCTTATTGTACAGGTACGCCCCTTTTGTGACGCATTATATAAGTCAAGCTATTTTCCGTGGTCACATATTCTCACGGGTACGCAGGGTGAAAATCCTCAATATGACGCACTGCAAATTATGTGTGATATATGCAAAGAAAACAATTTGAAAATTCATGCGTGGATTAATCCATACAGAGTCAGTTCAAATGAAACTCCGAAAAAACTTTCAGGCAACAATCCTTACATAAAGAATTCCGAAATAGGTATAAAAACCGATAACGGGATTTTTCTTGATCCGTCAAATGAAACTGCACAACAGCTGCTTTGTGACGGTGTAAAGGAAATTGCTGAAAATTATGATGTTGACGGGATACAATTTGACGACTACTTCTACCCTACTGAGGATGAAAGTTTTGATAAAAAGCAGTATGAGGCTTATATTGAAAAATACGGTAAAGAAAACTCTATGAGTCTTGATAATTGGCGAATGCAAAATGTAAATACGCTGATTTGTAAGGTTTACAGAACAATAAAAAGTGTGGATTCGTCAGTTGAGTTCGGCATATCACCGCAAGGCAATATAGGTAACAATGACGGATTGTATGCCGATGTAAAATCGTGGTGTACCTGTAAAGGGTTTGCAGATTACATCTGTCCGCAAATTTACTTTAGCCTTGAAAACCCAGCTCTGACTTTTGAAGACTGCCTTGACAGCTGGACATCTCTTGATTTTGACGAAAATGTAAAACTGTATGTAGGTCTTGGCGGTTATAAGGCGGGTAACGGCGAATATGACGAAGAAACATGGCTTTTAAGTGACAGTATTCTTGCCGATGAATACGATATTTTGCGTAACAACAAATCTGTTAGGGGTTTTATGCTTTACAGCTATAATAGCCTTGAAGATGATACTGCAAAAAAAGAGATTAATAATCTGATTAACGCTTTAAACTAGTTCAGCATCACAGTAGTCATCAAATGATTTTGTGATTTTCACATCAATAATTTTACCGCAGAAACTTGTATCTTCGGAATTAATATGAACAGGCGTGTAGTTCTTTGTGTAACCCTCAAGATAACCGTGACGAAGTCTTTCAACGAGAACAGATTCACAAAGACCAACCTGATCTTTAAGAAATTCCCTTCTGGTTTCATCGCAGACCTGCTCCATAATTTTGGCTCTCTGCTCTTTGATTTGGGGATCAATTTGATTTGGTGCTTTATCGGCAACAGTGCCTTTACGGCGTGAATACGGGAAGATATGCACCTTTGCAAAGCCGATTGACTTTACAAATTTAAGAGATGCGTTGAAATCTTCCTCTGTTTCACCTGCAAATCCAACCATTACATCGGTTGTCATAGAACTGTTTTCAAAAGCGTTTCTGAGATTTGTAACAATTTCAGCGTATTCTGCACAATTGTAGTGACGGTTCATTGCTTTGAGTGTGTTATCGCAACCGCTCTGCAGTGAAAGATGAAACTGCGGACAGAACTTTGGCTGTGCGGCAAGACGGGCAATCATTTCTTTATCCATTCTTTCCGGTTCGATTGACCCGAGTCTTACACGGTCGATTCCGTCAACGGAACAAGCACATTCTACAGCATCAGCAAGATCAAAATCTTCGTCAAGACCGTAGGCGGAAAGGTTAATACCAACGAGAACAACCTCACGGTAACCGTTTGCGGCAACCTGAATAAGTTCTGCCTTTAAATCTTCAAGAGATTTTGAACGCACTCTGCCCCTTGCATACGGAATAATGCAGTAAGAACAAAATCTGTTGCAACCGTCCTCAATTTTAATGAAAGCTCTTGTATGCTCTCCGAGTGACGATACGGAAAGGTTTTCGTATTTTTCGCCTTTTCCGATATGCTCTGTTATATGAACAAATTTCTGTTTTTCTTCGAGAAACTTGTAAATTGAAGGAACGAGTTCGGCTCTCTTTGCGTTGCCGAGTACGATATCGCAATTTGAAAAATTCTCGCATTCTTCGGGAAAAGCCTGCGGCATACAGCCGGTGAGAATAACAATTCCGTCAGGATTTTCACGGCGGACACGGTTGAGAATCTTGCGGTTTTTTGCGTCACTTACGGATGTTACCGTACAGCTGTTAACGATTGTTATGTCTGCCCTGTCCCTGTCATCCGAGAGAAGAAATCCGTTCTTCAGCATATCCTCACGCATTGCCTGTGATTCATACTGATTAACCTTGCAGCCGAGTGTAATTATATTAAAATTCATTCACTAACCATCCTTTTTTGGGTAAATAGTTGAAATTGCAAAAATTCATTAATTCGTTGTTGATTTAGACAAAAATTAATGATAAAATATAGACCAGATGAACAATGGAGGTGAGATCTTGTTTTCTGTACCGATTTCCGTTAAAAATAAAAAAGAAATGATTGATATGTTTGAAACTCTTGCTCACTTTCCGGATACAGTAATGATGCTAAGAAACGGCGATAATACTGTTGACGCTCATTCGTTGATGGGATTTTTTGCAATTGACGAAAAAATTCCGATTGAACTTCTTCTTGAATCAGAACCTGATGATAATCTCAAACAGGCGATTTCTAAATTTGCTTTTGTTAATGCATAAAAATAATATATACATACTGTTAAGCCCTATGACCAAAGTCATAGGGCCTTTTTGTTTGCACTTTTAGTTATGAATTTTTGTCAACAACATGGAACTTTTTAAGGTTTCCTGTCTTTTCGCTTCTTTTTTCAAGTTCGGCAAGAACATCTTCAAGCGGAATGCCGAGCTTTACCATCATTACAGTAAGATGATAGATAAGGTCTGCAATTTCATAAACAGTTTCGCTGTTATCATCATTTTTTGCCGCAATGATTGTTTCACTGCACTCCTCGCCTACTTTTTTAAGAATCTTGTCAATTCCTTTATCAAGAAGGTAGCAAGTGTATGAACCCTCTTTTGGATTATCTCGTCTGTTTTCTACTGTAGCATAAAGTGCTTCAAGAACTTCTCTGTCGTTCATATTAAAATTCTCCTCATTTTAATTTTTTAAAAAAGCAGGAATGATTTCCCGTGTGGCAGGCCGCACCTGTCTGTTCAACTGTGATGAGCAATGTATCGTCGTCGCAGTCGGCATATATATCAATTACCTTTTGTAAATGACCTGATGTTGCACCCTTGTTCCAAAGTTCCTGACGGCTTCTTGACCAGAACCATGTGTAACCGGTTTCAAAAGTTTTTTGCATACTTTCACGGTTCATATATGCAAGCATAAGTACCTCACCCGTTGACTTTTCCTGAATAATTGCGGGAATAAGTTCGGATTTTACAAAATATTTATCAAGATCCATAATTACCTCAGATTTTATTTGTTACTTCGATCGCCTGTTTCAAATCGAGCGAACCTGTGTAGATAGCCTTACCGCAGATTGCACCGTAGACATCGAGTTCTGCAAGATTAATGATATCTTTGAGAACTGCAACACCGCCGCTTGCGATAATATTACAGCTGACTTCGTGAGCAAGAGCATCAAGTTGTTTAAGGTTAGGACCTGCAAGAGTACCGTCCTGATCAATGTCTGTGAACACAATAGTCTTTACTCCGACATCTTCCATACGCTTTGCAAGCTCAATGTAGTTGATTTCCGAATTGTCAATCCAACCTTCTGCACGAACCATGCCATCCTTTGCATCAATGCCAACTACAATTCTCTCACCGTACTCTTTTACGGCATCAATAACAAGCTGCTGGTTTTTAACTGCGGCTGAACCGAGAATAACACGGTTTATTCCTCTTGAAAGATAGTATTCAACCGCTTTCATATCACGGATTCCTCCGCCCACCTCAACAGAAAGTCCCGAGGCTTTTGCAACATCCGCAATAAGGTCGGCATTAACAAGCTTTGCATCTTTTGCACCGTCAAGGTCAACCATATGCATCCACTCTGCACCTGCGTCAGCAAAGCCCTGAGCGGCAATATACGGGGACTCTGCTACCTTCTGAACGGTTGCATAATCGCCCTTGAAAAGACGGACACAATTGCCGTCTTTTATGTCAATAGCGGGTAAAATAATCATTATAACACTCCTTTAGTAGAAAGAAGTACATTTGAAGAATTTTGCTTTACTGCAAGGCGGAGTGCGTGTGCGCAAGCCTTGTACAAAGCCTCTGTGATATGGTGAGAGTTGTCACCGTAAACAGATTTGAGGTGAAGTGTGATTTGTGCGTTAAATGCAAATGCACGCATAAATTCTACTGTCATTGAACAGTCGTAACCGCCGCATCTTTCCTGCGGAAAATCAGCGTCGAATACAATATAAGGTCTGCCGCTGATGTCAACAGATGCAAACGCAAGCGCTTCGTCCATAGGAACATAAAAACTGCCAAATCTCTCAATTGACTCTTTGGTTGAAAGAGCCTCTGCAAATGCTTTGCCGAGAACTATACCTGTGTCTTCAACGGTGTGGTGTTCGTCAACATAGAGGTCGCCTTTTACCGAAACCTCAAGTCCGAATCTGCCGTGAGTGGCAAACGAATTGAGCATATGGTCAAAAAAGCCTATGCCTGTATCAATTTTAATATCGCCGCCGTCAAGATTAAGTTTTAGCTTTATGTCGGTTTCCTTCGTTTTACGCTCAACATATGCACTGCGCATATAATCACCTCGATAAATAAGTTTTAATGCAACTTATCAGTTCTTCGTTTTCTTCTTCTGTGCCAACGGAAATTCTGATGTAATCGCCCATAAAACGGATTACAATTGAATTGTCCTTTAGATAGTTCCACAAGTCTTTGCCGAATGATGTTTTAACAAAAACAAAGTTTGCACAACTGTTGTAAACCTTAAAATCATCGGAAAGAGCGGACAACTCCAATAAGTCATTATACAGCTTTTCTCTGTTTCTGACAATTGTTTTTTGTCTGTTTTTGAGATAATCTTTATTTTTATATATTATACTGCCGACAACCTGAGAAAATGTGTTCACATTGTACGGAGATTTTACAGCCTTTACGGCTCTTGAAATTGTTTCATTTGCAACGGCAAAACCGAGTCTGAGTGCCGCTGAGCCTACTGCCTTTGATGCGGTTCTGAAAATAATGAGATTTGAATACTTTTCAACCTCATTTATAAGACTCTGATCCCAGAAATCCATATATGCTTCGTCAAGAATTACAAGTGCATTTACGCTTGTAACAAGCCTGCGTGCATCTTCGGCGGTCATACCCTGCCCTGTCGGATTGCATGGGTTTGAAAAGAGTAAAAGTTTGATATTGTCACGATTTACCTTTTCAATAAGTGCATCCGTATCAATTGAAAGGTCGTCGGATTTGATAAATGTGTCACATTCAACCTCACAGATTGATGAATAGAATTTGTACATTGAAAAATCGGGAGCAACGCAAAGCATCCTGTCCCCTTTTTCCATAAATGCGGCTTCAATCAAAAAGATAAGTTCATCTGAGCCGTTGCCTGCGGTTACATATTTTGGATTGATTCCGTAATAATCCGAAAAAGCCGTAACAACCTTTTCCGCAAGCGGATCGGGATAGCGGTTGAAATCAATTGTATCAATTGCATTTTTGATTTTTTCTTTGATGAAATCGGGATAATTTTCGGGACATTCGTTTGCATCAAGTCGAATTTTATATGTACCGCTGATTGGTTCATACGGTTCAAGTTCACGGATTTTTTTGTTTAATTCATAAGACATTGCATAACTTCCATTCTTATTTCATATCAAAACGCACTTTAATTGAATTTGCGTGTGCTGTAAGTCCTTCTGTTTCTGCAAAGCGAACTACATCTTCTGCGTCTTTTCTCAAAGCGTCTTCCGTATAGTAAATAAAGCTTGATTTCTTTACAAAGCTGTCTACCGAAAGAGGTGAGAAAAATCTTGCCGTGCCGCTTGTCGGAAGAACATGGTTAGGACCTGCAAAATAGTCGCCCAGAGGCTCGGGACTGTAGTTGCCGAGAAATACAGAGCCGGCATTATCAAGCTTGCCGACATACTCCATCGGGTTTTCACAACAAACCTCAAGATGTTCGGGAGCAAGCTCATTAGCAAATTCAATTGCCTGTGACATATCACTGCATACAATAACTGCACCGAAATTGTCAACCGATGAACGGATAATATCTTTTCTTGAAAGAGCGGTCATCTGCTTTTCAAGCTCTGTTTCAGTTTCTTTGGCAAGCTCTTCGCAATCGGTAAGCAGAATTGCAGACGCAAGCCTGTCATGCTCTGCCTGACTCATAAGGTCTGCGGCAAGGAATTTTGGATTTGCAGACTTATCGGCAATGATGAGTATTTCACTCGGACCGGCAATCATATCAATGTCAACTGTTCCGTAAAGAAGTTTTTTTGCTGTTGCAACAAAGATGTTGCCGGGCCCTACGATTTTATCAACCTTTGGTACGGATTCTGTACCGTATGCAAGTGCGGCTACTGCCTGTGCACCGCCCATAAGGAAGATTCTGTCAACACCTGCTACCTTTGCAGCGGCGATGATATTCGGATTCGGTGTACCGTCCTTCTGCGGAGGTGTACACATAATAATTTCCTCAACACCTGCAATTTTAGCGGGAACTGCGTTCATAAGAACTGATGAGGGATATGCTGCAGTGCCACCCGGAACATATATACCTACTCTTTTAAGGCCTCTGATTCTCTGCCCCATCATTACGCCGTTATTCTTTGTTGTGAGCCAGCTTTGCTGAACCTGTCTTTTATGGAAGTCTGCAATATTTGCGGCTGCCTTTTTGATTGTTTCGAGATAATCCTTATCGCATTTTTCAATAAGGCTGTCGATTTCATCGGAAGTGATTTCTACCTTTTCAGGTGCTTTTCCGTCAAATTTAACGGTATATTCCTTTACGGCTTTATCACCGTTTTCTGCTACATTTTCGATGATTTCCGAAACAATCGGAACTACATTTTTATCTGAATTCTGCGCTCTCTTTTTGAGCAAATCAATAAATTCATATTCGTTTTTTCCGTCTGCTACAACAGTTGTAATCATTTTGTGACAGCCTCCAGTTTCTTCTGCAATTCTTCAATTTCAGCCTTGCGCAGTTTAAGACTTGCCGTATTGGCAATAAGTCTTGCTGAAATATCACATACCCATTCAATTACTTCAAGTCCGTTAGCCTTGAGCGTCGAACCTGTTTCTACTATATCTACAATACCGTCTGCAAGACCTACAAGAGGAGCGAGTTCAACCGAGCCCTCAATCTTAATAATTCTTACATCCATATTTTTATCGTCAAAAAATGCTCTGGTTACATTGGGATACTTTGACGCAATTGTCTTTGTTTTGTAACCGCCGTAAAAATCGGAGTCCTTTTTTGTAGCAAGAGCAAAACGGCATTTGCCGAATCCTAAGTCGAGAAGTTCATAAAAAGATGAACCGTTTTCAAGAATTGTATCCTTGCCAACGACACCGAGGTCACACACACCGTGCTCAACATATGTAATTACATCTGCGGCTTTCGCAAGCACAACTTCAAAATCATTGTTGCCGATCGGAAGAATAAGCCTTCTTCCCTTGTTTTTTACTTCATCACAATTATATCCGATTTTTTCAAGAAGTTCAATTGTGGTCTTTTCAAGTCTGCCCTTTGTCAGAGCAATTCTTAATGGTTTCATATTTAATCCTTTCCGACAGCTTGATTATATACTTTCAACTTTTGCAATTCCTCTTGATTTTGCAAACTGTTCTGTTTCTTCAAGAGTTTCAAGTACGCTAAACTGTGCATTTATTCCCTTTTCGTTAAGCTCGTCAACATATCTGAGGGCCTTCATTTCATGTCCGTTTTCTGCAAAAACAAGAACATCGGGATTATCTGAATAATTTACATCATCATCGGAAAGATGTTTCATTGTAATTGCGTCTGTATCAATCGCAAAGCCTGCCGCACCCATAGGAGCGTCAAATTCGCTGAGAAGATCGTCATATCTTCCTCCCGAAATAACAGCGTCACCGATTCCGTTAATATACCCTGAAAATACGATTCCCGTATAGTAATCGTTTCTCTGAACAAGTCCGAGGTCGATGATAAGCTTGTTGCCGAGTTCAAGCACGGAAAGTTCTTTATAGATTGTGTGGAGATAATCAAGAGCGTTTTCGGCGCCTGTACCTTTGCAGATGTCATATGCCTCATCAAACACTTCTTCACCGCCGAAAAGTGACGGGAGCGAACGGATTGCGGAAACAGTCTTGCAAGACTTGAGTTTGTCAAGAAGATTGTTAAGCGCCGAGTAGTTTTTACTTTCGATTGATACCCTGATTTTTTCTTTGTAATCGTTATCGATATCGAGTTCTTTTGACAGAGCATTGAATACTTCGGCGTGTCCAAGTTCAATTCTGAAATCATCGGCAACGGCTGAAATGCTTTTTATTGCCGAAGTGAGAATTTCAAGGTCGGCTCTTTTTCCTTTTGCCCCGAGAAGTTCAACGCCCATCTGAAGAAATTCGTTTCTTCTTCCTGCAAGTGACGGATTGTTGCGATATACTGCCTGCTTGTAGTAAAGTCGAACAGGAAGTGTATTGTTTTTAAGTCTTGTAGAAACCATTCTTGCAATCGGCAGAGTGGAGTCAGGACGGGCAACAAGAAGTCTGCCTTTGTTATCGGTTGTCTTGAACATTGATTCCTGCGAGATTCCGCTTGACGGAATTGAGAACACATCATAAAATTCAAGAGCAGGAGTTATTACCCGTTTAAATCCGCCTTTGACAAATACCTTTTCAATGCTTGTACAGATATAATCCATAGCGGAACATTCAGCGAACAAAAAGTCCTTTGTTCCCTCGGGAGTCATTTTTAAATTCTTTTTCATAATTACCTCTCAACGCTTTAGTGTGTTAATACGGTAATATATTAACACACTAAACTTGATTTGTCAACACTATTAAGATGAAACGAAAATTTTACGATTATTCATTTGTATTATCTGAGGATTCGTCTTCATCATTTGTTTTGTTACGGTTGATGAATTTCATAAATTTTTCTCTTTGCTGCATTTCTTTTTCTTCACGAAGTTTTTTCTGCTCTGCGGCAATTTTGGTATAGTTAAGCACCTCAAAGTCAAGAGCCTCCTGAGCTATTCTTCCCTTTGAGTCAATTTTGTTTTTAACTCTCTTGCCGACAAGAGCATAGATTACGGCATAGATTGGAGTTCCGAGAATAAGACCGAGCACACCGAACATTCCTCCGCCGACAATTACGCTGAACAGTACCCAGAAGCTTGAAAGACCTACCTGACTGCCGATAATCTTCGGCTTGAAAAGATTGCCGTCAAGCTGCTGAATTATAACTATAATGATTATGAAAATAATCATGTAAATCGGATCAATAAGCAAGAGGATAAAAGCACTCGGAATTGCACCGATGAACGGTCCAAAGAACGGAATAATATTCGTTACACCGATAAGAACCGCAATAAGCGGTGCGTACGGTAATTGACAAATTGACATTGTAATGAATGTGAGAACACCGAGAAAAGCCGCATCAATGATATCGCCAACGAGAAAACGACCGCATTTTGTATCTGTAATATCGACAATTTCATAAATCTTAGGAAGATACTTTATCGGAATAAAAGCAACAGCAAGCTTTTTTATCTGACGGCAAAGTGTTTCCTTTGCGGCAAGGAAGTAAACTGAAATAACGATTCCGAGCAGGAAGTTATACACACCGTTACACGTAGACATAATTGCGCTAAATACGGCATTTGTAGAGTTGCCGAGAAAACTGGTGATATTGCCTGCCGAAATAAAGTTTGTAATATACTTGAAGAAGTTGTTTATTACTTCACTTGCGTCAATTTCCATACTGAATGTATGGTTAATCCAATGCACCACTGTTTTTGTCATGTCAGAAAGTACACCTGCATACTGCGGCAGGCTGTTAATAAGACTGAACAGGCTGGCTGCAATCTGCGGAACTACAATTGAAATTATAACAACAAAAATTGCTACGACAATTGCATAGGTTATAATAAGCGCAAGGGGTTTTCTGAAGTTAGCAAGGAATTTTCGCTTTCGCCCCATTTTGCCGAAAACTTTGGAGTAGAAAAATTTGTACGGATAGTTAAGGATGTAAGCAAAAAGGAATCCGATTGCAAACGGAGTGATTATGCCTGTTATCCAACCGATTGCCGACCACACAACATTCATATTATCTTTTACAAGTAAAAGAAATACTGTAAATGAAATGCAAATCAGCAAAGTTTTTAGCGAAAGCAGTTTTTTCATTTAGACAACTCCTTAAAATAATGACATCTGTGAGCTTTCAGGCAAATCCTTGAGAACTCCGACATCTTTCAGTGTTTCAATAACAGCCTTAGTAACCTTTGTTTTTATCTGCATATCTTCAATTGAAAGATATTCTGTGTGCTTGCCCGTTTCTGCGAGGGAATCTGCGGCGGCGCCGCCTACACCGGGTAAGGATGAAAACGGAAGTCTGATTTTTCCGTCCTCTACCTTGAACATTTTAGCCTCGGATTTGTAGATGTCCACAGGAAGAAATTCAATTTTTCTTGCCATCATTTCGTTGACAATCTGCAAGGTCTGGAACTCTGCTTCATCCTTGGCTGTGGCTTCGTGAACACTCTGTTTTTGTTTTATGTTGTTCATCTTGTCACGGACAGCCTGATGTCCCTGCATGGCAATTGCACCGTCAAGATTTTCACTTCGTACGGTAAAGTATGCCGCATAATATTCAACGGGCTTGTGAACCTTGTACCAACCGAGTCTGAGCGTTGCAATCATATAGGCTGCGGCATGGGCTTTCGGGAACATATACTTAATTTTCATACATGAATCAATATACCATTCGGGAACATTGTGTTCACGCATAGCCTTGAAGTGTTCTTCCGTAAGAAGTTTTGTTGCGTTACCTTTACGGACAATCTCCATTATTTTGAATGCCATGCCCGGTTCAAGACCTTTGTGCATAAGATAAGTCATAATCGAGTCACGAGTACCGATTACTTCCGAAATTGTACAGGTTCCGTTATGAATAAGTTCCTGAGCGTTTCCGAGCCATACATCGGTACCGTGCGAAAGACCTGCAATCTGCAAAAGGTCGGTAAATGTCTTTGGCTGTGCCTCAATGAGCATTCCTCTTACGAAAGCCGTACCGCATTCAGGAAGGCTGAATGTACCGGTTTTTGAGTCGATATCTTCCTCAGTAACTCCGAGTGCTTTCGGAGAAGTAAACAGCGACATAACCTCGGGATCGCTCATTGAAACTTTCATTACGGGGATACCTGTGTAGAGTTCAAGATAATGATAGATTGTCGGAACATCGTGTCCGAGCTCATCAAGTTTTGTGATTGTATCATGAATTGAATGGAAGTCGAAGTGGGTTGTAATGTTATCTGAGTTCACATCATTTGCAGGATGCTGAACAGGGCAGAAATCGTAAACATCGTTTGTTCTCGGCACAACAACCATACCGCCGGGGTGCTGACCTGTGGTTCTCTTAACACCTGTACAACCGATTGCAAGACGCTTTTCCTCAGCCTTGTGCATTACAAGACCTCGTTCCTGTGCAAACTTCTTAACGAAGCCGAGTGCTGTTTTTTCGGCTACGGTAGAAATTGTTCCCGCTTTGAACACATTATTCTTACCGAAGAGCTCTTCCGTGTAACGGTGAGATTTTGACTGATACTCACCGCTGAAGTTAAGGTCGATATCAGGCACTTTGTCGCCTTTAAAGCCAAGAAATGTTTCAAACGGAATTTCGTGACCGTCCTGATCCATAAGAGTACCGCATTCGGGACAGTTTTTTGGGGGCATATCAAAGCCTGAGCCGTAACTGCCGTCTGTGATGAACTCGCTGTGTTTGCAGTTTGGACATACATAGTGCGGACAAAGCGGATTAACCTCCGAAATACCGGACATAGTAGCTACGAAAGAAGAACCTACCGATCCTCGTGAACCGACAAGATATCCGTGTGCCTCACTGTCTGCAACAAGCTTTTGCGCAGTCATATAAAGCACCGAGAATCCGTAGGTTGTGATTGAATTAAGTTCCTTGTCAAGTCTTGCCTTTACGATTTCAGGCAATGGATCACCGTATTTCTCTTTTGCTCTTTTCCATGTAATGTCAATAAGCTGTTCCTGTGCGCCCTCAATGTTAGGCGGGAATGTACCCTTTGGAATAGGTCTGATATATTCGCACATATCGGCGATTTTATTTGGATTTTCTACTACATACTCATAGGCTTTATCCTTGCCGAGCCATTCAAATTCCTTGAGCATTTCAGCAGTTGTTCTGAAATAAAGCGGAGCTTGCTGTTCGGCATCTTTAAAGCCCTGACCAGCCATAAGAATTTTTCTGAATTCGGAATCTGTCGGATCCATAAAGTGGACATCGCAGGTTGCGCATACAGGCTTGCCGAGTTCTTTTGCAAGCTTAATTATTGTACGGTCAATTTCATGAAGTTCGTCAACAGAATTAAATCTGCCGTCACGAATCATAAAGCTGTTATTGCCTGCAGGCTGAATTTCAAGATAATCATAGAATGACGCAATCTGTTTGAGTTCGCCCCACGGCTTGCCCTCAAGAATTGCCATGTAAAGCTGACCTGCACAACAAGCTGAGCCGATTATGAGTCCCTCTCTGTACTTCACAAGCTCGCTTTTCGGAATTCTCGGTTTTTTATAGAAATAATTAAGATGACTGTAAGAAATAAGTCTGTAAAGATTTTTAAGACCTATTTTATTCTTTACAAGAATAATCTGATGATAGGTCGGAAGCTTTTTAAAATCTCCGCCTGCTATCTTTGTATTAATGTCGTTTGTTTTTGTTATACCGTAATCATCTGTAAGTCGCTGACAGAGATTTATAAAAATTCTCGCAAGCATTTCGGCATCATCGGTTGCTCTGTGGTGATTGAAGTCGCCGAGCCTTAAAAATTTTGCTACCGTATCAAGCTTGCAGTTCTTGATATCTGTAAGAATCGCTCTTGAAATTGCAACCGTGTCGATTGAAGTATAGTTATATTCCCTGCCCATATCTTCACAGGCTTTTGCTATGAATGATGTGTCAAAGGGAGCATTGTGAGCAACAAGCACATTGTCACCGGCAAATTCAAGAAAAGCACCAACCGCCTCGCTCTGTGACGGAGCGTCCTTTACCATATCATCGGTAATGCCTGTAAGCTGAGTAATTTTCTGCGGAATCGGCATTTCGGGATTTGCAAAGGTTGAAAAAGTATCGGTGATGACACCGTTTTCAACCTTGACTGCGCCGATTTCGGTAATCTTGTCACGGGCGGCTGAAAGACCTGTTGTTTCTATATCAAAGCAGATGAATGTGCCGTCAAAACCTGTGTCGGCATCACCTTTTACAGACTCTACAAGGTCATCCATAAAGTATGCCTCAACACCGTAGATGATTTTAATTTTCTCTTCGTCTTTGTTGATTTTATCTGCGGCTTTCATTGCATCGGGAAAAGCCTGTGCGACACCGTGGTCAGTAATTGCAACGGCTTTGTGTCCCCACTGATAAGCACGGTTTACAAGGTCACCTGCCGATGTTACGGCATCCATCTGCGACATATTTGTATGCATATGGAGTTCAACACGCTTTTTCTCGGCATTATCAACTACTTTTACTTTTTGAGCCGTACCGATTGAACGGGCATTTACAACAAGTTCGCCTGCATATTTATCGTACTCAACATCACCCTGAACAACGATTGTATCGCCTTTTTTAATATTATCAATTACGGCTGATTCCTTGATTGAATTGAATACTTTAGCTGTTGTTGAACCCGTATAATCGGTTATGTCGATAGTGAAAATATTTTTGTCACCGCTTTTAGTAACTTTCTTTTCAATATCAAACACATCGCCCCATACCACAATTCTTCCCGAATCACCTGAAATTGAAGAAATGGGAATCATTTTTCCCCTGATTGAACGACCGTATAACGGACGGATTGAGGACTGGATAATCTGCGGTGTTGCAAACTTGCCCTCACGAACTTCAATTTCCACAGTAGTGTTTTCAGCGTGTTTTTCTTCTCTTTTTTCTGCTGTTTCAACCTCTTCCTGATAGAATTCAGCGGCTTTCTGAAGATTTTCTCGGTTGATTTTCTCCTGAGCATCCTGAATAGCGGCTTTGTATTCTTCGCTGTTTTCTTCAACCTCAAAGGTTCCGGTATAATTAACGGAAATGTAAAGATTGAATTCTTCCGAAACGAGCTTTATAAGTGCTTTGTCAAAGCCTTTACTGTCAAGGAGAGTTTTTCCGCCGTTAAGAAGATTTATCGTAAGCATATTGTTTTCAAACCTAACCTCAGCATTGTTGAGAGTTCCGTTAATACTCGGAATATCTCGCCTTACGGCTGCGTATAGCTGAGGAAAATAATCAGCGGAAAACAACTCTGTCGGAAAATGCGGTTTTATTACAGTATGATACGCAAGTGTCTTGGTAATCAGCTTTTCCGTGTCAAAAAGCGTATTACGCTCAACGAGCCCGTTGAATTTTACTGCTAAAGTAATCAAGCGGGCTTGTTTGTTAATATTAAGTTTTGTCAGTTCTCCCTGTGAAACCTGTTGCGGCAGTTTAATGCCGAATTGGGAGTCAAAGACTTCTCCTAATGTTTTCATATATGTCCTTCTGTCATATTACAGCAAATGTATTTTGACTGCTGATAGAGTTATAATTTTTCTACTTCTTCCAAAAGTGCGTCAACGAGTTTATCTTCCGGAACTTTGCGAAGAATTTCGCCTTTTTTGAATACAAGACCGCAACCGTCACCGCCTGCGATGCCGATATCAGCTTCTCTTGCCTCTCCGGGACCGTTTACAACGCAACCCATTACCGCTACTTTGATATTCTTTTTGCAGTTTCTGAGCTTATCTTCAACCTCGTTTGCAATCTTCACAAGGTCAATTCTGGTTCTTCCGCAAGTCGGACATGAAACAAATTGAACTCCGTCTTTCTCAATATCAAGAGCCTTGAGAATATCATGAGCGGCATAAACTTCCTTTACAGGATCGGCTGTGAGGGAAACTCTGATTGTATCACCGATACCATGGAGAAGTAATGCACCGATTCCGGCAGAAGATTTGATAATACCCATTCTTTCTGTTCCCGCCTCTGTAACACCGAGGTGAAGCGGATAGTCACACCTTTCTGCGGCAAGCTCATAGGCTTTAATCATAGTAGAAACGGTTGAACTTTTCATTGAAAGAACAATATCGTTGAAATCAAACTTTTCAAGAAGTGATGCATGGTACAAGGCGCTGTCGCAAAGTGCCTCGGGTGTGGGATGACCGTATTTTGCAAGAATTTCCTTTTCAAGAGAACCTGAGTTAACACCGATTCTAATCGGAATGCCACGCTGTCGGCAAGCGTCCGCCACCGCCTTTACCCTATCGTCTGATCCGATGTTACCCGGATTGATACGGATTTTGTCAATGCCTGCCGCACATGCCTCAAGCGCAAGCTTATAGTCAAAATGGATATCGGCTACAATCGGGACGCTTACAGCCTCTTTGAGGGCAGGAATAAGCTTTACTGCATCTTTATTAGGAATAGCTGCACGAATAATTTCGCAACCGGCCTCTTCAAGCTCTTTTGCCTGTCTTACAGAACCCTCAATATCGGTTGAGGGAATGTTGAGCATTGACTGAACGCTTACTTTAGCACCGCCGCCGATTTTTACATTGCCGGCAGTTACCTGAATTTTACTTCCCATAAAATTTCCTCCGTTTGTCTACATTCCGGGGAATGTTCCCGTTACAAGCTGGAACACATCTTTCACCGAAATAATAAGCATAAATGCAAGCAACAGAACAAGACCGACTGTATTCACAATCTGTTCTGCCTTTCTCGGAATTGGCTTTTTGAATATCCATTCAATCAGCAAAAATAAGAATCTTCCGCCGTCAAGCGCCGGGAACGGCAGCATATTTACAATTCCGAGGTTTACCGTAATGAGTATCATTACAAAAAGAATGTTATTGACTGCATCTACGAAGCCTGTTTGAAGTCCCATTGATGCAACCTGAGTGACAGCTGTAGCAATACCAACAGGACCTGACATATCATTGAATGTAAATCTGCCCTGAACAAGCCACACCAGAGATGTCCACACGGTTTTTGCCATTGAACAGGTCTGTGTGAATGTTTCACCGAGAACAGTACCGACATTTTTCTCAATCGGTTCAACTGCAAAGTCAAACGCAACAGTAGGTTTGTTTTCCTTTTCGGCATCCTCATCAGCGTAATAGGTAAAAAACTGTACATTTTCAAGTGTTATTTCTTTGCCGTCACGAACAACTTTTACATCACCCATGAATCTCGGTCTTGATGTAGTTGTGTCTATTTCGGGTGTTTTATACTTTGACATATCATAGGATTTGTCAAGTGCATAAATTGACTTGCAAGTTTCATCAAGAAGTTCTTTAGCCTCGTCTTTGCTTGCAGCCTTATTTATTTTTGAACAACCCTCCGAAAGAGCATTGTAGTATTTTTGAAGTTCATCCTTTGAAAGAGACTCGTCTTTTGCATACTTATTATATACACCGCAAGCGGCAGATGTTGCTCTTTCTTTGTATACCTCAAGTGTATTGCCTTCTACTGTTTCATATGGAAGAGTCGAGATTGCAAACTGCAAATCTCGTGAATTCCAAATTGAATAACCGTTCACTTCAACAATCTTATCCCCTGTTTGTAAACCTGTGTTTGCAGTAAATGCATTGGGTTGAAACTGAGATATTGTAGTTGAACTGTAGCTGTCAGCCTGAACGGTAAAGGCAAACATCATAACAAAGCCGAGAAGAATATTCATAACCGCACCTGCGATTATGATAATCATTCTCTTCCAAACTTTTGCGTTATTAAAAGCACCTTTTTCTTCACTGTCTTCATCCTCTCCTTCCATGGCACAGTAACCGCCTATAGGAAAAAGACGAAGCGAGTACCTTGTTTCGCCTTTAACAAAACTGATTATTTTCGGTCCCATTCCGAGTGCAAATTCATTTACCTTTACACCCGAAAGCTTTGCGGTAATAAAATGGCCGAATTCGTGAGAAAAAATTATAAGCTCAAAAAGTAATATTCCTATTACAATGAGAGCCGCAACTGTTAAAATTTGCATTAAAATAAATCAACTCCAAAATATTCATTGCCGTCGCAAAGACAGCAGTGGAAAATATTACCGCAAATTATAGCTTAGAGAGTACATACTCTCTTGCAAGTTTATCTGCCTTTAACACATCATCAACGCATAAAGGCTCAAAATTGTCTATGTTATCAATTGCACCCATAACAAGGTCACCGATTTCAAGAAAAGTGATTTTACCTTCTCTGAAAAGACGGTTAGCCTCCTCATTAGCACCGTTGGCAATTGCTGTTGCAACGCCTCCGAGTGAAAGAGCTTTTTTACAGGCTCTCAGACATTTGAAAGTATCATAGTCAGGTTCAAAGAAAGTCATTTTGCCGATTTGAGCAAGACTTAATTCACCGACAGGTGACTCATATCTTTTAGGATATGTAATTGCGTACTGTATCGGAATCCTCATATCGGGGAGTCCAAGCTGTGCAATTACGGAATTATCTACATATTCTATGAGAGAATGTATGATACTTTCACGATGAACAACAACATCAATGTTTTCGGGCTGAACATCAAAAAGCCATCTAGCCTCAATGATTTCAAGACCTTTGTTCATCATTGTAGCAGAGTCGATGGTTATTTTTGCACCCATACTCCAATTTGGATGATTGAGAGCCTCATTAACTGTTACATTCTTTAAGTCTTCGACTGTTTTACCAAAGAACGGGCCGCCGGATGCTGTAAGAATGAGCTTTTTAAGCATTTTCTTTTCGGGCATTCCCTGCAAGCATTGGAAGATAGCAGAATGTTCACTGTCAACGGGAAGAAGCTTTACACCGTTCTTCTTTACCGCATCACATACAAGCTTACCGCCTGTTACAAGCGTTTCCTTGTTTGCAAAAGCAATATCTTTTTTAGCGTTTGCCGCTGCAAGTGTGGGCTTTAAGCCTACCATTCCGACAACCGAATTTACAACAAGGTCGGCATTCTCAAGCGTTGCCGCCTCAATAAGTCCGTCCATACCGCTTAAAACACGGGTGTTTGTATCTTTTATATTATCTTTGAATTCTTTGGCTTTTTCTTCGTTAAAAACTACTGCAAGTTCAGGTTTGTATTTTCTTACCTGTTCTTCAAGCAGCTTTATATTTGTTGACGCCGTGAGTGCGGAAACTTTTAAATTAAGTTTATCTACAACATCAAGCGTCTGAGTTCCGATTGAACCCGTCGATCCGAGAATTGAAAGTGAATTTACCATTTTAGTTTACCCCACTGTTATGAAAGGTATGAATTGATTGATTGCCACAAGAACAGGGGCAGTAAATATTATGCTGTCAAACCTGTCAAGCATTCCGCCGTGACCGGGGAAAATTGAACCGTAGTCCTTGATTCCGTAATTTCTTTTGATAAGTGAAAAGCTTAAATCACCGAGAATTGAAACAGGAGCGTCAATTACACCGAGAAGAATCAATGCCCAAAAGTTGATGTTAGCATCAGGCATAACACAAAAATGAAATATAAGGCCTATAATTACTGCTGTGAGGTCACAGAAAAGTATTCCGCCGATTGCGCCCTCAACAGTCTTCTTAGGGCTGATTTTCGGGCAAAGTTTGTGCTTGCCGAACGATGCTCCGATAAAAAAGCCGCCTGCGTCTGCCATCCACGGTAATGCGAAAATACATATATAGCAGAAAGTAATTGATACAGATGATGCGCAGGCAATCGGTACAGCACTCATTCCAAAAGAAATTAAAAAAGTTCCGAACACTGAATATGCAACATCGGCATAGTTTGTCTTTTCGTGTTTAAAAATCATTACGGCAAAGACTGTCAGTATAAAAGCAAAAATCAAAACATACAGATACTTTGTTGTAACTAAAACCGAAAGCAGAAAAGTAAACAGCATACAAGGTATTGAAAGGTGAAATTTATAAAGCATCTTTCTTGCATGAAGGTACTCGCCTGTCATAAATGCCGAGAATGCTCCTATGACTATGCCTACAAATGGGCGCCAAAGTTCCGAAACAAACAGAACGATCAGCAGTATTGGTATTCCTATTACGGCTGTCAGCAGCCGTGGCTTGAGGGATTTCATTTTATATCAACTCTCATCAGACTCCACCGTATCTTCTGTTTCTGGAGGAGTATATTTTTAACGCTTCGTCAAGGTCTGATTTCTGAAAATCAGGCCAAAGCTTGTTCATTATAACAAATTCCGTGTAGGCTGACTGCCACAAAAGGAAATTTGAAATTCTATATTCACCGCTCGGTCTGATAATAAGGTCGGGATCGGGCTGACCTGCGGTATAAAGATAATTTGAAAAAAGATTTTCTGTTATGTCATCGGAAGAAATTTTTCCGTTTCTGACATCTTCGGAAATGTTTCTGACGGCTCTGACAATTTCATCACGACTGCCGTAATTCATAGCTATATTGAGAACCATACCGTCACGGTCTTTTGAACTCTCCTCGTTTTCAATCATAAGCTCACGAAGTTCATCGTTAAAACCCGACTTGTCACCGATGAATTTTACCACAATACTGTCATCCTTAAAATCTTCAAGTGCTTCATTAAGATATGATTTAAAAAGCGACATTAGTGCATCAACTTCCTCCTTCGGTCTTTTCCAGTTTTCGGTTGAAAAAGCATATACGGTAAGGTACTTTATTCCGATATCGGAACAGTATCTTGTTATGGTTCTGAAAGTTTTAGCACCCTGACGGTGACCTGCTTTTCTCGGAAGTCCTCTTTTCTTTGCCCAACGGCCGTTGCCGTCCATAATAATTCCGATATGTGAAGGCAGATTGAGGTCTGTAACCCCAATCTGCTCATCTTTTTTCTTTGAGAAAAAAGCCATATTACATCTCCAAAATTTCCTTCTGCTTTACTGCAGAAACGCTCTCAACTTCTTTGATATACTTATCTGTAAGATCCTGAGCTTTCTTTTCGCCCTGCTTGAGATCGTCCTCTGTAAGCTCGCCGTCCTTCTTCATAGCTTTAAGCTTGTCGATAAGTTCACGGCGGACATTACGAATCTGAATCTTTGTTTCCTCAGCAATCTTCTGAACATCTTTTACGATTTCTTTTCTTCTGTCCTCTGTGAGAGGCGGGAAAATAAGACGAATAATCTTACCGTCATTCTGTGGGTTGATGCCGATATCGGAAGTCTGGATAGCCTTTTCAATCTGTCTTAATACAGACGCATCCCATGGCTGAATGGTAAGAGTTCTTGCCTCTGTAACAGATACTGCGGCAAGCTGATTTACGGGTGTGGGTGCTCCGTAATAGTCAACCTTTACCTTATCAAGAACTGCGGGATTTGCTCTGCCTGCTCTGATTTCTGAAAATTCCGTGCGCATATGCTCAAGTCGTCTGTCCATACTTTCGCCGGCTTTTTTTAACTGTGTCTGCATATTTATGCCTCCTGTGTAATAATTATTGTTAAAAAGTCAGTAAAAAATTCAAATTAATTGTTGGCTGTTACGATTGTACCGATGTTTTCACCGCATACAGCTTTGAAGATATTTTCGGGATCTTCGATACTGAATACAAGAATCGGAAGATTATTGTCCTTGCAAAGCGATGCCGCTGTGCTGTCCATAACAGCGAGATCCTTGTTGAGAACATCATGGAAAGAAATTGTATCGTACTTCTTTGCATTCGGGTTTTTCTTGGGATCGCTGTCATATACACCGTCAACCATAGTAGCCTTCATTACGATATCAGCCTCAATTTCTGCCGCACGAAGAGCCGCTGCTGTGTCTGTGCTGAAGAACGGGTTGCCGGTTCCGCAACCGAATACTACTACTCTGCCCTTCTGAAGGTGAAGAACTGCTTTGTTTCTGATGTACGGCTCTGCAATCTGATGCATAGCGATAGCTGTCTGTACACGAACATTAACTCCAAGCTGTTCGAGTGCATCACAAACACCGAGTGCATTGATTGTTGTTGCAAGCATACCCATATGGTCGGCTCTCGTTCTGTCCATTTCGCCTGAGCTTCTGCCACGCCAGAAGTTGCCGCCGCCTACTACGATGCCGACTTCTACGCCTGCGTCAACACATTCTTTAATAGGCTTGCAGATTTTGAGAACAGTTTCAAAATCAATTCCGTGTTTCATTTCGCCTGCAAGTGATTCGCCTGAAAGTTTTAATAATACTCTTTTATATTTTGGTTTCATACATAACACCCCATGGTAATTTATAATTACTAATATAATACAATATCTTGTAGGGTTTGTAAAGGTTTAGTGGCAGTTTTTTGAATAAATAACCGAAAGCTGAATGGTTATGTCATATGAAATGCTAAAAAATTATTAAAAATGACCGTAAATGCACTGTATGTGCTAACTCTTCACCGTAAATCCGTTGACAACAAATCTTGCCATACGATACAATTATATATATGAAAAACAACACCTTTTATTAAGAAAAACAGATCAAAAAAATAACGCTGAACCTAAAATAAAGTTCAGCGTTTGTGGCGGAGAGAAGGGGATTCGAACCCATTCTCTCTGCTTTATTATTGCGATAAATACTGACTTTTATTTTCAGTGTGTTGGATTTCGTGTTGGATTAATGTTGGATTAAGCACACAAACTTCTGAATGTGTTACCGCCTGCTATACCGTCGGCAGTCAAGCCGTGAGCCTGCTGATATGATTTAACTGCGTATTCTGTACCGTTACCATAGATTCCGTCAAAACCATTCGGATCATATCCATTGCAGATAAGCAATCCCTGTAAAACTTTGGTAATATTTCCTCTGCAGCCTTTTGATATAACAACAATTGCATTATGAGTACCCACACCGTAAATTCCGTCAACAACAAGGTTCATTCCAAACTGACGGTTAAGTTCTTCCTGCAACTTCATAACCAAATGTTTTTTCGTGTCAGAGCCGTAGATACCGTCAACCGTTGCACCTACCCACGCCTGTACAGCTTTAGTGCCGTAGTATTTCGGCGTTGTAATCGTTGTTGCTGAACTGCCCTTATAGTCAGCAATAAATATAATGTCGGTATCAACATTTCCGTTAATGCCGTTGACTTTTCCGCTGTCGGAGTTCTGCCAGATGTCACAAGTACGGCACGGAGAGCCTGTTTTCCATTGAGCAAGCCAAATTGCATATTGCTTTTTGAGTTTCTCATAGTTAAGATAGCTTGTAAACCAACTTGCGCTCGCATACACTCCGGCTGAATAGCCGTGAACTTTGATGCACTCGCAAAATGCTACTGCCATTGCTGTTAAGGTATCTTTGCCGAGTTTGGTCTGAGAGCCAAGCTCTAAGTCATAAAACACCGGTAAATCAAGTTTTCGGCCGTTCAAGCAATAAAGGCAAGCACTTGCTTCCTTTTTCGCCTCGGCAACGCTGTACGCATACGAAAACCAATATACACCGACTTTCAGTCCTGCGGCTTTTGCGTTCTTGTAATGTTCTTCAAACTGTGCGTCTTTCTGATATGTTTCTCTACCAAAGCCGGCACGAATAATAACCGTGTCTATACCGTCAGCCTTGACTTTGTTGTAATCAACATTCGTCTGACAGAAACTTACATCAACAGCAGTAACTTTCATTTTTAATCACTCGCTTTCTGTTCTGCAAATATTTTTATACCTTCAATAAATGCTCTTGATTCAAGTACAGCAATATAATCTGCCATTGCTTTAATCTGCATATTATATGCGTTGCGTGGACAAGTCGGAGCAAATTTCAGTTCTCCTTTATCCCAAGCATCAAGCATTTTCTTCAACCTTTTATAACGGATTACCAATTGCTGATATTCAGCTATAAATCTTTCCTTGTAATCCTCACTACTCATAAGTAACGCCGTATCGTTCAGAAGGTTCTTTCCCTTTTCAAAAAATGTGTTTTCAAAATCTTCTTTGGGCGACCACGACTCGTGACCGTCAGCGTGCTTAACATGATAACCTTCATCATCCGGATTTTCGTCCGTAGGTATCTGCCAGCCTCTGTATGTATTATAATCGCCTCTTGTCATCGGCTCGGCTTCAATTTTTTTAACTCCGATATAAGTTTTCATTACTGTTTCTCTCTTTCGTAAAGCTGTTTTGCAAGGACATATCCTTCAAGTTCCCACAATTTGTTTTCGATTCTTGCCATACAGATTTCTGTACCGATTTTTTCATCATAGTTTGCTGGGTCAACTGCTCCGCTTGATTCAGTTAAGACAAATCCGTTTGGCAGTTTGCAACTTACAACGGTTACTTTACTGTAAACTGTTTCGACCTTAATTTCTGATTTTTCAAGTAATTCGTCAATCTGTCGTTTTGTAATGGTATTTTGCATTGTTATTCCTCGCTTTCTTTAAGCTCCGGCAAGCCACCGACACTTGTCAGCATTGAGAGAATGCCGGCAAGAAGTGTTGAACTTGCAACCATTACCCAGTTTACATCGCTCATTACTACCGCAACTGAGAGTGTTGCCGCTGCAGTCTGTGCCATTGTCTTTGCGGCTCTGATGAGTGCCGCAACCGCCCATTTCTTAATTTTCTGCTTATTCATTATTTTCATCCTTTCTTATAATAGGGTTAGTCGGTAAGTCCATGACCTTCTCATGCATATCGTCCATTGTGCCGTTCTGCCCGAGGTGATGATATGACTGATAGCATTTGTCATATGCATCCTTTGCATAGACCTCAATCCAACCTCTTTCGATATATTTTTCGCCCGACCGGATAAGCTCCGCCCTAAGCAATGACTGTGTGCCTTTGCCAATAGCCTTAATTTTGCTCCACTGCGTTTTTACTATCGCAACAATTGCTGCAAGTATTATACCGAATAGAGCTTGTAGCCAATATTGTATAATCCAATCTATCACGCGTTTGCACCTTCCAATGTTTTTATTTTCTCTTCAAGAATTTTCAATCTTGCTTCCACCTGTCCTTTTAAAACCTTTTGGCGATTTTTAAAGTTGACCTTGCACGAGAGGCTTGCCGTTTTGTTTGCATTGAGCTTAATGCGGACAAACGATGCCGTACCGCTGACATTACCTACAATGGTTGATTTTACTGTTTTGTTTAGCGCAAATTCAGTTAATCCGGCAATTGTAGCCTTCTTGGCATTGGCAAGCGTTAAAGTAACATCTGCTGTTGTCTTGCTTATATCAGAAACAACAAAGTCAAATACATTTCCGTCAAGAGTAATGCTTGAAATTGGAATATAAACATATGATGCAGAAGCGTATGCCGTTGAACAAGCTACATTCATTGTACCGTCAGCGACTGACACACTTAAATTAGTATTGGTTACACTTGTATAGGTTCCGTCGGCAATATCTGCACTGTTCGGTGAATCTTCAAGCACATCTGTCACCTTTGCTGTCTCACCGCCAAAGTCTGCATTGTTAAGGTTATAAAACTTAAAGATTTCATTGTAATCATCGGTAAGATTTGTGTCATATACCAATCGCTTAGGATTAACATATGATGACAGTGTGCCGAGATTAATTGTAGTTCCTGCCGTATTACTAAGAGCATAATACTCATTGTTTGCGTTCAGCACTTCTGCTTCTGTTGTTCCGTACTGATACATAATATCCGAAAGTACAAGCCGATTGACATCTGTCATCATAGTAGAATTGAGCTTGATTGCCGATGCATCTCTGTAGTGACCAATTTTAAGGTTATCAACAACAATGTTTCCGTACTTGTACTTGATGTTATTGTCATATCCCGAAATAATCGGAGAGAATACACCGTCAACGAAGCAGTTGTTAATGCTGATATTGCACGGCTCATCACTGTACGGTTCGTCTCTTGACGACAACCTCTGATTAAGCACAATACCATTGCCCTTGTAATTGCCGTACTTTGAGCTTTCGTCTTTTCCTGCACCGTAGAGTTTACAATTGTCAATGTAGTTAGTGCCGTTGTCCCAGTCGAGAGTCAGACAGCTTGCATATCTGTTCTTGATAATTGAATCCCTCAATGTCAACTTACCGTACTGCGCCTCAATTGCCGAGCCCCAGCTGTCAACATCAATATAGCAGTCTGAGATATTGACATGCCTTGTTGAAACCTTAATTCCTCTTTTGGCACATCCCTTTATTTCGCACCTTGAAATATTAATATAGCCGTCACCGCTGAAATCATCGGTCGGCCTTTCGATCAAGTAGATACCGTCACCGTCCAGCTTAACATCTCCGGAATTATATCCGTCAATATCATTAATTCGCACATTAACAATGTTACCGTGTTGACTGTACCCGTTTCCTGCGCTTGTCACGCCAATGCCAAATGAATGAATGTATCCGTCTGGGCCGACAGTTCCGGCTTTAATGCCTGATATTTTGGCATTTCTGACATTAAAGTGTGAGCAGTTTCTCAAAAAATTAATACCTGCCGCTGTTGCCGATAAAGCATTGCCTGCATTAGATATATTAACATTGTCTATGTTTGCATTTGGGCAATTAATCAAAGTAATAATCTGTGACACTTTATTTTTGCCGTCAAAGTTACCGTCAATAACGGTCAGATTCTTACAACCGGTAAATTTGAAAAATGTACTTTGTACACTTGTGCCTGCTGAGTCTGTGTTGTCAGTAGCTTTATTGCAATAAATAAATTCAGCATTATCACATATAATTGTCAGATTTTCAACATTTTCGAGGGCTAACCCGTTGCATTTATATGTTCCCTTCGGAAAATATAAAGTTCTGTTGTCAAGCGGATAAAATACAAGCATACCAAGAGTAGTGTCAGCGCCTGTGTTATCTACTCCTAACGATCTGACGTTGAGCCAAGTCAAATTACTTGCATCAACATTCGGATATGTGTTCATGAATTGATTCAGCGTATCTTTCAGTCTTGATGCCATACTGTTTACAGCCACTATAATTTTCTCGAAAAGGCTTATGCCAGTTGAAGCACTCGGCAACATACCTTTCTGCCTGTTAATTCCGACAAGGTTGGTATTGAGTGTTACTGTATTGCCATTGCTATCTGCATAACTTCCGGTCAGGCTGAAATAGACTTTATCCCCCTCAAGCTCTGACGGTATGTCAAACACTGCGGTTTTGTCATCAGCTGTAAGGCTCACTGTACTTTTAACGATATTATCTTTTTCGCTCATAAAATTTGCCGTAACAAGAGCGCAGTTGTCCCAGTCGGATTCCATAAAGTAGCATTTGATTTTAGTGTATTTCTTTTCACCGAGAACCGGATTAAATCCGTCTCTGCGTTTCAGGGTATTTTTATATACTTCAAATTTCAGCGTATTCATAATGCCGCCCCCTATCGTTAATTACATTATATAGTTTTCTGCGAACTCAAAAAAGTTAAAACCCACAAAAAAGGACAGCGTTTCCGCTGCCCTCAATTTGTTTATTTACTTTTTTGCTTTTTGATTTTATCCTGACATTTTCTGAGAGCTGATTTAAACTTGCTTTCAGAGCCGTAGATATTCAGTAACTGTCTGTACAATGTGTGCGTTGTATCTGCATCATTGCTTTTGCTTGCCTCAATATACTTTTTAAATATAGGATCAGTTCGGCTTGCACTCTGCATCAGCTTTTTCATTTGATTCTTTGTCTTACCTTTATGCTCCATAAGGTATTTTTCAACCTTTTCATAGTTCGCAGTATCGCCGTTCTTCAAAAAGTCAAATGCATCCGAATACTTGTACAATTCGGGTTTGCTGTCACTCTCTTCTTCATTGTCGTACTTATCAAGTCCTTCTGCATTTTTTTGTTCATCTTCAAGGTCACTGACAATCGAATTAATGGCTTTTACAACGGTTGTTTTGTCAAAGCCTAAGTCAGAATACTTTTCAACCGTGTTTTCATATGCTGTCAAATCGCCGTTAAAGAACGCATTTCCTGCGGCAATGATTTCCGTATCATCTTCAAGCTCTGTTTTCAGTTTGCTGTTAATATAGCTTTTATCAACCTGCTTGCCTGTGGAAGTCTTTCCTTTCAGCCATTCTGAATAAAGTTTTGCAAATTTCTTTTTGTCGCCGTCAATAAGAGCCTCATAGCAGTAATTAGCATACATCTGCATAGACACTTCACCGTAGTCATTAACAGTCGGTGTACCGCCGTATTTTGTGAAGTTTTCAATGTGATTGCATGCTCCCTGAAACAAGTTCATCAAATTCTTTGTTGGAAGTCCTGTCAGCATTCCGAGTGTTCCCACAAGTGAAGAAATATTTTTTCTCAGCTTTTCGGGTGTATCGGAACGGGCAATGTTTATGATTCCCGTTATAAAGTCATTAATCGTGTCAACACCCGGAAGAGATAATCCGTAAAATTCTTCGTTTTTATCAATGAGTGCTAATACGGTATTGTACACCGTGTCACCGAAAAGGAACATGCCCGTTAATTCAGAACCGAAATCCTTCAACAGCCTTGAACCGACAGACCACGGAGTAATATTGCCGTCCTCGTCACGGTATCTGTCCCACTTGCCGAACAATGCGGCTATCAACGGCATCAAAATTCCGCAGGTCATAGCTGTACTGACAATAATTGCGGAGTAGGTCCTTGCAAGCTGTTTCTTTGCAATCTTAACTTCCGTTCTCGCCTGCTTCTTTTCAGATTCACTTACAGCCTGTTTGTAATCTTTAAGCCTTGCGTTGTATTCACCGCTTGCGTCCATTGCGGCATTTACCATACAGAAAACCTGACTTTTGCAAATTGTAAATATTCTGTTCACGGGATTTTTACTTCTCAAAATCTGTCCTTGTTGCATTACCGAACTGTTAGGCATCATATTGTTAATAATGTCCTCAAGCGTTTTTGCAACATTCGGCATAAATTCCTTACTGTCGGGAGATATTCCCATATTGCCCTTTACATGCTCATAGGCAATCCAGTAGTTCATTTCTACCATAAGCACATCATTTTTTTCAATCCAGTTTAAACGGTCAAGAGTATGTCCTACCCAACCCGAACTGTCAATCAAGCCTTTGTATCTGCTGATTTCTGCCATTTCACGGCTGTTGTTGCCCTGTTTTCTGTATTCAAGTATAGGAGTATATTTAGCAATTTCATCATACGGAATACTTTGCTTGTAGCTGTCGGGTAACGCTCTGTTTAAAAACGGAGTATGCTTTCCCGGACGAATGTGTTTAAGTCCTGCAAGGGTTGCTTTCCAGCCTACCCTTGCCGCTGCCAATGGATAAGAAGATAACTGTTTGATAGCCGAAGAGATATTTGCTGTCAGTACCGCTCTTATATATTTTCCTGTCAGCATATCAATTCTGCCCGGATCAGCCTGTTTTGTCGAGCCCTGCAAATCGCCCATGAGTTTACTTATGTATTCTTCGCTTTCGTTGCCCCATTGCTGTTTCATTATTTCCTTCATACTCGGGAAATATTCCGTTGTCGATGTGCTTTCCTTCTTTTTCTTTTGCTTTTCTTCCCTTTCAATGAAATCAAGAACCTCGTCAATGCTGAGCGTTGAGTGCGCCTCTTTTTCAACGCTGTACTTGACATCACCTTGATTCTGTGATTTAATATTGTCAGAGAATCCATACTTGGAACTAGGCAGAGGCAATTGGAGCCCATTACCCGTTAGCCAAGTATGGGTTCTCTTTTCATTTGGTTCAACATACAATATATTACTTTTATCAATCATATGTTGCAAATTACTGTCTTTGCCGTAGGCACTTGCTATTTTTATAATATCAAGGCTTTTTCCACCCTCTCCTATAGGATTTAACTCTAAAGCTACCAACACGGGATTATTTTTTGCATCGTAAACATCACCAAATAATACTAATCTACCTTTAACTGTATATGACTCCATAACAATAATAGGCGATTCCAAAACATTAGGCACTTGTTTAAGAATATCATCTGTCATTTCAGGGTGTTTGTTTTTGATTTTAAGTATTTTGGAAGTATCCCACCAAATATTTTTATCGTCAACACCCAATCTTTGAAGAACCTCTGATGTTGTTCCTACTCTGAACGAAAATCGTCCGCCCTTTTTATCCCATTCATCGTACTTATCGGTAAAGTGTTCGTCAATGCTCAGCTTGGATTTTTCTTCTTCATCCGCATGGGTGTTATTTTTTTGTCTGATATTTTCGGCAGAATTAAGGTTTTCTTCCTGAACAGCTTTAACAAGGCTGTCATTTTTGTGGTCGTAGCGTGGCATATTGAACACACGGTTAAATGTTTCAATCGGCATCGTAAGACCGCACCAGCTTGACACGCTTTTAATCTGAGAGGTAAGCTTTGCCGTTGCACCTTTAAGTTTCAGCCTGTTGTACTTGAAATTTTCTCTTTCATGAAGGAATGCTCGGCTGTTGATACTTCTGTTAATCAGCACATCGGCAAATGTTCCGTAAACCGTATCTTCGTCAATCGTGATAGGACAATAGTTTTTTACCTTTGCAATTTCATATCCGTATTTTTCGTTTGACACCTTGTTGACGGCATTCTGCATATCTTCATTGTACATCTCACGGCAAATTTCATAAACAGTTTTTGCAATCTCATTGTTCATGACATAATCCCTGATTCGTGAAATATCCGACTCTGTGGGAAGAATATAACAACCGCTGTCCTTTGAATACATAAGCTGTTGGTTTTTCCGTTTTATGTACTTGATATTCGGCACTTGATAACCGCTGTACATCATATGTGCCCTGCCGTATTCATCCTCATATTCAAGGAGCATTTCAACAAGCATATCGGCAGTAAGTCCAACTTTAACCTGTTCGCCTGTTTTCTTGTCAACAAGTTCCTCTTTGGTGTTAGGGTCTATGCCGTCAAATTCCATTGCCTGCTCTCTGACATAATCCTTTTTGGCTTTATATGAGAAACGGGACATTTGTTCTTCATACTTATTCGTCCAGTCAATGCTTAATTGTTCTGCGTCCGACTGTCCCTGATTCAGCATATCCATCAGCTGAACAATCACGCTGTCATTGTGATAACCCGAAATCATTCGTGCAAAGCGTATCGGATCTGACATATATTTGCGGTATGCCAAAAGCGTCCTCTTGGCAGTGCTTGCCTGTGTATTAGAACCTTTCTTGTGTGTGCCTGTAACTTTTTTGAGTTCCTCAGCACCTTTTCGTGATACAAGATAAGCGTCATACTCCTTGCCGTTAATGACAATCTTATTTGCAGCGTCAAGCAGTTTCTTTACTTCGCTGAAAGCTGTGCTTATTCTTTTCAGCTCACTAAGAGAAAAGTCCTTTAACGAGGTTTTTCCGTTTTTCTCGGCTTTCTCAAAAATATTTCTTACATCTTCAAGAAGCCCTGTAAAATGCTGTTTGATATTGCCTTTGTTGTCAAACACATTATATCCCAGCAAAGCGTTTCTCATTGCCGGTGGTAAAGTAATTTTTCCGTCAGTATTTGCAATTTCGCTGTTTAAAGCCGAAATAAGTTTCTCGGTTTCTGCTGACAATGTTACTTTGTTTACTCTTTCATCTTTTTGATTGACGGTTTTGTTATATCCCGTCTTTTCCGTAATGTCGTTTACACCTTTGGAAAATCCCGAATAATTGCCTGTCAATTCGGAGAGAAGTCTGTACAAAGGTTTCACAACCGAAATAGGAACATTATTGCTCGGCTTAGGCTTTAAGTGTCTGTTAATAAGCCTTTCAAGCGTTGTACTGATTTTCTGACGATACTTCGTTTTATCACGCTCAGCACGGTATTCTTCTGCAACCGTCTTTTTTGTTGCACGAAGAGTAATTCTGTATTCCTTTGCATCGCTTTTGATTTTATTCCTCAGCTTAATATCATTTTTGATATACTGCTCGGTTTTCTTATTGTTCTTTCTTACCAAAGATTTAATCTGCTTTTCGGCATTTTTCTTCTGCTCCGAAATCTGTTCTGCATATCTTGCATTCTTTTCCTTTAAGAGCAGTTCGTGTTCCTCGTTAGCCTGATTATATATTTCGGTAATACTGTGCAATAATTCTTTATTGGCATTATTGTCAAGAACAACTTCTTTTGCCTGTTGTTTCAAATATTCCGTAGCAACATCAAAAGCCATTTCAATTGCCGTTTCGTCAATTGACTGTACACTCTTTCCGTCAATTGAAACAAAATGTTCTGCAAGGTCATAGTTAATAAACCTTTCAAGTGTTTTGTATCCCTCTTCACTTCTCCAGTTAAAGGTTTCATCAATTCCTGCAATATCTCCGATAATCTCTGAAATTGAATTTCCGACATCTTCAATACTGCCCTCGTTTACACTTTCGATGAGAGCATATCCCTTTGCTGTTCTGATGTTGATTTTACCCATAAGTGCTTTACGGAAGTTTGTAATACTGCCGTAGGCGCTTTTAATAAAATCAATGTCACCTTTCGGAATAACAAGGGTAACCTCTTTCAGACTGTCGCTTAAATCCTTTGCCCACTCGGAATGCTTTTTGTCAATCAAGGAAGATTTTTTCAGATATTCTTTGCATTCTTCCGCAAGGCTCTCAATTGCATCGTTAAAACTCTGCGTATCATTTTTGACGGAATTTTCAAAGTCATTTACAACTGACTTAAACGCTTCAATTCTTGATTTGTTCTTACCGTTAAGATTTACTCCGTATTCCTGCAAAACATTACACACAAGACGGTGCATTCCTGATTGACCGATTCGTATATCCTTGCCCACGCTCATTCCGTGCTCGGCGGTTTTGCCGGCATAATGATATAAAATGCTGATTCGCCTGTCGGGGTTCTTTTCGTCCTTTACAGCGTCAAAAACACTTTTGCCGTCGTCATTCACAAGCCAATCATCGTATTCATCGTCAATTGAAAAATTCAGCGTATCGTGTATTGCACCGGCTTTTTCATCTTTAAAATCATAATCTTCATCAAGGCTGTAACGAATATCAGGGTTATTGCCGTCAAATGTTCCGATATTGTCTGTTGCAGATTTAACCTGAGTATTTTCAAATGCTATGAATGTTTTTGTGCTTCTTCCAAAACTGCCGACATCATTATTAACGATAACACCGTCATAATTGCTGTTTTTGAAATAATCATCTATCAAGGCTTTAGCGTTATGGCTTGCTTCATTAACCTTATTTTCCCATTCTTCCATAATTTCATCAAGTGCATCTCTTGATATGGATTTTTGGTACTCTTCTTCTGATATTTCACCGTTCTTTTTCGCATTCCACAGCTTTTGATATTCCTCGTTTTCTCTTTTCATCTCCTCGTTGAATTTAGCCTTGTATTCCTTATTAACGCTGTCTATCGCACTTTTAGCTTTCGTATATCCCTGTACATTCTTATCGTAAAATTTAACAAGTTCGCTTCTGTTGTTGACAATGAGGGGATTTTTAATAGAGGCATACAACGGCATTTGAATATTTCCGCCAACTCCGATATCGTTGTTTGTCGGTTTCATAAATATACCCGTAGGCATTTCACTGTCAAATTCTCCCGAGCCTTTTTGTTTTGTATCAAAGGTTGTAAACTCTTTTCCTGTTTGGTGGTACAAAACAAGCGGTTCACCGTTGTTGTCTACCACTTTACTTGCTTTTGCAGGGCTATTCTGCCAATCACCAAACCATCTGATAAATTGTTTGCTTTGAGTAATATTATTGATTTTTTTATTGACAATATCATCAATAGGACGTATAATAACATTGGAACCCGAATTTTTAAGTCGGCTGGGTAATTGGTACCCTGACTTCTTAAAAATATTCTGGGTTCTTTTTTTGTCTAAATAAAAGAATCCTGTTTTGCCCATTGTTTCCAAAGCAATGGCTTCTTTTATATAATCGTTGATATTATCCTTATCAAAATATGTTGCAACAAGATTAACATCTATGTGTGTGTTATTGTACATTCCCTCATAATCAACAGTTATCGGTGCAATTACCTGTTTTCCGCCAACTGATAAATCAACTAAAACAACTACTTTATGGGTGCTGTCTTTGCTCTTATTTTTCTTTACCGCAAAATCAGGGTGAGCTATTACCATAAGCGGATCAGAAATTTTATTGTAAATATCTTTTACGGCATCAAAACCTAAATTGTGATAATTGGTATTTTTATGATATCTCCCCTCACTTTTTGCTCTTGTATCTGATACTGCGACAGAATAAATATGATTTTTAGTCATAGCAAGAGGTAATGGTGCTAATCCGATTTTTTGTAAAATATTAGGTGTAATACCCATAATTACAACATTATCACTGTTGTAGGTGTTTTTTTCAATTTCATCAACTTTCTTTTCAAATTCCGCTTGTACTATGTTGTCGGTACTTCCCATTGAATATTTCTCAACATCCAACCTCTCCCCATTCTGAACCTCTGTTTGTTCGGTGATGTTTTCTCTTGCAGTATCTGCCGCCTCTGAAAATCTTTGAGCGAGTTTTTCAAGAGCTTCAAGGTCTTTGGCAAAGGCCTTGGCTCCGTAGTTTGTGCTTTTCCCAATGAGCCAATCCTTTACTTTTGCAATCAAAGACTTAATTGCCGCTGCAATTTTTGATTTATTCTGCTTGGTGCTGAGGGCAATATTGAGAGCCTTTTCATCTGAGGCAATGCTCATAAGTGTGTCGCATACAATTTCTTCCAGTGCGGCATCTCTTGTGTTTTCGTGTTCATCGGCCTGCAGTCGGTTGCCGTATCTCTCAATTGTGCGGTCAATCATCTTGTTAAGGTCAACACCCTTGCGTACAAGGTAGTCTGACACAAAGTCACTCAATGTTTGCCATTCGGTCGGGTTAGTTTTCTTAATCATATGTCCGGCTTCGTGTAAAGCTGTGGCAAGAATTTTTTGACTTGAAATTTCTGAGCTAAGGATAATATTACCGTCTTTTGCAACACCGTTCACTCCGTCAGCAAGGCGGTCCGAGATAATAATGTTTCGCCCTGTCTTTTGTGAAAGGTTGCCGAGTGTATTAATAAGCTCCTGCGGAATGTGTGAAACTTCCGTTCCGCTGTCTGCATACACGCCCACACCGCTTGTGTCTGCTCTGCCGTTGCGGTTGATTAACTCGGTCAGTCTGTTGGCATGATGTTGAGTGTTAATGTCAACATCTCTTCTGCCGGTGCTTAAAGCCTGACTTACAATCTGTTCACCGAGAATATTTGTAAGGATTTTATATTCAGAAGTTTCTCTGAGTGAATCAAGTTTAACACCCTCTCGACCAAAACTGTATGCGGCTGAATATGCTCTATTATATTTATAAAGCATTTCGTCATCAGTCATTCTCTGAGCCTGCGGACTTTCTCTCCATTCTTCAAAGTTTGAAATATAGTTCCTTGCACCGTATGTATCAAATTCGTTTGCACTGTGAACAATCGTATCAAACTGACTGTCAGAGAATGTTATGCTGTCCGCATTAACCTGTTTACCGTCATTTGTGTTGAACACAAGTGTATTTTCTTCATCACTGCGATTGATTTTTGCTGAGCTTTCAAGGCTTTTTAGTGCCACCTTGACAACTTTACCCGTTGAAGTATCTGTTGCAATAATGCCGTTTGGATGCTTCTTGCCAAAAGCATATACGCCGTACATTTTGCCGATATCCTCTGTATCGGCTTTTTTTGTTGCATTGATTACAGTGCTTGCCTGTGCCTGTTCTGCGTTCTGCTGTCCGTTCTGAGCCGTGTTCTGCTGTGTAGGGTTCTGTTCGCTCTGAACATCAACAGTCTTATTGCCTTGCTCTTGTGTGTCCTGCTTTTTAACTTGAGCAATTTTGTTTATAAGTTCAGGATTTCCGGCAACCTCTCTGTTGATAAGATACATAAGGTTGCCGACATCTCCGGCACTGATTTTTCCCTCGTTATCGGTTTCAACAAGTTTTTGCATATGTTTAGCATAGTTGTATGCCTTATCGTTTTTGTCAGTTGCCAGTCCTTGCCTGATGAGTAAATCAAGGTCAAAGTTTTCATCGGCCATAACAGCTTTACCGATTTGTGCGTTGCTCTCTTTATTTTGAGCCATATCAATTTTTGCACCTGCAAGATTGACACCTGCGGTAGCAAGGTTAAGCACACCGCCCGATATTGCACCGCCGGCAAAATCAAGTCCGACATTCTTCCAAAAGTCCCAGCTTGCGGCATTCTCCGCCTCAGCCTCACTCATTCCCTGTTCCATATAATTCTTCTTAGCAAGGTTGTATGAAGATAAATCCTTGTTTATTGCGTCATCAGTCAATCTGTTTGCAAGGTCGGTAAAAGCCTCTTCCGAGCCTTCAGTAAATGCACCTTTAAGCACATTGCCGACAGCCGCACGAAATGTGCTTTTTCCGCTGGCTCTAAACGCTGAGAGCTGTTCAAGAGATATTTTCTCAAACAAAGCTTCGGCAATACCTGATGCAATACCGGTCCTTACCGCATTGTCAATTGTACCGCCGTTTTTGATAACTTCATTAACACCGCTTACACCCGCAGAAGTACCAAGCAAAGTTAAACCCATTGCCGAACCACCGGGAATAAACTTATTCATAACCATATTGATAGTTGAATCAGCAATTCCCATACCTGCGGTATAGAGCAAAGAACCAAAATCATTGTCAATTTTTTCGGAAACTGATTGCCTTATTGCTTCACTTTTTGCTGTCTCGGTAGTGTCAGGATTTATATAACCGTCACCGCCGTTATATTTTTTATCAAGGTTAGCCGAAATGTATTGTATTGCATCGGGTACACCTCCGACAAATTTCTGACCTATGCTGTTTGCAGAAGCAATAACGGGATGTTTTTTAGCGTACATTTTTATACGGTCAAGGTTATCCTCTGCCTTTTGTTCTTCCTGTTCTCTTTCATACCATTTATACAAAGATTCGGTATTATAGCCTTTATCTTTAAGTTTTAAGAAATCTGCTTTGATTTTATTCCTTTCGCTCTCAGACAGTTTCTTGATGTAACTGTTATCAGTATTATCAGCTTCGTCAGCGTCTGAGGTATCTGTTTTTAAATACTCCTGCAAAGCATAATATTTCTGCAAAACAGTTTTTGCCTTGATGTCGTTATTAACAATATCGTCATACTCTTTTTTCTTCTGTTCAGAGAGTTTTGCGTTGTCGATTGCAGTTTTTAATTTTCCCTGTTCATCTTCAATTGCTTTAAGCCGGTTATATGCCTGTTCTTCATCTCTCTGATTCCACAAGCTGTTAGCTTCTTTATTAAGCTGATTATTATAATCTTCCAACTCCTTACTTGATGAGTTGTCATACATATGCTTATTAAGCCAGTTAAGCTCACTTGTTGTTGCGTGCAATCTCGCATTAAGCCTCTGCTCAAGCGTTGAGTTTTTATATTTGTTTTCAAAACTTTCCGTAAGTTTGTTTGCTTTGTCGCCAATATCGGCAAGAACAGCTTTCTGCGAATCACTTAAATCATACTCGCCGTTTCTCTGCTTTTCTGCAATCTGTTTGTCAAGCTCATCAATTTTTGAACTGTACTCTGAATAAACTTTATACTTATCCTTTTTTCTTGTATCAATACCTGTAGAGGTTACAAGTCCGTTATCAAGTGCATACTTGTTGCGTTCATCAACTAATGCTTTTCTTTCATCGGTCATACCTTTTAAAGATTGACTGTGAGCATATTCCTTAGCGTTCTGTCGGTTTATTTCCGTCTGCTTATTAACCCTGTCGGCAAGTTCATCATATTCTTTCTGCATTTTCTCGGCTGTTTTGGTGTCACCTGTTGCAACCGCCGCATTATACATGTATGTAAGTCCTTTAACTCTATCATTCAAAGACTTGTTCGGGTTTTTAATTGCTGCTCTAAAATCCTCTGCGGAGCTGTTTGCCTTATTCCAATTTCCGTTTAAAAAGGATTTTATATTTGAACCTGTACTTGAAGAAGTATTGTTGCTGTTCTTCTTGTGATTAATGATATTAAACATTTCATTAACAGTAATTCTCGGACTTGTTGTCCCTGTGTCATTGTTGCCGGTAGTATCTTCTGTTTCACCGCTGACAATTTGTCTGATAGTCATTTCAGAATTATGCTGAGGTTCAAGATTCCTTCCTGCTAAATCTCCGCTTCTTGCTCCTGCATTACTAAAATTATCCTTGCGGTACTTCTTACTGCTTTGCCTGCCTGTGATTATATCTTTTAATTCACCCATAGTTTTACTCCTTAGTCGTCAAGTGACAGTCCGTATTTGGCTGAGAGATATGCAACATCTGCCGCACTTAGCTGTCCCATATTGTGTCCCTGAATAATACTGCCTCTGATATACTTCTTATTCTTCTGCTTATCAAGTCCCATTGTTGTTGCGTAACTGTCGGCAAGTTCGCTGTTATACTTACTTCCGTCACTTGTTATGCCGATTTTCTTGTATAGATAATCCCTTTCGTCATCGTTGATATAGCCCTCACGATACTTTTCGTCAATGTATGTTTGAGCGTACACGGTGTAATTGACTGCACCGCCTTCTTTGTATAACGCTCCGTCCTCTTTGTTGCCCGTGCCCTTTTTAAAATCATTTTTCGTAACGCCCATTGAGGCAAATACAGCATTTGCATTTTCTGTTTTGCCTTTGTTTTTCTCAGCCTTTGCTTTTGCTTTTTCGGCCGCTTTCTGAGCCTTAGTGTAGGCTGTATAAGCCGCCTTATTTCTTTCATACTCAATCTTCTGAGCGTTTTCTCTTTCAGCCTGTGCATTTTGTGCAAGCTGATTTGCACTTACCGTGTCATACAAATAACGTTGACTGTCTGCTGCTCTTGCTGATGAGAGATTATTTACTGCTCCATTAAGTTTGGTGGAATAAACATCATTATTAGCACTGTCAAGGTTGACATCTGCCTGTCTGTCGGTTGAGTACCTGCTTGCAAGAAGATTAAGATAGTTCTTGTAGTCTCCTACCGTGTCACGATTACGGCTGTAATCTGTACCCTCAAGCGTGTTATAGAGGTTAAGCACATTTGCGTTTTTCTCCTGTTTTGCTTGATAGTCCTGTTGTGCAAGTCCTCTAAATGTACTTTCTGCATCGCTTATATTGCCCATACGCTCATTGTAAACCTCGTTTGCGACAGTATCGGCATAGGTAGGATTGTAACCGCCTGAAAGCTGATTAGCTGTGTTACGGCTCGTATCTCGTGCCATAGCGGCATTCTGCGCAAATTCCTTTCTGTACTGCTGATATGCCTTGTCTTGCATCGGGTCATATTCAAATCCTCTGCCTGTCAGATAGTTACTTATAGCGTCATCTAACTTGCCGCTGTAAGTGCTTTTATAATCGTCAGCCTGTCCTGTCGCTGTTGATTCTGCACCCGCAAGAGCGGCGGCACTCTGCTTAGTGTCACCGCTCACCGTCTGACTCGGTACTTCATTCATCAGGTCATTATAAATTTTCTCTTCGCTGTTCACGCTCAATGTTCTCACCTCACTTTATTTTCAGCTGACTGTTCAGATAATTGTAATAAGCGTCCGACTGTCTGCGCTGACTGTCAATACTTGACCTTGTGTCGGCACTCAATGTGTTGTGTTCATACTGTGCCTCGGCAAGATTTCTAATGTCAGAAAGATTACTCTGTGCCGCTGACATTTGTGTCTGCCAGTGAGCCAGTTCGTTTTGAAAGTTACTCATATCAAGGCCTTTGCTTGTGCCGTACTTATTTTCGTAGTAGTTCATAAAGTCGTAATCATCCGTTACGCTGTCCCTGTATCTCTGATATTGCGTGTTATCAAGGTTCTGCAATACACCGATTCTGTTCAGCGTATCTTCCTGCTGTTGCTGATAACTCTTGTAGGCTTCGTTTTTGAGTGTTGGTACCTTACTTGCAAGCTCGTCCATATACTCGCCGAATGCCTTTTGACCAGCCGCCTGTGAATATGTATTGCTGTAACCGCCTGTGTTGCCGGCATAACTTCCCTGCACATTCTCCTGTGTAACCTTGCCCTCACGGGTATATTTTTCTTTTGCTTGCTGATATTCCGTAGAATTTTCGGGTGTCCAGTCAAATTTATTTTTTTGATATTGATTTGCAAGCTCGTCAATTGTACCCTTGTACTTGCTCGTATATCCCTTATTGATTTTGTCGGTGTATGAGTTTGCGTAGTTGTCAGCCTGCTGACGAGCCTGTCTTGTGTCGTAGCTGTCAGCATATGTCGGAGCTGATGAGGCAACACGGTTATAGTTATTAACCGCATTGTCAACATCGCCCGTGCCGTAAACCTTGTATGTATAAGCCATTATTTTTCACTTCCTTTTTGTGACTGTCCGATTGCAGAAAGAAAATCATCTGTTATGTTGTCGCTGTCAATGTTGCTTAAAACAAAAGCTAACTGTTCGTACATATCGTTTAGATAGTTCCGCATCTCACCTATGTCATTCGTTGAGGGCGGTGGGTCAAGTTTAAATGTTGCCACGCTTATCACTTCCTCTACTGTGCTCAATGTCAATTCCGTATATTTCGACCTGTCCTGTTCCTACAAGTTTAAGGCGCAGATATTCAGCTCTGCGTAAAGCTACGGCGAATACTCTCGGCTTTTTCTCGCTGTACAGCATTTCCGATACTTTTCGCCATTCGCCGTTGTCCTTATACTGCACAAACAAGCTGACCTTTGCTCCTTTTTCGGCTTTAATGCCGATTCGAATTTTTCCGATATTTTTCACATTAAATTCGCCGTCGTAAAGGTCACCCGTTTCTGCGGACCACTCAAAGCAATCTTCCTGTTGATACTCATATTTCGTATTGTCAACAAGAAGATTGTCCGCTTTATCAGGACACATAATGTTTTCTTTTGTTTCATCAATCCAATACAGAACACCGTTGTATGTGGTGCAGTCAATCATCTTTGCGGCATCTTCCTTGTGCCACAAGCCTTTGTCGGTGTCATACACAAGAAGTTCATGTTCTCCGTCATCTCTTTCTGCGGAGATATAATACTTATTTTCGTGCCGACCGCCGACTGCGTTCTTATAAGTATGCCCCCACAAAGATTCTTCGCTGATGAGAGCCGGCAGGCTACCGCTCTGATAAGCATATACACCGTTATGGCCAAGATAAAATAAGGTTGAGTTAATGTTTACAAGACTTTTTTCGCTTCCAATTTTGACACCCGGCACATTGTATTCTGCAAGGGTAAAGTTGCTCGGCTTTGTTCCGTAGATTTTTAATGCGTAGTTTTCTTTGAAGAAAATAACGCTGTCGCCTCGTGTTGCAATCCCTGTAAACTTTCCTTCTTTACCGCAGGTCATGGCCCAGCTGTCTGTACTGATTCCGTCACTGTATGCCTGCCAGTTACGCTCATCGCCTTGTTTACAACAATAAATTTCGTTTTTGTTGGAGGAGCAACACCACAAGCGGTTTTGCATTTCAACAATTTTCCCCTCATCAAAATCGGGTGAGATTCTTTCAACTGTGACCGTACCTGTGTACGGCACGCTTGATTCCAATTCGCACTTGATTACAAGCTCATTTTTAGAAACGTAATAAACCTTGAAAGTTTTCCCGTTAAGGTTTTCTACATAAGTCTTATCGGCGTAGCTTTCAGCATCTGTGCTGACAAGAGAGTCAGTTAATCCGCTGATTTTAACAAAATCTCCAACTTCAATATGCAATCCAATGTTTTTGGCTCTTATTGTCGTATAATTAAACTTTTGAGATAACTTTTTGAAATTCAAAAGCCTATTCTTTTTAAATGTACTGTCCTTCTTTTCAATTCCGATAACAGAATAAAAGTTGTTATAACTCTCAATTACCGTGCCTATCTTAATATCATTTAAGCTGAATATATCAACCATGTCTTTATTACTTGTCAACTGATATTTGGTGTCAGTTAAATCGTTGTTGGTATATAAAGTTACGAACGGTCGATAATTCTTGTTCGCACTTGCGTCATAATATGACCGTGTAATTGAACATAACAAATATGCGTAATCATATGTCGAGGCATCAAGTTGCCAATTACTCTTTTGTTCTATATGTGTGCTCAAATCTTCGTTTCGGCAGTCAATCATAGTCACCTTTTTGTCGCTCATATTAATTGATAATTTCTCGGGGAATACTACGACCTTGTTGCCGTATAAAACAATATGATGTTGCTTTGTTTGGTCAATCTCATCAATCTTTGTAACCTCTGAACCGATATGCAGATTCTTGTCCGAGTCAATATAAATAAGCCCTGAGTTAGCCGACAAAAGATTTGAGATGATTTTGATTTTGTCATCCGAAGTAATTCGGGAACGGTTTGCTCTCGGTGCAAGCTGTGGGTATTTATCAGAAGTCATATTTTTTAAATCCTTGAACTCTGTGTAAATACTGCTTGATGAGCTTGAAACCCTTGAAAAGCCTGTGTTCGGACTCCTGTTTAGTCCTCTGAACACACTGATACTCGTTGTGTCTCTCCTCGGTATTCTTAATTCGGGTAGCATATTGTCACCTCTTAACCAATATGAAAGTTATATCTTTTCTTTTGTGGGTGCGTCTTGAACCAAAACACTCCAAAATCCTGCCTCAGCTGATTATATACGCTCATATCAACGGAATATCTTTCGGCCTCTTCGTAGTCCCTGTCAATCTGTGCCGCACAATAAACCTCGTACATTCTGTCATACGGCGCAGGTGCAAGCAGTTCAAAGTCACGGTCCGTATCAATCAGATAGTTTCCGTATGTTCCGACAATGCAATTATCACCTTCACGATTACTTATTACATTGCTGATAATTTCCATTTCTACCTCATTAATATAACTTATAATGTCCTCATCAGACACATCATATCCGCTTTTAAGTTTTCGCACTCTTTCAATTACCTTATCAAGTGTCATATAATCAAATCACCTCTCAAATATTATTGTACGCAAAAAGGCGGAAGCTACCGCCCCCGCCCTTCTGCGAATTTTGTGTAAGGAGTACAATTTATTCCTTGTTATTGAATTAGATTCTGCCCTCGGCAATTGCCTGCTGGGCAATCTCGGCAGCCTTATCCTGCACGCCCTGCGCGAATTCAGCCTGCTTAATTGAGTTGTCAATAATCTCCGCAACCTTGCGTGGAATGTTCGTCTTAACACCTCTCGGAACAGTGTACTGCACTCCGTTGATATTGACCTCAATATTCTTGTTTGACTTCATCGAACCTGTCGGAGCGATGTACTCAACAAGTTCTTCACTTTCCTTGTTTGCCTTTTCAATCAGCTTTGCAAGTTCCTTGTCCTGCTTGATTTTTTCCGCCTTACGGTCTGTCGGCATACTCTTCTTGAGCTCCTGCAGCTCATCATACATTCCAAGGAGCTTATCAAGCTGAGATTTTTCAATTGTTACGGTATCGGCAGTAGTTTCCGCTGCCGATACTTCTGTATTTTCTGCCGTCTCTGCGGCTTTCTTTGTTGTTGCCATAGGTTATATACCTCCCAATCACGCCACAGCCGGAGAAGCTGTCTGTGCTACGGTGTTGAGTGTTGAAGCTGTTTCAATTCTCACCATTCTTGTCTGACCGATAATGCCTACACCGTGAGTTGTTTTCCATCCCTGTGTTGCTCTCTGGTCGAGTGGGTCAGATGTACCGCCTGAGCCAAAGCCCTTAACGATTGTCTGAGTACCTTCGCCCTCAATCTCAACAGTAACATAAGCATCTTTACCGAACACAAGAGTTGAATAAACATCAATCTTGCTTGCGCCCGCACCCTTGAACACTTTCGCAAAGTTCGACTGTACAAACTTAACATTACCGATTGTACCGATTTCCCCTTTGAAAATCTTGTCTGCGTGAGCATACTTAACTACGCTGATAAAATCCTTGTTGCTGATAATGTCGTACTTAACGTTCGGGTGTACAACAGCAACATAGTTTTCGCCGATAGGCTCAGCGTTCTGGCATTCAAGGTAATTGAGAGCTTGGAAAATTGTGTCAATAGTGAGCTTACTGTTGGGCGTAATCGCCGCACGGCTTGCAACCTCTGTAACCGTACCGTCAGAGCCTACAGCCGGTGCATAGATAACGCTTGTTCCGGCATTAAGAGCCTCACGGTCAATCTCTTCAATTGAGCGGCCAGCCTGTGAAGCAAGCTCCTCACTGTCCTTGGTCATAACATTATCACGGCTACAGAAACTTGCCCAGTCGGTAATCGGTGTATAAGCACCATACTGATTCACCGCAATCTCGACGTAGTAGAAGCTCATCTTATTACCGACAGGAGTAATGCCTTCCTGCAACGGTGTTGTAACAGTTGGGTACGGTGAAATACCTCTCTTGTTGTAGATATTGCCCGACTGTTTTGGAATTGTGTCATGCTCACCGAACTGACCGTGAACGCATTTCGCTGTCAAGTTTTTGAGAAACACTTTGTGATAAAATGTAGCCTTTTCGGGAGTCCAATCATTTCCCGATGTTGATGTCGTATTGCCGTAAGCATTGTAAACATAGCCGTTTGACTTGTTTACACCGCCTGCGTCAACCGTATTATCGTGAATGTTGATAATAAGCTTAATAATTTTGCTTTTCATATGTACCTTCCTTTCGGCAAGGCATTAGAGGTGTGCCTCGCCTCGCCTTACTTTTTCGTAAAAGGCATCAAATTCAGCGTCAGACATATCTTCCACTCTCTTTCTCTGCGTGGTTGTACCGCTTTTCTTGACCGCATTTTCTGTTGGTCGTCTTGCACCACTCTGAATTGACTGTGCCGCAGCACTGATTGCGGCAGAGCTTGAACGCTTGACAAGGTCTTTCTGCAATTCATCAAAATGCGCCATTTTATAAGCAGTCGTCAAATCGTAAATTTCATCATTACGACCTGTCTTTTCGTTCTGTTCATTCCTCTGTTGAGCAATAAAGTCAAGAGCGGTTCTGAAAGACGGATTCTGAAATTCCTCTTCAAGGTTGAAGTTTGGAAATTCTTTCATCGTTTCCGCTGCAATTGACCTTAAATGCGTGTCAAGCTCTCTTGCGGCTTTTTCTCTTCGGAGGGTTTCAAGCTCTTCTTCCTGTGCATTTGTTTTCTGCTGATTGAAAAAGTCGTTGCGTGCCTCTTCTGTCGTTACTCCGGCGGCAAGAGCCTTTTCGGCAAACAAATCCTTATCCTCTGTTACGGCCTTTAAAAGACCGTCAAGGTCATCAGGCTGTACATTGTATTTGTTTGCGATAAGGGCAAAAATCTGATTGCCGGTGCTTTCTCTTTTCTGCATATCTGAAATCTGCTTGTTTTTGGTTGACATTCTGTCCTTAAACAAAGACTGCGCTCTGTTCTGATACACATTTTTGAATTTACCTTTAATCAGCTTTTCAAACTCTTCTTCTAAGTTTTCTTCGTCGTCTGTGTCTGTGCTGTTGTTTTCGCCTTCTGCGTTGTTCTGATTCTGATTGCCGTTGCCGAAAGCCTTGTTATAATCGTCGATAAGGTCGTCACCTATGCCGATTCTCTCAGCTCTCTCTCTCGTTTCACGGCTTATGTTGTTGCTTTCGGTGCTTGTGGTATCACCGCTCTCATCGTTTCCGTCTCCGCCGTCAGCTGCGCCTGCTGAGTCGCCGTCATGCAGATTTACGATAAGATCTATAAATTTGTCGTTCATAAGAACCTCCGTCTCGCGTCTATCCGCGGTGTCTCTCTCGTCTTTCCGAGGTGTCAGGTCTTAATGCAGTTCCACTACTGCGACCTTATATTTTAATTATATCAACCTTAATTTTTCAAAAAAAGTTAAAACTCTTGTTGATTTTAAACTTTATTTCGGGTTGCCGTCATAATAGTTAAGCTCTATTTCATCGGGATAATTCTTGGCGTAGAGTTCAAGTCCCGTCCATAGTGCTTTTATGCCATTGCGTACTTCGGCATCTGAGCTGACAATATAAAACTCTGATTCTGTGTGACCGTTTTCATAGGTTTCATTGACTATCGTCACATTGTTTTCGTCCTGCATCTCGCGCACGTACTGCAAAAATGCAGAACATAAAGCACTCACGGCAACACACACATCATGTGAGCCGTGTCCTTTGCTTTCAAAATATATCAGATTTCCGCAGTCAATCAATGTTATTTCAATCACATTGTTACCTCGCTTTCTGTCTGTGGCGGTGTCTGCTGTGCGGTCTGTGCGTTTTCGCTCGGCATAGCATTCTGCACATCTGCCGCTGTTCTGCTTGCATTCATTGCTTCAAGCATTTGCACTTTGTTTGAAAGTTCCTGTACAGCCTGTGACAAGGTCTGATTCTGCTTGATTTTTTCAATCAGTTTTTCTTTGCCCTCAAAGGTCATGCCGTCAAGCATTACAAGCGTAGCGTCTGCCGCCTGCGGATTGAAAGCACCCATCTTGAACAGATTCATCATCATTTCGTTTTGTGCGGCAGTCGCAAACGGACTTGCCTTTTGAGCCTTTACGTCAATGTCGAAAATCGGCAGTCGTTCAAGTATGTTGCCGTCCTCATCTGTATAGTTTACCGTCTGACCGTCTGTGTCCGTATAGGTCAACGGCTGTTTTCTGAGGTCTGTATTGTCAAACTCCTCGTAGGTTGTCTGATTGTTTTCGCCCGTGATTCTAAAAATTCTTGGCAAATTATAAAACTGCCTCATCAGTTCAATTTCTAACTCGGCAACCTCTGTAATTGTTTCTTGTGCCAACTTATTTGAGTCACGGCTTACCTTTCCGCCTGCCTCCTGCAATGCCGCAATTGCCGAACCGCTCGTAACACCTGCAGCACTCGCTCCGTTGCTTGCATCGTTTGTAGCAGTAGTTTCTTTTATCTCGTCCAAAAGTCTATCGTACAAGCTCAACGCGCCCGAAGCAAGCTCTTTTGACTCAACCGGAGCAATGTTGCCTTGTACCGGGCCGTTGACCTCAATTACTGTTTTATCAAGGTCAGTAACATCATCGTTGTTTACACCGACACCTGTATTTGCGTACACTCTCGGCTGTGAGTTTGCTTTGATATTCACAAGCATATCGCGTTTTAGGTCATCAAACTGATTTTGTGGTGCTCGGGACACATCCATAAAGCCGAAACCAACGGGAGTATCACGCAGTCTGAACATCGGATCAAGCACAAACGGATACTTTCCGTGATTGTAAATAGGCTTACCTTCATTTTCAGATGAATAGAGAATGTGTTCACCGACGAATTTACAGAGGTGCAGTTCGCCGTTCTTTTTGTAGTACCAATCAAGCAAGATTACTTTATCATTTGATTTATTGCTGTTGTCGTATGTTTCGTGTTCGACCAGTCCGAGAGAGGCAGTAGAAACGCTCTCAAGCTCGGGATATACCTTTCTGATTCCTTCCTCGTCATAATATCGGGCAAAAAATACATTTGCACTGTCCTGTATCTCTTCAATGTGCGGTTCCCAAAAAAGATTGAGAATGTCAACACGACTGATTGAAATTTCACCCAGTCCGTTTTCCGCTGCTTTATCCCATAAAACAGCGAAACAACCGCACCCGCCAATAAATTTATCAAGCTGTTCATCAGAGTAAGCCTTTAAAAATTTATTACGCTTATGAATACATGGTATTACGCTGTTGAGTGCTTTTGCCGCTTTTTCGTCATCTTGTGCTCTAGGTAAGCAGATGATCTCAGGATAGTTGTCCATTGCATCAGCGTGTTTATTTATTATGACATTAAAAGCCTGTGCACCTTTGCGTTTTGCTATGAGCACATTTCTGGGTTTACCGTTGTCATCTGTTTTAAACTGCGGTGCAATTGCTTCGTTGTAAAGCAATTCATATTCCTTATATGCCAGCTTAAATCTTTCATCATACGGCTTTTTGCTGTTCTGATATTTTCTGAAAGTCTGCATAGCCTCGTGTATTTCGTCAAATCCGATAGGCTTGCCGCTGCTCTCGTTCTCTTTTTCTGCCTGTTCGGCTGATTTCGGTTCTTCATCTGTCTTATTGCCTGTACCATAAACATTGCTCAACTTTGATTTCTCCGAGGTCAGAGCTGGATATGTGCTTTTAACCGGCATAATCATTCCGTTTTCATCTCGTTTTACTTCACTCATTTTGGTAATCTCCTATCTGTTGTAATATCGTGTCTGACTTAGGTTCAATGGGTCAAATGCCCTTGCGTTTCTCAGCACAACTTCTTTTGGTGTAATAATCGAGGTCATAAAGCCGTATCGCTGTTCGTCATAAATATGATCTTCGCCCTCGGTGTCAATATCTTCGGTGTCTATCTGCGAGTAAACAAGGTTCGGAATTGTTCTGATGAAATTTGTGCAGGTGTTAAAACACTGAAACATCGGATAGCCTTCCTCATCAAACGCAAGCCGTGAATGAAACTGCATTTTTCCGGCAAGTCTTGCGTTGTCGCCCTTGTTCCAAAAAACACCCAACTGTGCATGTGTTGCGGCTTGACTTTTTCCGCTGCCCTGCTCTGCAAAGATAGCCGGATCCGCCACACCGTATATCTGTCTGCCCTTAATCTGAGGGTCATTGTTTTCAATTGCAAGAATTTCCTGTGCCACTTTTTCGATTGGCCAGCGTACACCTGTATTCGGCTGATTCTTCTTGCAGCCGTACAGTTCACGGATGCGGTAAAATCTGCCGTCTTGGTCAACGGCAGTCCATCCAACTGAAAACGGTCTTGTATAGCCCCAGTCATACGAACGGATAATTCGCCAACTTTGCGGAATTTTGAATGGTTCAATAACATGCGTCCACCGTCTGTCCTTGTAATGCTCTCTATTGTCTATCCATTCGGTGAAAACCTGTCCCTCAAAACTATCCCACGAGCCGTAGAGCAAGGCATTACGCTCCGCTTCGGGCAACTGTGCCAGTCGCTTTACATAATCGGGGTCATTATTCATCAAAGCGTTGTTATCAAACACACTTGCCGTGATAAACACTTTACTGCTCCAATAGTTTTTGGTCGTGCCGTCAGGCATAATTACTTTGTCGCTGAGCCATATTGTTTCGCCCGGTGTTCCGGCAGTCACAAAATACTGCTTAACCCAGCCGTGACCAACACCGCCGGGGTTGGCAGTTGAGCGCATATACACCTTTGTCGCCTTGCAGTTACCACGATTTCGGGATTTAAGGTAACTGTATTCGTCAAATGTAAACTGCGTTAATTCGTCGAATCCGATAAAATCGTATTGCTGACCTTGGTATTTATATTTTTCATTCGTGCGAAATAAAGAGCCGAGCTTAATTTGTGCATCGCTTGAAAAGGTCCACACTCTTGTTGTTGCGTTGTACCTTGCCCCTCTGTCAATCGACGGATAAATCGCCCTTGTTTGGTCAATGATTCGTGCAAGGTCAGGCACGGCCCTACGGAGTATCAGCCCTCTGTATTCGGGGATATTTACCTGTCTTGCCGCCTCAACTACAAGATAGTCGGTCTTGCCTCCGCCTGCCGCACCGCCGTATAACATTTCATCTTCGCCACGGCTCAACGCTATTTTCTGTTTCGGCTGAGGAGTCCATATGACTTTTTTACTCAACGCTTTCACCGTCCTGCTCATCATCTTCGGGCGGTCGCATTACTTCCTGCATCGGGATTTCGATAATGCCGAGAGCGTTCTCCTCGTCCTGTTCCGTCGTATAATCTGCAAGTATGTCACGAACATTAAGCAGACTCTTTGAAATCTCCGCTGCTCGCTTTGTGTTTACAAGTGTCTTGCGTTTAGCATAATTGTAGCTGTATTCTTCTTCCGCTGTGGCGGTTTTCTCATCTTCACTTTTTTCGGCTTTAACCGTTACTTTTTTCTTGATGAGTTCCTCGTCCTTGTCAAGCTCGTTTACGGCTCTGTTCAGCTTTGTAATAAGTTTTGAGGCAACGGCCACAACCCTGTCAATCTCTCTGACGGTTTTCTTCACTTTCTCCGTGTTGATTTTCTCCGCTATTTTGTTTGCCGTTTCACTCTGATTCTGTTTTCTCAGCTCCTGCCAGCGTTCTTTTCCCGACCTTTTTCGTATGGCATACACGCTCACTCCGTACTTTTCGGCAAGTTTTGAAGCGGACATTGTGCCGCTGATATATTCAGCTTTAATTTGCACCCAGTCAATCACTTTTTGCTCATTTAATTCTGTCTGCTGTCCTTTCAAATTTTTTTGACTCATAAACTCACCGCCTTTTTGTACATGTTTCGTGTCTTAATTTTAGCTTTTTTCTTTCACGCAAAAAAGTTAAAACTTTAATACCAAATTTGTACACTTTTTTCCAAGGCTAATATTTGTATGCAAAAACACGGTTTCACCGAAAGGCAAAACCGTGACAGAAGTAAAATTTTTGAATTGATTTAAAATTTTTGCATATTATGTTTTTAAAAGATTGATGTTTTACAAATCTTTGCTGATCGTCTGAGCAAGCGGACAGCCCTTCCAGCAGTAGCTACCACAAAAATTGTCAAAGTGATTTTCCTTGTCTTGCGGTGAATCAAAAAACAGCGTTGTGCTCTTGCTTTTGATAACCGCCCCGAAACAACAGATCTTGCTTTGGCTATCATACGAATAGAACGGACATTTAGCTTTGTTTTCTTTCAATTTTACCTCTCCTTTGATTTATTATCTATTCCGCTGCATACTTCATTTTTGTGCAACCCCAAAAGACCGTACATCGCACGGTCTGAATTTACCATTATTTACCATTTCCGCCTCTGCGTAATCGGCAGAAAACAAAAATACCATTTTGCGCCGCCGATATCCGAGTAGTTCATTGAGTAATCATCCTCAATGAGATAATGACCTTCGGGTGCTTCAATCATTTCGCCACGCTCAAGCGCTCTGATTTCTTTTCTTTTTGCCTTTCTTGTGACTGATTCGGGCTTTGTAAGATTGCGGCTTGTCATCATTCGCTTTTGGGCGGCATCAACATCTTCTTTACCGGTCAAGTCTTTGGTTATGTACTCAGCTAACTTTTTGAAATTCTCGTTCTTATATAGCGGAGTAAAGTTTTGACCGTTTTCATATGGCCATTGTTCAGACAGCAGTTCCCTGTCCTCTTTGCTGACTATGATGTGGATATGCCAATTCTTGCCCGACTTACCACACTCAATAAACGCTATGTACTTCAATCTGTCCTTGCCCTGCTTCTTCCGGCGGTAATTGATTCGGTCAAGCCACTTATTTACCTCTTTGCGGAACTCTTCTTCTGTTTCATATGTTCCGTAGGGGGCAGAAAAACGACAGAAGAAATCACCGCTTCCGAAGTTTGCATTTATGAGCCTCTGCATATGCTTGACTGCACGGAGCTTGTTTGCTTTTCTCATCTTGGCCGAGCTTAAAGAATTATTTGATTTTCGTCCGCCGTAGTTTTTTCCGATTTTCCTAATTGATTGATAGTATTCAACCTCAATCATATCTCCGCTTTTGATTGTTCTTTTATAAGTGTACATAGCATAACCTTTTATTATAGTATATTTTTCCTGTTTTCCGTGCTTAAATAATCATTTGAGCAGGATCGGAAAGGAGCATTTCAGCTCCTTTAATTATGACTGATTATTATTCTGTTTTAGAATATTAATGCTGATAGATATAACTAAGCAGTAGCCCATCTGACCATTGAGCTACTGCTTTTGCAAACCTTGCCACTGCAATTGTGTGTTCTTATTTTATTGTGTAACAGCTAAAGCCAAAAAAAGAAGTCATTGTTTTTTGATTTTAGTTTTGAATATGAAATATGAAAACTGTGAATTTTGTTTGATTTCTTGATTAAAAAATTGGATTTTGCGTGTAGCAAGGGAGTTGCCTTGATTATTCTTCTGCCGGATCTGACTCTCTTACCGTGTCAGCCGTCTCATCGGGCTGAGATTCAGCCTTCTTAATAGGCTCATATACCGAGAGCTTACCTGCCATAAGTGCGTTGACCTCAGCCAGCTTTGTGATATTTTCATTCAACACTCGGTTGTACTTAATTTCTTCCTCTCTTGTACACAAAAGATTCCCCATGTTGTCCTCGAGCATCTGATTTTCTGCTCTTAATCTTCTGTTTTCTGCTCTGAGCTTTTTGCAGCCTTTTTCAGCCTTGAGTAATTTAAGCTGGAGATAATCAATCTGCATAAGCACTGCCGCAAAACACTTATGTGAATGCTCGTGTGAGGATTCTTTTAAGTTTTCAATCTGACTTTTTATAAATTCTTTATCTTCTCTTCTCATATGTAGTCACCTTTCATTTATAGCTGTAAAACACAGGCAAGGATAATCCCTGCTTCTGCTTGCGCAAAACTTGTACCCTCGGCATTCCTTACAAGAGCGGCAGGTCAATGTCTCTTTTGTTTCGGTGCTTACTTTTGATTTTTCCCATTCCGACGAGTGCTGTATATTCGCCGTAGCTGTACGATGTTCCGTGTTGTTCATTGTATTTCGTTAACTCCTCGCAAATAAGGTCAATGTTATCCTTCTTCCTATTTTTTACCATTATTTTTCACCTTCATTTCCCAACCATTTATTTGTCATTGTCTTTCTCCTCAAGTAACAGCCGGCACATTTTAACAATTTGGTCTTTTAGCTCCATATTTCCGGTTGCAAGCATTTCTAATCTCAGCATGTGAGATTCTATGTAGGGCGTGGTTGGATCATCAATAGGATTAGGTGCATAAGCTCCTTTCTCCATAATCTTACATTGAGCGCAAAATTTTTGGTTGTTTTTTTCAGGAAAGAACTTTTGGCACAATTTGATTATTGTGTCGTATAAAACTGCGTTTTCGTCTGAAATCACATTGATTTCACGGCTCAATGATACAAGCATAGAATGACGAGTAGATTGAGTAATGTACCCTGTATTATCTTCCTCTTTTTTTGCCATTATTTTTTCACCTCTTAAAAATCATCTCAGACATCTGCACCTGCCTGAGATATTTGTAAAATGGTAATATTCAGAAAAGTAGGTATAGGTATAAAATGAGATATATATAATCTCGCTGTGCAGAGCGTGATTAACTTATTTAGTTTGTTTCACCGGCGGTCAAAATCGGATGTGTGCCGTCACGGAGCTGAATCTCTTCGTCACTCATCACATAGCCGAGCTTGACGAGTAGATTATAAAATCTGTTAAGTTCGGGATTGATTTTTCGGGTAATTGTTTTATCTGCATAGTCAACTAAAATGTAACTGCTGTTGTCTCGCTGGTTCTTAAAAAAGGCATATGCCGCTGACATTAACATTTTGCCGGTGTTTTTTATGCAATCATCAAGGTTTATGCATTCGTTGTTGTCATCATATTTAAGGCCGCTTAAAGCGCAAAAAGAAATTCCGTTGTATTCTTTCCGTTCAGACATCGAATACAATATGTAATTGATTAATGCTTGTTTTTGGGAGTCATCGTTAAAGTTGCCCTCTCGCATAAATTCTTCTCTAAGAGCTTTGCAACGCTCGTTAATTTCGTCAATCTGAGAATTGATTTCATGAAATTTTTGATTTTTTGCAATTCTTTTTTCTTCTTTTGCATTAAGCTCTTTGATTTTCTTTTTTGTCATTTTGGTATAGATATGTATTCTACCGCCATATGCCGGGAAGAAATACCTCTTTCTGCCGTCATCAAATGTTTTGCCGATTAAATCTTCAAGTTGGAACATTCCTGTGTATTCGCAGTTTTCGGGAATATCCTTAAAACCTTCGCATTGTGTCATACCGTTATCGAGGCAGATTTTTTCAAGCTCTGCTCTTTTCTCGTCAGCTTCCTGCTTTTGCACAGCAGAATACAAAAGATTGTCGAAATTATTCGTTCCGATTGATGTAAGCAATTCATTCCTTACATCAATATTCTTAATCTGATTCAGCCTGTCATAATCCTGCAATGTAGGCTGTCGGATTTGGCTCTCTTTGAAAGCTTCTTCGTCAAGCTCACAGAGTTTAACTCTCCGTCTGATTTTGCTTTCTGAAAATCCTGTTTTTTCGGCAACCTCTGCGACCGTATCACCGAGGTCAAGCAACAGCTGACAGCCCTTTGCTTCTTCATATACGGTTAAGTCTGACCGCTGCATATTTTCGGTCAACATTGTAGATAACTGTTCCTTTTCAGTCATCTCAACAACAGCACACGGCAGTTCAGTTAATCCTGCCTGCTTGGCCGCTGCTAATCTTCTGTGTCCGATAATTACGGTGAACTCCGTCCAATCGTCATTCATCGGCACAACCGTGAGGTTTTGGAGAATACCACTTGCCTTAATGCTTTCGGCAAGCTCATCAATATCCCCGAGAACCTTACGAGGGTTGTCGGGGTGCGGATGCAGTTTTTCAATTGCAATCGTAGTCAATGTTGGTTTTCTTTCCATTACAAAAATCTCCTTACTAAGACAATAGAGCCATAATTGCCCATATGCACAATATGCCTGCATCAATGATAAGAATAAATCTCATAAGTATATCAACAGTCGCAAATATGGTTAGCCAATTAGGCCAAATGCAGTATATTTGGCATATCATTCTTTCTTCATCGTCAAGCGATATTAAATACATCACCTTCGCAAGTTTAAAGATGATATGATAAACAAGGCAGACGATACAAATAATTACAATTACATTCATATTGCCGATACTCCGACACACTCAAAGCCCTGTGTCAGATTTTCCGCTTTGAGCCTTTCATTTTCAGCTCTGAGCTCGTTGTTCTCTGCTTTGAGTCGGTCAATAATGTCAAGCTGTACATTTGTGATTTCGTCGGCAATTGCATTGCGGTTGTTGAGGTGCTTAATATCAAGCTCCTTTTTTGCCGACTCTCTCTTGATTTCGCTTTTGCTCTGCTGTTTCTTCAATTTCGATATGCCCTTTATCTGCGAGACTTTCTTCAATCAGTTTCAAATCAAACGGCAAAGGCAAATTGTTCTTTTCACAAAGTTCATTAAAGCCATTGAAAGCTCTAACAATTCTGTCTCTTAAATATCTGACATCGTTATGTGCGTCAATAAGTTCAATTTTTGTTGAAGCTAATCTTACTTGCACATCTTCAAGCTGTCTCTTGCAACGCTTGTATTTCTTTCTTGATACAAAAATCATTTTTCGACACTCTCCTTTACAACTTTTTTCCCTGTTCTCACACCGTAATGTTTCTTCATTGATTCAAGCTCGCCCTTTGCGTTACCGTCTTTAACCGGCAACTGCTGTCTTGCCTTCGTAGGATAGTCATCGCCTGTCAATTGTTCCCACATCTCTCTGCGGTTGTCTTTAAGGCAAGTGTTGAGATACGACATAACAACCTGCTCAAACGGTACTTTACTGCCGAACCTGTCAATAAGCTCATCAACAATCTTATTCATATGCCGTCTTGCGTAATCTTTCGGCTTTTTGTATGCTCTGACCGAGTTCCACAGCTTGATATGTACATTCTCATGTGTCAGCTCATCAATTGCTTTTGCCTGCAACTCGCACAGCTTAACGAGGTCAACCTCATCTTTACCGTACTCCTTGCAAACTTCCGAAAGCGTTACACTTGCACTCCTTACAGAGTCAATCTGCTGTTCCTGCTGTACGAGCAAATGCTCCGTTTTGAGTTTGAGTTCCCTGTACTCCTGAAAAAATTTTAATTTGTAGGCGGCAGTGTATTTTTCGCTGAGCAAACCAACCTTGCACATAGAATAGGCATTAGCAAGTTCCAGTACCAATAACCTATCAAATAACTTTAGTGATACAACCTCAAGATGATTAACCTCTCCGTCAATCCACCTTTTGGCCATGTCATTTAGTTCGTCAAGTGTTTTGTCATTCATTCATCACACACCACCCTTGCCTTGAAAAGGTTCTGAATAGGTATGCCAAATTTGTTGGCAAGCCTCGACAGCTCTTCCACCGTAAAAGTGCCCGGATCTTTAATTCTTTTTCTGTAGGTGCCCTCAGAGCAATGTGCTACAAGAGCCTGTCCTTCACGGTCAATACTTCTGATTTCTGCCTCATACTGTATATTGGCAATCAGCTGTCTTTTCATTTGGTCCTCGGGCTTAGCTAATTTTCTCGGCATTTTCTTCTCACCCTTTCGTTATTTAGTCCTGTAATATGGTATCGACTTTTGCTTTAGTAGCTTTCATAAACTTGCGAAAAAATTTCACTCGGATGATATGCAGGCATCATATTTATCCTATTCGGACAATTCTCCTCGGGGTCTGCAACACCTTCTTCAATTTCAAGCAAAACTTTTTCAGCACCATCTCGTTTTAACTCGTTAAGCTGACCGATTAGGTCATCAATCCTTACTGTAATTCGGCTCACTTTCTCACCTCGAGCACACAACGAAAATCCTTGTCTGCATCAAGGTCAACATGCGCAGGGATTTTGTGCCTTGGGTTACCCTCTACAATAGACAAATGCACCGTTTCGTGTCCGCTTGCCTTGATTTCTTCGAGTTTACTGATTAAAGTATCAATTTTCACTTTAATCATCTTCATTGCTATCACCCCCGTTGTCAAACATTCCGAGTTTGTCGCCCAATGCAATAATAGCTTCAACAACCATTGCTAACTCGTTGCCTTTAATATCGCACATACGATAGCTGACCTTGATAGTTTCTTCTTCGTTGTCGATTTCATCAAAGCCAACAACTACACCTTTATTTAAGGTTTCTATTTCGCCGTTATCGTAATTAACAACAATACTTGTGATGTTACGATTATCCATTCTCTCACTCCCCCTTGTCAGTCTTTGCATTCAAATACACAGCCGTAGTCGCTGAGCATAATGCGAGCCGGAACGCCTTCCTCGGCTTCTTCAATTGTGAGGTCGGCACATTCGTAGCCGTCCTTTTGCAACATTTGAAGCTCTTTGATGAGGTCTTTAATTCTTACTCTGATTTCATTCATAATGATTCTTCCTACTTTTATTTCCCTGTCTGTCTTGACCGTTATGTTATAATCAAATCAAAAGAAGGTTTGATTATGAACACAAAATATAAAGCTACTGCACCGCTGTCATCAGACAGCTATAACAAATTTACTGCTCAGACATTGTCTGAGATTTACGACACTGTAAAAAGCCGTGTCCCTTTTGATTCCTGCAAATGTACCTTTACATACTGTTCCGATAACACAACCGTTTCTGCGGATATAAATGACATTCCTAAAAATCTTAATGTACAAGCCTTTGAATTTTTCGTATTTGATTTTTCACAGAATGATGATTATATTACCGCCTCATTCACTCCCGACAGCATTTTCGTCACCGTATGCCTGCCTATTGATTTCAAAAGCAGTAAAGCACTTGCTGAAAACATTCTCAAACGCTTACAGAAAGATTTCTTTAACTACTATGATTCCGTATCCGACAGTCGTACCGATGCAAATTCCCGCAATAAGAAGCCGTGGTATAAGAAACCGTCTTTCTGGAAAATCATCGGAACTATCGTTGAGATTGTTGCAATGATTATTGGAACGATCTTCACATACTTCATTAAAGGTTAGTACCGCCTCTATAGTTTTGGAAACTGCGAGAATAATCATAAGTATCAATATGATAATGTCGCCCATTCCTCTCACCCCCTTGTGGTTATTTCCCTGTAATGTGGTATCGGTTTAAAATAATTTGACATTATACAAAAATATTTGTATAATGAAATTAGCCTATTTTTGGGCAAAAGGAAGGAGTTGGTTATTTTGACCAAACTTTTGACTTTGCCGGTTCCTGTTAAATGCGAATGCTAAGGCTATCACAGCGGAGCCAAACCGCTTAAGTGACGCAGTAAATCAAGAAATCGGTAGTCCTTTTGCTGATGTCAGATGTTGAGACGAAGTTCACTGGTTCCTCACCAGTTAAAAAAGCGAGAGAAACCTTTGTACTCACTTCTGACTGCAATTTACACAGGTAAAAAATTGGGAACAAGTACCGATGAAAGGACCGTCGGTGCTTGTTTTTTTATGTCAAAAACAACTCTGCCCTTTTGCTCAGGTCTGCTATATCAAGACATTCACAAACTTTTTTTGCTTCTCTTAAAGTAAATTCGGACTTACCCGTTATTTTAGATGAAAGAGAGTTGGGTGATATGTCAAGTTCTTCTGCAAGTCTTACCTGTGTGTAGCCTGCATTTTTTATTAACTCTTTGAGTTTCTTAGAATTGATTTCCTCACCCCCTTGCAGTTATTTTCCTGTAATGTGGTATCGGTTCTTTACGCTGTTTACTTAACTTGTATTTCATCTCAACTCGTGATATTATTTATAATCAGAGAGGAGGTGAGTTTATTATGCGTAATTATTCAATTGATGAATTGGCAAATAAAGTCGCTAAAGATGTTTTAGTGGCTATTGCTCCAAACTTAAGCATTTCAATTGACGAAAAGGGTGGAAAGCAGGTAGCTGAATTCTATTCTGCACTATTCAACGGTATTGCCGACACCCTCGGTAATTCTTATTTGGATGTTAAGAATTCTGAACGGTAATAAATTCTCTTAAAGCTCTTACGACCTCGGGCAGAACTTCCACTTCTGCCTTTGAAGGTCGTTCTTTTTTTGTAACTCTTTCAATAAAATTCACAAGGCTTTTTACAACCTTAATTCTGTCAGCATTTTCTAACATTCCTCTCACCCCCCTTGCAGTTATTTTCCTGTAATGTGGTATCGGTTCTTTACGCTGTTTGCTTAACTTGTATTTCATCTCAACTCGTGATATTATTTATAATCAGAGAGGAGGTGAGAATATGTCTGCGATTAAAGTTAAGGTTTCAGAATTATATGAACAAGTAAAGTTGATGAAAGATGACGGCATGATTTATGTAACTTTGTCAATTTTGGAACAAGACCCTAAATATGATGTACCAACTTCTTTATTTATAGAGGCTTGTAATGACACCGACCCTATTGATGTCTCATATGATTCTCTTTACAGTGTCGAATAACTGATAACATCAAATCGGTTGAGCTTTATGTTCAGCCGATTTTTATTTTGTAGTTTATCTTACTTTCGGATGTATAGTTTATACGGTTCATCAATTGTTTTATTTCCCATATCACATCTTCTTTTTGATTGTCACTACTGAAATTATTCAAGCGTATAACAACATCGTGTTTACCTTTTTTGTAGTTCCTACTTTTAATGTATTTAGCAAACATTCTTCTCACCCCCTTGCAGTTATTTTCCTGTAATGTGGTATCGGTTCTTATGCGGTTTTCTGTGAACAGAAAAGATATTCCATTCTCATGTTACGGAAGAAAGTATCTCTGATTTTAAATGCTTCAGGAATAGTAAAATCAGTTATCTCATCTAACTTATTGTCAACAGTTCTCAGAGAACAACCTAAGAGATTCATGATATCTTCCTTGCTAACTCCAGTTCTTGCCATTTCAGCTTTGAGATTTTTCATTACTTTCACCTCCTTAAATTGCCGATATAAGCAATTTCTATCATTATAATATATCCGATATCCGCAATTGTCAATACCTTTTTTGAAAAATGTTTCCGAAGTCGGCAATTTTTTATTGACTTATAGATTTGAAGGTGGTATTATTCAGTTGTGAGGTGAAAAAAATGTGGCTTGAATCGCTAAAAAAAATGAAAAAAATTTCTGGGAAAACATCAAAACAGATTTCAGAAGAAACCGGAATTTCAAAAAGCACAATTGATAAATTGTTTGCCGGTCAAACAAAAGAACCTTTTCTGACCAGTACAAAAGCTATAGTACATAGTATGGGTTTTACTCTTGATGATTTATATGACTTGAGTAACAGTCAAAGCTACACGCAAGTTGAAAGTAAACTGATTTCCAACTATCGCCTTCTGAATGACAGCGGAAAAGAAAAATTGCTTGAATATTCAGAAGATTTAATCGGCAACGCAAAATACACAACTCCCGATTTTTCAGACATAAAAGAAAAACACGCCTGATTTCAAGCGTGTAGGAAATATTATTTATATTGAATTTTGAATACTATAAAACAAGGAGGATTCCGTATGTCAGCAAAAGAAAAAATTATTAACCTTATAAACGACTTTTCAGAAGAACAGCTTGAAGAACTGCTCACTATGTTGCAAAGTTTAAGACATATCGTAGATGACGCAGAAGATGACGCTTACTGCCAGAAACTCTATGACGAATACAAGAATAACCCGTCTGACTCAAGCGAAAATGTCAGCCTTGAAGATTTTGCCAATGAGTTGGGGATAAATCTGTGATGAAGTATAAAATTGAACTGAACAAAAAGGCTCAGAAGTTTATTAAATCTCAGCCCCGTAATCAACAAGAACGGATTTTGAAAGCTGTTTCAAAACTTCCTGACGGTGATGTAAAAGCCTTGTCAGGAAACAGCAACGCTTACCGTCTGCGTGTCGGCAATTATCGTGTTATCTATGAAATCAATAACGATATTCTTCTTATAACAATTGTTGATGTCGGCAACCGTGGTCAAGTCTACAAGAGAATGTAAATATTGGAGTTCAAAAAAAGAAATACATGAAAAACATATAACTCAACTATATGGTACTATGGCAAGCTATTGCATTGAGCACAATTGCCCTAAAGAAAATGTTAAGGGAGTTTTAATAACAAATATTCAACTATCTCCTATGGCTAAGAAAATGGCAAAATACTTAGGTATAAAATTCAAAGAAAATATTGAAGTTGATGATTACCCATGTATAAAATGTAATATTGGTCGTGATATGTATGGTGAAACAAAAATATATCATTTGCCTTTCGACCAACAATATGATTCTACTAAAATTAGCAAGAAAGGGGAATTCTACGCAATGACGGTGGCTGAAGCAGAAGAAGCAGGATTTAGACGAGCCTTTAAATGGTTTGGTAATTAAAAAATCCCCGTACTGCTGGAACAGTACGAGGAAAATTGAAAGGGCGTCGGCATTTTTACTTGGTGGAACAAGAGCCGATACCACATTACAGGAGATGATATTATGGCAAAAGCCAAAAAACTGAAATCGGGCAACTATCGTGTTTTAGTACCTGACTACAAAGACGAAAACGGTAAATGGCATTATAAATCGTTTACCGCCCCGACCAAAAAAGAGGCAGAGTATACCGCCGCAGAATTTACACACAACCGTGAAAATCGGGAATTGTCATACAGTAATATGACCCTTGCTCAGGCATACCGCAGATACATTGACAGTAAATCCGCTGTTCTTTCCTCATCAACTGTTGACGGATATGAAAAGAACCTGCGAAACGATTTTAAAGCGCTTATGCCGATGAAGCTTGACAACATTACTCAGGAGCATATTCAGTTGGCTGTCAACGAAATGTCAGCAAAGTACTCACCCAAGACCGTGAGGAACTCACACGGACTGCTTTCGGCAGTTTTCAAAGCGTATCGCCCCGGGTTTATTATAACAACAAGACTTCCGCAAAAGGTTGAGCCTAAATACATAATCCCGACAACCGCCGAGATTAACATTTTGCTAAATAACGCAAATGATTTTATTCGTGTGCCAATCCTGCTTGCAAGCTCGGGCAGCCTTCGCCGTTCCGAAATTTGCGCCTTAACTCCCGATGATATTACAGATATAGGTATCACCGTGAACAAGGCCGCTGTCTATGACAAAGACAATAATGTTGTTATTAAACCGCCAAAGACTAATGCCGGAAACCGATTTGTACCTCTTCCCCCGCATATCATTAAAGAAGTTCGAGAATGGAAATATTTCGGTTGTACCCCAACCAAACTGTCTAATGCTTTTAATAAGCTTGTCGATACAAACGACATACCTCATATATCGTTTCATAAGTTAAGGCACTACTTCGCCTCAGAGCTCCACGCAAAGGGTATTCCTGACAAACATATTGCCCAAATAGGCGGTTGGAAATCTGTGTCAGTCCTGCAAAATATTTATCAACACACTCTTAGGGATAAGCAAGAAGAAATGAACACCAAAATCATCAACATTTTTGAAAGTAATTTTTCAAAAGAAACGAACAATCAAAAGAAAGCATAATTTCGTGTTGAATTTCGTGCGTGTTGGATTTCGTGTTGGATTTTAAATCAAAAAAACAATTTTTAAAGCAAAAAATCAAGTTTTAACGCAAAAAATGTTTTTAAAAAAACAGGCAAACAGCCGATAAACACTAAACATCGGCTTGTTTGCTCAGTTTTATATATGGCGGAGAGAAGGGGATTCGAACCCCTGATACGGTGTTCACCGTATACATGATTTCCAATCATGCTCCTTCGGCCAGCTCGGACATCTCTCCAAACGACCTGTTTATTATATCAAATGAAATCAGAAAAATCAAGTAAGATTTTGAAATATTTTAATTTTATGTGGCGAACTATGAAAAAACTATTTTCTATTATTTTAATTTTGGTAGCTTTATTGCAAATATCTTTAACAAGTGCATTTGCAACCACAAGCGTAAGTTTTGAAATGCAGAATGCAGATATGAAGCCGAACAGACTGTTCAGTGTTGCACTTTCCGCAAATTCCGGCAATCGACTTTCTGCCGCAACATTTGAATTTACATATGATGCCGATTATATCGAATTCAGAAAGGTTAAAGCAGTGAATAACAGCTCAAAAATTCAGGTTAACAAGAAAAGCGGCAAGGTTAAAGTTGTTTTTCTTAATTCTGAAGGGCAGAATATTTCGGGCGGAAGCGATGTCTTAACGCTTGATTTCAAAACAATAAAAGAAGGTACTGCGTATATTGACTACACGGTGAATCAATGTGTTGATTCCGATGTGAACTTTATGGATGTTGGAAGTTGCACTGCATCGTGTATCAGAATATATAAAAATGCGTCGGGAACGGTTAGCGGCGGAAGTTCCTCGTCAAGCAATAAAAACAGCACGCAAGCTACAGGAAAGGGCGGAAAAAGTAAACACCCGACCGAGCCTACAACTGTTAATGCCTCAGATGACGAATATATTGATTACAATCCCATTAAAGATAAGCAAATAAAATTTTTCCTTGCCGGCATGGGCATAACTGCGGGATGCTTGGCTATATTGGCTGTTGCGTATGCAATCGGTAAAAAAACAGCTCAGAAGAAAGCTGAAAAAGAGAAAAATCACAACGACAATACTCTTGAAAACAAGACTTCCGATGATTGATTCGGGAGTCTTTTACTTTGCCTTTCTTCCCTGCGTGATATCACGCTTTGCAAATTCACGGTTGATTGAGTTTAAAACACGCTTTTTATCGGCACTCCACATTGGTGCAACGAGCAGTTTTTTATCTCCGTCACCTGTTAAACGGTGAATTACAACATTTTCAGGCAACACTTCAACGCAATCGCAAAGAATATCAATATAATCCTCCATTGAAAGCACATCAAATTTTCCGCTTTCATAGTCATCACACAAGTCTGTGTTTTTTAAAATATGCAACAACTGCAGTTTAATTCCGTCGGTTTTACTGCCTGCATATTTTACAGATTCAAGCATCATTTCTTTAGATTCGTTTGGAAGTCCCAAAATAATGTGTGTAATTACATTGATTCCGATTTTATGAAGATTTTCTGTTGCTGAGTCATAAACGGAGAGCGGATACATTCTTCTTATATAATCTGCCGATTTTTCATGAATGGTCTGCAATCCGAGTTCTACCCAGACAGGTTTTATCTTGTTCAGTTTTTCAAGAAGACCTAACACATTATTTCCCAGGCAATCGGGACGGGTTGCGATTGAAAGAGCAACAATGTCGGGTTCTGAAATTGCATCTGTAAATATTTTTTCAAGATATTCAACAGGCGCATAGGTATTTGTGAACGGCTGAAAGTATGCAATAAACTTTTTACAGTCGGATTTCTTTTTTATTCGCAGTTTAGCCTGATCGATTTGTCCGTGAACAGGAAGAAGTGCATCGGAGGCAAATTCTCCGGAGCCTCCCCTGCTGCAAAAAATACAGCCCCTTGTTCCGAGGGTTCCGTCACGATTCGGGCAGGTCATATTACCGTTCAGCGAAATTTTGTACACCTTTTCACCGAATGTATTTTTGAGATATTTATTAAGGGAGTAGTAATTCATAATAAAACACCTGATAAATTAAAAAGGTCGGCAGAAAAGCCGACCTTTGTGTCTTTCGACATATTAGAGAGGAAATCTATGAAAAGTTCTTGTAAGCATTATCCATGTGAAGTTAAAGTGTTTTTTGCTTATCTTTAACTTACAAGCATATAATAACTGTCTTATGTGACAGAAAATTGAACGCTTGTGTAAAGTAATGTGAAAGTTTAAAAAGATTATGAGAACTTTCTGATATATTCAAGAAACTTTGCATAGAGCTTGTCCTCAAGCTCTTCAAGAGTATCATCTATACCGCCGTTAAAAAACATTTTATTGTGCTTTGAAAGTGAAAGGTATGCACCAATCATACTCTTTCTGACTTCATCCTGCAAATCCTCTCCGAGTTCATTGCCGCAGGAAAGTCCGAGAAAGATATTGCCGTCAACAAGCTGTGACGCAACAGCTGCATTTTTCAATTCAAAAGAATTGAATTTGCCAAGTCCGGTTGCAAATTCACGGAGCGAGAACTCCTCTTCACCTTTCTTATATTCTTTTTGTTTTTCTGAAATTTCATTTTCACATACTTCAAGCGAAAAGTTTCCGCCGGTAATATATTCGTGCATATAATCCGGATTTATAGCAAGGACATTGTAAAGTCGCATTGAGTTCACGGCTGTTTCAAGACAGGAAAATGATGCAAACTGCATATTGCTGTCATTCAGCTTGATGAAACTGTATATATTCTGAAAAACAGACTTGTTGACTACAAGCAAAACAAGTCTTTCACTCTCACGCACATCTGACAAAAGAGGGCTTGTTAGGTACGACATGGTGAACTTATACGACTTATTTACATAGTCACTCAATAAATCCAAAAATCCGTTTAAAAAATCATTTTCTCGTATTGTAAATTCAAACATATATTCACCTATCTAAACAATTCCATATCTGCGTTGTAGAGGTCATTTCTTGTGATGTCGGTATCACAGGAAACCAAAAAACGGTTTTCAAAAGCCGATATAAGCAGATTCGGATTCACATTATCGGAGCTACCTGCCGACAAAACAACATCAAGTTCTGCAAAGTCGAACTTTTCGGTTACCGCAAAGCTCTTTATGCCTTGCTTTATGTCAACGGTTTTTATGCCTTTTTTAGATTTCTTTTCAACTTCAATACTTTTGCTTGTCAGCAGTTCTTTGAGTTGTTCGCATACTGTACGGGAGTTTTCACCGTCACAGGAAATCTTGATTGTAAATGATGCAAAAGCAATCTTTCCGGCTTTCATAACGGGTTCCGTTACATCAAACACACGAAGACCTCTGGGCAGACAACCGTTAAGCCTTGAGATGATTTCTTCAAACGGAAAGCTTTCATCCTCAAGCTTGACATCCATACATTCGTTTACACCTCTGAAACCAAGCGAAAGCGGCAACGGAAATGTTGCAAACGGATGCGGGTTAAATCCTTCTGTATGCCAGATAGGGATTTTACTCTTGTGCAATGCACGGAGCATACATCGATTGAGATCAAGGTGCGAAATATAGCGACATTCAAAATCTTTTTTAAACCATATTCTTACGCTTTTCAAAACACACACCCTTTCCGTATTTAGCCGCACCGCAGTTATTGCATTTCAGTCTGCAATGCGGTGTTGTTGTATCTGCGTACGCTTTTTTACATTCTCTGATAAGGAAATCCTTAGTTACACCGTAGTCGATATGATCCCACGGAAGAATTTCATCAAAACTTCTGTGTCTGTTTGCATAAAATGACGGATCAACACCGCATTCATCAAAGAGTTCAAGCCACTTTTCAAGGCTGAAACAATCATTCCAACCGTCAAAATGAAAGCCTCTTTCACATGCAAGCTCCATAACCTTACAAAGTTTTCTGTCACCCCTTGCAAATACTGCCTCAAGGTAGCTTGTATCGGCATCGTGATAGTTAAACTGAATTTTTCTTGTTGTAATACTGTCCTTGATGTGCTGTTGCTTTTCATGAAGAACAGGGATTGTATCCTGCGGTTCCCATTGAAACGGGGTGAACGGTTTTGGTACAAAAGAGGATGCAGACACGGTTACACGCACCGACTTGCCCTTTGGCTTGTCGGGACATTTGTAATATGCATCAACTACAGACTGACCAAGTCCGGCAATTGCAGCGACATCGTCCATTGTTTCGGTAGGCAGACCAATCATAAAATAGAGTTTTACCGTAGTCCAGCCGCCTGCAAATGCAGTTGTGCAAGTCTGCAAAAGTTCATCTTCACGAACATTTTTATTGATAACATCACGCATACGCTGACTGCCTGCCTCCGGAGCAAAGGTAAGTCCGCTCTTGCGTACGGTTTTAATCTTATTCATAATGTCATCTGTAAAGCCGTCAACACGCAGTGACGGAAGTGAAATGCTGACTTTTTCGTCTTTGCTCCACTCATTTAACTTATCAAGCAACGGTACAATCTGACTGTAGTCACTTGAACTGAGTGAAGATAGCGAAACTTCATCGTAACCCGTGTTATCACATAATGCTCTGCATTGTTTATTTATAGTTTCGGGAGATTTTTCACGGACGGGACGGTAAATCATGCCCGCCTGACAGAAACGGCAGCCTCTTATACAGCCACGGAAAATTTCCTGAACCGCTCTGTCATGAACTATCTCAACGAGCGGAACTACAAAATTATCAGGATAGAACGACTTGTCCATATCAAGCATAATACGCTTGTGGATTTTAGCGGGAGCATCTCCTTTTGGAATGAATGACTTGATTGTGCCGTCCTCGTTATATGTTACATCATAGAGTGCAGGAACATATACACCCTCAATTTTAGATGAGAGTTCAAGAAACTCCTGTTTTGATTTACCCTCGGCTCTGCACTTTCTGAAAAGTTCAATAACCTCAAGGTCAACCTCTTCACCCTCACCGATGAAGAAAATATCGACAAAATCTGCAATCGGCTCGGGGTTGCAGGCACACGGTCCGCCTGCAACTACTATGTTTTTAAGTTCTTTTCTGTCACAGCTTTTAATCGGCACACCCGAAAGCCTGAGCATATTGAGCATATTTGTAAAGCTGAGTTCATACTGGAGAGTGAAACCGATAAAGTCAAAATCGGACACGGGATCTCCGCTTTCAAGCGCATAAAGCGGAATATTGTGTTTTATCATCTCTTCTTCCATATCAACCCATGGGGCAAAAACTCTTTCGCACCAAATGTACGGCACAGCGTTCATAAGGCTGTAAAGAATTTTCATTCCGAGATGGGACATACCTACTTCATAGGTATCGGGAAAGCAGAAGGCAAATCTGCAATCTACTTTCTTTTTATCCTTGATTACTTCGTTGAGTTCACCGCCGACATATCTTCCCGGCTTTTGAACTTTCAGAAGTAATTTTTCAACTTCTTTGCTGACCATAGAAATCCTCCGTCAGTAGTATCTGTTGTTTTTACATAAAAGTGACGCAATGAGATACGCACACACAAACAACAGCGAAAAATTATATTTTGAATTTAGCAAAACCATAAAGCCGAGTACCGTCAGCGGAAAAAGGATTATAACAGCAGTTATATTTATGATTCTTTCGGCTGATTTTTCCGAAAATTTTCTGCACAGAATAACATACATAAGCTGTCCGCCGTCAAGCGACATAACCGGCAGCATATTAAAAAGTCCCGTGCAAAGGTTCGCCATAGCAATCGGCAATAAAAATTCACTATTACATAAGTATAACAGATAAAACAGAATAAAACAAATGAAATTGACTAAAGGTCCGAAAAAAATTATAAAAATGTTCTGACGGGTTGTGTTTAACTGCCTTGAAGAGTTGGTAATCTTGATTTCAAACAGCGAAATTTTGATTTTATCAGGCGGAGATTTGCAAATCAGCATTGCAAAAAGATGACCGCATTCATGAATAATCACAGCCATAACGCAACATAGAAATCCTAAAAATATATTCAGTATCACACATATTGTTCCAAGACAAACGAGTGAATACGAAACCGTAAAATCAATGTTCAGCAGACGAAACTTCATCGCTTGTTGCAGTAAACAGGTTTGATAAATCTATTTTATTATCGCCCGTATCAAAAACAACGGATTTTTCAAGGTTTGAATAGTACCACTCCCGTGTTGCGGCATAGACCTCACCGCCAAATAAATTAAGCAAAAAAGCCGCAAGAGCTACAAGAATACAACACACAAGTTGAATCGTTATCACAAGCTGTTTCGGAGAATTTTTCTTTTCATCACTATTTTCAGCCGATAAAGAGTTCACATCCTCCTCATCTAAATCAAGCTCCTCCGATACCTTCGGGTATTCCGAATATGAAACAGATTTCCAGTCATCGTCATATGTAATGGTATTTCTGCTATCATTATTTTCTGTCAAAAAAATCACCTCAATGCAATATATGCAATGAGGTGAACAAATTTAACTGCGTCATTCAATCTTTTGGTCAAGGCTTTTGAAATCGCCTTTTGTAAGGTTGACAAAAAATGCAATTGCAAGCATTAACGAGAAAAATTCCGCAATCGGGAAAGCATACCATACGGCTGTATAATCAAACACCATAGAAAGCACCCACGCAATCGGAAGAATGAGTACAAGCTGACGACAGAATGACATAATAAGACTGCGCAGTCCCTTTCCGACTGCCTGAAAAAGTGTTGTAAAGATAATGCCGGCAGCGGCAGGAATAAAGCAAAGACTGATGATTCTAAATGCAGGGACACCGATATCCATAATATCCTGTGTGCCGCCAAACATAGCAATAAGCTGTTCGGGGATTGTCCACATAAGAATTGTGCCGACCGCCATAATAATTACGCCAATGATGATGCCGCGCTTTAAAGCGGAATACATTCTCTTTTTCTTTCTTGCACCGTAGTTATAACCGATAATCGGCATTACGCCCTGATTGAGTCCGAAACAAGGCATGAATACAAAGCTCTGTAATTTATAATAGATACCGAGAACAGTAACGGCAGCCTCCGAAACAGCAAGAATAGCGTTGAGTCCGATAATCATAACCGAACCGATTGACTGCATAATTACAGACGGAAAGCCTACAACATAGATAGATTTTAATGTAGAACCGTTCAATTTGAAATGTTTGAACGAAACTTTAACTTCGTTATTCTTAAAGAAAAGAATGCAAAGGCAGAAAACCATACCGCAGAATTGACCGAATACAGTAGCAATTGCCGCACCGAGAACGCCCATTTCAGGAAAAATTCCTATACCGAAAATCAGGAGCGGGTCAAAAATAATATTTACAATTGCACCGAAAAGCTGGGATAACATCGGGAATATCATATTGCCTGTTGCCTGAAGCGTTTTTTCAACCATAATCTGTACAATTGAAAAGAACGAGAAGCAAAGTACAACCGTCAGATACTGGATTCCGTAATTTAGAATAGCCTCATTCTGCGTGTACATTGCCATAAACGGGCGAACCGCAAAAAGTCCGAGCAATAAAAATATTACATAATTAAAAATACAGGTTACAAGACCGTGAGTTGCTCCGTCGTTTGCCTGAACAAAATTTTTCTCACCTAATTTTCTTGAAACAAACGAGTTTACACCGACTGCCGTACCGACTGCAAACGCAATCAAAAGCATTTGCAGAGGATACGCAAGCGAAGTTGCGGTCAGTCCGTCTGCGTCATAGTTGCCGATGAAAATACTGTCAACAACATTATACATTGCCTGTATTGTCATTGAAAAAATTGCAGGCAGACTCATTGTCAGAATGAGCCTTGTCATTGGCATAGTTCCCATTTTGTTTTCATGGGGCTTTACTGAATTTTCCATATTTTCCATACTGATTCCTTTCTTATTCGCATACATATAGTTAGTTGATCTTTCGTATCTTCCTGTAAATCCAAAATGCAACAAGCATTACAGCCGTACCGAGCAACACACCGAAAAAGTCAATCCACATATCGCTCACCTGTCCCGATCTTCCCTCAACCCCAAGTTGGATTGTTTCATCAATAAAACAGGTAAACAGTCCGATAGAAACGGTGTATGGTATGAATTTTATCGGCTTGATTCGGTCAAATGAATAGGCACATGAACAGAGCAATGCTCCCAGAACGGTATATTCCGTAAAATGAGCAAGCTTTCTGATTATGTGGTCCGAAAGATTCGGCTCAATTCCGAATAATTTTAAAATTACTGTGACAAAATCAAGGACGATTTCACTCTCTTGTGCCGACTCAACTGACGGCATTGAAGAATGAATAAACGCAAATGCAATAACTGACGCGGTCAAAACAAACATAATTATTCTGAATCGCATTGAACAGGAATTCGTTTTCATCAAATCACTCCACAATATATTTTACAGATTATTCAGTCAATGTCAACTTTTGAATAATTATTTATCATAATGTATAAATAAATCAAATTTTAAGGCTTTATTATGGAAGATTTTATCTTGCTCAAATATTGAAAAAAACTTTTAAATCTGTTATACTTATCAGGTATTGGCAAAATATAATTTCTAAGGAGCAAATATGTGGTATTTAATAGTATTTTTTATTTCAATGGTTCCGATAGTAGAAATCAGAGGTGCTGTGCCTGTTGCGGTTGCAAATGACTTAAATCTTTTTTGGACATATGTAATCTGCATTTTAGGCAATATGCTCCCGGTTCCGATTATCTACCTCTTTGCAAGAAAGGTTCTTGTTTGGGGTTCTGACAAGAAGTTTATCGGCAGATTCTTTTCTTTCTGTCTTGAAAAAGGCGAAAAAGGCGGCAGAAAACTTGAGGCAAAAGCAGGCAACGGAATGTTTGTTGCACTTATGCTTTTCGTAGGCATCCCTCTTCCCGGCACAGGCGCATGGACAGGAACACTTGCGGCAAGTATTCTTGACCTCGGATTTAAGAAAAGCGTTATAGCAGTTATGTGCGGTGTTGTTATCGCAGGTATTATAATGGGTATCGGTTCGGTACTTGTTGCAAACGGAATCAACTTTATTTTTGCTCCGTAAATAATTTTGGGCAGCACATCGCTGCCCTTATTTTTTGGTGAATTTATAAAATGGAAAAGAAAAATATATATGACGCAATTATAATCGGCGGCGGTGCATCGGGACTTATGTGTGCAATCACAGCAAAGAAACATGACCGTTCAAAGAAAATTGCAATAATCGAAAAAAATGACAGATTAGGCAAAAAGCTGATGTCAACAGGCAACGGCAGATGTAACCTGACAAATCACTGTATATCTCCCGATAAATATGTCGGTTCTTTCAAAAAGCAGAGTAAAATAATTTTTGAAAGATTCAGCGGTGATGAGATGGCGAATATTTTTAAAAACTTAGGTCTTTTAAGTTTTTACGATAACGAGGGCAGATATTACCCGATAAGCAAACACGCCGCATCCGTTCTGGATGCTCTGCGCTTACAGGTTGAAACACTCGGAATAGATGTTTTCACAAAACAGAATGTCAATTCTATAAAAAAAGTTTCAAACGGTTTTAAAATTTTGTCTGATGACAGCGAAAAAAAGTACGATTTCATATGTAACAAGCTTGTGATTGCAAACGGTTCAAAAGCCGCACCTAAGCTTGGCGGAAACGCAAGTGCAATTGATTATCTTAAAAATTTCGGTCATAAGGTTGTTTCGTTCTCCCCTGCTTTATGCCCTGTTAAGGTTAAAAGCGATGTTCTGAAAATATTAAAAGGTCTGAGAGTTACGGGCAAGGCACAGTTATACGGTGAACACGGTCGATTAATCAAGGAAGAAACAGGCGAAATTCAATTTACCGAGAATTCGTTGTCGGGAATTTGCGTGTTCAATCTTTCATTGTTTGCTAAACCGAACGACAAAATAGTGCTTGATTTATTGCCCGATTATTCGGAAAATGAGCTGATTAAAATAATCAGACAACATATATCATTGTTTTCTGATTTGCCGTGTGAACAGCTTTTGACAGGTATTTTTCAGAAGAGAATTGGACAGGCAATTCTGAAAATCAGCCGAGTTGATTTGTCAAAGATTTGTTCCAAGCTTTCAAAGGACGAAGTATCAGGAATTTGCAAAACAATAAAATCGATGTCATTTACAGTAAGCGGAAAAGAAGATTTCTCACACGCACAATGTGCTTTGGGCGGTGTTTTAGGCAAAGAAATTGACGAAAACACTATGATGAGTAAAATTGTGAAAAATCTTTTTATATGTGGTGAGGCGATTGACCTTTGCGGTGAATGCGGAGGGTTTAATCTTCATTTTGCGTTTGCCGGAGGAATTATTGCAGGAGAAAATTTATGATCAGAGTGAACAATATACATTTAAGCCTTGACTACGACGATAAATCAGTTCGCAAGGCAGTTGCCCAACAGTTGAGGATTGAAGAAAAATCCATAAAAAGCTGTAAGATTTTTCGCAGATCGGTTGACGCAAGAAAAAAGGATAATATCTACTTTCTTACAACCGTTGACGCTGAACTTAATATCAACGAGGATAAAGTCTGCAAAAAGTGCGGCAACGCTCAAATTGCGAGAAAGTATGAATATAATCAAATGAAATTTGGCAATGCGCCCTCCCCCATTGTTGTCGGAGCAGGTCCGGCTGGATTGTTTGCGGCACTTATTCTGGCAAGAAGCGGTGCAAATCCAATTCTTATTGAAAGAGGTCGTGATGTTGACAGACGAACTGCCGATGTGAACAGGTTCTGGACAAGCGGTAAGCTTGACATAACTTCAAATGTTCAGTTTGGCGAAGGAGGTGCGGGAACATTTTCTGACGGCAAACTGAATTCAGGTACAAAAGATATAAGGCAACGCAAGGTGCTTGAAGAATTTGTAAGCCACGGCGCACCTGATGAAATTCTCTATAACGCAAAACCTCATATCGGAACGGATATGCTAAAAGGAACAATAAAAAATATCCGCAACGAGATTATTGAACTCGGCGGAAGGGTTATGTTTGAAACGAAGCTTGTTTCAATGGCTTTTAGTGATAACAAGCTGAAATCTATAACTGTTGAAACGGCTAACGGTGATGAAATTATAGAAACAGACAATGTTATTCTTGCAATCGGTCACAGTGCAAGGGATACTTTTGAGATGCTTTATGATTTAAAGTTGCCGATTGAGGCAAAGCCTTTCTCGGTAGGAGCAAGAATTGAACATCTTCGTCAAAAAGTTGATAAGGCACAATACGGCAGGTTTGCGGGCAATAAAAAACTCGGCTCGGCAAATTATAAGCTGAGTACGCACCTTGATAACGGACGGGGTGTATATACATTTTGTATGTGTCCGGGAGGCAAGGTTGTCAATGCGTCAAGCGAAGAAAACAGACTTTGCACCAACGGTATGAGTGAATTTGCTCGAGATGCCGATAATTCAAATTCAGCGTTGCTTGTAGGAATAAACCCGGATGATTATGAATCCGACCATCCGCTTGCCGGAATGTATTTACAGAGAAAGCTTGAATCAAAAGCATTCGTTGCCGGCGGAGAAAATTATAATGCACCCATACAAAGAGTTGACGATTTTCTTAATAACAGAAAATCCACACATCTCGGTGATGTAAAGCCAAGTATCGGTCCGAATTATGAATTTTCAAATCTGAACGAGATTTTGCCTGAATATGTCAGCACTTCTATGGCTCAGGGCATTGTGAAAATGGGCAGAATGTTACACGGATTTGATGACGGTGACGCTGTTTTGACGGGCGTTGAGAGCAGAAGCTCTTCCCCCGTCAGAATAATGAGAAAAACAGATACACTCGAAAGCGTACTTATTGAAGGACTGTATCCGTGCGGTGAAGGTGCAGGCTATGCAGGCGGAATTATCTCCGCCGCAGTTGACGGCATTAAATGTGCCGAGAAAATTATAGAAAAATCGAATAAAAATTGAATAGATAATTAATGCTGTTTATCACCATACGGTGATGCAAATATTATTCAAGGAGTTTTTGGTATGAAAATTCTAATCACAGGCGGAACAACATTTGTAAGCAGATATGCAGCCGAGCATTTTGTGAGTAAAGGCGAGGAAGTTTTTGTTCTAAACAGAAACAGCAGACCTCAATCACAAGGTGTGCATCTGATTAACTGCGACAGATTGAATCTTGGCAACAAGTTTGCTAACGAACACTTTGATTTAATTCTTGATATCACAGCGTACACTGATGATCATATAAAGGCTCTTTTAAAGTCAGGTATTTCGTTTGATGATTACATTTTCATCAGTTCAAGTGCGGTTTATCCCGAAACTAATCCCCAGCCGTTTGCCGAAAATCAAACTTGCGGTAAAAATTCTGTCTGGGGCGATTACGGAATTAACAAACTCAATGCAGAAAAATACTTACTTGATACTGTCCAAAATGCGTATATTCTTCGTCCGCCGTATTTTTACGGTATGTATGAAAATTTGTACAGAGAAACATTTCCCTTTGATTGTGCTATTCTAGACAGAAAATTTTACATTCCTGAAAACGGAGATATGAAATTGCAATTTTTCAATGTGACAGACCTTTGTAAATTTATTGAGATAATAATAGAAAAGCACCCAAGTAATCATATTTTTAATGTTGGAAACAAAGAAACCGTTACAATAAAAGAATGGGTTGAGCTTTGCTACAAAGTGGCAGGCAGAGAAGTTGAATTTGTAAGCGTGTCGAAAGATATTCCGCAAAGAGATTATTTTTGCTTCTACGATTACGAATATGTGCTTGATGTAAGAAAACAAAATGAATTAATGCCAAATACAGTATCTTTGTATGATGGATTGAAAGAAGAATTTGAATGGTATAAAAATCACCAAGACAGCATTTATAATCGCAAACCGTACATAGAATATATAGATACAAAATTAAAGTAATAAGTAAAAAATTAACAAAAGCAATGTTTCCGAACAAATGGAAACATTGCTTTTTTACCCTCATTACAGAAAAATGTGGGATAGTCAAAAGATGACTTCTTCACCTTGATTCGCTATCTTTCTATTTCTTCTGTCCGTTCACCATCCCACAAAAAATCATGATGAACCGTTTATTTTGTATTGTGATTTAAACAAATAACAGTACCGCCCCGACAGTAAAAATCAAAACAGCAAAATGCGCTTGATTGTGTGGGGCGGCTCTTAGATAAACTTGTTAAATTTTACTTGGAGTATTTACTCCACTGTCCGTTTGAGTAAATCATATTTACATCGGGGATTTTTAAGTCACCTGTCTGTGCTGAACCGTTATTGAATATAGCATATTCTGCACCATTCGGAAGTTCAAATCTGTATGTGTTATTACCTATACTTTCCATAGCCTTGCCGGGCCAGCTCATATAAGTCGAATCTGTTGAACTCCATACATAGACATTTACTGTTGACCAGTTTTCCGCATTATTGAAATAAACATAATTCTTCGTCTGAATTGAAGTCGGTTCGGTTGTTGGCTCTGTGACATTTGTTGTAGGCTGGGTGGGTGCAACATTTTCTGTGTAAGTACCGCAGTATGAATCTTCACCAATAAGCTTAACGACATAAGCCTGAATCATAGTTGCGTCTTTTACAGAAATAACAGAATCCTTGTTTACATCTGCCGCAATGAGAGCCTCATCGCTTAAAGTCGATATGTGAACAATGTATCTTTGAACCTCTGTTGAATCACAGACTGTAATTGTTCCGTTTAAATCAACATCACCGATAAGAATTCTGTTTGAAGGCTCTGTTACCGGCTGAGTTGTAGAAGGCTGTGTTGTAGCAGGCTGTGATGTGGTAGGCTGAGTTGTGATAGGCTGAGTTGCGATTGTAGTAGGACGAACTGTCGTGGAAGGAGCTGTTGTCGGCTGAGTGGGTTTTACAGTCGAATAGTTCTGCCAAGAACCGTTGCTGTAAATTTTATTACCGTCTGCAATCCTGAGGTCATCTGTCTGACTGTCACCGTTGTTGAAGATTACATATTTTGCACCGTCAGGCACTTCAATATCAAAAATATTATTACCCTTGTCGGTCATTTTCTTGCCCGGCCACGATGTCATTTCTTTATTATCATCACTCCAGAAATATGCATTGACCTTAGACCACTTGGTTGATGAGTTATCATAAGCAACAACCTTTACGGCATTCGGGTCTACTTTTGTATATGTATATGTTTCCGGATCGGATGTTGTCTTGCCGTCGCTTGCTTTTACTGTTACTGTGGTTACAGTATCGTAAGCAAGGTTAGTACCGATTGTAATTTTCTGACCGTTTGTGTAGTTTACAAATGCACCGTCATCAATTGAATACTGAGCATTTTTTGCATTCTTGCAATTGAGCGTAAGTGTGAGCTCATCTGTATTGTAGTTTGTTGAACCCGGAGTTACTGACGCTGAAGGTCCTTCGGGTTCGGCATCATAGACTACTGCAATACCTGATGAACCTATTGTACCTGAAATGGTGCTTGATGTAATTGTAAATGTATTGCCCGAAACAGCATCTGTGTATGTACCCGGTTTTGCGTAACCGCCGCCGTTTTCTACCGATACCTCGCCGCTTCCGCTGCCTTTTACGATAACAGCACCGCCGTCTTTACGGGTAATTACAGAACAACCGTCTGACACTGTGTAGTAATCGGCTTTGCCGTCCATTGCATTATGGAACTTATTGATTTGGGCAACCTCACTGCTGGTGAAATGAGTTGAGCCTTTTTCTCCCATTTTGATACTTTCTTTGTTGGTTGAAGAAGGACGGGAAAAATAAAGAGCAGTAACTTTATTACGGCTTGCCGCAACCGCATAGGCACGGTCAATAACATTCTGACTCATTTCATTTGAAAAGCCCCAGTCTTTGTTGTTTGACCATGTATCATGGCTTTCACCCCAATAAAGAAGCTTATCGTTTGAAATGCCTTTTTCACTCCAGTTTCCGCTTGAAGTAGGAGCTTTGCCCGAATTAAACGAATCACGGAGTTCTTTACCGTAGTTACTGTCTGTGACAGAAATATAATCGGTATACTCTTTCATAATGTCTTCATTGCCTGTCGAACGATCATCGGGACCACCGAGAATTTCGCCGTAGTTATAAAGACCGTACTGTGTTACCGATTTCCAGAAATCGTCGCCCTCGCTCGGAACGCCAATGTGTTTTGCAGCGTCCCAACGAAGTCCGTCAACACCTACCGACTTGAGTTCCTGAACATAGTTGCAGACTTTTTGCTGAACATATGGATTTTCGGTTGCAATGTCCGGCATACCAATCGAGCCGTGTGTTACCTGCCAACGGTTTTTCCAGTCAATACCTCCGCCGAAGGTATGCCAATACTCGGATGGCTTTAAATCGTTGTCTATGTTGTTGTGATCGCCTCTCAAATGGTTAGCGACAACATCGACAATAATCTTAATCCCGTACTTTTCTGCCTCATCACAAAGCGACTGAAGTTCAGCCTTTGTGCCGACACCATTTGTTCCGATACTGAATGAAATTGGCTGATATAACCAATACCAAGTACCTGTTCCGTTTGGCTGTGCCGGAGAAGTCTGTATGCTTGTAAATCCGGCTTTTGCAATTTTAGGCAATTCAGCCTTAATATCGTTATAAGTCCAGTCAAAACAATGTAAAATTACACCGTCCTGAATATTATCTTTGAGTTTGTACTTATTAGCCGATACGGTTGGTGAGCTTTCTGCCGCCTGAACACCGAATGAACCGGATACAAAGGCAGATAGGCTTGCCGACAGGATGCTCACGCTCAATATTGCGCTGAGTATTTTTGATTTTGTTTTCAAATTTTTACACACCTTTCAAATTAATTTCAAAACTCTACTATGTGTCGAATTCGACAATAATATTAAAGCACCCATAAAAGGTGCCCTAATATGCGACTGTGTCTGTAAGCCGGGTTTTGTCGTGAACAGCCATCTATCTTGGCAGACCGTTACCGAATCTGCTCGATGCCACCTCCTAAGGACACGCCGAGCAAGCGTATAATGTCCTACCACGGTGTTGCTTCAAATAGGGTTTACACGGCAGAGCAGTCTCCTGCCCTCCGGTGAGCTCTTACCTCACCTTTCCATCCTTACCATATAATGGCGGTAATTTTCTGTTGCACTATCCCTGGAGTCGCCTCCGGCGGCCGTTAGCCGTTATTATTGCTCTGTGAAGCCCGGACTTTCCTCGCACAGTACCTTTCGGCAGCTGCTCGCAGCTGTTCAACACACTCGCACATTTATTTTATACCTTTTTTGTACAAAAGTCAAATGAATTTTGTGATTTTTACTTGATATAACGGCTTTTTAGGGGTATAATGAAAGGGAATTAATTATAAGGAGTTACCGATATGGATATCAGAAAAGAATCACTCAAAAAACACTATGAGTGGAACGGTAAGATTGAAGTTGTTTCAAGAGTTCCGATTAACTCGGCTGAAGACCTCTCTCTTGCCTATACTCCGGGTGTTGCAGAACCGTGTCTTGAAATTCAGAAGGACTATGACAAGTCTTTTGAACTCACAAGAAGAAACAACCTTGTTGCCGTTGTAACCGACGGTACAGCTGTTCTCGGTCTTGGTGACATAGGTCCTGAGGCAGGTATGCCTGTTATGGAGGGCAAATGTGCGCTTTTTAAGGAATTCGGCGATGTTGACGCATTTCCTATTTGCGTAAGAAGTAAGGATGTTGACGAAATTGTAAACGCAATTTACCTTATCAGCGGTTCATTCGGCGGAATCAATCTTGAGGATATTGCCGCTCCGAGATGCTTTGAAATTGAAAAGAAGCTCAAAGAGAAGTGTGATATTCCGATTTTCCACGATGACCAGCACGGTACTGCCGTTATTGTTGCCGCAGGCCTTATCAACTCACTCAAGCTTGTTCACAAGAAACTTGACGAAATCAAGGTTGTTATGAACGGTGCAGGTGCGGCAGGTATTGCAATTGCAAAGCACCTTCTTAATATGGGTGTAAAGGACATTACACTTTGCGACAGTAAGGGTATTATCTGCAAGGGTGATCCGAGACTTAACGCTGTTAAGCAGGAAATGGCTGAAATTACTAACCTTTCTCACCTTGAGGGCTCGCTTGCAGATGCAATGAAGGGTGCTGATGTATTCCTCGGAATTTCTGCCGCAGGTTGCGTAAGCGAAGAAATGGTTAAGTCAATGGCTAAGGATCCTATTCTTTTTGCTATGGCTAATCCTACTCCTGAGATTATGCCTGACATTGCTAAAAAGGCAGGTGCGGCTGTTATCGGTACAGGCAGAAGTGACTTTCCTAACCAGATTAACAATGTACTTGCTTTTCCGGGTATTTTCAGAGGTGCTCTCGACTGCCGTGCAAGCGATATTAACGAAGAAATGAAAGTTGCCGCATCTTTTGCAATTGCTTCACTCGTGAGCGATGAAGAGCTTAATGCAGATTATATTCTTCCCGAGGCATTTGACAAGAGAATCGGTAAAACTGTTGCTGAGGCTGTTAAGAAGGCCGCTGTTGAGACAGGCGTTGCAAGAATCTGATAAAGATTTGCAAATAAATATTTTAAGAGAAAGAAAAAGAGGAAAACAATGAAAAAGACAGTTACTTTATTGGTACTGATTTCAATGCTGTTCTCTACTGTTTTTCTGTTCACCGGATGCGGTGATTCATCGGTTAAGGAAATTAAGACTGCCGATGATATCAAAGGAGCGTCCGTAGGTGTTCAGACAGGTACAACAGGCGATACTTTTGTATCTGACTATGAGGCTGACGGCACCAAGGTTATGCGTTACAGCAAGGGTGCCGACGCTATCGTAGCTCTTACACAGAATAAAATCGACTGTGTTGTAATTGACAGTGAACCGGCAAAGGAATTTGTAAAAGCAAATGCAGGACTAAAAATTCTTGATGAACCTTTTGCGGAAGAGCAGTATGCAATCTGCATTTCAAAGGAAAATCATGAACTCACCGAAAAAATCGACAAAGCTCTTGCAGAGCTTAAAGACGAGGGCGTTCTGGACAAAATCAAAAGCTATTACATAGAGGGTAATACTGATACCGTACCCTATGAATCACCTAAGGATATCAAGTATGACGGTGAACTTCATATGGCTACGAACGCTGCTTTTCCACCGTATGAATATGTTGAAGGCGGTAAAATTGTCGGTCTTGATCCGATGATGGCTACGGCAATCTGTGACAAGCTCGGTAAAAAACTTGTTATTGATGATATGGAATTTGATTCTGTTATCACTGCTGTTCAGACCGGCAAAGACGATTTTGGTATGGCAGGTATGACCGACACACCGGAAAGAAGAAAAAATATCGACTTTTCAACTTCATATGCCAACACAACTCAGGTTATTATCGTAAACGACAGCGCATCGGGCAGTTTGTTCGGCAATCTCGGTGAAAGCTTTAAAAACACATTCATCACAGATAACAGATGGCAGCAGCTTTTAAGCGGTTTGCTTGTAACCCTTGAAATCACATTGTTTGCAGGTATTATCGGTGTTATTATCGGTTTTGTCATTGCTCTTGTAAGAGCTACTCACGATATTCAGCTTGACAAGAGAAAATGCAGGAGCTTCGGTGATTGTGTTCTGAAATTCTTTAATGCGATTTGCAACATCTACATTACTGTTATCAGAGGCACACCTGTTGTAGTTCAGTTGATGATTATGTATTACATTATTCTTGCATCTGTAAGAAACGGTATCTTTGCTGCAATCATTGCATTTGGTATGAACTCTGCCGCTTATGTTGCAGAAATTGTTCGTTCGGGCATTATGGCTGTTGACATCGGTCAGACTGAGGCAAGCCGTTCACTCGGTTTTAACAACAGACAGACAATGACAATGGTCGTTCTTCCGCAGGCAATTAAAAATGTTCTTCCTGCACTCGGCAATGAAATTATTACACTTCTCAAAGAAACTTCGGTTGCAGGTTATGTTGCACTTGCAGATATCACATATATTGGTAATATGATTCGTTCAAGAACTTACGAGGCATTCTTCCCGCTTATTACGGTTGCATTGATTTACCTTGTAATTGTACTTGTGCTTTCGTACATCCTCAGAAGATTTGAAAGGAGATTGAAAAAGAGTGAAAGATAACGCATTAATCTCCGTAAGAGGACTTGAAAAATCATTCGGTAAAGATATTCAGGTTCTTAAAGGTATTGATATTGACATTTTCAAAGGCGATGTAGTTGTTGTTCTCGGTCCTTCAGGCTCGGGTAAATCAACTTTTCTCCGTTGCCTTAACAGACTTGAAGAACCGACAGGCGGTCACATTTTCTTTGAGGGTACAGATATTACGGATCCTAAGGTTAATATAAATGTTCACCGTCAAAAAATGGGAATGGTGTTCCAGCAGTTTAACCTTTTCCCCCACAAGACTGTTATTGACAACCTTACAATGGCTCCTGTCAAGCTTCTTGGCAAGAGCAAAGATGAGGCTAAAAAAGACGCTATGGATCTTTTGGAGCGTGTAGGACTTGCCGAAAAGGCAAACGCATATCCGAACCAGCTTTCAGGCGGTCAGAAACAGCGAATCGCAATTGTAAGAGCGCTTGCTATGAATCCCGATGTTCTCCTTTTTGACGAGCCGACATCTGCACTTGACCCCGAAATGGTCGGCGAAGTTCTTGATGTTATGAAAGAGCTTGCCAAGGCAGGTATGACAATGGTTGTTGTTACTCACGAAATCGGCTTTGCAAAGGAAGTTGCAACCGATGTTGTATTTATTGACGACGGTGTTATCAAAGAAAAGAACAATCCGCAGGAGTTCTTCAATAATCCGCAGGACGACCGTTTAAAGGAATTTTTATCAAAGGTTCTTTAATTTTAAACAAAAATCAGAGGATTTCAGTTTTCGCTGAAATCCTCTTTTTTAATTACTTATTTATTTGATTACCGTAAATATATTCTTTGGCTTTTGATATGAGTATTGATTTTTTGTTTGGAACATTTGCATCTACTACAAGCATTAGCAGATAATCGAGAATATTTCCGACATCTCTTCCCTCTTTTACGCCAAGGTTTAAAACATCTTTACCGTTGATATCAAGCTGACTCAGCTTAAAACATTCGTTATCTTTGATTATTTCATTAAGATGTGTTTTAGCCTTTTTAAGATATCCGAGCTTTTCTTCTCGCTGATATTCAGACTGGGCAGATATATCGGCGTGTTCGACCTCTAACAACTGCTTTGTAAGGTCTGTACCGAGTACATTCATAACCTTTTTCATAAGCTTTTTACTGCCGTTAAAACGGACATCATGATATTCAATCAGCAGAAGAGTTTTGTTAATAAAATCAGACGGTAATCTTAGTCTGTGCAGAATTCTGTCTGCAATTTTTTTACTTTCAAGCTGATGTCCCTGAAAATGCGATTGACCGCTGTTGTCAGTAGTTTTAACAAAAGGCTTGCCGATGTCATGCAGAAGCATTGTCATACGAAGCATGGGATTCGGTTCAATTGTGCCGAGTGCAGTCAGGGTATGTTGCCACAAATCATACGAATGATGAATGTTGTTCTGATTGAAATTGAACATAACGGTAATTTCAGGGATAATAACAGCAATTGTTTCTCGGTAAGCGTCAAGAATTTTTACGGCATCCTTACCGCAGATGAGCTTTAAAAATTCCGAAATCACACGCTCTGTTGCAATGTTTTTTAGCAAGTCTGCATTTTTAAATATAGACTTTGATGTGTTCTCTTCAATTGAAAATCCGTAAACAGAGGCAAAGCGTAATGCCCGCAAGATTCGCAGAGCATCCTCATTAAAGCGTGTATCGGGATTTCCGACACAACGGATAATTTTATCTTTAAGATCATTTTTACCGCCATATGGATCGACAAGACCGTATTCAGCGTTATATGCCATTGCATTTACCGTAAAGTCACGGCGTTGCAAATCTTCGTTTATGTTTCGTGTAAAGCTTACGCTGTCCGGATGACGGTTATCGGAATAATCTCCGTCAATACGGTAGGTTGTGATTTCATAGACTTCACCGCCGCATACAACGGAAATTGTGCCGTGTTTAATACCTGTATCAAAAGTATGATAAGCCTCAAAGCATTTTTTTGTCTGCTCGGGCAAAGCATTTGTACAAATATCTGTATCATGCGGAGTCAATCCGAGAAGATAATCACGAACACAACCGCCCACTATAAAAGCCTCATAGCCTTGATTATTCAGTTGTCTGATTAATTTTTCAGCGTTTTTGTTTATTTGCATTTCTTTTTGCAGTCAGTTTAAGATGACTTTCCTTTTTGAATTTTTCTATATAGTGCTGTGCTATATTGTAGAGTATATTAAATACAACAAATGTGCCTACAGCAAAGATTACAAGCAATATGATGTTTTCAAATGTAAGCGGTGCAAGTGAGAACAATCCGCCGAAGAAAATTGAACCGATTATTATTCCCGCGGAACATCCGATGACCATAACGGCTCTGAGCGGATTGAACGGGATTGATAATCTGATTACAAGCAGCATACATGAAAATGCAGTAAGATATACGCAGAGAGTTGAAAACTGTGCCTGCGGCATATCCGTCATATACTTTAAAATTGCGAGTAATATTGTATCTGCCGAAATACAAAAAGCTGTCGGGAGTGATCTTGCTATTATATTTACGGTGAAATTACCTTTTACTATATCTTTATTCGGTTGAAGTGCGAGAACAAATGATGGCAATCCAACTGTTAATGCACCGACAAGCGTAAGCTGTATCGGTTCAAAGGGATAACCTGTGCGGAAGAATATGAAGAAAATTGAGAGTATAACCGAATAAATCGTCTTTACAAGATAGAGTGCAGAGCTTCGTTCAAGGTTATTGATTGTTCGTCTGCCCTCTGCCACAACGCTCGGCATTGCGCCAAAGTCATTATTGACAAGTACAAGCTGTGACACATTTCGTGCGGCATCACTGCCCGACGCCATAGCTACGGAGCAATCCGCCTCTTTGAGTGCGAGAACATCATTTACGCCGTCACCTGTCATAGCAACCGAATGTCCGTGCTTTTTAAGGGCAACCACAAGCTTTTTCTTTTGAGCCGGAGTTACTCTGCCAAACACATTACAACGCTCTGCCGCATCTTCAAGCTCTTTATCTGTTGTCACGGTTGACATATCAATTGCATTTTCTGCACCCTCAATTCCTGTGTCAAGTGCAATATTTTTAACAGTTTTAACGCTGTCGCCTGAAATGACCTTTAAGGTGACACCCTGTTCCTTAAAATATTTTACCGTTTCATTTACATTATCACGAAGTTTATCCTTGATAAGAATGAGTGCAAGCGGTTTTAAATCATCAGGCAATGAGTCTTTGTCCGGTTCACTATCGCTTTCGGCAAGAACAAGGATTCTGACGGTTTGATTTATCTTTTCAATCTCAGAATACACCTCGGAATACTTTTCTCTGCTTTTTAAAATACATTCAGTCGCACCGACTATGTAGGTCTTGCCGTTTTCAAATGCACCTCCCGACCATTTTGTTTCGGACGAAAAATCGCAGAATTTACTGCACTCATACGGTGAAACGGAATCCGAATAGTCACGCAGTGCATACAAAGTTGCATTCAGTTCATCGGACGCTTTTACAATTGAAGAAAGTGCTTTCTTGATTTTATTTTCATCAGCCCCAAACGGAATGACACCTGTTACCGTCATTTCGTCTGTTGTAAGCGTTCCCGTTTTATCAAGACAAAGCACATCGACTCTTGCAAGTGTTTCAATGCAATACATTTCTTGTACAAGCACCTTTTTGGATGAAAGCCTGATAATTGATACTGCAAGGACAGAACTTGTAAGAAGAATCATTCCCTTTGGAATCATACCAACAAGCGACGCAACAGTGCTGATTACAGCAGACTGCAATGTTGCATCGGGCAGGGTAAATTGTCGAATAAAAAATGCAATGCCTATCGGAAAAAGTACAAATGTACAGATTTTGATAATGAAATTGAATGACTCCATAATCTGAGAATTTACTTTTTTAATATATTTGGCTTCGTTATTTATCTTTGCGGCATAGCAATCGGCTCCGACCTTTACAGCCTGAGCATAGCATTTTCCTGCCGCAATAAAACTACCTGAAAGAAGTTCATCTCCGACATTTTTTTCAATGAGATTTGATTCTCCTGTAAGCAAACTTTCGTTGACTCTGCAGTTGCCGTCGCATACAATGCAGTCGGCAGGAATCTGGCTTCCTCTTGAAAGCACAAGAATATCATCAAGAACAATCTCATCTTTACTTATTTCTGCAATTTTACCGTTTCTGAGAACATTGATTTTTTTCTCAGACAAAATAGTCAGCTTGTCAACGCTTATTTTGGAACGAATTTCCTGAACTATACCTATAATTATATTTGCGATAACAACACCGATAAAAAGCATATTCTTGTGTGAACCCACAAAAATCAATGCCGCAAGCAAAATTACATTTATAAGATTGAAAAGCGTAAAAATGTTATCACAAAATATTCTTTTGATTGATTTGGTTTTAATATTAGTTGAAATATTTACCTTTCCTTCATCTATACGCTTTTGAACTTCGGAATCGGTAAGACCAACAAGGTTAGAATTTATGTTTTCCATATATACCTCATAATAAGAAAATGATATAATTTCAGAAAATAATTTACAATGCACGGCTGTTTATCGCCTTTTCGGAAAATCCTCTGCCAGTAACATTTTTAATATTTTCATCAACGCACTAATCTATATTATAAATGCAAATCATAATAAAGGCAACGGAAAGAAGGTGAATTTTTTGCGAAAATTTAAAGAAATTATATCAGTTGCCCTGATTTTCACATTATTATTTACTGTTTCGACTTTTTCGCCTTATGCCGCTGATGATAAAAATGAGGTTTACATTGGCGGTGAGGCTTTCGGAGTTAAATTTTATGCTAACGGAGCAATGATAATCAAGCTTGAAAGCTACTATGACGGTGAAAAATATGTTTGCCCCGCCAAAGACGGCGGACTTAAAGTAAACGATATTATAAAGAAAGTAAATAATACAAAAATCAGCACAAATGAAGAATTAAAGTCTGAAATTGAAAAATCAAACGGCAATGAAATTACTGTTGAAATTGATAGAAACGGCAAAACCGAAAACAAAACCGTTTTGCCGATTAAAAATACCGTGGGAGTATATCTCCTCGGTGCGTGGGTTCGTGACAGCTGTGCAGGCATCGGAACTATGACCTATTATGATGACAGCAATAATTATTTTGCCGCACTCGGTCATGGAATATGCGACTGTGACACAGCTGCTTTGTTACCGTTAAAATCGGGAGAAGCGGTTCGGGCTGAAATCAGCGGCATTGAAAAAAGCGTCTGCGGTAAAGCCGGCAGTTTCTGCGGATATTTTACCGATGTAAAGTTTGGTAATTTGAGCGTAAACTCCCCTTTAGGAATTTTCGGAGATTTAACGAGTGAAAATTATAAAAGAAACAAGAAATATCTGATTGCAAATGACGATGAGGTAAAAACAGGAAAGGCTGTTATGGTAACAACGCCTGTCGGAGATACGCCGCAGGAATATGATATTGAAATCAAAAGAATATGCAACCGTGATATGACATCAAATGAAAATTTTGTCATAAAAATAACCGACAGCAGATTGCTCGAAAATTGCGGCGGTATTGTACAGGGTATGAGTGGCAGTCCGATAGTTCAAAACGGTAAAATTATTGGTGCTGTTACCCATGTTTTTCTGAATAATCCAAAAGAGGGTTACGGTGTGTTTGCACAATATATGGCAAATCGCTACAATAATCAACACTAAATATATGATGGTTTGTTCATTTTTGATTTAGTAAAGCAAAATATAAAACTTTTTTTCTCAATTTTTCAAAAAAGTTTTGTGGAAGGTATTGCCAACTTTACCATTTTGTGGTAATATTAGTACAACAAAAATTACTGGGGGAAATCACAATGAACAACAAAATAAAACTAATCGTAACCGATGACGCTTCTGAATTTACGCAGGAAAATCTTAATATCTTACAAAGTAAGAATATTTCCGTTATTTTCTGTGCAAAAGACGGAGAAGAATTGTGCGATAAAATTAAAAGAGAAAGCCCTGATGTTGTACTGATGGATTCATTTATGACAAGGCTTGACGCAATCGGTGTTATGAGAAGCATCACACGAGAAGGCACGAAAGTGCCTGTGTTTATGGTATATTCGTCATTCCACAGCACTGTTCTTGAGCGTGAAATTATGAATTCGGGCGCATCATATTTTGTGTTGAAGCCGTATAACATTTCCGAATTAAGCACCATTATCAGCGATTTGTCGGATTTGAGCAAGAAAAACAATTTTGGCAGAGGCAGAGTTATTGACGCTTTCGGAATTGAAATGAAAGTGACCGATATTCTCCATGAAATAGGAGTTCCGGCTCACATCAAAGGCTATCACTATCTGCGTGATTCAATCATTATGTCTGTTGAGCATCCTGAAATTATCAATGCCGTGACAAAACAGCTCTATCCGTCGGTTGCCAAAAAGTACGAAACAACTTCTTCACGGGTTGAAAGAGCTATAAGACACGCAATTGAGGTTGCATGGGATCGAGGTGACATTGATGTTCTGAACTCATATTTCGGATATACAATCCACAACGACAGAGGTAAGCCCACAAACAGCGAATTCATTGCCATGATTTCTGACAAATTAAGACTGCAAATTAAAAATGCAGGCTGAAAAAAAGAGCCGCTCGTTAAGAGTGGCTCTTAATATATTATTTAGTTTTGCCGATATCGTGTCTGTAATGAGCACCTTCAAAGGAAATTTTTTCTACTGCTGCATATGCCTTTTCAAGTGCCTCATCAAGTGTATCTGCTGTCGCAGTAACACCGAGAACTCGACCGCCGTTTGTATAGAACTTTCCGTTTTCGTACTTAGTGCCGGCATGATAAACGATTGCGCCATCGACACCGCCGTTATCATTAAGACCGAACATCTCTATACCCTTTTTGTATGAAACAGGATATCCGCCGCTTGCCATAACAACACAAGCCGCAGCACCGTTGTCCCATTCAATGTCAAGGTCGGAAAGCTTTTCGTCAATAACAGCCTCGCAGATATCTACAAGGTCAGTTTTAAGTCTTGGAAGAACAACCTGAGCCTCAGGATCGCCGAAACGGGCATTGTATTCAATAACCTTTGGACCGTTCGGTGTAATCATAAGTCCAAAGTACAGACAACCCTTAAAAGGTCTGCCCTCTTTATTCATCGCCTCAATTGTAGGGATAAAGATTGTATCCATACATTCTTTGGCAATCTCGTCTGTATAATACGGGTTCGGGCTGATTGTGCCCATACCGCCTGTGTTAAGACCTTCGTCATTATCAAAAGCACGCTTGTGGTCTTTTGAGCTGACCATAGGCTTTACGCACTTACCGTCTGTAAATGCAAGAACAGAAACCTCGGAACCTGTAAGAAACTCTTCGATAACGATATTGTTACCTGAGTCGCCAAACTTCTTGTCCTCCATAATTTCTTTGACTGCTTCAATTGCCTCATCAACAGATTGAGCAATAATTACACCCTTGCCGAGTGCAAGACCGTCAGCCTTTACAACAACGGGAGCGGTATTTTCGTTCTTTATATAGTCAATTGCTTTCTGAGCGTCATTGAATACTTCATACTTTGCAGTAGGTATGCCGTATTTCTTCATGAGATTTTTTGAGAAAACCTTTGACGCCTCAATAATAGCGGCATTTGCATTAGGACCGAATGCTCTGATTCCAGCCGCCTGCATAGCGTCAACCATACCGTCAGCAAGCGGATCATCAGGAGCTACAAAAACGAGGTCAATTGCATTGTCCTTTGCAAACTTAACCATATTTTCTTTATCCATAACTCCGATATTAACAAGCTCGGCATCTCTTGAAATACCGCCGTTGCCGGGAGCGCAATAAAGCTTTGTGCATTTAGGACTTTCAAGAAGCTTTTTAATTAAAGCGTGCTCTCTGCCGCCCGAACCAATCATTAAAATTTTCATAACCGCACCTCTATCAGTGATGGAAAAGACGAATACCCGTAAATGACATTGTCATATTGTACTTATTGCAGGTTTCAATAACATTATCATCACGAATTGAACCGCCAGGCTGTGCAACAAATTTAACACCTGAACGCTTTGCTCTTTCAATGTTGTCACCGAATGGGAAGAATGCGTCAGAACCGAGTGAAACACCGTCAAATGTTGCAAGCCAAGCCTTTTTCTCTTCCTTTGTAAGAGGTTCGGGCTTAGTTTTGAAGAACTGCTGCCATATACCGTCAGCAAGCACATCCTCATAATCATCAGAGATGTAAACATCAATAGTGTTATCTCTGTCGGGACGGCGGATGTTGTCAACAAACGGAAGGTTCATAACCTTCGGATGCTGTCTGAGATACCAGATATCAGCCTTATTGCCTGCAAGTCTTGTGCAGTGAATTCTTGACTGCTGACCTGCACCTACACCGATTGCTTGACCGCCCTTTGCGTAGCAAACAGAATTAGACTGAGTATATTTAAGAGTAATAAGAGCAACAAGAAGGTCACGCTTAGCTTCCTCTGTAAAATTCTTATTATCTGTTACAATGTTCTGAAGGAGCATTTCTTCGTCAATTTTGAGTTCATTTCTGCCCTGTTCAAATGTAATGCCGAAAACATCCTTATGCTCAATAGGAGCAGGAACATAGTTCGGGTCGATTTTTACGATATTATAGTTGCCTTTCTTTTTTGACTTGAGGACTTCAAGAGCCTCGGGAGTATAATCAGGAGCAATAATACCGTCAGAAACCTCTCTCTTGAGGAGGATTGCAGTCTGAACATCGCAAGTATCGGAAAGAGCCACCCAGTCACCGTATGACGACATTCTGTCTGCACCTCTTGCCATTGCATATGCGCTTGCAATCGGAGAAAGTTCAAGGTCATCTACAAAGTAGATTTTCTTGAGTGTGTCAGAAAGCTCAGTTGCAACTGCCGCACCGGCAGGACTTACATGCTTAAATGACGCAGCTGCAGGAAGACCTGTTGCCGCTTTGAGTTCCTTTACGAGCTGCCATGAGTTAAATGCATCAAGAAAGTTGATGTAACCGGGTTTGCCGTTGAGAACCTCAACAGGAAGATCTTTGCCGTCCTGCATAAAAATTCTCGAAGGCTTCTGATTCGGGTTACAGCCGTATTTTAAAGCAAGTTCGTTCATTGGATTCATCCTTTCCGAAAAATAAATTAGTTGTTTTTATTGATAATTCTTGACTCTGCCTTATTTGAAGCAATGTCAATATAGCGTACAAAAAGTGAAACCTTGTTATCCTCATTGAGAGAATTCCAGATTTTCTCGGCAAATGTGTCAATATCATCGTTACCGATTTCTACGAGTGTAGGTTCACCCTCAAAGCTCGGAAGCGGATTGCCGTCACTCATATATGTGTGAATGAATCTGCCAAGACCGTTTATCGGCTTGTCATATGTAAATGTGTATCTTTCGCAACAATCGGGATTGCCGTCTGCACTTTTGAGAATTGACATTGCATAGTTCATCTTGCCGTTTTCGCACTCAACAATACCTGAAATTCGTGGAGTGTAGTTAGGACCGTCAGGCTCAAATTCTCTTGTTGTGAGTGACTGTTCAAATGTCTGACCTTCATTCATAAGGTCATAAACAGTATCTGTCTGGTCACCGTTAGTAACGATAGTTTTGTTGCCGAGAACTCTTACGGGAGAATAGATGATAAGTGACGGATCAACAAGCTTTGACGGATCAAAAGCCTGAGTTTTGATGCCGTCCTCGGTTTCTGCAAAAACTCTGTTTCTGCTGTTTTCGCTTCTGCCCATAATGAAGTATGCAATAACAGCCTTTGAGCCGTCTGCACTTTTGCCGATTACAATGCCTCTGCCTGGATATGAAGTTGAAGCAATGTCATTGTAAAGTGATACAGGTTTCATATTTTTCCTCCGTTAATCAAGAATTTCGGTTTTATTGTCTTTTACTATAATTTTATCTTCGCAGAAAAGCGAAACCGCCCTTGGAAGAATCTTCCATTCAGCCTGTTCCATAACTCTTTTCTGAAGAATTTCGGGTGTGTCACCGTTCTGAATTTCAACGGCTTTCTGAATGATAATGGGACCGCCGTCGCACACTTCGTTTACAAAATGTGCGGTAGCACCCGTTACCTTGACGCCTCTGTTAAGAGCCTCCTCATGAACTCTGAGGCCATAATAGCCCTCGCCGCAGAATGACGGAATAAGCGACGGATGGATATTGATTATTCTGTTTTCAAAAGCAGAAATAAACTGCTTTCCGAGAATTGTCATAAATCCCGCAAGAACAACAAGGTCAACATCCTTGGATTTCAAAAGCTCGGTCACAGCAGAATCATACTCATCAAATTCGGCATAGTCTTTTCTTCTGATAACCTCAGTTGCAATCGAATTGTTTTTTGCTCTTTCAAGTGCATAAGCGTTTGGATTTGAGGACACAACAAGAGAGATTTTTCCGTTTTTAATCTCTCCCCTGTTCTGAGCGTCAATAAGTGCCTGAAGATTTGTGCCGCCGCCCGACACAAGAACTGCGATATTTTTCATTATTCAAACACTACTCCGTCATTACCGCTGATTACTTCACCGAGTACAACAGCGTTTTCACCGTTAGCCGCAAGAACCTCAAGAGCCTTGTCTGCATCTTCCTTGGCAACGGCGATTATCATACCTACACCCATATTGAATGTGTTGAACATATCGTGCTCGGGGATATTACCTACTCTCTGCATAAGCTTGAAAATAGGAAGAACAGGAATATTGTCCTTTTTGATTTTGGCAGAAAGACCGTCTGTAAGCATACGGGGAATGTTTTCATAGAAACCGCCGCCCGTGATGTGTGAAACAGCCTTTACATCAACCTTATCCATAAGAGCGAGAAGAGGTTTTACATAAATTTTTGTAGGAGTGAGCAATGTTTCACCGAGAGTTTTGTCAAGCTCAGGATACTCGGCATTGATTGTTTCCTCGTTAATATCAAAGATTTTTCTGACAAGCGAAAAACCGTTTGAGTGAACACCCGAAGAACGGAGTCCTAAAAGTACATCACCCTCACAAAGCTTTGAACCGTCAATCATCTTCGGCTTGTCTGCAATACCAACGCTGAAACCTGCAACATCATATTCATCAACAGGCATAAGGCCCGGATGCTCTGCAGTTTCACCGCCGATAAGAGCACAACCGGACTGAACACAGCCTTCTGCAATGCCTGATACAATTTCAGCTACCTTTTCGGGATAGTTCTTGCCGATTGCGATATAATCGAGGAAGAAAAGAGGTTTTGCTCCACAGCAAATTACATCGTTTACGCACATTGCAACTGCGTCAATACCAATTGTGTCATGCTTGTCAAGAAGAAAAGCAAGCTTGATTTTTGTACCTACACCGTCAGTACCGCTGACAAGTACAGGCTCTTCCATATCTTTGAAATCAGGGGCAAAAAGTCCGCCGAAACCGCCGATGCCTGAAATAACACCGTCAATTTTTGTGCGTGCCACATGCTTTTTCATAAGCTCTACAGACTTATAGCCTGCTGTTACATCAACACCTGCCGCTTTGTAGCTTTCGGAAAAGCTGTTGTTCATTGTAATCACTCCGTCACTTTCTGTTAATTTTTTTAGCGTATTTATCTACAAAGATTGTTCTCGGAATTTCAGCGTCATAGCTGCCCGTGAAACAACCGTCACAGAATTCTATATTTGCACCCTCAGCAATTTTTCTGAGACTGTTTATACTGAGATAACCAAGTGAATCTGCACCGATATATTCACAGATTTCACTTGTTGTCAACTTGTTTGCAATAAGACTTTCTTTATCGTGAATGTCCACACCAAAGTAGCACGGACATACAAACGGAGGTGAGCTTATGAGCATATGCACCTCGGCAGCTCCTGCCTCACGCATAAGACGAACAATATGCTTTGAGGTTTCGCCTCTGACGATTGAGTCATCAATAATAACAACTCTCTTGCCTTTAACATTAGCCTTCAAAGCGGTAAGTCTTGTTCTGAGAAGTCTTTTCTTTTTATCTTTACCCGAACCTACTGTTCTGCCGATATATTTATTTTTGACAAAACCTGTGCTGAACGGGATACCCGAAGCCTTTGCATAACCCTGTGCGGCAATAAGTCCCGAATCGGGAACACCGCACACCATATCTGCATCAATCGGGAACTCGTCATAAAGAAGTTCACCGGCTCTGAATCTTGCATTATGTACGCAGACACCGTTGATTACGCTGTCCGGTCTTGCAATATAAACATATTCAAAAAGGCAGAAAGATGTTTTATCGGGCAAAAGCTTTAATTTGTAGCTGTGAAAGCCTTCTTCGTCAACTACTACCATTTCGCCCGGCTCAACATCACGGACAAATTCACCGCCGAGACTGTCGATAACACAGCTTTCGGAAGTGAAAATCCAGCTGTTTTTGAGTTTGCCGATACAGAGCGGACGAAATCCGTGCATATCACGAAAGCCGATAAGACGGCTCGGTGCGCAAATTACAGTTGAGTAAGCGCCCTTGAGCTTTCTCATTGAAGAAAGAACAGCATCTTCAAGCGTGTCTGTTACACATCTTTCGGTTGCGATAACATAAGCCATAATTTCAGCATTGGAATTGGACTGAAAAACAGCGCCGCCTGTTTCAAGCTCCTGCCTTATTTCATTGAAGTTTGTAATTGAGCCGTTGCTTGCAATACCGATTGAACCCTGAATATATCGCATAACAAGCGGCTGGTTAGATGCACGGTCGAGTGATTCCGATGAAGTATAACGGACATGACCGACTGCAATCTTACCGTTTGGAAGTTTTTCAAGTGCTTTGGGCGTAAAAATCTCGGACACCATGCCGAGTTCCTTGACAGTTGTAAATTCACCGTCTTTATTCACGGTGATACCTGCGCTCTGTTGTCCCCTGTGCTGAAGGCTGAAGAGTGCGTCATTTGCGGCGGCAACAACATCGATATCGTCATCATTACGGTAAATACCGAACACACCGCACTCGTCATTTACTTTGTCAAGTTTTGTGTCAATATCTACATAGTTCTTAATCAAAGCTCTGCCACCTTAGCCTGCATTGCCTTGTCTTTTTCGGCAACGCCTTTTTCCATATCAGCTTTCATATTTTCAAGCTTCTCTGCAAGAGAATCGTCGGAAAGTGCGAGCATTTCAACGGCAAGAATTGCAGCGTTAGCCGCACCGTCAACTGCTACTGTTGCAACCGGAATTCCTGTAGGCATCATAACTGTTGCAAGAAGAGCATCCATACCGTCAAGCTGAGCCGATTTACATGGGATTCCTATCACAGGAAGGGTTGTTTTTGCTGCAAGAACACCTGCAAGATGTGCCGCCATACCTGCTGCGGCAATGATTACGCCAAAACCGTTCTTTTTAGCCTCTGCCGAAAACTTAATTGCCGCATCGGGAGTACGGTGTGCGCTCATTACATGAACCTCATACTCTACGCCAAATTCTTTGAGTTTACTGACAGCCTTTGATACTACGGGGAAATCACTGTCGGAGCCCATAATAATTGCAACCTTTTTCATAATTACTCATAGCCTTTCCGCCCACTTGATAAATTGCCGCAAAAACCGTGCCGTGGGCAGACAAAGTCAGGACAAATATGCCAATTTATGCTTTGAATCGACATAAATAAAGCATTACTAATTAATTATATAAAAAAATCGGTTAAAATTCAATAGTCAGGCGAAATTATTTTTAAAATACCGCCAAAAAGCAAAAAGCGGCTGTGCAAAGCATAGCCACTTCAAGATATTAATCAATCTCGGAAACATCTTTTCCCTGTTCGATTTTCATGCCGTTATCGGGATCTGTAGCATCAAGATACGGTCTTTCGTTGGAAATTATGCCCTCGGTTGTAACTCCCGCCTCTGCAGCCTTTTTCATACCCGGAAAAAGAAATTCCATCTTTTCATTATCGAATTTTTCATCGAGATATTCTTCAAAGCTGTTTGACGCAGGCACTCCTTCTGTTCTCTGAGTCCATCTTGCCGTAGCTGTTACGGACATAAAGCCGTTGAATGCCATGAATACAATCAGAAATGTTGTAATAATTGCACCTGCTCTTTTAGGGATTTTTTCAATAAGCTTTGCTGTCCACGGATACAGATAACGCACCCAGACAAGACCGAGGAATCCCCAGATAAGGGCATACATAAGATTAGTTCTGCCGTCAAGGTTAAACGGAGTGTCACTGTAGTCCCATGAAACCGTGCCGAACATCTGCTCCTGCAACCACGAACAGAAATACTCAAAACCTGCTCCGACAAAAGCACTTATCACAAAAACAAGCGTATCATTAAGCTTGTAAAGCTTATACAAAGCGGCTGTCAGAAAACACGCACCGCCGCCGTAAACAGGAATAAACGGACCGTAAACCATACCGACACGCATTTCAAAATGTCCGTCAACGCAGAACGCCCATATTGTTTCAAGAATCGTGCCGATGAAAGAACCGATCACAAACAGATAAAAAAGCTTCGTAAAACAGAATCCGTAAGCAAACGGCTTGTCATCTTTGCTTTCAAAGGTTTGTGTATATTCTTTCATATTATCCTGCTTAATCTCCTCAATTTTAGCATTAATTTGCTTTACATAAGCCATATGAGTGAGATCGGGATAAGCGTGTGCAAGTCTTTTTCTTAAAATATTCTCTGTAAAAAGTCGGTTATAGTTTTCTTCAAGTTCCTGAATTTCAACCTCTGTTGCGCCTTTATCCATAAGCTCGGAAGAATTTTTAAGCTTTGCAATTCTTCTGAGTAGACGGATTGTTGTTATCATTGAAAAAACATAATCAATTGCAATAATTCCGCAGAAGCAAAGAACAAGAATAAGACTTACCCAGAAAGGAATTGCTTCAACGGCTGTGCGAAGCACCGGAATTATCAATCCGACAAGCAGCATACCGAGCAATCCGAGAAAAAGTGCATAAGGAAAAGTTATATAATTGCCTATGCTGAATTTTGAGGAAGAAAAATCCCATGGCTTGAATTTGAGAGTTTTTTCTACAAGCACACCGACCACAACCATAAGTGCAGATAATATCAGAGTTGAACCGATGAATAAAATCAGCTTGCTGTTTTCAAACGGTTTTAGTGCCGTATAACAAATAACCGCCGAAAATCCGTACATAGGGCAAAACGGCGATGTCAAAAAACCGTTGTTACTGAATTTTTTCTCAAGAAGAAGCGAACGAAAACTGCTCGCCACCCAGCCAAAAAACGAGAAAATTACGAAGTACCACAACAGGTCGAGTAAAAATTGCATTTCCTATCCCCCACAATTTTATGCAACAAATCGGACACAGAATTCTGTGCCCGAAAAATTGCCGTAAATTTCACATTCTTTATGCCTTTGGCACATCATCTTTCCAGAGTTCTTTAATTGCGGTAACATTACCCGCAAGTCTCTGAATATCTGAAGGAATGATAATCTTTGTAGCCTTGCCGTCAGCGGCTTTACCGAATGCCTCAAGCGATTTAAGCTGAATAATTCTATCGGTAGGAGAAGCCTCATTGAGCATTTTAAGTGCGTCGGCATTAGCTTTCTGAACTGTGAGAATAGCCTCAGCTTCACCCTGTGCCTCACGGATTTTCTGCTCCTTAACAGCGTCGGCTTTAAGAATTGCAGATTCCTTCATACCCTCTGCAACGAGTATCTGACTGCGTTTTTCACCCTCTGCATCAAGAATTCTTGCACGGCGCTCACGCTCTGCCTTCATCTGCTTTTCCATCGCATCCTGAATTTCACGGGGTGGAAGAATGTTTTTAAGCTCGACACGGATTACCTTAATACCCCATGCGTCGGTTGCCTCGTCAAGAATCACTCTGATTTTACCGTTGATTGTATCACGGGATGTGAGTGTGTTATCAAGCTCAAGATCACCGATGATATTACGCAATGTTGTTGCAGTAAGATTTTCAATAGCGCTGAGCGGTCTTTCTACACCGTAAGTATAAAGCTTTGGATCGGTAATTTCAAAATACACAACCGTGTCAATCTGCATTGTAACGTTATCTCTTGTGATCACGGGTTGTGGAGGGAAGTCGATCACTTGCTCTTTTAATGAAACTTTCTTTGAAATTTTGTCGATGAACGGAATTTTTACATGCAAGCCTGTTGACCAAGTTACATGATATGTTCCGAGTCTTTCAATTACATATGCGTGTGCCTGCGGTACTACCTTGACATTGCTTACGATTACTATAAGCAGGATTAAAAGGATAATTCCTAAAATAATAAGTCCTAACATTATTTACCTCTCATTCTGATACGGGTTCTACAATGAGCTTTACGCCCTCAATTGCAAGAACCTTAATTTTTGTTCCTTTTAAAAGCGGTGCTTTGTCAGACTTTACAGTCCATGTTTCCGCACCGACCTTTGCCTGTGCTGTTTGGTCAATATCGGTTAAATCTGTGAGCATAAATCCGACTTGACCGATGTGGCGGTCTGCGTTTGTTCCCGTTGTCTTGTTACGCTTTTTAAAGCGTTTTACAAGCGGTCGTGTCACAATAAGCGAAACAAGTGACACAACAAGGAACACCGCCGACTGGATTGTTATGTCGCTTGTGAATATAGTTGTTATTGCGGCACAAACCGAGCCGAGAACGAACCATATTGATACAAGCTGTGTTGTAAAGCCTTCGCAAAGCAACATAAATATTGCAAAGCCTATCCACACTATCGGCATATATTGCTCCATAGGGCTGTCACCCTCCTTTTCGCATAATTTTAACACAATATTATATATTAGTCAAACTATTTTATTGCTATTTTATGCGTTTTCTATCGAACATTTTCATCGTACAGAACAGTCTGTCATATATTATGTTTTGAATTTTGCTTGTATTCTATTCAAGCATTAAAAGGAGGTTCTGTTAAAGGGCAAGGAATGTATTCAATGTTGCAGATTTGACATTCAAGAATGCGTTTATTTATCCTCATAAGAATAAATCAAAAATGATGATAACGATATTTACCCTATCTTGATGTTTAATGTTTCGACTTTTTATTGTCATTTAATTATGAATTGATTATATACAATTACTCTTTTGGTATCAAAAATTTGACACAAAATGCGCAAACATATATAATATAGGTTATAAATAAGGTGGTGATTTGGTGTACAATCCTCAGCTTGAAACATTTATAAAGGTTGCGGATGCAGGTAGTTTTAACAAAGCGGCAGATGAATTATACATTACCCCTACCGCTGTTATAAAACAGATAAATTCTCTTGAAAAATCACTTGACTTGGTATTATTCGAGCGTACGCACCGTGGACTGATACTGACTAATGCAGGCAAGTCGCTTTATCAGGATGCAAAATATATAATCGGTTATTGCAAGGACTCTATTGTTAGGGCGAGGAATGCAATGAGCGAGGGCGAGAATATTATTCGCATCGGTTCATCCCCTATTACTCCAGCTCAGCTTCTTATGCAGTTATGGCCTAAGATTCAAAGTAAGTGTCCTGATATTAAATTTGAGATTATTCCGTTTGAAAATACTCCTGAAAACGCTAAAGAAATTCTCGGCAATCTCGGTAAAAACATTGATGTTGTCGGCGGCATATTTGATGATACAATGCTTAATCTCAGAAAATGCAAAGGACTTCAGCTGTCACGAGAGCCGTTTTGTTGTGCGGTTTCAATTCACCACAAACTTGCCGGCAAGGATAAGTTGCAAATCAGCGATTTATACGGCGAAAATTTAATGCTTATGCATCGTGGTTGGAGTAACTATGTTGACAGTCTGCGTGACGATATATGGCAAAACCATCCGCAGATACATATTGTTGACTTTAATTTCTATGATATGAGTGTTTTCAATAAGTGTGAAAACAGCAACAATGTACTTCTTGCATTCAAGGGTTGGGGTAATGTTCATCCTTTGCTCAAAGTTATCCCCGTAGAATGGGAATACAGCATTTCATACGGACTTTTACATTCTCCTGAGCCAAGTAAAACCGTTCAGAGATTTTTGGATGCCGCAAGCAGTGCAATTAAAACAAAATAGCAAGTTATAACCTTTGAGTATAAACTGATTAACAAAACGAGACTTCCTATGAGGTCTCGTTTTCCTTATACTGTAATCAAAGGGTTGATGATTATGAAACGAATTGTAGTTATAGGAGTAATGATTTGTATGATGTTTTCTTTTACAGCGTGTTCCTCAAATAATAATATTACGAATAACAATTCAAATCAAACAACAGATTTATCTGAAAGCACAAATAATGTTGCCGAGAATGAATACACCGTTGATACACCCATCGAAAGTGTAATAAACGATAAAGCTTTCGGAGATTACGGTCGGCTGATATTTCCCACTCAAAAAGGATATTACAGCGGTAACACACTGGGTGAATTACAGCTTACTTGGTACAGCGAGATTAACCCAAACAAAACCGTTGAAATTGCGAATTACTTGAAAAACCACGCTCTAAACGGCGACAAAATCTTTCATGATATTTATTCAGACGAAGAGAAAAAGGCAGATCCCGAAAAGGAAAATACAGGGTTATTCTTCTTTAGAGGGAAAAAGAACATGCCGTTTGCCGTATGCAATGCAGGCGGTGCATTCGCTTATGTAGGTGCTATGCAGGACAGCTTTCCTCACGCACTTGAGCTTTCTAAAAAGGGATACAACGCTTTTGCTTTGATTTACCGTCCCGACGCTCAAAGTGCCTGCGAAGATTTGGCAAGAGCATTGACCTTTATTTTTGACAATGCCGACGAGCTTGGAGTAAGCACCGAGGATTATTCGCTTTGGGGCGGTTCGGCGGGAGCAAGAATGGCGGCATGGGTAGGCTCGTACGGAGCAAAAGCATTTGGTGGCAACGATTTGCCAAAGCCTTCTGCCGTGATTATGCAATATACAGGCTACAGCGAATACAGCAAAAATGACCCGCCGACCTTTGCCTGCGTAGGCGAAAGCGACGGTATAGCCGATTACAGAATAATGAAGGCTCGCCTTGACGCAATGAAAAAGCTTAGAATTGATACCGAATTTCATTCCTACAAGGGCTTGCACCACGGTTTCGGCTTGGGCGAAAATACAGTGGCAGACGGCTGGATAAACAGTGCAGTTAAGTTTTGGGAAAAGCAGATGAAAGGGTGACGATATGAAAAAGGCGATTAAAATTTTTATACCTGTTTTAGTAATGGCAATGCTGTTTACAGCCTGCACGAGTTCAAGTAAAAATAATGATGATAATTTGGAGGACGGTGTTAATGCCGTTGAAAATGCTATGACAACTAAAGGAAATCAAGAAAACAAAAATAATAATACCGACGATTTAAGAACAGGAAATTCAAATAATACAGTACCTACTCCGTCAGACTTTCCAAGTGAATACAATTACGGCACGGGAAAGCTCAGCGATTATTCAAGAAACGCAATGCTAAAGAAAATGCCGACGCCAAATGGTAATCAAACTGTATCAAACACAAAAGCAGATGCAAGCGAGGTGCAGGTTCTCTATCTGTGGGAAAAGGACAATGTGCCTGCAAAAACAAAATTCACAAAAAATATGACAGGTTATTTTGACGATTACGATTTCAGACCGTATGTAACGGCGATTCCTGTTAAAAACGGAGTTAAGCCAAAGGGTGCAGTTGTGCTTATGGCAGGAGGTGCTTATCAGTTTAGGGGCAATTATACGGATTCACTTCCTACAGCCGGTGCACTTCACGAATACGGCTTTCAAACCTTTATTGTTGATTATCGCTTGGAGCCTTATACTCAGGATGAAGGTGCACTTGATGTTGCAAGAGCAGTGCGTTTTATACGAAAGAACGCAGATGTGTACGGTATTGACCCTGACGATATAGCGGTTATGGGATTTTCTGCAGGCGGTATTCAGGCAGGCGAATTTTTAATGCACTACGATGAAAATGTAACGACCGATGCTCTCGATACATCATATAAACCGGATGAGCTTGATAAAATTCCTGCTCACGCGTCGGCTGACGGTATGATTTATTCTTTCTACGGCAGGCTGAGTGTAGGCAATATGGACGAAGATTGGTTAAAGGTCGGAAATTTACCTCCTACATTTTATGTTTACGGTACAGAGGACCCGTTTTACAGTCAGTTCGAAAAGCAATATTCCGTCATAAAAAATATGGGAATTGAAACAGGCAGAATCGTTCTTAACGGTTGGCCGCACGGCTTTGGCTCTGACGGTGGCTGGGTGAAAGATTATGCCGATTGGCTTGAAAATATATTCACTAAAAATTAGTTATAACTCAAAGGTATATACTGACTGATAAACAGAAACTTCTATAATTTTCATACTTTGATATAATATAGTTGAAAAGAAAAATAACTAAGGAGTGTAGATATGAAAAAGTTAAAAGCACTGCTTATAAACGGCAGTCCTAGAGCAAAGGGCTGTACTTATACGGCATTGACCGAACTAAAAAACACATTGGAGCAAGAGGGTATGGAGGTTGCGCTTATCCATGTAGGTCACAAGGATGTGCACGGTTGTATCGCTTGTAGAAAATGTAAGGAAATCGGTAAGTGCGTATTCGATGATATTGTAAACGAGGTTGCACCTAAATTTAACGAGGCAGAGGCTTTTGTTATCGGAGCACCTGTTTATTACGCATCTCCTGCCGGTGGAGCAATCGCATTTCTTGACAGATTGTTTTTCAGTACGGCGAATGTTGATAAGACAATGAAAGTTGGTGCAGCAGTAACAACCTGTCGCAGAGGTGGTAACACAGCATCATACGATGTGCTCAACAAATATTTTTCAATCAGCTCTATGCCGATTGCCACAAGTCAGTATTGGAATATGGTTTACGGCGGCCAGGCAGAAGAAGTTTTGCAGGACAAAGAGGGCTTGCAGACTATGAGAACGCTGGGCAGAAACATTGCTTTTATGGCAAAGAGTATTGCACTGGGCAAGGAGCAATTCGGACTTCCCGAAAAAGAACAGATTACATTTACAAACTTTCACCACTAAGGAGAAATAATGAATTACAGAATTTTAGGTAAGGACTTAAAGGTGTCGGCTGTCGGCCTAGGATGTATGGGAATGAGCCACGCTTACGGCTCACCTGCCGATAAAAAAGAAATGTGCGAGCTTATCGCAAAGGCAGTTGATTTAGGCTATAACTTTTTTGATACGGCAGAGGTTTACGGTACTGGAAATAACCCACACGATAACGAGGAGCTTGTAGGAAAAGCATTAAAGCCGTATCGTGATAAAATTATTATCGCAACAAAGTTCGGAATTGAATTTGACAAAACAAGCAATGCCACGAATCCACCGCTTATACCAAATTCAAGGCCCGAGGTTATCAGAAAGTCGGTTGAAAGTTCGCTTAAAAGACTCGGTACAGATCATATTGATTTATATTATCAGCACCGTTTTGACCCTAATGTTCCTATTGAAGAGGTCGCAGGAGTAATGGCTGATTTAATTAAAGAGGGCAAAATAACGCATTGGGGTATGAGTGAAGCTACCGAAGAAAATATAAGAAAAGCAAATTCGGTTTATCCTCTGACTGCCATACAAAATCGCTACTCAATGATGGCAAGGCATTATGAATCGCTGTTTCCTGTTCTTGAGGAGCTTAATATCGGTTTTGTTGCATTTTCGCCGCTTGCAAACGGATTTTTAAGCGGCAAGTACAACGAAAATTCCAAGTTTGAAAAAGGCACGGACTACAGAACGGTTATGCCGCAGTTCACTGCCGACGGTGTTCATCAAAATAAAGATTTACTCGAGCTGTTAAACACGCTTGCAAAGGATAAAAACGCAACGCCTGCACAAATTTCGCTTGCGTGGATGATGTGTAAAAAGCCATATATCGTACCTATTCCCGGTACACGAAAACTTGATCGTCTGATTGAAAATGCAGGTTCGGCAGATGTTATTTTAACATCTGATGAAGTTTGTGCAATTGATGATAAACTGAACAATATTGAAATGTCCGAAGTTTTCGGGGGTTCAAAAATAATAAAAAAATAAAAGGAGATTTTTAATTATGAAAAAGAATTTTGGAGCTAAACCATATTTATTCCCACAGCCTGTAATGATTATTGCAACTTATGATGAAAACGGCAAGGCAAATGCTATGAATGCCGCATGGGGCGGTATTGTCGGTATGAACGAGATTATCGTTGATTTAGGTTCACACAAGACAACCGACAATCTGCTCAAAACAAAGGCTTTTACTGTAAGCGTTGCAGATGTTGAGCATTTGGTTGCCTGCGACTATGTTGGAATTGTATCAGCAAACAAAGAACCTGACAAAATGGAAAAAGCAGGTTTTACAACTACAAAGAGCGAGTTCGTAAACGCTCCTGTAATAAATGAACTTCCCCTTGTTCTTGAATGTCAACTTATTAAGGTTATTGATGATTCAAAGTACCTTGGCAAAATCAAAAATGTAAGCATTGATGAAAGCGTTCTCGGAGAAGACGGTGAACTTGACCTCAACAAATTTATTCCGATTACATACGATTCTGTTCATCACGGTTATTACCGTTTGGGCGAAAAGGTCGGCAATGCTTTTTCAGACGGTACAAAGCTTAAATAACTGACTTTTATTAGTTTTGAAAGGAGAATTTTTATGAACAACTTTGTGTTTGAAAACTCAACAAAAGTATATCTTGGCGAAGGTTGTGTAAAGGAGTATTTGTCAAACATCCTTTCATCTTACGGTGATACCGTTATGCTTTGCTACGGCGGCGGTTCAATCAAGAAAAACGGTATTTATGATGAAATTATATCTGTATTGAAAAAGGAAAATAAAACCGTTGTTGAATTTTCAGGTATTCCGTCAAATCCAACCTACAGCAAGGTGCTTGAGGGGGTTAAGCTTGCTAAAGAAAGCAACGCCGATTTGATTCTTGCAGTAGGCGGCGGAAGTGTTATGGACTGCTGTAAGGCAATTTCTCTCGGGGCAAAATATGACGGTGACATTTGGGCAGACTTTTGGGCAAGACCGGGTGTAATTGACTTTGAGCCGTTGCCTCTTGGTATTATCGTCACCGTTTCAGGCACAGGCAGTGAATGTAACGGCGGTGCAGTAATCACAAACGAAGAGCTTAAAATCAAAACGGGCAGAGATTATCCTCAGCTTAACGCAAAATTTGCTATGCTTGACCCGACATATACTTACAGCGTGCCTAAATTCCAAATGGTATCAGGTGCTTTTGATACTCTTTCGCACATTATGGAAATCTATTTCAGCGAGCCGAACGAGAGCAATGTATCGGACGATATATCCGAGGCTCTTATGAAAAATGTTATCACAAATTTGCGTGCCGCTATCAAAAATCCCGAGGACTACACAGCAAGAAGTAACTTGATGTGGGACGCTACAATGGCAGAAAACCGTATCATTAAGCTTGGCAAAAAGACAGATTTTGAGTGTCATCAAATGGAGCATCAGCTCGGTGCATATACCAACTGCAATCACGGTGCAGGTCTTGCCGTTCTTCACCCTGTTTATTACAGGCATATTTGCAAAGCAGGCGAAAAGAAATTTGTTCAGTTTGCAGTTAATGTTTGGGGTATCTCAAAGGACTGCAAAACAGACGAAGAGCTTGCAAAGGCAGGCGTTGAGGCTCTTGCTGATTTCATTAAGGAAATCGGTATGCCGACAACCTTTAAGGAGCTTGGTATTGATGAAAATATCAACCTTAAAGAAATTGCAGACTCCTGCGGTATTGTACCCGGTGCTTACAAGAAGATTACTCACGAGGAAATATTAAAAATTTTTGAAGAATGTAAGTAAACCCTTGACCTAAAGTAAACTTTAGATATTAAAATTTAATTATCAAACAGAAAAGGAGTAACTATTATGGAATTTGCAAAATTAAATAACGGTGTTCAAATGCCTATGCATGGTATCGGAACATTTTTACTTTCACCCGACGAGGCAGAGGCATCTGCAACCTATGCACTCAAAAACGGTTGTCAGCTTATAGATACGGCAAACGCTTATTGCAATGAAAAGGCAGTAGGCAGAGCAATGAAAAACGCAGGCATTGACCGTAAAAATATTTTTCTTGAAACAAAGCTTTGGCCGTCATTTTACGAGCAGGACGACGCAGTAGATAAAACTCTCAACAGACTTCAAACAGATTATATTGATTTGCTTTTAATTCATCAGCCTGCAGGTAACTACATTGCAGGATATAAGCAAATGGAAAAAGCATATAGGGACGGCAAGGTTCGTGCAATCGGTCTTTCAAACTTTAATGAAGAGCAGATTTGCGAAATCTTGAATATCTGCGAAGTCAAACCGTCCGTTCTTCAAACCGAGGTGCACCCGTATTATCAGGAAAAGGAACTTAAAAAATTTCTTTCTCACGAGGATATTAAAATTCAGGCTTGGTATCCGCTTGGACACGGAGACTCAAAGTTACTTAACGAACCTTATTTTACTCAGCTTGCCCAAAAGTACGGTAAGACAAATGCGCAGATTATTCTTCGTTGGCACATTCAAGACGGAAATATTGTAATTCCGGGTTCAAAAAACAATGACCACATCAAAGATAATTTTGATGTCTTTGATTTTAAACTTACCGAAAATGAAATGTCCGAAATTTCGGCACTTGATTGTAACAAGAGATACTATACATCAACACCTCAAATGCTTAAAAAGTACGCAGAAATGGTTCCTCCTGTTGACGAACAGAAATAAAATTAAGGAGAATTAAATATGAAAAAATTACTTTCCACAGTTATGATTCTTGCTCTTATGTTTACTTTTGTTGCTTGCAATAACAGCACTTCAAGTAATAATGAAACAACATCAAAAACTTCAAGCACTGCGTCTTCTGACAAGTCATCAGATACGACATCTGAAAATAATTCCGATAAAACTTCAAACGGCAAAATTCTTGTTGTTTATTATTCCGCAACAGGCAGTACAAAAGCTGTTGCACAAACAATTGCAGATACCGCAAATGCAGACCTTTTTGAAATCACTCCGGTTGAACCATATACAAGCGATGACCTCAACTGGACTGATGATAACAGCCGTGTAAGCGTTGAACATAATGATGAAAGCAAAAGAGATGTTGAACTTACAAAAACAACGCCCGACAATTGGGAACAATATGACACTGTATTTGTAGGTTATCCGATTTGGTGGGGCATTGCCGCTTGGCCTGTAAATAACTTTATTAATGGCAACGATTTTTCAGGCAAAACAGTAATTCCGTTCTGCACATCGGCATCATCCGGACTTGGTGAAAGCGGTTCGCTCCTTGCTGAAATGGCAGACACAGGAAACTGGCAGGATGGCGAACGATTTTCCTCAGGCGCTTCATCTGACGATGTTGCAAATTGGGTAAACGGTCTTGAACTTAAATAAAATTTTTAAGCGTATATCTGTGCTTTTGACGGTGGCTTTTACGGCAACTATCCTCTCATCTTGTACCCCGTATAACGATACTTCAAATAATCAAACAGCCAACACATCTGCCACAAACCCGTCAAAAGCACAAACAACACAGCCTGCCAAAGAAAATTACAGCGTTACAAATGCCACAGACACTTATCGAGATTTTACAATTGATAATATCCTGCACAGTGATAATAACAGCGACATTCATTTCAACCTCTATATTCCGAAAAGCTATGATGGCAGTGAGGCTTATGCCCTATTTGTAACTTTACCCGGATATGAAGGACTTTATTTTCAAGGTGTTGGCATAAATCTACATGAAGAAAATTTTGGATTTGAAGCACAAAAATACAACAGCAATATGATTATAGTTGCTCCACAGCTGAACGGTTGGGATGAAGAATCAGCCGATGAAACAATTGCACTTGTTGAATACCTCTTATCTGCTTATAATATAGATAAATCTAAAGTCTATATTGAAGGCTATTCAGGTGGCGGTGAAACCGCATCTATTGCAGTAAGCAAGCGACCTGATTTATTCACGGCATATCTTCAAGTCAGTTCACAATGGGACGGCGAATATGATAGTGTTGCAAAAGCACATCTTCCCGTATACATAGCAATCGGCAGAGATGATGAGTACTACGGTTCTGGCAAATCTCAAAGTGCTTACAATACGCTTTATAATCTTTACAAACAGCAAGGTCTGACAGAATCTGAAATTGACAAAATTCTTGTAATTGATATCAAAGAAAGAGAATATTTCACAAGCAGAAATGTCGATAGCGAACACGGCGGCGGTGGTTTATTTGCGGAGGATAAAGATATAATGTCTTGGCTTTTCGGCAAGCATTAAGACAATTCATAAACAATTTTTAGGAGAAGAAAAAATGGGCAAAAAAGTTTTAATATTATCAGGCAGTCCGAGAAAAGGCGGCAATTCCGACCTTTTATGTGATGAATTTATGCGTGGTGCAATGGAATCAGGAAATGAAGTTGAAAAAATCAGAGTTGCCTCAAAAAAGATTGCTCCGTGTTCTGCATGCTATTATTGTAAAAATAGTGGAGAATGTGTACATAAAGATGATATGGCAGAAATCTTGCAAAAAATGATTGATGCTGATGTACTGGTTCTTGCAAGCCCCGTATATTTCTATTCAATCAACGCTCAGCTCAAAGCTGTTATCGACAGAACAGTTGCAAGATGGCTTGAGGTAAAGAACAAGGAATTCTACTATATTGCAACTATGGCTGATGAGTCTCTTTCTTCGGCAAAGACAACAATAGATTGTTTTCGTGGTTATGCCGATTGCGTTGAAGGTGCTGTTGAAAGAGGCATTATCATCGGCAACGGTGTGTACGAATTAGGCACAATCAAAGACACTCCTGTTATGAATAAGGCATATGAAATGGGCAGAAATGTATAATTCAAAAGGCGCTTTAATTAAAAAGAAAAATGTAAAACCGATAGTTGACATACTGATGACAATAGCATTACTGCTTTTGATGTCATACGAATTGATAGGTTCAACAGCACATGAAATCGTCGGCATAGTAATGTTTGTTCTGTTTATTGTTCATCACATACTCAATATTCATTGGACAAAATCATTGTTCAAAGGCAGACAAACTCCGTTAAGAATATTTCAGGATTTGCTTGTTGTTCTTATTTTAATTTGTATGCTCGGTTCAACGATTAGCGGAATCAAAATTTCAAGGCATATTTTTACATTCTTGAATATTAAATCTGCATATGTTGCAAACAGAATCCATATGCTTCTGGCATATTGGGGCTTTGTATTCATGTCACTTCACCTCGGTTTGCATTTAAATATGATTTGCCTGATGATTAAAAATAAAAAGCAGATTTCACCAATAGTAAAAACTGCTTTCAAAATAGTTTTTGCACTCATATTTGCATACGGGATTTTTGCATTTTTTAAACGAGATATAGCAGGTTATTTATTCCTCAAAAATCAGTTTTTCCTACTTGGCGATAATGAACATCTGCCATTCTATCTTCTTGACTATATCTCAATAATGTTCACCTTTGCAATCCTAAGCCATTTAATTTCAAAACAACTTAGAAAAAGAAAATAGATATTATTAACCCCTCAGAACTATTCTGAGGGAATTTCTTTCTTTATAATTTTCTGACTGGATTCCTATTGTATATCACCTACCCAGGCAAACATAGCCTTTGCATTTAAATCTTTCGTTATGACTTGTTTACTTGTAAACTTATTCTCCAGCACAACAAATTATAGCCATAGTTAGTCAGCCTAACCGACAAGGAAGATAAAAAAGAAACTTTATTGTGAAACCTCTCCCCTTTATGCCCCGCAAAAAAACACTTCTTAATCCTATTTGTACAAATCGACTACAATCTAATTTTACCCATAAAAAAAGAGCCCAATGGCTCAGATGCAAAAATATTAAATAAGTAATTGTTATTGATTATCTTCAATTTTCTGATATGCACTTACTTTTTAAGATTTACAAGAAGGTATCGTTTTATTCACTCCATGCTGTGGAGGGAAGTCGATTACTTGCTCTTTTAATGAAACCTTTTTTGAAATTTTGTCGATGAACGGAATTTTTACATGCAAGCCTGTTGACCATGTTACATGATATGTTCCGAGTCTTTCAATTACATATGCGTGTGCCTGCGGTACTACCTTGACATTGCTTACGATTACTATAAGCAGGATTAAAAGGATAATTCCTAAAATAATAAGTCCTAACATTATTTACCTCTCATTCTGATACGGGTTCTACAATGAGCTTTACGCCCTCGATTGCAAGAACCTTGATTTTCGTTCCTTTTGAAAGCGGTGCTTTGTCGGACTTTACCGTCCAAGTTTCCGCACCGACCTTTGCCTGTGCTGTTTCGTCAATATCGGTTAAATCTGTGAGCATAAAACCGACTTGACCGATGTGGCGGTCTGCGTTTGTTCCCGTTGTTTTGTTACGCCTTTTAAAGCGTTTTACAAGCGGTCGTGTCACAATCAGCGATACAAGTGACACAACAATGAACACCGCCGACTGGATTGTGATGTCACTTGTGAATATAGTTGTTATTGCGGCACAAACCGAGCCGAGAACGAACCATATTGATACAAGCTGTGTTGTAAAGCCTTCGCAAAGCAACATGAATATTGCAAAGCCTATCCACACTATCGGCATATATTGCTCCATAGGGCTGTCACCCTCCTTTTCGCATAATTTTAACACAATATTATATATTAGTCAAACTATTTTATTGCTATTTTATGTGTTTTCTATCGGACATTTTCATCATTTAAAACAGTCTGTCATATATAATGTTTTTAATGCTTGTATTCTATTCAAGCATTAAAAATGAGGCTCTTTCGAGCCTCCTTTCAGCAAATGTTCTACCCTACCTTATTGTAAAAAGTGTCTTAGTAAGTTAATTGATGTTATATATTTTTGCATAATATGCCTTAACTAAAGCTTCTATTATATTAATGATTAAGCAGACAGCGCCAATATATTCAGTTAGTGCAATCAAATCATTAAATATCACAGAACTTATAACACCATTTTGACCTAAGAGGCTAATAACAGGTTTTATAGCGATGGTAAGAGCAACTGCTATCATTCCTGCAGGGAACGGTTTTCCATTGTAAACTATTTCCTCGATTTTCGGCAACTTTTTCTCAAACAAATACTTTACATAGATAAAATAACAAAGAACATATATTGCAATCTTAAATATAACATATATCACATTAAATGCCGTAATCTTAAACTCAATAAAACATGAAAGTAAAAGCATGGTAATTGAAACATAAAAGAATCTCACTCCCCTGTTTAGTATCACACTCCATTTAGTTTTATAGTGATAGATAAATACGGTTACAATTGACATAATGCAAGACAAAATTCCTGCAGTAATAAGAAATGGTACTACACGATCATCAAAAACCGAGAAACCTTCAAATGGGTTAACTTGCATCATAAATATCTGAAAGGTTATAATTAATACCATTAAAAAGTTGTATGCAAAATAGCTTAACATTTTAAATATTAAATCAGGAATTCGCATTGATAAATATCTGAGATTCACAAATGTTTTAATTTTGCTATAGCTATATGTTTTAATATCAATATTCATAATCATCTATGCTACTTTTTAATACCAAGATTTTATATGTTCTCTTCCTGTTTTTCCGTTCCATTCAATTCCATCAACTAGTAAGGAAACTCTTTCGAGCCTCCTTACCGCAAATGTTCTACCCAATATCAAAAATCAAGCGAACAACAACGTTATACAATATGTGCAAAATATCAAAAAAACTAATTTCAATTGCAGAAAAATAGATATTTTAAAATTCTTTCTTACAATTATTTCGACACCTCTATATTTTACAATCTGGCGATATTTTATTAAAGTTGCAAGCAGAAGGCATAAACTAAAAAGCACACAGAAAATAAAAATCCAAAAGCTAATTGCATAACTGTCGATAAAAACATACCTAATATATATAATTGATAAGACTCCTATACAGGAAAATATATAATTAGGAACGGTGTAACAAAAAATAGTTTTTTCAGTAAAATACTTTTCAAAAGGTGGAACGATTGAAATATTGGTTGCGTCATATGCTTCTCTAGAATCATACATTCGCTTTAAGCCTATAATGATTTGATATATTGCAAAAATAACTATTGAGTATATGTACTGTAACTCTTCACTTTCATAAAATTCGGCGACAGACAAATAAATATAATTTTGCAAATGCGAATCAGCCAGTATCCACAAAGACAATATTTGAGTTATACAATACCACAAGATTAAGCTCGTATAACACAACGGTCTTTTGCTTTGGTCATATTTTAACACATCATATTTTACAGTAAAAAATATGAGCAAAAAACTAATCAAGAGTAACAATATTGTTAAAACAATGCCAAACACATCTGTTGTTTTAATAGATTTATAGCATGGTAACATAAAGCTCAAAATACTAAAAATGTATAAATGAAAGCCACCAGTAATAATATTAACAACCATATTAACAACTGTAATCAAATAAGAAATCAAAAAAAGCAAAAGAGAAAGTAGATATACTTTCTTTTTTTTACACACCACACCACTTTCTTTCATTTTCACTACTCCATTTATTACTCCAATATGTCGATAAGGAAGTTGTTACTAAAGAAGCTACCACTGAACACACCATACCTCCTATTCTGGGAAAACATGTAGAAGCCAAAATACCTACACCAGCCATAAGAATATCAAATCCAAATAATAAACCTTTTTGTGAGTCGGTTAATAAAGGATTAGAAAAATTAACTGCTGTATCAACACTAATTGAAAATATACTGAATGGAGCTGAAAGAGCCGCATTGAATTTTAACGCTGCTAAAAAAGGTTTTGGTGCTTTTGCAACCGCACCTGCTGCTGTACTAAGCCCAGAATTAATCGTACTAACTGCATGTGTAGCTCCAGTCGAACCTGAGGATTGTTTGTACTTTATAAAATCCCCTTTGTCATTCACTCCATAATAATTTGTACCATGACACTTATTATATAATTTTATTCCTTTTTCGGTTTGTAAAAAAGCTCTACGTGTAGAATCGCATTTTGGGCAAGTAGGAGCACCGCAAGAATGCTCTCCATTTGGATCAGAAAGATTAACTGGATTATTACCACAATAAGCAAAAGTATTAGCATCTAAAATGCTTCCGCCTGACTGGAAATAACCATCGGCGTTGATAAAGCGGTGGGTTACGGCGTCGTAGTAACGGCTCATCAGGTAGTAAAGACCTGTTTCTGTGTCCTGATAATAGCCTCTGTAACGGAACGGATTCAAGTTACCGATATGGTTCGGGTTTGTAATTACATTGCCGTTATTATCGGTTATAGAAATCACATTGCCCCAAGCATCATACTCATAGTGTGCTTTAAGTTCGCCTGCTCCGTTGTAAATTCCGACAATATCGCCACGGGAATTATGGGTGTAGTAGTAGGAATACTCGGTACCGCCGTCAGTCAGGGTGTATCTGACATTATACAAAATTCCGTTTGAATCGTATGAATAATAGAACTTTGCGTCGCCACGGGTTTCATATAATAGCTGACCGTTAAGGTACGCATATGTGTATTTTACACCATTTACGGTTTTAGTTGTACGAACACTGTCGCTGTCATAGCCATAGCTTATGCTTGTATCACCGTTTGTGAATGTTGCAAGCTGTCTGCCGTTTTTCCATGTCATTGACATTCCGTCACGGTATGTAAGCGGATTGCCGATTTCATCATAGGTTATGCTCTGTCCGTTATATGATGTAAGAACATCTCCCCAATTTGAATTGTTATATTCATACGCATTGCTTGTTGTACCGTTTGAATCGGTAACAGTTTCGGATATAAGGTTACCGCCTGCATCGTAAGTATAGTTATAAACTTTGCCGTTCAGCTTATCATCTACGCTAACAAGCTGATTCATCACATCGTAACCATAATGATACTGTAAAACTCCGTCTTTGGTAACATCGGTAATATTACTGCGAGCATCATACTTTTTGTGTCAAAGGAGGCTCTTTCGAGCCTCCTTACCGCAAATGTTCTACCCTATTCCGACTGATACTTTGTCTGAATGTAACTTAAGATAGTTTTTAACAAATTATATTACTTTTTTTGACTTTTGATTTGTTTTTGTAACTTCATCCAAACCTATAAAGTACATACCTTTTCTTTTTGTTTTTTCAAGATGGATTTTTTCCGAATCAACAAGCAAATCCGTATAGGAATTATTTTCAGGTTCGATAAAACAGAATATTCTGAATTTACCGAAAGTTACGGTTTTGTTGGCTTTATGTGCAGAATCGGAATATGCGAGAATATTCGTTTCTCTATTCGGAACTGCTACAAAAAGAACCTGCTCACCTGTCTTTTTATCCCGCAATTTACAAGCTCTGATAAAAGTGTATTCGTTTGAATAATTACTCTCAGAAAAATCAATATGTTCAAATACAGTATATTCGGCATTTCTGTTTATCATAGAAATTTTATTGTTTTTCTTTGTGTAAACGGCAGGTATAATTATTTTTGATTTCTTATCTAAAGAAACAACAAATACATTGCTACAACCCACCATAAACTGAAATAACACCGAATGTTCGTTCACTCTTCGATTATTTTTAGAAAATAGAACTTCGTCACTAATATCAGCAAAATATTTAAATCTGTATTTGTGCCGATCAATATATTTATATAACATACAAATCATCAAAACAATAGGTGAACAAGCAAGTATGATTATGTAAATAGACGAATCTCTTGTTTCGGCTGGACTAATAATTTTATTACTGTTTCTCTCAATCAATGTCACAATAAACATGATTACATAAAAAACACCAACAACTATAAAAGTTATTACCGCATATTTTTTATTATTTTTCATATTTTTAATCCTGATCAATAATAAGACGGACTGCTGCATTGCCAATACTTATTTCCTATTGGGCGACCACAAGACCTACACTGTGTCTGTTTTTTAGGAACAGGTTTTGGTTTTGAAGGAGCATACACTTTTGGCTTAAAACTACGAGAATTATCCACCACATTTTCAATTGAAGTTGACCAACGATTAACTCTTTGATTTGAGTTATTAACATTGTAATTGTAATGATTTCCACTGGATGTTTTAAAGACATTTGATATACTAGCAAAGCCCATAGTTAATAAACCATCAACTGCAGAATGCTGAACAGCTAAATTAAAATCTTCACCTTGCATTGAATATTTTATAAAAGAACCAGTAAAACTGACACCACCTTTTATTAATACACCAGCCACAGCTCCAACGCCCAAAACATCTACTGCACCAAGTATAGCACCCGTTCCAGCACTTACAAAAACTGAGCCCCAATCAACTTCATCAATACTTTTACCAGATATAATTTGGCCAAAAAACTCAGTAGCCCCCCCAATAAGAGCTCCAAAGATTATAGACGAACCTGTAGGATCAGAAGAATAAATAGGATTATTAGCGCAATATGCAAAAGTATTTCCGTCAAGAATAGATGTACCAGCCTGAAAATAACCATCGGCATTGATAAAACGGTGAGTTACGGCATCATAGTAACGGCTCATCAGGTAGTAAAGACCTGTTTCTGTGTCCTGATAATAACTTCTGTAACGGAACGGATTCAAATTACCGATATGGTTCGGGTTTGTGATTGCATTTCCGTTATTATCGGTTATAGAAATCACATTACCCCAAGCGTCATATTCATAGTGCGCTTTGAGTTCACCCACTCCGTTATAAATTCCAACAATATCGCCACGGGAATTATGGGTGTAATAATACGAATATTCGGTACCGCCGTCAGTCAGAGTATATCTGACATTATACAAAATTCCGTTTGCATCGTATGAATAATAGAACTTTGCGTCGCCACGGGTTTCATACAATAGCTGACCATTGAGGTACGCATATGTGTATTTTACTCCGTTTACGGTTTTAGTTGTACGAACACTGTCACTGTCATAGCCATAGCTTATGCTTGTATCACCGTTTGTGAGTGTTGCAAGCTGTCTGCCGTTTTTCCATGTCATTGACATTCCGTCACGGTATGTAAGCGGATTGCCGATTTCATCATAGGTTATGCTCTGTCCGTTATATGATGTAAGAACATCTCCCCAATTTGAATTGTTATATTCATACGCATTGCTTGTTGTACCGTTTGAATCGGTAACAGTTTCGGATATAAGGTTACCGCCTGCATCATAAGTATACTTATAAACTTTGCCGTTCAGCTTGTCATCTACGCTAACAAGCTGATTCATCATATCGTAACCGTAATGATACTGTAAAACTCCGTCTTTGGTAACATCTGTAATATTACTATGTGCATCATACTTATATTCATACTTCTCACCGTTGATAGTTTCGGATTTCAACTTTGTAGTTGTATAACCCGAACCACGCTTACTCGCAAAGTAAGTGTATGTTGTATCAATAGGTGTATTGGTGGAAGTAGTCAGTGATGTTTTTGTAAGACGGTTAAGTCCGTCATAAGTATAATTAACCTTTTTACCTGTGCTTAAAGTGAAAGTTGCAGGCAGGTTATCTTTTCCAAATGTGAACTTGTTCTTTACAGTTTTATCCGTTGTCTTTGTAACAATCTGTGTAATGTTATTATTAAGGTCATATGAGTACTCAAAGCCGAACAAGAGCTTGTTGGAACTTCCTGTTACAGATGAGTCAGCAACAGTCTGACGAACAAGTCTGCCCGTTGTGTCATAGGTAAAATCAGTCAAGCGTTTATTAAGATAATCGTTTTCACGAATTATATTACCGCCACGGTCGGAATACCAGTTAAATGCGGGTTTGCCGTTATACTTTCTTGTTTCTACATTACCAAATTCATCATAAGCATAACTTACATTTTGACCTGTACCGTATGTTGAGCTTAAAATAGGTCCGTTGTTTGCACCGTAAGAATAGCTTGCAAGCGACTGTGAGCCAACCTTTGAATCAATCTTATTGCCAAATTCATCGTACTGAATTGAATAATCAGTTCCGTCACGAGAGATTTTTTCAAGTAACTTTGATTTTGATGAATAAGAGTATGCAATTGAATACTCGTTGCCATTACTGTCGGACTGCTTAACCGACTTAATTTGATCGGTATTGCTGTCATAAGTATAGTCTGTTACAACAGGATTTTTGCTGTCAAGCTTATCTGTTGTCTGCGTGAGGGTACCTTTGTTACCGTCATACTTATACTCAACCTTGTTGCCGTCCTGATCGGTTGCACTTGAAAGCAAGCCGTTTGAATCATAAGTAACTTCACTTTTTAATATACCTACATCTGTTACTTTAGAGTCACACTTTACTTCAAGTGATGTAGCCAAGCCTTTAGCGTAGGTATAATTATAATTCATGCCTGTCTGACTTGTAGCCTTAGTTACATTATGAGCTTTGTCATAACCGTAGGTATACGCATAACCTTTGGCGTCAATATTCTTTGTTAAGTCGGAATTTTTATACTCCATAGTTGACTGTTTTTTAGAATTATCAACTACACTGATAACTTTTCCGTCTTTATCATAAGTATAACTCATTGCGTTGTCTTTTACAAGACAAATATTATCAAAATACGCATAATTTCCCTGATTTTGATAACTGAGATATATTGTTATGGTTTTAGGAGTTTTTACTTTATTTGTTCCGTCACTCAAATTAAAAGCTGCAGATGTGTATTGCCAACCTGAAATCGAGTAATTAAACGGTGCAGGTGTTTTGTACTTTGTTGAGTTATCCGAATAAGTGATTTTTACGGAAATTTTAAACTTCCTCGTATCATCCTTATTCTTTGGAACAGCATTTGCATATGCCCAACCGCTGACAATATATGTATCTTCTTCTTTTCCTGTAATATTTACATTCTGACAGATACTTTTTACTTTGCCGGCTTCACCTTTTATACGGAAAGAATATTTTCCTTGTTGGTGTGCTTCGCTTTTACAATCAATTGCATTATTCAGAGTAGAATATCCGTCATACCATGATGTTGGCAATCCGTTTGACGAATACTTTTCAAATCCTGAATTTTCAAGCATATTGTAGTTATTTGCTACTGTGTAGGATTCAAGCTGAATTCCATCAAAATACACTGTACCTGTTGACTGCTTTAAAGCAAGGTTTATTCGTGTTTTGCTGGAATTTTTAGGCACTTTAAAAGTTGTACTAACTCTTTGCCAACCGTTATCTACAGCTGAATCGGTATTTCCAACTACAAAATCAGAATATGAAGGTGTAAATGTGCCGTCAGAATTATGAGATTCAGCACAGATAAACGCACCTGCATTATCAGACGAACCGTTTACAACACCTACCGTTTTTATGTAACCTGAAAGTGTGTAAGTTTTTCCCGGCTCTAAAACTGTGTTGCTGATATCCTGATACACTCTTCCTCTTGATGTTCCTTCATATTTTGATACAGAAATTGCAAGGGATTGTTTGCCGAAGTAATGCTGTGATGTGTCATATTTTTTCTCAAATGTATTTGATTCACCCCAAGCCGATTTAATCCAAGAAGAATCGGTTTCCATATTGGAATTTGAAATAAGGTTAACTGAATTTGAACCTGTTGAATAGTTTGAGTTAACCTTATTTAACATTTTGATATTGTCTGCAGCAGAATTCTTTACGCCGTCTGTGTAAGTATAAACAGACGCACCTAAATCTCTTGTTTTTGTCTCGCTTTTTATGGAGATTGTTCTACCGAACTCATCAAACTGATATGTTGAAGTTAAATCGTCATCGGTGTTTGCGATTCCATCCGCACCGTATGTCTTTTTAACCGTTGTATTATACTTTGTACGGTCAAATGTAATTTTCTGACCTGCTGTGCCGTCTTTGCCGTATTCCTGAATTGCAGATACTTTCTTACCCGATGCTGTACTTGTGTAATCAAACACTACTTTGTATCCGTCGATATCTGTAATTGATTTCAACGCTTTGTCATTGTCGTATGTAAGTTTTATTTGACTACCGTCAGGTTTATTGATTTGATATAAAAGACCACTACTATCTCTAAATTCAGTTTTCCTTCCTGCCGGATCAACCGTATATCTAATATATTTAGTATCACTTCCTGCTGTCTGCTGAAGTAATATTTTCTTATTACTTCCGTCTGTAACAGAATTTATTGTAGTACCGTCTGAAGCATAATTTATTGTCGTTTTATTACCATTGGAGTCTTTTGTACTTGTAAGAAGACCTTTGGTATTAAAGTAAATATAATTATCTTTCTCATCTTTAATAGCATACTTGCTATTTCCACTACCTGATGTAGTAAGTTCAAGCTTTAAGCCGTCTTCATCAAGATATTTCGTTTTCCCATTTTCAGTTTTTTTGTAGAAGTAATGCTCTGTGCCGTCTTCATCGGTATATACATATGGATAATTATCCTTACTTGTACCTGTTAAACCATATTCACTTGACGGTAACAATGTTTGTTGTATATTAAGTCGCCAACCTCTACCGACATACGGTGTAGTTTTTGAATACTTATCTCCTGCCATATATCCGTTATATACATGCTGTACCGACGCAGGAGCATATCCGCTTGCTGTTGATGCATCAGAAGTTACAAATGTCAAATTACCTGAATAATCGTTTACATATGCTGTTCCGGCTGAACCAACAGAAAAACTTGAATATGTCCAATAATCTTCAAGACCTTTGTTGTTTCTGTAAACAATAGTAAATAACGGACGAGGAGTTGATGTTGATGGATAGTTTGATGAATAGAACTCAGCACACTGCATTTCGTTACTTTCATCAAGTGATTTTAACATAATGCCGTTATTTGCTTCGCCGTTATACCAACGCTTAACACAAGAAGTTACATTCCAACTATGCCAAGTCTCTGATTCATTTTTAGTAAATGTTTCGTAATCAACAACATTTGAATTGTATGACGGCTGATTTTTCCATGTTAATTTATCCTGTGACCAAGAAGCGTTCGGTGAATACGCACCAATATTCATATCCTGATAAAAATCATTATTTATCAAATGTAAATTCAGATGTGCTTCTACTACCATATCACCTTTATTAAGCGTTGGCAATGAATTCATTTTAAAATATGTACGGTACATTCCGTTACCCCATGTTCCGACATTAACAGTACCTGTATAGCCACTGGTACTGCCATAGCCGAAACAAGTTGACGGCTTTGATGAATCAACATATGTACACTGGGATTTCTGCCAGTTTTGACTTGTAGTAAATTGCGGATCAATAGTTACAGGATAACTACAATCCGAAAGGAACTTTTTATCTGCAGAAACTTTGAGCGTAAGCTTATTTTTCTTCTGTTCTGTTATTGATAATGTTAAGTCCGTACTTTTTTTGCCACCATTATCAAACATAAAAGGTGCTTCAATTTTATACACAGCGTCACCTTTAGAATTCAATAATTCTACTGTTTTGTCATCTACAGATTTTGCAGTAAGATTATTAAATTTATATTGAATATAAAAATCGCTCCTTGCATTCTTATTCTTTAATATAATATTTTCTTTTACACCTGTTGTGGTTGTAAAATACTGAACATCTACATCATCATAAATGTTTTCGTATGTAATTTCAGATGTAAGGTTTTTTAATGTTGTAAATTTGTCATTACCTGTCAGCTTTTCATCATTGTTTACTATAGTTGACTTTACTTTGTTTGTATCCTTATATCCCCAACTGATTTTTTGGTTATCGCCCTTGATTTTAACCATAGAGTTCTCTTTGGATTTTTTAGAATAATTAACCTTAAAATCGCTCTTTTTATTAGTATATTCCTCTGTAACTTCATCAGGGGATGCTGAATTTACGGTTTCATTTTTCAAGCTGTTATCATAATCAACCCATTCTCCTGCCGCATTTTTGTAATGGATAGGCTCCTTATAACTTACAGCCATTGTAGTGCCGTCATCCAAACGGAACTGCTTTGAATATTCATCTCTCTCGGCTTTGATTTCTGAAAGAATGTTTCCGGTTTTGTATTCATCAGAAGATTGTTCTTCATTCGGAGTTTGAGTTTTAACTTCTGTATTTATCGGCAGATTTTGTGCAAACACTTGTGTTGGCAATGAAAATGCAATCAATGCACATAAAGTTACCGATGTTCCTGAAACAAGTTTTTTTAATTTTTTATTCATACTTTCCTCCTTAAATCTAAATCTTGTTGTCAGTTTCCGCAATTAAATTACAACTATCACCTCATTTTAATTTTTACTAAAAATTGTTTTTATCACCTCGCTTTGTTTATACGGCGAATATGTTATTGGTTTATCATATATTTTATTCGTATAATGTTATTATATATCACATTATGCGAAGTTGTAAATATATTTTTGAAAGTTGTTTTATTTTTGTAAACTCTGACAATATAAAATACTTGTATTTGTACAAATTACCTGTTATTAGCCTTTTACGACCTAAATTTGGGCATAAAAAAAGAGCCCAATGGCTCATATGTTAGAAATATTAAATAAGTAATTGTTATTGATTATTCTCAATTCCTCGATATACTCTTACTTTTTAAGATTTAGAAGAAGGTATCGTTTTATTCACTCCATGCTGTGGAGGGAAGTCGATCACTTGCTCTTTTAATGAAACCTTTTTTGAAATTTTGTCGATGAACGGAATTTTTACATGCAAGCCCGTTGACCATGTTACATGATATGTTCCGAGTCTTTCGATTACATATGCGTGTGCTTGCGGCACTACCTTGACATTGCTTACAATTACTATAAGCAAAATTAAAAGGATGATACCTAAAATAATAAGTCCTAACATTATTTACCTCTCATTCTGTTACGGGTTCTACTATGAGCTTTACGCCCTCTATTGCAAGAACCTTAACTTTTGTTCCTTTTGAAAGCGGTGCTTTGTCAGACTTTACAGTCCAAGTTTCCGCACCAATCTTTGCCTGTGCTGTTTCGTCAATATCGGTTAAATCAGTCAGCATAAACCCGACTTGACCAATGTGGCGGTCTGCGTTTGTTCCCGTTGTTTTGTTACGCTTTTTAAAGCGTTTTACAAGCGGTCGTGTCACAATCAGCGATACAAGTGACACAACAAGGAACACCGCCGACTGGATTGTAATGTCGCTTGTAAATATTGTAGTTACTGCGGCACAAACCGAGCCGAGAACGAACCATATTGATACAAGCTGTGTTGTAAAGCCTTCGCAAAGCAACATAAATATTGCAAAGCCTATCCACACTATCGGCATATATTGCTCCATAGGGCTGTCACCCTCCTTTTCGCATAATTTTAACACAATATTATATATTAGTCAAACTATTTTATGCATTTTCTGTTAGATAAATTCGTTGGACTAATCTCCTAAAAAGTACAATAAAAATATCCTCCTATGATAATAAAGAAATTACCATGGGAGGTATTTGTTAATAATCTTACATTCCGCATACTCATAGTCTATATTAAATACGAGCTTGCCATCAGCCTGACGATATTCACCTGTGAGATTGCCATTAAAATCATAGTAAAAGCAATAGCAGGCGACATAAAGCTGTCGCCTGCTACAGTAAGAAGGGCTATTAAAGATTTAAGAAAAGCTGGTCTTATAGAAACCAAGCAACGCTACCGTGAAAAAGGTGGTAAAAGCACATTGCTTTTTAGTGTCTATCATAGATAAGAAAAATAAAACCACCTACCGCCAAGGACAAAGTTTGTTATCTCGGTGGTAGGTGGCACCTGTCATAGTGGTAGGTGAAGTGAACTTACTCACTGTAAGATATATTACAGCAGAAAAAATAATAGTAAATTAAAATTTACATAAAAACCATATTTTTATTGTAGGACTAGAGATGGAGCTGTACTCTGTTGATGCATAGCTGTGTTTCAATACATTATTGCTGTATCGAAAATCCGACACTGTCAAAAATTATTTATCAGATCGCTTACGACACAACTCCGTTCCCAGTCCTGTTGTTTCGTCAGAGACGATACATTATTATTTTTAAACTAACCCTCCCTGTTCTATATTATTGTCATTTTTTAAATTTAATTTTGTACAAAAGATATATAAAACCCGAAACATAAGGGATGAGTTGATATAATGCTAAATTAAAATCACCTAATCTAATCCAAAAATACACGCTAATAATCAAATTTAAAATGATGCACACTACGACCTTTTTAGGGGGGAATTTAAACATATAAACTTGTATGTATATGATTATCAGGGGTATACTCGATATAATAAAACTTATAGCATGATTAAAAACAAAAAAAAGTAAATCCATGAAATCACCATCTTAATAACGCTTTTTTAAATCAAATTTAGGTTTGATATGGCTTGTATTTAAATAACCATCCCATTTCCCATCTAAAATATCAATTAGATATTGTACAATTGAACCAGGGCTAGATATGATGCTTATGATTCCAGCTAATTTACCTATCGTTTTAACAATGCGATAGGTAGATTCTTTAGCAAAAGCACAATACAATCTGTCGTCTAATCTTTTAAATAAAGTTTTACCTACAGAAATCAGTTTTTTGCCAAAAGAGACCAGTTTACTTGCAGTCTTAGAAACGGATTTCCATATTTTAGAAACTGCGTATAAAGCAGGTATTAACCAAAGAATTGCATCAACTGCATAACTTAACCATTTGATATTAATTTTTACATAACCATAATTATCAATATGATTAACTGGATTGTTCTCATAATAAGCGAATAAATTACCACTAAGAACTGTTCCACTTGCCCCAATAAACGCCGTATCATCTGCATTCAAGAATCTACCTGTAAATGGATCGTAGTAGCGACTTTGGAGATAATAGAGTGAAGTTTCGGTATCATAAACATAGCCACGGTAGCGAATCGGGTTTATTTCTCGAATTGTCGGCTCGCCTTTGGTATCTTTTATGTTGCCCCAAGCGTCATAAACATAGCTTGCGACTTCTGTGCCTGCGAGGTCAATAATTCTGATTACATCACCCTGCAAGTTCTTCACATAAAAGTACATTGTACCGTTGTATGAGAATGAGGTTGCACTTCCGTCACTGTCATAGTAGAACAACAGAGTGTCATTACCCTTTACAAGAGCAATTAAATTTTTGTTGCTGTCGTAGTAATAGTGGCTCTATAATAAAAGTTGGGGTAAGGGATAGAGCCTACAAAAAAATTTCAAAAA